>Ga0209026_1000009_pt1 | contig 531812 bp, 511 predicted proteins | sample AraplaCL_Col_mCL_FD_184262 | JGI IMG/M metagenome (GOLD analysis project Ga0209026, IMG submission 184262) | Arabidopsis root microbial communities from the University of North Carolina, USA - plate scrape CL_Col_mCL (SPAdes) (version 2) | ecosystem: Host-associated > Plants > Roots >... | reverse complement strand
CTGGCAAATGGAAACAGGCCTGTTCACGGGCATAGGCTTAGAACCTGGATATCAAAAGAGCTTCGAAAGGAAACGTGGCATGGACGACTAAAAGCTATTGACCCGGCAATCCCCATGTGAGTTCGGGCGAGGACTACCTTGCCATCAACGGTAACGGCTACGTGCCGGCACTGATGCTGGATGATGGGAAAGTGCTGACCGAGGGTCCTGCCATCGTGCAATTCCTCGCGGAATGTTCAGCGGAGGGATCGCGCCTTCTGCCGGAGGCCGGAACCTATGCCAGAAGCCAAGTTCAATCCTATCTGAATTTCATCACCGCCGAACTTCATAAGCCAATGGCGATGCTATTCAACGCCGCTTATGAAGGCGCTCATGCCGGCATTCACGATCTGGTGTCCAAACGACTGGATTGGCTGAACGGCCGGCTCGCCGGCCCCTATCTGACCGGCGACGACTTCACGGTCGCTGACGCCTATCTCTTTGTCTGCTTGAACTGGTCGCCCTGGATCAGGATCGACCTTGCATCAAGGCCGGCGCTACAGGAATTCATGGCTCGCGTCAGCGCGAGACCGAGCGTCCGCCATGCACTCCGGGCCGAAGACCTTGAGGCTTTCGAGACCGATGGCGTTTTCTTCGCGCCGCGATCCTACATTGCTTCGGCAGGTCGTGTAGGAACACCCGTGCGGCCATAAACGGCCGCACTCTTCTGCACCGCCCTTCTCCTCGTGAGAAGGGTTTATTCCTCGCCGGCACGGCGGCCGTGAGCCCAATCCATGTATAGTTCCAGCGCCTTGCGGGCGACCGGTCCTTCCTGGAATTCGCGACCATCCAGGCGATTGACGCTGACGACCTTGGAATAGTTGCCGGTCGTGAATATCTCGTCTGCCGCCATGAACTGCTCGACGGACAGGGTTTCCTCCCGGACGTCGAAGCCTTCCCTGCGCAGCAGGCCGATGACGCGGGCGCGGGTGATGCCGGCAAGGAAGGTGCGGTTGGCGACCGGCGTATAGACGATGCCATCCTTGACCATGAAGACGTTGGACGACGCCGTCTCGACGACATTGCCGTTCATGTCGCGCACCAGCGCATTGTTGAAGCCGCGGCTTCTCGCTTCGAGGATCATGCGGCCGCTGTTTGGATAGAGCGAACCGGCCTTGGCGTCGGTCATCGCCGTTTCCGGCGACGGGCGGCGGAAGGGCGAGACGGTGAGCGTGATGCCGCCGGTGCCGCCGAGCGGCGCTTCGAACAGGCAGAGGGCAAAGCGCGTCGATTCCGCATCGACGGCGACGACGCTGCCCGGTGAGCCATGCTCGCCCCAATACATCGGCTTGATGTAGATCGGCGTCTTGCCGTCGAATTTCCTGATGCCTTCCCAGGCGAGCGCCTCGATCTCTTCGGCGGCCTTGAGCGCCTTCAACCCCATGGCAACGGCCGAGCGATTGATGCGCTGGCAATGGAGATCGAGATCGGGCGCAATGCCGTCGAACCAGCGTGCGCCGTCGAACACGGTCGAGCCAAGCCACATGGCATGCGAAGTCGGCCCGATCAGCGGCGGATTGCCGGAAAGCCATTCTCCCTCGACGTAGGTCCAGGTGGTTGTGCGGGGCGACGTATCGACGGACATATGATTTCCTCTCTTAGACGGCGAAGAGCAAATAACCGCGCAACCTCAGGGTCAAGCATAAACTACGCGGCAAAATTCATTTGCAACAAAGCGCCTGATAACGCATTCATAGCGCAATTTTCATGCGTCGAAACAACAACTTGACGAATGAGTCCATCAACGAAAGTGATGGGCCATACGGATCGTCAGGAGAGAGGGAGAACTCCCATGAAAGCCATGTATTACGAGGCCTTCGAGGCAACACCCGAAATCCGGACCCTGCCAGATCCGACACCAAGTGAAGATGGCGTCGTCATCGCAGTCGGCGCAACTGGGCTCTGCCGCAGCGACTGGCATGGCTGGATGGGTCATGATCCGGATATCAAGCTGCCGCATGTGCCGGGCCATGAGCTTGCCGGCAAGGTGGTCGCGACCGGCCGTGGCGTCGTCCGCTTCAAGGTCGGCGATCGCGTCACCGTCCCCTTTGTTTCCGGCTGCGGCCATTGCGCCGAATGCCATTCCGGCAACCAGCAGGTCTGCCCCAGCCAGTTCCAGCCGGGCTTCACCCATTGGGGTGCCTTCGCCGAATATGTCGCCATCGACTATGCCGACACCAATCTTGTCCACCTGCCTGAAACGGTCGATGACGCGACGGCGGCAAGCCTCGGCTGCCGCTTCGCCACCTCCTTCCGCGCCGTTGCCGATCAGGCGAAGACGCGGCCGGGCGAATGGATCGCCGTGCACGGCTGCGGCGGCGTCGGGCTGTCGGCGATCATGATTGCCAGTGCGCTTGGCGCCAATGCCATCGCCATCGACATTTCCGAGGAAAAGCTGGCCTTCGCCCGCGAATGCGGAGCCGTCGCGACCATCAATGCAGCCGAGGTCGCCGATGTGGCCGAGGCGGTGCGCGAGATCACCAAGGGCGGCGCCCATGTCTCGATCGATGCGCTCGGCCACCCCGCCACCTGCTTCAACTCCATCAAGAACCTGCGCCGGCGCGGCCGGCATGTGCAGGTCGGCCTCATGCTCGGTGACCATGCGACGCCGCAGATCCCGATGGCGCAGGTCATCGGCCATGAGCTGGAAATCTATGGCAGCCACGGCATGCAGGCCTGGCGCTACGATGCCATGCTCGACATGCTCGCCGCCGGCAAGATCGCGCCGCAGAAGCTCATCGGCCGCAGGATCAGCCTGGAAGAGGCCGTTCCGGCGCTGATGTCGCTCGATAAGGCCGAGGGCAAGGGCATCAGCGTCATTACACGGTTCTGATATATCCCGGTGCTATGCGCATCGGGAGAAACGGCAATCTAGGAAGAGGATGGGCTCATGGCATGGTCTGCCGGCCAATATGTAAAATTCGAGGATGAACGCACGCGACCCGCGCGCGACCTGCTGGCGCAAGTACCGCTCGCGCATATCGAGCGGGCGATCGACCTCGGTTGCGGCCCTGGCAACTCGACGGAGCTTATCGTCGAGCGCTACGGTGCGGCCGGCGTCTCCGGCCTCGATAGCGACGACAGCATGCTGGAAGCCGCACGCAAGCGCATGCCGGGCACGAGTTTCGCCAAAGCCGATCTCGCCACATGGCGGCCTGACGAGCCGGTGGATCTGTTCTTTGCCAACGCGGTGTTCCAGTGGCTTCCGAACCATCTCGATATCTTCGATCACCTCCTGGACGGGCTGAAGCCCGGCGGCGTGCTGGCCGTGCAGATGCCCGACAATCTGACCGAACAGAGCCATCTGATGATGGAGGAAACGGCGAAGAACGGCCCCTGGAGCGATGCTTTCGCCAGGAAAAGCGTGCGGCGCAACCCGCTGCCCACGCCTTCGGTCTATTACAACAGGCTGATCGGCAAATCGCAGCGCGTCGACATCTGGCACACCAACTACAATCACGCGCTGGAAAATGCGGCTGCTATCGTCGAATGGGTAAAGGGCACCGGCCTGCGTCCCTATCTCGACCATGCAGGCGCCGAGCATCGCGATGCTTTCGCCGCCGACTATCTGAAGCATATCGAGAAAGCCTATCCGCCGCTTGCCGACGGCAAGGTGCTGTTGCGCTTCCCGCGCCTCTTTCTCATTGCCGTAAAGAAATAGACTGTTTGCCAACCCCGAACCCCGGACTGATGGCGGTGCCTCGATCCCATCGACAACCGCCGTCGGCCCCGCCCTGTAGCGCCGGCACCACATGTGGTGAGCAAAGGCCGCTGTAACACTTTAAATCCGCTGCATAATTTTATCCTCAAATCGATTCCGATTTAAGGAATTATGCAGTAGAACACCTGCAGCCAAAGCGGAAGCAGGAATAGCTCCGAGGAGATAGCCGATGTCGTCCAGCCCCCTCCATGGCCGCCAGAAGGAGACGCGCTCATGACCAATCCCGACGTCGCACCCGCCCCGCCGCTGACTTTCGTGATCTTCGGTGCCGCCGGCGACCTTACCCGACGGCTGCTCGTCCCGACGCTCATCAACATGACCCGCAGCGGGCTTATCGGCGAGGATCTGCATATCCTCGGCATCGGCATCGAAACCGGCGGGGTCGATATGCTGCTGGAGCGGCTGGAAGCCTTCCTCAAGACCTCCGGCGACATGGAGGATCCGGAGCGGCAGAAGGCATGGCAGAGCCTGCGCCAGCGCATCAGCTACATCTCCGGCGACTTCACCCAGAATGGCGTCTACAAGGAGATTTCGGACTATCTCTCCCATGCGCCGACCGCCAACGCGGCGTTTTATTTCGCCGTGCCGCCGCGCTTCTTTGGCGATATCGCCGAGAAACTTTCCGAAAACGGGCTGATGAACGAGGCGACCGGCGCTTTCCGCCGCATTGCGATCGAGAAGCCCTTCGGCCATGACCTCGCCTCGGCGCAAGCGCTGAATTCCCGGCTGCTGAACCATGTATCCGAAAGCCAGATCTATCGCATCGACCATTTCCTCGGCAAGGAAACCGTCCAGAACATCATGACGACGCGCTTTGCCAACATGATGATCGAGGCGCTGTGGAACAACAACTATATCGACCATGTGCAGATCACAGCGGCCGAGCTGGTCGATGTCGGCACGCGCGGCAAGTTCTACGACGCGACCGGCGCGCTTCGCGACATGGTACCGAACCACCTCTTCCAGCTTCTGGCAATGGTGGCGATGGAGCCGCCGAACAGCTTCGACGCCGAAGCGATCCGCAACGAAAAAGGCAAGGTGCTGAAGGCATTGCGCATCTATTCCCGCGAGGACGCGGTCAAGAACGGCGTGCGCGGCGCCTACACCGCCGGCCCGATCGCCGGCAGGGATTTGCCTGCCTTTACCGAGACCGCCGACGTCGCACCAGACAGCAACACCGAAACTTTCGTGGCGCTGAAACTCTTCGTCGATACCTGGCGCTGGGCCGGCGTACCCTTCTACCTGCGCACCGGCAAGGCGATGAAAGCCCGCGATACGGAAGTTGTCATCACTTTCCGGCAAGTGCCCTTCGCGCAGTTCCCGCGCGACGAATCCCGCCCCGAACTGCCGCCGAACCGGCTGATCATCCAAGTCCAGCCCGACGAGGGGCTCGATATGGAAATCTCGATCAAATCGCCGGGGCTGGTGCTGAAGACCGCGCCGGTTTCGCTCGACTTCCGCTATGCCGACAGTTTCGACATCGGCAAACAGACCGGCTACGAAAGCCTGTTCTACGAACTCTTCGTCGGCGACCAGACGCTCTTCCAGCGCGCCGATGGCATCGAAGCGGGATGGGCCGCCGTACAGCCCTTCCTCGATCTCTGGGCAGAAGGCGGCAAGCCCGACCCCTATGCCCCCGGCAGCACCGGTCCGGCCTGCGCCGACGAACTCATCGAGCGCGACGGCCGCAAATGGCATCAGATCGACGAGGCGTCGAGCGGCAGGAGGGTTTGAGATTGAAGCGGGCCTACGTCTATTCGATCTTGCCACCCAAAGCCTGTTTAGGTTGCTGACGTCACGAAATTTCAGCTAAGCCGTTGGGCCAGATCGGCTTCGAGTCCTCAGCCACTGGCCCAACGATGATTTCAGGACAGCAAATTTATTGCTTTGCTGTCTTCGACTTTCCACAATCGACAGCGGCAATGGTGGAATTATCCGAATTTTGTACGGACTCTAAAAGGACAGCACAGCCGCTGGCTTTCTCTATTGCCTCTACATTCCCGGCATAGATTGTCGGGTTGATAAGCAGGAGAGATGACCCCGTCGGGCGATTCAAGCCGGCCTGCCACGAGTTCTTTGCTGAAAGTGGTCGGGCCATATATTCGATGCCGTCAATAGTTACGACCTTCGAATCTGGAAAATAGCCCGACACAGTGGAACATCCTGTCAGCACAGCAAACGCAAAGATTTTCAAGAGCTGCTTCATATTCGCCCCAATCCCCCATAAGACGCCTGTACGACTCACGTCGAAACTTCATACATTGCACGGAATATACGTTTTGCGTGTCAGGACAAGGGCATTCTCAGCCTTAGATTGAGCTGAGACGAGGGCGCCGGATTGGCTTGAGGCTATTTGCCCCCGTTTCCGCACCCTTAACAAAACGCCCCGCAGTTCAATACTGCAGGGCTTTTGCTGTTGGTTGCAATACTGATTAAACGAACTGGCTCAAACCCGGAACGGAATTCACGACTTCATCGACGACTTCGTTGCCGGCGTATTGGCGGGCAGTCGCGACCGTTTCCTTTGCGAGGGAGGTGATGTCGCCCATGCCGAGGCCGGTGCTCATCAGCTGCTGGCCGAGACCCATGATGCCGCCGCCGGCACCGACCGCGCTCAAGAGACCGCCGAGAAGGCCACCGCCGCCAGAGCCCTGATCGCCGCCATACTGTGCAACAAGTTCGGTTGCGCCGGGAAAGGATTCGATCATCTTGGTGACGGGGCCGTCCGGAGCCTCGCGCTGCAGGAAGCTGAGAATCATGCCGACAGCCCTCTCTGCGAGATCGGGAGCGATGCCGGCTTTGGTCGCGATCTGATCAATAACTTCGTTCACTGTGGCCTCCTGCCTTTACGACGTTAACGTCAACGTAACTGAATGAAGCAGCCGATACAAGCCGCGCCGGAGGCCATCATTCTACCAGAAGCGGAACCCTACGCGAATGGTTGTCCCCCTCCATGCGAGTTCTTATAACAGTGTCAGGACAAATCGATGAATGGCCCTTGCAGCTTCCAAAAGCTGCTGTGCCGCCGCCCAAAGGGAGACGACACCATGCCGCAGCAGGATGGACAGATTTTCGTCGGCGCGAGCCGCAATCCGGACGAGAGCATCAACAAGGACGAGTTCCTGACGCTGAAATTCGGCAACCGCCACGGTCTCATCACCGGCGCCACGGGCACGGGCAAGACGGTGACGCTGCAGGTGCTGGCGGAAGGCTTTTCCAAGGCCGGCGTGCCAGTCTTCTGTGCCGACATCAAGGGTGATCTCTCGGGCATCGCCGTCAAAGGCGAGCCGAAGGATTTCCTGCTCAAGCGCGCCGAGGAAATCGGCCTGTCGCGCTATGAGTTCGATCAGTTTCCGGTCATCTTCTGGGATCTCTACGGCGAAAAGGGTCATCGTGTGCGCACGACGATCGCCGAGATGGGGCCGCTGCTGCTGGCGAGGCTGATGGATGCTTCGGAAGCACAGGAAGGCGTTCTCAACATCGCCTTCAAGATCGCCGACGAAAACGGCCTGGCGCTGCTCGACCTCAAGGACCTGCGGGCGCTGCTGAACTACATGGGTGAGAATGCCGGCGAGCTTTCCAGCAAATACGGCCTGATCTCGAAATCCTCCGTCGGCTCGATCCAGCGCGCATTGCTCGTGCTGGAGCAGCAGGGTGCGGAAAACTTCTTCGGCGAGCCGGCGCTGAAGATCTCCGACATTATGCGGATCAGCAATGACGGCTATGGCCAGGTTTCGGTGCTGGCGGCCGATAAACTGATGATGAACCCGCGCCTTTACGCCACTTTCCTGTTGTGGCTGCTATCGGAATTATTCGAGGAATTGCCCGAGGTGGGCGACCCGGAAAAGCCGAAGCTGGTCTTCTTCTTCGATGAGGCGCATCTGCTCTTCAACGACGCGCCGAAAGTGCTGATCGAGCGTGTCGAGCAGGTGGTGCGCCTGATCCGCTCCAAGGGCGTCGGCGTCTATTTCGTCACGCAGAACCCGCTCGACGTGCCGGAGACGGTGCTGGCGCAGCTCGGCAACCGTGTGCAGCATGCGCTGCGCGCCTACACGCCACGCGAACAGAAGGCCGTGCAGACGGCAGCCTCGACATTCCGGCCCAACCCAGCTTTCGATTGCGCCGAGGTCATCACCACGCTCGGCACCGGCGAGGCGCTGGTATCGATGCTGGAGGGCAAAGGCGCGCCTTCCATCGTCGAACGCACGCTGATCCGCCCTCCATCCGGCCGAATCAGCCCCGTCACCGATGGCGAGCGTAAAGCCATCATCAACGGCAGTCCGGTTGCCGGCGTCTATGACCAGACGATCGACCGCGAATCCGCCTACGAGATCCTGACCGAGCGGGCGCGCAAAGCGGCTGCGCCTCAGAGTGAGAGCGCAGGCGATGGCTGGACGCTGCCGGGCTTTGGTGAAGATAGCGGAAAACCCGCCGGTCGCCGTTCGGGCTACCAGCGCGAGACGATCCTGGAAGCGACGATGAAAAGTATGGCGCGCACGGTGGCAACGCAAGTGGGGCGGGCGCTGGTCCGAGGCATCCTCGGTAGCCTGAAGCGGTAGAAGATTACCTTCCCTTGAGGGAGGGGTTCGGAGCAAAGCTCCGGGGTGGGGTGATCCGTGGCGACTTTCCTGGTTCGAATGTCACCCCCACCCGCCGCTTTGCTGCGACCTCCCCCTAAACGGCAAGGCTATTGCATATGAAGTGAGGTCGTTGCGGCGCACCTCCTTCTCCCCGAGGGGAGAAGGAATTTCCGGGGCTAATCCCGCTCATATGCGATTGCCCTGCCCTCGAGGGGGAGGTGTTATTTACCTCAAGGGGCGTTGATCTACCGCACCGGCGCGACCAGCGAGAAGAACGCACCCTGCGGATCGGTGGCCTGGACGATCCAGCTGCCGCCGGGCACTTCCATCGGGCCGTTGACGATCTTCCCGCCGCCTTCTGTGACGCGAGCGATGGCCGCGTCGATCGCGGGAACGTTGATATAGAAATTCCAGGCAGCCATCGGCATTTCCGCCGGCTTGGTCATGATGCCGCCGAAGTCGCGATCGCCGATCTTGAAGATCTTATACGTGCCCATCGGCCCCATGTCGAAATCGGAGCTCGATTCCCAGCCGAACATCTCGCAATAGAAGTCGAAAGCTTTCGGGCCGTCGCCGGCATAGAGTTCGTGCCAGCCGATATAGCCGGGGGTGGCAGGGGCCGCCGGCTCCCAATTCTGGCCCGGCAGCGGCGTGAAGATGCAGAAGGCGGCGCCATAAGGATCGGCAACGACGGCGAACCTGCCGACGCCTGGAATATCCGTCGGCTCACGATAGGTCTTACCGCCCTTGGCGACGATCGTCTTCGCCGCTTCATCGACATTGGGAACGCCGATGTAGCCGGTCCAGCAGGGTGGCGTGCCCATGGCCTTCGCCTCTTCCGGCAGAATCATCAATCCAGCGACAGGCCCTGCACCGGCACTAAAGAGCGTATAGTCCATCCCGACATCAGGCATGCCCGCATCCGCCGCATCCCAGCCGACGACTTTGGTATAAAAGGCTTCCGCCGCCTTCATGTCCGTCGTCATCAGCTCGTACCAGACAAAATATCCCTTCTCTGCCATGATCTCTCTCCCTATTGCGATTGTGACGGTCATCCGTCCCATCTTGAGCCTGATGTCGGCGCAAGCGCATCATGGCCGATGAACGTGACGGCCGAAGATGGTCAATCGGTTGATCCGTCACTTCCTGGCGAAGCAGGCTCTAGGTCTTAACTAGGCGCAAGGCGTAATAATTCGACCCCTTGCGCCGCATGGCGTAAATTTGGCAGTCTCGTCATGCTTCAATGGCAGCAGGAGCCCGCCTTCGCCGCCTCTTGATATTCGTCGTGGCGTCGCACGAAATCCATGGTGCGGCCTTCATTCCGGCCCTTCGGCGCATTGTCGAGGATCATCAGCGTACCGATCATTTCCTCGCCGCCGCGGGCATAGCTGGAATAGGTGTGAAAGATATTGCCGGCTTCATCCTTGTAGAAGGCGCTGAGACCAGGCAACTCGTCGTTGCCGTCGGCGGCGTTCATATCGTTGAAATTATAGAACACCTTTTCACCGACGAGCTGCTCTTTGGTGAAAGAGACGTGATAGTCGAAATTGAAATCGTTGGAGAATGACGACACCCATGGGAACTTCCAGCCCATGCGTTTCTTGTAGGCCTCTATCTTTTCGATTGGCGCGCGGGCAACGGCGACCAAGGTGACGTCGTGGTGATTGAGATGCGGAAGCGTTCCATCGAAATGATCGGCAAGGAAGGAGCAGCCGGTGCATCCGGCTTCCCAATCCGGGCCGAGCATGAAGTGATAGATGATCAGCTGGCTGCGGCCGTCGAAGAGATCGGCAAGCGTCTTCTTGCCGGCCGGCGTGTCGAAAACATAGTCTTTATCGACCTTTACCCAGGGCAAGGCCAGGCGTTCCGCATTGACGCGATCGCGAAGATGCGTGGCCTCCTTTTCCCTGGCGAGCAGTTGACGGCGGGCCTCCAGCCACACGTCCCTGGAAACGACCTGGTTCATTGTCCGCGCCCTCCTCCGGCGTTTTCATTCCCAAATCTTGACAATTATATTGATATCAATATTAATGAATCATGTCAAACGCAGTCGAAATCCCCTTTGAAACCACGCTGTTAGTGCGCGACACCTGCCTATGCCTGCATGTGCAGCGAGCCGCACGAGCACTTGCCCGCCGCTTTGACGAAGCGCTGCGACCTTACGGTCTGACCAACGGCCAATTTTCCCTGATGATGTCGCTGAACAGGCCTGCACCGGCCTCCATGGGGTCGGTCGCCACGCTCCTTGCAATTGACCAGACGACGCTGACGGCGGCACTCAAGCCTCTCGAGCGGCGCGGATGGGTCAGCATCGTACCCAATCCGGAAGATCGGCGCGCCCGCCTGCTCAGCCTGACGCCATCGGGAAAAGCAGCGCTCGCTGCGGCCGTGCCGATCTGGATGACGGCGCATGCCGTCCTCGAAGAGCGGCTGCCCGACGGCAATGGCGACCGCTTACGCAGCGATCTTGCTACTCTGCTCTGAATTGCGGCTCCGACAATCGAGGATCGCCCTCGAAATCCCGCCTTTCGAAACCGATGCGGCGCCGGGGGAACTCGCACAGCGCCTGCACGCCGACGCGCGACAGCCGGATGCGCCAGGTCTGGCGCTCGACGGGCTCGCGGGCGGAGAATGCCCCGGCCGTCAGCAATGCGATATTGCTGCCGCCCCGAGGATCGCGGACGGAACGATAGAGAATTGCCTCGATGCCACCGGCTCGTGCCGCTTCCGCAAGCGATTGACAAGCCTCGTAATTGACTGGATCGGTCCATAGCTGCCGATCGCGATCCAAGGGAGGCGCCGTCAGATCGATCGCCGCCTTTGTCGCGATTGCGGCAGAAAAGGCGGTATATTCCGCCGCATTGGCGGGCAGCGGCGTATCGGGGGAATCGCGGAAGAACAGCAGCCTGTAGAAACTCATCTCCGCCAAAGCGGTCTCCACCTGCTCCGAAGCATAGAAGACGCCGAGCGTGCGGCCTGCCCGGCGAAAGCGGGAACCGTGGGGATAGATCGCCCCATAGCGGAAGGGTGTGGCGAGCAGATAGTCGAGCCCGGCGCATTCCGGCGGCAGGGCTGGCTTGCTTTCCTCAAGCACGCTTTCGAGAAGAGCTTGTTCCTCCAGCGTATCCACAAGCTTCAGCGTCGAAACCTGATGCTGCGATTCCACCAGCCGCCAATATTGGCCGGAAATGGCTCTGATCTCAGACGAGAGCGCGGCGGGCGTCCAGATAGGCAAGGACATCGGTCAAACCGGAAATCGAGACAATCTTGTCGATTGGCGCCGCGCCGAAGGCGAGATTGCCGTTGCGCAGCCATTGGCGCGCCACAGCTTCATCACCGCCGACGATGGCGTCGAGCGAACGGAAGAGACGAACGAGAAGCACGGCAAGCTCGAACGGCTTGCTATCGCGCTCCAGCAGATGATCCTGCCGCTTCATGCGCGAAACGGTCGCCTCCGAAACGCCGATAACGGCTGCGAGGACGCGGGCATTCAATCCCAGCCTCTCGGCGGCATTGACGACAGCCTTGGTGATGACGAGTGCTTCACCGGGTATCGTCCGCCCTATTGTTTGAGCCTTTGTCATGGCTATTTCCTTTCCTAAGAAAAGATATAGCATTTTTCTTGCAAAAGAAAAGGAGCGATCGAAAAACCATCACTCCTTTTCAATATACTCGCCTATCCGGCATTCAATCGACCGGCGGCGCTTCAGACGACGGCAACCGGCACTTCGGTCGAGGTGCGCATGGCGTGGCTGTAGGGGCATACGATATGCGCGGCGGCAGCCAGCTTTTCGGCCTCGGCCTTGTCCATGCCAGGAATGTGAACTGCGAGGGACACTTCTATGCCGAAGCCGGTGCCGTCCGCGCGCGGGCCGATGCCGACAGTCGCAGTGACCTTTGCGTCTTCCGGAATCTTGACCTTCTGCTGGCCTGCGACAAATTTCAAGGCACCCAGGAAGCAGGCGGAATAGCCTGCTGCAAAGAGCTGCTCCGGATTGGTGCCGGTGGCGCCATCGCCGCCAAGCTCCTTCGGTACGGTCAGCGTGACGTCGAGGACGCCGTTCTCGGAAACTGCATGGCCGGCGCGGCCACCGGTGGCGGAAGCTTTGGTCGTATAGAGAATAGGCATGTCATGTCTCCTTTTGGTTGGGATGAATTTTATATATATCACGATTTAATCGTGCACAATGTGTATTTTTTGCAATTTGATTTTGCAAAGTGAATTTGTGACAATGCCACCAACAAGAAAATGGCGGAGCAGCAATGACGGACACGGCGGATGGGCAGACCATGATACCCGATGAAGAGAAGAGGCTGGAAAGGCAGCTTTGCTTTGCCGTTTACAGCGCCGCGCATGCCTTCAATCGCGCCTACAAGCCAATCCTCGATCGTGTCGGCCTCACCTACCCGCAATATCTCGTCATGCTTGTACTATGGGAAAGGGGCTTCCTGTCGGTGAAAACCATCGGCGAGAAGCTGGATCTCGATTCCGGAACGCTATCGCCGCTTCTGAAGCGGCTCGAGCAAGCCGGCCTGATCGGCCGGGCACGCGACCCGAAGGATGAGCGGCAGGTGATCATTTCGCTGACGGAAAAAGGCACCGGCATGCAATGCCAGGTCAGCGCGATCATGGACGCCATCGGCCAGGCAACCGGTTGCGACATGACCGAAATGGCCAATTTGCGCGACCGGCTGCAGCAGCTGAAGCTCAATCTGACGGCCGTTTGAAGCCGGCGTCAAAACATCAGATACGTCCCGTCAGGACTGCAAACAAAAGGGCGCCGGCGGCGCCCTTTTGTTTGCGATGATACGATATCAGGCCGTAACCAGGATCGGAGCACGCTCCGGCACGCGATCATAGAGATCGATGACATCCTGGTTGAGCAAGCGGACGCAGCCGGAAGAAACGGCCTTGCCGATCGAGCGCCAATCGGGATTGCCGTGCAGGCGATAGAGCGAATCCTGCTTGTCTTCGAAAATATAAAGGGCGCGCGCGCCGAGCGGGTTCATCAGGCCCGGCTCCATGCCGCCATTGGCGATGGAATATTTCACGAGCTCCGGCTGACGGGCGACCATTTCATCCGGCGGGTTCCAGCGCGGCCATTTCTTGCGCCACTGAATGACGCCGCGGCCCTGCCAGGCAAAGCCCTCGCGGCCGACGCCGATACCGTAACGCATCGCCGTACCGCCCTGCTCCGTGACGTAAAGCATGCGCTGGGTGGTGTTGACGACCACCGTGCCGGGCGCCTCGCCTGTCGGATCGACAACCCGCTGACGATAGAAGCGCGGGTCGATCTGCTTGTAGGGAATCGCCGGAAGATGGAAACCGCCATCGTCCATGGCCGCGTAGATTACGGCCGGATCCGGTTGCTCGCCATCATAGCTGGAGAACCAAGTGCGGAACGGCCGCGGTGAGCCGGTATATTGAACCGGGCTGACGACAGGGCCGTTGTCGATGGTGGAGGCGCAGCCGGCAAGGGTCGAAACGGCGCCGATGCCAGCAAAGGCAAGGAAGTTACGTCGGGAAAGAGATGAAGGCAGGCTCATGTCGACAGCATAGTTCCTTTTGTGGAGGAAGCGAGAACCGGCAACGAACAAGCTGATTCGGCTCCCTGAGAGGTTTGCAGAGACGGGAGCAAAATTAAAGAGCGCAAGCCACCCCGGCTATCGCACTTATGCAACATCACGAAAATTTGTGGTAAATAACCCTACAGGACGACGATTTCCGTCTTGGCGGATACTCGGTTGTAGAGATCTATCACGTCCTGATTGAGCATGCGCACGCAACCCGAGGACGCCGCCTTACCGATCGACTGCCAATCCGGCGTGCCGTGAACACGGTAAAGCGTGTCCTTGCCATTCTGATAGATATAGAGCGCACGTGCCCCGAGCGGGTTGGTCGGCCCGGGATTCATGCCGCCGCGAGCGGCCGACAGCGGCTTCATCTGCGGATCGCGCGCGACCATCTCGGCAGGAGGCGTCCAGCGCGGCCACTTCTGCTTCAACTGAATCACGCCCCTGCCATGCCAGGCATATCCCGCCGCACCGAGACCGACGCCATAGCGCATGGCTTTGCCGCCCGGCTCGACGAAATAGAGGAAATGGTCTCGCGTATCGACGACGATGGTGCCTGGGCGCTCATTGGTCCGGTAGTCCACTTCCTGCCGCAGGAAACGCGGATCGATGCGCTTGTAGGGAATGGCCGGCAGCATGAAATCGTCTTCGTTTCGCTGGGCATACATCGCCTGATGCACTGGATTGAAGGTCGGCAGGCCATAGGTCTGATGGAATTGCGTCCGAAAGAGATCACGGGCCTGCGGCACGGGCTGCACGGGCAGGCGCTGCACCTTTTGCGGATCGATGCCCTCGGGGCGATAGAAGATCGGCGCCGTCTCCTGCGCGAAGCGATCCGGATCCGTCGCGCCGGTGTCCGGAATGATGCTGCATGCGGACAATCCGGCGAGGGCGGCGGCAGCAAACAGGTGACGGGAAGCGGGCAGCAGATCGGCCATCATCGGAAACCAGTTAGGACATATCGGATCGGCCGTATAATGACTGCCGCAGCTGGAGCGAGGCTGGCGTCGATGAGGAAGGTGGCGGCAGCGAAGATATTGCGCGGATTGCCCAAACTGCTGTTTTCCCCCACGGCATCATGGGCTAGACCATTACGGTACGGAGGATCGCATGAACATCGACAGTCTCGACCCGGGCATCTTCGGCCAGACCGATCATAATTCCTGGCTGAAGCTTGTGGAACGCGCACTCAAAGGCAAAGACTTCCAGGAAGCACTGGTGTCGCAGACTGACGACGGCATTGCCATCCAACCGCTTTACGAGCGGCGGCACGATTGCGCCCCGCTTTCCCGCCAGCAAGCCGATGTGCCCTGGACGGTAACCCAGCGCATGGATGACCCAAACGTCGAGCGGGCGCTTGCGCAGCTCGGCGACGATCTTGCCAATGGCACAAGCGGCATCTGTCTGGTCTCCAAGACTTCCGCCTCCTCTTTCGGCGCCGGCATCGACGCGCAAACCCCAGGTTTTTCCGATGCGCTGGCAAGCGCGATGTCGAAAAAAACCGCTGTTCTGCGCTTCGACGGGCCTGCGCCCCCCTCCATCGATGCCGTGACCGCAGCGTTCGCAGACAAGCCCGCCCGCGTCTTGCATCTCGGTCTCGACGCATTTTCAGCGGGCGAGGAACAGGCGGCGGCAAAAGACATCCAGCGTTTCGCCAAATGCGGCTTCGCAGGCACCATCGTCAACGCGGACGGCCGTGCGGTGCATAATGCCGCCGGAACGGAGGCGCAGGAGCTCGCAGTCATGGCCGCGAGCCTCGTCGGCCATCTGCGACTGCTTGAAGCGGCCGGGTTTTCACCGAAGGCAGCCCTGGCGGCAATCAGCCTCTGCCTTTCGGCCGATCAGAACCAGTACACAACGATCGCAAAGATGCGTGCGGCGCGGCTGATCTTTACCCGGATCGCCGAGGCTTGCGGCGTCTCAGGCCCACAGCCGGCACATGTGTTTGCGGAAACGAGCTATCGCATGCTGACGCACCTCGATCCCGAGGCGAATATTTTGCGCAATGCGATCGCGGTCTTTTCAGCCGGCGTCGGCGGTGCCGACGAGATCTGCGTTCTGCCGCACAGCCTGACGCATGGCATTCCCGATCCGCTAGCGCGGCGGCTGGCGCGCAACACCCAGACGATTCTGGTCGCCGAAAGCCACCTCGATCACGTCGCCGATCCCGCCGCGGGAGCCGGCGGCATCGAGGCACTGACCGATGCGCTCGCCGAGCGGGCATGGGACATCTTTATCGAGATCGAAGGCAAGGGCGGACTGGCAACGGTGATTGCCAGCGGCCAGCTGGCGGCCATGATCGCGAAGGCACGCAAGAGCCGTATCGCCAAGCCGATCGTGGGGACGACGCTGTTTGCGATGAAGACCGAGCGGCCGGTGGCGGTTTCGGGGCCATTGAGCCTGGTTGCTGGCGGGATGGGGTTGATGCCCGTGCGATTGGATGAGGGGGTAGAGGGATGAGAATGGACATCGTGTTCGCCGCAAGTCCGATACCCCCCTCTGTTGCTTTCGCGACATCTCCCCCACAAGGGGGGAGATCGTTCGGAGAATGCCGCACGCCTCACAATGGAACCCCATACCATGTCACCAAGGCGCAAGAAATTTTAGGGCAGATACGCGCCGTAAGCCGCCAATCTCCCCCCTTGTGGGGGAGATGTCACGAAGTGACAGAGGGGGGTATCGCAGGTTCCGCATTTCCGGAGGCCGCCGCTCCATGACCAAGATCCCCAACTTCACCACCATCCCCTGGGCCAAACCACAGGCAACGACCCCACCAACCGACGCCCCAATCTGGGAAACTCCCGAAGGCATCGCCGTCAAGCGTCGTTACGGCGAAAGCGATCTCGCCGGCCTGAACTTCCTTGACACCTATCCTGGCGCCGCACCGTTCCTGCGCGGCCCCTATCCGACAATGTATGTCCAGCAGCCCTGGACCATCCGCCAATATGCCGGCTTCTCCACCGCCGAAGAATCCAACGCCTTCTACCGCCGCAACCTCGCGGCCGGTCAGAAGGGTCTTTCCGTCGCCTTCGATCTTGCCACTCATCGCGGCTATGACAGCGATCATCCGCGGGTATCAGGCGATGTCGGCATGGCGGGTGTGGCGATCGATTCCATTCTTGACATGCGCCAGCTCTTCGACGGCATTCCGCTCGACGAGATGAGCGTGTCGATGACCATGAACGGCGCGGTGCTGCCGATCATGGCGCTCTATATCGTCGCGGCGGAGGAACAGGGCGTCTCCGAGGATAAGCTTTCCGGTACGATCCAGAACGACATCCTCAAGGAGTTCATGGTTCGCAACACCTATATCTATCCGCCGCAGCCCTCGATGCGCATCGTCTCCGACATCTTCAGCTACACCAGCCAGAGGATGCCGAAGTTCAACTCCATCTCGATCTCCGGCTACCATATGCAGGAAGCCGGGGCGACCGCGGATCTGGAGCTGGCCTATACGATCGCCGACGGCATAGAATATGCGCGGGCGGGTGTCGCCGCCGGGCTCGATATCGACAGCTTCGCCCCTCGCCTCTCCTTCTTCTGGGCGGTCGGCATGAACTTCTTCATGGAAGTCGCCAAGATGCGCGCGGGACGGCTGATCTGGGCCGCGCTGATGCAGAAGAATTTCGCGCCGAAAGACCAGAAATCCCTGGCGCTCAGGACCCATAGCCAGACCTCCGGCTGGTCGCTGACGGCGCAGGACCCGATGAACAACATCATCCGCACCATGGTCGAGGCCATGGCGGCCACGCAGGGACACACACAATCGCTCCATACCAATTCCTTCGACGAAGCCCTGGCACTGCCGACGGATCATTCCGCGCGCATCGCCCGCAACACCCAGATCCTGCTGCAGAAGGAATCGGGGACAACAGGCATTATCGACCCGTGGGGCGGCTCGGCCTATGTCGAACGCCTGACCCATGATCTTGCCGCCCGCGCGATGGCCCATATTGAGGAGGTCGAAGCGCTCGGCGGCATGGCGAAGGCGATCGAGAAGGGCATTCCGAAGCTCCGGATCGAGGAGGCTGCAGCCCGCACGCAGGCACGCATCGACAGCGGCCATCAGACCGTGGTCGGCGTCAATTTTTCCAAACCGGAAAAGGACATCGAAGTCGATGTCCTGAAGGTCGACAATTCCGAGGTGCGGGCACGCCAGCTTTCCAAGCTGCAGCAGCTGAAGGGCACGCGCGAAACCGCTGCCGTCGAAACAGCCCTGGATGCGCTGACGGAGGCCGCACGAAACGGCACAGGCAATCTGCTCGATTTTGCCGTCAAGGCAGCGAGGGCAAGGGCCACGGTCGGCGAAATCTCGCTGGCGCTGGAAAAGGCCTATGGCCGCCATGTCGCCGAGATTAGGACCATCTCAGGCGTCTACCGCAAGGAAGTCGGCACAAAAGATCCGGCCTTCAATGCGGCAGTGAGCAAAGTGGAAGAATTCCGCGAGGCGCGGGGCGAAAAGCCACGCATCCTCATCGCCAAGATGGGTCAGGACGGCCACGACCGCGGGCAAAAGGTGATCGCCACGGCCTTTGCTGATCTCGGCTTCGATGTCGTCGTCGGCGCGATGTTCCAGACTCCGGAAGAAGTTGCCGATGTCGCCGTGCGCGAGGGCGTCGATATCGTGGGCGCATCGTCGCTGGCCGCAGGTCATTTGACGCTGGTGCCGGAATTGAAGACGGCGCTTGCACGCCGTCATGCCGGCAATGTGCTGATCGCCGTCGGCGGCGTCATTCCGCCGCAGGATTTCGCAGCGCTTGAGGCCGCCGGCGCCGACGCGATCTTTCCACCCGGAACCGTGATCGCGGAAGCGGCGACAACGCTGATCGAGACGTTGATGGCGTAAGCAGCGACGTGCGGAGCAGTTCGGCTCATCTCCCACGCCGTCCTTACGGAGCCGGTCTAGACGGCCACGCTCCTGAAGAACTCGATGCTCTGTTCGATCTCACCCGGCAGCGCCGAATTATGGCTGCCGGTTACAGTCGCCATCTCCATCTTCACGCCGGCGGCGGTTGCCCGTTTTGTGAGCAGCGCCAGGCGCGAGTCGAAATGTGCCTCTTCGGTGCCGTGGAACAGCTTTATCAGGCTCCTGAAGCTGTGCGCATAGCAGAGCGGCGAGCGCATCTGGTATTCGCGCGGGTTCTTGGTGTTGAAGCGGATATCCTGCGGATAGCGGCCGAAGAAGGCATAGGCGTCCGGATTGCCCGACATCGGCGCCACCGCGCGGAACCGCTTCGTCGACATGGCGGCCAGCATGGCCAGTGTACCGCCGATGCTGTGTCCGGCCAGGAACATGCGATGCGGATCGACGCCCGGCAGATGCCGCAGCCGGTTGGAGGCGGCCAGCACATCGGCAACTTCATCGTAAAAACCCGAGAAATTGCCCTTCTGGCCGTTTTCCCCACGCATAGAGGGGATCATGACGACATAGCCGGCTTCGACATAGGGCTTCATCAGCTGCCAGTGCCCCTGCCCGATGGCATTGCCGCCATGCAGGAACAGCACGGCCGGCTTCGGCTTCTCCGAGCGCGTATAGCGGGAAACCCAGGCGACGAGCTCCAGCTCCTCGCCAACGCCGCTGCGATAGAAAAGCCGCTCCGCCGTCGAGGGCGTGACCAGCGGTTCGTAGGTGTCGGGAGCCGGCCCCTTGCTCAAGAGGTCAGTCCGAAACAGACGGCGCTCCTTGGCATAGTCGCCCGAAAGCAGCGGCGGCGCATCCGCAGCCTTTTCATCGCTCTGGGCGGCGGCACTCTTGCTGTCGGCGGGCTTGCTGCCAGCCGTACTGTCGTCGGCAGCTCTGACGATGGAGGGAGCCAAAAGCGTGACCGCCAGACCGGCAAGAACACCGCGGCGATTGGGGCGGAATGCGTTATCGTCAGACATGGTCATAGGCTCGTCCAAATATCCCGGCGCGGCACAAATCTGCACGGGTTGAAAGGCAAGGCCAACTCACTTTGTGGTGAGGAATCACCTTGCCCTATTCATCGACAGCCGGAGCCTTGGCGTCAATCATCGCGATCAAAGTTTCCAGCCGGTCGGCCTCGTAGGGCGGCTTGTCGGACCGCAGCCGGGCGATGCGCGGAAAACGCATGGCAACGCCAGATTTATGGCGGGTGGAACGGTTGATGCCTTCAAAGGCCACCTCGAGCACGAAGCCGAAATCACGATCGGCGCGCACGGCCCGCACAGGGCCGAAACGATCGACCGTGTTGTTGCGCACGAACTTGTCTAGCACTTCCAGCTCGGCATCCGTGAAACCAAAATAGGCCTTGCCCACAGGCACGAGCTGCTCGCCCTCCGGCGTCGTCGCCCAGACGCCGAAGGTGAAATCGGAATAATAGCTGGAGCGCTTGCCGTGACCGCGCTGGGCATACATCAGCACGGCATCGACGTTGTAGGGATCGCGCTTCCATTTGAACCAAGGCCCCTTGGCGCGGCCGGCAAGATAGGCGCTATCCCGGCGCTTGATCATGACGCCTTCGATCACCGGATCGGGCGGCGAGGTTCGCAACCGGTCAAGCTCTTCCCAGGAGGAGAAATCCACGAGCGGCGACAGGTCGAAGCGATCATGCGGCGCCGCCTCGATGATCTCGGTCAACCGCTCGCGGCGGCCGAGGAAGTCGCGGGCGCGCACGTCCTCGGCACCGTCGAACAGAAGATCGTAGGCACGGATGAAGGCCGGAAACTCGTCCAGCATCTTTGCGGTCACGGTCTTGCGGTTGAGGCGCTGCTGCAGATCGGAAAATGTACGCGTCGGGCTGTTGGAGCGCACCGTGCCGCCGACCAGCAGCTCGCCATCCATGACGCCCTCGAAGTTCATCGCATCGACGATGTCCGGAAAGGCGCCTGAGATATCGTCGCCGGAGCGCGAATAGAGCTTGCTTGTCGCTCCAGAGCGGGAAAGCTGGACACGGATGCCATCCCACTTCCATTCAGCGGCGAAATCACCGGGATCGAGTCCATCGAGATCGCCGGGTTCGACCGGATTGGCGAGCATGACGGAATGAAAGATCGCCGGCGTCACCAATATCGGGCGTTCGCCCTTGCCTTCAAGCCAATGGAACAGGCTTTCATAGGGTGGCTGCAGGCCATGCCACAACGTTTCGATTTCAGTAACGTCCTTGCCGCTCAGCTCGGCCAGCGCCTGCTTGGCAAGCCGAGCCGAGACGCCGATGCGAAGTGCGCCAGTTGCAAGCTTCAGGAAGGCGAAACGACCCGACGTGTCCAGCCGGTCCAGCAGATCTCGAACGAAACTGCGTACCTCGGTCCGCCCGAGCGCATTCATGCGGCGGATGACCTCGCCGAGCTTCGGCTGCTCGCCGGCGGGACGTTCGATGTCGCTTTCCTTATCCCAGACCAGCGAGATCGTTTCCGCGAGATCTCCGACATAATCGTAGGAATATCGGAACAGTATCTCGTCCATGCGCTCGAGAACGAGTTCGCGCAGCATGGCGGGCTTGACGTTGCGCACCTCGAGCGTACCGGCAATCGCCGCCAGGCCATAGCCGCGGTCGGGATCGGGCGTATCGCGGAAATAATCGATCAGCAGCTTCAGCTTGCCGTTGCGGCTCGGCGTCAGCACCAGGCGGTCGAGAAGATCGGCAAAGGCTTTCATCTGTGCACCTCCTTCTCCCCTCGGGGAGAAGGTGCCCGGAGGGCGTATGAGGGGGAGCAGGGGTAATCCCGCACGCCACACATAGACTGCAGCGTTGCAATATCGCGGAAATCCCCCTCATCCGACCCTTCGGGCCACCTTCTCCCCGCCGGGGAGAAGGCGAGACAAACGACGACCCTCATCATCTAGTCTCCCTCGTCTTCATAGCCGATGAGATGCAACGGCTTGGCGGCGATGCCCTGCAGCTCGCACCAGCGCACCAGCGCTTCTTCGCGGCCGTGGGTGACCCAGACCTCGCTCGGTTTCAGATCGGAGATCGTCTCCGTCAGCTCGGGCCAATCGCAATGGTCCGATATGACCAGCGGCAGCTCGACCCCGAGCTGCTTGGCGCGCTGGCGCACCATCATCCAGCCGGAGGCGAAAGCCGGAAGTGGATCATGGAACCGCCTCGCCCAGCGATCCTGGAACGCAGAGGGCGGGCCGACGACGACGGCGCCGTGAAAGATCGACTGATCACGGCTTTCGACGGTCGCCGGCTTGAGCTCCCCGAGCGCGATGCCTTGGCCGGCATAATAGTCGCACAGGGTTTCCAGCGCGCCATGGATGAAGATCGGCTTGTCATAGCCGGCGTCGCGCAAGAGGCGGATGACGCGCTGCGCCTTGCCGAGCGCATAGGCGCCGATCAGATGCGTTCGTTCCGGAAACTGGCGAAGGGAGGCCAGGAGCTTGCGTGTTTCGGCCAATGGATCGGGATGATGGAAGACCGGCAGGCCGAACGTGGCTTCGGTGATGAACACATCGCAGGAAACCGGCACATAGGGTTCGCAAGTCGGGTCCGGCCGGCGCTTGTAGTCCCCGGACACGACGATCCGCAGTCCATCCTTCTCCACTGCGATCTGCGCCGAGCCGAGCACATGGCCCGCCGGGTGGAACCGGACCTTGACGCCGTTGATCGTCACCTCCTCACCGAAGGCCATCGCCTGCTCCGATCCCGCAAAGCCGTCACCGTAGCGAATGCGCATGATATCGAGGGTCTGGCGCGTGGCGAGCACATGGGCATGGCCGGAGCGGGCGTGGTCCGAATGGCCATGCGTGACGAGCGCACGCTCGACCGGCTGCACGGGATCGATATGGAAGCCGCCGATCGGGCAGAACAGTCCTTCAGGCGCGGGATAAAGCAGTTGTTCCGGTCTCATGATGCAAGAGGATAGCGCGATTTGCACGATTAGGTAGCGACAACGGCAGCTTTTTGAGCAGGTCCGCGTTCGGGTTGCCGATCGGGCAGATCGAAGACGAGGACTCAGCCCTTTTTGAACCAGCAAATGAAATATGAACAATTCTGGCTCTTCGCCGGTCCAGCGCGTTTGGTGAGCCGCCCCTGCATCAAAACGGCACAAATGGACCTGGCATGATTTCTGCTTCGGCAGCGTCATCTACGGAGTTCGCAATGATCCAACGCCGGACCTTCATCGCTTCCATCGCCGCATCGGCAGCGGCTGGCTTGCTTGCGCCCCGCAGCTTCGCCGCGCCTCTGGCCAAGATGACCGGCGCCGAGCTGCGGGGGCCGATCGATGCCGTTGCGGTGAAGACGACGCCGGGAGCGAGCGACGTCAAGAGCGGCAAGCTGCAGGCGATGATCGACAATGCCGCGCGCGCCAACATGCCGCTCTTCCTGCCGCCCGGCACGTACAACATCTCCAACCTGACATTGCCTGACAATACGCGGATCACCGGCGTTCCCGGCGCTTCGCGGCTCGTCTACAGCGGTGATGGTCATCTGATGAATGCGGACAAGGCCAGGCGCATCGAGCTTTCCGGCCTCGTGCTTGACGGCGGCAATCGCTGGCTCGCCGACTATGCCGGCGGCCTCCTGCAATTTGCCGGCGTCGACGAGTTACTGATCGACAATTGCGAAGTTACCGGCAGCCGCAAACACGGGCTGCAGCTGGAGCGCTGCGGCGGGCGCATCGAGCGGAGCCGTATTTCGGGGGCCGCGGAAGCCGGTATCTATTCCGTCCAGTCCGTCGGATTGACGGTGACCGGCAATCGCATCGAGGATTGCGGCAATGGCGGCATCCTGATCCATCGCTGGAGCAAGGCCGAGGATGGCAGCAGCGTCGTCAACAACCGCATTTCCCGCATCCGCGCCAATGGCGGCGGCACCGGCCAGAACGGCAATGGCATCAATGTCTTCCGCGCCGACGGCGTGACGGTTTCGGGCAACCAAATCGCCGATTGCGCATTCACCGCCATCCGCGCCAACTCGGCATCGAATGTACAGATCTCGAACAATCAATGCCTGCGTTCGGGCGAAACCGCGATCTATTGCGAATTCGAGTTTGTCGGCGCCACGATCAGCAACAATCTGGTCGATGGCGCAGCAAACGGCATCTCGGTCACGAATTTCGACAAGGGCGGAAGGCTCGCTTCGGTGACGGGCAATGTCATCCGCAACCTGTCGCTGACAGCACCTTATGCGCAGGATGGGGGTTTCGGCATCGGCATTTCGGCGGAAGCCGATACGCTTGTCGCCGATAATGTCATCGAGAATGCGCCGCTCTGGGGCCTGCGGCTCGGCTGGGGGCAATATCTCCGCAATGTCGTCGCGACCGGCAACATCGTGAGACACGCCGGCATCGGCTGCGTCGTCTCGGTCGCCAACGGCGCCGGCTCGGCTGTAATTGCCGGCAACCTTTTTCAGGAAATGCAGCAAGCCGCGATCATTGGCTTTCGCTGGGACAAGCCGGCATCCGGCGATCTGATCGGGGGAAGCATGCAGTTCCCGCAATTGACCATCGAAAACAACAGATTGGTTTAACGCATGCCGCGCAAAAGTGTGCAGCGGTTTTGCGATAACGGCATGCGCTTTAAGCTATTCGCCAGTTCGGCTGCCGCTTTTCGAAAAAGGCGGTGACGCCCTCCCTCGCCTCCTCGGTTTCCCAGGCATCGGCCAATTGTTCGACGACATGATCGATCATGCCGTCGGTAATCGGCCGGCCTACGGAACGCGCCAAAGCCTTGGCACGAGCAGCTGCCTGCGGTGATGCCGCCAAAAAATGGCGGACCTCCGCCTCGACAGCTTCATCCAACGCCTCCTCCGCCACGACCCGCGACAGGAGACCTGCGGCGTGCGCCTGCCAGGCATCGATGATCTTGCCGGAGAGGAAAAGCGGGCGGGCATTCGTTTCGCCGATGCGGGCGACGACATAGGGGCTGATGGTGGCGGGGATGATGCCAAGGCGCACTTCCGTCAAGCCGAAGCGGGCCGTCGATGCCGAAATCACCATGTCGCAGACGCTCAAAATGCCGATGCCGCCGCCGAAAGCATTGCCGTGAACACGGGCGATCAGCGGCTTCGGCAATTCGTTCAGCACCTTGAACAGCATGGCGAGCCGGCGCGCTTCGACCACTCGCCCAGCGCGGGTTGCGTCGAACTGGGCGCGCATCCAGCCGAGATCGCCGCCGGCGCAGAAGCTGGCACCCTCGCCGGTGAGCACGACGACACGAACCGTTTTGTCATGGGCCAGCTCATAGGTTGCTGCGGTGAAGTCATCGATCATCTCGGCCGACAGGGCATTGTGCTTTTCGGCGCGCGTGAGTGTCAGATAGGCGACGCTGCGTTCGTCGGTGGTGATGCGGATCGTTTGCGATATCATGCGGCACTCCTGAGGCTGCGGGCGAAGGAGGCGGCCGCCGCAAGCTTATCCTTGTCCAGGCCGGTTTCGTATCCCTGCGTCTCCAGATAATCGCAGACCGCTACGGTATCGACATTGCCCTTGGCACCAGGGGCAAAGGGGCAACCGCCAAGGCCGCCGGCTGATGCATCGAAGACGCGCAGACCGCGTTCCAGGGCGACGGCGATATTGTCGAGAGCGCGACCAGACGTATCGTGAAAATGACCTGCCAGAGCTGCGGCTGGGAGTTCGCCCAGCACCGCGGCAAGCATCCGGTCGACGGCTTCCGGCGAACCTCTGCCGATCGTATCGCCGAGGCTGATCTCGTAACAACCGAGGGCACGCAGCTGCCAGGCGACATCGACGACATTTTGCGACGGCACCGCCCCCTCATAAGGGCATTCGACGACGCAGCTGACATAGCCGCGCAATGGAACGCCGCCGTCCCTGCTGGCCGCCGCGACGGGCCGGAAGCGTTCGATGCTCTCGGCAATCGAGCAGTTGATATTGCGCATGGAAAAGGTTTCGGAGGCAGACGCAAAGATCGCCACCTCATCGGCGCCGGCCGCAAGTGCAGCCTCGAAGCCCTGCATGTTGGGCGTCAGCGCTGCGTAACGGACGCCCGAACGCCGCTTTATCCCAGCCATGACATCGGCGGCATCGGCAAGCTGCGGCACCCACTTTGGACTGACGAAGCTCGTAACCTCGATGCGCTCGAAACCGCAATCGGAGAGCAGATCGACCAGTTCGATCTTGCGCGCGGTATCGACCTGCTGCTTTTCATTCTGCAGACCGTCGCGGGGCGCCATCTCGACGATGGTGACGTAATTGGAAGGCTTGTCCGTCATGCCGCATCCTCCGGTCGAAGCAACAGAAGCACAGCGCTTTCGCTGGTTTGGTCGCCCTCGCCGATATGCAGGCTTTCCACGACGCCGTCGCGTGCGGCCGTCAGCGTCAGCTCCATCTTCATGGCTTCCATAACGATCAGCGCCTGGCCCTTTGCCACCGTCTCGCCTTCGCGCACACGGACGATCTTGACGAGCCCCGGCATCGGCGCAACCACGCGGTCGCCGCCAGCGACGGCCTCCTCACTACCATCAAGCAGATCGAGGCGATGGAAATGATGGGTTTGCCCGTCGAGGAACAAGGTCACATCTGACGATGTCTCGAAGATATCGACATGCGATTGCCTGCCGCCGATCTCGACACGCCGGGAAACATCATCTCCTTCGAGGAGACGGACGGGGATGGTGCGGTCATCGAAGGCAACGTCGAAAAGTGTGCGTCCCTTTGCGATCACGCGAGCACGCCTCTGACCGCCGGCAAAATGCAGCGTGACGGGACGGCTCGCCTCCCCCCAGAGCTGCCAGGCGCCGAGTGAGAACCAGGGGTCGTTGCCATCGCTTCGGCCAAATCCGCCCGCCTCGACAATGGCGGCAATGGCAAGAGCCGCATCGTCGGGCTGCCGCGCCGAAGTCAGCGCCTCCACGTCCCGGTCGATCAACCCGGTGTCCGGGTGACCGGCGGCGAAATCCAGCTGGCGGCTCAACCGGATGAGGAAATCGAGATTGGTGGTGGTTCCGGCAACCTGCGTTTGCTCCAGACCGCGCGTAAGCTTGGCAAGCGCAGCCTGACGATCCGGCGCATGCACCATGAGCTTGGCAATCAGCGGATCGTAATGCGGGGTGATTGTATCGCCTTCGCGTACGCCGGCATCGACGCGGGCATCGCCGCCGGGAAAGCGTAAGTGCGAGAGCGTGCCGGTTGCCGGCAGGAAGCCACGGGCCGGGTCTTCGGCATAGATCCGCGCTTCGAACGCCCAGCCGTTTATGGCGAGCTCAGCTTGCGTTTTCGGCAACGGCTCGCCGTTTGCGACGCGCAATTGCCATTCCACCAGATCGACGCCGGTTATCGCCTCGGTGACCGGATGTTCGACCTGCAGCCGTGTATTCATTTCCATGAAGAAGAAGCGATCCGGCGACAGGCCGTCGGAGACATCGGCGATGAATTCGACCGTACCGGCGCCGCGATAATCGATGGCGCGGGCGGCGCGAACGGCCGCTTCGCCCATGGCGCTGCGCATCTCCTCAGTCATGCCCGGTGCCGGCGCCTCTTCGATCACCTTCTGGTGCCGACGCTGCAGCGAGCAATCGCGCTCGAAGAGATGCACGGCATTGCCATGGCTGTCTCCGAAAACCTGGATCTCGATGTGACGCGGCTTGATCAGATATTTCTCGATCAGCACGGCATCGTCGCCGAAGGCGGATTTCGCCTCGCGCTTCGCCGCCTCCAGAGAAGCGCCGAAATCCTCCGGCCGGTCGACGCGCCGCATACCCTTGCCGCCGCCGCCCGCCCGTGCCTTGATGAGAACGGGAAAGCCGATAGCCACCGCCTGCTCGGCAAGGAAGCCGGCTTCCTGCCTATCGCCGTGATAGCCGGGAACGACCGGCACGCCTGCCCGCTCCATCAGCGCCTTGGCCGCATCCTTGAGCCCCATGGCCCGGATTGAGACCGGCGACGGACCGATGAAGACGAGACCCGCAGCCTCGACCGCTTCGGCGAAATCGGCATTCTCCGAGAGAAAGCCGTAGCCGGGATGGATGGCTTCCGCGCCGGTTTGCTGAGCCGCCGCGATGATCGTCTGCTTCGAAAGATAGCTTTCGCTCGCCGCCGCCGGGCCGATGTGAACGGCTTCGTCGGCCAGCGCCACATGCAGCGCATCCCGATCGGCGTCGGAATAGACGGCAGCCGTGCGGATGCCAAGGCGCCTCGCCGTGCGGATGCTCCTGCAGGCGATTTCGCCGCGATTGGCGATCAGTATCTTCGAAAACATCGGCGGACCCTATTGCGCGGCAATGACTTCGACTTCGAGCAGCCAGGCCGTATCGAAAATACCGGCAATCACGACAGTCATGGCCGGCGTGAGAGAGCCCAGATATTCGCTGCGGATCTCGCGGTTCTCTATCGTATGGTGCCGGTCGGCAAGGAAGGTGGTGACCTTGACGATATCGTCCTTGGTCATGCCGGCCGCCTTCAGCTGGGCATCGACGTTGTGCCAGACCTGGCGAGCCTGCGCCTTGAAACCTTCCGGTAAGGCATCATCGACATCAGTCGGTATCTGGCCGCTGATAAAAAGCAACCGCTCGAAATTTTCGAGTTTTACGGCCTGCGCATAACCGCCGCGGGGTTGCGGCGCATTCTTGGCATTGATGGCATCGCGTTTCATGTCCGTCTCCTCACATCCTGAACAGACCGAAGCGTGTGTCTTCGATCGGTGCGTTGAGTGCTGCCGAAAGCGACAGAGCCAGCACGTCGCGGCTCTTGCGCGGATCGATGATGCCATCGTCCCAAAGGCGGGCCGAGGCGTAGAGCGGATGGCTCTGGGTTTCGAACATCTTGAGCGTCGGCGCCTTGAAAGCGGCCTCTTCATCCTTCGTCCAAGGCTTGCCGGCACGCGCCAGGGCCTCGCCGCGTACGGTGGCAAGGACACCCGCCGCCTGCTCTCCGCCCATAACGGATATGCGGCTGTTGGGCCAGGTCCAGAGGAAGCGCGGCGAATAGGCCCGGCCGGCCATGCCGTAATTGCCGGCGCCGAAGGAGCCGCCGATCAGCATGGTGATCTTGGGGACCTTGGTCGTGGCCACGGCCGTCACCAGCTTGGCGCCATTCTTGGCGATGCCCTCCGTCTCGTATTTGCGGCCGACCATGAAGCCGGTGATGTTCTGCAGGGAAACCAGCGGAATCTTGCGCTGCGAGCAAAGCTCGACGAAATGCGCCCCCTTCAGCGCCGATTCCGAGAAGAGAACGCCGTTGTTGGCGATGATTCCGACGGGAATACCGTGAATATGGGCGAAGCCGCAGACCAGCGTCGTGCCGTAACGCGCCTTGAACTCATCGAGCCGGGAGCCGTCCACCATGCGGGCGATGACCTCGCGCACGTCATAGGGCGTGCGCGAGTCGGAAGGGACGATGCCGAGGATTTCTTCAGGATCGTAGAGCGGCGCTTCCGGCGTGCGGAGTTCGACACTCTCGGGTTTGCGGCGATTGAGATTGGCGATGGCCTGCCGTGCGAGCGCGAGGGCATGGGCATCGTCGCGCGCCAGATGATCGGCGACACCGGAGAGACGCGTATGCACATCGCCGCCGCCGAGATCCTCGGCCGAGACCACCTCCCCCGTCGCCGCCTTGACCAGCGGCGGACCGGCAAGAAAGATCGTTCCCTGCTTGTCGACGATGATGGTTTCGTCCGACATGGCAGGCACATAGGCGCCGCCTGCCGTGCAGGAACCCATGACGACGGAGATCTGCGGGATGCCGGCCGCCGACATATTGGCCTGATTGTAGAAGATGCGGCCGAAATGATCGCGATCCGGAAACACCTCATCCTGGTTCGGCAGGTTGGCGCCGCCGGAATCGACCAGATAGATGCAGGGGAGATTGTTTTCCGCCGCGATCTCCTGCGCCCGCAGATGCTTCTTCACCGTGATCGGATAGTAGGTGCCGCCTTTGACCGTGGCGTCGTTGCAGACGATCATGCAGTCACGGCCGGAAACGCGGCCGATACCGGCGATCAGCCCGGCACCCGGCGCTTCGTCGCCATGCATTCCATGGGCCGCTGTCGCGCCAATCTCCAGAAACGGTGTGGCAGGATCGATCAGGCCGGCAACGCGATCACGCGGCAGCATCTTGCCGCGGCTCACATGCCGTTCACGCGCCTGGGCACCGCCACCTTCCGCCGCCTTTGACGCCGCAGCCTCGGCAAGGCCGATTGCCTCCAGCAACGCGGCGCGATTGTCGCGGAAGCGATCCGAATGCGTCGATATCTCTGATCTCAGGACGGTCATGCGGTCTCACTCGGTCGAGTAGAATGGTATTCGAAATCAGGCCGTCTCGCCGAACAGCTCGCGGCCGATCAGCATACGCCGGATTTCGGAGGTACCGGCGCCGATCTCGTAGAGCTTGGCGTCGCGCAGCAGCCGTCCGGCGGGATAATCATTGGTATAGCCATTGCCGCCGAGCGCCTGGATGCATTCGAGCGCCAGCGCAGTCGCCTTCTCGGCGGAATAGAGAATGCAGCCGGCCGCATCCTTGCGGGTCGTCTCGCCGCGATCGCAGGCGGCCGCAACCGCATAGACATAGGCGCGCGCAGCATTCATGGTGACATACATATCGGCAAGCTTGCCCTGCATCAGCTGGAATTCGCCGATCGACTGGCCGAACTGCTTGCGCTCATGCATGTAGGGCAGCACCACATCCATGCAGGCGGCCATGATGCCGATGGGGCCGCCGGAGAGGACGACGCGCTCATAGTCGAGGCCCGACATGAGCGCGCGCACGCCGCCATCCACCTGACCGAGAACATTCTCTTCCGGCACCTCGCAATCGAGGAAGATCAGCTCCGAGGTGTTGGAACCGCGCATACCGAGCTTATCGAGCTTCTGGCCGACCGAAAATCCTTTGAAACCCTTCTCAACGAGAAAGGCGGTGATCCCTCGCGGGCCGGCATCCGGCGAAGTCTTGGCGTAGACGACGAGAACATCGGCGTCCGGGCCGTTGGTGATCCACATCTTGCTGCCGTTCAGCACATAGTGACGGCCGCGCTTCTCCGCGTGCAGCTTCATGGAGACGACATCGGAGCCGGCGCCCGGTTCCGACATCGCCAGGGCGCCCACATGCTCGCCCGAGATCAGCTTCGGCAGATAGCGCTCCTTCTGCGCCGTGGTGCCATTGCGATGGATCTGGTTGACGCAGAGGTTGGAATGGGCGCCATAGCTTAGGCCGACGGAAGCGGACGCGCGGCTGATCTCCTCCATGGCAACCGTATGGGCGAGATAACCGAGGCCGGAGCCGCCGAAGACTTCGTTGGCGGTGATTCCGAGCAGGCCGAGATCGCCCATCTCCCGCCACAGATGCATCGGGAAACTGTTGTTACGATCGATTTCATCAGCAAACGGTGCGATGCGATTGGTGGCAAAACGGCGCACTTGCTCGCGTAGCGCCTCGATATCCTCTCCAAGCGCGAAGTTCAGTCCCCCTTCAAACATCCGGCTTCTCCTCCCGATCGTCCCGAACGCGCGTTCCTTACGAACCTATACCTCTTCATGCCCGCTTCAAGTTTTGCCTGATACCGTCACGCGGCATCGGCGGGCATAGGCTGGCTGCCCTGCTTCTCCTGAAGTGTCTCATAGGCCTTCAGCTTCTCGGCAATTCTCGCCATGACCTTGCGGGCGGCCTCCTCCTTGACCGGTCCGAAGCCCCTTATCTCATCAAACAGCGTGAGAATGGCAAGGGCTTCCGCCTCGTTGTCGTGGCGCAGGCCGGCGAGTACGCGCGCGGCGATGCCTTCGTAGTCGGCGATCAGACGACGTTCCAGCCGCCGTTCCGCCATATAGCCGAAGGGATCGAGAGGGGTGCGGCGCAAACGCTTCATCGGTGCAAGGGCGCGCAGCAACGGCAGGATCCAGGCGCCGAACTCGCGCTTCTTCGGCCGGCCGTTCGGGTCCTTGCCGCCGAGGATAGGCGGCGCGAGGTTGAGAGCCAGCTTGAAGTCGCCTTCCATCTCGTCGCGCAGATGTGCTTCGAAAGCCGGATCGGTCAGAAGGCGCGCGACTTCGTATTCATCCTTGTAGGCGAGAACGCGTGCATAGGTGACGGCAACGGCAAAGGGCACCTTGTCCGAAAGCCGCTCTTTTGCGGCAAGCGCATTGGCATGGGCGACGAAGCCGGCATAGCGCTCGGCAAGCGCAGCATTCTGATAGGCCGTCAGATGCGCCTTGCGATGCTTGACGAGTTCATCGAGGCTCATCTCCGCAAGCGTCTTACTGGCCGCCGGCTCGGCCATCAGAGCATGCACGGCCTGCGGATCATGCGCCAAGAGCCGGCCCCAATGGAAAGCGGAGAGGCTCGCCTTGACGGCGACGCCGTTGAGCTCGATCGCCTTTTCGATCGCTTCTAGAGAGAGAGGCAGAAGGCCGCGCTGCCACGCAAAACCGGTCAGCAGGATATTGGTCGACATGGCATCGCCGGTCACCTCCGTCGCGACATGACCGAAATCGAGGAAGACGGATTTGTCGCTGACCGTCTTGGCGATCGTGTGCTGGATCGAACCGGTCTTGAAATCGAAATCGCGGTTGCGGACAAAATCGGCGACCGGCATGAGCCCGGTGTTGACGATAGCCGTGGTTCGCGTCTGTGAGCAGAGCGTGATCGCATCCCTGGAGGCGCCCACCACCTCATCCGCGGCGAACAGCAGATCGGCACCGCCGTTGACGATGCGCGAGGAGGTCACATCGGCTTGATTATGACCGATGCGCAGATGGCTCATGACAGCGCCGCCCTTCTGGGCAAGACCGGCCATATCGAGAATCATTGGCACCTTGCCGTCGAGATGCCCAGCCATGCCGAGGATGGCACCGACAGTCAGGATACCCGTGCCGCCCACGCCGGCAATCGCGATGTTCCACGGCCGATCGCCGATGACGGGAATTTCGGGCATCGGCACGTCGACATCGACATGATCAAGCGCTTTGCGCTTGCGGCGCTTGCCGCCGTGAACGGTCACAAAGGACGGGCAAAAGCCCTTGACGCAGGAGAAGTCCTTGTTGCAGCTCGACTGGTTGATCTGGCGCTTGCGGCCGAACTCCGTCTCCAGCGGCTCGACGGAGATGCAGTTGGACTGCACGGAGCAATCGCCGCAGCCTTCGCAAACGGCCGGATTGATGAAGACGCGCTTGGCCGGATCCTCCAGCAGCCCGCGGCTCCGGCGACGGCGCTTCTCGGCCGCGCAGGTCTGGACATAGACGATCGCCGAGCAGCCTTCGGTTTCGCGCAGCTTGAGCATCACCTGATCGATATGGTCGCGATGCAGCACCTTGACGCCAGGGGCCAGTTCGGAGGCGGTCCGATAGGCATCCGGATTGTCCGACAGCAGGTAGATCGGCTTGACGCCTTCGTCATGCAGCTGCTTCGTTACCAATTGCGGCGTCAGATATCCGTCGATCGGCTGGCCGCCGGTCATGGCGACGGCGTCGTTGTAGAGCAGCTTGTAGGTGACGTTGACCTTGGAGGCCACGGACTGGCGGATGGCGAGAATGCCGGAGTGGAAATAGGTGCCGTCGCCGAGATTGACGAACATATGCTTTTCATCGGTGTAGCGCGCAATCGCCGTCCAGGGTACGCCTTCTCCGCCCATCTGCGTGAAGGTCTCGGTATTCCGGTCCATCCAGGTGACCATGTAGTGGCAGCCAATGCCGGCGATGGCGCGGCTGCCTTCGGGAACCCTGGTGGACGTATTGTGCGGACAGCCGGAGCAGAAAAAGGGCGTGCGGTTCAGGGGCGCAACGTGACTGCGGCTGATCTGGCCGCGCTCGGCAAGATAGGCGAGCTTGGCGGCGATGCGGTCATGCAGTCCCTGATCGAGATCGAGCTTGACGATGCGCCCTGCGATGGCTCTGGCGACGGCGCCGACGGTCAGTGCCGCCGACAGGCTGAGATAGGGTTTGTCGTGCTCGTCGAACTTGCCGACGATGCGCGGACGGACATCGGCGCGCCAGTTGAAGAGCTGCTGCTTGATCTGGTTTTCGATGATCTCGCGCCGCTCCTCGACGACAAGAACCTCGTCCAGTCCTTCGGAGAAATGCCTGACAGCCTCCGGCTCCAGCGGCCAAGGCATGCGCACCTTCAGGATACGCAGGCCGATCGCGGCCATCTCCCTCGGTCCGATCTCAAGCTCGCGCAACGCCTGCAGCACATCCTCATAGGCCTTGCCGGATGAGATGATGCCGAGGCGGGCGTTCGGCACATTGTGCGTGATTTCGTCGACGCGATTGGCACGGGCGAAGGCGATGGCCGCATAGGCCTTGTAGGTCTGGAGACGATCGTCCTGCACCAGTGGTGGATCGGGCCAGCGCAGATTGAGGCCGCCGGGCGGCATTTCGAAATCGGTCGGCAGGACGAATTGCCGCCTCTCGCCCGAGAGATCGACGGCCGCCGTCGTTTCGATGGTGTCGGCGATGAACTTCATGCCGACCCAGCAGCCGGAATACCGCGACATGGCGATGCCGAGCAGGCCGTATTCGAGGAATTCGTGGATGGACGAGGGATAGATGACCGGGATGACTGCAGACATGAAATCATGGTCGGTCTGATGCGGCATGGTGGAGGATTTGGCGGAATGATCGTCGCCGGCGAAACAGAGGACGCCGCCGTGCTTGGATGTCCCGGCGGCATTGCCGTGTTTCAGTACGTCGCCCGAACGGTCGACGCCGGGACCTTTGCCATACCATATGCCGAGCACGCCGTCCTTGCGCACGCCGGGGGAAAGGCCGACCTGCTGCGAGCCCCAGACAGCCGTCGCGGCCAGATCTTCGTTGATCCCGGGCTGGAAGGTGACCTCATGAGCGTCGAGGTAGGTCTTGGCTTTCAGAAGCTGCTGGTCGTAGCCGCCGAGCGGCGAGCCGCGATAACCGGATATGAAGGCCGCGGTATTGAGGCCGGCGGCGCGGTCGCGCCGCATCTGCGTCATAGGCAGCCGCACCAGCGTCTGCAGGCCGGTCATGAAAACGCGGCCTTCCTCTGCTGTGTATTTGTCGTCTAGCGATACACTGGTCGCAAGCATCTGCTCTCCTCCCGAGATCGCAGTCACCAATTGCCCTTTGTCTTCTCGCCGGAAACCTCCTACCGCTTCCAACGAAAATCATGGCGGAATTCTAACATGCACCGGCGCTAATTTCCGAACGAAGGCTGTGCGTCGGCCGCATGATTTGTAAAGAATTGGGGCATCTGACGGATATTTTCGTGCTTGCAGGCATCGCGTGCAAGCATCCATCACAAGCTTTCATCGGAGATATCGGCCGCAAGGGGTTTTATGCATCCGACTCACCTCGTAAGGTCGCGCTCACTCGAATCTGGGAGACCTACATGCTGACGATCTACGGTGTCTATCGCTCGCGCGCCTCGCGCAACTATTGGATGGCTGAGGAGCTCGGCATCGCGTTCGAATCCGTGCCTGTCGTCCAGGCCAGCCGGCTTGCCGATCCGCTCGCCGCCGATGCCCCGATCAACACGATGTCGCCGGAGTTTCTGGCCGTTAATCCGATGGGCATGATCCCCTGCATCAAGGACGGCGATCTCATGCTGCATGAGTCGCTTGCCATCAATCTTTACCTCGCGCGCAAATATGGCGGCCCGCTTGCCGGCAAAACGGTCGAGGAGGAGGGACAGGTGTCGATGTGGACCATGTGGGCGGCAACGGAAGTCGAGCCCTATAGCGTCGCGCTTGTCCGCATCTACGACAATGGCCAGGAAAACAGCGAGTCTGGGAAGACTGGGATCGCCGTCGCCTGCCGCTCGCTGAAGAAGCCGCTCGACGTGCTGGAAAAGCACCTGCAAAATCAGGACTATCTCGTCGGCAACCGCTTCACGGCCGCCGACCTCAACCTGGCCGAAGTGCTGCGCTACGCCCAGACAGAACAGGAATTGTTCGACGCGCGTCCGAAGATGAAAGCCTGGATCGGGCGCTGCCAGTCGCGCGGCGCCTACAAGGCCATGCAGGCGACGCGCGGCAAGGAGCCGGTCTGATCCATCCTATCGGAAGAGACGCATGCTCTCTTCCATCTCTTCGCGAATCCAGGCCTTGAAGGCAGTGACCTTCTTCGGCTCGCGCACGCCTGGGGTCGTGACGAAGTAATGGCCGAAGCCCGTCTTTGCGCGGATGCCGAAGGGATCGACGAGACATTTCTGTTCGAGAGCATAGGCGGCCAGCGTCTGCCAGGCGAGCATGACGCCCTGCCCCGCCATAGCCGCGTCCAGACAGAGCGACGCATCGTTGAAGATGTGCCGCTCTTCCATGCAATGGCCCGAAAGCCCAACCTTGCGCAGCCAGACCTCCCAGCCGAACATCGCATGTCCGTCGACGACGGCGGGCACCTTCAGAAGATCGGCAGGCTCGCGCAGTGTGGCAGCGATCTGCGGCGTAACCACCGGAAAGACTTCCTGCGCCAGTAAGAGCTCGGACTTCACACCCGGCCACTGTCCGCCGCCCACCCGAATGCCGATATCGACATCCGACGTCGCCGGATTGATCAGGCGCGTGGTGGCATCGATGCGCAGGCGGATATCCGGATGGCGGCTGGCAAAGCGATCCAGCCGATAGACCAGCCAGCGGGCTGCAAAGACCGGCGCAACCGAAATGGTGAGGATATTCTCATCCTTATGCTGCGCAATGGCGACTGCTGCCGATAGCGCCTGAAAGGCTTCGCCGAGCCTGGTCAATACCGCCAGCCCCGATGCCGTGACGATCATGCCTTTGGGCGTGCGCTCGAAAAGCGGCAGCCCGAGCTGCGCTTCGGCCTTGATGACCTGCTGGCTGACCGCGCCGACCGTCACGCCGAGTTCATCGGCCGCCGCCTGCAGCGAGCCGAGGCGTCCGACCGCCTCAAGGGCGCGCAAGCCATTCAGATGAACGTGATTGAGGTTTTTCATTATAGAATATCTATATCAGTATCCCGTCATTCTCAATTGCGCAGAGCAGTGAAACGCGCGATTGTTGCAGCATGAAATTGAAAAGCGCCGTCACTTCGGCGGCTGATGTCCCTGCGGTTGCATCGACACGAAGGACCAGAGAGGCAATAACATGTCGATCTTGAAGCTTTTCTTCAGTCACTTGCTGGAAGAGGATCGCGAAGGGGAAAGCGACCCTCTGCAGCATCCAGTGCTTGCGAGCATGTCGCGGGAGGAACTGGCCGACCTGCCGCTCATGCCGGAAAATCTGGGGCGGCCCATGGACAAACGGACCGTTCAGCCGGAAGAATGTGCATGAGAGAGACCTACTCCATACGCCCAAACATCACATCGGCTATCGATATGGACGCCATCGCGCAACGATTGCAGCGGCTCATAGCCCAAGCCCGCCTGCCGGTCGTGGAGCCCGGTACGCATTACGGCCTGCCGGCCTTCAAAGTCGGCGGCAAAGCCTTCGTGACGGTGAAAAACAACGACACCATCGTGCTGTCGCTACCGATCGACCGCAAGGAGCAGCTGATGGAAATGGCGCCGGAAATCTACTTCCAGACGGATCATTATGTCGGCTGGCCTTCCCTGCCGCTGCGCATCACTGCGATCGGCGACGAGGAACTGCAGCAACGACTGATCGAGGCGTGGCGATACCGCGCCCCGAAAAAGCTTTTGGCGGCATTTGGCCTGTTATGATCAACCCTTCTCGACGGCAAGCGCCTTCTGGACGGCGGGACGCTCGAGCATGCGCGCATAATGGGCGCTGACTTTCGCGAATTGATCGCGATCGACGCTGTCACCAGGCAGCCACGTTTCCATGGTGAAGAGATAGCCGTCGGCAACGGTATATTGCTCGCCCATCACCCAGGGGCCTTTCAGCATCTTGTCTTCGATCAGGGCGAAGGCTTCCGTCATGGTCTGCGGCACCTTGGCCTTCATCGTCTCGATGGCAGCCGCATCGTCCGTCCAGCGATAGCCGCGCCCCTTGTGCGAATGGTTCACATGAACGGTGGAGGCGATATAGCCGTTGAAGGACTGCATCTGCGCGAATTCGAAGGGATCGTCGAGCGGAGCCAGCTTCGCGGCCGGCGCGATCTGGGCGATATAGGCGAGGATGGCGATATTCTCGGTAACGACGCCGCGATCGGTCAACAGCGCCGGAACCCGACCTTTGGGATTGATGGCCAGATAATCCGGCTGACGCTGATCGCCATTGGCGAGGTTGAGGCGGCGGGGCTCATAGGCAAGACCGGATTCTTCCAAGGCGATGAGACTGGCGAGCGCGCAGCTTCCGGGTGCGAAATAGAATGTCAGCATGTTCCGTTCCTCGATTGAATTGCGTGAGGAAGCTAAAGGCAACCCGGCCAATACGGAAGTGGCTGACGCTGATAGGCGCTACAAAAGGTTTTGATCGATCGGAACGTATGCCCATCCCTGCGGCACGGGCGCCAAGGATGGGCAACTCTGATGCTCAGGCGCAGCCGGGTACGTCTTCCAGCCTGTACCAGACGGGGATGCCGCGCTCGCGGGCGATGCGCACATCATTGTCCGCGCCTTTGGAATCGCCTGATAATCTCAGGACACCCTCGCAAAGCTGCAGCAGCCGGCCGGCCGTCGGGTGGAAGATCTCTTCATAGAGATCGTCGCCTATGCTCTTGCCGCCGGCGGCATGCCAGACCGGCAAGGCAACCCATTCGCCGATCATAGGCAGATGTCCGGCCTTGAACAGGGCATAGGACGGCTCCTCCAGGCGCTTGAGGTTCTCGGCCATCTTCCTCGGATCATCGCCGGTGCCGGATCGGTAAGGTCCCGCAATCAGGATCAACATGTCATTTCTCCGTTTTCAGTCCCTGCTTGCTGCAGGAATTTGCACGAATATGCGCATATTTTCTTGAATGTCGAATCTATTCTGATAAATTCACGATTATTCGTGAAATAACGTGCAGAGATCGGCATGCTGACCAGCCAACGGAAAACCCTCATTCTCGACAGATTGCGCCGGGACGGCCAAGTGATCGCAAAAGCACTGGCTGACGATCTCGGCCTGTCCGAAGACACGATCCGCAGAGACTTGCGGGAGATGGCGGCGGAGAAATTGCTGAAGCGGGTGCATGGCGGCGCGCTGCCGCTGTCCCCGGAGCTGCCGGATTTCACCGCCCGGCAGGCGGTTTCATCGGATGTGAAGCGGCGGCTCGGTGCCTATGCCGCGAACATGATCAAGCCTGGCCAGACCGTGTTTCTCGACGGCGGCACTACAAATGCCGAGATCGCCCGGCACCTCCCGAAGGATATCGCCGTCACCATCGTCACCCACAGCCCGACGATAGCGGGCGAATTGGAACATCATCCCCTGACCGAGGTGATCCTGATCGGCGGCAAGCTCTACAAGCACTCGATGGTGACAACGGGCGCCGTCGCCATGGCGGCAATCGCATCCATAAGGGCCGACATCTTCTTTCTGGGCGTCACTGCCATCCACCCCGCACGCGGTTTTTCGACCGGTGATTTCGAGGAAGCGGCTATCAAGCGGCATATCGCGCAATGTTCGGCCGAAACCTACGTGTTGTCGACGGCCGAGAAGCTCGATGCGGCCTCGCCATGCCAGATCCTGCCGACAAAGAGCGTTTCCGGCCTGATCGTGCCGTCCGATGTTCCGGAAGAAAGCCTGATGCCTTACCGGGAAACCGAGATGCCGATCCTCCTGGCCTGACGCCGCCAGACAGACAAAGGCAAATCCACGCGGGGACTTGCGTTGCCGTCATCCTGATCCAGTCGGCGATCGCTCTGTCTTGCGGTCGTCGCCAATCAAGCTTACCTCAATGTGCTCAGAGGTTACGATCGCCCATGAACGAACGCCGCATTCATCAGCTCTTCGAAATCAGCGTTCTGTTGAAGGGCGCGCATGCCTTGATCGAATGCTTTGGCGGCATTGTCCTCGCGCTCGTCAGCACGGAGTCCATCCTTCGGCTGGCCAACAGGGTCACGCAGCCCGAACTTCTCAACGATCCGCATGACTTCATCGCGGCACATCTGCTCGCCTCGGCGCAGGATTTTTCAGTCGGCACAAAGAACTTCTATGCCTATTATCTGCTGAGCCACGGGCTGGTGAAGGTGCTGCTGGTCATCGGCCTGCTCAGGGGCAAGATGTGGGCCTATCCGGCCTCGCTGGTGGCACTCGGGCTTTTCATCGTCTATCAGCTGTATCGCTTCACGGACACGCACGGCATCGGCCTCATCGTCCTCACCGTATTCGACCTCGTGGTGATGGCGCTGATCTGGCACGAATACAGGATCGTGCGGCAGCATGTCGCGACACGACAAGCCAGACGTCGGACCCAAGAGTAAAGCTTATGCCGCCGGCGCAGGCGCAGTCCGGATTCGGTAGGCGCATCGCCTGGCGCCGAGAAGGATGTGTTCTTCCCGATCGATCTGCGCGCCGAGCACTGCGCGGAAAGTCTCCAGTTCCGACCGGCAGAAGCCGGCGCAGGCACTGGCGGCAGCGCAGATGGGGCAGTGATTTTCTACCAGCATCAGCGAACCGTCATCCTCCTGCCAGTGATCGGCCATATAGCCTTCCTGCGTACGAATGGCCGCTAGTCTCGCGACGCGCGAAGGCAGATCGGCGGCGGCATCGATTTCGCCGCGATAGCGCCGAAGCGTGTCGGTTTCACGGGCCGAGATGACGGTGTCGACGGCATCCTGCCCCAGCTGGCTGACCATGGTCGCGAGCAAGGCGGCGGTCAGATGCGCATGGCCGTCGGGAAATTGCCGGTCGCCGGCGGCGGTCAGATGCCAGAACTGCCGTGGCCTGCCCCTGCCGGCCGAGGCCTCCGCGACCGGCTCGACCAATCCCTCCTCCGCCATCTTCGTCAGCTGCTGACGCGCCGCCTCGGACGATATGCCGAGTGCGCCGCCGATGGTGGCCGCCAATTGCGGTCCCTCGGTTTTCAACAGGATCAGGATTCGATTGACGGGTGACTGACGCATTTTCCAAGTTTTCTCTTGTTTTAATTGGACGACCATGTAATTTTCCAAATTATAACTTGGAAAATAATCAACCGCTAGGGAAAATATCGAGGATTGCCGATGTCCAGCATCGAAAACACCGCCTCCCTCAAATCAGCCTCCATCTTCACGCTGTTCTCGCCAAGACTTCTGCCGGCAACGCTGATGCTTGGCGGCGGCGTCACGCTTTATGCCGTCGAATCCTACATCACAGCCACGATCGCCCCTTCGATCGTAAGGGACATCGGCGGCCTGGAACTCTTCTCATGGATGACGACGCTTTTCGTCGCCGCCGGTGTGCTTGGATCGATCACGGTCGCGACCCGGCCGAAGGGCATGGGACTGCGTGCCGTCTACGTCGTGGCGGCGCTTATCTTCGGCATCGGCAGCCTGGCCTGCGCCCTCGCGCCGGCCATGCCGGTGCTGCTCATCGGCCGCACCATTCAGGGCTATGGTTCCGGCATGCTGTCCGGCCTTGCATATGCCTTCATCCGCTTCGTTTATCCCGAACCGCTCTGGCGCAGAGCATCGACGCTTTACGCTGCCATATGGGGTGTGGCGACGGTGCTCGGACCGACGCTCGGCGGCCTCTTCGCCGCGGGCGGCGCCTGGCGGGAGGCCTTCATCATTCTCGTACCCCTGACTGTCCTCATGGCAGTCTCGGGACGCTGGCTGCTGCCCGATGTCGCGGATGATCGGATCGATACTCGGACGCCACTGATCCAGATCATACTTCTGCTTGCCGCCGTCTTCTTCGTGAGCCTTGCCGGCACGAGCGAGCATGGATCCTATAAGATCGTGCTGATCGCCGTTTCGATCGCACTCGTGACCGCGATGGTGCTGATCGAGCGCAAGAGCGAGGTGCGGCTCCTTCCCTACGGTGCCGTCATGCTCGGCAATCCGATCGCGCGGCTCTATCTGACGATATTCACACTGATGCTGGTGCTGACAAGCGACATCTACATTCCGTATTTCCTGCAGACACTCCACGGCGTAACGCCACTGATCTCGGGCTACCTCGTCGCGCTGGTCGCACTGGGCTGGACAATCGCGGCTTTCTTCAGCGCATCGTTTTCGGGAAGACAGGCTGCAATCGCCATTATAACCGGGTGCATCCTGGAGACAGCAGCAACAGCATCGCTGATCCCATTTCTGGCAACCGCAACGCCCTTCATCGAACTTGCAGAGTTCGCGCCTGCCGTCATCGGCATGTTCCTGATGGGCTTCGGCGTCGGTCTCGGCTGGGCGCATCTGGTGACCAGGATCATCGGCATCGCGAAGAGAACCGAACAGGACAAGGCCTCGGCCGCCATTTCGATGACGCAATCGCTGGGCGGTGCATTCGGCGCAGCCGTGGCCGGCGTCATCGTCAACGGCGCGGGCCTCACCCATCCCGGCGGAATTGCCGGCAGCCTCTCGGCCGCGACCTGGCTCTACGCCCTGATGGCCTTGCCAGGTCTGATCGCGATCGCTCTGTCCTTCACGATCAAGCCAGCTTCAGCATGATCTTGCCGATGTGGTCGCCGGTTTCCATCAGCCGATGCGCTTCGCCCACGTCGTCGAAGGAAAAGACCTTGTGAATGACGGGGGCAACCGTGCCCTCGTCCAGCAGCGGCCAGACCTGCGAGAGAAGGTCGTCGCGGACGGCCCGCTTTTCCTCCGCCGTGCGCGGGCGCATGGTCGAGCCGGTCACCGTCAGGCGCTTGACCATGATCGGCTGCAGGTTGACCTTATCTGCGACAGCGCCGCCAAGAAAGGCAATGATCGAAAGGCAGCCGTCGCGGGCAAGCGAGGCCAGATTCTTTTCCAGATAGGCTGCGCCGATCATATCGAGGATGACATCGACGCCGTGTTCCGTCTCGGCCTTGATGACCTCGGCGAAATCTTCCTCTTTATAATTGACGGCCCGCTTTGCGCCGAGTTTCTCGCAGGCCTCGCATTTTTCTTTCGAGCCGGCGGTCGTATAGACCGTCGCACCGAACGCGCGGGCAAGCTGGATCGCCGTCGTGCCGATACCGCTGGAGCCGCCGTGGATCAGCACGCTTTCGCCTTCGGTGAGGCCCGCCATCTGGAAGAGATTGGCCCACACCGTGAAGAAAGTTTCCGGGAGTGCGGCTGCGCGCACGGCATCATAACCATTCGGGAAACGGAGCGCCTGGCCGGCGGGAAGCACGCAATATTCCGCATAGCCGCCGCCGTTGGCGAGGCCACAGACCTTGTTGCCGATCGCGAATTCGGTCACGCCGGAGGCGACGTCCACGACCTCGCCGGCGATTTCGAGACCCAGAACAGGGCTTGCCTCTTTCGGAGGGGGATAAGTGCCCTGCCGCTGCGCCACATCCGGCCGGTTTACGCCCGCAGCCTCCACTCGAACCAGGATCTCGCCCGGCTTCAGGGTCGGCAGAGGCTTGCGGCCGATGGTCATGACCTCAGGCCCGCCGAAGGATGGCAGATCCACGAAACGCATTTCAGACGGCAAGGGCATGGCGCAATCTCCTCTCCCAGCAAAGCAGTGGAGATAGTTTAGCGCAACGCGCTTGAAAAGGATCGATTGGGACAGGGCGTCAATTCGTCTCGGCCAAGCCGAGGAAGGCGACGCCGATCACGCTTTCCTTCGCCTTCGCCTTGATGCCCGCGATGGAAGTGCTGACCCGATTGATGTTGTCGATCACCAGTCCCTCGGGCAGTTGTAGGATGCCGATCGAGCAGCGCATCAACGGGAATTCAGCCTCGGCGCCGCTGCGGTCATGGCCGTGAATGCGGCCGGCAGCACGATCCTCCGCCGAATAAAGTTCGAGAACATCGGCATGGAAATCGGCAAGCAGCCGATCCAGAACTTCGTGAAGCTCCTGCGTGTTCCAGCCGGTGACGCCGATAAAGAAGTCGTCGCCGCCGACATGACCAAGGAAATGGCGTTCAGCAAAGAAATAGCGGCGCATCAGTGCCGCAAACAATGAAATGGCATGATCGCCGAGATGGAAGCCGTAGGCGTCATTGAACGGCTTGAAATTATCGAAGTCGCAATAGCAGAAATGCCTGATCTCATCGCCATCGCGGCCGGCGTTCTGCATGAAGTCGTGGATTGCCCGATTGCCCGGCAGGCCCGTCAATGGATTCTGGTCCTGTGCGATCTTCAGCTGCTTTTCGTTGATGACCTTGATGAGAGAGGCAGCGGAGACGATGCCGGCATAATGCGTGCCTTCGGTCACGATCAGGCAATCGCTGCTTTCCATATTGGCGAAAATCGTCATCAACGTATCGGCATCGGAATCAAGCCCGACGATCGGCGCCATCTCGACGAAATGCGAGATCGACCGCTTGTAGACCTTGTTCTTCAAAAGGTCGCGGCCGAAAGGCTGATAGATATATTCCTTCAGCTGGTATTCGTGAATGATCCCACGCGGCTCATCATTGGCGTTGACGACCGGGAAATAGGCGCGGCGCGGATTCCGGCGAAAGAGCTCGAAAACGCTGTCGATGCTGTCGCTTTCGCGGATCGTCGGCAGCACCTCGATCTGCTTGCGGATCAGGATCTCATCGAGCGACTGGCTGTTGCGCGCTGTCTTGCCCAGATCCTGAAGATGCGGAAAGCTCGGCTTCAGTTCATTGACGAGCACGGTTGGCCGCGCGATGAACCAGCCCTGCACGAGATCGACACCGAATTCCCGGCAGGTCAGGAATTCCGCCTCGGTCTCGATACCCTCGGCGATAACGCGCGTGCCGAGGACATGGGCGATGTTGACGAGATTTCGGAGAATATGGCGCTTGCGGGCGCTGCGGTCGATATCGACGATGAAATGCCGGTCGATCTTCAGGTAATCGACCGGGTAGTCGGACAGAAGCTTCATTTCGCCATGACCGACACCGAAGTCGTCGATCGCCAGCTTGAAGCCAGCATTGCGCATTTTCCCGACCAGTGCGGAAAATTCCGGTACGATGGTATTATCGAAGCGTTCGGAGAATTCGAAGCAGACGGAAGACGGCGAGAGGCCAGCCTTTCTCATATGCTGCAGCAAACTGTCGACCAATACCGCACCCTGCGGAATCAGGCGGACATCCAGATTGAGAAAAAGGGTTGCGACAGCGATATTAGGCAGCGTGGCAAACTTCGCCAGCGCCCGGCTCGTGATCATCTGCTCCAGCCCGAAAAGCTGGCCTGTGCGTTCGGCCTCATCGAGGATGTCGACCGGGCTGTTGAAGCCGATGCGTTCATGCCCGCGCATCAGGGATTCATAGCCGAAAACCGCGCCGGTACCGGCCTCAACGATCGGCTGAAATGCATTTTCGATCACGAGTTTGGCGAGAGTGACAATCTGGTCGCTAGCATAGCGGCGCAATACGCCCGGCTCGACTGCGGCAGTCAGGGACATGCCCATCTCCACTTGCGGATTCTGTTCTAATTTATTTAAGTAAAACTTTGGATTTATCGCGATTTCGACCCAAGATGCGCCATAAAATGTCAACGAAACCTTTCCCGTATGTGAAAGTTTCATGAATGGTAAAGCAATGTTAACCATTCGCAGAGACAAAAAACAGACGGCTTGAATGCGCCGCCCGAGGGCTTCGAAGCTAGCTGTGCGAATGCCGTTCCGCCTCATAGTCGGCGAACATGTCTGCAACGCAACGACTGTCCCTTGCAGTCTCGCCTATATCGTTGGCGGCATGCGGCACATCGCAAATATCGCCACGCTTACGGGCCGCATCCCACATGCGCAGCGCCTCCCGCACGACTTCGCTGCTCGAGGCATAGGTGCCGTTGTCGATTGCGGCGCGAATGCCAGCAGCCTGAAGTGGAGAGATGGAAACCGTTACCATCGGCATGATATTCCTCCCTTGACGTTATCAAGCGGAATTTTCGCTGGAGATATGTTCCGCGGCCTCGACCGGTGCTTCCAAGGCATGTCCCTCAGACATGCACGCTCCAGATAATGGCATGGTCGCTACATCAATTCGACGCCGCTCCGCCCTAGACGGCAGCGGGCCAGAGAGTAACGCCGCTCACGCTCCTTGTCAAAGAGTGGGGGTTCGTTACCTCCTGCAAGGAACTCCCTTATCGCCTGAGCACAAACCCGAAAACCACCAGCGTCCAGCCCTGAAAAATCAGATCGAAGGCCAGGAAGAGGCCGAGGATCCAGAGGCTGTTGACCGGCCAGCCGACTGCAATCGCGATGCCGGCGACAGCGGTCGCAAGGCCGCTGATGACGATCCAGACCCAGCCGCGCTGCGGCTTCAGCTTGCGTCCGACCCAGACACGAAACGTGCCGGCTATGAGCAGCGCGATGGCGAGAAACAGGGTCAACGCTTCGGAGGCCAGCAGCGGATTGGCGAAGGCAAGGACACCGGCAATCGTATAGAGCATGCCGCTGAGCACCCAGAACAGGACATGCTCCCACCCCCTCACCTGAAAGGCATGGGCCAGATGCACGATGCCGCCGATCAGCATCAGTATGCCGATATAGTAGACCGATGCCACGGTGGCGATGAACAGATTGCCAAGGGCGATGCCGCCGCAGATCAGCAGCAAGATGCCAAGACCAACAAACCAGCCCCACTTGTTGCGCATTGCGGATGGGGGAACTTCATCAAGAATATCGACCATGACTGCACCTCCTCCTCTACGGAAGTATGGCACAGAAATGCTTCCCGGAAAGAGGCGACGGGTTTTTCGCCTGGGATCATCCGGTGCGTGATTTTTTTATTGATTGATCAGTCAATCAAAAATACATTTGCGTTGTTTTTGAGAGGTTGACCTATGCCGAAGGTCGGAATGGAGCCGGTGCGCCGTAAGGCGCTGGTGGATGCAGCGATGCGCGTGATCGGAGATCACGGCTCGCTGACCGTCACCATGTCCGAAATCGCCAAGCAGGCAGGCGTTTCCCCCGCCCTTGCGCATCACTATTTCGGCAGCAAGGAACAGCTGCTGATCGAGACCGTCCGCGTGCATCTGCAGCGGCTGCGCGACAGCGTCGTGACAGCGTTACAGGCGGCCGAGACGCCGCGCGAAAAGCTCTCGGCCGTCATCCGCGTCAGCTTCCAGGCCGATCAGTTCGCACCGGAGACGATCGCAGCTTGGCTGGCCTTCTACGCCGAAGCGCAACGTTCGGAGGAGACGCGCCGTTTTCTCGTGATCTACGCGCGCCGGCTGCATTCGAACCTCGTTGCCAATCTCAAGACCCTGTGCCCGGCTGGCGACGCGGGGCGCATCGCCGAGGGCGCGGCTGCGATGATCGACGGGCTCTATATCCGCCAGGGCCTCGGATCCGCGCCGATCAGCACCGAGGCCTCGATCGCGCTGACGGAAGACTATCTGACGACCCATCTCAACGCACTGAAAGGCTGAAGGCCATGCTGACCGTCTGGGGCCGCAAATCGTCATCCAACGTGCAAGCGCTGATGTGGTGCATCGGCGAGCTCGGCCTTGCCTATGAGCGCATCGATGCCGGCTTCACCTACGGCGTCAACGACACGCCGGAATTCCTCGCAATGAACCCGAACGGCACCGTTCCGGTGCTGCGCGACGGCGATGGCGACCCCTTGTGGGAAACCGGCGCCATCCTGCGCTATCTCGCAGCACAATATGGCGACGACGCCTTCTGGCCGAAGGATGAACGGCAGCGCGCCCAGATCGACAAATGGGCGGAATGGGCCAAGATCAACATTGCCCTGAATTTCACCGGTCCGGTGTTCTGGCGGGTGGTGCGCACAGCCCCTGCCCTCAGAGACGAGAAAGCGATCGTTGCGGCCGTTGCCGCGCTTGCTACGAAGCTTGACATCGCCGAGTCGCAGTTCGGACGGCACCGCTTCCTCGCCAGCGATAATCTGACGCTTGCCGACATACAATTCGGGCATGTTCTCCACCGCTATTTCGACATCGACATCCGGCGCCCCGACCATCCGCGGCTGCGGCGCTATTACGAAAACCTCACCGAGCGGCCTGCTTTCCAAGAGCATGTCATGGTGTCCTATGAAGAATTGAGGGTTCTATAATGCGCGCACAACCGAAAGCCTCGCATTTCATCGACGGGGAATATGTCGAGGACACCGACGGCACCGTTATCGAAAGCATCTATCCTGCGACCGGCGAGGTGATCGCCCGCCTGCATGCGGCAACGCCCGCCATCGTCGAAAAGGCGATCGCCGCTGCCAAGCGTGCGCAGCCGGAATGGGCGGCCATGAGCCCGACGGCGCGCGGCCGCATCCTGAAGCGAGCCGCCGACATCATGCGCGAGCGCAACCGCGAGCTCTCCGAGCTGGAGACGCTGGATACGGGCAAGCCTATCCAGGAAACCATCGTCGCCGACCCCACCTCCGGCGCCGACAGCTTCGAATTCTTCGGCGGCATCGCGGCAGCCGGCCTCAACGGCTCCTACATACCGCTCGGCGGCGACTTCGCCTATACCAAGCGCGTGCCGCTCGGCGTCTGCGTCGGCATTGGCGCATGGAACTACCCGCAGCAGATCGCCTGCTGGAAGGGCGCGCCGGCGCTGGTCGCCGGCAACGCCATGGTGTTCAAGCCTTCGGAAAACACACCGCTCGGCGCGCTGAAGATCGCCGAAATCCTGATCGAGGCTGGCCTGCCGAAAGGCCTCTACAATGTCATTCAGGGCGATCGCGAAACGGGACCGCTGCTCATCAACCATCCTGACGTTGCCAAGGTATCGCTGACCGGTTCGGTGCCGACCGGCCGCAAGGTCGCGGCTTCTGCCGCGGGCAACCTCAAGCACGTCACCATGGAACTTGGCGGCAAGTCGCCGCTGATCGTCTTCGACGATGCCGATATCGACAGCGCCATCGGCGGCGCGATGCTCGGCAATTTCTATTCGACCGGCCAGGTCTGCTCGAACGGCACGCGCGTCTTCGTCAACCGCAAGATCAAGTCCGAATTCCTGAAGCGCGTGAAAGTGCGCACCGACGCCATGCTCATCGGAGACCCGATGGATGAGGCAACGCAGATCGGTCCGATGGTCTCCTGGGCGCAGCGTGAGAAGGTGCTCGCCTACATCGAAAAGGGCAAGGCCGAGGGTGCGACGCTACTGACCGGTGGCGGCATACCGAACAATGTGGCGGGCGAAGGCTACTATATTCAGCCGACCGTGTTTGCCGACGTTACCGACGATATGACGATCGCGCGCGAAGAGATTTTCGGGCCGGTCATGTGCGTTCTCGATTTCGACGACGAGGCCGAGGTGATCGCCCGGGCCAACGCCACCGAATTCGGCCTCTCCGGCGGCGTCTTTACCGCTGACCTTACCCGCGCCCACCGCGTCGTCGATCAGCTCGAGGCCGGCACGCTCTGGATCAATACCTACAATCTCTGCCCGGTCGAAATCCCCTTCGGCGGCTCCAAGCAATCTGGCTTCGGCCGCGAGAATTCGCTGGCGGCACTGGAGCACTATTCGGAATTGAAGACCGTTTATGTCGGCATGGGACCGGTACAGGCGCCTTATTGATGCAACCTCGGGGCTCGACCTTGCCCTTCGAGGCGGCCACAGGGAGATAAATATGCAACAAGCAGATTTCGTCATCGTGGGCTCGGGTTCGGCCGGCTCCGCCATGGCTCACCGCCTGTCGGAAGACGGCAAGCATTCGGTCATCGTTCTGGAGTTCGGCGGCAGCGATTTCGGCCCTTTCATCCAGATGCCGGCGGCGCTCGCCTGGCCGATGAGCATGGATCGCTACAATTGGGGCTATCTCTCCGAGCCGGAACCGCAACTCAACAACAGGCGCATCACCGCACCACGCGGCAAGGTGATCGGCGGCTCCTCCTCGATCAACGGCATGGTCTATGTCCGCGGCCACGCGGAAGATTTCAACCGCTGGGAAGAACTCGGCGCTCAGGGCTGGGCCTATGCAGACGTGCTGCCCTACTTCAAACGGATGGAGCATTCGCATGGCGGCGAAGAGGGATGGCGCGGCACGGACGGCCCACTGCATGTGCGCCGCGGCGACGTCCGCAATCCGCTGTTCCACGCCTTCATCGAGGCCGGCAAGCAGGCGGGCTTCGAGGCGACGGAGGATTATAACGGCAGCAAGCAGGAAGGCTTCGGCCTGATGGAACAGACGACGTGGATGGGCCGGCGCTGGTCCGCGGCGACTGCCTATCTCAAGCCTGCGCTGAAGCGGCCGAATGTCACGCTCATCCGCTGCTTCGCCCGCAAGGTCGTCATCGAAAACGGCCGCGCAGTTGGCGTCGAAGTCGAGCGCGACGGCAAGATCGAGGTGATCAAGGCGAACCGCGAGGTGATCGTCTCCGCCTCCTCGTTCAATTCGCCGAAGCTGCTCATGCTCTCCGGCATCGGGCCTGGTCAGCATCTGCGCGACATGGGGATCGAGGTGAAGGTCGACCGGCCGGGCGTCGGCGCCAACCTGCAGGACCATATGGAATTCTATTTCCAGCAGACGAGCCTGAAGCCGGTGTCGCTCTATTCCTGGCTGCCCTGGTATATGCAGGGGATCGCCGGTGCGCAGTGGCTGTTCTTCAAGAAGGGGCTTGGCACCTCCAACCAGTTCGAAGCCTGTGCTTTCCTGCGTTCCGCGCCCGGCGTCAAGCAGCCGGATATCCAGTATCATTTCCTGCCTGTTGCCATCAGCTACGATGGCAAGGCGGCGGCCAAGAGCCACGGCTTCCAGGCACATGTCGGCTATAATCTGTCGAAATCACGCGGCAACGTCACGCTGCGCTCCTCAGATCCGAAGGACAATCCGGTGATCCGCTTCAACTACATGAGCCATCCGGAAGACTGGGAAAAATTCCGCCACTGCGTGCGCCTCACCCGCGAAATCTTCGGGCAGAAGGCCTTCGACGAGTATCGCGGGCCGGAAATCCAGCCGGGGCCGAATGTTCAGACCGACGATGAGATCGACGCCTTCCTGCGCGAACATCTGGAAAGCGCCTATCATCCCTGCGGCACCTGCAAGATGGGCTCGAAGGACGATCCGATGGCGGTGGTCGATCCCGACACGCGCGTCATCGGCGTCGATGGCCTGCGCGTTGCCGACAGCTCGATCTTCCCGCATGTCACCTACGGCAACCTGAACGGCCCTTCGATCATGACGGGCGAAAAGGCAGCCGACCATATTCTCGGCAAGCCGAGATTGGCGCGCTCGAACCAGGAGCCTTGGATCAATCCTCGCTGGGAGACGAGTGATCGGTAAAATTGGCGAGCATCAGTGATAGTCTTCTTCGCGCTGATGCCTGAGCGCCAATATCGTAACCGTCTCGCTGTCTTCGATCTCAAATAACGCTACACAACCCGAAGATCCGAAGGGAATAACGAGTTCGCGGAGAAGTGCGTTGTCTGCCGACGCCTTGCGGCAACTGAACGGAAAATTCTCCAGAAACTCCGTTGCCTTGGCGATTGCCTGATAGGCTCTTTCTGCAAGCTCGATATCTCTTTCAAGCAGATGGTCATAGAGCCGCTCGATATCTTCGAGCGCACCTTGAGAATAGCGGACGGCAAATATCATTTGTGTTTGGAAGCTTTGGCAGCTTCAAGCTTACCCTTCAGCCTTTCGAGCACACTATCTGCGCTATGATATAAGCCGGTTCTACGTGCCTCCTCGCGTGCGGCAAGGCCGCGAGCGATAAATTCGGCCGTTGTCCGCCGATATTCGATTTGAGCACGCAACGAATTTTCCACAAATGCAGACAGGGTCTCGCCCTCCTGCAGCACGCTTTCGGCTGCGGCGCGCAAGGCGGGATCAACCCGCAGCGAGGGAATGGAGGCAGATTTCACGTATCAGCTCCTCTTCAGCTCCTCTGCATTGCAATTGCGATGCATTTTATTCGATTACTGGAGCACGTCAACGCGCGTATTACGCCTTGGCCCAAAAGAGAAATTCTGCAAGAAAGATCGATATCCCCATACGCCCTTGTGGTGAGCCGCCCTGGAAAATGTCTCCAAGAGGCAGGTGAACCATCCTATCGGTCAGACATCATATGCCCCCCATCTACCGCAAGTCCAAACTGCTCCGTCGTTCCCGTGTCATCTGGGGCTCTTTCAATCTCTGGCGGCCGCGCCTGGTGTTCTGGACGGGAGCTTTCGCGATCGGCGTGATCAGCGTGGGCTTTGCCAAGCTCGCCGATCTGGCGCAGCGGGCTTTTGCCGGCGTAACGCAATCGAGCGAGTGGATGTGGCTGCTGCCGCTTCTGCTGACGCCGCTCGGCTTCGTGCTATCAGCCTATCTCGCAGCGACGCTGTTTCCCAATTCGCAGGGAAGCGGCATTCCGCAGGCCATTGCCGCGCGACATCTGCATCACGAAGAGGACCGCACGAAACTGCTGTCATTACGGCTCGCTTTCGGCAAGATCGTGCTGACCATATTGGGGCTCTTGAGCGGCGCCTCGATCGGCCGCGAAGGGCCGACAGTTCAGGTCGGTGCTTCCTTCATGCTGGCCGTCGCACGCTTCGGCGGCATGGCGCAGGCAAAGGGGCTGATCCTCGCAGGCTCTGCTGCCGGTATCGCGGCCGCCTTCAACACGCCGCTTGCCGGTATCGTCTTTGCCATCGAGGAGATGAGCCGCACCTATGAATCCCGCGCCAATGGACTGGTCCTGACGGCCGTCATCCTGTCCGGCCTTGCGGCACTCGGCCTTTCCGGCAGCTACAATTATTTCGGCACGGCCGACGCCGCGCCGACCATGTTTCGGGATTGGATCGTCATGTTCATCTGCGGCGTTGGCGGCGGCGCGCTCGGCGCCACGTTCAGCGGTTTGGCGCTCTTTGCCGGTATCCGCATCCGCCGCTGGGCGCAGCCGCAGCCGCTCAAACGCATGCTGATACTTGCCGGCTTTTGCGGGCTCGCCGTTGCAGCCATCGGCGTGTTCTCCGGCGGCCAGACCTTCGGCACCGGCTACCAGCAGGCCCGCGGCGCGGTGGAAGGACATGCGCTGCCGCCGCTCTTCTTTGTCGAGAAGCTGCTGGCAGGCTTCCTGTCGATGATCTCGGGCATTCCCGGCGGCATTTTCGCGCCGTCGCTCTCCATCGGCGCCGGCTTCGGCAGCACGATCGGTACGCTGGTCGGCGGCAGTATCGCGCTGGCGGCAATCCTCGGCATGGCAGGCTATTTCGCAGGCGTCGTTCAGGCGCCGATGACCGCCTTCGTCATCATTCTGGAAATGACCGGCGACCACCAAGCCGTTATCCCGATCATGGCGGTGTCGATGATAGGCTATGTGACCTCGCGGCTGCTGTCGCGTGAGCCGCTCTATCACGGGCTGTCGCGCGTCTTCATTGCTGCAGCCATCCGCACCCGACGAGCCATGGAAAAAGAAGGCAGCGAGGAACACGTCGCCGGTTAAGGGAGAGGTCTGCTATTTTTGAGGAAATGACAGCAATATGTCTTCCTCGGCTTGCTCTACGCCATCAGCCTCGTGACTTCAGCGCCTTCGGGCTGCGCGATAGCATCGGCGATCGTCGTCGAGAACAGGACCTTGCGGGTCGCGTCCGCCACCCGGGCAAAGACATGGCGGATTTCGCAGGTCTGTTCGCCATCGCAATCGTCGCAGCGGCGATAGGCCGTGAGCGACAGACACGGCAGCGGCGCCAGAGGCCCGTCGATGACCCGCAGGATCTCTCCGAAGGTGATCTCGTTTGCCGGCTTGCGCAGGAGATAGCCGCCCTGCTTGCCGCGACGGCTGATGACGATGCCCTGATGTTTCAGGTCGAGAAGGATCTGTTCCAGGAATTTCTTCGGGATCTTCTGCTGAGCGGCGATGTCGGAAATCATCACCGGCTCGCCCGCCTCGGACTGGGCCAAGGCAGACAGCGCCCGCAGCGCATATTTTGCTTTCTGAGTAATCATTTCGAACCGCTTCACACACACATGCGATACGTTCGGCCGATCGATTCGGCCGGTCCGCCATAGAACTTCTGCGCCCTCGTCCCCAGGGCAATTTCGAAGCACTCACACCCATGGCGCAATGCCAGGAAACGCCAGCAACCCAGACTTGTTATCGTTCTTCGTCGCTATGCCCATAGTTTAGCGCAAAATCCATCGCAGCGCATCATTTTGGGCATCACTTCCGATTTCCATTTGACAAGCTCTGTGTAACTCTACTATTTCTATAGACATTAAAGCAAGCACTTAAACATGGCGAGCCATATCAAGTGCTTCCAAAGGGCCGCTTCCGGCGACAAAACGCCTTGGTTAACAGCCGAGGCGGTCGCTTTTCCTTATCGGTGCGGCTTCATGGAGATATTTACTCTCCATCTGCTCCCTTTCGAAATCTATTTTTCTGTCCGCTGCCGTTACGAACTGCGATACTTGCGGCAACATCAGGACAGGATCCCCATGACTGCCATTACATTCATTGAAGAGGCCGCGACGCTCAACAGCAAGCTCGCATCGCTCGATCTTGCCGGCCGATTGTCTCTCGTCGCCGGCCTCGGTGGCCGTGCCGTGTTCACGACGTCTCTCGGGATTGAAGATCAGGTCATTACCGCGGAGATCGGAAATCATCGCCTGCCAATCGAAGTGGCAACGCTTCAGACCGGCCGTCTCTTTCCGGAGACGCTTGCCCTGATCGGCGAGACAGAAAGCCAATATGATATCAATATTGTCCGCTATGAACCGGAACAGGCCGATATCGATGCCTATGCCTCAAAATACGGTCTGAACGGTTTCTATGAAAGCGTCGAAGCCAGGCACGCCTGTTGTGGCGTGCGCAAGCTGAAGCCGCTTGCGCGTGCACTTTCAGGCGCGGCCATCTGGATTACCGGCCTGCGCCGTGGCCAGTCGGCCAACCGCGCCGATACGCCCTTTGCGGAATTCGATCCTGAGCGCAATCTCATCAAGGTCAACCCGCTGGCCGATTGGGACATCGACACCATCCGCGCTTATGTCGGCGACAACGGCGTTCCGGTGAACCCGTTGCATGCGCGCGGCTATCCCTCGATCGGCTGCGAACCCTGCACCCGGGCGATCAAGCCAGGCGAGCCGGAGCGTGCCGGTCGCTGGTGGTGGGAAAACGACGAAAAGCGCGAATGCGGCTTGCATGTTCACGAGGAAGGCGCTGCCGCAGCACAATGAAACCCCCGCCGGATCCCGGCATCGATCCGAGGCGCGTCTCCTATGCCGCCGATCGACCGGGAGCCAACGCATCCATTCTTTCCGGCCAATATTCGGCCGCGACATGTGAAAAGTTCTGGAGTGATAAATGCCCGATAGCCGTCCGGATACGGAAATCTCCAATCCGCAAAGCACAAAGCCACCGCTCGATCCGCATCTGAAGGCGCTTGAAAACGAGTCGATCCATATTTTCCGCGAAGTGGCAGCGGAATTCGAGCGTCCCGTCATGCTCTATTCGATCGGCAAGGATTCCTCCGTGCTGCTGCATCTGGCGCGCAAGGCCTTCTATCCCGGCCGCGTCCCCTTCCCGCTCCTGCATGTGAACACCGGCTGGAAATTTGCCGAGATGATCACCTTCCGCGACGAGATCGTGAAGAAGTACGACCTCGATCTGATCGAGCACATCAATCCGCGCGGCGCGGCGGAAAACATCACGCCCTTCACCCATGGCTCGGCGCGCTACACCGACATCATGAAGACCGAGGCTTTGCGCCAGGCGCTCGATGCCGGCCAGTATGACGCCGCTTTCGGCGGCGCCCGCCGCGACGAGGAGGCCTCGCGCGCCAAAGAGCGCATCTACTCCTTCCGTACGCCCGACCATCGCTGGGATCCGCGCAACCAGCGCCCGGAACTTTGGAACGTCTATAACGGCCAGATCCGCAAAGGCGAAAGCGTTCGCGTCTTCCCGCTCTCCAACTGGACCGAAGTCGATATCTGGCGCTATATCCAGGCCGAAAATATTCCGATCGTGCCGCTCTATTTCGCCGCAAAGCGCCCGATCGTCGAGCGCGACGGCATGATGATCATGGCGGCCGACCCACGGCTCGAATTGCTGCCGGGCGAGATCAAGCGCGAGGAGGTCATCCGTTTCCGCACGCTTGGCTGCTTCCCGCTGACCGGCGCGATCCGCTCCACCGCCACAACCCTTGAAGACATCATTGCAGAGCTGGAAATCGCCACGGTTTCCGAACGGCAGGGCCGCGCGATCGACCGCGACCAGTCGGGCTCCATGGAAAAGAAGAAGCGCGAAGGATATTTCTGAGATGACCGTAAACGCAAACGTCGTCACAATTCCCGCCGTTGGGCCTGCCGCGGAGCCGGCCAAGGCAGTTCGCGATTCGCGCCCGCTTCGCCTGATCACCTGCGGCAGCGTCGATGACGGCAAATCGACGCTGATCGGCCGTCTCCTCTGGGATACCAAAGCGGTCAAGGAAGACCAGGCCGCCACGCTTCAGCGCGATTCCACCGGCAAGCAGAACGATCTCGGCCTGCCCGACTTCGCACTGCTGCTCGACGGCCTGCAGGCTGAGCGCGAACAGGGTATCACCATCGATGTCGCCTATCGCTATTTCTCGACCGACAAGCGCTCCTTCATCGTCGCCGACACGCCTGGGCACGAGCAGTACACCCGCAACATGGCAACCGGCGCTTCCACCGCCGATCTCGCCGTGCTGCTGGTCGATGCACGCATGGGCATTCTCGAGCAGACCCGCCGGCATGCGACGATCGCGTCGCTGCTCGGCATCAAGCAGTTCGTGCTCGCCGTCAACAAGATCGACCTGACCAATTACGACCGCGCCGGCTTCGAGAAGATTTCCAATGACTTCCGCGAATTTGCCCTGTCGGTCGGCGTCAAGCAGATCACCGCCATTCCGATGTCGGCGCTAAAGGGTGAAAACGTCGTCTATTCCGGCCAGACGGCCATGTCTTGGTACACTGGCCCGACGCTGGTCGAAACGCTGGAACTTGCGACGGTGCGCTCGGCGCAGACGGTCGGATTTCGTCTTTCGGTACAGCGCGTCTCCCGCCCCGGCGAGAGCTTCCGCGGCTATCAGGGTACGGTTGCCGGAGGCTCGGTGAAGCCGGGAGACAGCGTCATGATCCTGCCGTCGGGCATGGTCGCCAATGTCTCGAAGATCGTCACCTTCGATCTGGTGCGCAATGCGGCAGTCGCAGGCGATGCGATCACCCTCGTTCTCGACCGCCAGGTGGACGTGTCGCGCGGCGACATGATCGTCGCCATCGACAGCCAGCCGCAGACGGGCCTTTCCTTCGACGCCCAGATCGTCGCGCTGCAGCCGGAAGGGATCGAGCCCGGCAAGCGCTACTGGCTGAAGAGCGGCAGCCGCCGCCAGCGCGTTCAAGTGCAGCCGATCGCTCAGCTTGAGCTGAAGACCGGCGCCTGGGCACCGGCGCAGGCGCTCTGGATGAACGCCATCGGCAAGGTTCGCCTGACTTTCGACGAGAACGCCATCTTCGACCCCTATGAACAGAGCCGCTCGACTGGCTCCTTCATCCTGATCGACCCCGAAAGCAACAACACGGTTGCTGGCGGCATGATCACCGGCAAGCGTTCCGATGTCGGCGGCATCCACAAGGATGGCCAGCGCGTTCTCCTGTCCCTGCCCGCCGATCTCGCCGAGCAGATCATGGCGAGCGAACTCTTCGTAAGCCGCCGCGACGAAACGGACGTGCGCCGCGTGACCGCCGCGCAGGCGGCGGAGATCTGGGCGAACGCGGCAAGCGACATCTGATCGCTATCGCATCCAAAAAGAAAGGCGGCGGGCTCGGCTCAGCCGCCTTTTTCATTTACAAGGGCTACCCACCCAATTACCCACGATCAGCCGTGGAGCGATCGCCCCAAGCGTGAGATCACTGCAATATCTCACCAAGCGCCGCCAGCAGCCGATCGCATTCCTCATCCGTGCCGATGCTGATACGCAGGAAATCGCTGATGCGATCCGCCGAAAACCGTCTCACCAGAATGTTCCGGCTCCGCAGCTCTGCCGCCAGTTCAGCACCTGACCGGCTCGGATGCCGTGCGAACAGAAAATTCGCGGATGACGGAAGGACGTGAAAGCCTAGCTCCCCGAGCGCGGTGGCCAGCCGTTCCCGGCTGGCGATGATCATCGCCCGATGACGTTCGAACCAGTCCCGATCTTTCCAGGCGGCTACCGCACCTGCCTGCGCGAGCCGGTCGAGAGGATAGGAATTGAAGCTGTCCTTGACTCTTTCCAGCGCCTCGATGAGCGGCCGTTGCCCGACAGCGAAGCCGACACGCAAGCCGGCAAGCCCGCGCGACTTCGATAGGGTCTGGATCACCAGGAGATTCGGATAGCTTCGGACCAGCGGAACGGCGCTATCGCCGCCGAAATCGACATAGGCTTCGTCGATGACGATGACCTGATCGGGATGATCACTGAGAAGGCTCTCGATATCGGCCAGAGGCAACCCAGTCCCTGTCGGCGCATTGGGATTGGGCAGGATGATCGCGCCGCAGGGCTGGCGATAATCATCGAGGCGGACCCGCATCTCCGCATCAACCGGAACCTGCCGAAACTTGACGCCATAGAGGCGGCAATAGGTCGGATAGAAGCTGTAGGTGATGTCGGGGAAAAGCAGAGGTTCTTCATGGTTCAGCAGCGCCTGGAATGCATGAGCCAGAACCTCGTCCGATCCGTTGCCGACGAAGACCTCGTCCTTGTCGAGCCCGAAGCTTTCAGCGATCACGGCGCGCAATTCTCGCGCCGTCGGATCCGGATAAAGCCGAAGCGTGTCGGACGCCGCCTTCGAAATCGCCTCAAGGGCAAGCGGCGAAGGGCCATAGGGGCTCTCATTGGTGTTGAGCTTGGTTATTCCGCCTGTGGTCGGCTGCTCGCCGGCAACATAGGGGATCAGGGAATGAACAATAGGGCTCCAGAAGCGGCTCATGATGATTTCCAAATTTGGCGGTTGCAGGCTGCGGATCAGCGCGGCAAATCTGCATATGAAGACGACACCGTCGCAAAATCGAGCTCCTGCGACAACTGCTTCTAGGCGAGTCCGGAAATTATCTCGCCGATCAGGCAGACGTTCCTTCGGCCTCCCCAAATCTCCGTCTCAGGCAGCCGTCGCCGGCAAAACATCACAGCTCTTTGCGAAAAGCCGCTCGCTCAGGAAATCGACGAAGACGCGGACCTTGGGCGACATGTGGCGATTCGACGGCCAGAGGAGATGGAAATGGCCGGGCTCATCGATGAAATCGCCGAGAACGGTTCTGAGCTTTCCTTCCGCAAGGGTGCTGCGCACCAGGAAATCCGGCATGCAGCCGATACCGAGGCCAGCGACCGCCGCGCCGCGCACCGCCTCCATATTGTTGCAGGAAAAAGCGGTTCGCATGCGCAGATCCAGTTCACCTTCCGGCATTTTCAATGGCCAGTCCTGCAGCTTGCCGCTGTTTGGAAACCGAAACCGGATTGCCAGATGCTCGTTGAGATCACGCGGGCAGTCGGGAATGCCGAAGCGTTCCAGATAGGCGGGTGCGGCGCAGAGCAGCATCTGAAACGGCCGCAAGGTGCGCGATATCAGCCGCGAATCCGGCAGATCGCCGCTGCGGATTGCAACATCGACGCCCTCTTCGATCATATCGACGATGCGGTCATTGAAATCGATGTCGAGTTCGACCTCGGGATAGCGAGTGACGAATTCCGGCACGACAGGCAGAAGGAAGTGGTAGCTGACAATGGGCACGCTGACGCGCAGCCGCCCGCGCGGCACGGCAACCGCCTGTGCAAGCGAAGCCTGCGCATCCTCGAGATCATCGAGAACACGCCTGCAACGCTCGTGAAAGAGGCGGCCCTCCTCTGTGAGCCGGATGCTCCGTGTGGAACGCTGCAGCAGCCGGACGCCAAGCTGGTGCTCCAGATTGCCGACCGCCTTGCCGATGGCGGAGGCCGATAGACCGAGCACGCGTCCGGCGGCCGCAAAGCTGCCGAGATCCGCTGTGCGAACGAAAGCCGTCAATCCGCTTAAACGATCCACGGGTGCGCTCCATTCGAGAGTTTTATTCCGGTATATAAAGACACATAGCCAGATTATCATCTGATTGCAGCAAATATATCTTCCTCAGGCCATTTGAAGCGCGCGGGCGGCGGCCTTTTGGCCAGCATCACTCCCAGGATTGCCTGCCGCTTCCTCCCTTGCTCGAACCAACGGTAATCCGATGACCTCTTTACAGACAAAGGTCGCAAGTCCGACCGAGAAATTCTTCGTCCTCGTCGCCGTCTGCTGTGCGGCGGCGGCGATGCCGCTCACATTCACCGGCCCCGCCGTCGCCCTGCCGGCCATCAGCCGCACGCTCGGCGGCAGTCCGATCGCGCTCAACTGGGTCACCAATGCCTTCATGCTGACCTTCGGCAGCTGCCTGATGGCATCAGGCGCGCTGGCGGACAGTTTTGGCCGGCGGCGCATCTTCCTGACCGGTGTCGGCTGCTTCGCGTTGTTCTCGGCCGGGCTGGCCCTTGCCGGCAACATCGTCTGGTTCGATATACTGAGAGCATTGCAGGGCCTTGGCGCCGCCGCAGCCTTTTCCGGCGGCATGGCATCGCTGGCTCAGGAGTTCGAAGGGTCGGCGCGGATGCGCGCCTTCAGCATTGTCGGCTCCAGCTTCGGCGTCGGTCTCGCCTTCGGGCCGATCGCCTCCGGCCTGATGATCGATGCCTTCGGCTGGCCGTCGATCTTTCTCCTTGTGGTCGTGCTGGCATTGCTTGCCTTCGGCCTCGGCGCCTGCTTCCTGCGCGAGTCCCGCGATCCTGATGCCACGGGACTGGATTGGCCCGGCGCGCTGAGCTTCACGCTCGCCCTGACATTGTTCACCTACGGCGTCCTGCGCGCGCCGGAAACCGGCTGGAGCGATCCGCTCGTCCTTGCCTTGCTGGCCGGCGCCGCATTGCTCTTTCTCGCCTTCGGCATCATCGAGCGCATCGTGAAGCGGCCCATGCTCGATCTCAGCCTGTTTCGCTATCCGCGCTTCGTCGGCGTACAGCTTCTGGCGGCCGCACCGGCCTATGCCTTCGTCGTGCTTTTGATCCTGCTGCCGGTGCGCTTCGTCGGCATCGACGGCATGAGCGAAGTTGCGGCCGGGCGGATGATGGTCGCGCTTTCGGCGCCGCTGCTCATTCTGCCGATCGCTGCCGGTCTTCTCACCCGGTGGTTCGGCTCCGCAACGATCTGCGGCACCGGTCTCGTCATCTCGGCGGCCGGCCTTTTCTGGCTCAGCCACTTTACTGCCGGTTCGACTCCATCTGCGCTCATCGGCCCGCTGCTGACGATCGGCGTCGGCATCAGTCTGCCCTGGGGGCTGATGGACGGGCTTGCCGTCAGCGTCGTTCCGAAGGAACGGGCCGGCATGGCGACCGGCATCTTCAGCACCACCCGCGTCGCCGGCGAAGGCGTAGCACTTGCCGTCGTCAGCGCCATTCTCTCCGCCTTCATTCAGTCGAACCTTGGAGCGCCGGCTGGGGAATACGGCGCGGCGACTGCGCAACAGCTCGTCACCGGCAATCTCGCAGCGGCTGCCTCGATCGTCCCGGCAATCGGCCACGATGCGCTCCTGCAGAGCTACGGCAACGCTTTCGGCACGCTGTTGTGGCTGCTGACCGCCATTACCGTCACGACCGCTGTCGTCGTCTTTTCCTTCCTCGGCCGGGCATCGTCACGGAGTGCTGCAGATGAGGATCTGGAGCCGTTGCGGGAGAAGGAAGAGAGGCTTCGCACATCGGAAGCCTAAAATTCCAAGAAAAGCGTATGGCCGTTTCCGTCTGGAATTGCATGGAAACAAAAGGGCAGAGCGTTTTTGCTTCGAAGAAAAGCGGAAACGCTCTGGACGCGCCGCGTCTCCCAGATTCGTTCCTTGAACTTTTCGCATGTCGTCATCGCAAAACCAGGCACAATTTTGCGCGACATGCGCGGACTGTTTTGGCTGCCATCCGTCACGTCATGGCCAGACGGCAAATCGAAGGCGAAAAACGGCTGAAATTCTCACTGCGACGCAACAGAATGTTTCGCAACCACACAAAATGTGCGCACTGAATCGGCGCGCACAGAGTCTTGGCAGCGGCGTCAGGCTGGTGTTTCGACACGCCGCTGCTATATCATATCCCCATGATATCAGACCGGTTTTTGAAGATTATTGCCTGGACCTATCTGGCGGCGCTCATTGGCGTGACGTTTGCCCATCTCAATTGGCAGGCCGCCCTGGGCAATCCCTTCGACATATTCCGCGCCGGCGCACTCTGCTTGGCGGGCATGCTGGCCCGGCTCGCTTATCCGCAATCGCCCTCCTTCACCTGCCTGCTGATGATCGGCAGCGTGCTTGCGCTTTCCGTCTCGCATTTCCTGGCAAACGGCAATTACGGCTCGACGTTCGATATCATCGTCGGCATGACCAGCGGCCTTTGGGGCATCATGATCGGCTCGGCGCTGAGGAAGCTCATCGGTTCGGCCTCCAAGCGGTCGGTGTCATACTGATCAGATCATAAATTGTCGCTCGCTCTGCAATACAGGCCCTCTGGTATCGCGGGGGGTACACTGATCGTTGCTTGAACGGGATCGAACGGCTTTTTCCGGCATGAAACACCCATTAAAGTATTATTCAAAAATATTCGAATAAAAAAATAGCGTACGTCGTACCACAAAATGACTATTGCGCAGCCAATATTACGCAGTACTTACTATTTAAGTCTGCACATGTTGCATTCGTGCAACTTGAATTTAAAAATCACGGAAAAGTCATTTCAAGAAAAATATATCATATAACTTTGCAGGAATTCGTCTTTAATGAAGGCCAGAAGCGGGTGGGGCCCGTTTCTCCCGAGTCGGGGTTTTTAAACAGGGATAGGGTTGAGGCACGTCGATTTTTCGGCGCGATAGCCTATGCCCAATCTATATTGGATTGGAGTTTTTATGAATATCAAGAGCCTTCTTCTCGGCTCCGCTGCTGCTCTCGCAGCAGTTTCCGGCGCTCAGGCAGCTGATGCCATCGTTGCCGCTCAGCCGGAACCGCTCGAATACGTCCGCATTTGCGACGCATATGGCGCCGGTTATTTCTTCATCCCGGGCACCGAAACCTGCCTCAAGATCGGCGGCATGGTTCGTACCGAAGGCAAGTGGTACGATGCCTATAACCCGAATACCCATAACGGCACGCTGTGGCACACCCGCGCTCAGCTGAGCATCGACACCGCAAGCGACACCGAATACGGTCCGCTCAAGACCAACACCGTTTACCGTTTCGACTGGCAGGATGGCGGCTCGACCACCACGAAGCTGCTCTGGGCCAACATCAGCCTCGGTGGATTCACGATTGGTAAGCTCGATTCTCAGTACAACCTGTACATGGGTTATGCCGGCAACGTCATCAACGACGACGTGGTCTATGACGGCCCCTACGAACTGAACCAGATCACCTACAACTACGATGCCGGCAACGGCTTCACCGCTGTCGTCTCGCTCGAAGACAGCAATTCCGGTTCCGGTGCTACGGGTGTCAACGGCGAAGACAGCTCCAACCACTACGCTCCGGACGTCGTTGCCGGTGCCGGTTACAAGGCTGGCAATTTCGGCTTCAAGATCGTCGGCGGTTACGACTCGATCGTCGAAGAAGGCGCTATCAAGGCTCGCGTCGATGCAGACTTTGGCGTCTTCAAAGCCTTCGTCATGGGCGGCTGGAACACCGACGGCGACAAGCTGAACAAGTATGCAAGCGCGAACGGCGCCGGTCCGGCAAAGGGTATTGGCTGGGGCGATTGGGCTGTTTGGGGCGGCGTCACCGTTCCGATCAACGAGAAGCTGCAGGCGAACGCACAGGTTGCCTACACCGACTCGAAGATCTTCGCAGCGACCGCAAACGTCCGCTGGAACCCGGTCAAGAACCTCCTGGTTCAGCCGGAAGTTTCCTACACCAACTGGGACTCCATCAACCAGGACCAGTGGGCTGGCGTTCTCCGCTTCCAGCGCAGCTTCTAATACCTCGTTTACGAGATCTGATCTGACTTGACCCCTGATCGGATGGAGACCGGCCTGACTTCCAGCGGAGTCGGGCCGGCTCTTCCGAGGCAGGGGTTAGTTTATTCGCCCACCGGCCTGATGGTCGCATTGCAGCGAGAAGCCTGCCGCGCCGCGCAAGGATCGGGCAAATTGCCGCAACTGGACAACGATCGCGCAGTGAACTCTCCATTTCTCGTGTGTCTCATCGACATCGGGCATTTTTTATCGTAGAGACAGCTTATGTCGAACATCTATGCATACGCCTCGCGATTTTATTCGTACCGCTGCTCTCAGCGGAGGCGGGCCTGTGCGTAGTTAGAAGAGACACGACAGCAAAGACCCGAACAGCCGCTAGTCTACCTGGCGGCTTTTTTTGTCGCCACGGTATGACCCCTTGAAGGAACCGATACCGTGTTGAATTCCACTGATGACCTGCGCATTGTCGAGATCACGGCGCTTACGCCGCCCTCTCGGATCATAGATGAAATCCGCCGCGACGAGGCCGTGACGGCGACCGTTACCGGCGCCCGCAATGCTGTCCACAACATCCTGCGCAGCGAAGACGACCGGCTGATCGTCGTTATCGGCCCCTGCTCCATCCACGATCCGGCCGCCGCGCACGAATATGCGGCACTGCTCAAGGAGCAGCGGGACCGCTTTGCCGACGATCTCGAAATCATCATGCGCGTCTATTTCGAAAAGCCGCGTACCACCGTCGGCTGGAAGGGCCTGATCAACGATCCGCATCTCGACGGCAGCTACCGCATCGAGGAAGGCCTGCGTATCGCCCGCAAGCTGCTGTTCGACGTCAACGAGATCGGCCTGCCGGCGGGCTGCGAATATCTCGATACGATCACGCCGCAATATATTTCGGATCTGGTGAGCTGGGGCGCGATCGGCGCAAGGACGACCGAGAGCCAGGTCCACCGACAGCTGGCATCGGGCCTCTCCTGCCCCGTCGGCTTCAAGAACGGCACGAATGGCGACGTGCGCATCGCGCTCGACGCGATCGTTGCGGCATCGCAGCCGCATCACTTCCCGGCCGTGACGAAGGAGGGCCTTGCAGCGATCGCCTCGACCCGCGGCAATGAGGACTGCCACATCATCCTGCGCGGCGGCAGAGAGCCCAATTACGATGCCGCAAGCGTCGAGGCGACGGCGGAACAGTCGCTCAAGGCCGGGCTCGAGCCGCGGATCATCATCGATGCCAGCCATGCCAACAGCAGCAAGAATCCGGAAAATCAGCCGCTCGTCGTCACGTCGGTCGCAGGGCAGGTCGCCGCCGGCGACCGGCGGATCAAGGGGATGATGATGGAGAGCAATCTCGTTGCCGGCCGCCAGGATCTCGTGCCCGGCAAGCAGCTGGTCTATGGCCAGAGCATCACGGACGGCTGCATCGACTGGCCGACCTCCGTGCGCACACTGGAAGACCTGGCAAAGGCCGCCCAGGCACGGCGACGGCTCGTGCGCTGAAACTGTCTTCCATTCGTAGGGTGGATGGGCTCGGATCAGATACGCCGATAGTGCGCGAGGCTCAGATAGTGCTTCCTGGGTCCGCGCACATGCCACATCTCCGCCCAGGCATCGGACGTGCGGAAGAACAGACGGCCCCGATAGAGATCGGGGCCGCAATGATGGACGACACGCTGCGACGCCGCCTCGCCGATGCGGATGAATTCCGAGAGATCGGGGAAACGCACGACAAGGTCGTCATCCGCGTCATCGAGCCGATAGGTGCGGCTGCTTCTGAGCGTTGCACAATTGCTTCGCGTGTCGCCACGCTCCTCGAACTGGACAGGCGTTACAAACGCCTTCGAACGTGACCAGGGAGCGGTTGACTCGATCGATGATCCGCCGCCTCACCTCCCATGTGCCAAGAAAGGGCTTCAGCCGGCCAATGCCGGCCGATCTCTCCATCAGGAGGCTGCGCGCTGTGCTGCGTCCGCCTGCCGGCGCGGCAGCTTCCAGCCGGGCCGGGCGAAATGGCACGTATAGCCGTTCGGATAGCGCTCCAGATAATCCTGGTGCTCCGGCTCGGCCTCCCAGAAATCGCCCGCGGGGGCTACTTCGGTGACAACCTTGCCGGGCCACAGGCCCGAGGCATCGACATCGTCGATGGTATCCAGAGCGATCCGCTTCTGATCTTCGCTGGTATAGAAGATAGCCGAGCGGTAGCTTAAACCCACATCGTTGCCCTGGCGATTAAGCGTGGACGGATCGTGGATCTGGAAGAAGAATTCCAGCAGGTCGCGATAGCTGATCTTCTGCGGATCGAAAATAATCTCGATCGCCTCGGCATGGGTGCCATGATTGCGATAGGTGGCGTTGCGGACATCGCCGCCCGTATAACCGACGCGCGTCGAGATGACGCCCTTGTAGCGGCGGATGAGATCCTGCATGCCCCAGAAGCAACCGCCGGCGAGAACTGCACGTTCTATTGTCATCTTACATCCTCCACTTGATCGATATAGGTGCCATAGCCCTCGGCCTCCATGCGGTCACGCGGCACGAAGCGGAGGGAGGCGGAATTGATGCAATAACGCAGGCCGCCGCGATCGGTCGGCCCATCCGGGAAAACGTGACCCAGATGACTGTCGCCGTTTGCCGAGCGCACTTCGACGCGCAGCATGCCGTGCGACAGATCGGTCAGTTCGCTGACATTGGCGGGCTCGATCGGCTTGGTGAAGCTCGGCCAGCCGCATCCTGAATCGAACTTGTCGGCGGAGGCAAAAAGCGGCTCGCCCGAGACGACATCGACATAGATGCCCGACTGCTTGTTGTAGAGATATTCGCCGGAGCCGGGACGTTCCGTGCCGCTCTGCTGCGTCACGCGGTACTGCTCGGGGGTAAGCTTGGCTATGGCCTCTGCTGTCTTGCTGTACTTGCCCATTATTGTTCTCCTTGCTCCTCGGCACACATTCCGAGCTTGGCCGGATCCTTTTTGGGGACGCGAGAAGGCCGGATAAGGCTCGATCAGCGCTGAGGGAGTGTTTGCAGAGCCAATATAGGCATCACGCGATCGATTTGCCATATTGATCACGCGTGCGTGACGCCCGGCCTCCCCCCGTCCGTGTCTTACCCACCCACTCCGCTCAATGCGGCATAAATTGCAGCAAGCGTCTCGATGCCAGCCTGATCGTCCCTATCGAAGCGGCCGGGAAGCGGACTGTCGAGATCGATCACGCCGAAAACGCTTCCATCCCGTAAGAGCGGGACGACAAGCTCCGACCGCGAGGCCGCATCACAGGCGATATGCGCGGGAAAGGCGTGCACATCCTCGACGAGGACGGATCGCATCCTTTCGACCGCCGTCCCGCAGACGCCGCGGCCGACGGCAATGCGCACGCAGGCCGGCTTGCCCTGGAACGGCCCCAGCACAAGCTCGTTCTCCTGCCGGAAATAGAAACCCGCCCAGTTGAGATTCGGCAGCATCTGAAAGATCAGCGCAGACGTGTTGGCTGCGTTGGCGATCGGATCGCGCTCGCCTCCCAGCAGGCCTTTAAGCTGATCCGCGAGCTCATTGTAGAATTCCGGCTTGCTATCGTGCCGGATCGCTTTTTCTATGAACATGATATGGTCTTTCGAAGATTTGTTTCGAAGAAAATCAGTCCTTGTCATCCGGAGGGCACGGCCAGCCCGACGGCGCCTTCAGCCAGGACGGCAATATGGTCGTGTTGTCTCCGCAAGCCAGGTTGATCTGCGCCTGCTGCAGGCCGCTTGCCTTCGACAGATCGAGGCCTTCGATGCGCGCCAGATACATGAAAGCGCCGCTAAAGGAGGTCGTGCCGTCCATGACAGCGCCGTTCAGCGTCGCACGCGACAGATTGGCAAAGGAGAAATTCGCACCCGTCAGCACGGCCTTGTCGAAATCGGCACGGCCAAGCTCCGCCTTCTGAAAATCGGCATTCTTGAGCTGCGCTCCGGCGAATTCGGCCCGCTGCAATTCGGCATTGGCAAAGGAAGCGCCGTTGGCGGAGGTGCTGCTGAAATCGGAGCGATAGGCTTCGATCTTGGCAAAATTCGCGCCATCGGCCTTGGCATTTTTCAGCCAGGCACGCACCAGCGTCGCCTTCTCGAGATTGGCGGAGGTCAGATTGGTGTCGCTGAGATCGGTGCTGTCGAAATGCGCACCGGCAAGATTGGCGCCATGCAGATCGCTGGTCTGCAGCATGATGTTGGTCTTGCTGCATCCGCTCCAATCAAGGCCGGGCGCGGCAACACTGCCGCAATCGGCGGCACGCAGCGCATGGGTGCCGGAACTCAGAAGGAACGCCGCGCTCAGCGCCAGAACGCCAAAGCCCGTGGTGATCCCCATTCTCCGCCCAGCAGCACCCGACCGGGCAATGCGACGCCCCTCGGCACCAGTAAACTTAACCCCGACCGCCCGGGTCTCTCCGTCAACAAGGTTCATTCCGTCACTCCGCCTCGGCAGCAGCCCCCCGAACTCTTCCATGAGTCGGATGCACGCCACTCGTCTTTGTATATGGTGCTTCGGGCGACAAAAAGAGCCGGTTTTGTAAAAGCAGGCCTGATGGCAACCTATAGCATGGGCGGAGACATGTATTCAGGCTTCAGGCCAGCCCCACAGCCTCTGAACGGGATCTTGGACGAGCCGATTCTTAAGCCGCGAACGGCCATGCAACGCGGCGACCGCGCATCGATCAAGGTGGCCCGAACGCCGGACCAAGTGCGAAACGATATTTCGGGGAAGAGCTTTTCGGGAACAAGATCAGTGTTTTAAGCTGGTCGGAGTGGAGTGATTCGAACACTCGACCCCCACGTCCCGAACGTGGTGCGCTACCAGACTGCGCTACACTCCGTGACCAGCGGCGCTTCTATAGACCAGCCATTTTTGATGCACAAGCACCAATCTCAAAAAACCTTTTGATTTTTGACGAAAAAATTACAGCCGTATCTGCCTAGAAAATCGGCAGGGAACGGGGGCCGAAAGTGCCAGCGTGCAAAAGACGCAACAGATCAGGTAAAATCCCGCTTGTACACGCTGATGGGAATTTTCTTTTGCCGGCTTTGGCGCTAAAGCCCTAGACGGGACAGGTGGAAATGTCGTGGGACAGCGCGGCTTTTCCGCAACCTTATGCGAGACAGAAGCTCAAGGACGACACGATGAATATCCGCATGATCACCGCGGCTGGACTGTTGCTGGCGCTGGCCGGTTGCAGCACCACGACGACCACAACGACCGCAGCCCTCCCGCTGCTTGCGAAGAACCCCGTTCAGGACCGCTGGCAGGGCCAGTCCGCAGGCCGCTTCTTCGCGGCTTACGGCCCGCCGCTCTCCGACCGCGACGAAGGCGGCAATCGCGTTTACACCTGGCGTGGCGGCTACAGGAACGTAACGATCAAGACCAAGGACGGCAAGAAGACGGGCAAACGCTCCCTCAGCTGCAAGGCCGACATCGTCACCAACCAGAGCTACGAAATCCGCTCCGTCAAAATCCTCGGCGACCAGCCAGGTGTCGGCGGACCGTCCTACTGCGCCGAGCTTCTGGCGCCGCCGGAAAAGACTGCAAAAGCCGAGCAAGCGGACTGAGGCCAAGAGCTTCACCGCGAGACAATATCAGCGGGCGGCCTGCGAAGGCTGCCCGTTGCGTTTGCAAGGCACGCGCTAGGGGATTTCCCCTCACCTTCGTTACTTCACTATAGACATCTCCAAATTTATATCGTTGATTACAACTTCAGCGTTAATTTGTTTTTATTGGTGCTAATATGAAGTTGAAAGCTCTTGCGGCATTAGCCGGAATATCTGCACTCGCAGGCTGTGCAACTACCCCCGGATCGCCGATGGAGACTTACCTAAACCGCTATGCCGGCGCAGAAACGATTGCCACGAACTGTCCGGCTTACGGCGGATACAGTTCGGTTGCACAAATGCGCGCCGATGCGGAAAAGAACCTTGCCCAGGCGAAAGCCCTCGGAGCGACGGACGCGGACGTTAAGAAGGCTCGCGACCGGGTGAACGGAAACTTCGTAGGCGCGTCGATCTTGGTTGGCGACATGCAGACTTGCAGCGCATTCATGAACAAGCTTGCATGGGTAGGATCAACACCTGTTGAAACTCCGGTTGTTAAGCCGAGGAAAGTCAATTGATCGTTGCTTTGTCAATTCGCCAAACCCGCTAGATGAAGATCGGCGGGCTTTTCTGTTAGAAGCTCTTCAGGTTCTTCAAGTTCCGGAAGTGAACGGCGGTAGTTCTTGTATCCCGCAATCCACACTATATTTTAGCGCAATCCCCCATATAGAAATACATCAATGGCGGAAACGCGAAAGAAAGAAAAAAATAGTCATCGCCTATACTCAGATAGTCGATTACCGTGAGCCCGCGAAACTGGCTGGTATCGGCACCATAAAACGATAATGGCTTTCCATAACCGCCAATTATAGCCTTATATTTGCTTGAACAATAAAATGAAAGATACGAATCTTTGGCATAGTCCGAGCTAGTGGACTGATTCCAACGTTTGGTGCCCACGTTTGACCGCCGCAATGATAACGTCTGGGTCGGCTTTCCAGATGAACGGCTTTGGCTCGGCATTGTGCTCGTTGACGAAGCGATTGATGGCGGCCTGAAGGTCGACAACGGAGTGAAACACCCCGTTCTTGAGGCGACGCCTTGTCAGCTTTGCGAAGAACCCTTCGACGGCATTCAACCACGAACAGGACGTCGGAACGAAGTGGAAGGTCCATCGAGGATGCCTGTCCAGCCAAGCGCGCACCTTCGGCTGCTTATGGGTCGCGTAATTGTCGAGAATAACGTGGACGGCTTTATCTTTGGGCAGCGTCGCTTCGATGGCATTGAGGAAGCGAATGAATTCCTGATGTCGGTGGCGCTGCATGTTTTTGCCGATGACCGACCCGTCGAGAACGTTGAGCGCTGCAAATAGCGTCGTCGTGCCATGTCGTTTGTAATCATGGGTCATCGTGCCGCCTCGCCCCTTCTTGAGCGGCAGGCCCGGCTGTGTCCGATCGAGCGCCTGGATCTGGCTCTTCTCATCGACCGACAGAACGATGGCATGGGCCGGCGGCGAGACATAGAGGCCTACAACATCGTGCAGCTTCTCGGCAAAGGCCTTGTCGTTCGACAGTTTGAAGCTGCGCCAGCGATGGGGAGCCAGCCCATGCTCATGCCAGATTTTAACGACGGAAGACGCCGCGATCCCCACCGTTTTTGCCATCGCGCGTACTGTCCAATGTGTCGCCTCCTGCTGCGGCGGCTCCAGGGTCAGCGCAATGACCCTGTCCACCAATTCGCTATCGAGTGGCGCGATGCCAGGAGGCCTGCTCTTGTCGCGCAAGAGGCCGTCGACACCTTCGGACATGAACCGTTCTTGCCAGCGCCAGACACAGGTCTTGGATTTGCCGGTCGCCTCCATAATGGCGACGGTTCCAAACCCATCACCGGTCATCAATATGATCCTTGCTCGCCAGACGTGCTTCTGCGCCGAAGCGCCCGCTGCAACGATAGCTTCAAGCCGATCGCGGTCGGCAGCTGTAACGTCGAATGTGATCCCAGTACGCATGAAACATCGTCGCACATCCAGCAATGCGGGGGAATCCCAAAACGGACTCCTACGTTGCGATCATTCCACTAGAAACGCAAACTCTTTTATCCTGGTCCGTAATTTTTGTTATTTCTACTTGAATAGGATGAGTTTTTCTTGAAGGGGAAATGGAGTTGTCATCCGGATTCGCGGCGGACCCTGCTTTCATGACGCAAGCGTAACGCCCCACATCAGCCGCTGCTACCGGAAAAACGACGGCCAAGAAAAGCACGCATACCAAGGAGCAAATTGCATTCTTCACGTTCACCTCTATACCTCGAATCTATGTGGCCCAAGGATAAGACGGCTCAAATAACTTTGGAAACACTGTGAAAGCGTTCCTTGATTGGGCCGATCTTTATTGCGACTTATGCCGGTAAGGAATAGCGAATTAATTGCTCTGGTAATCTGGAACAGAAATGTGGGCATTACAGCGTTAAAAATGGTGGAAATTGACGTTGAAAAACAACGGGCTATACGTTTTCGAATCTCTCCCACTCTAACCTCCACCTTTTGGAGCATCCATTTTTCTCTTGCACTAAAGGAATCGTCCCTCATTACAAATTTCCGTTCGAAACGGGAATTTTCGATCGGCAAGGTGGAAGGTGAAACGCAATTACGCATCGGAAAAGCGTTCCGGTTTTGAACTTCCTAATGTATATTAAGTTATTAATTTAATTACATAAATATCGAGTGGCTGGGGCGCCAGGATTCGAACCTGGGAATGCCGGTACCAAAAACCGGTGCCTTACCGCTTGGCGACGCCCCAACAGAGGAGATGGCTGTCATGCCAGCCAAATCGGCGTCTGATTAGCAAAGGTCGCATCGCGCTACAATGACTAAGTGATGCACGGATGCATATTTCTGTGCGCTTTCCAGGCGGCCATGATAGGTCTTGCTGCACTGCGATCCCATCAGGAGCTTCGATGAGCCAGTTTCGCGCCCGGCCGCCGGCCGTGCCTACCGTACTTCTCGACGACGCGGTCTGCCGCATCACGCGCTGGGATTTCGAACCAGGCGCCGATACCGGGCATCATGTCCATGGCCTCGGCTATGTCGTGGTGCCGATGACGGATTGCCGGTTTCTGCTGGAGGAGCCGGGCGGCAGCCGGCGGGTCGATATCGCCAAGGGCGCCGCCTACCGGCGCGAAGCGGGCGTCGAGCACAATGTCGTCAATGCCGGCTCCGAGCCGATGTCCTTTATCGAAATCGAGTACAAGCAATCATGAGCACGCCTGACTTCGACCTTGCCTTCGAGCCCGCCTATGGCCGGGCCGTTCCCGTTGCGCCCGGCATTGAGCGGATGACGGTCAACAATCCCAGCGCTTTTACCTTTCACGGCACCAACAGCTATATCGTCGGCAGCTCCTCCGTCGCCGTCATCGACCCCGGTCCGGAGAATGAAGAGCATTTCACCGCCCTCCTCGCCGCGCTCAAAGGGCGCGAGGTCACGCATATCTTCGTCAGCCATACCCATCGCGATCACTCGCCGCTTGCCAAGCGGCTGAAGGAAGCGACGGGGGCTCTCACCGTCGGCGAAGGGCCGCATCGGGCCGCGCGGCCGCTCCATCAGGGCGAAATCAACCCCTTCGCCGAAAGTTCCGATATGGAGTTTCAGCCGGATATCGTGCTTGCCGACGGCCAAAGCGTCTCGGGAGCCGGCTGGCGGATGACGGCGCTGCTGACGCCGGGCCACACGGCAAACCATGCCTGCTTCGCGCTCGACGGCGCGGGCATCGTCTTCTCCGCCGATCATGTCATGGCCTGGGCAACCTCGATCGTCGCGCCTCCGGATGGCTCCATGGCCGACTATATGGCGTCGCTCGAGAAGCTGCTTGCCCGCGAAGACCGGCTGTTCCTGCCCGGTCACGGCGGCCCGGTAAAGGAACCGTCCTCCTTCATGCGCGGGATCAGGACCCATCGCCGCATGCGCGAGCGTGCCGTGCTGGAACGCATCAAGGCCGGCGACCGGCTGATATCGGAGATGGTGAAGGCCATCTATCGCGATACCGACCCTCGGCTGCACGGCGCGGCAGCGCTTTCGGTCCTGGCGCACCTGGAGGACCTGGTCGAGAAGGGTCGGGTGGAAACCGATGGGCCTCCGGCACTTGCGGGGGTCTATCGGCTCGCCTGAGTGGGGACGGCTGGCTATCGATGATTTCCGAATTTGAATAGCGGACACCCCCTCATCCGCCCTTCGGGCACCTTCTCCCGAGGGGAGAAGGAGGACGGCGAACCTTAGCTTCCCGCGATGCCGAGCAGCTCCGCATCCAAAGCTTTCAGAAAACTATCCGCCATATCGGCGCTGACGCCGAGATCATCCTGCCCGTAGCGGGAGGCGACGCGAACATCGACGAGCGTCGTCTCGGCTTCCTCGCGAATACGGATCAGCATGTCGCACGGGAGTCCGAAAATGCGCGTGCGGGTTTCTCCCTGCAAGGTGACATCGGTGTTCTGGCGAATGAGTTCCGCCACGCCATCGCGGAGCGGACGCGGCGTCGGCACGGGGACGACATCGGGCACATCGGCAACTGTAGCGCCGCCATCCTGTACGGGGCTGACAACCTGCCGGCGCGTGCGGCGCTTCGGTTTTGCATTGCCATGCGGATCCGCGACCTCGGCGCCCTCTGCCTTGACGATGGTGATATGGTCATCTCTTGCGACCTTGCGCACTGCCTCCAGCACGCGGTCGGCAGCGCCCTCATAGCGCCGGCTGATCAGGGCGGGATAGGCATCGAATTGCGCTTCACGCTCCTGCTGCGTCACCAGATGGCGCGGCGGAAGCCATAGCTGCCGCGCATCCGGCGTCGCCAGCCATTCCGGCGGGTCGCCGAGATCGGTCGAAATCTCGTAGATATGCGGCCGCGTCCAATAGCGCTCGGCGCCAAAGCCGAGAATGGCGAGCGGCAAGGCAGCATAGACGAGCGCCTTCACAGCGGAGACGCCGCCGATCGCGGCGCTCTGCCAGAGCTGTGCCAAGCCGACCAGCGCAAGCGCCACCGCCAGGATGGCGCAGCCGGCGGAAATCAGCAGCAGCAGCACAAAATAAGGGGTTTCCAGCGGCGCGAAACGGTGGCCGATCAGCGTCACCCCGCAAAGCACCAATGCAAACGAAGCGATCAAGCGCGCGGCGCGGGCGGCATGTGAAACGGGACGGTCGAAGCGAATGGTCATCAAGGGCTCGTCGGCGCGTCGGATCGGAAGCCGGATGCACCGAATCCCGGAAAGCGATTTATGTTTAGATCAAGAAACGGCGAAAATAAATCGAATGTCATGGCATCGGCGACCAATGTTTTGTCAAAGCTTAAACCAGTAACGGCTACGCCAAAAATGTGAGCGCTTGCTTAAATTCCTAAAAAAGGCCATTCTTTAGCGTTTTATCGAGGCTGTGAAAGGACTTGATGAGATGGAACCGATGCTTTCTCAAGACGTCGCTGCCAAACAGCTGCCGGGAGCAGCGATTGCCGGAGCCGATGCGGCCGATCCGATCCTGCCGCTGGAGCTGCTCGAGCTGGAGCTTTCGCTCGAAGGGTTTTCCGGCGGTGAGCCGGGCTTCTGCGAAGCCGTGCGCAACGCCGCTTCGGCCGTGCGCGGCGATTTCCTGTTCGATCTGCCGGCCGAAGGGCTGATATCCGATTGCCGCAGATTGGCGGTGCTGCGAATTCCGGAAGGGGATGCGACGATGCGCACCCTTTTTGCCGCGCTTGACGAAGATGGCGCAGAAATCCGCCTGCTGCAGCCGGATGATGAAACCGAGCACCTGCTACGCTTTGCCGATGCCTTCGTCGATCTCCTGCAAAGGCTGCCGGCAAGACCGAAAGAAGCTGCGTAAGCGATCGGTCTGCGGCCGCAATTCGCCTTTCGCGCCTCCTCGCGCAGCGCTATAGTTCGTGCATGCAAATCCGCATTCAGGATGACACGTCATGCGTATCGCCGCTTCCGTCTTCTCCCTTCTCGCCGTTGCGTTTGTACTCTCCTCCTGCCAGACGGCCGAGGAAATCAGAGCCGCCGACGAGGCCAGATGCAGTGGCTATGGCTTCAGGCCAGGCACCCAGAACTTTGCCAACTGCCTGATGAACCAGGATCTTAGCCGGCGCGCGGATCAGCGGGCCTTCATGGAAAGCAACGATGATTTCTTCTGGGGTCCGACAATCGTCGTTGGCGGCCCCGGATATTACCATCATCGCGGCTACTGGCGCCACTGATCGATCACCAATTCCAGGTTTGGAGAATCAGGCCCGTCCCCTGATCGCCGCCTGTGCTGCCGCAAGCCGTGCGATCGGCACGCGAAAGGGGGAACAGGACACGTAATCCAGTCCGATATCCTCGCAGAAGTGGATGGAGGCGGGATCGCCGCCATGCTCGCCGCAGATGCCGAGCTTCATGTCGTTGCGGGTGCGGCGGCCGCGCTCGGAAGCAATGCGGATAAGTTCCCCCACTCCATCGAAATCAAGCGATATGAAGGGATCATGCTCGATGATGCCCTTGCGCTGATAGGTCGGGATGAAGGCCGCCGCGTCGTCGCGCGACATGCCGAAGGTGGTCTGGGTCAGGTCATTCGTGCCGAATGAAAAGAACTCGGCAGCCTCGGCGATGATATGGGCGCGCAATGCAGCGCGCGGCAGCTCGATCATCGTGCCGACGAGATAATCGATCTTCATCTTCGCTTCCGTCATGACGGCGCGCGCCACCTCGTCGATGCAAGCTTTGACGTAATCCAGCTCCGAGCGCAGGCCGACGAGCGGCACCATGATTTCGGGCACGACAGCCGCTCCGGTTTCGCGCGCGGCAAGGACAGCTGCCTCGAAAATCGCGCGGGCCTGCATCTCGACGATCTCCGGATAGGAAATCGCCAGTCGGCAGCCGCGATGGCCGAGCATGGGATTGAACTCGTGCAGCGCATCGACACGCTGGCGCAGCGCGGCCGGCTCCATGCCCATGATGCCGGCAACTTCGGCGATCTCCTCGTCCGTCTTCGGCAGGAATTCGTGAAGCGGCGGATCGAGCAGGCGGATGGTCACCGGCAGGCCGTGCATGATGGTGAACAGGCCGGTGAAATCGAGGCGCTGCATCGGCATCAGCTTCGCAAGAGCGGTGCGGCGCCCCTCCTCGTCTTCGGCGAGGATCATCTCGCGCATCACATGGATGCGATCGCCTTCGAAGAACATATGCTCTGTGCGGCAGAGGCCGATGCCTTCGGCGCCGAAGGAACGGGCAGCGCGCGCATCGGCCGGCGTATCGGCATTGGTGCGCACCGTCATGCGCCGTGAACGATCGGCCCAGGCCATGATGCGGCCGAAATCGCCCGAAAGCTCCGGCTGGATCATCGGCACCTCGCCCTTCAGCACCTGGCCGGCAGAACCGTCTATCGTGACGGTATCGCCCTTCTTCAAGGTGACGCCGATGCCGATCAGCTTTTCATTGCGCATGTCGATGCGCATGGTGCCGGCGCCGACAACGCAGGGGATGCCCATGCCGCGGGCGACAACGGCCGCGTGGCTGGTCATGCCGCCGCGCGTCGTCAGGATCGCCTCGGCGGCATGCATGCCGTGAATATCCTCGGGGCTCGTCTCTATGCGCACAAGGATGGCTTTGCGGCCTTCCTCCTCGGCAATGATCGCCTCTTCCGCCGTGAAGACGATCTCGCCGGTAGCAGCACCCGGCGATGCGGGGAGACCGGAACCGATGACCTCGCGGCGGACGCGTGGGTCGATCGTCGGATGCAGAAGTTGGTCCAGCGAGGTCGGATCGATGCGGGAAACAGCTTCGTCCTCCGTGATCAACCCTTCATCGACCATGTCGACGGCTATTTTCATCGCCGCCTTGGTGGTTCGCTTGGCATTGCGGGTCTGCAGCATCCAGAGCTTGCCGCGCTCGATGGTGAACTCCAGGTCCTGAACGTCACGGTAGTGCGCTTCCAGCTGCGCGCAGATGCCCTTAAACTCGGCAAAGGCTTCCGGCATCAGTTTTTCCATCGACGGCTTGTCATAGCCGGACGCGATGCGCGCGACTTCGGTGATGCTTTGCGGCGTGCGGATGCCGGCAACGACATCCTCCCCTTGCGCATTGACGAGGAATTCGCCGTAAAGCTCCTTCTCCCCTGTCGACGGATTGCGGGTAAAGGCGACGCCGGTGGCCGAAGAGTTGCCGAGGTTGCCGAAAACCATCGCCTGAATGTTGACCGCGGTTCCCCAGGTTTCGGGAATGTTGTGCAGATGACGATAGGTGACGGCCCGGGCGTTCATCCAGCTCGCAAAGACGGCACGGACGGCGCCCCAAAGCTGAACCTCCGGCTCCTGCGGGAAGGCCTCGCCCAATTCTTCCTCGATGATTGCCTTGTAGATCGAGACGACATGCTGCCATTCAACCGCCGTCAGGTCTGTATCGAACTCGTGGCCGAATCTCGCCTTCTCATCCTCCAGTATCTCTTCGAAGACCTCGTTGTCGAGGCCCATGACGACATCGGCATACATCTGGATGAAGCGGCGATAGCTGTCCCAGGCGAAGCGGGCGTCCCCGGCATCGTGGCCGAGCGCCTGCACCGTGGCATCGTTGAGGCCGAGATTGAGGACCGTGTCCATCATGCCCGGCATGGAAGCACGCCCGCCGGAGCGCACGGAAACGAGCAGCGGCCGTTCCGTATCCCCGAACTTGCGTCCAGTGATGGCTTCCATCCGTTGCAGGCCCTGCATGACCTGCGGCTTCAGCTCGTCGGGGATCTTACGCCCGTTCTTGTAATAGAAAGCGCAGACATCGCTGACGATCGTCAGGCCCGGCGGGACCGGCAGGCCGAGATTGCACATTTCCGCAAGATTTGCGCCCTTGCCGCCGAGCCGTTCAAAATCTCCGGCGCTCCCCTCGGCCTTGCCGTCGCCGAATGTGTAGACCCAATTCGTCATCGTCTCCGTCCAACTCCTCCGGTTGAACTTAATTCATTGAGGCGCAAATGAAAATCGACAATTATGGCGAAATGTTGCATTGCACAATAAATTAGACCCGGAGCCTCCGATTTCAATCGATTGATCGAAACCGGCGGCTTCCGGGTCTTGATGGCAACCGACAATTCAACTGCCTTCGCGTTGAACCTCCGGCTCTCCGCAACTATAGCTGCGGCTCGCGTTGGGCCAGAATCTTGTCGATCCGCATGCCGTCGAGATCGACGATCTCGAAATGCCAGCCGCCGAGGGAAAAGCTTTCGCCCACTTCGGGCAGATGGCCGAGCTGGTAGAGGGCAAAGCCTGCGAGCGTGTGGAAATTGACGTCCTCCTCGCTGAAGCGCAGGCCCAGGCGCGCGAAGGCGTCATAGACCGGCATCATGCCTTCCATCAGCAGCGATCCATCGGCACGCTCGACGACATCCGGCGTTTCGTTTTCCATGTCGGGCAGGTCGCCGGCGATCGCCTCCAGCAGGTCCGTCTGCGTGACGATACCCTCCAGGCTGCCGTATTCGTCGATGACCATGGCAAGGCGGACAGGCGCGCGCTTGAAATTTTCAAGCACCTTGAAGACGGCCGTGGATTCATGAACGATCAGCGGCTGGCGGATGACAGCCATGGGATTCAGCGGCTCGCCGTTCAGAACCTGGTCGAGCAGATCCTTCTTCAGGATCATGCCGATTGGCTCGTCGATCGAGCCGCGCCCGACCAGAAGCTGCTCGAAACGGCTTTCGCGGATGGTCTTCTGTATTTCGCCCGGCGGATCGTCGGCATCGATCCACTCCACCTCGAGCCGCGGCGTCATGATGTCGGAGACATCGCGGTCGCCGATATTGAAGACGCGCTCGACAAGTTCCTGTTGCGCCTGCTCCAGCAAACCCGCCTCCTGGCTTTCGGCGACCAGCAGTTTGATTTCTGCCGGCGAATGCAGCGAGCCTTCGCCCGCGCCAGGGCGGAGGCCGAAGAGGCGAAGGACGAGATTGCCGAGACCGTTCAGCACAACAATTGCCGGACGGAGCAGGAAGAGGAACAGGCCGAGCGGGCGCACGACCCCGAGCGCTGTGCCTTCGCTGCGCTGCAATGCCAGACTCTTCGGCGCAAGTTCGCCGAGGACGATATGAAGTGCAGTGATGATGATGAAGGAAATGGCGACGGCTACCGCATGCGAGCCAGCCGCAGCCCAGGTGCCGGGGAGAAAATTAAGCAGCGGCTCCAGCAGATGGGCAAGAGCAGGTTCGCCGACCCAGCCGAGGGCAAGCGAAGAAATAGTGATGCCGAGCTGCGTGGCCGCCAGGTTGGCATCGAGATTGTCGACTGCCTTCTGCAGCGCCTTGGCGTTCATACGCCCTTCGGTAACGAGTTCCGTCACGCGGCTGCGGCGGACGGAAACCAGAGAGAACTCGGCCGCAACGAAGAAACCGTTGGCGGCGACGAGCAGCAATACGGCAAGTATTCCGAGGAAATCGAAAATACCGCCAGTCGAGTCAGACATACTTCCCTTCCGGGCGGATCAGCGCCCATGTTGTTGATCGAAAAACGAAACTAGCACGCTTTCGCGGCGTGGGGCAGCCGACACGGCAATTTCTTGTCGAAACGGGAACAGTTTTCTCAATCCAGACGTGGAACAGCGTTCAAGCGATTTCGCGCAACAGTTCGGCGGTCTGCAGATCAACGGAAACGAGCTGCGAGACACCCTGTTCCGCCATGGTAACGCCGAAGAGGCGATTCATGCGGGCCATGGTGATCGGATTGTGGGTGATGACGACGAAGCGGGTCTCCGTGGAGGCCGCCATTTCGTCCATGAGGTTGCAGTAGCGCTCGACATTGTGGTCGTCGAGCGGCGCGTCCACTTCGTCCAGAACGCAGATCGGCGCGGGATTGGTGAGGAACACCGCAAAAATCAGCGCCATGGCTGTCAGCGCCTGCTCGCCGCCCGAAAGCAGGGTCATGGTCTGCGGCTTCTTGCCCGGCGGACGGGCGAGGATTTCCAAGCCCGCTTCCAGCGGATCGTCCGACTCGATGAGCTGCAGCTCGGCCGTGCCGCCGCCGAAAAGATGGGTGAACAGGCGCTGAAACTGCGCATTGACGATATCGAAGGCGACGATCAGACGTTCGCGGCCTTCGCGGTTGAGGCTCTGAATCGCGCCGCGCAGCTTCCGGATGGCGTCGATGACGTCATCACGCTCCTTGATCAGCGCCTGCAGCCGCTCCGTCAGCTCCTTGCTCTCTTCCTCGGCGCGCAGGTTGACGGCGCCGAGACGCTCGCGCTCGATCTTCAGCCGCTCCAGCTCGCGCTCGACCTCGCGAAGATCAGGCACGCTCTGCGATCCCGAGAGACCGGTCAGGCGCATGACCTCATGCGGCTCGACGTTGAGGGACTGGCGGATGCGCAATTCGCTTTCCTGCCGGCGCTCGCGGGCCGACACCAGCCGCTCCTCGACACGACCGCGCTTCTCACGGCTTTCCGCCAGTTCGGAAAGCGCAGTCGCCGCATGGCGATCGGCGTCGCGCTGAACGATTTCCGCTTCGGTGAGACGGTCAGCGGCGTGGCGGCGGGCCTCCTCGGCTTTCTGCAGCTCGTTCATCAATGCGCGGCGCTTGTCGTCGAATTCGTCCGGGGCAAGATCGAGTTCGGCCGCTTCCTCACGCGCTTCCTCTTCACGGTCGCGCAGCGTCTGAATGTGCTCCTCGGCGCTGGCCGCACGCTGGCGCCAGGTGTCGCGCTCCTGACGGATCGCCAGAAGACGGCGCTGACGCGCTTCGCTTTCGCGGTTCAGTCCCTCATGGCGGGCACGGGCTTCGGCGAGAACGCCGCGATCTGTCGCGACTTCGGCCTGCTGGTCGCGCAGCTTCAGATCGATGGCGTCGAGATTCGGCGCATCTTCCAATTCGATGCGGGCGTTTTCATCCTGCATGGCCACATCTTCCAGCTGCTCCTGCAGTCGGCTGACTGCTTCAACGATGACGTCGCGGCGGCGGATGAGATCGCCGGAAGCGCGTTCCGCCGCAGCCAGCGCTTCCCGCGCCTCGGCCAGATGCCGAGCGGCAAGTCGGCTGGCGTCGCGGGCGGTCGCCAGACGGCCCTCTTCGACCCGGATCGCATCGGCGGCTGCCGACAAACGTTCCTCGGCTTCGACAAGCACATCGCGAGCAAGCTCGGCTTCGGCCTCCAGCTCGGAAAGGCGGTTCTTCTGGGCGAGCCGCAGGGCAGCCGCACTCGGCGCATCCGCGCCAGTCACATGGCCGTCCCAGCGGAACACGGCGCCATCCCTGGTTACCAACCGCTGTCCCGGCTTCAGCTCCGGCATCAGCCGGAAGGCGTCTTCAGCCGAAACGATGCCGATCTGGCGCAGGCGCCGCGTCAGCGCGGCCGGGGCACCGACATGGGTAATCAAAGGTACGACGCCTTCCGGCAAAGCCGGATCGGCCGCGCCGCTGCCGTTGTCGGACCAGTAGACCGGCGCCTGAGCATCGAGCGAGGATTCCAGATCGTCGCCGAGTGCAGCGCCAAGCGCCGTCTCGAAGCCGCGGTCGACGCGCAGCTCTTCGGCGACCGGCGAAAAAGCGCCCGAGGTATCACCCGCCGCCAGCATCCTGGAAATGGTACGAGCCTCGGTTTCAAGCGCATTCAGACGCGCCCGCGCCTGCTCGACCGGTCCGCGCGACAGCGCCTCGGTTTCGCGCGCCTTGGCAAGAACCGCCTCGACACGCTGGGTCTCGCCTTCCGCATCGGCAACGACATTCTCCGCCGCCTCGACCATATCGCGCTTTTCGCTGGGGTCAGGCAAATGGACCATCTTCTCGTCGATGGCAGCAAGCTCGCCGTTTGCTTCGCTGGCTTGCCGCTCCAGCCGCATCTTGCGGTCGGCGAGATCGCGAATGGCTCGCTCGAGCTGATTTCGGGCGGCGGCGGCTTCGGCGCGCTCTGCGGTCAGGGCAGTAAATATGCGCTCGCTGTCGGCGAGCTTGGCGGCAGCCTCTTCGAATGCGCCGCGCGTCTCCTCGGCAAGCCTGCCGGAATCGGCGAGGATCTCGTCAAGTTCGGTTTCTTCGGCATCCAACCGGGCGAGGATGGAAGCATTGTCGGCGACAAGTCGCTGCTCGCGGCTGATATCCTCCGCCAGCTGCGCCAGCCGGCGGATCAGCTCATCGCGGCGTCGCATGATGCGATAGACATCTTCTTCCAGCTGGGAGCGGGCAATCTGCAGACGCTGCAGGGCGGCGGCAGCCTTCGCCTCGTCGTCGCGCAGCTCCGGCAGCTTGAGGCTGGCGATGGCCTGCGCCTTGGCCGCTTCCATCTGAACCTGCGCCTTTTCAGCGACAAGCACGGTTGCCTGGTTCAAGGCACTATCAGCCTCGGCTTCGGCCTCCTTGGCCTGTACCCAGCGGATATGCAGCAGCATGGCCTCGCGGGCGCGGATATCGGCAGAGAGCATCTTGAAACGGTTGGCCTGCCGGGCCTGACGCTTCAGGCTCTCGATCTGGCTTTCAAGCTGCGATGTCACATCATCCAGGCGCTCGAGATTGCTTTCGGCGGCGCGCAGACGTAGTTCCGCCTCATGACGGCGCGAATGCAGGCCGGAAATGCCGGCTGCCTCTTCCAGGAGCTGGCGCCTCGCCTGCGGCTTTGCCTGGATCAGCTCGCCGATACGCCCCTGCCCGACCATGGACGGCGAACGGGCACCGGTGGAGGCATCGGCAAACAGCAGCTGCACATCCTTGGCGCGGGCTTCCTTGCCGTTGATGCGATAGATGGAGCCCTGCTCGCGCTCGATGCGGCGGGTGACCTGGATCTCGTCGCTGTCATTGAAGGCGGCGGGCGCGGTGCGGTCGCTATTATCAAGATAGAGGCCGACTTCAGCGGTGTTGCGCGCCGGACGATTCCCCGATCCGGAGAAGATCACGTCGTCCATGCCAGAGGCGCGCATATTCTTGTAGGAATTCTCGCCCATGACCCAGCGCAGCGCTTCGACAAGATTGGACTTGCCGCACCCATTCGGCCCGACGACACCGGTCAGGCCGCGCTCAATCACGAACTCCGCCGGTTCGACGAAGGATTTGAAGCCGACAAGTCTCAGCCTGTTGAATTTCATCGGCTGATCTCCACCCTCTCTTTGAAGGCAGGGGTATCGCATATGGGGCGGATAGACACCGGAAATTCCTTCTCCCCGGCGGGGAGAAGGTGGCCCGAAGGGTCGGATGAGGGGGTTATCAATTTGAATTCATGGGTTTTCGTAACCTTGGCGGGCACCCCCCCCCCCCCCCGCCGACAGCGCCGGCTTCTTCTGCACGATCGCGACCTCGTTCTTGACGGCGACGATCTCGGCCACGATCGACACCGCGATCTCGGCCGGCGTGCGGCCGCCGAGGTCCAGGCCGACCGGGCCGTGCAGGCGGCCGATCTCCTCGGGCGACAGGTCGAACAGCGCGAGGCGCTCCTTGCGGCGGGCCGTGTTCGCGCGCGAGCCGAGCGCGCCGACATAGAAGGCGGCCGACTTCAGCGCCTCCATCAACGCCAGGTCGTCGAGCTTCGGGTCGTGCGTGAGCGCCACCAGCGCACTGTGGGCGTCGAGTTGCAGGCGCTGCACCAGGTCGTCGGGCATCTCGCGGCTGAACCCCGTGCCGGGCACGTCCCAGGTCACGTGGTATTCCTCGCGCGGGTCGCAGCACAGCACCTCGAAATCGAGCGCGAGCGCCATGGCCGCGACCACTCGCGACAGCTGTCCTGCCCCGATGATGACCAGCCGCCAGCGCGGTCCGAACAAGGTGCGCATGCGCCGGCCGTCGAAGGCGAAGCGCTCGCCGCGGGCCGCCGGCTCGATGGCGACGGCGCCGGACTCGAGATCCAGCGTGCGGGCGACGAGCTCGTGGCGCGCGCAGCGCTCGAGGATCTCGCCGATCCAGCCGGCGTCGCGCAGCGGCTCCTGCACCAGGCGCAGCGTGCCGCCGCAAGGCAGGCCGAAGCGCGCGGCCTCCTCGCGCGTGACGCCGTACGAGACGAGCGCCGGCGCCGCGACGCGCTCGCCGTGGCGCACCCGATCGATCAGGTCGTCCTCGACGCAGCCGCCGGACACCGAGCCGACCACCGGGCCGTCGTCGCGCAGCGCCAGCAGCGCGCCGGGCGGCCGCGGCGCGGAGCCCCAGGTCTCGAGCACCGTCACCAGCCAGACGGCGTGGCCCTGCGCGAGCCAGTCGCGGGCCTGGGAGAGCACTTGCAGGTCGAGGCTGTCCATCGCGTCACCTCGCAACCAGCCAGGCGGCGATCGCCAGCAGCACCGCCGCGAGGACGACCGCCGCCAGCAGGCTGTTGCGAGCCGGGCTCGCGATGGCCGGAGACGGCGTCGACATCGCGTCGGCGTGCGGCGCACCCGCCGCGACGGGTGGCGTCGCGCCGGTTGGCGGGGCCGGCGGCCCGAGCCGGGCCTCGAAGGCGGTGAAGAAGTCCTCCGCGAGCTTGGCCGCGGTGGCGTCGACGAGGCGCGAGCCGATCTGGGCCATCTTGCCGCCCACGGTCGCCTTGGACGCATAACGCAGCGTCGTGCGCCCGGGCCCGGCCTCCGACAGGTCGACGTCGGCCGATCCCTTGCCGAAGCCCGCCGCGCCGCCCTGCGCCTCGAACTGCAGCGTGCAGTGCTCGGGCGGCCGGATGTCCAGCAGGCGCAGCGTGCCCTTGAACTTCGCGCTGACAGGGCCGACGCGCAGCGCGACGACCGCCGCGAAGCCGTCGTCGGCCGTGCGTTCCAGCGACTCGCAGCCGGCGATGCAGTCCTTGAGGATTGCGGGATCGTTGATGGCCGCCCAGGTGGTGGCGCGATCCGCGGGAATGAGTCGTTCGCCGGTCAGTTCCATGGTCGGCTCGAGGGTCGGTTCGAGGTGGCGGCCGCCTGCAGCGCGCGCCGCAGGTCGGCCAGGCTCGCGAGGTTGTGCACCGGGAGGAAGCGATCGACGTGCGGCAGCAGCGCCCGCACGCCCGCGGCGCGGGGCTCGAAGCCCTCGAAGCGCAGCAGGGGGTTGAGCCAAACGAGCTCGTGCGCCTGGCGCCGCAGCCGCGCCGCCTCCTCGGCGAGGCCACCGTGCTCGTCGCGGTCGAGGCCGTCGGTCACCAGCAGCACGGCCGCGTTGGCGCCGAGCACCCGGCGCGCGCAGCGGCGGTTGAATTCGGCCAGGCAGCTGGCGATGCGCGTGCCGCCATGCCAGTCGCCCACGCGCTCGGCGACCGCGGCCAGCGCGACGTCGGGATCGCGGTCGCGCAGGCAGCGCGTGATGTCGGTCAGCCGGGTGCCGAACGCGAAGACGTGCACGCGGGCGTGGCGCCGCGCGAGGCCGTGGACGTAGTGCAGCATCACCCGCGCATAGCGGTCCATCGAGCCCGAGACGTCGAGCAGCACGACCACCGGCGGCAGCTCGCGCCGCGGCCGGGACGTGGCGGGCACGAGCGTGTCCGGCGCGCGGGCCATGCGGCGCAGCGTGGCGCGCAGGTCGGGCCGGCCGCGCGGCGCGCGCTCGTGGCGCCGCCGCCGCACGGGGGCGACCGGCGGCGGCAGTTCCTCGGCCAGGCGGCTGGCGAGCGCGAATTCGTCGGAGGTCATGGTCTCGAAGTCCGCCCGCTGCAGTCGTTCGCGGTCGGAGAACGTGAAGCTTGCATCGAAACGGATCTCCTCGCACGCACTCGGGTTCGCAGGCGCCGACGAGCGGTCGCGCTCGGGCGCGAGCGCCTGCGCGAGGCGATTGGAGCGCGGCTCGCGTGGTCGCGTGCCGCGCCCGCTGATCCTGGGCAGCAGCTCCATCAGCAGCTTCTCGAGCAGCTTCGGATCGCGCCAGAAGGCGTCGAAGGCGGCGTCGAACAGGGGCTGCTGGTCGTGGCGATCGGTCATCACGGACGACAGCGCGGCGCGCACGTCCTCGCGCCGTTCGACACCGATGCATTCCAGCGCGGTGACGGCGACGACGACGCGATCCGGCCCGACGGCCAGGCCCGCGGCGCGCAGCACGCGCGCGAAGTGCGCGACGTTCTCGGCGATCACGCCAGCGCTCCTGCGGCGCGCAGCTCGTCGAGCAGGCGGTTCGAATCACCGCCGCGCAGCCGCTCGATGTCCTCCTGGTACTTCAGCAGCACGCCCAGCGTGTCGTGCACGGTGCGCGGGTCGAGGCTGATCGCGTCGAGCGCGACGAGGGCGTTCGTCCAGTCGATCGTCTCGGCGACGCCGGGCGCCTTGAACAGGTCGAGCCCGCGCATGCGCTGCACGAATTCGACGACCTGGCGCGACAGCCGCTGCGGGGCGCCGGGCACGCGCAGGCGCAGGATCTCGAGCTCGCGCTCGACGTCCGGGAAGCCGACCCAGTGGTACAGGCAGCGGCGCTTGAGCGCGTCGTGCACCTCGCGCGTGCGGTTGCTCGTGATGAGCGTGATCGGCGGCGCGGCGGCGCGCACGGTGCCGAACTCGGGGATGGTGAGCTGGTTCTCGGCCAGCACCTCCAGCAGGAAGGCGTCGAACGGCTCGTCGGCGCGGTCGAGCTCGTCGATGAGCAGCACCGGCGACGCGTCCTGCGTCAGGGCCTGCAGCAGCGGGCGCTCGATGAGCATGTCGCGCGTGTAGAGCGACTGCGCCAGCCGCGCGCGATCGACGTCGTGCGCGGCCTCCGCGAGGCGGATCTCGATCATCTGCCGCGCGACGTTCCACTCGTAGGCGGTCTGCGCGATGTCGAGTCCCTCGAAGCACTGCACGCGCAGCAGCCGGGCGTCGAGCGCGCGCGCGAGCGACTTCGCGAGTTCGGTCTTGCCGACGCCGGGCTCGCCCTCGAGGAACAACGGCCGGCCCAGCTTCAGCGCCAGGAAGAGGGCGGTGGCGAGCGATCGGTCGCAGACGTAGTCCTGCGCCGCCAGCCGCGCCGCGAGCTCGTCGACGGACGCGGGCAGCGTCGGCCGCGCCGCATCGCGCTCGCCCTCGCTCACAAGGCAGGCTCCGCCCTGCGGGCTGTGGTGCGAGCGCCCGTCGCGGCGGCGAGGCGGGCGTTCATCGCGCCAGCGCGGCCGCCACTGCCCGCGACGCCATCACGCTGACCATCGCCGCGCGGTACTCGCTCGAGGCATGCAGGTCGGCGTTCATGCCGGCTGGCGACAGCCGCACCGCCTTGGCGGCGTCGGGCGTGAAGCTCGCCGACAGCGCGGACTCGAGCTCGGCGCTGCGGAAGACGTGGCTCTTCGCGCCCGTGACGGCCACGCGCACGCCGCCCGCCGTCTTCGCGACGAACACGCCCACCAGCGCGAAGCGCGAGGCCGGGTTGCGGTACTTCTCGTAGCCGGCGGCCTGCGGCACGGGAAAGCCCACCGCCGTGACCAGCTCGCCCGGCTGCAGGCCGGTCTCGTACAGGCCGGTGAAGAACTGCTCCGCGGGGATTGAGCGCCGGTCGGTCTGCACCGTGGCGCCGAGGGCCAGCAGCGCGGCGGGGTAGTCGGCGGCCGGGTCGGCGTTGGCGATGGAGCCGCCGAGGGTGCCCATGTTGCGCACGCTCGGGTCGCCGATCCAGCCCGCGAGCTCCGCGAGCGCGGGGATCGCCTGGCGCACGTCGGACGAGCGTGCGACCGTGGCGTGCGTGGTCATCGCGCCGATGGTCACCGTGCCGCCGCCCGCGCGGATGCCCTTCAGCGCGGGGATGGCGCCGAGGTCGACGAGGCGTTCGCTGCCCGAAAGCCGCAGCCGCATCGCCTGCACGAGGCTCTGGCCGCCCGCGAGGTAGCGCGCGTCGCCCTGGAACGCGGCCGCGGCCGCCTTCGCGTCGGTGGGGCGCTGGTAGTCGAAGTCGTACATGGCGGAACCTCCCCGGCGTTCAGCGGTTGACGGCGCGCCAGACGCGCTCGGGCGTGGCGGGCATGGCGATGTCGCGCACGCCGAGCGCGTCGGTGAGCGCGTTGATGTAGGCCGGCGGCGAGCCGATGGCCCCGGCCTCGCCACAACCCTTGACGCCCAGCGGGTTGTGCGTGCACGGCGTGACGGTGTGGTCGACCTGGTAGCTGGGCAGGTCGTCGGCGCGCGGCATGCAGTAGTCCATGTACGAGCCGGTGAGCAGCTGGCCCGAGTCCGGGTCGTAGCGGCAGCCTTCCAGCATCGCCTGGCCCAGGCCCTGCGCGATGCCGCCGTGCACCTGGCCCTGCACGATCATCGGGTTGACGATGTTGCCGAAGTCGTCCACCGCGGTGAAGCGGTCGACGCGCACGCGGCCCGTCTCCGGGTCGACCTCGACCTCGCAGACGTAGCTGCCGGCGGGGTAGGTGAAGTTGGTCGGGTCGTAGAACGCGTTCTCGTTCAGGCCCGGCTCGAGCTTGTCGAGCGGGTAGTTGTGCGGCACGTAGGCCGTCAGCGCCACCTGGCCGAACGGGATCTTGCGGTCGGTGCCGGCCACCTTGAACTCGCCGTTCTCGAACTCGATGTCGGAGTCCGCGGCCTCGAGCAGGTGCGCGGCGATCTTCCTGCCCTTGGCGATCACCTTGTCGACCGCCTTGACGATGGCCGTGCCGCCGACCGCCAGCGAACGGCTGCCGTAGGTGCCCATGCCGAAGGGGATGCGGCCGGTGTCGCCGTGCACGATCTCGACGTTCTCGACCGGGATGCCCAGGCGCGCGGCGACCACCTGCGCGAAGGTCGTCTCGTGGCCCTGGCCGTGGCTGTGCGAGCCGGTGAACACGGTGACGGTGCCCGTCGGGTGCACGCGCACCTCGCCGGCCTCGAACAGGCCGGCGCGCGCGCCGAGCGCCCCGGCGATGTTGCTGGGCGCCAGGCCGCAGGCCTCGATGTAGCAGCTGTAGCCGAGGCCGCGCAGCTTGCCCGCCGCCTTCGACTTGTCGCGCCGCGCGGCGAAGCCGGCCACGTCCGCGAGCTCGAGCGCGCGGTCCAGGTGCGCCGCGTAGTTGCCGGTGTCGTAGGTCAGGCCGACCGGCGTCGCGTACGGGAACTCGGTGATGAAGTTGCGCCGGCGGAGGTCCACCGGGCTCATGCCGAGATCGCGGGCCGCGGTCTCGACCAGGCGTTCGACGACGTAGGTCGCCTCCGGGCGGCCCGCGCCGCGGTAGGCGTCGACGGGCGCGGTGTTCGTGAAGACGGCGGTGACCTGCGCATGGATGGCGGGCGTCCGGTACTGGCCCGCGAGCAGCGTGGCGTACAGGATGGTGGGCACGCTGGACGCGAAGGTCGACAGGTACGCGCCCATGTTGGCGGTCGTCTTCACGCGCATGGCGAGGAAATCGCCCTGCTCGTTCATGGCGAGTTCCGCGGTCGTCAGGTGGTCGCGGCCGTGCGCGTCGGTCAGGAACGACTCGCTGCGCTCGGCCGTCCACTTGATGGGCCGGCCCACGCGCCTGGACGCCCACACGAGCGCCGTCTCCTCGGGATACAGGAAGATCTTCGAGCCGAAGCCGCCGCCCACGTCGGGCGCGATCACGCGGACCTTGGACTCGGGCAGGCCCAGCACGAAGGCCGTCATCAGCAACCGCTCGACGTGCGGGTTCTGGTTGGCGACCCACAGCGTGTAGCTGTCGTCGTGGCGCGTGTACTGCGCGTTGGCGGCGCGCGGCTCGATCGCGTTGGGCACGAGCCGGTTGTTGGCGAACTCCAGCTTCGTGACCTTCGCGGCGCGCGCGAACGCGGCGTCGACCGCGGCCTTGTCACCGTGGGACCAGTCGTAGCAGACGTTGCCGGGCACGTCGTCGTGCACCGACGAGGCGGCGCCGGCGGCGGTGCGGAGGTCGACCACCGGCGGCAGTTCCTCGTAGTCGACCGCCACCAGCTCGGCCGCGTCCTTGGCCTGCAGCAGCGTCTCGGCGACGACGAGCGCCAGCTGGTCGCCGACGTGGCGCACCTTGCCCTGCGCCAGCACCGGGTGCGGCGGTTCCTTCATCGGCGAACCGTCCTGGCTGTGGATGAGCCAGCCGCACGGCAGGCCACCGACCTTGGCGTCGGCCAGGTCGGCGCCGGTGAAGATGGCGAGCACGCCGGGCGCGGCCTTCGCCGCCGACGTGTCGATCGACCGGATGCGCGCATGCGCATAGGGCGAGCGCACGAACACGGCGTAGCTCTGGCCGGGGAGGACGACGTCGTCCGTGTACTGGCCGGCGCCGGTGAGGAAGCGCGCGTCCTCGCGGCGCCGAAGCGGCTGGCCGATCAGCGAGGCGGGCGGCTGCGAGAGGTCGGTCATGGCGGGGCCCCCTTCAGACGGTGGTGGAGCCGACCTGGCCGGACTGGCAGGCCTGCACCGCGCGCACGATGTTGTGATAACCCGTGCAGCGGCACAGGTTGCCGTCGAGGCCGCTGCGGATGTCGTCCTCGGTCGCCTTCGGGTTGTCGGCGAGCAGTTGCACCGCGGCCATCACCATGCCGGGCGTGCAGAAGCCGCACTGCAGGCCATGGCATTCGCGGAACGCGGCCTGCATCGGATGCAGCTCGCCCGCGGGCGCGAGGCCCTCGATGGTCGTCACGGCGCGGCCTTGCGCCTGCAGCGCGAGCATCGAACAGGACTTCACGGCTCGCCCGTCGAGGTGGATCGTGCAGGCGCCGCACTGGGCGGTGTCGCAGCCGACATGGGTGCCGGTCAGCCGGAGTTGCTCGCGCAGGAACTGCACCAGCAGCGTGCGGGGATCGACGCTCGCCTCGACCGCCTTTGCGTTGACGGTCAACGACAGTGGAACGTTCACGGGATGTCTCCTCGTTCAGGCGGGCGCGTGGCCCACGGGACCTGTGAAAGAACCGGCGTGCCTCGTCACGAGGCGCGTCTGCGCTGCATCTTCCGCGTCCCCGCGGCCGGCCAACACCTAGGCTTTACCCGTAGTCCGGGCCCGACTCACCGGGACGCCGTCACCCGGGCCGCCGTGGCCGGCCAGCGATACGACAGCACGGTCGCCCGCGGATGGCGCTGCTCGCGGACGGCGCCGAGCTGGTTGCCGCCCAGCAGCACGACGTCGTCGCCGTCCTCGCGCACGAAGAAGCCGACATGTCCTTTCCAGCTGGCCGGATCCTCGCGCCACAGCACGGCGATGCAGCCGGGGCGCGGCGCGTCGAGCGGTTCGCCCCAGTCCAGCCAGCTGCGCGCCAGCGCCGAGCCGGTGCCCGCGATGCCGGCCTGGCGCAAGGACCAGCCGACGAAGGACGAGCACCAGTTCGCCTTGTCGTCGTAGCCGGCGATGTTGGTGTGGGCGTGGTATTCGGTGATGCGCGGGTTGCTGCTGCCCGGCGGGTGGGCGCGCACGCCCGTCTCGCCGCGCGCGAAGCGCAGCCAGGGCGCGGCGCGCAGCGCGTCGACGGTCAGGCGCAGCGACGTCGCCTGGTCGGACCACCACAGCCCCATGCCGGCGATGAACGCGCGCACGGGCTGGCCGTGGCGCACCGGGTGGTCGGGCGGGAGCGCGGCCCAGCCGGCATGCACCAGCGTCACCTGGGTGCCGTCGCGGCGCGGCTCGAACGTGACCGCGACGGTGGTCTTTTCGTGCGGCGCGAAGTTCACGCCCCGCCACTCGATCTCGAGCGCGCGCGGCGGATCCCAGGCGGTGACGGTGCCGGTCTGCACGACGTGGCCGGCGTCGCCGCCGGGCGCCTCGATCGTCTCGAACAGGCGGCCGCCGAGCCGGCACTCCAGGTGCAGGACGCTGACGTCGCGCGCGCCGCTGCGGAACTTCATGCCGTGGCGCCACCAGCTGTCGATCTGGGCGGTGAAGACCTCGAACGCGATGTCGGGCGGGGCGTCGACGAAGACGCTGGCGCTGACGCGGTCGCCGGCGGTCATCGATGGCCCCGCTCGCGCGCGACGCGCTCGGCCTGCTTCCTGAACGACTGCATCTGCACGCTCCAGAACGATTGCACCTCGCCCAGCCAGGACTGCAGGTCGGCCAGCGGCCGGGCCTCGAGGCGATAGGTGCGGGCGCGCGCGTCATCGTCCGGGCCGGCGGCCCCCACCTCGTGGATGACGCCGGCCTGGCGCAGCACGCGCAGGTGGCGGCTCATCGCCTGGCGCGACATCGCGAGCGCGTCGGCGATCTCGCCCGCGCGCTGCGGGCCGTGGCGCAGCAGCCCGACGACCGCGCGCCGCGTGGGCTCGGCCAGGGCCTGCAACGTGCGGTCGAGCGTGCCGTCGTCGACCGGCGAGGAAGCGGCGCGGCGCGTCACCGGGCGGGCTGCTCGCGCACGCGGTGCATGAACCACCACGAGTGGCCCTCGAGATCGACCGCACCATAGCTGCGGTCGCTCCAGTAGTCGTCGCCGTAGTCGTGGGTGGCCGGCTCCGACACGATGACCGCCCCGTGCGCGCGGGCCTGGGCGCAGTGCGCGTCGGCGTCGTCGACGAACAGGCACACCGACTGCGTGTTGCGGCCGCCCACGTCCAGCGGGCTGGCGTGCCGGGTCTTGAACTCGCGGCCCGGCTCGGCGGCCTCGCCGGGCTTCGCGGCGCTGCCGACGTAGATCATCGCGCCGCCGTAGACGAGTTCGCTGTGGATGATCTCGCCGGGCTCGCCCTCGACCTTCAGGCGCAGCTCGAAGCCGAACGCGTCGCACAGCCAGTCGATCGCCTTGGCGGCGTCGCGGTAGTAGAGGCCGGACTGGGCCTGCGGCCAGCCGGAGGGCGGGGACTTGCGCATGGGACGCCTCGCTGGAAGTTGTCAACGAATGGATTGATGATAAACCTTATCGTTAACCAAATGCAAGCGCGTCCCGGCCCGATCCCTAGAATGCGCGGCGCCGCTTCATTCCCCCAATCCATGCTGAAGAACCTTCCCCGGCTCGCCGCCGGCGCCCTCGTCGTGCTGTGCAGCGGCGCGATCGCCGCGCCCGCGAACCGCATGATCCTGCCCGACGACGTCGTGCCGGACGCGTATCGCCTCGAGATCACCCCGCACATGGCGGAGTCCACCTTCGACGGCCGCGTCGAGATCGATGTCGACGTGCGCCGCCGCACGAACCGCATCGAGCTGGACAGCGCCGACCTGGCGATCTCCAGCGCCAGCCTCGACGGCGCGGCCGTCGCGCCGCGCATGGCGCTCGACGCGAAGCGCCAGCGTGCCACGTTCACCTTCGCGCACGCGATCGCGCCCGGCCGCCATGTGCTGCGCATCGCGTACTCGGGCCACATCAACGACCAGGCCGCCGGCCTGTTCCATCTCGACCACGAGTCGGCGCAAGGCCCCGTGCGCTCGCTGTACACGATGTTCGAGGACTCCGACGCCCGTCGCTTCGTGCCGAGCTGGGACGAGCCCGCGCGCCGCGCCACCTTCGAGCTGACCGTGACGGTGCCCGCCGGGCTGATGGCCATCGGCAACATGCCCGTCTCGTCCACCGAGGCGCTGCCCGGCGAGCTCAAGCGCGTGCGCTTCGCGAAGACGCCGCCGATGTCGACCTACCTGCTGTTCTTCGGCCTGGGCGACTTCGAGCGCGTGCACCGCACGGTCGGCGGCGTCGACGTGGGCGTGGTCGTCAAGCGCGGCGACACCGCGCAGGCGGCCTACGCGCTGGACGCCGCCGCGAAGCTGCTGCCGTACTACGACACGTGGTTCGGCACGCCGTATCCTCTGCCCAAGCTGGACATGGTGGCCGGCGCGGGCGGCAGCGTCACCTTCGGCGCGATGGAGAACTGGGGCGCGATCTTCTACTTCGAGCGCGACCTGCTCGTCGACGACATGCGCGCCAGCGAGGACGACCGCCGCCGCGTGTTCGAGACGGTGGCGCACGAGATCGCGCACCAGTGGTTCGGCAACCTGGTGACCATGGCCTGGTGGGACGACCTGTGGCTCAACGAGGGCTTCGCGTCGTGGATGCAGGTCAAGGCCGTCGAGCAGCTGCACCCCGAGTGGACCGGCTGGGCCAACGACGCCGGCGAGAAACAGCGCGCGATGGACATCGACGCGCGCCGCGGCACGCATCCGGTGATCATGCACATCGACGACGTCAGCCAGGCCGAGGGCGCGTTCGACACGATCACCTACGCGAAGGGCGCGCAGGTGGTGCGCACGCTGGAGGCCTGGCAGGGCGACGAGACCTTCCGCGACGGCGTGCGGCGCTACATCGCCCGGCACGCGTACGGCAACACGGTGACCGAGGACCTCTGGCGCGCGCTCGACGTCGACACCCCGCGCCCGGTGTCGGCCATCGCGCGCGACCTCACGCTGCAGCCCGGCGTGCCGCTGGTCACCGAGCTCGACGCGCGCTGCGCGGACGGCCGCACGGTGGTCACGCTCTCGCAGGGCCAGTTCAGCATCGACGCGCCGCACGTCGCGCGCTGGCACGTGCCGGTGAAGGTGGCGGTGCCGGGCGGCGGCGAGACGCGCGCCGTGATCGCCGGCGCGACGCCGCAGGAGGTCACGGTGCCCGGCTGCGGCCCCGTCGTCATCAACGCGGGGCAGGCGACCTACGCCCGCGTCCGCTATTCGCCCGCGGGCCTGGACGCGCTGCTGCCCGCGTTCGGACGCCTGGGCGTCGACGACCAGCTGGGCCTGCTGGCCGACACGCAGGCCCTCGCGCTCGCCGGCCGCCTGCCGATGGGCGAGCTGCTGGCGCTGATGGACGGCGTGCCGTCCGCGCGCGACAAGCCGGCCGTCGCGCAGCTGCTGGTGGCGCAACTGGAGGATCTCGACCGCCTGCACGACGGACTGGCCTCGCAGCCGGCCTTCCGGGCCTGGGCGCGGGCGCGCCTCGTGCCGTTCCTGGCCGCCGTGGGCTGGGACGGCCGCCCCGACGACAGCGGCGACGTCCGCACGCTGCGCGTCGCGCTCATCGAGGCACTGGGCGAGTTCGGCGACCCGCAGGTGCTGGGCCGGGCCGACAAGGCGTTCGCGCGCTACCTGGAACAGCACGACAGCCTCGACGCCGATCACCGCGAGGCGGTGCTGTACGTCGTCGCCACGCGCGCCGACGAGCGCACCTGGGAGCAGCTGCACGGGCTCGCGCGGGCGGCCGGCTCGGAACTCGAGAAGGCGGAGGGCTACGAGACGCTGGGCCACCCGCGCGATCCGGCGCTGGCGCTGCGCGCGCTGGAACTGGCGATCTCCGGCGAGCCGCCCACCACGGTGGCCAGCCGCCTGATGCGCGCGGTGGGACGGGTCCATCCCGGCCTGACGCTGGACTTCATCGCCGGCCACTGGGCGCAGGTCGAGCCGCTGTTCGGCGAGGGCGCGGCCGCCACGATCGCCGCGCGCTTCTTCGACACCGGCGCCGACCCCGCGCTGCTGCCGCGCCTGGACGCGTTCGTGCGCGCCCATGTGCCCGCGGCCACGCGCGGGCGCATCGTCAAGAACGCCGCGCTGATCCGCTACCGCGCCACGGTGCGCGCGCAGCGCCTGCCCGAGGCCGATCGCTGGATCGCGGCGCACTCGCCCGCCGGCTGACGGGCCGGCGCGCGGGGCCCGCGCGATGTCGATGTAACGGACCTCATCGGAACAGGGGACGGCCGCGCTGCACCGGTTGACGCCGTGCAACATTTGGATACGATGAAATCGGATCCGAAACGGACCTCGCGTCGAGGCCCGGATCCGGCGGGAGCAGGCGCATGGGCACTTCGGCATCGTCATCCGCGGGCCGCCTCACGGTGGCCGAGCGCGAGCAGGTCCAGCGCGCCAACGTCTCGGGGCTGCAGCCCGTCGTCTTCGTGCATGGCCTGTGGCTGCTGGCAGGCAGCTGGCAACGCTGGGCCGAGGCCTTCGAGGAGGCGGGCTACGTCGCGCTGACTCCGGGCTGGCCGGGCGACCCTGCCACGGCGGCCGAGGCGAACGCGAACCCCGACGCGATGGCCGGCCAGACGGTGGGCCAGGTGGCCGACCACCTGTCGACGGTCGTCTCGCAGCTCGAACGCAAGCCCGTCCTCGTCGGCCACTCGTTCGGCGGCCTGCTGGTGCAGCTGCTGGCGGGCCGCGGGCAGTCGCACGTCACCGTGGCCATCGACCCGGCGCCGTTCCGCGGCGTGCTGCCGCTGCCGCTGTCCGCGCTGAAGGCCTCGTGGCCCGTGCTGGGGAGCCTGTCGAACCGCCGGCGCGCGGTCGGCCTGACCTACGAGCAGTTTCGCTTCGCGTTCGCCAACGCCGTGCCCGACGAGGAGGCGCAGGCCCTGTTCGCCGAGTTCGCGGTGCCGGCGCCCGGCGCACCGCTGTTCCAGGCCGCGACGGCCAACCTGAACCCGTGGACGCAAGCCCAGGTCGACACGCTGAACCAGGAACGCGGCCCGCTGCTGATCATCTCGGGGCAGAAGGACAACACGGTGCCCTGGGCCGTCGCCAACGCGGCCTATCGCCAGCAGTCGCTCAACCCGGGCCACACCGAGATCGTCGAGATCCCCGGCCGCGGCCACTCGCTGGTGATCGACAGCGGCTGGCGCGACGTCGCCGACGCGGCGCTCGCGTTCGTGCGCCGCTATGCCGCCCCGGACATGTACGAGTCGGCCTATCTCGAAGACACCGGCACGTCCGTCCAGGAGGACGGCGACCGCCGCGTCACCGTCTTCTAGCGCTCAGGGCGCGCGCCGGATCACGAGCCGCTGCAGGCGCTTGCCCGACGCGACGCTGATGGCGTCCTCGTCGAAGACGACGGCGTCGCCGGGCGCCAGCTCGTTCGTGACCAGCGACTTGTCGAACGCGGCGTAGAGCCGGCCGGCCGGGTCGCGGGTCGACGCGTCGGGCGTCACGCGCCAGCTCAGGTACAGCGTGCCGCCCGGTCGCAGCAAGGACAGCAGCGCGCGCACGGACGGCGCGACCTGCGCCGCGTCCAGATGCATGATCACCGTCTCGCACAGCACGTTCTGCCACGCGCCGCGCGGCACGCCGGCCAGCTCGGGCAGCGTGGCGAAGTCGAAGGGAATGCCCGGATGCGCGGCGCGCGCCTGGGCCAGCAGGCCTGCGGAGGCGTCGAAGCCGTGCACGTCGAAGCCCTGGGCGGCGAGCCAGGCGGCATCGCGGCCGCTGCCCGTGCCGATCTCTGCCGTCGGCCCCGGCGTGAACCAGGCGCGCAACTGCTCGTACAGGTCCGCGGGCGGCGGCTGCGTGTCCCAGCTGCGGGCATAGCCGGCCGGGTCGGCGTCGTAGGCGGCGAGAGTGGTGGCGTCCATGTACCGCGGTGTCTGGTTGGCGACGATCAGGCGTCGACGGTTCCCTTGGCGATGCGCGCCGCCAGCTTCAGCAGCGTGGGCACGCGCTTGCGCCCGTGCATCATGCGCACGCGCGCCTTGGCGGCGCCGAGGTCGATGCCGGCGCAGGTGACGATGAGCGGCGGCGTCTCGTCCTCGCGGAAGACGCAGAACTGGTCGGGCGTGTCCGCGCCCTTGAAGAGGGACTTCGACACCCCGATGACGGCGCAGCGTCCGGCGAGCGTGTCGTGCAGGCGGCGGCCGAGCGCCGGCGTGTCCTGGGCATCGAGGTGCACGAAGCCGTCGAGCACGATGGCCTCCGGCTGCAGGCGGTTGGCCTCGACGACCTGCACGAGCCACGGCAGGGCCCGCAGGTCGAGCTCGCCCTTGGCGGGCTTGTCGACGTGCGCGATGTCGAGGACGTAGTGGTGCGTGCCTTCGGCCGCGCCCCACTCCTCGAACGCGACGGCGCCGACCCGGGCGGTCGCGCCGGCGATGTGGACGTCCATGACGAGTTTCATGGACGCATTCTCGCCGGGCGGCGGCTCAGCGCGAGCGGCCCTTGGGCCAGCGCCCCGCGGCCTGCAGCGGCGCGACGATGCTGGCGAAGGTCTCCCCGGTCTCGGCCACCATCTGCAGGATCTCCTTGGAGTCGTGGCTCGATCGCAGCGCCTCGCGGGCGTGGGCGATGCGCTCGCGCAGGCTCGCGAGCGGCACGTTCATGCTGGCCGGTGCCTCGGCCGCGCGCAGCGCCGGCAGCTTGTTGACCAGCACCAGCAGGTCTTCCCGGGCGTCGAGCAGCCGCGAGATCTCCACGGCCGTCGCCTGCTCGTAGCGGGCCGTCTCCACCAGCTCGACCAGGTCCTGCACGTCGGCTCCGAACTCGTCCACAACCGCCTCGAACTCGCGTTGTTCCATTCTTCTGTCTCCCGGGTGAAGGCGGGATTGTCGGCAGGCCCCGGAGGCTGCGCCAACCCCACGAAACCACGCAAGGGTACGCGAAACGGCGCAGCCGCGCCGGCGCGGCCTCAGCCGGCGCCGCGCCGCGTGGCGACCAGCGGCTGGACGGTGCCGGCGTCCAGGCGCGGACGGCCAGGCTCCTCCGCGGCCAGCGGCGCGCATTCCCGCATCGTCGCCAGGCAGCGCTCGGTCAGCCGCTGGTAGGTGGCGGTGCCTTCGCGCTTCCAGCCGAGTTCCTGGTCGCTGAGCTCGCGCAGCACCTTGGCCGGAACGCCGGCGGCCAGCGAGCGCGGCGGCACCTTCAGGCCGGCGCGCACGAAGGCGCTGGCCGCGACGAACGCGCCGGCGCCGATCTCGGCCTCGTCCATCACGACCGCGTTCATGCCCACCAGCGCGTCGGCGCGCACCACGCAACCGTGCAGCACGGCGCCGTGGCCGATGTGGGCGTTGTCCTCCAGCAGCGTGTCGGAGGCCGGGAAGCCGTGGATCACGCAGGTGTCCTGCACGTTGCAGCCGTCGCGCAGCACGATGCGGCCGAAGTCGCCGCGCAGGCTCGCGCACGGGCCGATGTAGGCGCCCGGGCCCACCACCACGTCGCCGATGAGCACGGCGGTGGGATGGACGTAGGCCGTCGGGTGGACGACCGGGCGCAGGCCGTCGATCTCGTAGCAGGGCATTCGGGTTTACCTCGGGTAATGGCAGAGTCCGGCGTGCGGGCTTGCGCCGGATCAAGGGTGAGTCTAAGATTAACCGACCGGTCGGTCAAAGAATCGACCAAGCCAGCGGCGCGGGTGGGGGAGACAACCCTTTTCGAGCGATGGCGGGCGCGGGCGATCCCGGCGCCCGCCGGCGCATCCTGGCGTCCGCCCATCCCAGACCGGGGTTCGAAGCAACCCATCCGAGGCAAGCCATGTCCGAACCGATCCTCCTGTCGTCGCCCGACGCACTGATCGTGGTCGCGCAGCGCGGGGCCGTGCGCACGTTCACGCTCAACCGTCCGGCCGCGCTCAACAGCTTCACGGCCGACATGCACGCCGAGCTGCGCGCCGCGCTCGATGCCGCGGCCGCCGACGACGGCGTGCGCGCGGTGCTGATCACGGGCGCCGGCCGGGCCTTCTGCGCCGGGCAGGATCTCAACGACCCCGGCATGGCCGCCGGCGCCGACGGCAAGCCCGACATCGGCGCCGTCATCGAGAAGAACTACCGCCCGCTGGCGCTGCGCATCCAGTCCATGCCGGTGCCGGTGGTGTGCGCCGTCAACGGCGTGGCCGCGGGCGCGGGCGCGAACTTCGCGTTCTGCTGCGACATCGTGCTGGCGGCGCGCTCGGCCAGCTTCATCCAGGCGTTCGCCAGGATCGGGCTGATCCCCGACTGCGGCGGCACCTGGCTTCTGCCGCGCCTCGTGGGCCGTCCGCGCGCGCTGGCGCTGGCGCTCACGGGCGACAAGCTGTCCGCCGCCGACGCCGAGCGCTTCGGCATGATCTGGCAGGCGGTCGACGACGCCGAGCTGCAGTCGCAGGCGCTGGCGCTGGCCGACAGGCTGGCGGCGATGCCGTCCAAGGCGCTGGTGGCCACCCGCCAGGCGCTCGACGCGTCGCAGTCGCTGACGCTGTCGGACGCGTTGACGCTGGAGGCCCACATGCAGGGCGAACTGGGGCGCGCGCACGACTTCGCCGAGGGCGTGGCGGCGTTCCAGCAGAAGCGGCCGGCCGTGTTCAAGGATCGCTGATGCAGACGCCGCAACGCATCGCCGAACGCGTGCGCGACCACATGTGGTCCACCGACCGCGCCTCGCAGGGCCTGGGCATGCGCGTCGCGGCCATCGGGCCCGGCAGCTGCACGATGACGATGACGGTGCGCGAGGACATGCTCAACGGCTACGGCACCTGCCAGGGCGGCCTGCTGACCGCGCTGGCCGACTCGTGCTTCGCGTTCGCGTGCAACGCCTACAACGAGATCACCGTGGCCGCGGGCTTCGACGTGCAGATCGTCGCCCCGGGCAAGCTCGGCGACCAGCTCGTGGCCACGGCGGTGGAAGTGAGCAAGACGGGGCGCCTGGGCGTCTACGACGTCGACGTGCGCAACCAGCGCGACGAACGGGTGCTCGCGTTCCGCGGCCGGTCCTACACGATGAAGGGCAAGCCGGTTCTTGCCGAATGACATGACGACCCCCGCCTCACTTCGTTCGCAGCCCCCCGCGGGGGCGCGCGGGCTCCTCCGGAGCGGCCGAGCGCACGCCCGCGTTGTGGTCAGCGCTGCGCTTTCCAAGGATTGACATGCCTGTCCATGCCGTGCGTCCGGTCGACCTCGACCCCATCGAACGCGCCAGCCGCGACGAGATCACCGCGCTGCAGCTGGCGCGCCTGCGCGCCACGCTGGAACACGTCCACGCCAACGTGCCGCACTACCGGCGCGCGTTCGACGAGAAGGGCGTGCATCCGTCGGACCTGAAGACGCTGGCCGACCTCGCGAAGTTCCCGTTCACCGGCAAGGCCGACCTGCGCGCCAACTACCCGTTCGGCATGTTCGCCGTGCCGCGCGACCAGGTGGTGCGCGTGCACGCGTCGTCGGGCACGACGGGCAAGCCGACTGTCGTCGGCTACACGCAGTCCGACATCGACCACTGGGCCGATCTCGTCGCGCGCTCGCTGCGCGCCGCGGGCGTGCGGCGCGGCGACATGGTGCACGTGGCCTACGGCTACGGCCTGTTCACCGGCGGCCTGGGCGCGCACTACGGCGCCGAGCGGCTCGGCTGCACGGTGGTGCCGATGTCCGGCGGCCAGACCGAGAAGCAGGTGCAGCTGATCACCGATTTCAGGCCGGACGCGATCATGGTCACGCCCTCGTACATGCAGGTGATCTGCGAGGAGTTCCGCCGCTTGGGGCTGGATCCGCGCGAGATGAGCGTGCGCGTGGGCATCTTCGGCGCCGAGCCCTGGACGGAGGCGATGCGGCGCGACATCCAGCAGGCCGCGAACCTCGACGCCGTCGACATCTACGGCCTGTCCGAGGTGATGGGCCCGGGCGTGGCCAGCGAATGCGTCGAGACGCAGGACGGCCCGGTCATCTGGGAGGACCACTTCTACCCCGAGATCGTCGACCCCGAGACGGGCGAGGTGCTGCCCGACGGCGAGGAGGGCGAGCTCGTCTTCACGACGCTGACCAAGCAGGCCTTCCCGGTGATCCGCTACCGCACGCGCGACCTCACGCGCCTGCTGCCGCCGACGGCGCGCAGCATGCGCCGCATGGGCAAGATCGTCGGCCGCTCCGACGACATGCTGATCATCCGCGGCGTCAACCTGTTCCCGACGCAGATCGAGGAGATCGTGCTGGCGCACGGCGCGCTCGGCGGCCAGTACCAGCTGGTGGTCACGCGCGAGGGGCTGCTGGACAAGGTCGACGTGCTGTGCGAGCTGCTGCCCGCGCACGCGGCCGCCGACCCGCTCGCCATCGGCCGCGAGCTGCAGGAACGCATCAAGACGCTGACCGGCGTGAGCACCGCGGTGCGCGTCGGGCCGCCGGATTCGATCGAACGCACGCTGGTGGGCAAGGCCCGACGCGTCGTCGACCACAGAAAGAAGTAAGGAGCACGCCATGTACACCCAAGCCATGGACACCGCGCCCAAGGAAGAGCGCGTCGCCATCCGCAACGCCGACGAGGTCGTCGCCGAGCAGGCCTTCGAGGCGGCGCTCGACGACGAGGGCTTCATCGAGGCCAAGGACTGGATGCCCGAGCACTACCGCAAGACGCTGGTGCGCCAGATCAGCCAGCACGCGCATTCCGAGATCGTGGGCATGCTGCCCGAGGGCAACTGGATCACGCGCGCGCCGACCTTGAAGCGCAAGGCGATCCTGCTGGCCAAGGTGCAGGACGAGGCCGGCCACGGCCTGTACCTGTACGCGGCCGGCGAGACGCTGGGCACGTCGCGCGACCAGATGCTGGACGCGCTGCACACCGGCAAGGCCAAGTACTCGTCGATCTTCAACTACCCGACGCTCACGTGGGCCGACGTCGGCGTGATCGGCTGGCTGGTGGACGGCGCGGCCATCATGAACCAGATCCCGCTGTGCCGCTGCTCGTACGCGCCATACGCCCGCGCGATGGTGCGCATCTGCCGCGAGGAGTCGTTCCACCAGCGCCAGGGCTACGACGCGCTGCTGACGATGATGCACAAGGGCACCGAAACGCAGCGCGCGATGGTGCAGGACGCGACCAACCGCTGGTGGTGGCCGAGCCTGATGATGTTCGGGCCGCCCGACGACCAGTCGCCCAACACGGCGCAGTCGATGCGCTGGGGCATCAAGCGCATCAGCAACGACGACCTGCGCCAGAAGTTCGTCAACGCCACCGTGGAGCAGGCGAGGATCCTCGGCGTGTCGCTGCCCGACCCCGACCTGAAGTGGAACGAGGCGCGCAACGCGTACGACTTCGGCGCCATCGACTGGTCGGAGTTCTGGCAGGTCGTGGGCGGCGACGGCCCGTGCAACAAGGAACGCCTGGCCGAGCGCGTGGACGCTTGGAACGACGGCGAGTGGGTGCGCGAGGCCGCCCTGGCCCACGCGCGCAAGCAGGCCGCGCGCGCCGCCGGCGCGCAGCAGGCCGCCTGAACGACATCCGGGAGAGCAACCCATGACCGCATCCAAGACCGACATCGCCAACGCCAAGGCCCAGGCTCACGAATGGCCGCTGTGGGAGGTGTTCGTGCGTCCCAAGTCCGGCCTCGACCACAAGCATTGCGGCAGCCTGCATGCCGCCGATCCGAAGATGGCGCTGCAGCTGGCGCGCGAGGTCTACACGCGGCGCCAGGAGGGCATCAGCGTGTGGGTCGTGCGCTCCGACCAGATCGTCGCGTCCGACCCGGCCGACAAGGCGATGCTGTTCGATCCGATGGAGGACAAGGTGTACCGCCATCCGACGTTCTACGAACTGCCGCCCGAAGTCGGCCACATGTGAGCGCGCCATGACGACCACCTTCGCTCCCTTGCCGACGACCGCGAGCGCCTCGAACGCCGCCGTGTCGACCACCACCGAGTCCATCGTCTTCCGGCCGAGCCTGGCGCAGCAGTACCTGATGCGCATCGGCGACAGCTGCCTGATCCACGCGCAGCGCCTGGCCGAATGGAGCGGCCACGCGCCGATCCTCGAGGAGGACATCGCGCTGACCAACCTCGCGCTGGACCTCGTGGGACAGGCGCGCGCCCTGCTGACGCACGTCGGCCGCCAGGCGGGCTTCGACGAGGACCAGCTCGCGTTCCTGCGCGGCGAACGCGACTTCTTCAACTTCACGCTCGCCGAGCTGCCGGGCCGCCGCGCGGGCCGCGACTTCGCCGACGCCGTCCTGCGCAATTTCCTGCTGTCCGCCTGGATGAACGTGCTGTGGGCCAAGCTGGAGCAGTCGGGCGACGCCGAGGTCGCCGCCATCGCCGGCAAGGCCGTCAAGGAATCGCGCTACCACGTGGCCCACTCGGCCGACTGGGTGGTGCGCCTGGGCGACGGCAGCGAGGAATCGACGCGCCGCATGCGGCAGGCGGTCGACCGCCTGTGGCCCTACACCGCGGAGCTGTTCGAGACGGACGCCGTCGACACCGCCGCGGCCGAGTCCGGGCTCGGCCCGGTGCGCGCCGCGCTGCGCGTGGGCTGGCAGGCCATCGTCGAGCCCGTGTTCGCCGACGCCGGCCTGGAGATCCCCGCCGCCGGCGCCTTCCGTTCCACCGGTTCGCGCGGGGTGCACAGCGAGCACATGGGCTACCTGCTGGCCGAGATGCAGACGCTGCAGCGCTCGTTCCCGGGCGGGCAGTGGTGAACGCGATGGCGTCGCCCGAGCTCGTCACCTCGGCACGCGTCACGCGAGCCTGGGAGGTGCTGCGCGGCGTGCTCGACCCGGAGGTGCCGGCGATCTCCGTCACCGACCTGGGCATCGTGCGCGACGTGGTCGAGCACGGCGACGGGCTCGAGGTCGTGGTGACGCCGACCTACTCCGGCTGCCCGGCGACCGAGGTCATCGAGCAGGCCATCGCCGCCGCGGTCGACGCCGCCGGCCTCGGGCCCGCGCGCGTGACGCAACGGCGCGCGCCCGCATGGACGACGGACTGGATCACGCCGGAGGGCCGCGAGAAGCTGCGTGCCTACGGCATCGCGCCGCCGGGGTCGTGCGCCACCGAAGCGACGGTGTCGAACGTGCAGCCCATCCGCCTGATGGCGCGCGACGTCGCCTGCCCGCGCTGCGGCAGCGCGCAGACCGAGCGGCTGTCGGCCTTCGGCTCGACCGCCTGCAAGTCGCTGTACCGCTGCATCGCCTGCCGCGAGCCCTTCGAACATTTCAAACCCATCTGAGCCATGGCCGTCGACACCCATTTCCATCCGCTGAAGGTGCGCTCCGTGCGCCCCGAGACCGACGAGGCGATGGTCGTCTCGTTCGACGTCCCCGAGGCCCTCGGCGACCGCTTCCGCTTCACGCAGGGCCAGTACCTCACGCTGCGCCAGCGCATCGCGGGCGAGGAAGTGCGCCGCTCGTACTCGATCTGCGCCGGCATCGACGACGGCGAGCTGCGCGTGGGCGTGCGGCGCGTGCGCGGCGGCCGGTTCTCGAACTGGCTGGCCGAGAACCTGCGTGCCGGCGACACCATCGAGGTCATGCCCCCGCAGGGCCGCTTCTTCGTGCCCATCGACGCGAGCGTGCCGCGCAACTACCTGTGCGTGGCCGGCGGCAGCGGCATCACGCCGATGATCTCCATCATGCGCACCGTGCTGGCCAACGAGCCGGGCAGTCGCGTGACGCTGGTCTACGGCAACCGCCGCGCGGCCTCGACGATGTTCAGGGAAGAACTGGAAGACCTGAAGAACCGGTACCTCAGCCGGGTATCGCTGCACCACGTGTTTTCCGAAGAGCGCGTGGACTCGCCGCTGAACCAGGGCATCCTCGACCGCGCCAAGCTGGGCGAGTTCCTGCAGGGCCTGATCAAGGCCGACCACATCGACCATGCCTTCATCTGCGGCCCGTTCATGATGAACGACGAGGCCGAGGCCGCGCTGCTGGCCGCGGGCGTGGCGGCGGACCGCATCCACATCGAGCGCTTCGGGGTGCCGATCCCCGCCGACACGGGTTTCGGTGCGCAGGCCGCGCCGGTGCCCGCGCCAGCGCCCGGCGACGCGGCCGACGCGCGGCTGACCGTCGTGCGCGACGGCGTCACGCACCAGATCGAGTTCCACGAGGCGGACAACAACCTGCTCGACGCGTGCGCCCACGCCGGCCTGGACGTGCCGTACTCGTGCAAGTCCGGCGTGTGCGGCACCTGCCGCGCGCACCTCGATTCCGGCGAGGTGCGCATGACGCGCAACTACGCACTCGAGAAGCGCGACCTCGACGCCGGCTTCATCCTCACCTGCCAGGCGCATCCGACGACGGCCGAGGTGAAGATCTCGTTCGACCACCGCTGAGAACGGCATGCATCCGACCGTCGTCCGCGCGCTGCCATGCAAGGGGTCTGGCATCTCCTCGGATCGCGCTGGCCGGTTGCATGACAATCGGCAGCCGCGCCGCGATTCGAGGCAATGCCTGACCCCGGCTTCGCAGGAACGCGGGGTCAGGCATTGCCTTCGTCCGCGGCCGACCCTCCAGCCTTCGCCGAGAGCACGGCGCGGACGAAGGAGATGCCAGACCCCTCAGGTCTCGGCTTGCAAGCAGACGAACATCCAATCGCAGCACTGATGGCCCGCACCCGCTCCGCCACCTACGACGACCAGCGCGACACCATCCTCGCGCAGGCGGCCAAGCTGTTCGCGGAGCAGGGCTACACCGCGACGTCGATGAACGACATCGCCGCGGCCTGTGGCGTGTCCAAGGCCGGCCTCTACCACTACTGGCGCGACAAGCGCGAGCTGCTGTTCCAGATCACCGCAGGCCACGTCGCGCGGCTCGAGCAGTTCGTCGCCGAGGTGCTGGAGGAGACGCGCGACGCCGACGCCGACGCCCGGCTGCGCGCGCTGATCCTGCGCTTCGTGCGCGAGTACGCCGACGCGCAGAACGAGCACCGCGTGCTGACCGAGGACGTGCGCTTCCTCGAGTCCGGCGAGCGGGCCCGGGTGCAGGAGCCGCAGCGCCGCGTGGTGGCCGCGTTCGCCGATGCCATCGCCGCGGTGCGCCCGAACCTCGCGCGCAACGAGCTCGACCGGCCGCTGGCGATGCTGCTGTTCGGCATGATCAACTGGATGTTCACGTGGCTGCGCCCCGACGGCAGCCTCACCCACGAGCAGATGGCGCCGCTCGTGGCCGACCTGTTCTTCGGCGGCCTGGCCGCGGTGCGCAAGCCCCGCGGCGCGGCGCGCCGGGATGCCGCTGTACCTTCCCTCACCGACTGACAAGCTGATCGATGGAGACGACCGAGATGAACAAGAACCGCTTCCCGTTCCAGGCCCTCGTGGCGGCCGTGCTCGCGCTGGCCGCCGGGGCCGCACTGGCCGACATCAACGTCGGCGTCACGGTGTCGGCCACCGGCCCGGCCGCGTCGCTGGGCATCCCGGAGAAGAACACGATCGCGCTGATGCCGCAGGAGATCGCCGGGCAGAAGGTGCACTACATCGTCCTGGACGACGGCTCCGACACCACCAAGGCCGTCAGCAACACGCGCAAGCTCATCACCGAGGACAAGGTCGACATCATCCTGGGCTCGACCGTCACGCCCAACTCGCTGGCGATGATCGACGTCGTCTCCGAGGCGCAGGTGCCGATGATCTCGATGGCCGCGTCGGCCAAGATCGTCGACCCCGTGGACGCCAAGCGCAGGTGGGTGTTCAAGACGCCTCAGAACGACATCATGATGTCGCTGGCGATCGCGTCGCACATGAAGGACCACGGGGTCAAGACCGTGGGCTACATCGGCTTCGCCGACGCGTACGGCGAGGGCTGGTACAACGAGTTCTCCAAGGCGGCGGCGCTCAAGGGCATCACGGTCGTCGCCAACGAGCGCTTCGCGCGCAACGATTCCTCGGTCACCGCGCAGGTGCTCAAGCTGCAGGCCGCCAAGCCCGACGCGATCCTGGTCGGCGGCTCGGGCACGCCGGCCGCGCTGCCGCAGATCACGCTCAAGGAGCGCGGCTACACGGGCCTGATCTACCAGACCCACGGCGTGGCCAACGCCGACTTTCTGCGCGTGGGCGGCAAGAACGTCGAGGGCACCTACCTGCCCGCGGGCCCGGTGCTGGTGGCCAGGCAGCTGCCGGCGTCGAACCCGGTGCGCAACTCCGCGATCGACTACGTCACCAAGTACGAGGCGACGTACGGCAAGGACAGCGTGTCGACCTTCGGCGGCCACGCCTGGGACGCCGGCAGGCTGATGGCCGCGGCGGTGCCCGTCGCGCTGAAGAAGGCGCAGCCGGGGACGCCGGAGTTCCGCGCCGCGCTGCGCGACGCGCTCGAGAACGCCAAGGACGTGGCCGGCGCTCACGGCATCTTCAACATGAGCCCGACCGACCACCTGGGACTGGACCAGCGCGCCCGGGTGATGGTCAAGATCGAGAACGGCACCTGGAAGGTGCAGCCGTAAGGCACATCCGGGCCGGTTGCGTGCCGGCCCGGTGCTGCCGCAGAAGAATTCCCAACCCAGGACATCCATCATGAGCCAGCCTCGACAGCTGCAAAGCTACATCGCCGGACGCTTCGTGGGCGCGCGCGCGGGCGCCGCGCTCGCGAGCGCGGTCGACGGGCGCGTGGTCGCGCACGCGCACGCCGACGAGATCGACTTCGGCGAAGCCGTCGACCACGCGCGCCGGGTGGGCGTGCCCGCACTGCTGGCGCTCGACTTCCAGCAGCGCGCCGCGCGGCTGAAGGCGCTGGCCAAGTTCCTGATGGAGCGCAAGGAAGAGCTGTACGCCATCTCCGCGCACACCGGCGCCACGCGCGCCGACAGCTGGATCGACATCGAGGGCGGCGCCGGCACGCTGTTCGCGTACGCCAGCATGGGCAGCAACGAGCTGCCGTCCGGCAACCTGATCCACGAGGGTCCGGCGATGCCGCTGGGCAAGAAGGGCCAGTTCGCCGGCACACACGTGCTGGTGCCGCGGCGCGGCGTCGCGGTGCACATCAACGCGTTCAACTTTCCCGTCTGGGGCGCGCTCGAGAAGTTCGCGCCGACCTTCCTGGCGGGCATGCCCAGCATCGTCAAGCCGGCCACGTCCACCAGCTACCTCACCGAGGCGATGGTGCGCCTTGCCGTCGAATCGGGGCTGCTGCCCGAGGGCGCGCTGCAGCTGGTGGTGGGGTCGACGGGCGATCTGCTCGATCGCGTCGACGGCCGCGACATCGTCACCTTCACCGGCTCGGCCGACACCGCCGCCAGGCTGCGCGTGCGGCCCAACCTGATCGCCCACAGCGTGCCGTTCAACGCCGAGGCCGACTCGCTGAACTGCGCGGTGCTGGCCGACGACGTGACGCCCGACGACGTCGAATTCGACCTGTTCGTCAAGGAGGTGGCGCGCGAGATGACGGTCAAGGCCGGCCAGAAGTGCACCGCGATCCGGCGCGCGATCGTGCCGCGCCGGCACCTGCAGGCCGTCAGCGATCGGCTGAAGGCGCGGCTCGCCAAGGTCGTCGTCGGCGACCCGTCGCTGGAAGGCGTGACGATGGGCGCGCTCGCCTCGCGCGACCAGCAGCGCGATGTCGCCGAGCGCGTGGCGCAACTGGCGCGCGGCAACGCCGTGCTGTTCGGCGGCGACAGCGTGGGCAACGCCTTCGCGCCGCGCGGCACCGGCACCGACCAGGGCGCGTTCTTCGCGCCGACGCTGCTGCTGTGCGAGCGTCCGGACATGACGTCTGCCGCCCACGACGTGGAGGCCTTCGGCCCCGTCAGCACGCTGATGCCCTACGACGAGTTCGACGAGGCGCTGGCGCTCGCCGAGCGGGGCCGCGGCAGCCTGGTGGGCACGCTGGTCACGCGCGACCCGCATCGCGCCGCGCATGCCGTGAGCCGCCTCGCATCGCTGCATGGCCGCATCCTCGTGCTCGATCGCGACGCCGCGGGCGAATCGACGGGCCACGGCTCGCCGCTGCCCGCCCTGAAGCACGGCGGCCCGGGCCGCGCCGGCGGCGGCGAGGAGCTGGGCGGCATCCGTGCCGTCAGGCACTACCTGCAGCGCGCCGCGGTGCAGGGCTCGCCGACGATGCTGGCCGCGGTCACCGGCGAGCACGTCAAGGGGGCGGCGGTGCACGAATCGGGCGTCCATCCGTTCCGCCACGCGTTCGAGGACCTGACCGTCGGCGACTCGCTGCTGACGCATCGCCGCACCGTCACCGATGCCGACATCGTCGCCTTCGGTGGCATCTCGGGCGACTTCTTCTACATGCACTTCGACGAAATTGCCGCAAAGGCGTCGCCGTTCGGCAAGCGCATCGCGCACGGCTACTTCGTGCTGTCCGCCGCGGCGGGCCTGTTCGTGTCGCCGGGCGAAGGCCCGGTGCTGGCGAACTACGGCCTGGACACGCTGCGCTTCGTCAAGCCGGTGGGCATCGGCGACACGATCCGCGCGCGCCTGACGTGCAAGCGCAAGATCGACCGCAACAAGGTCGGCTCCGACGGACGCGGGCAGGGCGTGGTGGCGTGGGACGTCGAGGTCACCAACCAGGACGGCGAGGTCGTGGCGAGCTACGACATCCTGACGCTGGTGGCCAAGCGCGGGAATTAGCGGCCCCCTCGCTCCTCCGGTCGCTGGCCCCCGAGGGGGAGTCCGGGTTGGCTCGGATGTGATCCTCGCTTCCCGGGCGGCCCCCTCGCTCCTCCCGTCGCTGCCCCCCGAGGGGGAGTTCGGGTTGGCTCGGATGCGATCCTCGCTTCCCGGGCGGCCCCCTCGCTCCTCCCGTCGCTGCCCCCCGAGGGGGAGTTCGGGTTGGCTCGGATGTGATCCTCGCTTCCCGGGCGGCCCCCTCGCTCCTCCCGTCGCTGCCCCCCAAGGGGGAGTTCGGGTTGGCTCGGATGTGATTCTCGCTTCCCGGGCGGCCCCCTCGCTCCTCCCGTCGCTGCCCCCCGAGGGGGAGTTCGGGTTGGCTCGGATGCGATCCTCGCTTCCCGGGCGGCCCCCTCGCTCGTCCCGTCGCGGTCCCCCGAGGGGGAGTTCGGGTTGGCTCGGATGGCGATCCTCGCTTGCCGAGACGCGCTTCCGGAAGCCGTGACCAGTCCTGCCGACGCGCACTGTCGAGCTCTGGCACGGGCCTTGCACGACGGGGAAGTCCCTGCGTCGCCTGGCTGAGGGTATATACAGTTATCTGCTAGAATGTCGGATGGCGCGAGGAAGGACGTGCGGCTCTCCGGCCAAGCGTACGCGCCCTGTTCCTATCCCGGAAGGATCATCACTCGATGTCGAAGCAAGAAGTCAAGACCACCCTCGGCGCCGATGGCCTGCGCTATCGCTCCAAGGCCGCGGGTTCCCCGTTCGCAGCCACCGGCGCTTTCGGCGCCGCCACGATGTCGTGCTTCCTGTGCGGCAAGCATCGTCCTCGCGCCCAGCTCAAGACCCGCAAGCTGCTGGGCCGCGCCCAGTCGGTCTGCGCGCCCAACTGCAAGGAAGCCGACGCTCCCGCAGCTTGATGGCTGACGGCGGGGTGCTGGTCGGGCTCCGTCACACGCTTCACGAACGCACGCCACCCGGCGTGCGTTTTGTTTTTGGCTTTGCATGGGCCTGCCCGGGCACTTTCGAGGCCGAAACCCCCGCGAATGCGCCGGGCGCGCGCGAGCCGGAGCGCTAAGCTGGACACGTCATCCACTCGATCCACCGCGATGCCCGTCCTCGATTCCGACCTGCTGCGGTCCACGCTGCGCGACGAGCTTCGCGCCGCCTGGCGCAAGCTCCACGCCGACCATGGCGCGGACCAGCTCTATGGCTTCGGCGTCTATACGACCGACTCCGCGAGCACCCTCATGGTCACGGCGTTCAGCGAGAAAGGCCTGGAGGCCCGCGTGGCGCAGTCGGTGGCCGACTTCGGGCCGGCCGGCCGCCATGCCGAGCTGCGACGGTTCGCGCTCGACAACGGCGGCACGCCGGACGACCCGGAGTTTCAACGGCAGTCGCTGCGCTGGAGCCCGTGCGATTCGCCGCTGCACGAGCTGGGGGCCGGCCTGCTGCCGCATTCGGACAGCATCGTGCGCGAGCTCGATTTCGAGGGGCGCTGGAGCGACGACGCCGATCTCGACGACGACGAATTCGAAGAGGCCCTGGAACGCGGGGATCCCGAGGTCGACGAGGTCTTCCGCATCATCCAGCATGTCCTGAAGGCGCTCGATCTCGAGGGCGTGTTCGGCCACGGCCCGGAGCGTCATCGGCTCGTGCTGTCCGTCTGGCAGGGCGACCAGTCCAACGCGTCGCGCTACGCGTTCGCCAAGGCGCTGAACCCGCCGTCCGTGGCCGCCCGGTTCGGCCGCGAGTTGAACGACGCGGCCTTCGCCTACGACCGCCTCTTCCACGGAGCGGATGCGGTGCGGGAGGACGATGTCTTCGAATGACCCCGGCGTGCCGCCGGACTGCCGGCATCCGGCCGGGGTCCTGCGCCCCGTCATCGATCCCAACCGGTGCGAAGGCAAGGCAGCATGCGCGGCCGAGTGCCCGTTCGAGGTCTTCGTCGTGCGCCGGCGCGAGCGCGCCGAGCTGCCGGCGCTGACCGTGCTCGGCACGGTCAAGTGGTGGGTGCACGGCGGCCTGCAGGCCGAGGCGGTCCAGGCCGACCGGTGTCACGGCTGCGGCCGGTGCGTCACCGCGTGTCCGGAGAGCGCGATCACGCTCGCGCGCGTCACGGGCACGGCTCCGCGGGCGTGAATCCTGCGGGAAGGCGGCATCCGTCGCGGTCGCTCCGAACGAAATCCATGGCCCGTGCGGGTCTCCGCGGCGTCGTCCTCGCCGACAATCGGAGCGGGCTCGCGACCGACGACGGCTGGCCCGCCACTTCGATCTGCCCGTGCCACGTTCCGACCCGTACGCTCCCCCGCTGAGCCCCGACACCGATTCGCCTCCGCTGCCCGACCGGACCGGCATCCGCCGACACCAGCTGGCCGTTGCCTCGCTGTTCGGCGCGCTGGGCTTCAGCTACGGCACCTGGACGTCGCGGCTGCCCGCGATCAAGGCCGACCTCGGCCTGAGCACCTCGCAGGTCAGCGTGATGATGCTGGCCGCCGCGCTCGGCGCGCTTTTCTCGTTCCCCGTGACGGCCGCCGCGCTGCACCGGCTGGGCTCGCGCGGCGCCTGCCTTCTGTCGGGCGCGCTGCTGGCCGCCGGCCTGGTGGCGCTCGGCGTCGCGCCGAACTGGATCGCGGCCTGCGTCGTGATGGGCGCGTACGGCGTGGTGGCCAGCACGCTGGATGTGGCCATGAACGCCCAGGGCGTCGAGGTGGAGCGGGCCACCGGCGAGGCGGTGATGTCGCGGCTGCATGCCGTCTTCAGCCTCGGCACGATGTGCGGGGCTTTCTTCGCGTCGGCCATCACCAGCGTCGTGACCTCGCTGCCGCTGCATTTCGTCGTCGCCGCCGCCGCCGTGCTGGCCGCGGTGCTGCTGCCGCGCTCGGGCCTGGTCGCGGACGCGAAGCCGATCGCGGGCGGCACCCGCTCGTTCGCGCTGCCGCGCGGGGCGGCACTGCTGATCGGCGCGATGGCCTTCCTGGGCATGATCGCCGAGGGCTCGATGGTCGACTGGTCGACGCTGTACCTGCGCGAGCGCGCCGGCGCCTCGCAGCAGGCGGCGCCACTGGGCATCGCCAGCCTGCAAGGCGCGATGCTGGCGACGCGCTGGTTCGGCGACCGCGCGCGCGTCCGCTGGGGCGCGCGCAAGCTGCTGTTCGCGGGTTCGCTGCTGGCGGGATCCAGCCTGGCGGCTGCGCTGCTGATCGGGGGCCTCGTGCCGGCGCTGGTGGCCTTCGGCCTGTTCGGCATCGGCGTGGCCACGGTGTCGCCGTGCGTGTACGCGGCGGGCGCGCGCGAGGGCGGCGTCGCGCTGGCGGCGGTGATGACGCTGGGCTCGCTGGGCTTTCTCGTCGCGCCGCCGCTGATCGGCGCCGTCTCGCAGGCGACCAACCTGTCGTGGGGGCTGTCCGTGGTGGCGGCTGCGGCGTTCGCGCTGGCCTGGCTGTCCCGACGCGTGCGCTGGGACTGACCGCGTCGGCCAGCACCGCGAACGCCGGGACTTGGCGTGTGTCGCCATCGCTGGCGCCCGGCTCGGAGCGGCGGGTGACACCTGCGGCTGACCCGTGCCACGGGAATGCGGGCCTGCGCCGGGGCTCGCATGCCACGACAGGGCGGATCGAGCGCCGCCGCCGATCGCCCCATGGCAGGTCAGTTCGAAGCGGCGTCCGGCGGAGGCGGTCGACGCGCCATGCCGGGCTCGCGCTCGAACAGCAGCACGCGCCATCGCGTGTCGGTCGACGACGTCGGAATCTCCTCGGCGCGCAGCAGGGCCAGGCCCGCGCCGGCGAGCAGGGCCCGGACGCGCCCGGGCGCGTGGTTGGCGAAGGCACGGCCATCGGGGTCGTGGCCATCGACCAGCAGGTCGGCGCGCATCTCGGGCAGCGCCAGCAGCAGGCGGCCCTGCGAGCCCAGCACGCAGGCCAGTGCCTCGAGCGCCGCCGGCAGGTCGTCGGGCGCGAGGTGCATCAGCACGGCACAGCACACGACCGCGTCGAAGCCGCCGCCGAAGGGCTGGCCGAGGCCGGGCAGGCCGGCGGTGGCGATGCGGCCGGCCATGCGCGGGTCGCGTGCCAGCGCGCGGGCGCGCATCGCGTCGTTCGGCTCGACTCCCCAGGCGTCGAAGCCCATGTCCAGCAGCGCGACGACATCGCGGCCCTTGCCGCAGCCGACGTCCAGCACGCGCGCCCCGGGCGCGAACGACGCTTCGAAATGGCGCGAGATCGCGCTGCGCGCCGCCTCGGCGCCGTCGGCGGCCCACGCGTCGTAGAAGGCCGTGGTGCCGGGCGCGATCATCGCGGGCACTTTCCCGTGCCGGTCAGCAGTTGCAGCGAGTTGCGCGGGCCGGCCGTGGGCGTCGATCGCGGCTTCAGGCTGCGGGCCTCGAGCGACGTGCCGCATGCGGCCTGGCTGCGTGTCATCTGGTGCACGAACCAGACGCCGACGGCGATGATGGCCATCCACGCAGCCAGCCCCAGGGCGACGAGCACCCACTCCTTGCGCGTGAGAGCCGCGCGGTGGACGGCGAGCCGGGTCATGGCGATGCGTCGGCCGTGCCGCTCAGAGCAGGCGCTGGCCGGGGCCGGCCGGTGCGGCGGGGCCGGCATGGCGCGGCGGCCAGTTCTGCGCGGCGTCGTCGATCGGGAACCCGCCGACGATCGTGCCGATCGGCAAGCCGAGCAGCATCAGGATGCCGACGCCCGTCGAGCCGGCTTTCGCGAGGCCGCTGCGCCGGCGCGCACCCGCGGCGAGCGCGGCGTGCAGCGCGACGATCGTGCCGAAGATCGCGGCGATGCCGGCGATCATGGCCCGGTCCGGATGCCGTTCGATGCCGAGGACCGCCAGGATGAACGCGCCGACGACGCCGCAGATCCACGCGATGACGCGATGGATGTTCTCGGTGATGTCGGCCGCCCGCGAGGCCTGCGTCTTCTGGTTCCACTCGGTCGAAGTCGACATGTCTGTTCTCTCCCTGTCGTGTCGTGCGCGCAGCTTAACCCGCGTCGAGCGGCCGACCGGTCGGCCCGCAGTGCCTTTTTGCACGTCGCAAGCCCGGGAAGGCGGCGCGCGGGACAATCGGGTCATGCTTCCTCGAACGCTCTCCGCGTGGACGCCCGGCGTCCCGCGCACGACGGCCTGCGCCGTCCTCGCCGCGCTGGCGCTGTCCGCCGCAGGCGCCGATCAATCCACCACGACGCCGCCCGCCGGCGACAAGCCCGTGGCCGCGATCGACCCCGACGAACTCGTGTTCGACCACACGCAGTCCGAGTGGTCGCAGGCCTACCTGCAGTGGGTCGCCGCGTTCCCGCGCGGCAGCAGCCCGGTCTCGGACACCACTGGCGCGCTGTGCGCCGCCAAGCAGTCCGGCGAGGTGTGGTTCCTCGCCAGTTCCGACGGCACCGCGCCCGTCGAGCGCCACTGCGCGGTGCCGGCCGGCAAGACGCTGTTCGTGCCGATCGCCAGCGTGCTGGAGCGCTCGGGCAACCGCGAACCGGACTGCGGCGCGATGGCGCGCGTCGCGGCCACCAACCTGACGCACGTCAACGCCATGTCGCTGGCCATCGATGGCCGGCCGCTGGACGAGCTCGGCGCCTACCGCCAATCCAGCGGCGGCTGCTTCGCGCTGGGTGTGCGCCTCATGCCACGGCAGGACGCGAGGCAGGCCGTCTCCGACGGCTGGTTCGCGATGCTGCCGCCGCTCGCGCCCGGCGCCCACACGATCGTCATGCAGGCGCGCTTCGACAGCACACCGGTGCAGACGACGTATCACCTCGACGTGCGCTGAGCCGGTCGGGCCAACGGGCAGAATGCGGGCGATGCCACGACGCCTGCCCGCCATGAACCTCCGACGCCTCGTTCCGCTCCTCCTGCTGCTCGCCAGCGCCAGCGCCGACGCCGGCGCCACCGACGACCTCGTCCTGCCCGCCGGCCAGGACGTGGCGGGCGCCTCGCAGTCGCAGTGGTCCCGCAAGTGGTGGCAATGGGCGCTGTCGTTCGACGCCGAGGACAGCCCGGTCGCCGACCAGACCGGTGCGGCATGCCGCGCCGGCCAGCAGGGGCCCGTGTGGTTCCTGGCGGGCGGCGTCGGCAATGCTCGCCTCTCCCGCGAGTGCACGGTGCCGGCAGGCAAGTTCCTGTTCTTCCCGCTGGCCAACTACGTCGCCATGCCGACGGAAGGCGGCGCACCCACGTGCGAGGTCATGATGCGCGATGCGCGCCAGATCACGGACGGCGCGAGCCGCCTCGTGCTGAAGATCGACGGCCAGCCGCAACCGGCGCTGGAAGCGCATCGCGTCGACACGCGCGGCTGCTTCGACGCGGGCGCGCGCCGGTCGCCACCCGAGAACGTCTTCCCGTCGGCGGGTAACGGCTACTACGTCATGCTCAAGCCGCTGCCCCCGGGCACGCACGAGATCGAGTTCGGCGCGGTGCTGCCCGCGGTCACGCAGGCGATCACCTACCGGCTGCACGTGCGCTAGCCCGACGCAGCCGCCGGATCAGCCCAGGTCGGTCCGGCGCTCGATGATCTTCGAGATCAGGCCGTACTCGATGGCCTCTTCCGGGCCCATCCAGTTGTCGCGCTCGATGTCGACCTGCACCTTCTCCAGCGGATGCCCCGTCTCGCGGGCGATCACGCGCGCGATGCGTTCGCGGGCCTTGATGATCTCGCGCGCCACGATGGCGATGTCGGTGGCCTGGCCGCCGGCGCCGCCGCTGGGCTGGTGGATCAGGAAGCGGGTCTGCGGCAGGCAGAAGCGGCGCTCCTTGGGCACGGCCAGGAACAGGTGCGTGGCGGCGCTGCCCACCCAGCCGGTGCCGATCATGCGCACCGGCGCGTTGATGAAGCGCACGACGTCGTGCACCGTGTCGCCGGACTCGAGGTGGCCGCCGGGCGAGGACACCAGCATGTCGATCGGTGCGTCCGATGCGGCGTCCAGCGCGATGAGCCGGCGCACGGTGTCGGCGGCCGTCTGGTCGTTGATGGCGCCGAACACGAGCACCGTGCGCGACTTGAACGCCTTCTCTTCCAGGAAGGAACTGCGGGCGTCGGCGTTGGTCGCGGGCGCGGGAGGGGTTTCCATGTGCATTTGTCGAGCTCCGGGGGTCGTCTTGGTCGATAGCGCGAGCGTACCTCGACTCGAGCCGGCGCGATGCCGCGCGGGCGGATGCCCCGGCGCGCCGCCTGCCCGGCAGCACGAGCGGCGACGGCGGGACGCCGGGTCGCCCCGTCGTTCCGCCGTCGTGGGCGACGCCGATCGCGGCTACTTCAGCAGCTGGTCGATGATCGCCGGCTTCGGGCTGCCCCAGCCGGTCACGAGGTCGAAGTTCGTGCCGGCCTTGTAGCTGCCGGACGTGCCGCTGGTCACGTCATGGAAGCCCGTCGAATAGCTGGACGTCACGTTCTGCGCGTAGATCTTCGGGTTGAAGAAGCCCACCGGCGCCTTGCCCGTACTCGCCGCCTGCTGGTTGGCGAGCGCGACCAGGCCGGCCCACATCGGGGCGGCGAAGCTGGTGCCGCCGTAGGTGTTGGCCTGGCAGGTGGTCTGGTTGTCGCAGGTGTAGAACGTGAAGTTCGCGTTGGCCGCGACGTCCGGGCCGTTGCGCAGCGTGGTCGAGCCCTTGTTGGCCGTGGTGATCACGCCCGAGATCTGCTGCCAGCTCGGGATCGCGACGCGGTCGGGCGAGACGCCGCCGCCGGAATCGACCCAGGCCGTCTCCGACGCCCAGGCGCCGCCGGCACTCGCGGTGACGAGATCGGTGCCGCCCACCGAGATGATGTGCGCGTCGTCGCCTGGCCAGGCCTCGGCCGCGCCGCTCTTCTTCCACGTCGAGTTGTCGCCCGAGGCGACGAAGAAGCTCTGGCCCTGCACGGCCATCTTCTCGAAGTACGGGTCGAGCGTGCTCGCGTCGGCCGGCGTCCAGCCCCACGAGCAGCCGATGGCCAGCGCCAGCGGGCTGTGCGTGGTCATCGCGCTGAGGATGGCCGTGTCGGTCGAGCCCACGTACATCTCCAGGCCGGCGAGGCCCGGCGCCATGCCGAGGGCCTGCGTGATGTCGAGCTCCTGCTCGCCGTCGTCGCAGTTGTTCCTGGCCAGGCACGAGGTGCTGGTGCCGTCCACCGAGATCAGCGTCACGGGCACGTTGTTGGTCTGGCCGATGCTCTTGTAGTAGGTGTCGAGGTCGGCGAGGTCGGTGCCGTAGTACTCGAGCAGCGCGACGTGCTGGCCGGCGCCGGTGAGCGTGCCGTTGCCGTAGTAGGCGGCGCGCATGTCGCTGCCCGTGAACGAGCCCGACGGGCCCGAGCCGGTGGTGGCGTGGCTGACGACCGCCTCGACCGAGATGCCCTTGGCCGCCGCATAGTCGCTGCGCTTGACGACCTTCGGGTGCGGGATCGAGAAGTTGTCCATGCCCGAGACGTGCCACAGCCTGACCGCCATGTCGGTGGAGGGCTCGCGGTCGGGCGAGAAGAACACGCGGTTCTCGCTCGGGTGCTTGTAGTTGCGCATCGTCACGTGGAACGCGCCCTCGACCTTGTCGATGGTGCCGCGCACCTGCACCTCCATGCCGTCGCGCGAGCCGCCGGTCACCCGCAGGCCGCGATCTTCCATGTAGCGCACGACGGTGTCGTAGTCGGCCTGCGTCGGGCCGAAGCGCTCGGTGAACTGCGCGGGCGTCAGGTAGTGGTGGAACATCGGGCTGTCCGGATCGGACACCGCCTGCGCCAGCGCCTTCAGGCCCGCGCGGTCGCGCACGGGCAGCACGACGTCGAGGTTCATGACCTGCGTCGGGGCCGGGCTGCCCACCATCTGCGCCTCGCCGCCCTGGATGGCGGCGTGGACGTGCTTCGTGTGCGTGCCCTCGGCGTGCGCCGCGTTCCCGAGCGCCAACGCCGCGGCCAGCGCCAGCGACGAGACCAGCGGATTCCGTGTGATTTCCGGTCGGATCATTCGAAACTCCAATATCTGCGAGTGAAAGGGCCAGGCCGCGCCTGGGGTCACGCAATATAGGTTTGATGATGCATCGGCGAGGAGTCATCGGAAACGCGCATCGCGTTTTCCCGCGAGTATCCGGCGTTGTTTGGATACCAATCGACCGGCGATTTCGCGGCCATCTCCCTCCTGTTCGCAGGCGAATGGCCCGGGCCGGCGACCGCCGGGCGTCGACAGTGGTGCTTCGCGCGTCATGCGCAGGCACATGCGGCAGGCTCGGCTGCGTGCTATGCGCTCGTTCGGTGCGTGCCCGTGCTTTGCGGTGCAGATATTCGAGAAAACCGACAGAACACCCAGTCGGTATTCAAGCAATCCTGCGCAATACCCCGAACCGGGTAGTCGGGATGAAACTGTCTGGAATCTGTCCGAGGCCTGAATATTCGAGTTTGACGGCGGGTCATCGCGGCCTCGCGGCGCGCGCCGCCGGGGTGCGCGATTTGCCGCGCAGGGGAACGTCCGGCCGCGGCGGCATCTCGCGCCGCGATGTACAAAGCGGCACGCGCGCTGCGCCCGCCTTCCGATCCGTCATCCAGGAGTTCCCATGGCGTCTTCCACCATCACCCTCACCGCCGCCGACGGCTTCCAGTTCCCGGCCTACGTCAGCGAGCCCGCCGCCAAGCCGCGCGGGGCGATCGTGGTGCTGCCGGAGATCTTCGGCGTCAACTCGCACATCCGCGGCGTGGCCGACCGCTTCGCGTCCGCGGGCTACCTCGCGATCGCGCCATCCACGTTCGAGCGTGCCGAGCGCGGCGTGGAGACGGGCTATGGCCCGGACGACATGAAGCGAGGCAGCGCGCTCAAGGCCGCCATCGAGGCACTGCCCGCGCCGGGCGTGTTGCAGGACATCCAGGCAGCCGTCGAACGCGCCGGCGAGTCGGGCCGCGTGGGCGTCGTCGGCTACTGCTGGGGCGGGTTGCTCGCGTGGCGCGCGGCGGAGCAGGTCAAGGGCTTGGCCGCGGCCGTGACGTACTACGGCGGCGGCATGACGATGGGCAGGGAGTCCGACCGCAAGCCGGCCGTGCCGACCCTGTCGCACTTCGGCGAACTGGACAAGCACATCACCCTCGACAGCGTGAAGGCCTTCGAGCGGAAGCACTCCGAGGTCGAGGTGCACCTGTACGCCGCCGACCACGGCTTCAACTGCGATCAGCGCGGTGCGTACAACGCCGGCGCGGCGGCGACGGCGCTGGAGCGCACGCTGTTCCACTTCGCGAAGCACCTGGGTTGAGGGCGTCGCAGGCCGAACCGGGAAGGGGCCGGCCTCTCCTTCGTCCGTGTCGAATCGCCGAGCCGCTGGCGCGGCCTCAGTCCTCCAGCGCGATGAGCTCGGCCACCGTCTGCCGGCGACGAATCACGCGTGCCGTCGCGCCGTCCACCAGCACCTCGGCCGCCAGCGGACGCGTGTTGTAGTTGGAGCTCATCGACGCGCCGTAGGCGCCGGTGTCGTGGAAGACGAGCAGGTCGCCGATCTCGGCCGGGGCGAGCTCGCGCGGCTCGACGACGCCGCCCGCGTCCTGCGTGAACACGTCGCCCGATTCGCACAGCGGGCCTGCGACCACCGTGGGACGGCGCTCGGCGGCCTGACCGAGATCGGCGCGCACCGCGGCGTTGGCGCGCGGCAGGACGCTGATCGCATGCCAGCCGCCGTACATCGCCGGCCGCACCAGCTCGTTGAAGCCGGCGTCGCATAGCACGAAATGATTCGTGCCCATGTCCTTGACGGCGCGCACCTCGGCCAGCAGCGCGCCCGATTCGGCGACGAGGTAGCGGCCCGGCTCGATCTCCAGGCTCACCGGGTGGCCCAGCTCCGCGGCGAGGCGGCGACGCGCGTCGTCCCACAGGCTGAAGTAGTGCGCGGTGTCGACCACCGGGCTGCCGGCGCGGTAGGGGATCGACAGGCCGCCACCGGCGGAGATCGCCGTGATGTCGTGGCCGCGCGCGACGACGTCGCGCACGTGGGTCACCATCGCCTCGCACACGCGCTCGAGGTGGCCGTAGTCGACGCCCGAGCCGATGTGCATGTGCAGCCCGACCAGGCGCAGGCCGTGGCGCGCGATCGCCTCGAGAGCGGCGGGAATGTCGGACGGCCAGATGCCATGCTTGCTGTGTTCGCCGCCGGTGTTGGTCTTGCGGCTGTGGCCATGGCCGAAGCCCGGGTTGATGCGCAGCCAGACGCGATGGCCGCTCGCGTGCTCGCCGAGGTGGCGGCCCAGCTGGGCCAGCATGTCGACCGAGCCGGCGTTGACGGGAATGCCGTGGCGCGCGACGAGATCCAGCGTGGGGCGATCGATCTCGTCGGCCGTGAACACGATGCCGGCGTGTTCGTCGACCGCGTCGTAGCCCGCATGCAGCGCGCGCTCGATCTCGCCGGCCGACACGGCGTCCACGCGCACGCCGAGCGCGCGAAGCAGGCGCAGCACGTGGGTGTTGGAGCAGGCCTTCTGCGCGAAGCGCACGGTGTCGAACATGCGCAGGCGCTCGACGCGCTCGCGGATGGTGCCGGCGTCGTAGACCCACAGCGGCGTGGCGTGGGCCTGTGCCAGCGACTGCAGGCGTTCGGCGGTGAACGTGGCGGGGGCGGGGTGCTGGAGCGTCGTCATGACGGCATGATGCGCTCGCATGTCATATCAGTCCAATGCTTCGATTTGCCTGGATCTTTCATGTTTGATATGGTTGAGCGATGCCCGCCGCATCGCTCCTGACCCACCGCCACGTCGAGGTCTTCCGCGCCGTGATGACGTCCGGCAGCGTCACCGGCGCGGCCGCGGCGCTGTTCACGTCGCAGCCCACCATCAGCCGCGAGTTGTCGCGCATGGAGCGGCTGCTGCGGCTGGTGCTGTTCGAGCGCGTGCGCGGCCGCCTGCAGCCCACCGCGCAGGCCTACGCGCTGTTCGAGGAGGTGCAGCGCTCGTACGCCGGCCTGGAGCGCGTGGCCGACACCGCGCTGCGCCTGCGCCAGTTCACGCAAGGGCAGTTGTCGCTGGCGTGCCTGCCCGCGTTCTCGCACGCGCTGCTGCCGGGCGCCTGCGCGCGCTTCCAGGCGGCGCATCCGGGCGTCAGCGTGTCGGTCAACCCGTACGAATCGCCGCTGCTGGAGGAGCGGCTGGCCGCGCAGGCGCACGACCTCGGCGTGACCGAGCACGACACCGCGCTGGCCGGCGCGCAGCCCGCGCTGCTGCTGGAGCTCGACGAAGTGGCGGTGCTGCCTGCGGGCCACCCGCTGCTGGCGAGGAAGCGCCTGGCTGCGGCCGATTTCGCCGGCCAGGCCTTCGTCAGCTTCCATCCGCGCGACCGCTACCGGCAATGGGTCGACAAGGTGTTCGCCGAGGCCGGCGTCGACCGCCAGCTGGCGGTGGAGACCGACAGCGCCGTCGCCGTGTGCGCGATGGTGCGGCGCGGGCTGGGGCTCGCGATCGTCAATCCGCTGACGGCGCTGGCGCTGTCGGGCCCGGAGTCCGGCATCGCCGTGCGGCCGCTGTCGTTCGCCGTCCCGTTTCGCGTGTACTCGGTGCGGCCCGTGCATCGGCCGGGCAACGCGCTCGTCGCGCGCTTCGACGCGGCGCTGCGCGCCGAGTGCGATGCGTTGCGCGAAGCGATCGCGCGCGCCTGGGCGCTTCCCGCGCGCGGCCGCCGCGCGCGCCACGGCTGAGTTCGCGGGCAGCGAAGCGCTCATTGGCGAGCCGAGAACCCGCGACGCGGCGAGGGCTGGCTCCAGGCTCTAGAGTGAGGCCATCGCTGCCTCCGCAGCCCCCGAAAGGTCCCGCATGACCGCCAAGCTCGACTCCGCCCAGCTGCCCGGCCTGCTGTCCCAGCTCCCGGGCTGGTCGCTCGACTCCAAGGCGTCGTCCATCTCGCGCCACCTCGAGTTCGCCGACTTCAACGAGGCGTTCGCCTTCATGGCGCGCGTGGCGCTCGCGGCGGAGCGGCGCAACCATCATCCGGACTGGTCGAATTCCTACAACGTGGTCGACGTGACCCTGACCTCGCACGACGCCAAGGGCCTGACGATGAAGGACATCGAGCTGGCGCGCTTCATCGACCGGACGGTATCGGGCTCGGGCGCCGCGGCCTGAGCGCCGGGCACGCGCATGCACGGGCGCGGCGCGCGTGACGCGCCCTCGCGGACGCGGCACGCGCGGCTTCGTTCAGCGCTGACGGGCCGTGCCGGCCATGACGTCCACCATGTGCACCTCGGGCGTGCCGCCCAGCAGCGACAGGCCGGTGATGCCCAGCTCGCGCGGGATCTGGCCGGTGAGGTGCGCGAAGCGCGCACCGGTGTCGGCGAACGCCGCGAAGGTGCCGAAGTGGCTCTCGTCGTACTGGTTCGCGAACCAGGCCAGCGTGCCCGATTCCTTCTCGACCAGCGGCGCGCAGTCGCGCATCATCCGCGCGACGTCGGCCTCCTTGCCGGGCTTGGCCTTGAAGCGCAGCACCAGGCCCTTGGTGACGCCCGTGAGCGCAGCGGGCATCTTGCAGCCGAGGATCTCGATCTTCGTGGTGCGCGGCGCGGCGGTCATGAGCTTGTGCTCCGCGGCGAAGATGTGCTGGGCGGCCTCGCCCGTCAGGTGGGCCTCGCGGCCGGCGTCGTCGTCGAAGCACGAGTACACGCCGAACTCGCCGCGCATGTAGCGGATGCCGAACCACGCTTGCGTGGCCTTCTCCCAGGAGACCTGGGTGGCGAGGTCCTCGAGGAAGGTGTCCATCGTGTCCTCGTCGGTCTGCGACTCGAAGCGAAACAGCAGGGCTTTGGTGATCATCAGTGTCCTTTCGGGTTCTCCGGACGGCATCGCGGCAACCGCCGTCGCTTGAGACATATCCTACCCAGGAAAGATGCAGACGGCGCGGGTGTTGTCCCTGGACGACTTCGGCTCCGATCCTCGACGCACCGTTCGGCGAGGGCCTCTCGATGGAGGCGCGCGGCATGCCGCTGGCCCTACACTGGGTCATGCCCGTCTTCGAGATCAAGCCCGTCTTCATCGACGGCACCGACGCCGCGGCCGAGTGGGTCGACGACCGGCACTCCGCCTGGAACGAGCCGCTGCTGCGCGCCACGGCGCCGCTGGCCGAACGCTGGGTGCCGCCGTCGCTGGAGCTCTACCGTTCGGAGATGAGCCCGACCGCCGTGCTGTTCCATCCGACGGCGCACGTGGTCTCGCAGGGCGTGCGCGACGAGCTGTCGCACTTCCCGGAGCTGGAGTTCCTGCCGGTGATGGTCGCGGGCTATGGCGTGTTCTTCGCGATGCACGTCCTGGCCAGCTGCGAGCTGCCCGCCGGCAGCGTGGCCGACCACGGCCCGGGCACCGACATCGCGCTGATCCGCGCATTCCCCAAGGCGTTCGAGCCGCCGGCGCCGTTCTTCCGCATCCGCCACCCCGGCACGCTCACCGCGCGCGGCATGGCCGTGTGCGTGCCCGACGTCTACGCGAGCGAGGACGCCGCCACGGCGGTGATGCGCGTGGCGGGCAAGTTCCTGCGCGCGGTGCGGGTGCCGATGGCCTGACGGGCCTTCGGCCCCGACCGGCGACAAGCAAGCGCCGCAGCGCCGCCGCGTGCTTCGGCCCGTGCGGCGAATCGCTGCGGTCGCGACTGGCCATGCCTGGGGTGCGGGCCTGCACATCGTGAACACTGCATCGAGTGCCGGCATCGTCGGGGCGCCGGCCGTGTGCCATGCGATCGAACAGGCTGGCCGCGTGCCTCAGGTGCAGTAGCCCGGATCCATGCGCTCCACCTTGCGCAGCAGCGCGGGCCAGACGAACGCGCCGCCCTGGTTGCCGGTCTGCACGCGCATCGACTCGGCGACGCCGGCGAGGATTTCGGGCTGCACCATGTTCAGCGGGCCGCCCGCCTGCGCGGCGAGCTGGATGCTGCAGGTGCTCTCGAACATGTACATCGCGAGAAAGGCCTCGGGGATCGTCCGGCCCACCGTCAGCAGGCCGTGGTTGCGCAGCATCAGGTAGTTGGCCGTGCCGAGGTCGGCCTGCAGCCGCGGCTTCTCCTCGTCGCGCAGCGCCACGCCTTCGTAGTCGTGGTATGCGAGCGAGGCCAGCACGAAGGTGGACTGCTGCGAGATCGGCAGCACGCCGCCCGCCTGCGCGCTCACGGCCACGCCGGCGCGGGTGTGGGTATGCAGCACGCACTGGGCGTCCTCGCGCGCCGCGTGGATCGCGCTGTGGATCACGAAGCCGGCGCGGTTGACGGGGAACGGCGACTCGCGCAGCTTGTTGCCTTCCTGGTCGATCAGTACCAGCGACGACGCCGTGATCTCGTCGAACATCAGGCCGTAGGGGTTGATCAGGAAGCTGTGGCCGCCGCCGGGCACGCGGGCGCTGATGTGGGTGAAGACGAGGTCGCTCCAGCCATACGCGGCGACGAGGCGGTAGCAGGCGGCGAGGTCGCAGCGCAGCTGCCATTCCTCGGCGCTGACGACTTCCTTCAGGGACGGGATGTGCATGGGGCCTCCTGGGTGTTGCCGGCAGGATAGCCCCGTTTGCGCTCCGTGCGGCCTGTTTCCTGCGCCTTCGGCGGAAGAGGGCTGGACGCGCGTCCGGCGATCCGCGTGCGCGTCGCCGGGCGCTGCTTCCGTGGGCCCATGGGCGCGACAGGCGGCCCGCACGGATGGCCGGCACGCCGTACGGCCTTCGGGGCCGCGGGATACTGTTCGCACGACCCACTTGGCGAACGACGCATGCCCACTCTGCAGCCCGGACTCCTCCTGTCATTGCTCATCGGTGCGGCGCCCGCGATGGCGCAGATCAACGCGGGCACGCTGCCCCCGACGCCGTCGCCGCCGTTCAAGCTCACCAGGGTGGCGCAGTTCGACCAGCCCTGGCGCATCGCGTTCCTGCCGGACGGCCGCATGCTGGTCACCGAGAAGCGGGGCGAGCTCTTCGTGGCGAGCGCGTCCGGCGAGAAGCTCGAGGTCGCCGGCGTGCCGGCCGTGCAATACGGGGGGCAGAACGGCCTGCTCGGCGTCTACCTCGCGCCGTCCCATGCGAGCGACGGTGCGATCTACCTGACCTACTCCGAGCCCGGACCGGACGCCGGCACGTCCAGCCTGGCGCTCGCGCGCGCGACGCTGAAGATCGGCGCCGACGCCGCCTCGCTGGAGGACCTGAAGGTCATCTGGCGCGATCCGGTCAAGGGCCGGGGCGGCCAGACCGGCGCGGCCGTGGCCTTCTCGCCGGACCGGAAATTCCTCTTCCTCACGGCCGGCGACCGGCAGCGCTTCACGCCCGCGCAGGATCCGGACCAGCCGGCCGGCAAGATCCTGCGACTGACACTCGACGGCAAGCCCGCGCCCGGCAATCCGATGGAGGGCCGCGTCGGTGCGAAGTCGGTCGAGCTGATCGATCCTCCGAAGGACACGGAGGCGGCCAGGACCGCGCCGGCCGTGCGCACGGTCGTCTTCGACGGACCGAACCTGACGCCCTCCGAGACCTGGACCTCGGGCCATCGCACGCCCTACGGCCTCGCGTTCGCGCCGGACGGCCGTCTGTGGGAACTCGAGCACGGACCGCGCGGCGGCGACGAACTCAACCTGATCGAGCCCGGGAAGAACTACGGCTGGCCGCTCGTCTCCTATGCGGTGAACTACGACGGCGTGCCCATCCCGAGCCCCGACACGCGCCCCGACCTCGCCAAGCCGGTGATCTACTGGGCACCGGTGTTCGCGCCCGGCAGCCTCATGTTCTACAGCGGCGCGATGTTCCCGAAGTGGAAGGGCTCGGCGTTCGCGGGCGGCCTCGTGAGCCATGCCCTGCACCGCATCGAGGTGCAAGGCGCGACCGCGACCCCGGCCGAACACTGGACGGTCGGCTTCCGCGTGCGCGACGTCGCCCAGGCGCCGGACGGCGCGCTGTGGCTGATCGAGGACGACCACCAGGGCGGCTTGTACCGGCTCACGCCGAAGTGAGCGCGCGGCTTGCGGGCCGTCGACATGCGGCGGCGCGAAGGCCCTACCGCCTGACGGCCGGGCAGGACCGCAGCCGCTCGATCGCCTGCTGCACGAGATCGAGCAGCGGGAGATCGATTCTCACGGCGATCGTCTCGTCGCCCGCGAACCCCAGGTTCAGCCCCGGGACGCCATCGTCGCTGACGAACGGGCGCAGCGCGACGAGACGTCGCTGGTAGAGGAAGTCGCGTTGAGTCGCGGACGCTTCGGGCGGTCGGTCGCTCGCAGCGTCCCTCATGGTGCACCCGTCGTTGCCCATGGGAGTGGGGGTTCGGCAAGTCTCATCAGGAGGCGCTCGCGAACGCGTAGGTGCAATGCACCAGGCCGTCGCCGAGCTGTCGCAGGCCGATGCGTCGAAGCGGCTTGCTGTCCGCCATCCCGTCGAACAGCCGCAGACCGGTTCCCAGGACGACCGGAAACAGGACCAGCCGCAGCTCGTCGGCCAGGTTCCGCGCGACCAGGGTGCGCACGAGCTGGTAGCTGCCGTAGACCAGGATGTCCCCGTCCACCGTCTGTTTCAGCGCCGCGATGGCCGCCGCCGGATCGTGGTCGAGCACCGTGGCGTGGCTCCATCCGGGCTGCGCGCGTGTCGACGACACGACGTACTTCGGCAGCCGGTTCATCCTGTCCGCCCATCGCGGGCTGACGCGCTCGGCCATCGCCGGGGCCCGCGAAGCGAACCATTCGAAGCTTCGCCTGCCCAGCAGGAGGGCCTCGGCCGCCAGGACTTCCTCCGTCTCGTTGGCGACCCAGTCCTCGAAGTCCCTGGCGCCCGCGTACTGGTGGAACCAGCCGCCCCGCTCGAAGCCTTCCTGGCCGTCCGGGTCCTGGACCACGCCGTCGAGCGTGGCGTTGGTGCTGATGACGATTCTTCCCATGTCGATGCTCCTTGCGCAAGTTGTCGGCGATCCCTGGTGTAGACGCCGCCGCACCGCAAAAAGGGGCGCTCGTCCACCGCCCCCTTTGCGACCCGCCTGACGTCTGTACACAATGGATCTGCATGCAGGCATCGAAATGGCGGGGATGGCGATGACGGGAACGGACCTGATCTCGAGGGCGCGGGCCGGCGACGGCGACGCCTTCCGGGCGCTGACCGAGCCGCACCGTCGCGAGCTCCATGTCCACTGCTACCGGATGCTCGGCTCCTTCCAGGATGCCGAGGATGCGCTGCAGGAGGTCCTGCTCGCCGCCTGGCGGGGGCTCGACGGATTCGATGGGCGTGCCTCGCTGCGCACCTGGCTCTACCGCATCGCGACCAACCGCTGCCTCGACGCGCTGCGCGCGATCCGCCGGCGCCCGCCGAAGCAGTGGGACATGCCGGGCATCGAACCGCCGGAGCCCACCGAGCTCGGCGAGATCCACTGGCTCGAACCCTATCCGGACGCACAGCTCGATGGCGCGAGCGGCGTGTCGCCCGGCCCGGAGCTGCGCTACGAGCAGGCGCAGTCCCTGTCCCTGGCCTTCGTCACCGCGCTGCAGTTCCTGCCGCCACGCCAGCTCGCCGTCCTCGTCCTGCGCGACGTCCTCGGATTCCAGGCCGACGAAGTCGCCGACATGCTGGAGACCACCGTCGATTCCGTCAAGAGCGCCCTCAAGCGCGCGCGTTCGGGGCTGCAGCGCCGCCAGCCGGCAATGACGGCCCGGGACCACCCGCCCGCAGCGGAGGCGACCGCGCAACGCGCGCTCGTGTCGAGGTTCGTCAGCGCCTACGAGGCCGCCGACGTCGACGCGCTGGTGGCCCTGTTCACCGACGACGTCTTCCTGTCGATGCCGCCCCTGCCTTTGCAATACCGGGGCCGCGACAGCGTGGGCCGCTTCTTCGCATTCGTCTTCGGCGTGGCGCGGGGATTCCGGCTGCTGCCGACGCGCGCCAATGGACAGCCGGCCTTCGGGGTCTACCTGCGTACGCCCGTCGGTATGCAGGGCGTCGGTTTCTTCGTCCTGGCCATCGACGGCGGCCGAATCGGTGCGGTGACTCGCTTCGAGGACACCGTCCTCGCGGCCTTCGGCCTGCCGCCGTCCCTGCCGGGCGCGTCCTGACGCCGAATCGCGGCCAGGGACCGTCGGCTACAGTGGCCGCTTCGCCAAGCGATGGAGCCCACGCCGATGCCACGCCTGCACCGATTCCTCGCAGCCCTGCTGCTTGCCCCCGCTGCACTGCTCGCCGCGCCTGGCGCGGGCTTTCGCGCGCTGCACGTCACCGATCCCGTGGCTGGCGGCACGATGCCCGGCTACGTGTTCTACCCGAGCGACCAGGCGGGCAAGGACACACGCATCGGCCCATATGACGTGGCCGCCACGCTCGACGCGCCGCCGCGCCCCGGCCCGAAGCCGCTCGTCGTCCTGTCGCACGGCAATGCCGGGTCCGCACTCGGCCACCACGATCTCGCCGCCTTCCTCGCGGCACACGGCTTCGTGGTCGCGACCATCGAGCACCCGCGCGACAACTTCCACGACACCAGCGGCGTCGGCCAGGCCGCAGTGCTCGTCGGCCGGCCCATCCAGGTGCAGGCCACGATCACGTCGCTGCTGGCCGACCCGCAGTGGAAGCGGCTGGTCGATCCGACGCGGATCGGCGTGGCGGGCTTCTCGGCGGGCGGCTACACCAGCCTGCTGCTGGCCGGCGCGGTACCGCGCTTCCGGCGCTTCATCGACTATTGCCGCCGCTACGCCGAGGATGCGCTCTGCGCAGAGGCGCCGCGCGTGGAGGCCGAAGCGAAGCGCCAAGGCCGCAGCCTCGAGCAGTTCATGGACGACATGCAGGCCGAGCTGACGCGCTGGGGCCCGCCCGCCGACCCGCGCGTGAAGGCCGCGTTCGCGATGGCGCCGCTCAGCCTGGTGTTCGACGAGGCGGGCGCGGGCGCGATCGACCGCCCGGTCTTCCTCTACTACGGCGAGGCGGACCGCATCCTGCGCCCGGCCGAGAACGCTGCGCGCCTCGCGCCCCTCGTGCCGACGCTGGTCGGCGTGAAGCCGGTCGCCGGGGCGGACCACTGGGTCTTCATCCCCGCGTGCAGCCCGGAGCTCGCCAGGGGCAACCCGATGATCTGCGCCGATTCGCCGGGCGTCTCGCGCGCCGCGCTGCATGCGCAGGTCGACGCGGATGCGCTGTCGTTCTTTCGCGCGACGCTGCACGTGGCGCCTGAATGAGCGCACGGCCGATGCGTCTTCGTGCAGAAACGGCGTGTCGCATGCCACATCCCGCCCGAATGCCTTTGCCGCAGACGATTTCCAGCGCCGGCGACATGCGCCAAACTCGCGAGGAATCGCGCATGCGCTGGGTCGTCGACGGAGGCTGCCACGGCCGGATCATCTTTCGCCACGTTCGAGACTGAGGACACCCTGACGGTCGTCTTCAGCGGAGATCGTCGCGTGCACGATTTCGAGAAGCTGGAACAGCAGTGGGAGTTCTGGCCGGAAGCGACCGAGCGATGCCGGCGCAAGGGAATCCGCAGGGTGCTGGTACTCAATGAATTGGTCGGCGAGATCTCGAGTACCTACGTGCGCGGACTCCATCTGAATCTCGAGGAGTTCGGCCTCGATCGAGGCCTGCGCTACGCCATGGTCGTCGCGGAGCCGCGCGCGCGCGGCGTGCTGACCTTCGGCATCGAGCTCGCGAAAGGTCTCGGCTGGGACATCGAGATCTTCGAGGAGACCGCCGCCAAGGCTTGGCTGGCACGGCCGTTCGACTGAACGCGCCGCAGTCGTGCTCCGGCCGAGGCAGGTCGGCCGCCCGCGCTCGTTCGCGACCGGCTATCCTGCCGAGGCAGGGTCGGCGAGCGGGCCGATGTCGCGAGGAGCATCGCATGCGTCCGTGGCTGAATTGGCTGGTACTGACGACGACCGTGCTGGTGTTCGGCGCCTCGTTCGTATTGCTCGGCAGCGTCATCGGCATGAACTCTCCTTGGTTGATGCTGCTCCTCATGCTCGATCTTCTCGGCATCGCGAAAGTGGCGGAGCCGCTGTTCAGGCTGAAGATGCCGGGAGTGCTCCGTCCGGTCCGCCGCTGCGAACGGGCGGGGAACGCGTACCGTCGACTCGGCGTCCCGGGCTTCGGCAGGCTGCTTCGTCGATCTCCTCTGCGCTACTTCAACGCTGCCCTCTACCTCGAGGCAAGACAGGGCGATCTGCACGATGTGCGCCTGCGGGCCGAGAGTGCGGAGGCCAATCACTTCTGGGCTGCCGTGCTGTTCGCACCGTATGTCCTGTATGCCGGCCTGAACCACCGGTGGCAGGTCGCGGCCTGGTTCACCCTGGCGCAGGTGATGGTGAACGTCTACCCGATCCTGCATCTGCGCTACGTCCGCGCGCGTCTGACCCGCACGCTCGCCCGCATGGACCGCCAACGCTCCGCCCGGCGCTGAGCCGCTCGTCCAGCGGCTTCAGGAGGCTCCGGGACGTTGGACGCCATCGGTCGGCCCCGCCACGTCCCCCAGCGAGTCCAGACCGGCGATCGCGGGCTCGAGACGTTCGACGACCGCGGCCAGCAGCGAATCGATGTCCGAGGACTTCGCTCCATTGGCACAGGCCTGCTCCAGCCTGTCGGCGGCCTCCTGGACCCGCCTCGCCCCGAGGCTGCCGGAGACGCACTTCAGGTCGTGCGCCATCCGCGTCGCCGTGACCATGTCCGCGTCCGCACGGGCCGCGTCGAATCGCGTCGCGAAGTCGGCCTCCCGGTCGCGGAACCTGCGCAGCATGCGGCGATACAGCGCGTCGTCGCCCATCATTCCGGCGAGCGCGGCGTCGCTGTCGAATCCGGGCAACCCTCGCGTGGCGGGTTCCGCATCCCGCCGGATCCAGCGCGCGAGCGTGCCCAGCATCTCGACCACGTTGATGGGCTTGGCGATGTGGTCGTTCATGCCGGCCGCCAGCACCCGTTCGCGGTCGCCGACCATCGCGTTGGCGGTCATCGCGATGATGGGCAGGTCGCGCCACCGCGGATCGCTGCGCAGCTGGCGCGTGGCCGCATAGCCGTCGAGGACGGGCATCTGGCAATCCATCAGCACGGCGTCGAAGCGTTCGCGCGCCACGAGCTCGATGGCCTCGCGGCCGTTGTTGGCGATCTGGACCGCGACCTGCGCCCGGCCCAGCAGGTCGCTTGCGAGCTCCTGGTTGAACGGGTTGTCCTCCACCAGCAGCACGCGCGCGCCGGCGAGCGCCGCGCGATGGCCTTGCAGCGCCTCGTCGCGCAGTTCGCTTCTCATGGGCTTCTGGCCGGGCCGGCCGATGGCCTGCAGGCAGGCGTTGAGCAGCGTCGACGGCGTCACCGGCTTGGTCAGCGTCGCGGCCACCGCGATCCGCTCCGCGGCCAGCAGCCGCGCCACGTCGTCACGGGTGAAGGCGGTGAGCATGAGCACGGTCGGGGGCGGGTGCCTGAGCGTGGCGCGCGCCAGTTCCCTGGCGCATTCGATGCCCGACATGCCCGGCATCTTCCAATCCAGCAGGACCAGGTCGAAGGGCGCGCCGCGCGCGTCGGCCGAGATCACTTCGTCGACGGCCTCGCGCCCGCCATGGGTGGCCGACGGGCGCATCCCGAGGGAGCCTGCCAGGGGCACGAGCGCCTCGCGCGCCGCGTCGTTGTCGTCGACCACGAGCACGCGGGCGCCCTGCAGGACCTTGCCGGACGAAGGAGGGCGATGCGCGGCGGCTGCGGCTGCGAGCCCGAACCTCGCGCTGAAGTGGAATCGGCTGCCGCGGCCGGGCGTGCTGTCGACGCCGAGTTCTCCGTCCATCAGGCGCACGAGGTGGCGGCTGATGGCCAGGCCGAGCCCGGTGCCGCCGAATCGGCGGCTGGTCGACGTGTCGGCCTGCGAGAAGGGCTTGAAGAGCCGCTGGCGCTCCTCGGGCGTGATGCCGATGCCGGAGTCCCGCACCTCGAAGCGCAGCCGCACCGACGTGGCGTCCCGCGCCAGGACCTCGACGGCGACGACGACCTCGCCACGCTCGGTGAACTTGATCGCGTTGTTGCCCAGGTTGATCAGCACCTGGCCCAGCCGCGCGGGGTCGCCCACCAGCGCGTCGGGGAGATCGGGCGGCAGCGCGAAGACCAGCTCCAGGCCCTTTTCCTCGGCTTTCATGCCCACCAGGTTGGCCAGGTCGTCCATCACGTTCGCGAGGTCGAACGTCAGCACCTCCATGTCCAGCTTGCCTGCCTCGATCTTGGAGAAGTCGAGGATGTCGTTGATGATGTGCAGCAGCGATTCCGCCGATCGGTGAACCTTCTGCATGTAGTTCTGCTGCTGCGGATTCGGGTCGCTCAACAGGGCCAGCCGCGACATGCCGAGGATGACGTTCATCGGCGTGCGGATCTCGTGACTCATGTTGGCGAGGAAGTCGCTCTTGGCCTGGTTGGCGATCTCGGCCCGCTTCACCGCGTCGGCCAGCTCCGCGGTGCGCTCGCGCACGGCTTCCTCGAGATGATCGCGGTGGCTGCGCAAGTCCTCCAGCGCCTGCCTGCGGGCCGTGACGTCGGTGATCAGCCCGTGCAATCCCGCCGTGGTGTCGTCGTCCGAAGGGCTGCCGCCTTGCCGCCACGCATTGAGCTCGATCCAGATGGGGGTTCCATCGGCGCGCGTCAGCTGGAGTTCCATTCCCGTCAGCTGGCCCTCCCGCTCGAGCGTGGTGAACAGCGCGGCGGCCTGTGCAGGCGTGAAGAGCGTCGCGCTCGCGGGCGGCGCGCCGTCGAGGCCCTCACCGTTGACCGCCGCCATCAGCTCCCCCGGCGTGGCATGGCCCAGGAGTCGCGCCAACGCGGCGTTGGCGTCGTTCAACCGGCCCGATCGATCCAGATGGAAGATGCCTTCGACCGAGTTCTCGAAGATGCCTCTGTACGTCGCCTCGCTCTCCCGCAATCGCCGCGCGGAGTCGCTCAGGCGATCCGCCATCGCGTTGACGCGCGCCGCCAGCCGCCCCAGCTCGTCGCCCGATTCGCTCACGCAGCGTGCGTCCATGTCGCCCGCGGCGATGCGGTCGACCGTCGCCTCGAGCCGGTGGATCGGTGCGCTCACCGTTCGCCTGAGGAGGACGAAGGTCGCGGCGTACAGCACGGCGACGATCGCGGCCGCGAGCGCCAGCGTGGTCCGGCGCGCTGTGGCGATGGCCTTGTCCACGAGGGCCCGCGTCATCACGACCCGGACTTCGCCGATCTTCTGCTTCACCCCGCCGGGCGGCGTGTATTCGATCGCCTGGGTCCGCACGATCGGATCGACCAGTTGCGACGGCGGGATCTTGGTGACCGCCGAAACCGTCCCCTCGTCCGCGGTCGTGATGCTGAATTGCGCGACCTCGGGATTGGGCGCCAGCGCGGCGAGCTGCCCGTCGATCGCGGCGCGGTTCAGGTTCCAGAGCGGGTAGGCTGCGGAGCGGCTGAACAGGTCGGCGATGCGCGTGGCGCGTCCTTCCAGTTCCAGGATGCGACGCTCGCGCTCGCGTTCGTTGAGCACGTAGGCCGAGACGAAAGCCACGAGCGCGACCAGCACCGCGAGAGCGAGCATCAGCTTGGTGTGCAAGCTGGTGGCCTGTGGAATCAGTCGGAACCGCGCTGGCACCTCAGCTTCTCCACGACGCTTCGAGCGACCCGTGACCCGCAGCGGGCCGGATCGACGCCGATCCGTGCGTCGCACCGGCCCCCCGGCACGTGCCTCGCGACGCGGGCCGACGACGCCTCGGCCTTCACCATCGGGTCTGAAATGGTGTATATCCTGATATTACGCTGGCGCCGAACGGGCCGACAAGCCGTCGCCGGGCGTTCGGCCGTCCGGCAGGCAATCCGTGGACGGCGCTGGGAAGCGGCTTGTCCTGGCGCGGCTTCCTGCGCCGCGGCGGTTCGCACGGGTGGGGTCGGCCGGACTGCCGCGACGCTTCTCCAAGGAGGACTCCGCATGCGAAGACGGTCGATCCACCGCATCGCCTTGCTCGCGCTGCTGGCGTCGATTCTTCAGCCATCGAGCGCGGCCGATCGCGTCATCAAGGTGGTCGCGGCGGAATTTCCTCCGTTGACGACGGAAGCTGGCGGACAGCCGGGCGGCGTCGTCCTGGAGGTGGTCCGCGAGGCGTGCAGGAAGGCCGGCATCCCGCTCGAATTCAGCTTTCTCCCGTGGCAGCGGGCCCAGCTGGAGGCACTCGGCAGGAATGACGTGCTCATCATTCCCTTCACCCGGACGCCGAGCAGGGAAGCGCAGTACCAATGGATCGCGCCCGTGCTGGAATTCCACACCGTGCTGGTGACCCTCACGCAGCCGCCTGCGTCCATCGAGGAGGCGCGCACGCGCGTGGTGGGCTATGTACGCGGCACCAGTTTCAAGGACGAGGTCGAGCATGCGGAATTTCCGTATGTCGAGGAAACCGACGACGACGTCACGAACGCCAGGAAGCTGAAGCGGGGGCGCATCGGCGCCTGGATCACCACCGACCTCATGGCGCGCGGCGTCTACCGACAGGCCGGATTCGACCCGGCCGAACTCAGGTACGGGCCGACGTTGGGGCCGGTCAAGGTTTCATGGGTCGCGGCGTCGCAGGAGTTTCCGAAGGATGTCGCCAGGAGGATTTCGGACGCGATCGAGCAGATGCGGGCGGACGGTTCGTACCAGGCGATCGTCAAGCGCTACCGGTGATCTGCGACCGCCTTCGGGTTTCGCGCGTACCTGCCGATGCGCCATCAACTGGACTCCGGCGTGCCGCTTCGAACATGGGGCAGGAGTGGATCTTGCCGCACTGCAGCGAACCTGGACCGACGCGCATGGCAACGCCGCTTTCAATCATCATCCCGCATCAGCTCGGCCGCGCCGAGGCGCGACGCCGCATCGAGACCGGCTTCGCGAAACTCGTCGGACAGGTGCCCGGCGTCGCCGGCCCTTGCAGCCAGCGGTGGGAGGGCGATCGCCTGATTTTCAGCGTCTCGGGGCTGGGGCAGGGCGTGTCGGGCGTCATCGACGTGCTCGAGGCTTCGGTGACGATGGAGCTTCAGCTGGCCGGGGTCCTCGGCATGATCGCCGGCGGCCTCAAAGGGCGACTTCAGCAAGCCGGGCAACTGCTGCTCACGAAGAAGTAGCCCGAGCTGCGCACTCACGACCGGTGGATCGCGGGTGTCGCCCCGGCCGCCGGCGGCTGCTTTCGGTTAGGCTGGCGATCCGTCCGTGACCAGGAGATCAGGGTGCGTAGACTGTTCTTCATCGTCGCCTTGATTTGTGGCAGCAGCCTGGCGGCGAGTATCCCCACTGACGAGGACGCATTCACGAAGCTCCTCGCCGACTGTGTCGGTGCCGAGCTTCCCGACTATGCCGTCGCCCCCAGCGGCAAGCTGACGTTGGAGGGCAAGCGTCCGGACGGCGAATCCACGGGCGCGCTGAGCCTCGATCGCATCCACGCCTATTGCCTGCGGAACGCGCAGCGCTGCGACGAGGCCGTCGGCCAGTACAGCAAGCAGATCGCGGGCATGATCAAGGAGCGCGATCGGCCGATCGACCGCGGCATGGTCCGCCTGGCCATTCGTCCTGCCAGCTACGCCGACCAGATCGGCAAACAGGTCGCGGCACTCGGCGGAACGATCTACTCCCGCCCCGTGGCGCCGGGCCTCGTGGCCATCGCCGTGCTGGACTTCTCCCAGTCGATCCGATACGTCACCGACAAGGACATGGCGAAGCTGGGATTGAACGAGCAGGCGCTGTTCCAGGCAGGTGATGAGAATCTCCGGCCCGGCAGCAAGCCGCTCTCGGAAGTGGCTGCTGTCCCCGGGCCCAGATCGTTCGGATCCATCACCGGCGAAGACTACGCTTCGAGTCGAATCCTCGAGCACGACGACTGGAAGGCCATGAGCGGCCGATTGCACGACTCCCTGGTCGTGATGATGCCGGCACCGGACTTCCTGCTTTACGGCGACGGAAGCACCGAAGACGGCAAGCGTGCCCTGCGTGCGTATGCCGCCCAGGTCGCGCGCAGATCCGATCATCCGCTGTCGCTCGTGATGCTCGGATGGACGGAGCGCGGGTGGGACGTCGTCGAGTGATCCGCCAGGAGACGTGGGACGGTCTCCGCCTGGTGGGCACCGTGTCGACCAGGAGCGGACCGCTCACGACGTCCATCCCTCTTTGATCCGGGGACGCCATGTTTGCTCGGGCTGTCCTGGCGTTCCTCGCGCTGCCTGGCGTGATGGCCTTCGCCGTTCCCTTGGCTTGGCTCGTCGCCAGCAATCACACACGGCTGCTGCAGCCGCTCGGTCTGGTGCCATTGGCCGGAGGCATTGCCGGCCTGCTGGCTTGCGTGCGTGCCTTCCATGTATCGGGCAAGGGCACCTTGGCTCCTTGGGCGCCGCCGGTCCATCTCGTGGTGGCCGGCCCGTATCGCTACACGCGCAACCCCATGTACATCTCGGTCGCCCTCATCCTTCTTGGTTGAGCGCTGTCATTTGGCCTGCCGGGCCTTTACGTCTACGCGATGTCCGTGATCGTCGCGTTCCATTTGCGCGTGGTGTTCGGGGAAGAGCCGTGGCTTGCACGCACGCACGGTGCTCGGTGGGACGAGTACGCGCGGCGCGTGCCCCGATGGTTCATGTGAATCCGACGAAGCGGGGAGGGGCCGTGCCATGCCCTGTGCTCGAGGCGTCGATTCGTTCCTTCTCGCTAGCCTCCGGCCATCTGCTGCACGATGAAGTCGATGAAGGCGCTCGTCTTCACCGGCCGGTATCGGCTCGCTGGAAACACGGCATGGATGCCGCCCGGCGGAAGAGACCAGTCCGGCAGGAGCTGGACGAGCCGGCCGGCACGAAGGGGCTCGGCGACCAGGTAGTCGGGCAGGATGCTGACGCCGCCGCCGGCCAGGACCGCAGCGAGGACCGCCGGCGTGGAGTTGATGGTCAAGCGGGGCCGCACGCTCAGCGCCTGTCGCTGCGTCCTTCGAGAGAACTCCCAATCGAGCGGATTGCGCAGCGCGCTGTTGGCGACGAATGGCGCTGACGCCAATGCCGACGGCACCGATGCCGTGATGCGCCCGGCCACTTCGGGCGCCGCGACGAGACTTTGCTGGAAGGTGCCGATGCGGCGTGCCTGCAGGCTGGAGTCGTCGAGCCACCCGACGCGGATGGACAGGTCGATCTGCTGGGCGACCAGATCGATCCGCTCGTCCCCAAGGAACAGTTCGACGCGGCACTCGGGGTGGCGCCGGGAGAAATCGGCGGCGATGCCCGCCAGCACCGATGTGCCGAAATCGTTGGGGGCCGCGACGCGCAGCACCCCGGTCGGCTTGGCGGCGGATTCGGCCACCGCCGCGAAGGCCTGTCCTACATCCTGCAGGATCGTCGAGCAGCGCGCATAGAACAGGCGGCCCGCCTCGGTGGGCTCGACGCGCCGCGTGGTGCGCACCAGGAGGGTGGTCTTCAGTTCCTCCTCGAGGCGCATCACCTGCTGGCTGACCACCGCCTTGGTGATGCCCAGGCGCGCTCCCGCGCGGGTGAACGAACCCGCGTCCACGACCGCCACGAAGTAGGCGAGCCGGTTGAGATTGGGGACTTCCATCGCCTCGCATCGCCGTTGCTTCGACGCGCCGATTGTATGGAAACGGCATACGGCTTGTCCGATTCGGGCGGCTTTCTCTTCTTCGCTCGGCCGCGTATCGTCCGTCCGGAGGGCCGCGGTGGCCCGTTCGGAGTCCTGATGTTCACGAGGAGAGACGCGATGAAGACCTCGCTGGCCGCTGCGGCGGCCCTGAGCGCGAGCGGTGCGGCGATCGCCGCCGGACGCAAGCTCGCGTTGAAGCAGTTTCCGGCCGGGCCGAACGGGTTCTTCCGGGCCCCGGTACTTCTGTCCGGCCCGTCCGAGGCGGTGTTGATCGACGGCGGATTCACCTACCCGGATGGACGTGCCCTGGCCGAGGCGATCCGGGCCGAGGGCAAGCCGCTGCGCACGATCTACATCAGCCAGTCCGATCCGGACTACTACTTCGGCCTCAAGCCCGTTCGCGACGCCTACCCCGATGCGCGCGTGCTGGCGGCCTCCGCGACCCTCGAGGCCATCCGGGGCAACGTCGAGAAGAAGCTCGCCACCTGGGGCCCGCAACTGAAGGACAACGGCCCGCAGACGCTCGCCGACATCGTCCTGCCCGAGGCGTTCGACGGCGCGAATCTGACGGTCGACGGCGAGCGGATCGACATCGTTTCCGCCGAAGGCCTGGCCAATCGCAGGTATCTCCACGTACGGTCGCTCGACGCCGTGATCGGGGGCGTCATGATCTTCTCCGGCGTGCACGTGTGGACGGCGGACACGCCGTCGCCGGCCCAGCGCGCTGCCTGGATCGCCAATCTCGACAAGATCGCGGCGCGCAAGCCGTCGATCGTGGTGCCGGGCCACATGGCTGCGGATGCGGCCAGCGACCTGTCGGCAGTGACGTTCACCCGCGCGTACCTGCTCGCGTTCGAGGAGGAACTCGCCCGGACCGCCGATGCCGCGAGCCTGAAGTCCGCGATGGAAAGGCGCTTCCCCGGCCTGGGCATGGGCGTCGCGCTCGACATCGGTTCCAAGGTGGCCAAGGGCGAGATGAAGTGGGGCTGACATCGGCGCCTCCCCGATCGAATCCGCTCGAGCCGGGGCGACGACATCCTGCCGTGTGACAAGACGAGGAACGACATGAAGACTCTCCGATCCGGCGCCGCCGCGCTGGCGATTTCCCTTGCCCTGGCCGCCGCATGCGGCGTGGCGAACGCCGCGCACCCGGGCCAGGCAGAACGGAACCGGCAGCTCGTGCTGACGGCTTACCAGGGCTTGTTCGGCGATCACGACCTGACGGTCATCGACAAGTACTGGGCGGCGGACTACGTCCAGCACAACCCGTACATGAGCGACGGACGCGACAGCATCAAGACGTATGTCCGCAAGCTCGGGATCGAGAACTGGCCGAAGTCCCGGGTGAAGTTCCTGCGCGTCGCGGCGGACGGCGATCTCGTGTTCCTGCAGACCGTGCAGCCGCGGACCGAGCAGTCGCCGGAGATGGTCATCGTCGACATCTTCCGCGTCGCCAACGGCAAGATCGCGGAGCACTGGGACACGATGCAGCCCGTGCCGTCGGACGCGACCAATCCGCGCCCGATGTACTGAAGAGGGAGGGCACCGCCGTCCGGCGCATCGTCGCCGTCCAGCATGCGCGCCCGATCGCCGACGGGCCCTGGGCCGTGGACGCGATGGCGGGGGGGGGCGGCTCGCAGACGGCGCACGAGCTGCCGTTCGTCGACGACGGCTCAGGGCCGGCCGATCTCCGTCTGCTGGCCCCGGTCAGGGGTGCGAGCGACGGCGATAACGGATGCCGACGGATTCGAAGGCCGTCGTCACGGCGTCGACCTCCATCGCCTCCTCTGCGATGAAATGGTTCGCCCCGGGCATCCGGACATGGACGAACGCAACCGCGTGTCGAGCAAGCGACTCGCGAAACTCGCGGGTGTCGACCCAGTCGTCCAGTTCACCTTCGATGAAGACGACCTGCGTCGCCACGCCGGCGTTCGCCGCCTCTTGAAACCGCGCTGCGATGACGATGGCGATGTCCGGCAGGCCTGCCGTCGCTGCCAGGAGTGCGCAGGCCCCGGCACCTCCCAGGCTGTACCCGCACACGACCACCTTCGGCGAGCGTTGCCGCACCGACGCGACCAATCGGGCGAGCCGTCCCGCATCCCATGTCTCGTCTTGCGGGAGATGCGGGCAGACGACCCGGCAATTGATGTCGTGAGAGCGGCGCCACAGCGTGGCAGGCAAGCCGTACTTCAATGGCTGCGCGCTGTCGCCGCCGCGTTCGCCGGCACCGTGGAGAAAGATGAGCGCGACTGCGTCCGTCTGCAGTGGCGAGTCGATCCGAAGGCATGCATAGCCGGAGTTCGCATCGACGACTCGGGTGAGCGAGCAGGGAGCGAGGTCGGGTCGCATGGATCGAATGTCGCCGTCGGGGGAATCGGCAGGGCGGTCGAATCGCATTCACTGCTCACTCGCGCGCCAGCGCATTGACCGGATCGAGCCGCGCCGCGTTTCGCGCCGGCACGAAGCCGAACAGCACGCCGATGGTGGACGACACGGCGAAGGCGCCGACGATCGACAGCGTCGAGAACATCATGTGGATGCCCACGTTGAGGCTGTTGAACACCACGCCGGCCAGCAGCGCGAGCCCGACGCCCATCGCGCCGCCGATCAGGCACACCAGCACCGCCTCGATGAGGAACTGGCGCAGGATGTCGCCCTGGCGCGCGCCGACGGCCATGCGCACGCCGATCTCCTGCGTGCGCTCTGTGACGGACACCAGCATGATGTTCATCACGCCGATGCCGCCCACCAGCAGCGCGATCAGCGCGATCGACGAGATCAGCAGCGTGATGGTGGCGGTGGTGGTGTCGAGCTGCTTGCGGATGGAATCGGTGCGCCACACGAAGAAGTCCTTCTTGCCGTGGCGCTGGGTCATCAGCCGCGTGATGCCTTCCTCGGCCGCGTCCATCGGGATCGAGTCCTTCACCCGCACGTTGATGTCGCGCAGCGTCTCCTGGCCGATCAGGCGCGTGGTGGCGGTGGTGTACGGAATCCAGACCTGCAGGTTCTCGTTGTTGCCGGTGAAAAGCCCGTCGTCCTTGGCCAGCACCCCGATGATGCGCACCGGCACGTTGCCCAGCAGCAGCACCTGGCCCATGGGATCGACGCCATCCTTGAACAATGCCTTGCGCGCGTTGTCGTCGATGACGGCCACCTGCGATTGCTGGCGGATGGCGTCGGCGTCGAACGCGAGTCCTTCGGCAAAGCGGTTGCCGTGCACGCGGAAGAACTTGTCGCCCACGCCGCTGACCGCACCCGAGGCATCGACGTTGCCCCGGCGCAGCGTCACGCCCGTGCTGTAGCCGGGCGTGACCGCGTCGACGTAGTCGAGCTCCTGCAGTGCCCCGGCGTCGGCGATGGTCATCGTGAGCACCTTGTTCGCGCGGCGGTCGCCGAAGCCTTCGCCCGGGAACAGCTCGATGGTGTTGGTGCCCAGCGAACTCAGCTCGTCCTGCAGGCGCTGGCGCGAGCCGTTGCCCAGCGCGATGATGGTCACCACCGACGAGATGCCGATGATGATGCCCAGCATCGTCAGCAGCGTGCGCAGGCGATGGCTGACCATCGCGCGCACCGCCATGTGGGTGGCCTCGGCGCCGCGTGCGAACAGGTCGCGCAGGGGGCTCGCGCGGGACGTCGGCCTGGCCGGACGCGCCGCCGGCGCCGCGTGCGCCACGGTGCGCTCGTCGCGCAGCACCCGGCCATCCGACAGTTCGATGACGCGGTCGGCGTTGGCCGCCACCTGCGCGTCGTGCGTGACGAGGATGATGGTGTGGCCCTGAGCGTGCAATTCCTTGAGGATGGCCATCACCTCCTGGCCGCTCGCGCGGTCGAGCGCGCCGGTGGGCTCGTCGGCGAGGATCACGTCGCCGCCGTTCATCAGCGCCCGGGCGATGCTCACCCGCTGCTGCTGGCCGCCCGAGAGTTGCCCCGGCGTGTGGCCCAGCCGCATGCCCAGGCCCAGCCGTTCCAGCAGCTCGCGCGCCCTCGCGTGACGCGCCGGCGCCGGCATGCCCGCGTAGATGGCGGGGATCTCGACGTTGCCCACGGCGCTCAGCGCGCCCATCAGCTGGTAGCGCTGGAACACGAAGCCGAAGTGCTCGCGGCGCAGGCTGGCGAGTTGGTCGGGCGTCATGTCGCCCACGGGCCGTCCGGCCACCGCGTAGGTGCCGCTCGTGGGGCGGTCGAGGCAGCCGAGGATGTTCATCAGCGTCGACTTGCCCGACCCCGACTGGCCCATGATGGCCACGAACTCGCCCTTGGCGATGACGAGGTCGACGTCGCACAGCGCGGAGATCGTGCCTTCTCCGGCGGGATAGTCGCGGCCCAGGCCGCGCAGCTCGATCAGCGGCGGCTCGCTCACTTGCCGCCGCCGCTCGTGCTCGCGGCGCTCGCCGCGCCTGCGGGCGTGGGCGCCTCGCTGGTGACCACGTGCTCGCCTGCCTTCAGGCCGTCGAGCACCTGCGCCTGCACCCGGTTGTTCAAGCCGATGCGCACCTGGCGTTCCTGCGGCACGCCGGCGCCCGCGCTGGCCGCGGCGTCGGACACCACGCGCACCGTGTAGCGGCCGTCCTTGCCCTTCGCGCCGAGCGCGGCGCTCGGGATCAGCAATGCGTCCCTGGCCTTGTCGAGCACGATCGTGGCCTGCGCGGTCATCGCGATGCGAAGCTTGCCCTGCGGGTTGGGCACGTCGAAGATGCCGTTGTAGTAGATGGCCGTGGCGGTGGACGGCGTCGCGGCGACGGCCGTGGTGTCCGCCGCCAGCGTGGTGGGGCCGGGCTCCACGGCACGCAGCGTGGTGTCGTAACGGGTGTCCGGGTCGCCCAGCAGCGTGAAGTAGACGGGCATGCCGGTCTTCACGCGCGGCACGTCGGCCTCCGAGATCTGGGCCTTGATGGTCATCGTGTCCAGGCGCGCGAGCTTGATGATGGTGGGCGACATCTGCACCGCGTTCACGGTCTGGCCCTGCTCGGTGACGATGGCCACCACCGTGCCGTCCATCGGCGCGAGCACGTGCGCATAGCCCACGTTCACGCGCGCGGTGTCCTCGGCCAGCTGCGCCTGCACGATGGCCGATTCCGCCACCGTCACCGCCGCCCGCGCGCCGTCGAGGCTGGCCTCGGCCACCTCGAGATCGCCGTGGGAGCCCGCGTCGATGGCTACGAGCGCCCGCAGGCGCGCGAGCGCGAGCTCGTCCTGCTTCAGCGTGGCCCTGCGCGCGCTGAGATCGGCGCGCGCGCCCTGCAGCGCGGCGCTGGCCTTCAGCAGCTCGTTGTCCTGTTCCTTGGAGTCGATCTCGGCGATCAGGTCGCCCTTCTTCACCTTGTCGCCGAGCGCGACGTACAGGTGCTTGACCTCGCCGGTGGCCCGCGCCCCGACGCTCACGAGCTTGGCCGCCTCGATGGTGCCGGTGGCCAGCACGTCCATCTCGAGGTCGCCGCGCGTGACGGCCGTGGTCGTGATGGCCGGCGGCGGCGGCGCCTTGAAATGGCCGCGGACGGCAAGGCCGGCCACGGCGAGCACGGCCAGCGCGCCGACGAGGCGCAACGGGGTGAACCGCTTAGGGAGCTTCAATTCGATTCCTTCCAGCCGCCGCCCAGGGCCTTGTACAGGCCGATGCGGTTCTGTTGTTCTGCCAATGCCAGGGTGATGCCTGCCTGCTGCGCCGAGTAGAACGAGCGCTGCGCGTCGAGCACCTCGAGATAGCTGCTGCCGCCGTTGCGGAACAGCGCCTCGGCGTAGTGCAGCGCCGTCTCGCTCGCCTGCACCTGCGCGCGCTGCGCCGCGAACCGGTCGGCCAGGGTGGCGCGCACCGCCAGCGCGTCGGCCACCTCGCCGAACGCGGCCTGGATGGCCTTCTCGTAGGTGGCGAGGGCGATGTCGCGCTGCACCTTCACCGAGTCGAGCTGCGCGTCGCGCGCACCGCCGTCGAAGATGGGCAGCGAGATCGACGGTCCGAAGCTCCACGAGCCGTTGCTGCCCTTGAAGAGGCCTGCCAGGCCGACGCTGGCCGTGCCGGCGCTCCCGGTCAGCGTGATGGCGGGGAAGTACGCGGCGCGGGCGACGCCGATGTTCAGCTGGGCTGCCTGCAGCGAATGCTCCGCGGACAGCACGTCGGGCCGCTGCTGCAGCACGCGCGACGGCAGGCCGGCCGGCACGTCGACCAGCACCGCGGATTCGGCGGGCAGCGCCTGCAGCGGCAGCAGGTCCTCGGGGACCTCGCGGCCCACCAGCAGCGCGAGCGCGTCGCGGTCCTGCTGCAATCGCGTGCGGCCGGCCGCGAGCGTGCCGCGCGTGGCTTCGACGGCCGCCTGGGCCTGCACGACGGGCAAGCCCCTGGTCGCGCCGAGCTCGTGCATGCGCTGGTTCAGCCCGAGACTGCGTTCGTCCAGCGCCAGCGTGCGCTCGTTCAGGCGCTGGGTCTCGGCGTCCGCTCCCAGCGCGAGCCATTGGGTGGCCACCGCGGCCACCAGCGTGATGCGGGCCGCCCGCAGGCCTTCGGCCGTGCCGAGGTAGCTCTGCAGCGCAGCGTCGGTCGTGTTCCGAACTCGGCCGAACAGGTCGATCTCATAGCCCGAGAGCGCCACGCCCAGGCTGGTGGCGTTGCTCGCGACGCCATGTGCGCCCGAACGGGTGAGGCCGGCGCTGGCGTCCAGGCCGGGCAGGCGCGTGGCATCCTGGATGCGGTACTGCGCGCGGGCGTTGTCCACATCGAGGACGGCGATGCGCAGGTCGCGGCTGTTGGCGAGCGCCATCTCCATGACGCGGCGCAGGCGGTCGTCGATGACGAAGTCGCGCCAGGCGATGTCGCCGGCATCGCGCGCGCCGGCGCTCGCGGGCGCCGCCGCCGGCCAGGCCGCGGCCACCGGCGCGTCGGGGCGCTGGTACGCCGGCGCGAGGTTCACGCAGGCGGACAGCGTCCACGACGCGGTCAGGACGGCACTGGCGAATGCCGCCCTGGAGATCGTTCCCATCGATTCTTTCCTCCCTGTCGATATCGTCATTCTGCAAGCGAAATCACCAGGCACCCTCGGCCCCATTCGGAATCCAACGATTGACCTCCCCGGTGTGCGGCGTCGAATCGTTCAGCGAAGGCCGGTACCCGATGCGTCGGCGCGAAGACTTCGTTGGCTGACGAGGCTCCTGCCGGGCTCCCGAGGCGCCGCTCGAAGACTGCAATCCGTCCGCGACCAGCCTCGGCCCTTCTTGCCACCATGAGTCACGGCGTTGCCGGTCCTGAGTCGCGGCACCCTAACGCGTTGCTTCGGCGCTGTCATAACCGCGCCGTAACCGTGTGGCAATGACGGCAGCAGTCGCGCTTCGCTGCCTGAATCCGGAATGGTCGAAACGGGAAAACGGAAACCTCGAACATCCGATCGAGCCTCCTGGCTGCGCTGGATGAACCCGTTGTCCCGGTGCGCTCGAGGCCGCAGCCCGAGGCGCTCCGCAGGCGCGACCCGGGTCGTTGCCGCCATGTGGCGTCACCCGGAGAACTCTTTGGATACCACGCCTTGCCAAATAGCCGGTTCGGTGCGATATCTGTGATCACACGGTTCGATCTTTCGCTTCTCCGACGAGTCCATCTTCCCTGCGCGTGCGGGCATCGATCCGGATCGGGGCGAGAGCGGTCGAACGGAACCTCCGGCTGATCGTGGCAAGGGCGCAGCCGACGGCCCTTCGTTCCATCAATCGACAAGGTGCTCACGAATGAGACATTTGCTTTGTACCGCCCTGGCCATGGGTCTGGCCGCGTGTGCAGACCACCCTGCAGTGACTGCGCAGCAAGCTCCGGATGTCTCGACGCCCCCGGCCGCCCCGGAAGCTTGCGAACGGGTCGCCCCCACCGGGTCGAACCTGTCGGTGACTCGTTGCGCTCATCCGGCGACCGCATCCGATCACATGGACGTCCGCGACGTGGTCCGCACGCTCGCAGGCCCCGGCGCACCCGCTGCCGGTCCGAACGGCCACTGACCTGAGGCAGTCGGGCAGACGCCGTCGAGAAGGATCCGGCCCGCTCCCCGCAAGGATCGGCCAGAGGCCGCCGCGGGCACCTGGCGTGCGCTGTCATTCAGGTGAGGATCCGCGCTTGCGCGCCAGCGAAGTCGCCCAGCGCTTCGACCAGTGATCCAGCGGGAGAAGGACTCCAAACAAGCTCCTGCCCATGGACGTCGGCTGGTAGCCCTTGGCCCCGAGCTCGATGAGCTGCGCCTCCCGGAGTTCCTTGAGGCGCGAGTTGAGGACGCCCGGGGAAACGGACTCGCATTGCCCCTGCAGTTCGCGAAAGGTGCACGGCCCCTCGTGGCACAGCTCCCACAGGATTCTCATGGTCCAGTTGCGTCCCAGAAGGTCGAACAGGGCCATCACTGGCCGGCCCGTTCTGGAGCCACGCACCGGCTTGCCCGGGAGAGGTGTGTCGGCCACGGCGGATTCTCCTTTGCTACAAAATAAGTAGCGAAAGTCAAAGGTGTCGGCTATATTGGCCGCTACAGGAAATGTAGCGTATGCGGGGCCGAACCAGAATCGCTGATCGCACGCGCGTGTTGGCGATCAACCGGTTCGGGCCTGAACGCATTTCGTCGCCAGGTCTTCGTCGGACCATCCAAGGCAACATGCCGATGACTCGGGAGTCTTGTCGTGCCAAGTGAATTGACGCTCGTCGAGGCGGTCTCTCTTCCCCGGCAGTCGTCCGTGAGTCGTCTCTACGCGTCGACGAGCCTTGCGGATGCATTTGCCGTCCGACTTCCGTCGGGTACCTCTACCGATCCGGATGTCTTGTGGCGATTCGTCATGTCGCAGCAGCCGTCCTGGATCGGATGGCTCACCAGCTTGCGAGACGCCATCGTCGCGTGCTTCGGTCTCAAGACTGCCAGACGCCTCTCGACTCTTTCCGATGAGTCCGGCGTTGACCGAATCGCCTTCTTCAGGGTGTACAGCAGGTGCGAATCCGAGATCGTCCTGGGGGAGGACGACAGGCACCTCGATTTCAGGCTATCGGTACTGCGCAGTCCCGATCCGTCCCCGACGCTGGGCGGCCAACTGACAGTCTCGACCGTCGTCCATTGCCACAACCTCCTGGGTCGAGCCTACATCCGGGTGATCGCGCCTTTCCATCGCCTGGTCGTGAAGGCAAGTCTTCGTCGCGCAGCGCAAATCGGCTGGCCCAAGGCGGGCACGGGCACGCGCCCACCCGCCGATCGATGACGGCTTGCGGACGCCGGAGGCGACTGCTGCCAGGCGGCACACGGCGGGAGCAGTCCTCTATGAGCGAGCGTCGGCGGGTCTGTCGCCGTGTCAGGGGGTACTTGCGGAATGGTCGGTCTCGAAAGCGTCCTGGATTTCGCAGGTGGCTGCGTCGGATCGCCAGCCGGACCGAGCTTCATCGTTCCTCGACGAGCCGTGATCGGCGACGGCGATGACTTCCGCGTGATCAGCCGCACGGTCACCTGCTCGCCGGCTCGCGCGCAGCGAGCCGACGAGAACCGGCGACAAACGCCGGCGCAAGCTCAGAACGGAGACGCCGGCTCGTAGTACTTCGCAGCGTTGTCCTTCGTGATCAGGATCGACGGAATGATGGTGGTCGGCGGCATGGCCGTTCCCTTCGCCCGCGCCTCGGCGGTGAGCTTCATGGCTTCGGCGATCATGCTGGGTGAGTACGTCACATCGGCCGTGACGATCCTGTCGCCGTCCATCACCTTCTTGATGTATTCCTTGGAGCCTGCACCGCCCAGTACCAGCTTGATGTCGCTGCGCCTGGCCTGCTCGATCGCCTTCTGCACCCCGACGGCCATGTCGTCGTCGGATGCCCACACGGCGTCGATATGCTTGAAGCGCGTCAGGTAGTCCTGCATCACCTTGAAGGCCTCGTCGCGGTTCCAGTTGCCATGCTTGGCGTCCAGTACCTTGATATCCGGGAACGATGTCTTGAGCACGGCGTTGAATGCATCGACACGCTGGTTGTCGATGACGGTGGGGATGCCCCGCAGGATCACCACGTCGCCCTTGCCATTGAGCGCCTTGCCGACGTACTCGGCGGACACCTTGCCGAAGCCGGGATTGTCGCCCGCGACATAGGCGTCCTGCGCGTTGGCGTCGGTCAGGCCCCGATCGACCACCGTGACGAACACACCCTTGGCCTTGACCTGGGCGACCGGCTTGGTCAGCGGCGCCGACTCGAAGGGAAGGATCACGAGCGTGTCGATCTTGTTGGCCGTCTGCAGGTCCTGGACCTGGTTGGCCTGCTCGGTGGCCGATGAGGCGGTCTTGACAATCACGGTCATGCCTGGGTATTGCTTTTCGAGCTCGCCCTTGGTGCGATTTGCCCAATACACGACGCCTCCCGTCCAGCCATGCGTCGCCGCAGGGATGGACACGCCCATCGTGACCTTGTTCTGCGCCGCGGCCGTACCGCCCGCCAGCATGACGGCCGCAGCCACGGCGGCGCGGAACAGGATTCTGCGGTTGTTCATGGATGTCTCCTCTGTGAAATGTCAGGTCTGGAAGGCCGCTTCCCGGCAGGAGGTCGCGGAACACGAAGAACCCGGCGAAGAACCATGGCCCGGGCGAAGGAAACGTCAGCGGCGCTTGCGCTGCATGAATGCGACGACGATGATCACGACTCCCTGAACGGCGGCGTTCAAATACACGCTGATGATGCTGGTCAGGTTCAGGATATTGCTGATGACCGAGAGCAGCACCGCCCCGATGACGGTGCCGGTGATGCTGCCCGCGCCGCCCCTGAGCGCGGTACCGCCCACGATGACGGCGGCGATCGCTTCCAGTTCCCACAGCAGGCCTGTCGTCGGCGACGCGGAGCCCAGGCGCGGCACGTACAGCAGCGTGGCGATGCCCACGCACATCCCCAGCAGAACGTAGGTGACGACCTTGATCCTGTCGGCGTCGACAGCGGCATAGCGCGCCACCTGCTCGTTCGAGCCGATCGCCTGCACGTAGCGCCCGTAGGCGGTGCGATTCAGCGCCAAGCCACCCAGGAGCGCGACGAGCGCGAAGACCCAGACGGGCATCGGCACGCCGAGCAGGCTCGCGTAGTAGACGGGTGCATAGGCATCCGACAAGGCGTTGTCCAGCGTGATCGCCCCGCCGTTGGCAAGATAGGTGAGGGTCGCGCGGAAGATGCCCAAGGTACCCAGCGTGACGATGAACGGCTCGATGCGGCCCTTGGTGATCAGCAGCCCGTGGGCCAGGCCGAACAGCGCCCCCAGCAATACGGCCAGGCCCATTCCCAGCGCGACCACCATCACCGGCGAGGCGATCGACGCGGCCGCGGCATTCATCGACAGGATCACCGCGCCGGCGATCAGCGCGGCCATCGACCCCACCGAAAGATCGATGCCGCCGGAGATGATGACGAAGGCCATGCCGACGGCGATGATGCCGATGAAGGACGTGCGGGTGAGCAGGTTCATCGCGTTGTCCAGGCTGGCGAAGTCCCTGTTCAGGAGCGTGCCGGCGATGCACAGCAGCACCAGGCCCAGCAGCGGCCCGGCGCCCTGCGGTCGGCCGAAGCGGCGCATCCATGCGCTCAGCCAGGTGTCGGGGGCCGGCTCGGGAGGCTCCATCGCCAGGCCCGGATCAATGGGTGCCAGTGGCATGCGCGATGAGCTCCTCTTCGGTCAGGCGATCGGCGTCCAGGGTGGCCTGCAGCGTGCCGGCCCGCATCACCGCGACGCGATGGCACAGGCCGATCAGTTCCATCAATTCCGACGAGATCACGACCACGGCACGACCTTCGTCCGCCAGCCGCTGGATCAGGAAGTAGATCTCGCGCTTGGCGCCGACGTCGACACCCCGGGTGGGTTCGTCCAGGACCACGACCCGGGGGTCGGGTTGCAACACCTTGGCGATGGCGAGCTTCTGCTGATTGCCGCCCGACAGCGACGAGGCACCGGTTTGCGGGTCGCCGCGGATTCCGAATTCGGCCACGGCTCGCCTGAGCGCTGCCTGCTCCGAGGCGGCGTGCAGCAGCGGTCGGGCGTGGCGCGACAGGTCCATCAAGGTGAGGTTCTGGTACAGCGGCAACGCCATGTGCAAGCCCTTGCCCTTGCGGTCTTCGCTCAGGTAGGTCAGGCCCGCGCGCGCGGCTTCGCGGGGGGTGCGGAACCGCACCGGTCGGCCCCGCATCGTCACCTCGCCGGCAGTGGCCCGACGCAGGCCCAGCAGGCCTTCGAAGAGCTCGGTCCGGCCCGCGCCCACCAAGCCGGCGAACCCCAGGATCTCGCCCGCCCGAACTTCGAAGCTGACCTCGCGAGCCCAGCCCGCAACCGTCAAGCCCCGCACGCGCAACAGCGGTTCGCCGGGTGGCACCGCGTGTCGTGCCGGGAACATGTCGGACAGCTCGCGACCCACCATCAGGTTGGCCATGCGCTGGCGTGACAGGCCAGGCGTCGGCTCGCGCGCCACCAGGCGGCCATCGCGCATGACGACGACTTCATCGGTGATGCGCTCCACCTCATCGAGCTTGTGGGAGATGTACAGGATGGTCACGCCCGACGCCCTCAATTGCTCGATCAGCGCGAACAGGCGCCGCGTTTCGGCAGGCGTCAGCGTCGCGGTGGGCTCGTCCATCACCAGCAGGCGGGCCTGGCGCGCCAACGCCTTGGCGATCTCGACGAGCTGCTTCTCGGCCACGATCAGGTCACCCACGCGGCGCCCGGGGTCGACAGCCAGGCCGACCTGCGCCAGTACCCCGCGCGCCGCCTCGTGCATGCGCCTGTCGTCGAGCCACCAACCCTGCCGAAGTTCGCGGCCCAGGAAGATGTTCTGCGCGATCGTCAGGTCGTCGGCGAGATTGAACTCCTGGTGGATCAGGACCACGCCCGCCGTCTCCGCATCGCGGGAGCCGGCGAAGCGGCAGGGCTCGCCGTCGATGAACAGTTCGCCGCCGGTGGCCGACTCGTACCCGGACAGGATCTTCATCAGCGTGGACTTGCCCGCGCCGTTCTCTCCGAGCAGCCCGTACACCCGACCGGGCGCCAGGTCGAGACTGACGCCATGGAGCACTCGCACCGGCCCGAAGTCCTTCGTGATGTCGGCGAATCGAACGTGGAGGCTCATGACGAGGGTTGAATAGGAATCTGGTCAGACCAGATGGGAAATCTAGCAGCCCGCTCGGCGCTTCCGACGCAGGGTTTTCAGCATGTGGGCATCAGAGCCGCAGCCTGGCGTCCACCCAGCGCCCATCGTTGCGACTGGACTCGACCACGGCCTCGATGAACTTCATGCCGAGCGCACCGTCCTCCACGCCCGGCACCCAACAGGCACGCGGGTCGGGCGCGCGTCCTTGCCAGCGCGCATGAATCTGTTCCGCCACATCGCGGTACAGCTGGGCAAAGCCTTCGATGTAGCCCTCCGGATGGCCCGACGGCGTGCGGCTGGCATGCCGGGCCGCTTCGCCGCTGCCACTGCCGGCGCGCGTGATCAGGCGCGCAGGCTGCCCCAGCGGGGTGAACCACAGGTGATTGGGCTGCTCCTGGCGGAAGTCGAGTCCGGCCTTGCTGCCATACACGCGTATGCGCAGGGCGTTCTCATTGCCCGGAGCCACCTGGCTGCTCCAGAGCATTCCGCGTGCGCCACTGGCATAGCGCAAGAGGATGTGGGCGTTGTCGTCGAGCCGGCGGCCTTCCACGAACGTGTGCAGGTCCGCGCTCACCTCCTTCAAGGTCAGGCCGGAGATGAAACGCCCCAGGTGCTCGGCGTGGGTGCCGATGTCGCCCAGCGATCCGCCCGCACCCGCCTGGCCGGGGTCGACCCGCCACGCCGCCTGCTTCTGCCCGGTGGACTCCAGGCTGGTGCTCAGCCAGTCCTGCGGGTACTCGGCCTGGACCAGGCGAATCTCGCCCAGCTCGCCGGCCTGGACCATCTCGCGCGCCTGCCGCACCATGGGGTAGCCGCTGTAGTTGTGCGTCAGCGCGAATAGACGGCCTCCGAGGCGCACGCGCTGCACCAGGTCCAGCGCCTCGGCCAGCGTGGTGGTCACCGGCTTGTCGCAGATGACGTCGATGCCCGCGTCGAGAAATGCGCGGGCGATCGGGGCATGCAGGTGGTTGGGCGTCACGATGGCGACCACGTCGATCCCGTCGTCGCGGTTCGATTCCCGGGCGGCCATCTCACGGTAGTCGACGTAGCTCCGCGCGGGCGCGATGTGCAGGTCCGCAGCACTGGCCAGCGCGCGCGCCGCTTGCGACGACAGCGCACCCGCCACCAACTCGTAGGCGTCGTCGAGCCGGGCGGCCATGCGGTGCACGCCGCCGATGAAGGCCCCCTGGCCGCCACCCACCATGCCCAGGCGGATGCGCCGCGGCGTCGCGCCGGCCGCGCCGGAAGCTTCGATCGTCATCGCATCTCCCTCAGGCCAGGCCCAGGATCTTCCTGTTCCTGGCCAGGTCGACCCCGCCGGCCGCGAAGTCGTCGAAGGCACGGTCGGCCACCCGGATGATGTGTTCGGCGATGAAGGCGGCGCCTTCGCGCGCGCCGTCCTCGGGGTGCTTGAGGCAGCACTCCCATTCGAGCACGGCCCAACCCGGGAAGTCGTAGGCTGCCATCTTCGAGAAGATGGCCGGGAAGTCGACCTGGCCGTCGCCCAGCGAACGGAACCGCCCCGCCCGGTTCACCCATGACTGGAAGCCGCCGTACACCCCTTGGCGCCCCGTGGGATTGAACTCGGCGTCCTTCACGTGGAAGATCTTGATGCGGTCATGGTAGATGTCGATGTAGTCCAGGTAGTCCAGCTGTTGCAGCACGAAATGGCTGGGGTCGTACAGCAGGCAGGCCCGGCGGTGCTGGCCCACCCGGTCGAGGAACATCTCGTAGGTGACGCCATCGTGCAGGTCCTCGCCGGGGTGGATCTCGTAGCAGACATCGACGCCACACCCATCGAAGGCGTCGAGGATGGGCCGCCAGCGCTTGGCCAGTTCGTCGAAGGCGCTCTCGACGAGGCCTGGCGGCCGCGGCGGCCATGAGTAGAGGTACGGCCAGGCCAACGCGCCGGAAAAGGTGGCGTGCGCCGTCAGTCCGAGGTTTCGCGAGGCCGTGGCGGCATACAGCATCTGCTGCACGGCCCACTGCTGGCGTCTGGCGGGGTTGCCGCGCACCTCGGGGGCGGCAAAGGCGTCGAAGCCGTCGTCGTAGGCCGGGTGCACCGCGACGAGCTGGCCCTGCAGGTGCGTGGACAACTCGGTGATCTCGAGGCCGTGCCGCGCCAGGGTGCCCTTGACCTCGTCGCAATAGGTCCTGCTTTCAGCGGCCTGCTTCAAGTCGAAGAGGCGGCCGTCCCAGCTCGGGATCTGGACGCCCTTGTAGCCGAGGCCCGAAGCCCATGCGGCGATGGCGTCGAGCGAATTGAACGGAGCGTGGTCGCCCGCGAACTGGGCCAGGAAGATGGCCGGACCCTTGATGGTCTTCATCCTTGTCTCCTCGGTTGCCGCCGTAGCGTCGATCGGCCTGGAGTTCGCATGATCGTGCCGGCGATTGCGGCTGTCAATATCTGGTCAGACCAGTTTCGGGGCGCAGTGTCCGACGGCTCCGGTCCTGCCGGCCAGGTCGCGAACGCAACGCGGTAAAGTCGTGCCCAGCACGGGTCGGGGCGCAGCGCTCCGCTCGCGACCACGGAGGACCCATGCAGATCGCTGCCCACAACTGGATGCGTGCCGAACCGATCCGACGTACCCTCGAGCGAATGCAGGCGCACGGGATCGAGTCGATCGAGATTGCCGGAGAGCCGGATCAGTACGACACGCGCGAGGTGCGGGGCTTGCTCAAGGAGCATGGGCAGCGATGCTGGGGCGCCGTGACGTTGACACTCGGAAAGCGCAACCTTGCCGCCCGCGATCCGGCGCAGCGCGAAGCGACCGTCGACTACATGAAGCGCGTCGTCACGATGGTCCAGGAGCTGGACGGCCGGATCGTTTCCCTGGTGCCGGTCACGGTGGGCAAGGTGGTCGCCGACGGCACGCCCGAGGAGGAATGGCGGTGGCTGGTCGAGGGCGTCAAAGAGGTCTACCAGCATGCCGAACGCGCCGGCGTGCGACTCGCGATCGAGCCGCTCAACCGCTTCGAGACCTACCTCATCAACCGCTGCGACCAGGCCCTTGCACTGGCCGACGAGGTGGGCCCCAACTGCGGCGTATGCCTCGACGTGTTCCACATGAACATCGAGGAGGCCGACCTGCACGCGGCATTTCGCCACGCCAGGGGTCGCATCCACGACGTGCACCTGGCCGACAGCAACCGCTTCGCGTTGGGCATGGGCCAACTCGATTTCGGCGCCATCCTCCAGACTCTGCGCGGCGTCGGCTACGACGGCGCGCTGGCCCTCGAATTCGTGGCCACGGTCGACCGCACGCCGGTCAACCCGTACGGACCGCAAGTCGAGACGCAGCCGGTCGACATTTCATCGCAACAGAAGCAATTCATCATCGACCATGGCTCGAACCTGCTGTCGGACGAGTTCTACAGCTCGCTGTTCGAGCGTTCGATGAAGGTGCTGCGACCGCTGGTCGCCTGCAGCGGAACGTGAGGCAGGCAGGAGCCGTCCCATGCTCTTCGGAAAACTCTTTCACGTCGGCCTGCGCACCGCCGACCTCGGTGCCAGCGTGCGCTTCTACACCGAGGTGATGGGGATGATCCCGGTGGCGCGTCCTCCCCTGCCTTTCCCGGGCGCGTGGCTGGCACCGGCGCAGCCGGGCGCCGAAGCCACCATCCACCTGTACGCCGGCGATGCTGGGCAGGAGGCCGACGGCTCGGTGCAGACCGGCTCGGGGGCGATCGACCATCTGTCCGTCGTATGCAGCGGCTACGCCGCGTTCCGCGCGCAGTTCGAGCGCCTCGCGCTGCCTTACCGCGAGAACCTCGTGCCCGACACCCCCTTCTGGCAGCTGTTCGTGCACGACCCGAACGGCGTGCAACTGGAGCTGACCTTCCACGCGGCGGCAGAGCGCGCGCCGGCACCCGTCATCCCGGCGGCGCGGCAGTACCAACCGCGCGAACGCTGGTTCCAGCCAGCGGCATACCAGCAGTTCGCCGTCGCTTCCGGGAAGGTTCATGGAAGGCCTTGAACAGACTGCCAGGCTGCTGCACATGATTCGTGAGCGCGGCTTCAAACCCGGCGACAAGCTGCCCTCCGAGCGTGACCTTGCGCTGGAATTCTGCATGAGCCGCAGTGCTGTGCGAGAGGGGCTGATCCGACTCGACACGCTGCGCATCATCGAGTCCCGACCCAAGTCGGGCATCTACCTCCAGCCCTACGGCGCCGAGCGCAGCATTGAAGCGATGGTGCTCTTTGCCGAGACCAACACGCCGCTCTCGGCCGCGGAGGTGGCGCAGTCGGTCGAGTTGCGCAGCGTCCTCGAGACCGAAGCCCTGCGTCTGGCGTGCGCGCGCCGCACTCAGGAAGACCTCCAGCGCCTTCAGGCACTGCTGGCGCAGAGCGAGGCCGTCGTCAAGCGGGGCGACAGTCTGGCCGATCTCGACGCCGAGTTTCACAAGGCGATCGTCGCGGCGACAAAGAACGACGTGTTGCTGCGCTTCATCAACGTGTTCTACCGGATGTCACGCCAACGCCGCGAGATCTACTTCCACACGCCGATGCAGAGCAAGCGGTCGCATGCGCAGCACCTGCAGCTGTACCGTGCGATCGAGCAGCAGGACGTGGAAGCGGGATTGCGCATCCTGCGCCGCCATCTGAAGGGCGTGGACACGTATTTCCGCATGTTCTTCTCCGAAGGGCAGGGCGCCGAGGCCGGCGCCCCGTCGGCGGCAACGCCTTCGGGCCGCGTGGCGCCCGGCAAGTCGAAGGCAGCGCCCATCCGGCCCAAGCGTGCGTCCACGCGAGGCGGCACGCCGCGCTGAATGCTTGCGGGCCGCAAGCTGGGAGCCCACTCGTCGTTGAGGTCGAAAATCAGCGTCAGCTTTCAGGCGTGTTCCCGCTGACCGCGAGGTCAAGCCTTCGTTCATCCTCGCCTGATCTATTCCCCGCTTCAGCAAACCTACAGTGCGGGCGGGCACCAGGTGGAGATTCACATCTACCGGATGCCCGACACCGGATGGTCGCTAGAAGTCGTCGACGAGCACAACAACTCCACCGTTTGGGAAGACCTGTTCGAGACCGACGAAGAGGCCCTTGCCGTTGCGTTGCAGGAACTGAACGAGGACGGCATCGACGCTTTCATCGCGAGGGGCCCGGACGAGCCCATGCACTGATCTGGGAGAGCGTGATCGGCAAGGTTCAGTCGTTCGACGTTGTCCGGACTCGGGCAGGCTACTGGCGACTTTCAGACTGGTTCGGGGGGTCGATGACTCAGTGCCAGGTCGAGTGCCACCAGGTTGCCGTTGAGGTTGGTACCGATGTCGACGACTTCGGCGGAATCAGAACGTGATGTCGATGTCGTCATCCTCGATCTGGGCGCCGTACGTGCCATCGGCGAAGTTGTAGTGCTGGACGACTTCCAGGGACCGGATCATCGACGTCAGCTTCTCGTATGCCGCAAGCACGCCGTTCGCTGGCGTCCTCCAGATGTCGACGCAGCCGATAATCCAGACCTTGTCGTACTGGTTCCCCAAAACCTCGTAGATCAGCCGGGTGGCGGCATTCTGGTTGAACTTGGTTCCGTCAGGCGCGTTCAGCACGAGATGGGCGCCGGTCAGCAGGCCGCCCCTCTTGGCGATCACCCCGATGCACGACGTGAAGCCTGTGAATTTGATGGCGGCCGCCGTGGCGTACCCCTGCTCCGCGATCGCCATGGCGTCGGCAGCCTGCGTGAACTGGTAGGTCATGATCGATTCTTCGTCCAAAGGCGCCGAGGAAGCGATGCGACCCGTGTGGTCGGCGGATCGCGCAATTCCCGGGTCGAAGGCGCCGCTGCCCGGCCCGCGCATCCACGTTAGCAGGGCCCGCCTCGCCGCACGAGGCGCAGGGTAGGGATGTTCAGGCAGCCCACGGCGCTCGCGATCTTGGCGCCGACGTTCCAGTCCGACGCCAGGTTTACGGCAGTCCATCTCCAGCCCAAACTAGGCAGGCAATGGAGATGAGCGTTGCTGCCCGGCGGCCGACGACGAGGGGCGAGCGCGCTGCACACCACGGTTGTCCGACCTGCGATGATCGGGGCCGAGCTCACATTCGGCGTGGCCGTCGGCCTCCCGAGGCTCTTGTCGGCTCAGGTGCGGTCGTTCGCGAACGATGGGTTTCGGGTAGGCTATGGCAGTCCCTCCCGAAACCGGGCATCCAAGAGCCGACTTCGCCCGCCGCTCGTTCCAGATCGCAGCCAGCGCCACTCATGTCGGCTTTCGACGGAGTCGTGCGCCGGTGCGACCGAAGCGCTCCGGCGGCCGTGATCCCAGGCACGCCCCGTCAGTGGCACTCGCCGCCTCGAAATGACGCGGGCCACGGCCCGCTGCGTGCTGCCCGGAACTTCCGCCGTCGCGGCTCAGAAGTCGTACACGTGCTCGACCCGCAGCGCGGGGTCGTGGTCGACGTCGCGCAGGAGTGTGCCCAGGCGTGCGATCGGGAGCGCCAGGACGCTGCGCTTGCGGCCGGGCGTGGTCAGGATGGGTTGTTCGAACAGGACGCGTGCGGGCGTTGCGGGACGCCACTCCGTCGAGACGACCAGGCTCACCAGCACCTCGCCGTCGTTGCCGGCGATCTCGCGGAAGTCGGCGTGGTTGTCGGCGAGCCAGCGGGAATAGGCGGTGAAGCCCTCGTAGCGCGGGAGCGTGGCGAGCGTCTCGTGGCCGCTGGCCTGGAGCACGACGAGGTCGGGGTGGCCGGCCGGGTCGTGTGGGGGCGGCGACGTCAGCACCACGGCGGTCACGGGCTTGGGCGCGTCGTAGATCGAATGCGTGGCCAGCTTGATCAGCTGGCCGTAGCCGCTCTTGACCAGCAACTCGGTGGTCAGCAGGAAGCGGCGCTCCCAGCGGCGCAAGAGGTTGGCGCCGTGGGTAGGCACGTCCGACCACAAGGTCTTCAGCTCGGCGCGGAAGTCGAACAGGTACCAGGGTTCGATGCGGATGAAGTCGACGTAGCGCTGGGCGTAGGCCGCGGCGAAGCGCTCCTCGGGCACCGGCTCGTGGCCGGAGACCGTGGCCTCGGCGAGGCGGCCGATCGTGTGCTCGTAGATGCCCTTGAGCGAGTACTCGACCGTCGTGCTGCTGCCGATGACGCAGATCATCAGGTGGTAGCCGCCGTTGAACGGGAAGCGCGAGACCTCGTGCGTGACGGCGCCGTAGGCCTGCCAGAACTGGCCGATGTGCGCGAACAGCGGGAACGCGCTGACGCGATCGCCGCTGGCCAGGTAATGCGCGTACTCGGCCGGACTGTGCACCAGGAACCACTCCGGGAAGGTCAGGAAGGTCTGGTCGGGGGGGCGGCGATGCTCGGGTGGCGCGGTGAGCGGGCCGGAGGCGGCCGCTGCCGGCGCGACGCCCGCGGTCGGCTCCGTCGCCAGCTTGAGGCCGGCCGCGCCCGCGCTCATGCCCGCACCCGCGAGCGCGCAGGCCCCCACGAGCGCGAGCGAGCGGGCGAGCCCCCGCGCGCGTGACGCGGGGGCGCGCGCCAGCGCTCCGGGGCGCGTCACGCGGACACCGCCTTCGCGGCCGCGCGGGTGCCCGCGACGCCGTCGGCGCGGCGCACGAAGCACAGCAGCGTGTTGTCGGTCGGGTCGTTGTCCTGCAGGACGCGCTGTCCCGAGTCGTCGAAGCCCGCCTCGTCCAGGCGTTGCACCCACATGGCCACCGGCTCGAAGAAGCGCAACTCCGCGGCGTTGGTCTCCCAGGTCTCGGCCAGGCCGGCGTTGAAGACGGTGTGGGCCAGCGAGACCATGGCGCGCAGGTTCTCGTCGCGCACGTCGTGGTCGCGCACGATGAACACGCCGCCCGGGCGCAGCACGCGCCGGATCGACGCGAGGAAGGGGCCGAGCCTGTCCACCGTCATGTGGTGCAGGCCGACGTAGCAGCCGACGAAGTCCAGGCTCTGGTCGGCGATGGCATCCGGCAAGGGCGCGTAGTCGTCCAGCGGCAGCTGCGTGCCCAGCCTGGCCAGCTGGCCGCGTTCCATGATGTCGGGCGGCGAGAACGACTGCGGGCGCTCGTCGATGAACCATGTCGGCCCCTTGATCTGCAGCGCCGACGCCAGGCCGCGGAAGTAGCGGCCCTTCGAGCCGATCTCGGCATAGCCCGTGAACTGGCGGCGCGGGCCCAGGACCTGCAGCGTCTGGCGCGTCATCTCCTGCTTCTGCCGGACCAGCGAGGGCAGGGCGTGCGTGAGGTCGGCCAGCAGCGGCTTGACGCTGCCGAACTCGCGCTGCACATGGCGGTAGACGCTCTCCTCGTCGCGATGCAGCTGGCAGGCCTGGCGGATCAGGTGGTGCAGCCGGTCCTCCGGCACCGTGCGGAACACCGCCTGCAGAAAGCGGTAGAAGTCGTCCGACAGGTGGACGTCGCCGAACACCTGGTGGAATTCGCTGGTGAAGCGCGGCGCCGGCGCGGGCTGCGCGCGCTCGAGCCAGGCGCGGTAGTACTTGTCCCACAGCGCGTTGGTGAAGCGGAAGTGAGGATCCATCTCCCACTTGAACGCGAAGAAGTCGGCCGCCTGCGGATACGCACGGTGGAACTGTTCGACGGTGGCGTGCGGCTGGTAGGGCAGGTAGTAGCTGCCACCCACCGAGGTGACGGCGTCGATCAGCTCGCGCGTCCACACGCCCACGCGGTGGCGCGCGTTCTCGCGGGTGCGCTGCTTGTGGTACAGCACGAAGGCGAAAGTCTCGGCCGGCGCCCATGCGAGCGCGGTGTGCTCGTCGGGCATCGCGTGGCGGATCGACACGTTGATCGCGTTCACGCGGTGGCGCCGCAGGATGGCGGCCATCAGCGGCACGAACGCCTCGAGCCTGTCGACCGGCACGAAGTATTCCTGCAGCACGTAGGTGCGGTGCTCGCGTGCCGGCGGCTCGAGTTCGGCGACGTCGTAGCCGGCCTCGTAGTTGCGCCAGTGCACGGCCTTGCGCAGGTACAGCAGCGGGTCGATCAGGCGTTCGCGGCGCTCCTTGCCGAACGGCGTCTCGGAGATGGCCCACATGAAGTACTGGTGCAGCGGATAGGACTTGCGCAGCGGCTGCAGCCGCGTGGGCGTGGTGGCCGGCTCGTCGGTCTCGACCCAGGTCACCGAGCGCAGCGTCGTGAAGTGCGGCGCGTACAGGTCGGCGTTGTGGAACACCGCCTTGGGGTTGTTGCGCACGGTGTTCTTGAAGTGCGCCCAGTACTCGGACAGCGGCATCACGGCGTGCGTGCGCTTCACGCGCCTGTTCTCCGCGAGATCGAGCTCCACCTCGCACACGACGCCGAGCGCGCCATAGCCGCCGATCGCGCCGAAGAAGATCTCCGGGTGGCGCTGGCGGTCGCAGTCCACCACGCTGCCGTCATGCAGCACGATGCGCAGGTTGCGCACCGACAGCACCAGCGGCCCGAGGCCCACGTAGCGGCCGTGGCAGTTCACGCTCAGCGCGCCGCCGACCGTGAAGTTGGCGTACGTCTGCATGATCTTGACCGACAGGTCGTGCGGGTCGATGAACGCCTGGATGTCGCACCAGCGCGTGCCGGCCTGCACGCGGATCGTCCGGTCGCCGGGCGAGAACGACAGGACGCGGTTCATCGAGCGCATGTCGAAGTGCAGGCTGCCGGGGCTGGCGGTCTGGCCGCCCATGCTGAAGCGGCCGCCGCCGATGGACACCGGCCCGCTGGTGCGGCGCAGCGCTTCCTGCACCTCCTCCACCGAGGTCGGCGCGACGATGGCCATCACGCGCACCGGGTTGAGCTGCGTGACGTCGTTGACGATGTGGTGGTCGGTCGTGTGCGTCATGGGACGGTGCGGTAGTCGAGGACGATGCCGGGACGCGTGCCGAAACGGGCGGCAGCGTCGCGCGGGCCGAGGAAGCCGCAGTCGACGATCAGCGCCAGCGCGCCGATCACGGGCACGGCCGCCAGCAGCAGCCACCAGGCGGTGCGGCCCCGGTCATGCAGGCGGCGACCCCAGGTGGAGACGAGGAACGAGGTGGTGAGTGCGGCCGCGGCGAGCCCCGCGGTCGGCCCGAGCTGCGCGTCGGCGGCGATGCTCACGAACAGGCAGGCCGGCAGGACGAGCACGTTGCGCAGCCAGAATCCGCGGCGTCCCAGGCGGCCCGCGGTCGACAACTCGTTCCAGGCGTTCATCCGCTCTCCCTTCGGCGTTCGATTCTCATGCAGCATCGAACGCCGGGGAGCAGGTCTTACCCGGGTCGTTGGTCCGTCGACGGCTTCCGCCAGAGGTTGATGCCGCCCTCGACCGCGTGCTGGTCGATCGCGATCAATTCGTCCGGCGAAAAGTCGAGGCGCTTCATGGCGCCGGCGAGGTCGACGATCTGGTCGGCGTGGCTGGCGCCGATCAGCGCGGAGGTGACGCGCGGGTCGCGCAGCACCCAGGCCGTGGCCATCTGGGCGAGCGTCTGGCCGCGGCTGCGGGCGATGTCGTTCAGCGCCCGCACGTGCGCCAGGTTCTGCGGGTTGAGATGCTCCGGCTTGAGCGAGCCGCCGGCCTCGCGCCGGAGCCTCGAGTTCTCGGGTACCCCATCGAGGTATTTGTCGGTCAGCAGGCCCTGCGCCAGCGCGCTGAACGCGATGCAGCCGGCGCCGGTGTCGTCCAGCGCGTCGAGCAACTCGTCCTCGATCCAGCGGTTGAGCATGCTGTACGACGGCTGGTGGATCAGCAGCGGCACGCCCATGCGATGCAGGATCGCCGCCGCCTCGCGCGTCTTGCCCGCGGAGTAGCTGCTGATGCCGACATACAGGGCCTTGCCCTGCTGCACCGCGCTGGCGAGCGCGCCCATGGTCTCTTCCAGCGGGGTGTCGGGGTCGAAGCGGTGCGAGTAGAAGATGTCGACGTAGTCCAGCCCCAGGCGCTTGAGGCTCTGGTCGAGGCTCGCGAGCACGTACTTGCGCGAGCCGCCGCCCTGGCCGTACGGGCCGGGCCACATGTCCCAGCCGGCCTTGCTCGAGATCAGCAGCTCGTCGCGGTAGGGGCGGAAGTCGCGCCTCAGGTGCTCGCCGAAGTTGATCTCGGCGCTGCCATAGGGCGGCCCGTAGTTGTTGGCGAGGTCGAAGTGCGTGATGCCGTGGTCGAAGGCCGTGCGCAGGATCTGGCGCTGCGCGGCCTGCGACGTGGTGTCGCCGAAGTTGTGCCACAGGCCCAGCGAGATCGCGGGCAGCTTCAGGCCGCTGCGCCCGCAGGCCCGGTAGGGCATGCGGCCGTCGTAGCGGTGGGTCTCGGCGGCGTAGGTCATGGCGTGGCCCGGGCGGTGGCGTCTGCCGGATTCTGTCCCGCCGCGGCGGATCGCAGGCCCCGCGGAACGAGCGCCTGCGCTGCCGGGATGGACATCAATCGTCGATGCGCGTGACCTTGGTGCCCTCGAGCGTCGCGCCCGCCATGATGCCGGCGTTGGTCATCACGAAGGCCAGCGTCGGGGCGCGGGCGGCGTTGGCGTCGATCTGGCCGTTGGCGCCGACGGTCAGCAGCGCGACGGAGGCGTCGACGCCGCCCGACCAGCCGTGTCCCGCCTTGAAGCGCTCCAGCGCGTCCTCGGTCATGAACAGGAACACCAGCGCACGCGACTGCGCGCCGATCTGCCAGCCGACCGAGCCGGTGGTGGTGCGATAGTAGCCGTCCACGCGGCCGTGCACGCGCAGCTGGCCCTCGCCGTAGGCGCCGCCGATCACCAGGCCCGCCGAGATCACGCGCGGGAAGACGAGCACGCCGCGCGCCTTGGAGACCAGCTCGCGGGTGCCGGGGTTGGCGGCGTACAGGCGCTCGAGGGTCTCCTGGTAGCTGGCATCGACGGCGTGGCGCGATTCGGCGGTGCTCGGGTGGTCGCCCTCGCCGGGTTTGGTGACGCTCGCGGTGGTGGTGCAGCCGGCGAGCGCCGCGGCGCAGGCGAGCGCGGCGAGGGAGGACAGGCGGGCGGTGTTCATGGTCGGTTCCTTGTGCATGGCGGCGCCGGACCGCGCCGAGGCCGGACCGCCGGCATGGCGGTTTTGCGGTTTCCTCGGCAATCGGGATGCCGGGCGCCCGTTCAGCCGTGGCGCGGGCCCGTCACGGCGCGGACGGCGACGGCGTGGTGGCATCCGGGGCGGCCGCCGGCGCGGCGGTGCCGTCCGATACCACCGAGGCCTGTGCCGGCACCACCGCCGCCGGCTGGCCCGCCGCCGCGACGACGGTGGGCACCGCGTGGGCGACGCCGGCCGGCGCGTCGGCGTCGTCGATGGGACGCGCACGCACCAGGTAGTCGATCATCCAGGCGACGGTGGTCTGGTCCCGCTCGAAGTAGTGGGTGTGCGCGCCCAGCCCCAGGCAGACCTCGGCCTCGCGCGCCGCGTCCAGCACCGTGTCGACGGGCGGCATCGGGTCGAAGCCGGTGTACGCGTCGGCGCGGCCGAACGGGTCGGCGTCCAGCGTGTCGACCATCGGGTGCCGCAGCGCGGCCTCGTCGCCCGCGTGGCTCCAGAGCCAGCGCCCGACGTAGTCGCCGCTGCAGAACGCATTCATCCAGCGCTGCACGCCGAGGTCGGCCGCGCGTGGCCCGAACAGCGCGCCGTTGCGCGCCAGCACCCAGGCGTAGAGCCCCGGGAAGCGCGCCGCATAGAGCTGGCGCAGCGGGCAGCCCAGCGTCAGCAGGTTGACCGGCGGCAGCGCGTTGCCGTGCACCAGGGGCATGTCGCCGGGCCGTGGCGCGGCCTGCTCGCGGCTGGACAGGAAACGCAGCAGCTCCGAGCTGATGACCGTGCCCTGGCTGTGCGAGACGATGACGATGCGGTCGTAGCCGCGCGAGCGCACGTGCTCCAGCAGCGCGACGTAGCGCGAGAAGATGTGGGCGCGCGGGATGTCGGTGCGCGGGAACTCGCGGAAATGGTTGTCGACGTCCATCGCGACGTCCAGCGGGCCGCGCAGGGAAGGCAGGCGCCGCGACAAGGTCCCGCCCAGCACCGACAGGGCGGCGCCGATGCCCGCGGCGCTGAAGACCAGCGCCTGCAGCGGCGCGAACAGGGTCCGCGTCGCGCCGGAGGCCCGCGTCTGCAGGCCGCCGATCCAGCCCATGGCCTCCGTCAGGCCGGCGGCGGCGATCCAGGCCGCCACCGTGTCGTGGTCCCAGATGGTGGACAGGAAGACGAGCGTGATGCCCACGCTGAGCACGACGCCGAACGCCGTGACGACGGCCACGACCAGGTCCAGGCGGCGGTAGCCGGCCGTGAGCCAGCGGCCCAGCTCGCGTGCGCGCTGCGCCTGCGCGGCGAGCGGCACGCGGCGGTCGGGCCCGGCCTCGCGCGGCCGGGCGGCGCCTTGCCGGCTGCGGCGCCGATCGAGCTCCTGCCGGTGGGCATCGCGCCGGGCATCGGCGATCAGCTTGAGTTCGGCGAGCACGCTCGGCGTGAACATCACCACCAGGTAGGCCACCAGCAGCATCAGCAAGGTGGCGAGCACGGAGAAGGCACTCGTGGAGTTCGCGTAGCGGTCGTACAGCACCGTGCTGGCCGTGGGCATCGGCGCCGCGGCGGCCTCACGCGCGGCATTGCGGCTCTGCCAGATGCAGGCGTTGGGACCGGCCGTGGACGCCGGCAGCGGATCGCCCTCGACCGGCGCATAGGCGAACACGCAAGGCTGGTAGGCGACGCCGTCGACGGACTGGCTCAGCACGTTGTTGCCGAGCGCCCAGAGCGTCATCGTCACGACCAGGAACATGCCCATCGACACCGTGATGCCCAGGCGCCCCGTGGCGACGCTGGCGCGCGAGGCGTAGCCCGATTCGAGCCGCGCGACCTGGCCGGCGACGAACCACGCGAGCAGCAGCGGCCCCGCGACGATCCACCACCACTTGATGGCCAGCAGTACCGTCTCGGTGGTGAAGAGCGCGGCGTGCACCCACACCTCGCGCCATTGCTCGGAGTCGAGCGTGGGCATCTCGTGGATGGCGCTGGCCACCATCAGCAGCGCGGAGGCGCCCCACATCCAGCTGCCCGCGGCGTGCACCAGCGGGAAGCGGTCGTCGGCGATGCGCAGCATCGTCTGGTTGGCCAGCGTCAGCAGCACGAGGAACGTGCTGGCCGTGAGCCATTGCAGCAGGCCGGGGCCCGAGACCGCGCCGGCCACGATCGCGGCGACGGCCAGCAGCATCAGCGCGATCGGTGCGGCGGCCTGCGTCCACTTGCCGTCGCCGCGGCGATACAGCAGGCGCAGGCCGGCCAGCACGATCAGCGCGCCGGCGATGCCCATGTGCAGCCAGGTCTGGTGCGTCCTGGCGGCCTCGCGCGCCGCGGCGTCATGGGTGATCTCGGGCGCGAGCCCCGAGGTGAAGCCCAGGAACACCAGCAGCACGCCCAGCAACGCGAGCTGGGCGAACAGCAGCGCCAGGCCGTTGACGAACAGCCAGTCGAGCGCGATCTGCAGCCAGGCGAGCACGCGCCAGGCCCGCGCGTAGGCTCGCGCCCAGGGCGCGCCCGGGTCGCGCGCGCGCCGCAGCTGTCCGCTCATCTCGTCGACCGTGCCGCGGCCGAGCTTGGACAGGCGGAACACGAGCGTGAACAGCTCGGAGATGATGCGCGGCATCGAGCCGGACAGGCGCGACAGGTCCGCCCAGTACATCTCGTAGACGTCGACGTCGGCGGTCTTCGTGTCGACGCCGGCGCGCAGCTGGTCGGGGCCGACGCCATGGCGCTGCAGCGCGGTGCAGGTGGTGTCGTAGGTCTCCGGCGTCGCGCCGTTGCGCAGGTGCTTGGACAGCAGGTAGTTGGTCAGCGCGATGCCGCGGTCCTTGTCGACCACCGGCACGCCGAGCTCGGCCTGGGCCGCCGCCGCGCCGGGCGCGTGCGGAGGCGCCGCGGCGGGCGTGTCCTCGGCCCAGCCATGGCGGTGGAAGTCGGAGCGCAGCGACTGGCGGAAGGACTTGGCCACCGTCCGGTCCTCGCTGCTGGGCGTGGCCTGCGACTCGCGTTCGACCTCCGGCACCGCGCCGGCCTGCGGAGCCAGCGGCGGCACGCGCAGCGCCAGTTCCTCGCCGGACGACGTCGTGTAGCACGTGCCGTCCGGCGCGGACGACACCAGCAGTTCGACGACGGCGCGCGCGGTGTCGCCGGGCAGCTGGTCGGCCACGCCGTGCACGGCGATGACGGCGACGCGGGGGGTGGTCAAGGCGGGTCTCCTCGGTGCGCCGCCCACCGGCGCCGGGCCACGTTAGTGGAGACCGCGCGAGAGCGTCAAGCCGAGGCGCTCCCATGAGCAGGGGACGGGTGCGCTGTGCGCGGGCGGCCGGCGGCGGGCGCCGCGCCCCGGGGGGCGAGCTGCTAGGATGCAGCTACGTAGCTACAAGCGGGCGCCGCCATGAAGCTTCTCACGAGCCGCGAGTTCAACCGTGACGTCAGCCAGGCCAAGCGTGCGGCGCGCATCGAGCCGGTGCTCATCACCGATCGCGGCCAGCCCACGCACGTGCTGATGAGCATCGCGGACTTTCGCCGCTTGTCCGGCGAGAGCGAGAACATCCTCGAGATCCTCGCGATGCCCGAGCCGGTGGAACTCGAATCCGGCGACCTGTCCGACGGCGCCTGGGATCACCGCGAGAGGATCGAATGATGTTCCTGCTCGACACCGGCGTGGTGCTGGAGCTGCGCAAGGCCCGGGCGGGGCAGTCCGACCCGGGGCTGGCCGCGTGGGCGGCGGGCATCGCGCGCCAGAAGCTGTTCATCTCGGCGCTGAACCTGCTGGAGATCGAGAGCGCCGCCGCGCGCCTCGGGCGCAAGGATCGCGCCGCGGGGCTGATCGTGCGGCAGTGGATCGACAATCACGTGATGCCCGCCTTCGAGGGCCGCATCCTGCCCGTCGACGCCGCCATCGTGCGCAGGCGCGCGCAGCTGCCGTACGCCAACACGCGCGACGGCCTGCTGGCCGCCACGGCGCTGGAGCACGGCCTGACGCTGGTCACGCGCAAGGTCGCCGCGTTCCGCGCGGGGCGCGTGAAGCTGCTCAACCCGTCGGGCGTGCCCGTGCAGCCGGCGGCCGAGGACGAGGAGGACTGGGGCCAGGCCACGCAGTCCGGCCACCAGTGGCTCAAGAACCTGTACGTGAGGGCGTGAGCGTGGACGCGCAGGCACTGGCCCACAAGCGCCGCATCCTCATCGTGGGCGGCGGCACCGCCGGCTGGCTCACGGCGGCCTATCTCGCCCGCCACCTCGTGCTGTCGGAGCGCGGCCATCTCGAGGTCACGGTGCTGGAGTCGCCCGACATCGGTCCGATCGGCGTCGGCGAGGGCACGTTCCCGACGATCCGGGCGACGCTGCAGTTCCTGGGCATCGACGAGCGCCGCTTCATCCGCGAGACGGCAGCCACGTTCAAGCAGGGCATCCGCTTCGTCGACTGGGCACTGCCCGGCCAGGAGTTCCTGCATCCGTTCGAGGCGCCGTTCTACACCGAGGGCACGAGCCTCGTGCCGTACTGGCTGCTGCAGGACGAGGCCACGCGCGTGCCGTTCGCGCAGGCGGTGACGCTGCAGGCGCGCGTGGCGTCCGCGCAGCGCGCCCCGAAGCGGGCGCACGAGGCCGCCTACGCGGGGCCGCTGAACTACGCCTACCACTTCGACGCGCTGAAGCTCGCCCGGCTGCTGGCCGACCGGGCGCGCGAGCTGGGCGTGCAGCACGTCGAGGCGACGCTGTCGGCCGTCAAGCGCGACGAGCTCGGCGCGATCGAGCACGTCGACACGCTGCAGCATGGTCGCTTCCAGGCCGACCTCTACGTCGACTGCACGGGATTTCGCGCCGAACTGATCGGCCACGCGCCGGGCGCCGATTTCCACCCGGTGCGCCACCACCTGTTCGCCGATCGCGCGCTCACCTGCAAGCTGCCGTGCGGCCGCGCCGACGCGGCGCTGGAGAGCTGCACGATCGCCACCGCGCACGAGGCCGGCTGGACCTGGGAGATCGGCCTGAACGGCTCGCGCGGCATCGGCTGCGTCTACTCCAGCGACCACATGACGGACGACCGCGCCGCGGAGGTCCTGCGCGCGTACGTCGGCCCCGGCCACGGCGAGTTCGCAACGCGCCGCATCCCGTTCGCCGCCGGCTGGCGCCGCAAGCAGTGGATGCGCAACTGCGTGGCGGTCGGACTGTCGGCGGGTTTCCTCGAGCCGCTGGAGGCGACGGGCCTGGTGCTGATCGAGGCGGCGGTCGGCATGATCGCGGAGATGTTCCCGCACGGCGGCCCGATCGAGGCGCCGGCGCGCCGCTTCAACGAGCTGATGAACGCGCGCTTCGAGAACATCGTCAACTTCCTGAAGCTGCACTACTGCCTGAGCCGGCGCGGCGAGCCGTTCTGGCGCGACAACGCCGAGCGGTCGTCCCTCCCCGAGCAGCTGGCCGAGTTCCTCGAGCAGTGGAAGCACCGGCCGCCCGGGCGCTACGACTTCCTGCTGGACACCGAGACCTTCGCGTTCTTCAACTACCAGTACATCCTGTACGGCATGGGGTATCGCACCGACATGGCGGCCGCGCGTGCCGATTTCACCCAGGTCGACGAGGCCGAGCGCCTGTTCGCCAAGATCCGCCGCTTCGGCGATCGCGCGCTCGCGGACCTGCCGGACCACGGCGCGTTGATCCGCCAGATCAACGCGGCGGCCGCGCACGCGCCGGCCGGGGCGGCGTGAGCGCCGCGGACCGCGGGGCGCCGGGCATCCCTGCGGTGCTGGGCGTTTCGCCGGCGGGCGAAGCGGTCCGTGAGCGGGGGGCGGCGCCCGGAGACCTCGCGTCGCGGGGCGGGCTGGGGTTCCTGTTTCGCTCACGCTCCGGCGGTCGGCTACGGCCTTCAGCACAAGTCTGCTACGCCGCGATCTTGCGACGAAGCCCTGGGCGCCGAGCACCGCAGCGCAGTCGCGCGAAGGCCGCAGGCCGTAGCCGACCGCGGACGCGTGAGCGAGACGGCAGCCGCCGCCGCACCGCGTCGCGCGATCTCCGAGCGCCGTCCCCGCCGACGAACCGCTTCGCCCCTCGCGAAGCGCAAAGCGCCGCAGGCACAAGAACCGCCCGAATCCACGCCGACCGCACGATTCAAGACCCCGGCCTCACGGCACGTTGATCGGGCAGATCAATGCGGTGTCGGAACGCGTGGCCGGTTAGGGACTGCGGCGGTGCGACATCGTCCCGGGGGGCGAGGGTCGCGGCGCGTCAGGCGTCAGGCTACGCCGCGCCTCGCGCCATCACCTCCGCCACCGACACCAGCCGCCGCCCGTTCAAGTCCCACAGGACATGCTTGAGCGCGGCGGGGATCTCGAACAGCCCCACGCGCCGGACACTCGCGAACAAGGCCGCGTGCTCCGCGTGGCAGGCCGCCAGCCGGTAGTTCGGGACGCCGGCGCACAGGTGGTGCACGTGGTGATAGGCCGCGTCGGCGGTGATCCAGTTGATCCACCGCGGCAGGACCAGGAAGCTCGTGCCGTGGAGCGCGGCCTCGTCGCGGCACCAACCCTCGTCCGCGCTCGCGTAGGCGTGCTCGAAGTTGTGCTGCACCGTGAACAGGATGAGGCCGTAGCCGCCGGCCAGGGAGCCGCTGATCACGTAGCACAGGAAGAAGGGCACGGGATCGACCGCCCAGGCCATCAGGCCCCAGGCGGCGAGGAGGACCAGGTTGTTCCAGGTCATGTGACGGTAATGCGCCGTCGTCACGCGCTTCGGTGGCGTCGCGCCGGCCGGCGATCGGCCGTCGTCCGTGCGCGCGACGCGATGGCGCAGCAGCTGCCACGTGGCGCGCAGCCAGGTGATGCGCGGATTGACCAGGAAATAGAGGCAGCCCGCGATCGGTGCCATCAGGATGTCGCGCGTGAGGCGATAGCGGCGCCGTTGCCGTGCGTCCATCTCGAGGTAGTCGCTCACGCAGGCGACGTTGAGCGGCCCTCGATACTTCGCCCAGTTGCCGTTGGTGACGTGGTGATAGCGATGGTTCTCCGCCCAGACCGGTTGCGGTATCCCGGCCAGCACGCCCAGCAGGAAGCCGCCGACACGGTTCAGCGACCTGCTGCGGAACAGGCTGTGATGGCCGCAATCGTGCATCAGCACGAAGCCGCGCAGCAGGAAGAGGCTCAGGCACCAGGTCGCCGCGGCGGCCAGCCAGGGCGAGTCGGGCCAAGCGATCGCGATCGCGAACCAGAGTGCGCCGATCGGTACGACAACCGACAGCAATTGCAGGGAACCGCGGACATCGCTCGGCGTGGCGTAGCGATCGACGATGGCGCGCTTGTGCGCCTGCCACTGGGCCTGGGAGAGCATGAAGGCCCTTGGGTTCGATTGAGCAGGGCGTACTATCCCATGTCCGGCGGGATCCCGCATCCGGGTCGACCACCCTCCGGCAGGCCGCCGGCGTGCAATGGTGGGCAGTTCAGACCACGGAATCCCACGGCGCCGACAGGCGCAGCGCCCCGTGGATGATCCCCACCATCGAGTACGTCTGCGGGAAGTTGCCCCACAGCTCGCCGGTGTCCGGATTCATGTCCTCGCTGAGGATGCCCATCGGGTTGCGGCGTGCGAGCAGCGCTTCGAAGGCCTCGCGCGCCTCGTCGCGGCGCCCGATGCGCGCCAGCGCGTCGACGCGCCAGAACGAGCAGATGTTGAAGGTCGTCTCGGGCCGGCCGAAATCGTCGGCGGCCTCGTAGCGGCGCATGAAGTGGCCGTCGCATAGGGTGCGCTCCATCGCTTCGACGGTGCTGATGAAGCGCGGGTCGTTGGGCGGCAGGAACCCGACCTCGCCCATCAGCAGCACGCTCGCGTCGAGCTCGCTGCCGCCGAAGCTCTCGACATAGGCCTGGCGCTTGTCGTTCCACGCGAACTGCAGGATCTTGCCGCGGATCACGTCGGCGCGCTCGCGCCAGAACGCCGCGCGCTCGGGCATGCCGACGCGGCGCGCGATGTGCGCGAGGCGGTCGCAGGCGGCCCAGCACATCAGCGAGGACGAGGTGTGGATGCGCGCGCGCGTGCGCAGCTCCCAGATGCCGGCGTCCGGCTGGTCGTGCAGGCGCCAGGCCTGCTCGCCCATCGTCTCGAGCGCGGCGAAGTCGGACGCGTCGCCGCGGCGGAACAGGCGATGGTCGTGGAACGACTGCGCCGAGGCCAGGATGATGTTGCCGTACGTGTCGTGCTGGAAGTGCTCGTGCGCCTGGTTGCCGATGCGCACCGGTCCCATGCCGCGGTAGCCGGCCGCGTGCGGCACGATCGACTCGGCGAGTTCGCGCTCCAGGCCGATGCCGTACAGCGGCTGCACATGGCCGCTTTCGGCCTCCTTGTGCAGCACGTTGGTGAGCCAGCCGAGGTACTTCTCCATCGTGCCGACCTCGGACAACCCGTTGAGCGCGCGCACCACGAAGAAGGCGTCGCGCAGCCAGCAGAAGCGGTAGTCCCAGTTGCGTCCGCTGTGCGGGGCCTCGGGCAGGCTCGTCGTCATGGCGGCGACGATCGCGCCCGTCTCCTCGTACTGGCACAGCTTGAGCGTGATGGCGGCGCGGATGACGGCGTCCTGGTACTCGAGCGGCACGGCCAGCCGGTGCGTCCAGTGGCGCCAGTGCAGCGAGGTCTGGTCCTCGAACTCGCGCGCCGTCTCGTCGATGCCGCCGGCCATCGTCTCGTCGGGCCCCAGGAACAGGCTCATCTCGCGGTCGAGCGCGAACCAGGTGCCGTCCATCAGGTAAGTGATGGGCACGCTCGTGTTGAGGCGCACGGTGATCTCCGGCATCACGAAGCGCACGTGGTGGCTGCCGCGCGTGACCTGCGGCGGCTCCGCGCCCCAGCTGCCGTGCGGACGCACGGTCACGCGCACGCGCGGCCGGCCCGCTAACGGACGGATGCGGCGGACGAGCTGCGCCGGACGGAACACGCGGTCGCGGGTGACGAAGCGCGGGGCGAAGTCCGCGATCTCGACGCACTGGCCCTGGCCATCCCACATCCGCGTTCGCAGGATGGCCGTTCCATGGTCGTAGGATTGCTCGCTGCGGGCCAGGCCCTCGATCTCCAATGCCATGGCGCCCGACTCGGGTATGCCGTTTGCTGACTGCATCAACGCGTCGAAGACCGGTGTACTGTCGAACCTCGGCATGCAGCACCAGACCACGCGGGCCCGGGCATCGACCAGGGCACTGACGGCGCAGTTGCCGATCATCGCCAGATCCAGCGATGCGGGGTGCGCGTTCGAAACGACGGGAGGATTGCTCATGTTTCCTTGGGCGCCTTCGGTTTCAAGAATATGGATCGTCCGTTGAACAAAGACAGAACCTCCGGAACGTTGGCTCCGCCGGCAAGCGCCGGGCCCGCATTCCTGCATTGGCCGATCGTGCAGACGATCCGGCTGCAACTTCGTTTCCTGTTGCCGCTCATCGCCGTGGTGATCGCCACCGCGTACCTGGTGCTGCCGTTGGTCGATGGTGTCACATTGCGCTGGTTCTCGCGCGACCTCGATAGCCGTGGTGCCGTCGTGGCCAATGCGTTGTCCGACTCGGTCGTGGAGGCGGTGCGCTCGAACCGGCTGCGCCAGCTCGAGAAGCTGTTCGACCGCGCGGTGCAGGACGAGCGCCTGTTCGCGATCGGGCTGTGCAGCCCCGACGGCCGCCTGCTGGTGCGCACGCCTGCGTTCCCGGCCGACCTGAACTGCTTCGACGCGTTGCAGATCAGCTCCAAGCGAGACCCGCGGCTGCTGCTCAATGGCGGCGCGGTGCACGTGGCGATGCACGAGGTCATCGACCAGCCCCATCCCACGCCGGCCGCGGAGGCGGCGAGCGAAGCGGCGGCCGCGGCGGCCGCGAGCGCGGCACATGGCGCGTCCGCCGCAGACGATGGTCTGGCCGCCGCCGCGGCGGCGGCAGTCGCCTCCGAGGCCACCGCGCAGACGCCACCGGTCACCATCGGCCGCCTCGTGCTGCTGCACGACCTGAGCTTCATCGAGAAGCGCAGCCAGGACACCCGCCGCTACCTCGTGGGCCTGATCGCGGTGCTGGGCTTCGTCATGGCGCTGATCACGATGGTGGTGGCGCAGCTGAGCTGGCGCGGCTGGGTCAACGGCGTGCGCGCGCTGCTGCGCGGGGAGGGCATCATCAGCCCGATCACCGGCGGCGGCAACTCGATGGCCTCGGTGGAGCTGCAGCCCTTCGCTGCCGACCTGCGCGAGCGCCTGCGCGACCTCGAGGACGAGTATCGCCGCATGCAGGGCCCCGAGGCCGACTGGAGCGCCGACCGCCTGCACAAGCTGCTGATGACGCAGCTGCGCGGCGACCAGGTGATCGTGGTGTCCAACCGCGAGCCCTACATCCACGAGCGCAGGAAGGACGGCAGCATCGTCGTCAAGCGGCCGGCCAGCGGCTTGGTCACCGCGGTCGAGCCGGTGATGCGCGCCTGCTCGGGCACCTGGATCGCGCACGGCAGCGGCAGCGCCGACCGCGACGTGGTCGATTCGCACGACCGCGTCGCCGTCCCGCCCGGACACGACGACTACCAGCTGCGCCGCCTGTGGCTGACGCCCGAGGAGGAACAGGGCTACTACTTCGGCTTCGCCAACGAGGGCCTGTGGCCGCTGTGCCACGTGGCGCACGTGCGGCCGGTGTTCCGGGAATCCGACTGGGAGACGTACAAGGCCGTCAACCAGCGCTTCGCCGACGCCGTCGTGTCGGAGGCGCGCAGCGACGATCCCGTGGTGCTGGTGCAGGACTACCACTTCGCGCTGCTGCCGGCGATGGTGCGCGAGAAGCTGCCGCAGGCCACCATCCTCACGTTCTGGCACATCCCCTGGCCCAACCCCGAGTCCTTCGGCATCTGCCCGTGGCGGCGCGAGATCCTGCAGGGCATGCTGGGCTCGACCATCCTGGGCTTCCACACGCGATTCCACTGCAAGAACTTCATCGAGACGGTGGACCGCTTCCTCGAGGCGCGCATCGAGCACGAGCACTCGACGATCTCGTTCCGCGAGGACGAGACGCTGGTCGAGGCCTACCCGATCTCGATCGAGTGGCCCGACGACGAGACCATCGCCACCTGGTCGACGGTGGCGGAGGCGCGCCGCATCGTGCGCGAGCGCCTGAACCTGCACCCGGACACCACGCTGGCCGTCGGCGTCGACCGCTTCGACTACACCAAGGGCATCATCGAGCGGCTCAACGCGGTCGAGCGGCTGCTCGAGAAGCATCCCGAATGGATCGAGCGTTTCGTGTTCGTGCAGGTGGCCGCGCCCACGCGCAGCTCGCTGGAAGAGTACCGCACGTTCCAGGAGCGCGTCGAGCGGCTGACGCTGCGCATCAACGAGCGCTTCGGGCGCACCGGCTACCAGCCCGTGCACCTGCTGGCGCAGCATCATGACAGCCACGCCGTCAACGAGCTGTTCCGGGCCGCCGACATGTGCATCGTCACCAGCCTGCACGACGGCATGAACCTGGTCAGCAAGGAGTTCGTCGCGGCGCGCGACGACGAGCAGGGCGTGCTGATCCTCAGCCGCTTCGCCGGCGCGGCGCGTGAGATGACCGAGGCGCTGATCGTCAACCCGTACCACGTCGAGGAGACGGCCGACGCGCTTCACCGCGCCGCCACGATGCCCGCCGCGGAACAGCGCGCACGCATGGCCAGCCTGCGGGCGACGGTGCGCGAGTTCAACGTGTTCCGGTGGGCCGGCCGCATGCTCACCGATGCGGGCCGCTGGCGCCTGAAGGCGCGCGTCGACGCCCGCGTGGCGCGCTATCGCGAGGCGGCGGAGAGACAGGGGTTGTGATGTCGACCGGGACGCAGATGCTCAAGCCGTTGCTCGGTCCGCAGGGGCTGGCCGCGCTGGCGGCGCTGGTGCGCGCGCCGGCCCTGTTCGCGTTCGACTTCGACGGCACGCTGGCGCCGATCCGCCCGCGGCCCGACGACGTGCATGTGTCGGCCACCATCGCGCTTCGGCTGGAGAAGCTGGCGCGCCTGCGGCCGGTGGCGATCGTCACCGGCCGGCAGATCGCCGACGTGCGCGAGCGCCTGGGCTTCACGCCGTCATGGATCATCGGCAACCATGGCGCGGAGGACGACGGCGACCCGGAGGGCGCCGCGCGCGCGCACGCCGCGCTCGACGCGCTGCGCGAGCGCGTGCGCACCCGGGCGGACGGCCTGTCCGGCGCAGGGGTGCTGATCGAGGACAAGGGGCAGTCGCTGGCGCTGCACTTCCGCACGGCGCCCGATCGCGCGGCGGCCAGCGCATTGATCGAGGAGGTGTTGGCGGGCTTCACGTCGACCCTGCACGTGTTCGGCGGCAAGCTGGTCTACAACGCGGTCGCCGCCGACGCGCCCGACAAGGCCGTGGCCGTGCAGCGCCTGATCGAGCGTGCCGGCGCGCATGCGGCCTTCTTCGCGGGCGACGATGTCAACGACGAGCCGGTGTTCGCCGCCGCGCGGCCCGAATGGGTGACGGTGCGCATCGGCTGCGAGCGCCGCGAGTCGGCCGCGCGCTGGTGCATCGATGGCCCGCACGAGATGGCCGGCGTGCTGGATCGGATCCTGGCGGCGATCGGTTGATCCGGGCGGCGCCGGGCGTCATGGCGAAACCTGCGCGTGTACCTGCACTGGCACCTGCACTGGCACCTGCACCTGCAGCGGCATCTGCACCGGCTTCGCAGCGCAGGGCCCGCTGCGCTCCGCCACCCGCGCCGGCGGATGAGATAGTGCCTCGCGCGGGGATGCCCACGGGCGAAGGCCGCGTCGTCGGAGGAATCGGTTCGTGCCGGCGCATGTTTGGACTGCGTGAATGTTTTCGTGCCGCGCGGGCCAGGGCTTCATCGGCAGTGCACCGACACCGGCCCCGACGGATCACCCAGCGGCGTCAGGCGCAGCACCGTGGTGCACTGGCGCAGCCCGCCCGGCAGCGGCCGCGCGACGACGGCGGTGGCCTCGCGATACAGGCAGCCGAGCCACACGTGCGCGGAGTCGGTGGCGGCGAACGACCAGGTGGAGATCTCGGTCAGGCCGTTGCGGCGCGTGGTGTCCGGCGCGAGCGTGGCCAGGCCGACCGGATCGCCGTCGTAGAACGTGGCCCGCTGCACGGGCAGTTCGGCCGGTTCGCCATGCAGCACCCAGCCGCTGGGCAGGCCTTCGGCCACGGGCGCCTGCGCGAGCGTGGCGGGGCAGTGCAGCTCGGTTCCTGCCGCGGGGGACGGCACGCCGGCGGCGGCTCGCGAGAGGCTGCCGGCCAGGGCCAGCGAAGCGGCCAGGCAAGGGACGAGGATCGGCTTCATGCGAGGGACGGCGGGCAGTGGACGCATGCGGTGGACATCGATCCATTCTGTGGCCGGTCGTTCATTTCCCTGCCGCGCCGATCGGGCGGTTAACAGCGGATTCGGCGCGGTGCAACCGTTGCGAGGTCGTGCCATGCTGCATGGACTCCGCATCCAGCACTCGACCGTGAGACCCGTGCCCGACCCCCCCAGCCAACCGCCGTCGCGGCCTCGGCCGATGGGCGTCGCGTCGACAGCCGCGGGATCGGCCCGCGACGCCGGGGCGGTCGCGCGCCGGCGCGGCCGGCCGGGCGCCGTCCCGACGTGCCGTGTCACAGGTTCATGTTGTTCGCCCGCGCGGCCACGCGGCAGGTCGCGCCGCGGTCTCCGCCCGGCCGTGCGCCGGCCCGCGGCGCGACCCGGCGCACGGCCGCCGTCAGAGCCGGCGCTGCGGCAACGCCAGCGTCTTCAGCGCGAAGCGACCGTCGTTCTGGAACAGCCACACTTCCACGAAACCCTCGCGATGCAACTGCTCGGACATCAACGCCGACACCGCCGTCGCGGGGGGCAGGTGCTCCACGCTCGCGATCGCCTTGCGCGTCAGGCCGGGCTCGACATCGTTCTCGCGCATCACCTCGGCATGCCAGCGGTCGCGGTCGTCCAGGCGCACGCGCAGCACCACCACGGCGCGCAGCAGCGGTTGCGGGGCCTCTCGGTTGATGTCGGGGCCCGCGTCCTCGTAGACCGTCTGCGCGAACCCGCGCCGCACCTGGTCGATCGACCCGGCGCGGGCGCCTGCGGCGGCGAGAAGCGCTGCGCCGAGGCACAGCGAGGCGGCGAACGGGCGCATGGCGGCTCCTTCGAAGCGGGCGGCGCCGGGGCCGGCCCATGACACGTTCATCGGCGGCGAGGGACGGGCATCGAGGGCGCCGCAACGTAAAGTTGGCGCGCGCCGGGCTGGCATTGACGTCCGGTCACCGCTGTTCCGTGCAGACACGCGGTCGGCGTGGATGACGGCGGCGGGCCGGTCCCGGGCGCTTGCGCATGCTGCTGCGCGCGCCGCTGGCGGCGCACGGACGGTCGCGGCGGACGCGTACGGCGAGGTTCCCGACACGCCTCGCCTCGTCCGCCGCGCGACCGGTTAGCCTTGCGTCCATGGATTCGCTGATTGCCGCCTCGGCCCGGGCGCTCGCCGCGGGCGACGCCCTCGGCGCGCTCAAGCGCGTCGCCCTGCGTGACGACCCGCCGGCGCTCGCGCTGCGCGGCATCGCGATGGCACAGCTCGGCGACTACCCGCGTTCGCGCGAGCTGCTCAAGCGGGCGGCGCGCGCATTCGGGGCGCACGAGGAGCTGGCGCGGGCGCGCTGCGTCGTCGCCGAAGCCGAGGTGGCACTGGCGATGCGCGACTTCGCGGGCTCGCCGCGCGCACTGGCCGCCGCGGCCGCCGTGCTCGAGGCGCACGGCGACCGCGGCAACGCGCTGCAGGCGCAGCTGATCGCGGCGCGCCGGCTGTCGCTGCTGGGGCGGCTGGACGAGGCCGCGACGACGCTGCAGTCGCTGCCCGCCGCCGCACTGACGCCGGCGTTGGCAGCGGTCGCCGAGCTGTGCGCCGCCGGGCTGGCGCTGCGCTCGCTGCGGGTCGTGCCCGCGCGGGCGGCGCTGGCGCGTGCGCACGCGGCCGCGTCACGCGCACGGGTGCCCGCGCTGCTCGCGGAGGTGGAGCGCGCGCGCGCCGCGTTCGAGCAACCCGCCGCGCGTCGGATCGGCACCGGCGGCGAGCGCGCGCTGCGCCTGGACGACGTCGCCGCGCTGCTGGCCTCGGACGCGCTGGTGGTCGACGGCTGCCGGCGCGGCGTGGGCGGGGATGGTCGCTGGTTTCCCCTGGTCCGGCGGCCGGTCCTGTTCGCGCTGGCACGTGCGCTGGCCGCGGCCTGGCCCGGCGACGTCGAGCGCGAGGCGCTCATCGCCGGCGCGTTCGGCTTCCGCGATCCCGACGAGACGCATCGTGCCCGGCTGCGCGTGGAGATCGGCCGCCTGCGCGCGCTCGTCCGGGACGTCGCGCAGATCGAGGCGACGCCGTCCGGCTTCGCGCTGCGGCCGCGAGGCGGGCGCGCAGTGGCGCTGCTGGCGCCGCCGATCGAAGGCGAACAGGCCTCGCTCGTGGCACTGTTGTCCGACGGCGCGCCCTGGTCGACCTCGGCCCTCGCGCTCGCGCTGAACGCCAGCCAGCGCACCGTGCAGCGGGCGCTCGCCGAGCTGGAGGCCGACGGCCGCGTGCGCGCGCTGGGGCACGCCCGGGCGCGGCGCTGGCTCGCGCCGCCGCTGGCCGGATTCACGACGATCTTGTTACTCCCCGCCGCGCTCCCGCCTGGGTAGAGTGCATTCCAACGCGCCACGGTGGCGCCACGAAGGATGCGACGATGACTTCCCGCAAGGCCCTCCCGCCCGCCCGCCCGGCCGAGATCGTGCGCGAGTACGCGTTCGACGGTGTCGACAGCGTCGCCGGCGTCACCCATGACGGCCGCCACGTGTGGGCCGCCACCGGCGGCGCGCTGCTGGCCTTCGACCCGGCCAGCGGCGCCGAGACCCGCCGCGTCGAGCAACCCTGCGACGCCGGCACCGCGTTCGACGGCAAGCACTTCTGGCAGATCGCCGAGAAGCGCATCGCCAAGATCGACGCTGCCAGCGGCCGCGTCCTCGGGTCGATCCCGGCGCCGGGCGACGGCGGCGACTCCGGCCTGGCCTGGGCCGAAGGCAGCCTGTGGGTGGGCCAGCATCGTGACCGCCGCATCCACCAGATCGACCCGGCCACCGGCGCCATCCTGCGCACGATCGCCTCCGACCGCTTCGTCACCGGCGTGACGTGGGTCGACGGCGAGCTGTGGCACGGCACCTGGGAAGGCGATGAGAGCGAGCTGCGCCACATCGACCCGGCCGACGGCGCGGTGCTCGAGCGCGTCCGGATGCCCGCGGGCGCCGGCGTCAGCGGCCTCGAGTCCGACGGCGCGGGCCTGTTCTATTGCGGCGGCGGCCGAAGCGGCAAGGTGCGCGCCGTCCGCCGCCCGCGCAAGACGGCGGCCTGAGCCGCCGATCCCCGGCCCGATCCGGACGCCGGCGCCCGCGCCGGGCTGCTGCCGGGCAGCCGCGTCCCTGTCCTAACCAACCAGTGAGTCGGAAAAATCCCTCCGCCTCGTCCGCTCGACCATCCCATCCAGGAGCCTGCCATGAACACCGCAATCTCGACGCCCCATGACGCCCCGCACCCCGTCGCCTCGCTCGACGACTGGACCGAGCGGCGCCGCCAGCTGCTGGCGCGCGAGAAGGAACTGACCCGCCTGGGCGACCAGGTGGCGCGCGAACGCCGCGCGCTGCCCTGGGTCCGGATCGACAAGCCCTATGTCTTCGACACGCCCGACGGCCCGCGCTCGCTGTCCGAGCTGTTCGACGGCCGCCGCCAGCTGATGGTGCAGCACTTCATGCTGGCCCCGGGCTGGGAGCAGGGCTGCAAGAGCTGCTCGTTCATGGCAGACCACCTGGTCGGCGCGCAGGTCCACCTGCAGCATCGTGACGTCAGCGTGCTGCTCGTGTCGCGCGCCCCGCTGCCCGAAATCGAGCGCTTTCGCCGGCGCATGGGCTGGCCGCTCAAGTGGGCGTCGGCCAGCGGCAACGACTTCAACCTCGACTTCCACGTCAGCTTCCCCGAAGGGACGCGCAGCGGGGACGAGGTCTACTACAACTGGCACATGACGGCGTTCCCGAAGGAGGAGGCGCCCGGCATCAGCTTCTTCTGCAAGGACGATGCAGGCCAGGTCTTCCACACCTATTCCACCTTCGGCCGCGGCGTGGAGGTGATGATGGGCACGTACCACCTGCTGGACCTGGCGCCGAAGGGCCGCGACGAGGAGCGCGACGGGTACGGCATGGCCTGGGTGCGCCATCATGACCGCTACGAGGACGCGCCCGCGGCGTCCGCGTGCTGCGCCTCGAACGCCTGAGGCCGCACGGGCGCGCGACGAGAACGCCATGACCGGCATCGGACCCTGGCTGGCGGTCGCGGGCGTCGGCGCGCTGCACGGCCTCAACCCCGCGACGGGCTGGGCGTTCGTCGCGGCCGGGGCCGCGCGCGCGCGCCACGGCGAACGTCCGCAGGCTTGGCGTGCGCTGGCGCCGGTGGTGCTCGGCCACACGGCCTCGGTCGTGCTGGTGGCGGCGTTGGCGGCCCTGGGCATGGCCGCGGAGCGCGGCCTGCTGCCCTGGCTCGCCGGCGCCGGCGCGATGGTCGCGGCGGCGGTGCACGTGTCGGCCCGCGGTTGCGGGCGAGGGCACCCTGCCGCGGCACCGGCGGGCCTGGCGCTGTGGTCGCTGGCCGCAGGCGCGCTGCACGGCGCCGGCATGATGCTCGTGCCCGCCCTCGCGCCGCTGTGCGTGTCCGCGTCGCCCGGACGCGAGATCACGGCATCGGGATCGATGGCGCTGGCGCTCGCGGCGGTCGCCGTGCACCTGGCGTCGATGCTGTCGGTGACGGGGGCGCTGGGCGCACTGGCCGGCCGCGGCTGGAGCGCTTGGCGTCGTCGCGCGGGCCGGACGGCGATCGGGCCGTGAGCCGCTCGCCGCCCCTCAGCGGGCGCCGGCCGAGGCCGGCAGCGGCCGCGCATCGACCAGCCATGGCTCGGCGCGTTGCCCGAAGGCCACCGTCGCGACGAACCGGCTGCGTTCATCGCCGCCGCGACGGGGCCGTTGGACGGCGGCGAAGGCCGGGCGCAACGCCAGCGGCACGTTGACTTCCTCGATGCTCAACGACTCGATGCGGCCGCCGTCGACGAGGTCCTCGGTGTCGCGCAAGCGGCCGACCGTGGCGCGCACGACGGCGTACATCGCGCGGTCGGCGTAGCGGGCGCGCAGCGCCGCGCGGTCGAGCCCGGCGTCGACGGCGAACAGGCGGGTGCCATCGTGCGGCACCTCGACGTGCGCCGCCACGTGCGGTGGCGGCTTCGCGGCCTCGGCAGCGGCGGCCGAAGCGGCTTCGGCGGCAGCTGCCGCGTTCCACGCACGGTACGCCGGGCCGTCCAGCTCCAGCACCACCCAGACCTCGCGCACCTCGTGCGGCCGATGGAACCCGGGCGCGCGGCCGGGGCGGCCCATGTCGAAACCGAGCTCGGCCATCTTGCGGTTGTCCAGCCACCCCGGGCTCGCGTCGTCGTAGTAGTAGGTGGTCCGGCGGGTGCCCGTCTTCGCCGCCGGATTGCAGCGCCAGTCCAGCCGCAGCGACAGGCCGCTGTTCTCGGCGCCGGGCGGGGCCCAGGCGCTCCACGGCACGGACAGCTCGCGTTCGCTCAGCTGCAGGCGGCTGTCCGGTTCGCCGGAGCGGTTCCAGGCGGCGCCCCCGAGCGCCACCGCGTTGGTGAGCACCAGCAACGCCAGGCCGGCGACGGTGGCGGTACGTCGATTCCAGTTCATGCGAGCACCCCGCGCAGGCGACGGAACACGACCAGCAGCAGCACGGCGACCAGGCCGAGGACCAGGAAGAACACGTACTTGGGCATCCAGGCCCACCACCAGTCGAAGAACTTCGTGTACAGGAAGATCAGGAACAGCGTGACGCCGGTATGGGTGACGTCCTTCCAGTCGCGCCGCGTGCCCCACCAGGTGAGCGCGGCGGTGCCGGCGAAGCCCAGCACCTGGTACAGGCCCTCCACGAGCGGGCGATCGAGCGCCAGGTAGCTCGCGTCGCCCCAGTTGGCGAGCACCAGCATCGGCAGGAACAGCGTCAGCATGCCCAGCACGCGCCAGGTTGCAGCGAAGCCCGGGAACCTGGACTGGTCGGCCACGCGCGGTACGAGGAAGATGGCGATGGCCGCGGGAAAGAAGTTCTCGGGATGCTGGCCGAAGTACAGCCAGTACAGGCCGCCCCAGGTGCCCGTGCGGGCCGAGATGAAGGCGACCAGGCACGCGATCCCGGCCACCAGCAGCAGGCGCAGCTCCCACGTGTAGGCCAGGACGAAGGCGTAGGCGGCCCAGGCCAGCAGCGCCTTGTCGGACGGCGTGATGTCGAAGATCTGACCCAGCATCGCGATGTCCAGCACGAAGCAGGCGAACGCCACCATCGCGGCCAGCTTGGTGAAGTAGCCGCTGGCATCGACGCGGCCCAGCCATGCGGTCAGTCCGAACGAGCCGAGCGCGAAGGCCAGCAGCGTGGCGACCTGCGCCGGCGTCGAGAACTCGCCCCAGAAGTTGTGGAACAGGAAGAACACGCTCGCGGCGAGCGCGAGCGCGCCGACCAGCGACGCGATGCGCATGCCCAGCGACAGCTGCTTGGCCCGCGTGTCGCGGTCGACGTCGAAGCCCGCGTGCAGCGCGGCCAGCAGCGTGTCGTGGTGGCGCTGCAGCGTCGCGCGCGGGCCGTCGTCCAGGCGCAGCGCGCCCTCGGCCTCGACGCGGGCGAGTTCCCGGCGGAAGGTCAGGATGTCGTCGACGCGCGATTGTGCGTCGGCCCGGGTGGCAGTGGTCATGTGCGGCTGCATGGAGGCGGAGCATGCCGCAAGCCGCGGTGGGCTGCCAGCGGGGGGCGCCCGGGTGTCGCCAGCGTGGCCCGGCGGCATCGGCGCCCGATACCTTCGCGGCGGCCGGTGCTCAGGCCGCGGCGGCCGACCGCCGGAACACCGCTCCCGGGCTGAAGCCCGTCACGAGCGCCGTGCCGGCGATGACGATCGCGGCGCCCACCCAGGTGTTCCAGCCGATCGCCTCGCCCAGGAACAGGTGGCCCCACAGCACGCCGAACACCGGGATGAGGAAGGTGACCGTCAGCGCGGAGGCAGCGCCGAGGTCCGCCACCAGCCGGAAGTACAGCAGGTAGGCGATGCCGCTGCACAGGACGCCGAGCGCCAGCACCGCCAGGCCGATCGCCAGCGTGGGCGCGGCGGGCGCCGGCGCGAACGGCACGGCGGGCGCGATCAGCAGGGTCGCGGCCCACATGCTGCCGTGGGCGTTGGCGAACGCGTCCACCTTCTTCGCGGACTTCGCGTAGTTGGTGGCCACGCCGTACGAGAACGTGGCCGCCAGGCCGAGCGCGATCGCGAGCGGCGCGCCCGGGCGCAGGCTCTCCGGGTCGAAGCCGACGAGCAGCGCGACGCCGCCCACGCCGAGCGCGAGGCCCAGCAGCGCCTTCGGCGCGATCGCGCTGCGCGTCCATACGGCCCCGATCACCGCGCCCCAGATCGGCGCGGTCGCGTTGAGGATGGACAGCAGCGAGGCCGACAGCGTGCGCGCCGCGAACGCGAACAGCAGGAAGGGCAGGGCGGAGTTGAACAGGCCCAGCACGAGGAAGTGCCGCGCATGGCGGCGCGGCTCGAGCGGCTTGCGCATCGCCGCGCCGACGATCGCCAGGAACAGTGCGGCCGACAGGACGCGGCAGAAGATCAGCAGCGTCGGCCCCAGCACCGGCGCGCCCATGCGCATGAACAGGAACGAGGCGCCCCAGATGGCGGACAGGCTGAGCAGGCGGACGAGGCTGGCGGCGGTCATGGGCGATCGAGTCGTTGGGTTGGAGACGATTGTCGCGAGCCGCGCCGGTCGGAACACGCCATTTTCGGACACGGAAATGGCCAATCGACACCGCGCGCGCTTCAGGGTCTCCGGGCCGCGGCCCGATCGCGCGGAGTCCGTACATTTCGATGTCCGGATATGGCGTGTCGCCGACGCCCCGCGTCGTGAGAATGCGCCCGTCCCAACCCTTCAGGAGATCACATGGAACAACGACGACTCGGCGCCTCCGGCTTCATGGTGCCCGCGCTCAGCCTGGGCACCGGCACCTTCGGCGCCGGCAACGCCTTCTTCGCCGCCTGGGGCTCGACCGACGCCGACGGCGCGCGCAACCTGGTCGACATCTGCCTCGAGCACGGCCTGACGATGTTCGACACGGCCGACGTGTATTCCAACGGCATGGCCGAGCAGGTGCTGGGCAAGGCGATCGCGGGGCGGCGCGACCAGGTGCTGCTCTCGACCAAGGCGACCTTCCGCAGCGGGCCCGGTCCGAACGACGTCGGCTCGTCGCGCCATCACCTGCGGGCGGCGGTGGAGGGCTCGCTGCGGCGCCTGGGCACCGACTACGTCGACCTGTTCCAGCTGCATGGCTTCGACGCGTTGACGCCGGTCGAGGAGACCCTGGCCACGCTCGACGAGCTCGTGCGCGAGGGCAAGATCCGCTACCTCGGCGTGTCCAATTTCTCGGGCTGGCACCTGATGAAGTCGCTCGCGGCGTCGGCGCGACTGGGCCTGCAGCGCTACGTCGCGCACCAGGCGTACTACTCGCTCGTGGGGCGCGACTACGAGTGGGAGCTGATGCCGCTGGGCCTGGACCAGGGCGTCTCGGCGGTGGTGTGGAGCCCGCTGGGCTGGGGCCGGCTGACCGGCAGGATCCGCCGCGGCTCGGGCATCCCGGCGCAGAGCCGGCTGCACGCGACGGCCGACAAGGGCCCGCCGGTCGACGACGAGCTCCTGTTCAAGGTGGTGGACGCGCTCGCCGCGGTCGGCGAGGAGGTGGGCAAGTCGGTCCCGCAGGTGGCGCTGAACTGGCTGCTGCAGCGCCCGACGGTGGCCAACGTGATCGTCGGCGCACGCGACGAGAAGCAGTTGCGCGAGAACCTGGGGGCGGTCGGCTGGAACCTCAGCGCCGACCAGGTCCGGCGGCTCGACGAGGCGAGCGCGGTCACGCGGCCCTATCCGTACTGGCACCAGGAAAGCTTCACCGAGCGCAACCCGCTGCCGGTCTGATCGCTTCTCAGTAGAACCAGACCGTCGTGATGCGATCGCCCTCGACCCGGTAGACGGCGATCGCCTCGACCGTCTCGTCCTGCAGGCCGGCGACATGCTCGTGGTCGACGACCGTGTTGCCGCTGACGATGCGGGCCACCACGGTCGCATGCAGGCGGGGCAGGTTGAAGCGCTTGCTCGCGTAGTGCGCCGCGAACGCCGCCTTGCCCGCGAGCACCGGGTCGGTGGCGGGCGGGCGGAACACCCGGACGTCGTCGCTGTATTCCGCGACGAAGCGCTCGAGGTCGCGCGCGTTGTAGGCCTCGAGCTGGCGTTGCACCGGATCGGCTGGATTCATGGCGGACCTCGCGACAACGGGAAGGATGCGAACCTCAACGGCCCGGCTGGCAGAACATCTTGTCCGCGTCCGGCCGGCCGTGGATCGTGAAGGCGAACGCCGAGACCGCGTCGCTCTCGAACAAGCGCTCGACGTGGAACGACGAGCCGTCGGACCAGTGGAAGCTGCCGTTGACCGTGCCGTCCGCCAGGCGCGAGCCGACGGCCGTGTGCACGACCGGCTGCGTCGCGGAATCGAAGGGCAGGCTCACGCCGTCGACCACCACGCCGTGCGCGTCGAGCACGAACTGCGCCGGACGCGTCGCGCGCGCGCCGTGCGCCAGCGAGCGGCAGGAGCCGCGCACCGGCGCGCTCGTCGCGAACATCGGCGCGACGTACGTGGCGAGGTTGAACGACGGCGCGGCGATCTTCGCCGACGAGAAATCGACTTCTGCGCATTCCGTGCCGCGGGTGACGTTGGCATTCGGTGCGCCTTCGCCGGCCTCCATGAAGCCGCTCGACTCGCCCGGCACCGCGCGCTCGATGCTGAAGGACCTGCCGCCCGCGTAGACGTCGGCATGGACGGTCACCGTCTGCGGGTCGCCTTCGACGCGACGTTCGAAACCCATCTCGCCGGTCGGATCGAACAGCGACACGTCGATCGACGGACCGACGACGCGGCCATCGGCCGTGATGTCCAGGACGCTCTCGGCCGGCTGCTCGACCTCGACGTCGATGCCGTGGCATGAGCGCGCGGGGTAGTGGCCGGCGAGCAGGCGCGCGACACGCTCCTTCATCGCGGGGATCGACATGGGTGCCGCGTGTGCGGCGGTGACCGCGGCAATCAGCAGGCTCGTGCAGGCGCGGATGAGTCGAGTCGTCTTCAAGCGCGTTCCTCCGGGGGTGTTCTTCGTTCGGCGCGCCAGATTCTGACGCGTGAACGGCGCGATCGAGGACCCGTTCGTGGGATGGCAGCAGGCCGGTTAAGATCACGCCATGTTCCGCCGCAACGCCTCCGCCAGGTCGCGCACGCCCGCTCCCGCGCGCGTGACGCCCGCGCGCGCCGCTGCGGTCAAAGCGAAAAAGCCGTTGCTCGTCTGACCGGGGCTGCGGTTCCGTCGTCCAGATGAGCGACGGAACCTGCCCTCCCGCGGAAGAAACCTTCACGGAACCTCGGCCTGCTCTGCGCGCTCATCCAACGACGGTCATTGTCCGGTCGTTGCTGGAAAGGAAAGCTGCGTGAGCCATGTCGAATTCTCCGGGGTCTGGATCCCCATCGTCACCCCGTTCCGCTCGGGACGCGTCGACCACGGCGCACTCGAAGCGCTCGTGAAGCGGCTCGCCGCCGACGGCGTCGCGGGCTTCGTCGTCTGCGCCACCACCGGCGAGGCGCCGTTGCTCACTGACGTCGAGCGCGTCGAGGTGCTGGGCACCATCAAGGCCGCCACGACGCTGCCGCTGGTCATGGGCGCCTCGGGCACCACCGCCGGCGAGGTGCTGCGCCGCGCCGACGCCGCCATGGCGCACGCGCCCGACGCGTTCATGGTGACGGCGCCTGCGTACCTGCGCCCGTCGCAGGACGCGCTGCGGGCCTTCTTCACGACGATCGCCGATGCGCTGCCGGCGCCGCTGGTCCTCTACGACATCCCCGCGCGCACCGGCGTGCGCATCGAGCTCGACACGCTGCTCGCGCTGGCCGCGCATCCGAACATCGTAGGCCTGAAGGACTGCGGCGGCCGCGTCGCGCAGACGGAGGCCGTGATCGCCGACGGCCGGCTGCAGGTGCTGAGCGGCAACGACGACGAGTGGTTCTCGACGCGCTGCCTCGGCGGCGCCGGCGCCATCGCCGCGACGGCCCACATCCGCACCGACCTGTTCGTCGCGTTCGACCGCGCGCTGGCGCGAGGCGACCTGGCCGCCGGCCGCACGCTGTGGCGCCAGCTCAAGCCGCTGGCGGTCGGCATGTTCGCCGAGCCGAGCCCGGGTCCGCTCAAGGCGCTCCTGGCGGCGCAGGGCGAATGCGCGAACGAGCTGCGGGCGCCGTTGACGACGGCCTCGCCGGACTTGCAGGCGCACCTGCTGGCGCTGGTGGCTGCGCTGCCCGCGCGGGCCTGACCCCGTCGGGCGAGTCGAACGACCGCCCTACGGCGTGTCGCCCGCCAGCGCGGCGAGCGCCCGGCCCTGCAACCTGCGCACCGCCATGTGGCTCGCGGCAGTCGAGCCGATGGCGTCGTAGAAGGCGGCGGTGTCGGCCTTGGCGGCCACCGTCAGCCACTCGATGCGCGAACAGCCGTGTTCGAGCGCGACGCGCGCGAGGGCCGACATGGCCCGCCGCGCGACGCCGGCCCGCCGGTGTTCCGGCCGCACGTACAGCGCGTTCAGGTACAGGTCGCGCCCGCCGGTGAACGTGCCCCATTTCCACGAGTGCAACGTGAAGCCGGCCATCTGGCCGTCGTGCTGGACGAAATGGGCGATGACCAGCGGCGAGGGGCCGGACAGCGCGGCGCGCAACGATGCCTCGGTCGTGCGGACGTCGGCGACGCCGTCGCTCGCGCCGAGCTCCAGCAGCATCGCGTGCAGCACCGCGATGTCGGCGGCGGAGGCGGGCACGAGCTCGATCGCCACGTCGGTCAGCGCGCCGCGCTCGCGGCTGCCGCGGCGCGTTCCGCAAGCACCGCCGCACGTTCGCGCGGGTCGATGCGCAGCTTGCCGCAGACCTGGTCGTGCGTCTTCAGGTACGCCTGGAGTTGCGCCTCGTGCGCCGCCCGCACCTGGGACGCGGCGAGGCGATCGTCGGCGGTGCGTGACGCATCGACGGCGAGGTGGTCGGCATCGCCGCGACGGACGAGCGCCACGATGCGATCCTCGGAATCCATGCAGGCGCGCGCGTCGTCGAGCGATGCAGCCGGGGCCGGCGGCGGGGGCCCGGTCGTGAACGTCTGGCGCTTCGGCCCCAGCGTGCCGCAGGCCAGCAGCGCGCCGCCGTCCTGCGCACTGGCATAGATGCCCACCGGACGACCGGCGATCGAGTCCGTGCCGGGCGCGAGCGTCGGCTTGTCGAGCGTGAACATGACGACGGCCATGCCGTCGCGGTCGGCTCGCAAACGCGGCACGTCGGGCACGATGGGCGGCGTCTCCGCGGCAGAGGCGCAGCGTTCCGGGTCGGCCAGGTGCAGTGCGAAGTTCCGGTCGCGCGGCATGCGGAACAGGCGCAGCGTCACGTCGAGGTGGTGGTACGCGTTCTCGACGACGTCGATCGCGCCGTTGGCCGACTGCCCGGCCGCGGGCTCCAGAACCGCCGTCGAGGCCGTCTGCGCGCCGGCGTGCGACGCGGCAAGCAGCGCGGCCACCGCCAGCGCGCCGACCCGGTGTCGCAGCGCGCTCACGCTTGCGACGGCGCCGGCGCCTCGAGGTGATACTGCGTCGCGCGCTCGACCTCGTTCCTCGACCCGAGGAACACCGCCACGCGCTCGTGCAGCTTCGTGGGCTGCAGATCCATGATGCGCTGGCGGCCGTTGGTCGACGCGCCGCCGGCCTGCTCGATCAGGAAGCTCATCGGATTGGCCTCGTACAGCAGGCGCAGCTTGCCGGCCTTCTCGGGCTCGCGCTTGTCCCACGGGTACATGAACACGCCGCCGCGGCTGAGGATGCGGTGCACGTCGGCCACCATCGAGGCGACCCAGCGCATGTTGAAGTCCTTGCCGCGCGGCCCGTCCTTGCCCTGCAGGCATTCGTCGATGTAGCGAGTGACCGGCGCCGCCCAGTGGCGCTGGTTGGACATGTTGATCGCGAATTCCTTCGTGTCCTCGGGGATGCGCACGTTCTCGGCGGTGAGCACCCACGAGCCCATCTCGCGATCGAGCGTGAACATCGCCACGCCGTCGCCCACGGTCAGCACCAGCATGGTCTGCGGGCCGTAGATGCAGTAGCCCGCGGCCGCCTGGTTCTTGCCGGCCTGCAGGAAGTCGTCCTCGGCCACGCCGTGGTGGTGGCCCACCTTGCGCAGCACCGAGAAGATGGTGCCGATCGACACGTTGACGTCGATGTTGGACGAGCCGTCCAGCGGATCGAACAGCAGCAGGTATTCGCCCTGCGGATAGCGGTTGGGCACGACGTGGATGGTGTCCATCTCCTCGGACGCCATGGCCGCCAGGTGGCCGCCCCATTCGTTGGCCTCGATCAGGACCTCGTTGGAGATGATGTCCAGCTTCTTCTGCACCTCGCCCTGCACGTTCTCGGAACCGGCCGAGCCCATGACGTCGCCGAGCGCGCCCTTGTTGACGGCGATCGCGATGTGCTTGCACGCGCGCGCCACGACCTCGATCAACAGGCGCAGCTGCGACGGGATGCGCCCGTGCTCGCGCTGCTGCTCGACGAGGTACTGGGTGAGGCTGACCTTCTTGGCCATGGACAACTCCTGAAGTGTGGAAACGGGTTCGACCAACGGCCTGTCATCCTGCGCGGAGCGAGGCGCAGTCGCAGGATCCACGCCTGGGAGGCGCCTCGGCCGGGGTGGATCCTGCGACTGCGCGCAGGATGACCGGTGAAGGTTGCCGCGCGACGGACAGCGGTCGCGGCGCGGCCGGTTGGCGATCAGCGGATCATCAATCCTTGAGCGCGCGGTCGACGACCTCGCGCACGTCGGGGCTGAGATCGGACTTCGCCGCCACGCGCACCAGGGCCTCGCGCGCCGCGCCGCGGTACGGCTCGGCCAGGTTGCGCCAGCGGTCGAGCGCGCGCGCCAGGCGCGAGGCGACCTGCGGGTTGATGCCGTCGAGCTCGACCACCTTCTCGGCCCAGAACACGTAGCCCTTGGCGTCGGCGCGGTGGAACGCGGCCGGGTTGAAGTTGCACAGCGAGAACAGCAGGCTGCGCACCCGGTTCGGGTTGTGCATCGAGAAGTCGGGGTGCTGCAGCAGCGCCTTCACGCCGGCGAACACGCGACCGCCCTTCTCCGGCGCGCGGGCCTGCAGCATGAACCACTTGTCGACCACCAGCGCCTCGTGGCGGAACAGCTCGTGGAAGCGGGCGACGGCGGGCGCGGCCAGCTCCGAATGCACCGCCACCAGCGCGCCGAGCGCACCGAGGCGGTCGGTCATGTTGCCCGCGTCCTTGAAGCGCTGGTAGGCCTTGCCCGGCCACACGGCGTCGCCGCTGCGCACGGCGTGGCGCACCAGCATCGCGAGCGCGAGGTTGGCGAGCGCGCGGCGGGCGCTCTGGCGGCCGTCCGGGCTGTAGCCTTCGCGCACCTGGTTCTCTTCCCAGGCGGCGAGCCAGTCCTCGTGCAGGCGCGCCGCGAGCTGGTCCTGCATCTGCAGGCAGACGGCATGCACGCGCTGCGGGTCGACCGGCACGGTGAGCTGCTCGGAGACGTACGCCTCGGACGGCGGCGTCAGCACCAGTTCCTTGAACGCCGGGTCGAGCCACGGGTCGCGCAGCACCGAGCGCATCGCGGCGACATAGGCGTCGTTGAGCGACAGCGTGCCGTCGCCCGCGATGGCGGCCACCAGCTGCGACAGCGCCAGGCGCTGGCCGGCTTCCCAGCGGTTGACCGGGTCGGTGTCGTGGGCCAGCAGCACCAGGCGATCGGCGTCGGACAGGCCGTCGTCGAGGATGACCGGCGCCGAGAAATCGCGCAGCACCGATGGCACGACGTCGTCGGGCACATTCACGAAACGGTAGACGCGCTCGGCCTCCGACAGCACCAGCACGCGCTCGGTGGGCGCCGTGGCGCCGTCGGCCAGCATCTCGCCCTCGAGCTGCAGCGGCACGGCGCGGCCGTCGCGAGTGAACAGCGCGAAACGCACCGGGATCACGAACGGCTGGCGCTCGGCGCCGGCGGCGGCCTGCGGGGCCGAGAAGTCCTGCCTGAGCGTCAGCGTGAACAGGCCGGTGCCGGCGTCGGGCACCGCAATGGCGTTCAGCCGCGGCGTGCCCGACTGCGCGTACCAGCGCTTGAACGCGGGCAGCTGGCGGCTCAGCTCGCTGTCGGGGTTCGCGTCGGCGATGGCCTGCGCGAAGTCGTCGCAGGTGACGGCCTGGCCGTCGTGGCGCCGGAAGTACTCGGTGACGCCGCGCTCGAAGCCGGCGCGTCCCACCAGCGTCTGCATCATGCGAACGAGCTCCGAGCCCTTCTCGTAGACGGTGGTGGTGTAGAAGTTGTCGATCGCGACGTAGCTGTCCGGGCGCACCGGATGCGACATCGGGCCTGCGTCCTCGGGGAACTGCTGCTGGCGCAGGAAGCGCACGTCGTCGATGCGCTTGACGCCGCGCGCCGACTTCGAGCCCGCCATGTCCTGCGAGAACTCCTGGTCGCGGAAGACGGTCAGGCCTTCCTTGAGCGACAGCTGGAACCAGTCGCGGCAGGTGATGCGGTTGCCCGTCCAGTTGTGGAAGTACTCGTGGCCGACGACGCTCTCGATCAGCGCGTAGTCGGTGTCGGTGGCCGTGGCGGGGCTGGCGAGCACGTACTTGGTGTTGAACAGGTTCAGGCCCTTGTTCTCCATCGCACCCATGTTGAAGTCCTCGACCGCCACGATCATGAAGCGCTCGAGATCCAGCGGCAGGCCGAAGCGCGCCTCGTCCCACACCAGCGACGCGACCAGCGAGTTCATCGCATGCTCGGTCTTGTCGAGGTCGCCGCGGCGCACGAACACCTGCAGCAGGTGGTCCTTGCCGGCGCGGCTGATGACGCGCTGCTCGCGCGCGACGAGGTCCGCGGCCACCAGCGCGAACAGGTAGCACGGCTTGGGGAACGGGTCGTTCCAGCGCGCGAAGTGGCGGCCGTTGTCCAGCTCGCCCTGCTCCTGCAGGTTGCCGTTGGACAGCAGCACCGGGTACTTCGCCTTGTCCGCGCGCAACGTGACGGTGTAGATCGCCATCACGTCGGGGCGATCGAAGAAGTAGGTGATGCGGCGGAAGCCCTGGGCCTCGCATTGCGTGAAGAAGCCGCCGCCGGAGGTGTACAGGCCCGACAGCTCGGTGTTCTTCTCGGGGCACACGGTGTTGCGGATCTCGAGCAGGAACGAGTCCGCGGCCGGCGCGTCGATCACCAGCTGGCCGTCCTCGTGGCGGAACGACACGCTCTGGCCGTCGACGAGCACGCGCAGCAGGTTGAGGCCTTCGCCGTCCAGGCGCAGCGGCTCGGTCGGACGCTCCGCGTTGCGCTCGATCGCGAGCTTGCTGGCGACGATCGTCTTGGCGGGGTCGAGGTCGAACGTCAGGTCGACGGTGCGCACCCAGTAGGCCGGGGCGGTGTAGTCTTCACGGCGGATCAGGGCAGGTGTGCCTTCACGCATGGCAGTCTCTCTATGTTCTGGATGTCAGGTTCGGCAGACTGGTCGTCGCCTTTTTCCAACCGCCGCCGGCGCTGGTCGGCCGGCGGGAGATTTCAAGCTCTCGGGAAGCGAGGATCACATCCGAGCCTAACCGAGCTCCCCCTCGGGGGGCAGCGACCGGAGGGAGCGTGGGGGCTCACAATCCCTGCTTCAGGCTCTCGGCGATGAACCCGTCGAGGTCGCCGTCGAGCACCTTCTGGGTGGCGGAGACCTCGTAGTTGGTGCGCAGGTCCTTGATGCGGCTCTGGTCGAGCACGTACGAGCGGATCTGGTGGCCCCAGCCCACGTCGGTCTTGGAGTCCTCGAGCTTCTGCTGCTCTTCCTTCTGCTTGCGCATCTCGTGCTCGAACAGGCGCGAGCGCAGCATCTGCCAGGCCTCGTCGCGGTTGCGGTGCTGCGAACGGTCGTTCTGGCACTGCACGACGATGCCGGTGGGAATGTGCGTGAGCCGCACGGCCGAGTCGGTCTTGTTGATGTGCTGGCCGCCGGCGCCGGACGCGCGGAAGGTGTCCGTGCGCACGTCGGCGGGGTTGATGTCGATCTCGATGGAGTCGTCGACCTCCGGGTACACGAACAGCGACGCGAAGGACGTCTGGCGCAGGCCGGCCCCGAACGGGCTCTTGCGCACCAGGCGGTGCACGCCGGTCTCGGTGCGCAGCAGGCCGAACGCGTACTCGCCCTCGACCTTGATCGTCGCGCTCTTGATGCCGGCGACGTCGCCTTCGGTCTCCTCCAGCACCTCGGCCTTGAAGCCCTTGCGCTCGCAGTAGCGCAGGTACTGGCGCAGCAGCATCTGCGCCCAGTCCTGGGCCTCGGTGCCGCCGGCGCCGGACTGGATGTCGACGAAGCAGTTCAGCGGGTCGGACGGGTTGCTGAACATGCGGCGGAATTCCAGGCCCTCGACCGTCTCCTGCAGTTTGGCCGCGTCGGCCTCGATCTGCTGCAGGCTGTCGACATCGCCTTCGTCCTTGACCATCTCGAAGAGTTCGGCGTTGTCGGCCAGGTTGGTCGTGAGGTGGTCGATGGTGGAGACGACCTGCTCCAGCGAGCGCTTCTCGCGCCCGAGCTCCTGCGCCCGCTGCGGCTCGTTCCAGACCGCCGGGTTCTCCAGCGTCGCGTTGACTTCCGTCAGCCGATGCGACTTGCGGTCGTAGTCAAAGATACCCCCTGAGCGCGTTGGTGCGCTCGGTGAGGTCGGCAATGGTCTTGCCGATGGCGTTGATGCGTTCGATGTCCATGTTGGATCTTCTTGCTGGGCGCGGCCGGACAGGGGCGGCGGCGCAGGGTGTGGAATGGTTGCGCGAGCTGCGCGCGGAAGCGCGATTTTCGCATGGACGGACCGGCCGCTGCCGGCACGCCTCAGTTCTCGTGGTCGACCTGCATCTCGGCGTCGAACGACGCGCGCAGCACCACCAGCCGCCGGGTGTCGGCCGTGTGCAGCAAGGCCCCCACGCACGCCACCACGAGCCCGGCCGCTGCCAGATAGCGCACCAGCGTCGCCCGCGGCCCGGCGGCGCGCGGGGACGCGGCCATCACGATGCCCAGTGCCACGCCGCCGAGCAGGCCCCCGACGTGCGCCGAGTTGTCGACGCCCTTCATCATGAAGCCCATTCCCACGTTGATGACGATCGCCTGGATCAGTCCCGTGTGAATGCCTGGCTGCAAGTGCTTGGGAAGGTGCGCGAACCGCGGGGTGGGCAGCACCTGGCCGGCCAGCAGGGCGCCGAAGAGCGCCATCACCGCGCCGGAGGCCCCCACGCTGACGGTCACCAGGGAGGCCACGCTCTCCCGCGTGACCCGCACCTCGCTCCAGAAGACGCTGGCGCAGCTGGCGAGCAGGCCGCCCGCGATGTAGATGGCCAGCATGCGGCCGGTGCCGAACTCGTATTCGACCTGCGGCGCGGTGAACGCCAGCACGTACATGTTGAGCGCCAGGTGCACGAGGCTGCCGTGCAGGAACATCGCCGTCAGGAGGCGCCAGGTGTCGCCGGTCAGCGTGTACAGCGGCAGGTCGCCGCCCCACCTGATCAGCGTGTACGTGGACGCGTTCATCGGCGAGACGCCGTTGGCGACCTGCAGCAGCCAGATGCCTACGCTGAGCGCGACCAGCACGCCGGTGGCGACCGGGAGCCGGTGCCGGGGCAGCGGCGGGGAATTGGGAACGCTAGTCATGCGACGGATTCTTCCATGCGAACCGGCCGCCGGGTTGATCCGGTTGGTGCGGCGCCCACGGCCGGGCATGATGAGGCTCGATGCCGATGCCCGAATTCCCTGCCGATCGCTCCCGCGCCGCCCGCGCGCGGCACTGGCGCCGCACGCAGCGCCTGACCGTCGCCCTGCTGCTGGCCTGGTTCGTCGTCGGCTTCGTCGTCACGTGGTTCGCGCGCGACCTCGACTTCCCGTTCTTCGGCTGGCCGTTCAGCTTCTGGGTGGCCGCGCAGGGCGGCGTCGTGGTGTTCGTCGTGCTGATCGCCGTGTACGCACGGCGCATGGCCCGCAACGACCGCCTCCTGGCCGACGAGACGCACGCCGCCGGTGCGCCGGACCCGAGCCGATGACGCTGCGCACCCGCACCTTCGCGCCGGCGCGCAGCCGCTTCCTGCGCGGCCCCGCGTTCAGCCGCCGCCTGCACTGGATCTACCTGGCCTTCGGCCTCGCGTTCCTGGCGTTCGTCGGCGCGATGGCGCTGCTGGAGCGGCTGGGGCTGCCGCGCACCTGGATCGGCTTCCTGTTCCTGGTGGGGCCGATCGTGTTCTACGCGGGCATCGGCATCCTCAGCCGCACCACCGATCCGACCGAGTACTACGTGGCCGGACGCCGCGTGCCGGCATTCTACAACGGCATGGCCACGGGCGCGGACTGGATGTCGGCCGCGTCGTTCATCGGCATGGCCGGCACGCTGTACCTCAGCGGCTATGGCGGGCTCGCGTACATCCTCGGCTGGACCGGCGGCTTCTGCCTCGTTGCGCTGCTGATCGCGCCCTACCTGCGCAAGTTCGGCCAGTACACGATCCCCGACTTCCTGGCCGCGCGCTACGACGGCAACCTCGTGCGCATGCTCGCGGCGGTCGCGGCCATCGCCTGCTCGTTCCTGTACGTCGTCGCGCAGATCTACGGCGTGGGGCTGATCACCAGCCGGCTCACGGGCGTCGCGTTCGAGGTGGGCGTGTTCTTCGGCCTGGGCGGCATCCTCGTGTGCTCGTTCCTGGGCGGCATGCGCGCGGTGACGTGGACGCAGGTGGCCCAGTACATCGTGTTGCTGGTGGCCTACCTGGTGCCGGTCGCGTGGCTGTCGATCAAGCAGCATGCCACGCCGCTGCCGCAGGCCACCTACGGCTACCAGCTGCAGAAGGTGATCGCGTCCGAGAAGCGGCTGCTCGCCGACCCCGCCGAGCAGCGAGTGATCGCCATCTTCCAGGCGCGCGCCGACGCCGACGACGCACGCCTGGCCGACATCCCCGCCGCGCTGGCCGCCCAGCGCAGCGTGGCCACGCGGCGCATCTCCGAACTCAAGGCCGCCAATGCGCCGCAGGGCGACATCCAGGCCGCCGAACGCGAGCTCGCGCGCCTCCCGCGCGACGCGGACGCCGCGCGCGACGAGTGGACGCGCGTGCGCGACGCCGACCGCGAGCGCGCGCAGCCGCTGGCCGGCATGCCGCCGCACGCGCAGCAGTTCGCCGGCGATCCGCACGGCGACGCCGCCGCGCGCCGCGCGTTCGACGAATCGCGCCGCAACTTCATCGCGCTCGTGTTCTGCCTGATGGTGGGCACCGCGTCGCTGCCGCACGTGCTCACGCGCTTCTACACGACGTCGTCGGTCGCGCAGGCCCGTGCGTCGGTCGGCTGGTCGCTGCTGTTCATCGTCCTGCTGTACCTGACGGCGCCGGCGCTCGCGGTGCTGGTCAAGGTGGAGGTGTTCGACACGCTGGTGGGCACGCGCTTCGACCAACTGCCGGCCTGGATCAACAACTGGGCCCACGTCGACGGCTCGCTGCTGCAGGTCTCCGACGTCAATGGCGACGGCATCCTGCAGCTCGGCGAGATCAAGATCGGCGGCGACATCGTGGTGCTCGCCACGCCCGAGATCGCGGGGCTGCCCTACGTCATCTCGGGGCTGGTGGCCGCGGGCGGCCTGGCGGCGGCGCTGTCCACGGCCGACGGCCTGCTGCTGACGATCGCCAACGCGCTGTCGCACGACCTGTGGTTCCGCATCGTCGACCCCCAGGCCTCCGCCACCCGGCGCGTCACGGTGTCCAAGGTGCTGCTGCTGATGGTGGCGCTCGGCGCCGCGTACGTCACCGCGCAGAAGCCGGGCGACATCCTGCTGCTGGTATCGGCGGCATTCTCGATTGCCGCCTCGGCCTTCTTTCCGGCGCTGGTGCTGGGCGTGTTCTGGAAGCGCGCCAACCGCTGGGGCGCGGCGGCCGGCATGGTGGGCGGCCTGGGGCTGACGCTCTACTACACGCTGGTCAACCAGCCCGGCGTGCGCGAGATCGTCGGCATCAACAGCCCCGTCCAGCTCTGGTGGGGCATCCAGCCCATCGCGGCCGGCCTGTTCGGCGTGCCGTTCGGCTTCGCGCTGCTGGTGGTGGTGAGCCTGCTGACGCCGCCGCCCAGCCGCGCGGCGCGCGAGATGGTGGACGAGGTGCGCCTGCCCTGAACAGGCGCCTGCCTCAGGCGAAGCGATCGTCCGCCGCCCGGGCGTTCTGCCACGCGTCGTAGGCGGCCAGGCGTGCGCGCGTCCACTCCATGCTGGACTGGCCGCGCGCCTCTTCCCAGCCGCGCTCCATCTCGGGCTCGAACTCCTCGAAGGTGGCGCCCGGGTGGCTGGCGACGTTGCGGTTGTAGTGGGCGATGCCGTACGCGTAGGCCGGACTCCAGTCGTCGTCGGCGTCGCGCGGCGTGGCGTAGGCGCGCGAGGCGTAGTTGGCGCGCCAGTAGGCGTCATCGGCGGTCGGGTCGATGGCCTCGGCCACGCCCTTGCCGGCCAGGCCGCCGGCGATCGCGCCGACGGCAGCGCCCACAGCCGTGCCGATCGGCCCCGCGACCGAGGCGACGGCTGCGCCGAAGGCCATGCCCGCGGCCGCGGCGCCCAGGCCCACGCCGATCGGGTGCGCGCCCACCTCGCCCGACAGCGGGTCGCGGTTGGCGCCGGTGTCGGCCTCCGGCGGCGGGGCCGGGACGGGATCCAGCGGAACGATCTTGGTCATCTCGAGCTCCTGCGCGGCGGCGCGTGCGCCACATCGGCTGTCCGGAGCAACCGCCGTTCCCGCGGCGACCGGGACGCTCAGCCCAGGAATGCCGCCAGGCGCGCGGCGACGGCGGCCGGCTGGTCGTGATGCAGCATGTGGCCGCAGTCGTCCAGCAGCACGCGCTCGACGCGCGGCACCTGCGCGAGGCGCTCCTCGAACTCGGCGCGCGGGTAGCGGTTGCCCCAGTACTTCGTGACGTCGGTGTCCGCGCCCTCGACCCACAGCACCGGCGCGGCGATGCGTCGCCAGCCGGCCACGATCTCGGCGGCGCGGTAGGGCACCGGGTTGGTCAGCTTGTGCGCGGGGTCGGCGCGGATGTGCCAGCGGCCGTCGGCATGCCGCTCCGACCAGTGCGGCGCGAGCCAGGCCGCCTTGTCGGGGCCCAGCCGCGGGTTGTTGGCGCGCAGCCGCGCGGCGACGTCGTCCACCGTGTCGTAGGACCGCAGCGACGGCGGCGCCTTCAGCTCGTCGAGCCACTTGGCGAGGCGGTCGGGCGCCTGCTCGGGCTTCATGTCGGGCAGGCCGAAGCCCTCGAGGTTGACGAGGCGCCGCACGCGCGCCGGACGCGCGCCGGCGTAGTTCATCACCACGTTGCCGCCCATGCTGTGGCCGGCGAGGTCCGCCGGTGCGCCTGGCGACAGCGCGTCGAGGACGGCGTCGAGGTCGCCGAGGTAGTCGTGGAACCAGTACGCATCGACGCCGCCGCTGGTGCTGCCGCCGAAGCCGCGCCAGTCGACCGCGATCACGTGGCGCGTGTCGCCCTCGACGCGCGCGAGCTCGTCGACGATGAACTGGAACGACGCTCCCACGTCCATCCAACCGTGCGTGAGCACGAGCGGCGGCCGCTCGGGCGTGACCAGCGACGGGTCGCCCCATTCGCGCAGCTGGTAGTGCAGGTTGCGGATCGGGATCAGCCGCGTGCGGCCGGGCCGCCGTTCGACGTAGGCAGGGGACGAGGTCATCCGCTGCACTGTAGAGGAGTTCGCCGGCGTGCGCTGACCCGCGGGCGACAATGCCGCCATCAGCCCGCCCGGCCGCCCGAACGGCGAATGCACCGCACGAAGGATCACGATGTCCCGAATCCCCGCCCCCCGCGCCACCGTCCGCTTCGCCAGGCGCGAGGACGTTCCCGTCATCGTGTCGCTGATCCGCGAGCTCGCGGTCTACGAGAAGCTCGAGCACCTGGCCACCGCCACTCCGGAGCGCCTCGAGCCGCAGCTTTTCGGCGAGGGCGCCGTCATCGAGTGCCTGATCGGCGAGCAGGACGGCGAGCCGGTCGGCTTCGCGCTGTTCTTCCACAATTTCTCGACCTTCCTGTGCAAGAAGGGCCTCTACCTCGAGGACCTGTTCGTGCGCCCGTCGGCGCGCGGCACGGGCATGGGCAAGCTGCTGCTGCAACGCCTGGCGCAGATCGCGGTGGAGCGCGACTGCGGCCGCTTCGAGTGGTCGGTGCTCGACTGGAACGTCGACGCGCAGGCCTTCTACGCGAGGATGGGCGCCACCATGCTGCCGGACTGGCGCATCTGCCGCGTGACGGGGGAGGCCCTGCAGGCGCTCGGCAAGCCCGCGGCGTAAGCTGCGCGCATGATCGCCGCCGACAACCACGCCGCCCTCCACCGCGAGTTCGCCTGGAGCGTCCCCGAGAGGTTCAACATCGCGCAGATGTGCCTGCACCGCTGGGCGCGCGACACCCCCGGCGCGGTGGCCATCGTGCAGGACGCGGGCGACGAGCCGGCGATGCCGGTCACCTACGCCGCGCTGCAGCGCGACGCGCGGCGGCTGTCGAACGCGCTCGGCTCGCTCGGCGTGACGCGCGGCGACCGCGTCGCCATCGTCATGCCGCAGCGCCCGCAGACGGCCGTCGCGCTGATGGCCGTGTTCCAGATGGGGGCCATCGCGGTGCCGCTGTCGACGCTGTTCGGCGCGGAGGCGCTCCAGTCGCGCCTGAACGACAGCGGCGCGCGGCTCGCGATCGTCGACGAGGCTTCGGCCGACGCGATCGGCGCGCTGCGCGAATCCTGTCCGGCGCTGCTCAAGGTGATGGGCGCAGGCGCGGCCGACGGCAAGGGCGACGTCTCCTGGGGCGCGTCGCTGGCCGCGGCGCGCGACGTCTTCGAGCCCACCGACACGCGCGCGGACGATCCGGCGCTGCTGATCTACACGAGCGGCACGACGGGGCCGGCCAAGGGCGCCGTGATCCCGCACCGCGCGCTGATCGGCAACCTGAGCGGCTTCGTCGCGAGCCAGGACTGGTTCGAGGGCGACGGCCCGTTCTGGAGTCCCGCCGACTGGGCCTGGACGGGCGGCCTGTGGGATGCGCTGCTGCCCACGCTGTACTTCGGCCGCACCATCGTGGCGTCGCGCGCCCGCTTCGACGCCGACCTCGCGCTCAAGCTGATGGAGCGCCATGGCGTCACGCACACCTTCCTGTTCCCGACCGCGCTGAAGGCGATGATGCGCGCCGCGCCCGAGCCGCGGAAGTCGCACCCGCGTCTCGTGCTGAAGGCCATCATGAGCGCCGGCGAGGCGGTGGGCGAGGGCGTGTTCGCGTACTGCCGCGACAAGCTGGGCGTGGTCGTCAACGAGATGTTCGGCCAGACCGAGATCAACTACGTCGTCGGCAACTGCGGCCGCTACCGCACGGTCGACGGCAGGCAGGCGCCCGGCTGGCCGCCGCGCGCGGGCAGCATGGGGCGGCCGTATCCGGGCCATCGCGTCGCGGTGATCGACGACGACGGCAACGAGTGTCCGCGCGGCACGCCCGGCGACATCGCGGTGCATGCGCGCGACGTGCACGGCGCGCGCGACCCGATCTTCTTCCTCGGCTACTGGAACAACGAGCGCGCCACGCGCGCCAAGTTCACCGGCGAGCCGTTCGAGTCGTGGTGCCGCACCGGCGACCGCGCGGTGATGGATGGCGACGGCTACCTCTGGTACCAGGGCCGCAGCGACGACCAGTTCAAGTCCTCGGGCTACCGCATCGGCCCGACCGAGATCGAGGACTGCCTCGCGCGCCACCCCGCCGTCGCCCAGGTGGCCGTCGTCCCCAAGCCCGACCCGGAGCGTGGCGCCGTCGTCAAGGCCTTCATCATCGCGGCGGCCGGGGTGCGGCCCGATGCGGCCCTGGTGGAGGAACTGCAGCAACTGGTGCGCAGCCGCCTCGCGCCGTACGAGACGCCCAAGGACATCGAGTTCGTGCCGACGCTGCCGATGACCACGACCGGCAAGCTGCAGCGCAACGTGCTGCGCCAGCTCGAGGCGGACCGCGCGGCGGGGCGCGTCAGCGGCTGATCTTCGCGAGCACGTCGTCGACGGCGGTCGCCACCGCGTCGGGGTGCGTCTCCTGGATCACGTGGCCGGCGCCGGCCACGACGCGCACCTCGCCCTTCGTCGACGAGCGCGCGACCGCGGTCAGCAGCTCGAGGTTGGCGGACTCGACGGCCTTGTTGGTGTCGCTCTGCGGCTTGCCCGGGATCCGGTACGGGCTCACGCCGCGCACCAGCACGATGACGGGCACGTCGCCGAAGGGCTTGCGCGCGGCGCGCAGCTGCTCGCGATCCGTCGCGAGGGCGATGCGCTCGGCCTGGCGCACCCGCCACCAGGCCGGCGTCAGCCGCATCGTGAGGTCGACGGCAGCGACCTCGGGCGGCAGCGACCGATCGGGATCGCCGACGCAATCGTCGTACGTGTCCGACTTCGGGTCGAAGCCCTTGGCGGCCTGCGCGGCGCAGCCGTCGCCGAATTCGAGCGTTTCCTTTTCGGCACCCGAGATCTGGCCGTGTGTCAGTGCGTCGGGCCGCAGCAGTTCGTCCTCGTGCATCGGCTCGACGAGCACCAGGCCCTGCACCTCCTGCGGATGCGTCCACGCGAACAGCTGCGCCACGCCGCCCCCGAACGAGTTGCCCACCAGCACGTAGGGCGGAGCCATTGCCGCGGCCTTCAGCAGCGCATGCAGGTCGTCGACGGCATCGACGGCGTCCGCGGCGCGTGGCGACGGGTCGCTGAAACCGTAGCCGGCGCGGTCGTAGGTGCAGGCACGCGTCTTCGCGGCGACCTTCGGCTGCACGCGCCACCAGTCCCAGCCGGCGCCGCCGGAGGGCGACTCGAAGACGACGGTGGGCGAGCCCGTGCCGCTGCAGTTCAGGGCGAGCCTGCGGCCGCCGATGTCGACGAGGCGTTGCGGCACGGCGAATTCAGAGCCGGGCGGCGCGGTGGGCGCGGCGTTGGCGGACAGCGCCGACAAGGCGATTGCGGACAGCAGGATCTTGTTGTTCATGACGTGATGACAGCGTGGGGAATCAGAGTTTGTGAGCGCACTTGCCGAGCGCCTCGGCCGCGAGCAGGAAGGGCGCGCTGAGCAGGCCCATGCCGCCGCCCAGGTACTCGCCCTTGCCGCAGTCGCCCTTGTGCGCGGCGTCTATGCCTTGCGCGAGCGCCACGGCGGGCGGCGGGGGCGGCAGGTTGCGCTTCATTCCGACGTGCGTGCCGTCGGCGGCGACCAGCTCGCTGCCGGGCTCCTCGTGCGTGAGCGCGTTGCCGCGTTCGGCGACGGTGGCGTCGTCGCCGCGCGCGACGGCGCGGATGGCCCGGCGCGTGGCGGCGTTGTCGAGGAAGCGCAGGTCGGCCGGCGGGGTCGAGGCGGCCGCCACGGGCGGTACGGCCTGGGGCAGGGGCGGCGGCAGCGCGATCGGCTGCGCGGCGTCGTCGCGCGGGGGCGCAGGGGCGCGGGCGGCCGCGTTCGCGCCGGCCGGCGAGGGCGCGTGCAGGCTCGCGCGAGCTTGCGGCGGCGGCGTGTGCGCCAACGGCAGTGCGTGCACCGGCGGCGGGGCGACGTGCAGCGCCACCGTCACCAGCCGGGTGACGCGATCGGGGCCATGGCGCGGCAGCTCGACGCGGTCGACGGCGAGTTCCAGCGCCGCAAGCACCAGCAGGTTCAGCGCCACCGCGGCGGCCAGTCGCGCGACGCTCCAGCGCCGGCGCCGAGCGCTCGCCCAGTTGGCGGCCGGCGGCGCGTGCTCAGTCATCGCCGGCCTCGCCATCGGTCGGTGCGTCGCCGGGCCTGTACTCGAGGATGTCGCCGGGCTGGCACTGCAGCACCTCGCAGATGGCGGCCAGCGTGTCGAAGCGCACGCCACGCACCTTGCCGGACTTCAGCAGCGAGATGTTCTGCTCCGTGATGCCCACGCGTTCGGCCAGCTCGCGCGAGCGCATCTTGCGGCGCGCGAGCATCACGTCGAGGTTGACGACGATGGCCATGTCAGACGAAGCCGGCGTTGTCCTCGGCCACGCGCGCGGCCTCGGCCATCACGCTCGCGATGGCCAGCAGCACGGCGCCGATCAGCAGCAACGCGAAGTCGCCCGAGGTGAACTGCAGGTTGAGCTCGCGCGTGCCGGGCTTGCGGTCGAAGGTGACGATCACGGAAAGAAGCGCGCCGTAGAGGGGCGAGACGAACGCCAGCGTCAGAACGCAGCGCGCGAAGCCGCGGAGGTCCAGCAGCGCGCGCTGGCTGAACACGCGGGCCTGCGCGTACTCGCCGAACAGCCGCCACAGCCGCTGCAGCGCCAGCAGCGCGATGCCCACCGGCAGCAGCGTCCAGAGCCCGCCCAGCACCTGCGTGTGCAGCGCCATCCGGTCGATGTCGACGTCGGCCGCCTCCTTGATCTGCGAGTGCGCGTGGCCGGGCACGACCCATACCCACGCGGTGCAGCCGACCGTCAGCAGCGCGCCGATCACGATGAGGACGCGCACCAGCAGCGCGAGCCGCCGCAGGCGCAGGCGAAGCTCGTCGGGAACACCGTTGCTGGGGAGGTCTGCCATGGATTGCATTGAATGCGGTTCGACAAGAAATTATTGTAAAACGATAAAACATGATCGCGCAATGACAAATGATGATGGCGATCGCGCCGCGATGAGGGGGTTCGGCGTCTACTCCGGTTCGCCGTGCGATGCAATCCCATTGGCAGGCTATTTGGCGCCGCGACGCACCACCGGGCGACAATCCGCGCATGGCCCGCAAGAACCACGTCAGCGAGACCCCCGCCACGCAATGGCTGCGTGCCCAGGGCGTCCCCTTCACCGAGCACGTCTACGACTACGTCGAGCACGGGGGCACCGGCGAATCCTCGGCGCAGCTGGGCGTGCCCGAGCACGAGGTCGTCAAGACGCTGGTGATGCAGGACGAGGCGGCGCGGCCGCTGGTCGTGCTGATGCATGGCGACCGCACCGTGTCGACGAAGAACCTGGCGCGCGCGATCGGCGCGAAGTCGGTCGAGCCATGCAAGCCGGAGGTGGCGCAGCGCCACAGCGGCTACCAGGTGGGCGGCACCTCGCCGTTCGGTTTCCGCAAGGAGGTGCCGGTCTACGTGCAGGAGACGATCCTGGCCTTGCCGCGCATCCTCATCAATGGCGGTCGGCGCGGCTACCTGGTGGGCCTGGAAGCGGCCGTGCTGGTCGACAAGCTGGGCGCCAAACCGGTGCAATGCGCGATCTGAGCGTGCGCTGAAGCCCGTATCCGGTGCGGATTTGCAGTTCCCGGAACCACTTGTCTAGTCAATCGCGCGGCGAAAAACTGACAGCAGGGTTTGTGCTGGGAGGGTTCACGTTATGGCAGTGCACACAATCGCGCCACCTGAGGGACCCGTTGTAATGTTTCCTTAACAAAAGGATACGAACAACGCGGTTGATCGGACAAGAACGACCCCACCCACGAGGAAGGAACTCCATGTTCAGCCGCACCAAGATCTGCACTGCCCTGTTTGCCGCCATGGCCTCGAACGCCTGGGCCCAGGACGCCACTCCCGCTGCGCCGGCTTCGGAAGCCACCCAGCGCGTCGAGATCACCGGCTCCGCGATCCGCCGCGTCGAGTCCGAAGGCGCGCTGCCCGTCACCGTCCTCTCGCGCGACGACATCGACAAGAGCGGCGTCTCGTCCATCACGGACCTGATCCAGAAGCTGCCGGCGATGACCGGCGGCAACTTCCAGCAGTCCGCCAGCTCCGTCAACGGCAATGGCAACGGCAACACCACGGCGGCCATCCACGGGCTCGACCAGAAGTACACGCTGGTCCTGCTCAACGGCCGGCGTGTTGCGCCGTTCGGCGGCTTCGGCGCCTCGGGTGGCGACGGTTCGGTGAACCTGGCGACGCTGCCGCTCGACGCCATCGAGCGCGTGGAGGTGCTGACCGACGGCGCCTCGGCGCTGTACGGCTCCGACGCCATCGCGGGCGTGGTCAACTTCATCACGAAGAAGAACACGACGGACGGCCTGCTCTCCGTCACCGGCAGCAAGCCGCACCTGTCCGGCGGCGCCAAGTGGAGTGCCGGCATCAGCAAGGGCTTCGGCGACCTGGACACCACCGGCAACAACCTGTTCCTGTCCTACAGCCACGATGTGCAGAACCAGCTGATGGCCAGCCAGCGCGCCGTCTCCCGGCGCGGCGGCCTGCTTCCGGTCACGATCGACGGGCAGCCCGCAATCCTCGACCAGACCTCCCGGAATTCGCTGCCGGGCAACGTGTACCTGGACAGCGGCCTGTCGTTCAACGCGGCCTTCAACCAGAACGGGGACTGCGGCACCAATCCCGCCGTGTTCGTCGCCGGCAACAAGTGCCGCACCAACTACGCGGCGACGGTGCAGGACATCCCGAGCTCCCGCCGCGACAGCTTCTTCGTGACCGATCATTTCAAGCTCGACGCGAACAACACCCTGTTCGCCGAGTACATGTGGTCGAAGTTCGACATGACCGCGGCATTCGCACCGCCGGCCCAGCCGATGGGCCTGGGCTCGCACGACCTCCCGGGCCGGCCGCTCGACATCCTGTGGAACAAGTACATCGTTCCCTTCGAGGCCGCCCACGGCGACACCAGCGACGGGGGCACCCTGTACTACCGCGCCTTCGAGGCTGGCGACCGTACCGACCAGTGGGAGACGGTGTCCAACCACTACGTCCTCGGCGCCGAAGGCACCTTGCTCAACTGGGACTACACCGCCAGCTTCACCGTCTCCAAGAACCAGGATTCGGACAACTTGGCCGGCGGCTACATGGACTTCAACAAGTTCGTGGACCTGATCGCCTCGGGTGCCTATGACCCGATGGTGCCGAAGGACGGCCAGACCCTGGCGCCGGCCCTGCTGAGCGGCACCTTCCTGCACACCAAGGTCGCCCAGGACGTGCTCAACCTGCACGCGTCCAAGGACCTGTTCGACCTGCCGGGCGGCCGCTCCTCGCTGGCGCTCGGCTTCGACTACACGCGCCAGAGCATGGAGCAGTCGACCAGCGACCTGGCCCAGTTCGGCAACGGCACCGCGGCCCAGGCCGGCAAGACCGACTACGCGGTCGGCGGCTTCTACGGCTACGTGCCGATGGAGGCCCGCCGCAGCAACTACGGCGTGTTCGGCGAACTGCTGATGCCCATCGCGAAGAAGACGGAACTCACGGCCTCGGTGCGCTTCGACCGCTACGGCCGCGTCCACAACGAGAAGCCCTTCACGCAGGTCCCCAACAACCTGACACCGCTGCCGGCCGAGGAAGAAGGCAACAGCTTCAGCCATCCCACCTTCAAGCTGAGCTTCCGCTCGCAGCCGGCGGACATGCTGCTGCTGCGCGGTTCCTTCGGCACGGGCTTCAAGGCGCCCTCGATCAACCAGATCGCCGCGCCGCTGGCCTTCAGCACCAATACGTCGGGTTCGTACGAATGCCCGTTCCCGACCGCCCCCGCTTGCGTGGCGCACGGTCCCGGACCTGACCAGTGGGACCTGATCTCGCTGGGCAACCCGGCGAGCGGCGCCGCGGGCCTGAAGGCCGAGACGTCGAAGCAGTGGACGCTCGGTGGCCGCCTGGAGCCGGTGAAGTCGATCTCGCTGGGCCTCGACTACTGGGCCGTGAAGCTGAAGAACCAGATCCTGTCGGGCATGCCTGAAGGCTACGCCTTCGCCAACGCGGCGTCGCTGCCCAGCCTGTTCGTGGTCCCCTTCACGGATCCGGCCGGCTACCAGACGGTGGGCCTGCTGCAGAAGCCGTTCAACGCCGGCAGCGCCAACTACCAGGGCCTGGACTGGGACGTCGCCTTCAACACCCGGACGCCGTTCGGCAAGATCACGGCGGATCTCGGCGGCACGCACATGCTCAAGGCCGACTACCAGCTGCCCAGCGGCAAGCAGACCGACCTGGGACGCTTCGGCGGCGACAACAACGTCACGTTCCGCGACATCTGGCGCCTGGCGCTGGGCCTGGAGTACGGCGACTTCACGCACACGTTGACCGTGAACTACAAGTCGGGCTACGCCGACCAGGCGTTCACGGCCGACTCGTGCAACGTGATCGTGCTCAATGCAGACGGCTCGGAATCGGACAATTGCGCGGCGTACAACGGCCACGTCCGGTCGTACAAGGTCGTCGACTGGCAGACGCGCTGGCAGGCCTCGAAGAACCTGCGCGTCACCTTCGGCATCACCAACCTGTTCGACGAGAAGCCGCCGCTGTCGCTGAAGATCGTCGGCGGCAACCAGGTCGGCTACGACGGCCGCTACGCCGATCCGACGGGACGCGCGATCGTCCTGGGCGCCAACTACAAGTTCTGACCCCCGGCACGTTGCGGCTGCGCGCCGCGACGACGACGCCCCGCTCGCTCACGCGTCCCGGGGCGTTTTTCATTGGGGGCGTCGCGCGCCTGCGAGGGCGCAGGCGCGTGACGCGCTCCCCCGCACGCGGGCGGCAGGAGCGCTGCGGCCGCCGGCTCAGGTGCCCAGCGCCTTCAGCAGCTTCGCCCCGTCGGGCGAGCCCCAGCCGGTGCAGGGATCCCAGCCGGCCTTGGCGCTGTAGCTGCCGTTGTTGCCCGCCGTGATGTCGTGCGTGGCGCCCTTGCCGCTGAGCGAGCCGTACAGCAGCGGGTTGAGCAGGCCTACCGGATGGCCCAGCTTCTGGTTCAGGAGCGCGACCAGGCCCGCCCACAGCGGCGCGACGGCGCTGGTGCCCCCGATGACGATGTTCTCGCCGTCGACGCGCACCTCGTAGCCGGTGGACGGGTCGGCGTCGCCGGCCACGTCCGGCACGCCGCGGCCGGCCTTGCCGCCTGCGCCGGCGGCTACCGGCACGCCTGCCTTGGCCTGGTACGACGGCAGCGCGAAGAAGCCGCTGACGCCGCCGCCCGTGGCGCTGGTGGTGGCGCCTTCGTTCCACACGACCTCCGACGAGATCCTCGTGCCGCTGGAGGCCAGCAGCTTCGTGCCGCCGCAGGCCAGCACGTTCGGGCTGGAGGCGGGGAAGTCGACGTGCGCCTTGCCGTCGGGGACGCCGTCCGACGAGCCGTTGTCGCCGGCGGCCGCGCAGATGGTCACGCCCATCGCCGCGGCGGCCTGGAAGGCCTGGTCGTACTGCGTCATCGCCTGGGCGGTCCAGTTCGATTCCGAGGCGCCCCAGCTGATCGAGATGACCGACGGCTTGTTGACGTCGTCGTGCACGGCCTTCGTGATGGCGTCGAGGAAGCCGGCCGTGGTGTTGGGCGCGAAGTAGACGACGATGGTCGCCTTCGGCGCGACGGCGGCGGCCACCTCGATGTCCAGCATCACCTCGCCGTCCGCGCTGTTGGCGTTGGTCGGGTGGTTCTTGGCGTGGTCGACCCGCACCGCCTTCACGGTGGGCGTGGGGATGCCCAGCGACGCGAAGTACGCCGTGATGTCCGCGGGCCGGTAGCCGCCGCCCAGCTCGATGATGCCGATGCACTGGCCCGCGCCGTCGGCCTCGGTCGGGAAGTCGTACAGCTTCGCGAGCGCGGGCGGGGTGAACGCCTTGGCCGGCACCGCGTGCATGCCCAGCACCGGCACGTAGCGCTGGAAGTGCGGCTCGGCGGCCGGCCGGTCGTCCAGCCCGAACACGCCCTCGACGATGCCCGCGAGATCGGACGGCACGCTGACCGTGCCGGTGCGGCCGCGGTAGGTGCCCGCCGCGTGCTCGAACTGCTGCAGCTGCACGCCGAAGGCGTCGTTCATCGACTGCGTGCTGCCGGACAGCACCACGCTGCGGCGTGCCTCGTCGGACTCGACCACGCTCAGGCCGTGCGCCTTCGCGAACGCCGCGACGCTGGCGATGTCGTGCGGGTCGGCGCCATGGCTGGCCGCGTACTGTGCCCGCGTGAGGTACCGGCGCTGGCCGGGATGGGTGTCCTCGGCGAGGCCGCCGGCCGATAGCGCGTGCGCCGCCGAGGTCTTCGCGCGCAGGCGCAGCGTCACCTCGATGCGTTCGTCGGGGCTGGCGGGTCCGATGGCGCGGGCGCCTTCCAGCGCCTGGCGTTCGCTACCCGGGATGGTATGTCTGGCCATGGTCTTTCCTTCGCAACTCGAGCTCGCCGGACCGGCGTCGTCGGATCGTGTGCCTGTGGCAAGCGGCCGTCCAGCCCCTACAAGGTAAAAATGCCTTTCCGGCCTGGGGGCCGGCCGGGCACGGGCGTGCTGTTTGCCGATCGAAACCGTCGATTCGTCGACGCGCCGGGGCGAAATCCCTTGATCCGCGCGACCATGGCCCCACGTAGGCCGCGAGACCGTCCCGACTCCGAGAGAGCATGATGTCGGCGGCGCTCCGTCTGAAAGGACATTGAAGATGAAACGCAAGATGCTGCTGGCGGCCGCCTGTGCCGCCGCCCTGTGGTCGGCCGCCGCGATGGCGCTGCCGAGCGTGGACGACGTCTCCGCCGCCGCCCGCTCGGGGGACTATCCCCGGGCCGAGTCCATGATGCGCGAGGTGGTCGCGGCCAAGCCGACGAGCGCCAGGGCGCACTACGTGCTGGCCGAGATCCTGTCCAAGGAGCACAAGTTCGACGACGCGATGGCCGAGGCGCACAAGGCGCGCGAGATCGACCCCGCCCTGAAGTTCGCCGGCAAGGATCCGGAGAAGTTCCGCACCTTCGAACGCGAACTGCAGCGCGAGCAGACCGGCGCCAACACGCCCGCGCAGGCCGCGCCGACGCGCGCCGTGCCGGCGCCCACCGTGCCCGCGGCGCTGCCGCAGGCGCCCGCGCCGGCCCCCGCGAGCAGCGGTGGCGGCATTCCCGGCTGGGTGTGGGTGGTCGGACTCGCGGTCGTCGGGTTCCTGATCTTCCGCGCCGTGACGCGCCGCGCCCTCGCCAACAACATGGCCACGGCAGGCTACGGCAACGCCGGCGGCTACGGCATGGCCCCTGGCCAGCCGCAGCCGGGCTACGGCCCCGGCTATGGCCCGGGCTACGGCCAGGCGCCCGGCGGCGGGCTGCTGCGCACCGGCCTGGCCGCTGCCGGCGGTGTCGCGGGCGGCATGCTGCTCGAGAAGATGCTGGAGGATCGCCGCCACGACGACAACGGCGGCAACTACGGCGGCGGGGGCAACTATGGCGGCGGCAGCTTCAGCGACGCCGACCAGGCCACGCGCGATCTCGACAACCGCCCGCTCGACTTCGGCTCGGGTGGCAATGACTGGGGCGGCGACGCCGGCGGTGGCGGCGGCGGCTTCGACAGCGGTGGCGGCGGCGGCAGCGACGACGGCGGCGGCTGGTAAGCCATCAGGACGACGGGGCCCGCGGGCCCCGTTTTTTTCGTCGAGGCACCGGCCGTTCGGCGGGGCGGGTCGCCTGGCCCGCGATGTCCGCGCACCGACCTCGTGGCGACCGAACGCGCCCGCGCGGCGCCAGGGCCCGACGGGTCGAACGACCTGCCCTACCAGCCCTCGCTGCCCGGTTCCCCCTTGAACGGCCCGAGCACCTCCGGCGTGATCCAGCCGCCGTAGAACCCGCCCGGCTGCGGCGCGACGCGGACGCCGCCCACGCGGCAGTCCAGGTCGTGGCAGTAGAACGCGACGGCGTCGCGCAGCAGCTCGGAGCCCGGCAGCGGGTGTGGATAGCTCCATGCCACCTTGGCGAGCCGGCGCTGCCCGTCGACCAGCGACCAGTAGCGCGCCGGCCCCTTCCATTCGCACAGCGAACTGCCCTCGGCGAGCTCCAGCATGCCGGGGACGATGTCGGCCAGCGGGATGTAGAAGCTGGGCGGATGGGCCGTCTCGAGCGCCCGGATCGCGCGCCGGCTGCGCGCCACCACCCGCGCGCCCCACCGGACGACGACCTCGCGCGGATCGATCTCCAGCCGCGGCGGACGCGGATAGTCCCAGACGGACTCCTGGCCCGGTGCCGGCGCGTGCGCGAACGCGGGCCGGGCCTGGCCGTGCCAGTGCCAGTGCCAATGGACGGGCGGACGGCGCAGCAGGTCGTCGTCCGGCGGCGGAAGGGGCAGGGAACTCATGGGCCCCGAGGTTACAACGGGCGTGTCACGCGCGTGTTGCCCGCTCGACGGGCGACGGCGGGCGGGGCTCGGCCTGCGGTGCCGACGCGACCGCGGGCGCTCCCCTTGGCCGGAGCAGGCCGACCGTCGAGTCGGGAGCCGGCTCGGTGCCGTGGCAGGACGTTGCGTCTCCAATTTTCGGGACTTGCGCGACGCGCGGGGCACAAAGGCACAGAATCGCTCATCAATCTGGCCTTCGGCCTGCCGATGATCCCGGGGAAGCCCCTGCTCGATCGCAGGCGCGCCACGAGGGTCGCGCCGCCAACGACAAGAATCGACAAAGCGCCAATGACGCCTGTGCATCCGGTCGTCGCCTTCGCCCGCCGCCTCGCAGACGGCTGGTGGCGCTCGGGCATGCTCGCCGTCTACGTCGACGAGGACCGCGACTCCGCGCAGATCCGCGCGGCCCATCTCGGCGCCGTGATCCGGCTCACGCCGTTCACGATGGCGGCGAACTTCCTCAACGGCGCGCTGGTGCTCTGGGCCTACCGCGACAACCGGCCTGCCGGCATGTGGGTCTGGCTCGCGGCGCTGTACGCGCTGTGCCTGATGGCGCTGACTGGCTGGTGGCGCGGGCGCCGCCGCGTGCGCACGATGGCAACGCCGGCCGCGATCCGCCATGCCAACGTGCATGCGAACCTGCCGGCGCTGGTGTGGGCGATCCTGCCCATCCTCTGGTTCGCGCATGCGCAGCCGCAGCAGCAGATCCTGGTCGTGGCGCTCGTCACGGGCATGCTGGGGGCGGGCGCCTTCGTGCTGAGCCCGCTGCCGGTGGCGGCGACCTGGTTCGTCGCGATCTTCGCGTCCGCGGGGGTCATCGCCTGCTGGCGCACGGACGACCGCCTCTTCGTGGCGGTGGGTTGCCTGCAGACGATCTACGCACTGGTCGTCGTGCTGGGCACGCTGGCGATGTCGCGCAAGGCGACGGCGCTGCTGAAGTCGCAGGCCGAGGCCAAGCGCCAGGAACGCATGATGGCCGTGCTGCTGCACGACTTCGAACAGAACGCCGCCGAGGCGCTGTGGGAAACGACGCGGGACGGCTGCGTGGCGCACCACTCGCCGCGCCTGTCCGCGCTGCTGGGGCTGGACGAGGCGCTGCTGCGCCAGCGCCCGTTCCTGGAGCTGCTGGCCCGCATCGGCGTGGACGTCGCACCGCTGCGCGCCGCGCTGGAGGCCGAGCGGCCGTTCAAGGAACTGCGGCTGTCGGCGAGCGTGCCCCACGGCACCAGGCACTGGTCCATCAACGGCAAGCCGCTGGACGACGACGAGGCGCGCATCGTCGGCTGGCGCGGCGTGATCGCCGACGTCACGGAGCAGGTCATGGCGCAGGAGCGGCTGCAGCACCTCGCGCACACCGACTCGCTGACGGGCCTGGCCAACCGCTTCACGCTGCACGGCGCGCTGCGCGCGGCGATCGCGCAGCAGCGCCTGGTCGCGCTGCTGGCGCTGGACCTCGACCACTTCAAGCTGGTCAACGACACCCACGGCCACGCCGCCGGCGACCAGCTGCTGCAGCACGTGGCCGCGCGCCTGCTGGCCTGCCGCCGCCCGGGCGACCTCGTCGCGCGCCTGGGCGGCGACGAGTTCGCGGTGCTGGTGCTCGACGACGACGCTGCGGCCGTCGACGTCGACGCGCTGTCGCAACGCCTGATCGACGTTCTGGAGGAGCCGGTGGACATCGCCGGCCGCGCGACGCGCGCGTCGGCCAGCATCGGCGTCGCGCGCCCGTCGCGCGCGGGGGAGGCCGTCGTCAGCGCAGACGACCTGCTGGTGCACGCCGACATCGCGCTGTACGCCGCCAAGAAGGCCGGCCGCGGCCGCCACGAGACCTACTCGTCGGACCTGGGCGACCGCAACCGCCGCAGCGTGACGATCGAGCAGGAGCTGCGCCAGGCGATCCAGCGCGGCGAGCTGGAGCTGCACTGGCAGCCCAAGGTCGACATCGAGTCCTCGCGTCTGGTCGGCGCCGAGGTGCTGCTGCGCTGGCGCCACGCGCAGCTGGGCAGCGTCGCGCCGATCGAGTTCATCCCGATCGCCGAGCGCTCCGGCGTCATCCGCGAGATCGGCATGTGGGTGGTGCGCGAGGCCTGCGCCGTCGCGGCCAGCGCGCTGCCGGGGCTGGTCATCTCGGTCAACGTGTCGCCGGCGCAGCTGCACGACGACGCGTTCATCGACTGCGTGCGCGACGCGCTGCGCGCCAGCGGACTGGAAGCGTCGCGGCTCGAGCTGGAGATCACCGAGTCGGTGTTCATCGACGACGTCGACGGCGCACTGCAGCGCCTGCACGCGTTGCGCGCGCTGGGCGTGCGCGTGGCACTCGACGACTTCGGCACCGGCTACTCGTCGCTGGCCTACCTGCGCCGCTTCCCGTTCGACACGCTCAAGATCGACCGCGCGTTCGTCAACGAGCTGATGAACGCGATCGACACGCGCGCGATCGTGCAGATGATCTCGCAGCTGGCCGTCACCCTGAACATGCGCACTGTCGCCGAGGGCGTCGAATCGCCCGCGCAGCTGAGCGCCGTGACGGCCGTCGGCTGCGACGAGATCCAGGGCTGGCTCGTCTCGCCCGCCTGCCCGCTCGACGAGTTCCTGGCCTTCCGCAAGGGCTGGGTGCACAAGCCGCTGGCGCTCGTCGAACAGGTGCGCGCGCTGGGCGCCGCCTGACGCGCACGTAAAATCGCCGCTTTTCGATTCCAACGAGGGTGCCGGCGTGGCGATGTTCTGGTCGGTGTGTGTGGTGCTGCTCGCGTACCTGCTCGGTTCGCTGAGCTTCGCGGTGATCGTCTCGCGGGCGATGCGCCTGGACGATCCGCGCTCCTACGGCTCGGGCAACCCCGGCGCCACCAACGTGCTGCGCAGCGGCAACAAGCTCGCGGCCATCCTCACGCTGCTGCTGGACGCGGTCAAGGGGGTGGTGGCGGTGCTGATCGCGCGCTTCCTGGCCGAGCGCCTGGGCTACGGCGACGGCGTGGTGGCGCTGGCGGGCCTCGCGTCCTTCCTCGGCCACCTGTATCCCATCTTCTTCCGCTTCCAGGGCGGCAAGGGCGTGGCGACCGCGGCCGGCGTGCTGCTGGCGCTGAACTGGGTGACCGGCCTCGGGTGCCTGGGCACCTGGCTCGTGATCGCCGTGCTCACGCGCTACTCGTCGCTCGCCGCGCTGGTGACGGCAGTGCTCGCCCCCGTCTGGTTCCATTTCATGCACGGCGACTCACAAGTCGTCGGCGCAGTGGCCGTCATGAGCGTGCTGCTGATCTGGCGTCACCGCAGCAACATCACCAAGCTGTTGAACGGGACCGAATCCAAGCTGGGCAGCAAGGCGAAGAAGCCTTCCGACTCCGCGACCTGAACAACATCACCCGAGAACATTCCCATGAGCGAAATCAAGCGATTCGACGTCGGCCAGCGCATGTCCGAGATGGCCGTGCACAACGGCGTCGCCTACCTGGCCGGCCAGGTGGCCTCCGACGCCAGCCTCGACGCGCAGGGCCAGACGGCCAACGTGCTCGCGCAGATCGACGCGCTGCTGGCGCGCGCCGGCACCGACAAGTCGCGCATCCTGATGGCGCAGATCTTCCTGGCCGACGTGGCCGACTTCGCGGCGATGAATGCCGCGTGGGACGCCTGGGTCGCCGGCGGCAACACCCCGCCGCGCGCCACGGTCGAGGCCAGGCTGGCCAAGCCCGAATGGAAGGTCGAGATCGTCGTGAAAGCTGCGGTCTAGGAGACTGCGCGGCAGAAGCCGCGCAGTCTCCTGGCCCCTGGTCGCATGCACGGCTCCCCCGAGCCCCCTCCGAGAGGGAGCTCCAGCATGTTCGACGGCTCCCTCCGGCCTCCCTCCGAGAGGGAGGTTCCAGTCAGCATCACGAAGCGCTGGCCACCGTGCTCAGCTATCGGTGAGTTTCGTCGCGACGCTCACGAGGTCACGAGGCCCAGCAGGGCCGGATCGCCGCGGCCCTCGCGCACCAGCACCGGCTCGTCGCCAGTGAGGTCGACCACCGTGGTCGGCTCCATCGGGCAGGCGCCGGCGCAGACGATGGCCTGAAGGCTCTTCTCGAAGCGCCGGCGGATCTCGTCGGTGTCGTTCAGCGGCTGCGTCTCGCCAGGCGGGATCAGCGTGGTGGCCAGCAGCGGCTGGCCCAGTTCCTCGAGCAGCGCCTGCAGCACCTGGTGGTCGGGCACGCGCAGGCCGATGGTGCGGCGCGACGGGTGCGATACCCGGCGCGGTACCTCCTTGGTCGCGTCGAGGATGAACGTGAACGGGCCCGGCGTCGCGTTCTTGAGCATGCGGTACTGGCGGTTGTCGACCCGCGCGTAGTTCGCGAGCTCGGACAGGTCGCGGCACAGCAGCGTCAGGTGGTGCTTCTCGTCGACGCCGCGCACCCGGCGCAGGGCCTCGACGGCGTCCTTGTCGTCCAGGTGGCAGACGAGCGCATAGCTCGAGTCGGTGGGGACCGCCGCCAGGCCACCGTCGTGCAGGATCTGCGCGGCCTGGCGCAGCAGCCGCAGCTGCGGGTTGTCGGGGTGGACGTCGAAGAACTGGGACATGGGTGCATTGTCAACGCGCGACCCGTCCGCGGCGATGACAGTGCCTATTCGGGCAGCACGTCCACCGCGGCGGCCGGCGTCGAGGCGCCCGGGCGGCGCAGGTTGAGCGCGGCCGAACTCGCGCCGCAGGCGGCGATCACGGCCATGCCGACCCAGGCCCAGTGGTCGGGCACATGGCGGAAGAAGAGCCACGCGATCAGCGCGGCGAACGCGATCTGCACGTAGACGAAGGGCATCAGCGTGGCCGTGCGCGCCTTGCCGAGGGCCAGGATCAGGAACAGGTGGCCCACGGTGCCGAACAGGCCGCAAACGCCCATCAGCGCCCATGCGCTGGCCGGCATGCGGCGCGCGACCGCGAGGCTGTCGTCCAGGCCGTTCACCGACGCGGCGACGAACAGCACGGGCCACAGCACGACGCTGCCGACGAAGCCCGTCCAGAAGTGCGTGGTGTACGGGTTCTCGGTGCCGGAGAGCCGGCTCGTCAGCACCTGGAAGCTCGCGTAGGCGAATGCGCCCGCCAGCGGCAGCGCGACGACCCAGCCGAACGCGCCGGAGCCCGGCCGGATCACCACGAGCGCGCCGGCGAAGCCGCCGGCCACCAGCACCCAGCGCAGGCGCGAGACCGGTTCGCGCAGCACGGTCGCGGCCAGCAGCGTCACCACCAGCGGCGTCAGCATGTTGATGGCCGTGTACTCGGGCACCGGCATGTAGCGCACCGCGAAGAACGAGCAGAAGCTGGTGGCCAGCAGCAGGCCGCCGCGCAGCCACTGGAAGCGCGGATGCGCCGAGGCGAAGCCCGCGCGCCCGCGCGGCGCGAGCGCGACGGCCATCACGAGGGCCTGGGTCGTGTAGCGCAGCGTCAGGATCAGCAGCACCGGCACGCCCCAGCGGCCGTCGGGCTGGCTCAGGCCGCGCGCGATGGAGTCGAGCGACGCGAAGCACGCCGCGGCGAGCAGGATCAGCGCGACGCCTTGCAGCGGGTGCGCGTGGACGGGCCCGCGCGCCCTCACGACGCGAGCGGCTTCGCGCGCAGGTCGTCCGCGGTCCAGCGCGACCACACCGGCGTCAGGCGCAGCGAGAGCGCGAGCGGCGTCGGCAGCAGGCCGAGGTCGAGCCGGCTCTCGTGCGGATCGTGGAAGTCGCTGCCGCGCGAGGCGAGCAGGCCGAACTCGAGCGCCATGTCGGTGTACTTGGCGATGTCGCCGGCGTGGTGGCTGCCGGTGACGACCTCGACGGCCTCGCCGCCATGCGCCTGGAATTCGGAGAACAGCGCGTACTCCTCGGTGGGCGTGAACTTGTAGCGGCCCGGGTGCGCGATCACCGCCACGCCGCCGGCCGCGCGGATCCAGCGCACGGCGTCGCCCAGCTTCGCCCACCGGTGCTCGACATAGCCCGGCCGGCCCTCGGTGAGGAAGCGCCCGAACACGCTGCGCATGTCGGGCGCGATGCCGCTGGCCACCAGGAAGCGGCCGAAGTGCGTGCGCGAGACGAGCCGCGGGTTCGGCGCGAACTTCATCGCGCCCTCGTAGGCGCCCCGGATGCCGGCCTGCGCGAGGCCGTCGCCCATCTGCCTGGCGCGGTCTTCGCGGCCGGCCCGCACCTCGGCGATGCCGGCGACGAGCTCCTCGTTGGCCGGGTCGATGCCCAGGCCGACGATGTGCACCGTGGTGCCGGCGAACGTGACGGAGATCTCGACGCCGTCGAGGAAGGGCAGGCCGGCGCGCTCGGCCGCGGCGCGTGCGGCGGCCAGGCCCGCGAGCTCGTCGTGGTCCGTCAGCGCCCACAGCTCGACGCCGTTGGCCTTGGCCCGCGCCGCGAGCGTGGTCGAGTCCAGCGTGCCGTCCGAGGCGGTCGAATGGCTGTGGAGGTCGGCGTTGAGATCGTGTTGCACTGACGCGATTTTAGCGAGGGGCGGGTGCCCGCGTCCGCGCCGCTGGAAAGCGGGGCAGCGTGCATCCTCTACCATTGCGACGCGCACGGGCCGTGCGCGCCACGGCAGCATGATGCAAGGACTCCATCTCATCGCCGACCTGCGCGACTGCGCGGGCCCCACGCCGCTCGACGACGAGGCCGCGCTGGCCGCGCTGTGCCTGGACGCGGTGGCCCGCGCCGGGCTGCGCGCCGTCGGCAGCCTGTTCCACCCGTTCACCGGTCCCGACGGCAGCCCGCAGGGCGTCACCGGCGTGGTGCTGCTGGTGGAGTCGCACCTGGCGGTGCACACGTGGCCCGAGCTGCGCAGCATGACGGCGGACGTCTACGTGTGCAATGTCGGCGCCGACAATTCGGCCCGCGCCGAGGCGGTGATGGCGCGGCTGCTGGAGGCCTTCGGCCCGCGCGAGCCGCACGTGCAGCGCGTGCGGCGCGGCTGATCCCGCGCCGGCGCTCAGCGCCTGGGCAGGCTCCCGAAGAAGCGCGCCTTCGCGGCCGCGTAGGCGGCGTCGCCCTGCGCCGCGGCACCGGTCTTGGCCGCGTTCAGGCGCGCGAGCAGGGCCGCGTCGGCACGCAGCGCGTCGCGCACCCGCATCAGCGATTCGTGGCCGGAGCCGGTCTCGATGAGGTGCAGCGTCACGGGCAGTGCGGCGCCGGGCATCGCCAGCGCGGCATGGCGGTCGGCGGCGTCCTCCTGTGAGCGCTGCAGGCAGCCGGCCTCCACCAGCACCCCGAGCGCCTCGTCGAACGCCCCCCGCGGCACGGCGACGCAGACGTCGACGCCGCCGCGCGAGTGCGCGCCCGCGACGGCCGTGGCGCCCACGTGCTCGATGCGTGCGTCCGGCAGGATGGACGTCAGCAGCAGTTCGGCGTCTTCGTAGGCCGCGTCCGCGGCGGGCTGGCCGTGGTCGGGCGCGAGCAGCGTGACGGGCTCGCGCGCGTCCGCTTCGGGGCGCGTGTCGTGCACGGCGGGGAAGGCCAGGCTCATGGGGGTTCGGCGCGTGGCGCGCCAGGCTGGGGTGGCGCGGATTGTCCCCTGAGCGAGTCGCCCCGGCATCGGCGCCGACCCGGGGGAGTGCCGTCAGCGCGACGCCGGCTTGCGCAAGGCCAGGACCGCGACGGCGCCGAGTGCCATCAGCACGGCCAGCATCTCGAGGCCGGCGTCGGTGGAGTGAGTGGCGTCCTTGATCAGGCCGATGATCCAGGGCATCGCGAAGCCGGCGAGATTGCCCACCGAGTTGATGAACGCGATGCCCACCGCCGCGGCCGCGCCGCCGAGGAGGGCGGTCGGGTTGCTCCAGAAGACCGGCAGCGCCGACATGATGCCCATCGTGCAGAGCGTCAGGCCGGCCATGGCCAGCAGCACGTCGGCATGGAACGCCACGCTGATCAGCAGGCCGGCGGCGCCGGCCAGGCTCGCCGCGGCGGTGTGCCAGCGGTACTCCTGGCGCTTGTCCGCGTCGCGCGCGACCAGGATCATCGCCACGACGCCGAACGCCCACGGCACCGCGCTGACGAAGCCCACCCGCAGCGGATCGCTGACGCCCATCGCCTTGATGATGGTGGGCAGCCAGAACGACACCCCGTACAGTCCCGACACCACCGTGAAGTACACGAACGCGAGCAGCCACACCTTGGCGTTGCCCAGCACGCCGGCCATGCTGCCGTCGGCCTTGCGCGATTCCTCCGCGGCGATGTCGCGCGCGATCAGCTCGCGCTCCCCCGGGGTGAGCCACTGGGCGTTCTTCACGCGGTCCTCGAGGTAGATCCAGGCGAGCACGCCCAGCAGCAGCGAGGGCAGCGCCTCGAGCAGGAAGAGCCACTGCCAACCCTTCCAGCCGTTGACGCCGTCCAGCGAATGCAGGATCCAGCCCGACGCCGGGCCGCCCACGATGCCCGCGACCGCGACCGCCGTGAGGAACAGCGAGGTCGCCTTGCCGCGGCGCGCGGCCGGGAACCAGTACGTCAGGTACAGGATGATGCCCGGGAAGAAGCCGGCCTCCGCCACCCCCAGCAGGAAGCGCACGACGTAGAAGCCGACCGCCGAAGTGACGAACATCGTCGCGGCCGACAGCACCGCCCACGTGACCATGATGCGCGCGATCCAGCGGCCCGCGCCCACCCGGTGCAGCAGCACGTTGCTGGGGATCTCGAAGATGAAGTAGCCGATGAAGAAGATGCCCGCGCCGAATCCGTAGACCGCGTCGCTGAACTTGAGGGCCTGCTGCATCTGCAGCTTCGCGAAGCCGACGTTGACGCGGTCGAGGTAGGCCGCGATGTAGCACAGGAACAGCAGCGGTATCAGCCGCCAGGCGACCTTGCGGTAGACCGCGTCGGCCACCGAGTCGACCTGGCCCGGCTGCCCCTGCGAGGGCGCGGTGATGCTGTTCATGGAATGTCTCCTGTCTGTCGTCGCCCGCGATCCTGCGACCGGCTGCACGCGGTGGGCAGCGGGGAAACACCCATTCTGCCCAAGGCAGGAGGCGGGCGCAGGAAGGAAAACGCCCGCCGGCATCGCTGCGGGCGGGCGTTCGGGCCGGGATGGCGCGGCTCAGTTCACCTGCTTCGTGAAGGTGACCGGCTCGATCTCCACGCGGCGGTTCGGCTCCAGGCACTTGATCAACGCCGCGCGCTTCTTCTCGTCCTTGCACTCGACGACCGGATCGGCCTCGCCCTTGCCGACCGCGGTCAGGCGGTTGCCGGCGACGCCCTTGCTCTCGAGGTAGGCCTTGACGGCGTTGGCGCGCTTCTCGGACAACGACTGGTTGTACGGCTTGCTGCCCAGGCGGTCGGTGTAGCCGACGATGGTGACGCTGGCGATGTCGGCGTTGGCGTTCATCGTGGCGGCCACCTCGTCCAGCTTGGGCTGGTTCGGGCCCAGCTTGGCGCTGTCGAAGCCGAACAGCTCGCTGGCCGACAGCGTGTACTTCTTCATCACGGGCGGCGGCGGGGGCAGCGGTGCCGGCGGCGGCGGGGGCGGCGGCGGCGGCGTGGTGACGGTGCTGGTCTCGACGGTGCGCGTGGTGGTCGCGACCGGCACCGGCGGGGGCGCCGGCGGGCCGCCGAAGGCCCAGGTCAGGCCGACGTTGGCGTACGTGTTGGCCGTGTGCTTCATGTCGTACGGCTGCACGCGGCCGGAGTAGAACGTGCCCACCTCGCGGATGTCGGCCTGCATGCCCAGCGTCGGGGTGAACTTGTACTGGAAGCCCAGGCCGGCGTTGATGTACGGCGCCGTCTTCTTGAACGTGCCGTTCACGCCGTCGCCGAAGTGGTCGCGCGCGGCGCCCGCGCCCACCAGCACGAACGGACGAAAGCCGCCGGGCGAGAAGAGGTACAGCGCGTCGACGCCCGCGAGCGTCTGGTGGAAGTTGGCGCCGTGGTCGGTCGAGGCGGCGTAGTTGCCGCCGACCTGCAGGTCCCAGCTCGGGTTCAGCGGAATGCCGACCTTGAGGCCGCCGCCCCAGCCGGTCTTGTCCTCCGGATACTTGGAATCCGGCTTCACCGCACTGCCATTGAGCAGGATGTAGGCGTTCGGGTTGTAGGTCTCGTTGCTCTGCGCGAGAGCGTGGCCGGCGCAGGCCAGTGCGGCCGCTGCCGCGAGCACGTTCAGCGCGCGCGATCGATGTCGAGTCATGGACTCACTCCTTCTTGAAGTTCTTGAAGAGGTCACGGAGGGCTGCTCCCGGGCGCCCGTGTGCGGGGCGGGATCGGCGAGCACGTGACCTGGCGTCTGCCGGCGCGCACGTCGTCGAAGCGGTGCGCCCCTCGCGGAGAAACTGCTTCGAGTGGGGCAACGCAACAACGTCGAACCGGGCATGCCGGGACATTCGGCAATCCACGTTCCCATTTCCTTTCTGCACACCGAGTCACCACATGTGTCGACGGCGTCGACGCGTGCTGCCTCGTCGATGGAAGAACGTGCGCCCGCGGCTGTTTCTTCCGCGCGCCGATGTAACGATTCGTTAGACCGGCCCCGACGCCGTGCTCGACAGGCCCTGCGGCAATCCTTGCGCATCGGGCCGGTGCTAGGCTGCCCTGATGCGCATCCGACCTTCCCTCGCGGCCCTCGTGGCCGCGGCCCTCATCGCCGGCGCTCCTGCCCGGGCCGCCGAGATCGTCCTGGAGCCGTCCGCCGTCCAGAAGCTGGTCGTCGAGTCGCTGTTCCGGGACAACGGCCGCTTCTACCTCCAGCGCGGCGCGTGCAGCGCGTTCCTGGACAGCCCGGCCGTCACGCTCACGGCCGGGCGCGTCGTCATCCGCTCGCACCTGAGCGCACGCCTGGGCATGGACTTCGGCGACAGCTGCGCCGGCGTCGACCTGGCATCGTGGACGACCGTCTCCGGCGTCCCGAGCGCGCAGGGAACGGCCGTGCGCCTGGGCGACGTCCGCATCGAGGACGTCGGCGACGCCAACACGCGCGTCGTGCTGAACTCCGGGCTCGTGCCGACGCTGCCCGCGGCTTTCGAGCTCGACGTCCTGAAGGCCGTCCGGCAGATGCTCCAGGGCACGAACAGCCAGCTCCAGGTCGACGTGCAATCGCTGCACATCGACTCGGTGCGCGTCGTCGACAACCGGCTCTCGGTGCGCTTCGACTTCAAGGTCGCGGGACGCTAGCGTCCGCGGCGGATCACTTCGAGAACAGGCCGCTGATGCGCTGACCCAGGCGCTGGAAGAACCCGGCGCGTTCCACCGCGGCGAGCGCGACCACCGGCGTCTCGCCCAGCGGCTTGCCGTTGGCGGTTGCGACGACCTTGCCCACCACGGCGCCCTTGGCGATCGGTGCCTCCAGGGCCGGGTTCAGCGTGACCGAGGTCTGCACCGTGCTGCCCTGGCCCTTGGGCACCACGAGCGTCCACGCCTGCGGGACGCCGACGGCCACGGTCGGCACCACGCCGTAGGTCACCTTGGCGGTGGCCAGCGTCGCGCCTTCCTTGACGGGCGTGGCCTTCTCGAAGTTGGCGAAGCCCCAGTTGAACAGCACGCGCGTCTGGTCGGCGCGCGCCTGGGCGCTGCTGGCGTTCATGATCACCGAGATCAGGCGCATGCCGTTGCGCTTGGCCGACGCCGTCAGGCAATAGCCGGCTTCCTCGGTGTGGCCGGTCTTCAGGCCGTCGACGGTGGGGTCCGTGTACAGCAGCGCGTTGCGGTTGCCCTGCTTGATGCCGTTGTACGTGAACTCGTGCTCCGCGTAGATCGGGTAGTACTCGGCGCTGTTGCGGATGATCGCCTGCGCCAGCACGGCGAGGTCGCGCGCCGAGGCCTTGTGGTTCGGATCGGGCAGGCCGGCCGAATTCTCGAAGTGGGTGTGCGTCATGCCCAGCTTCGCGGCCTCCGCGTTCATCAGGGCCGCGAAGCCGGATTCGGAGCCGCCGATGTGCTCCGCCAGCGCCTTGGAGGCGTCGTTGCCGCTGTCGATGACGACGCCGCGCAGCATGTCCATCAACGAGGCCTGCGCATTGAGCGGCACGAACATGCAGCTGTCGCCCTCCTTGCCGCCCTTGCACCAGGCGCTCAGGCTCATCATGACCATCTCGGTCGGCTTGAGCTTGCCGCTCTTGAGGCCCTGTTCCACGAGGTAGCTGGTCATCATCTTCGTCAGCGACGCCGGCGGCAGCGGCTCGTCGGCGTTGGAGGACGCGAGGATCTGCCCCGTGTCGAAGTCCATCAGCACCCACGCCTTGTTGGCGAGCACCGGCACCGAGCGCCCGTTGGCGTCGGTCGTCATCGCGGGTTCGCTGGACTCGGCCGCCTTGTGCGCCGTGGCGTGGGGCTTGGCCTTGGGCTTCGGATGCGTGGCGGCGGCGACGGAGCCGGCCGTGGCGACGAACATCGCGGCGGCGAGGGCGGAAGGAAGCAGGCGGGCGGTGGACAGGCGGATGGTCATCGGGGAATTCTTCGTCGGGAAGCCGGTGCGCGGCTCCGCCAGCGCGGAGCCACGGGAAATGGCGGGGTGTCCGTGGGCGTGCTCGACAGCGGGCGCGCGGGAATCACGGCGTATTGTGACGGACATGCGATCCCGCACGCGCGGGCAAGTTCCCGCGGCGGCCCGGATCTCAGCGCCCGAGAAGGGCGCGTGCCACGCGCCGCCCGGCGTCCTCGCCGCGCGTGAACGCTTCCTCGAACACCGAATAGGCCGACAGGTCGGCATGCGCGAAGCTCACGCGCGAGGCGCTCCCTGGCACGGCGGCGAGCGCCGCGCTGGAGCGCAGGCCCGGCGTGGGGATGGCCATGGCGTGGCCGTGGCGCACGATGTCGACCTGCTGCAGGCGCTCGGACAGGTCGGGGTGCACGGGGTGCAGGTCGTCGACGACCAGCTGCGTGGCGTCCTGCCACGACATCTGCAGCAGGCGCTTGCGGTCGGTGTCGGGGAAGGCCCAGTACGCCGTCAGCAGGCGCGGTCCGACGACACGCGCGAGGCTCTGGTGCTGCGCGTCGACGTAGCCCAGGGAGGGGCTGCCGTGGATCGCGTTGTCCCAGGACAGCGGCGCCCCCACGCGATCCAGCGGCAGGGCGTCGAGCCGGAGGTTGGCCACCATCCACGGCGCGCGGCGCTGCGCCCTGGCGGCCGCGACGAGCGCCGCCGGCGGCGCGCGCAGCACGTGCGCGGCGATGAACAGCGGCGTCGCCAGGATCACGTGCTTCGCGCTCCAGTGCTCGACCTCGTCGCCGGCGAACGCCCAGGCCTCGACGCCGCCCAGCCCCTCGTCGACGCGGAACACGGCGCGGCCCGTGTGGACGCGGTCGGCGTACGGCTCGCGCAGCGCGCGCGCGAGCGGCGCGTTCCCGTCCGGCCAGGTGAGCACCGGGTCGCGGTCGTTGGCGTCGTCGCCGGGGGCGCTGAAGCCGTGGCGGCTGGCGAAGTAGTGCACCAGCGCCCAGGCCGAGACGGTGGCGATGCCCGCGCCGTAGTCGTCGCGGCAGCAGTAGTCGAGGTAGGTGAGCAGCAGCGGATCGTGCAGATCGTGCTCGCGCAGCCAGCGCGCGGCGGGGACGGCGTCGAGCGCGGCATGGGTGGGCGTCCACGGGGCGCGGGCGGTGGGCAGCGCGAACCCGAGCCGGCCCAGGTCGGCGACGAGCCGGGCGAGCAGGCGGTACTGGGCGTGCGTCGGGGAGTCCCGCGGCACGAGCGGCAGCATGCCGTCCTGCCAGCGGCCGTTGATGAACAGGCGTTCCTGCGGACTGTGGCACAGGTGGCGCTCGTCCCACGTCAGGCCCGCGGCGGTGGATCTCGCGAGCCCGATCTCGACCAGCCAGTCCTGGATGTCGCCGGCCTGCGGACCCGGCAGCGGCAGGTAGTGCGCGCCGACCGGGCAGCGCAGGCCCTGCATCGCATGGCCGCGGCTGTTGCCGCCGGGCTCGTCCTCGAGCTCCAGCACCGCGAAGTCGGTGACGCCCGCGCGCTGGAGCGAGCGCGCCGCGGACAGCCCCGCGATGCCGCTGCCCACCACCAGCACGTCGCAGCGCCGCTCGCGCGCGCCGGCGGGCGGGTGCGCGGCCGCGTCACGCACGCGATGGCCGCGGGCGCTGTCGTCGCCGATCCAGCGGCCTTCGACGCGCGTGCGCCAGTCGTCGGGCTTGCCGCAGCCGGTGAGCAGGGCCGGGGCGGCCAGCGCGGCGCCCAGGAAGGCGCGCCGCGACTCGTCAGTCATGGACCTTGCCCCACTCTTCCTCGAACGTGCGCACCAGCGTCTGGTTCGAGAGCCGGTTCGGCTCGGTGGGCACGCGCGCCATGTCGGGCGGGAAATCGAGCAGGGCCTGCATGCCGGGCAGCGTGAGGAAGCGCATGCCTGGCGGCAGCGTGCGCGGGAGGACCCACGGCCGGTGGCTGGCGATCAGGAAGCCCCACTCGCCGAAACTGGGCACGTGCACGTGGTATGGCACGACGTGCAGGCCCACGGTCTCCAGCGTGGTGGCCACCGTCCAGAAGCTGCGCCGCGCGATCAGCGGCGAGGTCGTCTGCACCACCGCGTAGCCCGCCGCGGCCAGGTGCTGGTCGACCAGCTCGTAGAAGCTGGTGGAGTAGAGCTTGCCGAGCGCGTAGTTGCTGGGGTCGGGAAAGTCCACGACGATGACGTCGTACTGGTCGTCGTGCTGCTCCAGCCAGGCGAACGCGTCCGCGTTGACGATGTGCACCTTGGGCGAGGCGAGCGCGTGCCGGTTGAGTGCCGACAGCGTCGCGTCGTGCGTGAACAGCCGCGTCATCGCCGGGTCGAGCTCGATCTGGGTGACCTGCTCCACCGACGGGTACTTCAGGATCTCGCGGATCGCCAGCCCGTCGCCCCCGCCCAGCACCAGCACGCGGCGCGGCGCGCCGTAGGCGGCCATCGCGGGGTGCACCAGCGCCTCGTGGTACCGGTACTCGTCCTTCGAGTTGAACTGCAGGTTGCCGTTGAGGAACAGCCGCAGCGTGCCCGACTGCGAGGTGACGACGATGCGCTGGTAGGGCGTGGACTCGTGGTAGACGACGCCGGGGCCGTAGAACTGGTCTTCCGACCACGTGGTGAGCAGGTCGCCCGCCGCCATCGCGGCCACCAGCAGTGCGAAGATCGCGCCGCACTGCGCGCCCAGCCAGCGCCAGCGCGGGATCTCGGCGCGGAACAGCCACATCGACCAGATCGCCACCAGCGTGTTGAGCAGCCCGAAGAACACCCCCGAGCGCACGATGCCCAGGTGCGGCACCAGCAGCAGCGGGAACGCCACCGACACCACCAGCGAGCCGAGGTAGTCGAAGGTGAGGACCTGCGAGACCAGCGTCGACAGGCTGTCGCGGCCCTTCAGGTGGCGATCGAGCAGCCGCATGACGATGGGGATCTCGAGGCCGACGCCGATGCCCACGATCGTGACCAGCCCGTACAGCAGCACCTTGAACGAGAGGACGCTGGCCGCGGGCAGCGTGGCGTGCGCCGCGAACAGCGCGGCCGGCATCAGTCCGCCGACGACGCCCACGATCAGCTCGACGCGCACGAACATGCCGGCGAGGTTCGCGCGCACGTGGCGCGAGGCCCAGGAGCCGAGTCCCATCGCGAACAGGTACGTGCCGATCACCGTGGAGAACTGCAGCACCGAGTCGCCGAGCAGGTAGCTCGCGAGCGCGCCGGCGCACAGCTCGTAGACCAGGCCGCACGCGGCCACGACGAACACGGAGGCGAGCAGCGCGAGCTCGCCCGGGCCGACGCGCGGCGCGGCGCCGCCGTCGCCCTTCACGGGACCCAGGCCCATCAACCGTGGATCGCGGCAGCGATGATCATGCCCAGCGCGATGAACATCGACCCGACCACGATGGCCAGCGCCAGGTTCTTCTCCTCGACGATCTGCTCCCACAGCTTGTAGGGCGTGATCCAGTCGATGATGACGAAGGCCAGCCACAGCACGACGACGCCGATCACGGCATACAGGACGGTGCCGCCGATCACCGCGGGGTGAAGCCACTCGATTGCGTTCATGTCGTTCTCCTTCGGAAGTCTCTGATGGTGCCGCAGCGGTCTACTTGTGCCCGCCGCCGCCGGACGAATAACCGCCCCAGGCGCCACCGGTGCCGTAATACGCGCCCGTCCCCGCGGCCGAGCGTGCCTTGCATTGCTGGTATTCCGCGCTGTACGAGCCGTAGGCGCGCTTGACGTCGCGGCACGCGTCCTGGCTGCACCACGCCAGCAGGATCAGCACGACGATCAGCAGCAGGATCAGCTTCGGCCACGAGATCAGCCCGCCCGCGCCGACCAGCCCGCCCAGCGACGGCCCGCCGCCGCCCATCGCGCCGCCGCGCTGCAGCTGCGCGCCGGCGGCCGCGTCGAGCCCGAAGACCTGCGCCACCATGGGCGCCGGGATCGATTCACCCGCCGACCACGTCGTCTCGCTGGCCGTGCTCTCCTTGCTCAGGAACGCGCGGTGGCCGCTGGCCGAGCCTTCGTAGTCCTCGTGCTGCGTGCGCTGGTGGGCCTCGACCTTCCAGTAGAACTCGCCGAGCACGTAGGTGGTCTCGGAGGCGTACGTCCAGCGCCGCGCATACGTCGTGCCGTACCACGTCGCCGACTGGCCGCGCACTTCCGGCACGCCGGTGAGCACGCGCACGACGCTCCAGCCCTCGTTGGTGTCGACGAGGAAGGCGAAGCCTTCCTGGCGGTTGTACAGCAGGTACTCGCGCCACGCTTCCGCCTCGTCGGAGCCGCCCGACATCAGCTCCATGCGCTCCATGTAGCCGACGACCTGCCACGGCAGCGGCGCGGCGCCGCTGGGGATCGGCAGCGTGCCGGTGCGGCCCAGCGGGATGCCCGGCTCCATGCGGTTCTGCTGCGCGTAGTGCGCCATGTCGGGGCCGATGCCCTTGGACAGGTCGACCACCGACTTGCAGCTGTCGCACACCACCGACTGCGTGGTGGCCAGCGTGATCTTCAGCGGCGCGCCGCAGTTCGGGCACGGCGGCGACTGCGCCTTGATCGTCTTCTCGCCGGCGCCGCCGATGCCGGTCTCGCGCAGGCCCGACATCTTCAGGTCGGCCAGCCGCACCGAGCGCCCGATGGACCAGCTCGTGAGCGTGCCGTCGACCGACTCCAGCGTGCCGACCTCGTCGGCGGTGTTGCGCAGGTCGGAGACGACGATCGCGCGATCGGACGGTGGCGGCTGCACCAGCTCGCCCTGCGCGGCGATCAGCTTCGCGCGCACGACGGACGCCACGCGCCACGGCCGCCCGTCGACGGTGGCCGGCGAGCCGGCCTGCAGCTGTTCGGGCAGCGGCGCGCCAGCCGCCAGCGGCAGGTCGAACGCGAAGACGTAGCGGCCGTTGTCCTCCGACAGCCAGCCGCTGCGGCCGTTGTCGAACAGCGCATGCCACTCGTTCCAGGGGCCCGCGTCGGTGCCGAACTGCAGGCGGCCGACGAGCATGAAGCTCGTGCCCTGGTACGTGCCGCTGGCGCCGATGGCCAGCGGCGTGAAGTCGTCGAAGACCTCGGCGCTGGTGCCGATCTTGCGCAGCGACTCGCCGTCGCGCACCAGCGTGCTGCGGCAGAAGCTGCAGACGGCGCTGGCCGACGCCGGCGAGAGGAAGTCGACCGGCGCGCCGCAGTTGGGGCACGCCGCGCGCCAGGCGCGTTGCGGGGCGGTGGCCATCAGGCGGCCGTCCCCGCGAGCGCGCGCGCGAGCGCGTCACGCGCGTGCGCGGTCACGCGCGACGCCCGCAGGATGCGCCGACGATGGCGGGAGCGGGCCTCACAGCTTCTTCAGCAGCTCGGTCTTCTTGGCGGCGAACTCTTCCTCGGTGAGGACGCCCTTGGCCTTGAGCTCGCCCAGCTTCTCGATCAGCGCCATCACGTCCTGCACCGGCGGATGCTCGCCGCTGGCCTGCGCCGCGGTGGCGATGCCCGTGCCCAGGCCCTGCGCGATGTTGCCGGCCAGCACCTGGCCCAGCGCCACGCCGGCGCCCAGGCCCATCGCGCCGCCGGCGATGCCGCCGCTGCCGTCGCCGGCGGCCTTGGCCATGTCGGGGATCGACTGCGCGGTCTGGTACTGCATGAAGGCGCCCATGTTCTGGCCGACCATGCCCATGCCGATCTTCTGGTCGAGGATCTTCTGCAGCTCGTCGGGCAGCGACACGTTCTGCACCGTGACGGCGTCGAGCGCCAGGCCCAGGTTCGCGAACGCCGGCGCGACCGCGGCCTTGATCTGCGTGGCGAACTCGACCTGGTTGGCGGCGAGGTCCAGGAACGGGATGCCGCTCTGGGCCACGGCGTCGGACAGGTGCTGCAGCATCAGCCCGCGCAGCTGGCCGTCGATCTCGTCGACCGTGTAGGTGCCGCGCGTGCCCGAGACCTGCTGCTGGAACAGCTTCGGGTCGGCGACGCGCCAGGAGTAGTTGCCGAACGCGCGGATGCGGATCGCGCCGAAGTCCTTGTCGCGCAGCGTGACGGGCTGCGGCGTGCCCCAGCGCTGGTCGACCTGCAGGCGCGTGCTGAAGAAGTAGACGTCGCTCTTGAACGGGGACGCGAACAGCTTGTCCCAGTTCATCAGGTTGGTGAGCAGCGGCAGCGTGTGCGTGTTCAGCGTGTACAGGCCGGGCCCGAACGCGTCGGCCGCACGGCCTTCGTTGACGAACAGCGCGGCCTGCGACTCGCGCACGGTCAGGCGGGCGCCGTTCTGGATCTCGTTGTCCTGCATCGGGAAGCGCCACGCCAGGATGCCGTCGCCAGGCTCCTGCCATTCGATGACGTCGATGAACTGCTTCTTGATGAATCCCATCAAAGACATGGCGGCCTCCACTTGGCTCCGGGTTGCATTCAGGGCGGATGATAGACGCACGGCGAGGCGCTTCTCATCCGGGTCGACCGCCGGTGCCGCCGGGCCGTCGAACGCACGTTTTCCGTCGCCCAACGGCGGGCGCGGGCGGCCGGCCGGACAAAGGAGAGGGGCCGCCCCGCGCAATGCGGAGCGGCCCCTCGTGCATGGAGGCCGCTGGCTGCGGCCATCGGCTGGTCGGGCGAGCCGGCCGGCCCGTGTTCGCCGGCCGGTGCGGCAGCGCGGCCTGGCAGCGCGGCGCCCGGCCCGCGTTCGCCCGCCGGCGCGGGTCGACCCTGCGCGGACCGTCAGTCGGCGGCCTGCGCCACGACGTCGATCGCCGACGTGCCCGTGCTTTCGGCCGGTGCATAGATGGTGTCGCCGTCGGCCGCGGCCGACGTCAGCGTGCGGGCACCGGCGTTCGACGTCGCCAGCATGCCGGTCACCTCGAGGGCGACGACGGCAGCCAGGAGCAGCGAGGTGGCGCTCAGGGCGCGGGCGGGGGCGGCGGACTTGTTCGTGTTCGACATGGCGATTCCCTCCAGAGTCGGCGCGCGTGCGGCAGGCCCCGTCGCGGCCGGTGCGCCGTGCCTCCGGCGGAGGCTTGTTGTGATCAGCGCGAGGCGATCCTAGGACTGCACCTCCGGTTGGGGCGCACTTCGCTTCGACTCGACAGGAAGCGCCGCGTCGAATAGATCACGGTTACAAGATGTTTCGGCGGCGCACCCGGCTTCGGCCGGTCGTCGCGCCGCCGAAGAAGCGCTTTGGAAGCGGCGCTCCCGGGTCAGGCGCCGTAGCGCGCGGCCGTGAGGCCGTCGAAGTCGATCTCGGGTTTCCGGCCGCCCAGCAGGTCGGCGATCGCGCGGCCCGTGCCCGCGGCCATCGTCCAGCCCAGCGTGCCGTGGCCGGTGGCCAGCGTGAGGTTCTCGAGCGGCGTGGCGCCCATCACCGGCGTGCCGTCGGGCGTCATCGGGCGCAGGCCGGTCCAGAACGTGGCGCGCGCCAGGTCGCCGGCCGCGGGGAACAGGTCGGTCAGCACGAATTCGAGCGTGCGCCGGCGGCGCTCGTCGAGTGCCAGGTCGTAGCCCGAGAGCTGCGCCATGCCGCCGACCCGGATGCGGTCGCCCAGGCGCGTGACGGCCACCTTGTGCGTCTCGTCCATGATGGTGGACTCCGGCGCGCCGGAGGCGTCCGTGATCGGCACGGTGATCGAGAAACCCTTGACCGGATAGACGGGGATGTCGATCCCCAGCGGCTTCAGCCACTTCGGCGAGAAGCTGCCGAGCGCCAGCACGACGTGGTCGGCGCTCAGGCGGCCGGCGTCGGTGTCGACGCCGGTCACGCGCCTGCCGTCGCTGGCGATGCCGGTGATGTTCACGTTGAAGCGGAACTTCGCGCCGAGCGCCTCGGCCATCTTCGCCAGGCGCTGGGTGAACAGGAAGCAGTCGCCCGTCTCGTCGCCCGGCAGGCGCAGCGCGCCGACGAACTTGTGCTTCACGCCGGCCAGCGCGGGCTCGTACTGCAGGTAGCCGGCGGTGTCGAGCACCTGGTAGGGCACGCCGTACTGGTCCAGGATCTCGGTGTCCTTGTGCACGCCATCGAGCTGCTTCTGGGTGCGGAACAGCTGCAGCGTGCCCTGCGTGCGCTCGTCGTAGGCGATGCCCGTCTCGGCCCGCAGGTCCTTCAGGCAGTCGCGGCTGTATTCGGCCACGCGCACCATGCGCGCCTTGTTGACGCGGTAGCGCGCCTCGGTGCAGTTGCGCAGCATCGCGAAGCCCCAGCGCCACATCGAGGCCTCGAGCATCGGCTTGATGATCAGCGGGCTGTGGTTCATCAGCAGCCACTTGATCGCCTTGACCGGCACGCCCGGCCCCGCCCAGGGCGACGCATAGCCCGGCGACACCTCGCCCGCGTTGGCGAAGCTGGTCTCTAGCGCCGGAGCGCCCTGGCGGTCGACGACCGTGACGTCGTGGCCCGCCTTGGCGAGGTAGTACGCGATCGTGGTGCCGATGACGCCGCTGCCGAGGACGAGGATGGTCATGGTGGGACGTTCGCGGTGCTCGTGGTGGCACCGACTATCGCACGGGGCGGGAACCATCCGGCCCGGCGCGGGCTCTGAGCGGCTCCATCCACGAGCCGTGCCAAGATGCGCCCCATGCAAAAGACCAGCCCCCACCGCCTGCTGACCCTCAGCGCCGCCGTCGCCGCCGCCGCGGCCGCCTTCTCCGTCCAGGCCGCGGGCCTGCCCGCGCAGGTGCGCGAGGTCGAGGGCGTGCACGAGTACCGGTTGCCCAACGGGCTGCAGGTGCTGCTGATCCCGGACGCCTCCAAGCCCACGGTCACCGTCAACGTCACCTACCGCGTGGGCAGCCGCATGGAGGGCTACGGCGAGACGGGCATGGCCCACCTGCTCGAGCACCTGATGTTCAAGAGCACGAAGTCCATCGCGCAGGTCAGCACGGAGCTGTCCAGGCGCGGGATGCAGTTCAACGGCACCACGTCCGAGGACCGCACCAACTACTACGAGACCTTCCCGTCCGACCCGGCGCAGCTGGCGTGGGCCCTGAAGACCGAGGCGGAGCGCATGGTGCACGCCAACGTCATCAAGAAGGATCTGGACTCCGAGATGACCGTCGTCCGCAACGAGATGGAGGCGGGCGAGAACAGCCCGTTCCGCATCCTGATGGAGAAGACGACGTCGGCCGCCTTCGAATGGCATGCGTACGGCAAGAGCACCATCGGCGCGCGCTCGGACGTCGAGAACGTCAACATCGCGCACCTGCAGGCGTTCTACCGCAAGTACTACCAGCCGGACAACGCCACGCTGATCGTCGCGGGCAAGTTCGATCCGCAGAAGACGCTGGCGCAGATCGCGCAGGACTTCGGGGTACTCCCCAAGCCCACCCGCGTGATCGACCCGACCTACACGATCGAGCCGGTGCAGGACGGCGAGCGCGAGGTGACGCTGCGCCGCGTCGGCGGCGAGAAGGACCTGTTCGTCACGTACCACACGCCCTCGATGGCCAGCCCCGACATGGCCGCCTTCAGCGTGCTCGCCAACGCCCTCGGCGACACGCCCAACGGCCGCCTGCACAAGCGCCTCGTCGAGGCCGGCAAGGCGACGCAGTCGTTCGCCTGGACGATGCGCCACACCGACCCCGGCGTGTTCAACGCGGGCGCGCTGCTGAAGAAGGACGACGACCTCGATGCGGCGCAGAAGATCTTCATCGACACCATCGAGGGCGTGAAGAACGAGCCGATCACGGCCGACGAGTTGAAGCGCGCGCAGCTGCACGTCGAGAAGCAGTTCGACCAGGTGCTCGCCGACCCGCAGAACCTGTGCCTGACGCTGTCGGACTTCATCGCCGGCGGCGACTGGCGCCTGCTGTTCCTGCAGCGCGACCGCGTCGCGGCCGTCACGCTGGACCAGGTCAACGCCGTGGCGGCGGCCTGGCTGAAGCCGTCCAACCGCACGCTGGGCCGCTTCGTCCCGACCGATGCGCCCGACCGCGCGCCCTACGCCACGCGCACCGACCCCGAGCAGCAGCTCAAGGACTTCAAGCCGGGTGCCACCGGGACGGCCGGCGAGGTCTTCGACTCGACGCCCGCGGGCATCGACAAGCGCAGCGAGGTGCTGACGCTGCCCAACGGCATGAAGCTGGCGCTGCTGCCCAAGAAGAACAAGGGCGGCACCGTCGAGATGCGTTTCGACCTGCATTTCGGCACGCTCGAATCGCTGCGCGGCCAGCGCGGGGCCGCCGCGGCCGCAGGCCTGATCCTGGGCACGGGCACCGAGACGAAGACGCGCGCGCAGCTGCACGACGCGTTCTCCGCGCTCAAGACCGACTGGGAACTCACCGGCGGCACGACCTGGGGCCATGCGTCGCTGACCACGCGGCGCGACGCGCTCGTGCCCGCGCTCGAGCTGCTGGCCGAGGCGATGCGCAAGCCGTCGTTCACGGCGTCGGAGTACGAGCAGGGCGTGCGCCAGCAGGTGCAGGGCCTGGAGCAGGCCGCCGAGGAGCCGGCCGGCGTCGCGGGCAACGAGCTGGCGCGCGCGCAGCAGCACTTCGCGGCCGACGACCCGCGCTACACGCCGACCTTCGCGGAATCGATCGCCGAGGCGCGCGGCACCCGGCTGGAGGACGGCGTCGCGTTCTACCGCAGGTTCTGGGGCGCCGAGCACGGCGACATGGCCATCGTGGGCGACTTCGACGCCGCGCAGGTCAAGGCCGCGGTGACGCGCCTGTTCGGCGACTGGAAGTCGTCGCAGCCCTTCGTGCGCATCCCCAACCCGGTGCCCGAGCTCGCCGGCGCGCACCTGACGCTGCCGATGAAGGACAAGGCCAACGCGGTGCTGCTCGCCAGCCTGCCGCTGAAGCTGGCCGACACCGATCCGGACTACCCGGCGCTGACGCTGGCCGCGCACGTGCTGGGCGGCGGCGAATTCGGCTCGCGCCTGAACGCGCGCATCCGGCAGAAGGACGGCCTGTCGTACGGTGTCGGCGCGGGGCTCGAGGCGTCGCCGTTCGAGCCGTCCGGCGCGATCGGCTTCGAGGCCATCTTCGCGCCGCAGAACCGCGATCGCGTGCAGTCCGACTTCGACGAGGAGCTTGCACGCTTCGTCAAGGATGGCATCACGCCGGCCGAGCTCGCGCAGGCCAAGCAGGCGATCCTCGCGGAGCGCGCCACGGCGCGCACCAGCGACTCGGTGGTCGCCAGCAACTGGATGTTCAAGCTCGACCAGGGACGCACCTGGGCCTGGAGCGCCGAGCAGGATGCCAGGCTGACGGCCCTGACGGTCGACCAGGTCAACGCGGCGATCCGCAAGTGGATCGTGCCGGGCAAGGTCAACTGGGCGGTCGCCGGCACGTTCGAAGACAAGAAATGACGGCCGTGGACGCCGACCTGCCGTCCCTGCCGCCCGCCGAGCCCGGCCGCTACCGCCACTACAAGGGCGGCGAGTACGAGCTGGTCGGCGTGGCGCGCCACAGCGAGACGCTGGAGCCGCTCGTGATCTACCGGCCGCTATACAACGCGAGCGGCCTGTGGGCGCGGCCGCACGCGATGTTCTTCGGGGAGCTCGAGGTCGACGGCGCCGTCGTGCGGCGCTTCGTCAAGATCTGACTCCGGGGCGCGACCGGCGGGCGGCACCCCCCGATCACGGCATGCGGCGTGTCCCGCCGGCGGCGTGCAGCCGTCGTTTCACGGCCGAAAATCGACGGCCGGTCGCGCCGACGGGGTCGCATCGCGCCGGTGCCGATATGCTTGCGGCTTTCGAACCTTCGACGAGAGGGTTCGCCGGTCCGCACACAAGAATCCGAGGAGCCTGCCTGATGACGCTGTCCCGCCGCCGCTTCGCCGCGCCCCATGTGACCACGATCGCCGTCGCGATTGCCCTGGCCTTTGCCGCGGGCCTGCTGGCAGGCTGCCAGAAATCCGGCGCCGGTGGCGCGGCGGCGGCCGCCTCGGCACCGTCTGCCACGCTGCTGATCGCGCCCGAGGACGTGCGTACCGTGGGCCTGCAGACGCATGCGTCGGGCCCGGTGATCACGGGCTCGGTCGAGCCCGAGCGCCGCGCCGACCTGCGCGCCGAGATCTCCGCCGTCGTGCTCCAGGTGCTCAAGGAGAACGGCGAGCCCGTGCACAGGGGCGACCTGCTGGTGCGGCTGGACGACACGTCGATCCGCGACAGCCTGCGCTCCGCCGAGGAGGCCAGCCGCGCCGCTGCGCAGGCGCTCGACCAGGCCCAGCGCCAGTTCACGCGCGTCAAGACGCTGCAGGCCGAGGGCATGAGCTCGCAGCAGGCGCTCGACGACGCCGAGGTGCGCCGCAACAGCGCGCAGAGCGACCGCGTCGCGGCCGACTCGCGCACCGTGACTGCGCGCCAGCAGCTCACCCGCACCGAGGTGCGTGCACCGTTCGACGGCGTCGTCAGCGACCGCAAGGTCTCGGCCGGCGACACGGCGGCCATCGGCAAGGAGCTGCTCAAGGTGATCGACCCGGCCAGCATGCGCTTCGAGGGCCTGGTCTCGGCCGACCGCATGGGCGACATCCATGCCGGGCAGGCGGTGCAGTTCCGCATCAACGGCTTCGACAAGGGCGAGTTCACGGGCAAGGTGCGCCATGTCGACGCTTCGGCCGACCCCGTGACGCGGCAGGTGGCGGTGATCGTCGACTTCGCGCCGGGCACGGCGCCCAAGGTGGCAGGGCTGTATGCCGAAGGCCGGATCTCGTCGGGCGAGTCGCAGGCGCTGCTGCTGCCGGAGGCGACGATCGTCAAGGAAGGCGACAAGGCCTATGTCTGGAAGCTGGGCAATGGCGTGGTCGCGAAGACGCCGGTCACGCTCGGCGAGCGCGACGCGCGCCTGGGCAACGTGGTGGTGACGGCCGGCATCGCCGTCGGCGACCGCCTGCTGCGCACGCCCGGCTCGACGCTGGTGAGCGGCCAGAAGTACGAATTCGCCAAGCCTGCGGCGCCGGCGGCGTCGGTGGCGCCGTCCGCCTGAAACGGGAGCCGACGATGTTCCTCTCCAACTTCAGCATCAAGCGGCCGGTGGCCGCGATCGTCATCATCATCACGCTGATGGGGCTCGGCGTCCTTGCGCTGAACAAGCTGCGCGTGAACCAGATCCCCGACGTCGAGCAGCCGGTGCTTGTCGTCGGCATCACCTACCCCGGCGCGTCGCCGGACACGGTGGAGCGCGAGATCATCAACCGCGTCGAGCGCGCGCTCCAGGGCATCGAGGGCGTCGACCAGTCGCGTTCGAACTCCACGGCGAGCGAGGGCTATGCCCAGTTCGTGCTCGTGTTCGAGTTCCACAAGAACATGTCGCAAGCGGCCGACGAGGTGCGCAACGCGATCGGCACCGTGCGCTACAAGCTGCCCGTCGAGATGCGCGAGCCCGTGCTGACCCGGGTCGATCCGGGCGCGCAGCCCATCATGCAGATGGCGCTGTCGTCGGCCACGCTGTCGCATGCCGAGATATCGCGCCTCGCCGAAGACCAGCTGGCCGACCGCTTCCGCGCGCTGCCCGGCGTGGCAACGGTCACGGTCAACGGCTCGCTGACGCGCGAGCTCAGCGTGCTGCTGCATGCGCAGAAGCTGCGCGAGTTCGGCGTGTCCGTCACCGAGGTGGTCAACGCGCTGCGGGCGCAGAACGCCAACGCGCCGGTGGGCAAGGTGCGCGGCGCACTGGAGGACCAGAGCATCCGCCTGGTCGGCCGCTTCGAGTCGCCCGCCGAATTCAACCAGATGCTGATCAAGCGCAGCGGCGACAACCTGGTCCGCCTCGGCCAGGTGGCTACCGTGCAGGACGGCTTTGCCGAGCTGGGCGGCTACAGCGAGCACAACGGCACGCCCAACGTCGGCATCTCGGTCACGCGCACGCGCGACGGCAGCACGGTGACCATCGCCAGGGAAGTGCGCGACCTGGTTGAAACGATCAACAAGGAGCAGGCAGGCAAGGCCAAGCTGGACGTCACGCAGGACGGCGGCAACGACGCGCAGGACAGCCTCGACAACGTGATCGACGCGCTCTTCTTCGGCGCGGGCCTGACCATCCTGGTCGTCTACGTCTTCCTCAATTCGTGGCGCTCGACGCTGATCACGGGCCTGAGCCTGCCGACCTCGGTCATCACCGCGTTCATCGCCGTGTGGCTGTGCGGCTTCACGCTCAACTTCATGAGCCTGCTGGGCCTGTCGCTGGCCATCGGCGTGCTGATCGACGACGCCATCGTGGTGCGCGAGAACATCGTGCGCCACATGCAGCGCGGCGAGGACCGGCGCACCGCGGCGCTCAACGGCACGGCCGAGATCGGCATGGCGGTGGCGTCGACCACCTTCGCCATCGTGGCGGTCTTCGCGCCGGTGGCCTTCATCCCCGGCATCACCGGCGAGTGGTTCCGGCCGTTCGGCCTGACCGTCGTCGCCTCGGTGTTGGTGAGCCTGTTCATCTCGTTCACGCTGGACCCGATGCTGTCAGCCTACTGGGGCGACCCGGTGGACCTGCACGACGCGCCGCGCAAGGGCGTCGGCGCCGTGCTGCAGCGCTTCAACGACTGGTTCGACCACCAGGCCGAGCGCTACGGCCGCCTCATCGCGTGGGCGCTGCACCACCGCTGGTACATGGGCTGGATCGCCGCCGCGAGCTTCGTCGGCGCGCTGGTGCTGCAGGGCGCGGCGGGCGGCTCCGACTTCCTGCCCAAATCCGACGGCGGCACGCTGGCGATCGACATCCGCATGCCGCCCAGCTCCAGCCTGGACTATGCGCGCATGAAGCTCGAGGAGGCGCAGTCCGTCGCGCGCCAGCTGCCCGAGACGGTGGCGACGAACTCGTGGGTGAACCCGAACCAGGGCCGCGTCTACGTCGACATCGGCAAGAGCACCAAGCGCAAGCGCAGCGCCGTCGAGGTCGGCAACGAGCTGCGCGCGAAGATGGGGCGACTGGTGGGTGCCGAGTTCGTCGTGCTGGACGACCTGAACAACGGCGCGCAGAAGCCGGTGCAGATCCGCTTCCACGGCACCGACTCGCGCCAGTTGCTCGCGATCACCAACGACTTCATGGACAAGCTGCGCAAGGTCAAGGGCGCGGTCGACGTGGGCCTGTCCGAGCAGAACCCGCAGCAGGAGCTGCGCATCGACCTCGACCGCGGCCTCGCCAACTCGATGGGCGTGTCGGTCAACGACGCGGCGCAGTCGCTGCGCGTGGCGTTCGCCGGCGTCGAGGCGGGCGACTGGATCGATCCGACGGGCGAGGCGCGCGACGTCGCCGTGCGCCTGGCGCCGGAGGACCGCGTCGACGCGAGCAACATCGAGCGGCTGCCGATCGCGGTTGCCGGCACCGACCGCATGGTGCCGCTGGAGCAGATCGCCACCGTCACGATGGGCAAGGCGCCGTCCAAGATCCAGCACGCGAACTCCAAGCGCATGGTGGTGGTCACCGCCAACGCGCAGGGCCGTTCGTCGGGCGAGGTCACGGCCGACGCGATGAAGATCGCCAAGGCCATCCAGTTTCCCCCGGGCTTCGGCCTGGAGCTGACGGGCGCGTCGCAGAGCCAGGAGGAGGTGTTCAGCAACCTGTTCATCGCGCTGATCTCGGGCGTGCTGCTGATGTACCTGGTGCTGGTGATGCAGTTCGGCTCGTTCACGGCGCCGGTCCCGGTCATGATCTCCTTGCCGCTGAGCCTGATCGGCGTGGTGATCGCGCTGGTGTCCACGCACGGCACGCTCAACCTGATGAGCATCATCGGGGTGATCATGCTGATGGGCCTGGTCGCGAAGAACGCCATCCTGCTGCTGGACGCCGCGCGCGCCGAGGAGAGCGAAGGCAAGGATCGCGAGGAGGCGCTGATGCACGCCGGCAAGAAGCGCCTGCGCCCCATCATGATGACCACGTTCGCGCTGATCGCCGGCATGCTGCCGGTGGCCATCGGCGTGGGCGAGGGCGGCGAGTTCTACCGCCCGATGGCGGTCACCATCATCGGCGGCACCATCACGTCGACGATGCTGACGCTGCTGGTGATCCCATGCTTCTACGACTCGATCGAGATGATGCGCGAGCGCATGCTGGCGCGACTGCCGCGGCGCGCCGAGCGCTTCACCGCCGCCGGCGCGGTGGTGCTCACGGTGCTGGAGTTCGCCGCCTTCCTGACCGGCCTGCGCTTCGTGTACCGCCTCGTCCGCCGCGCCTTCGGCCGGCCCACAGGCGGCCTCTGGCGCAAGCCCGAGGACGAGCACGTGGCACCGCCGGCGCCGTATTCGTCGGAGCCGATGTTCAACCCGTGAGCGGCCGCCGACCATGAGCGACTTCACGCTGGCCGCCGCGGACCACTTCGCGGCCGCCGACCTCCACGAGGCCAATCTCGCCGCGTTCGCCGACTACATCGCCGGGCCGATGCAGCTGACGTTCGACCAGTGGCCCTCGCTGGTCGCCCGCCAGGGCATCGACCTCGCGCGCAGCCGGGTGGCGGTGCGCGACGGCGCCATCGCGTCGTATGCGTTCGCCTGCCCGCGCCCGGAGTCCGGCCGCTGGCGCCTGGGCATCATGGGCGCGCTGCCCGCCGCGCGCGGCACCGGCGCCGCGCCCGCGCTGATCGACGACTTCCTCGCGCGCGCGAAGGCCGAGGGCATGGCGCACGCCGAGCTCGAGTGCTTCGCCGCCAACGAGCGCGCGCTGCGGCTGTACCGCCGCCACGGCTTCGAGGTGGTCTGTCCGCTCAATGGCTGGAAGCTGCCGGCCGACACTGCCCCCCCGCCCGCGCGTGACGCGTCGGCGCGCGCGGTGCGCGAGATCGACCGGGCCGCCGCGCTCGCATGGCTGGCCGAGGCCGATCGCCGCATCCCGTGGCTGCCGTTCCCGAACACCGCCCGCTGCCAGGCCGCGCAGGTGCGTCCGCTCACGTTCTGGCAGTGCGGCAGCGCGCTGATGCTGTTCAGCGTCGTCGAGGGCACGCCCACGCAGATCCATGTGCTGATCGACCTCGACCCGGCCCTGCACGACGCCGGGACGCTCGCGCACGCGATCCGCGCCGCGCATCCCGACGCGTTCGCCCCGCCGATCCTGCGCGACGACCTCGGCGGCGCGGCGCTCGAGCGTGCCGGCTTCGTGCGGCCGGCGTTGAACCAGGTGCTGATGCGGCGCGCGCTTTAGGGGCGGCGGCGAACGCGGGTCACGCCATCCCGCGAACGAACGTCGAGTGCCTAGGCGGCCACCATCGCCTGCAGCTTGCGGACGGTCGCCCAGTTGCGCGTCGTGCCCCGTTCCTTCAGCACCTTGCCCACCGCCTTGGCGACGCGGCTCTCGATGATGCCGTTCGCGCACCAGAGCCACGCGGCGTGCTTTCCCACCGCGAAGGCCTCGGGCGCCCAGTCGGTCGCCTCCAGCGGCTGCAACTCGGCCAGCGTGGACGCCTCCTGAACGAACAACACCAGCAGGCGCGCGTCGTCGTCCGCGTGGCGGCGCAGCGGATGCTCGGCGATCGCGGCCTCCAGGTCGGCGGCGGTCTTGACGATCACCTCGCAGTCGACGCCGAGCTTGTCGAGGATCGCCGCGCGCAGCGCCTTCGCGTGGGCGGCCGGCGTGCCGGCCTTGGCGTCGAAGACGGCGTTGCCGCTGTTCAGCAGCGTGCGCACGTTGGCGTGGGCCAGGCCTTCCATCAAGGCGCGCAGATCGGCCATGGGCACGCGCTTGGCCTTGCCGACGTTGATGCCGCGGAGCAGGGCGATGTGGCGCTTCATGCGCGCATTGTCCATGCCGCGAGCCGCTCGGTACACTGCCACGCCCATCGCCCAAGGAGACAGACCATGATCGTGCGTATCGACATCGACCAGGAGGCCGGCGCCTTCGGCTATCGCGTCAGCTACGAGGCGGAGGAGATGTATGCGGACGACGGGCTCGAGTCGCTCGTCGAGTGCCTCATCGCGGCGGTGGAGGGCATGCCGCCGGAGGCGCTGGCCGCCGAGCTCTGGTACGACGGCGTCGTCTCGGGCACCTATCCGCTGACCGTCATCGGCATGAACGTCGACCAGGTGGCGCAGCACGCACGGAACACGACGGCGATGATCGACGAGCTGATGCCCGATCGCTGAGCGCCGGGCTGGGCGCGCCGTTTGCTGCCGGGGCGGGCCGCGACGAGAGTCGCCCCAACCGACGGAAACGCCCATGACTTCCTCCTCCATCGCCGCGTTCCTGGCGGTGTGCGCGCTCGCCGTGTCCGCGACGACGCAGGCCACCGAGCAGAAGGCGATCACCAACGCCCATCCCGCCAGCGCCACCAGTTCGCCGGAGGCCAAGCGGCTGCTGAAGTTCGACACGCACAAGATGTCGCAGGTGAGCCTGACGCTGCTGCAGGCCGCGCCGATCCAGGACGGCTGGAGCCCGCAGGTGCGCTTCGCCGGCCAGACCGACCTGCACACCTGCATCTTCCACTTGCCCAAGGCGGGCCAGGTCGTCAAGAGCGGCGAGACCGCGGTCGCGACGATCCGCTGCACGACGCCCTGGCAGCTCTATGACAACGGCCTGTCCTTCGAGGCCTTCGTGGAAGGCGCGAAGGCGGCGGAAGGCACGCTGCGGCCCTGAGCGCCCGGCGCACCGGCGCGACTGAATGGGCGGTTCGACCATGCGCCCCCACCTTTGATTTGGGGGATATCCACCACGCGGGGGCGCGCTCAAGATCGGATCGCTGGAGTCTGCATCGCGACGGCGCCCCGCCGCACGGATTCCTGGGTGCTCCAGCACAGGAGAGTGGCGCGATGTCCGGGACGACGCACGACATGAAGTGGCGACTGCTGGTCGGCGCGGCGCCCGTCATCGGCGTCGCGTTCTTCGTGTGGTCGGCCGCGCAGGGCCCGTCCGACGTCGCGCGCTCGCCCACGGCGCGCGCCATCCTCGCCCTCGTCGCGGCGCTGGGCGCCGGCGTCGCCTGGTGGACGGCGCGGCAGCTGCGCGCCACGCCCAGCGTCACGGTGTCGCGGGCCTCCGCGCGGGCGATGACCGAGCCGGGCGGCACGCGCGTGTCGCTGCGGGGCCGGGCCGTCGCCTTGCCCGATGCCGTCCCGCTGATCTCGCCCGGCGGCGAGCTGTGCTTGTGGTTCGCACCCGTCGGCGCGCCGGCCGCGCAGGGCAGCGTGCGTCCGTTCCTGCTGGAGGACGACACCGGCCAATGCATCGTGCTGCCGGCCGGCGCCGAGGTGCGCGGCACCGGCCCGGTGTCCGCCGCCGCCGCGCGCTCCCGGCTGCCCGGCGGCGACGACGACGTGCCGGCCCCGCTGCCGGACGAGACCGGCGGCGAGCGCCTGTTGCGCACCGGCGACCGCATCCATGTGATCGGCCGCTTCGTGCCCGCCTCGTCGCAGGCGCTGCTGCTGCAGGCGCAGGCCGCGGCGCTGGTGGCGCGCAACGAGGGGACGCAGGCCCCGTTGCGCGGGGGTGATCCGCCCCCTTTTCGTGACTTGCGCACGGCGGCCCAGGCCGGCGCGCCGTTCGTGGCGGCGCCCCCTCTGGCCGGCCGTGGCCTCGCCTTGCCGGTGATCGCCGCGGGCAACCCGGGCGAGCCGTTCGAGATCCGCCTTGGCTCGGACGAGGCCGAGGGGGGCGTCTACGGCGTCCTGGCGGTCGTCGACGTGCTCGTGCTGGTGGTGTCGTCGTCGCTGGCGGCCTGGGGCGTGCTGGTGCACGGCTGAGCCGTCGCCATCGGCCCGAGCGGGCGCCGCCGGCCGTCCGCGCCCGCGGGAAAGCCGTGCAGGGGCACCGCCGGCGGGCCGTCCGCCGGCGTCGATCGACGAGGCCTCGAGGGGGAGGCCGGCGGGTCCATCGGGCTCGTTCTCGCCGGACACCGGCCCGTCCCGGAGCGTGACGGGCTGCGCGCCGCCGCGATGCGGCCGTGCGACGTCCGGCGCGGCCCCGCCACCCGTTGCGACTACGATGCGGTCCGGGAGCGCCCGCCGTCCACGGTCGAGTTCCCGCCAGACACTCGTTCGGATCCTCCAGCTTGCTTCGCCCCGTCCGCTACGCCCTCCGCTCGACCTTCCTGCGCCAGCGCACGCCCGTGCCGCCCGTGGGGCTCGCGTTGCGGGGCTCGGCGTTCACCGGCGCCGCCGGACTGCCGTGGCCGCAGCCGGGCGTCAGCCAGCCCAGCCTCGGGCGTTGTCTGCTGCTGGCGCTGCTGCTGCACATCCTGCTGTTCATCATCGTGGGCACCGCGCCGGGCGGCGACTCGCCCGCGAGCAGGCGCAGCGCCGGTGACCTGGTGGTCTACCTGCCGCAGACGCGCGAGTCGCGCGCGGCCGAGGCGCGCAGCGCGCAGTCGACGGGCGCGGAAGGCCTGGCGCTGCCCGCGGAGGCCGCATCGTCGGCGCCGACGCCCGCCGAGCATGCGTCGACCGCCGCGAACCGGACGGCCGCCGACGCCGCCGAGTTCACGGCGATCGTCGAGCCGTCCATCGTCATCCGCGATCGACCGGCGCCCGCGCCCCCGGGCGCGCCGCGTCCGGCGCCCGCGCCGGCGCCCGCCGAGGCGACGCCCGCCACGCCGCCGCTGCTGACCGCGCGCCAGGCGCCGGTGACGGCGGGGCAGGCCTCGTCGGCGCCGCCGACGCGCACGCCGCATGCCGTGCCGTCCGCCCAGCCTGCGTCGGCGTCGGCGCCCGTGCCGGCGCCCGCGCCGCTGCCGGCACCGGCAGCCGCGTCCGCACCCGCGCCGGTCGAGCCGCCGCCGCTGCCCGAGCCGACACCGCTGCCTCCCGAGCCGCTGCCCGCCCCGCTGGCCGCCCCCAGCGTGACGGCCGTCCCGATGCCCAAGCCCGCGTTCACGCCGCTGGACGTGCCGGTGACCCCGCCGCCGCCGCTGCCCGTGCTGCCGCCGGCGCCACGTCCGGCGCCCTTGCCGGCACCGACGCTGGCGCCCGCGCCGCTGCCCAAGCCGTCGTTCACGCCGCTGGACGTGCCGGTGACACCGCCGCCGCCCGTGCCGGTGCTGGCGCCCGCGCCGCGTCCGACGCCCCTGGCCGCGCCGCAGCTCGCGCCGGCGCCGTTGCCGAAGCCGAACTTCGTGCCGCTGCAGGTCCCGGTGGCGCGTCCGGCGCCGGCGCCCGTGCCGGTTCCTGCGCCGGTTCCTGCGCCCGTGCCCGCGCCGCTGCCACCGGTGCCCGTCCTCGCCCCCACGCCGCGTCCCGCGCCCCTGAGCGCGCCGCCCATCAACGAAGCGCCCGTGCCGGCACCGACCTTCACGCCGCTGCCGGTGCCGGTCGCGCGGCCGGCCCCGTCCCCCACGCCGGTGCCGGCACCCGCAACCGCACCCGCTCCCGCCCCCGGACCCGTGCCGGCACCGTCGGCCGCGCCGGCGCCGACGCTGGCGCCCGCGCCGGCGCCCCCCTCCGAACGCCCGCCGCTGGTCGAACCGCGCACGCCCGCCACCGGCACGTCGACCACGGCGCCATCGACCGCGCCGCAGACGCAGCCGGTACGCCCGGTCGACAACCCGGCCGAGCGCGGCGGAGGCGGCGGCACGGCGCCGCCGTCCGCCAGCAGTGGCAAGGTCAACCTCGACGGCAGCGTCAGCGGGCCCGGTGCCAACGGGTCGGTGCAACCGCCCGGCACGGGCAACCCGGCGCCGCTCAACCTCGACCTGCACGGCGGCGGCAACGGGCCCAGCCTGGGGCGCACGCGCAGCGGCCTCGTGCCCGCGCTGCCGGCCCCGGCCGAGAAGAAGACGCTACTGGAGACCGAGCTCGAGAAGGCCAGCCGCGCCCATTGCGCGGACGCCTACGCCAGCAGCGGCCTGCTGGCCGTGATCCCGCTGGCCAAGGACGCCGTCACGGGCAAGGGTTGCAAGTGGTGAGCTGGCGGCGCACGTCCGGTGCCGGATCTCGCAGGGCGCTGGTCGGCGAAGCAGCATCGTCGACGCCTCCGGGCGCGACATCCGGGACCGGACACCTCGCTGCGTCAGCCGGCGGCGGACGTGTCAGCGCGCCGCGCCCGTTGCCCGCCACACGGTGTTGCCGACATCGTCGGCGACCAGCAGCGCGCCCTTGCCGTCGATCGCCACGCCCACCGGGCGGCCGTAGGCCTCGCCCTTGTCGTTGACGAAGCCGGTCAGCACGTCCACGGGCATGCCCGAGGGACGGCCGTCGGCGAACGGCACGAAGACGACCTTGTAGCCCACCGGCGGCTTGCGGTTCCACGAGCCGTGCTCGCCGATGAACATGCCGCCCGCGAATGGCGCGGGCAGGGCCGTCCTTGGCGCGGCGACCAGGCCGAGTGCCGCGACGTGGGCGCCCAGCGCGTAGTCGGGCGCGACGGCCTTGGCCACCATCGCGGGGTCGGCCGGCTTCACGCGGTCGTCGACGTGCTGGCCCCAGTAGCTCCACGGGAAGCCATAGAACGCGCCCGGCTCGAGCGAGGTCAGGTAGTCGGGCGGCAGGTCGTCGCCGAGTTCGTCGCGCTCGTTGGACACCGTCCACAGCACGTCGCCGACCCAGGCCATGCCGTTGGGGTTGCGGAGGCCGGTGGCGTACGGATGCTTCTGGCCGCTGGCGCGGTCGATCTCCCAGACGCAGGCGCGGCCTTGCTCGGCCTCGAGGCCGTTCTCGCCGGCGTTGCTGTTGGAGCCCGTCGTCGCGTAGAGCCTGCTGCCGTCGGGCGACGCGATGATGTTCTTGGTCCAGTGGTGATTGATCGGCCCGGCGGGCAGGTCGGTCAGCTTCACGCCGGGCTCGGCGATGCTGGTCTCGCCGGGCTTGTAGGTGAACTTGAGCACGGCGTCGCTGTCGGCCACGTACAGGTCCTCGCCCACCAGGGCCATGCCGAACGGCGAGTTCAGGGCGTCGATGAAGACGGTCTTGGTCTCGGCCACGCCATCGCCGTCCGCGTCGCGCAGCAGCACGATGCGGTTGGCGGTGGGCACGCCGGCACCGGCCTTCTTCTGCACCGACTTCATCACCTTGCCCTTGATGCCCTTGGCGTCGTCGGGCTTGGGCGGTGCGTTGGTCTCGGCCACCAGCACGTCGCCGTTGGGCAGCACGAGGAGCCAGCGCGGGTGGTTCAGGTTGGTGGCGAACGCGTTGACGGCGATGCCGGCGGGGGCGACGGGCTTCGCATTCGCGGGCCAGCCCTTGTCGGGCGCGATCCGCACGGTCGGGATCAGGTGCTTGTCCACGGGCTCGATGACCGGATGCGGTCCCACCGTGGCGGCCGGCGACGGTACCGGTCCGACGCTGGTCTGGCCGGGCGTCGCCTGGGCGGACAACGCGGCGGCGACGGTGCTGGCGAGCGCGAGGACGGCGGGCAGGCGGGACATCGTGGCTCCTGGAGCGCTGCGAACGCAGCGGCACCGCAGGCCTGCAATCGATGTTCCCGTGCCCTCCGGCTCAGACCAGCTCGCGCAGCTTCTCGTAGCCGCTGCGGCTGATCGGCACGCGCTTGCCGCTGCGCAGGCGCGCGGCGTGGCGATCGGGGCCGGGGCGCTCGATGGCCTGCAGGTGCGCAAGATTGATGATGAAGGATCGGTGCACGCGCAGGAAGCGCGTCGGGTCGAGCTGCTCCTCGATCTCGGAGATGCGCTGCGGCTTGAGATGGCACTTGCCGTCGACCTCGATGGCGAGGTAGTCGCCCTGCGCCTCGATGCACTCGACCTGTTCGACCGGGATGACGTGCACCTGCTCGCGGTCGCGGATCAGAATGCGCTCCAGCGGCGCGCCGCGGCGCGCCACCAGCGCGTCGACGCCTTGCGCGGGGCCGGGCGCCGCACCCGCGCCCCCGCTCGCGCGAGCGTTCGCGTGCAGCGTGCGGGCGCGCGCGAGGGCGTCGTCGAAGCGCGCCTTCGAGAACGGCTTGAGCAGGTAGTCCACCGCGTGCAGCTCGAATGCCTTGATCGCGTGCTCGTCGTAGGCGGTGGTGAAGATGACGCCCGAACGGCGGCCGGTGAGTTCGAGCACCTCGAGCCCGGTCAGGCGCGGCATCTGGATGTCGAGGAACACGAGGTCGGGGTCGAGCGCGCCGATCTGCTTGACGGCGTCCAGGCCGTTCTCGCATTCGCCGACGACCTCGACGTCCGCATGTCCCTGCAGGAATTCGCGGATCAGGTGGCGCGCGAGGTCCTCGTCGTCGACGACGAGCGCGCGCAGGCGGGTGTGGGAAGACATCATGAAATCTCCGTCCTTCGGACTGCGGTGCGAGCGCCTGCTGGCGGCCGGGCGGCGCTCATGCGCCGGTCTCCTTGTCGACCGGCAGGTTGATCTCGATGGCGAACTGCGACTCGCCGCGTCGCCACGCGATGCGGGCGCGCGCGCCGTACAGCACGGCCAGGCGCTCGCGGATGTTCTTCAGGCCGACGCCGTGGCCGCTGGACGGCGTGTCCTCGCGCGCCACCGGGTTGACGACCGCGATGTGCAGCCAGCCGTCGCGCACCAGCGCGTCGACGGCGATGGTGCCCCCGCCGTCCACCTGGCGGATGCCGTGCTTGATCGCATTCTCCAGCAAGGGCTGCAGCGTCATCGGCGGCAGCAGGCATTGCGCGGCCTCGGGGCTGACGCGCAGTTCCGCGTTGAGCTTCTTGCCGAAGCGGCGCTTCTCGATCGCGAGGAAATGCTCGCTGAGCGCCACCTCCTCGCCGAGCGTGATGCGCTCGCGCTCGGCGAGCGCCAGCGTGCGGCGGAAGAACTGCGCGAGGTCGACCGTCATGTCGCGTGCGGCGGCCGGGTCGAAGCCGGTCAATGCACTGATCGAGTTCAGGCTGTTGAACAGGAAGTGCGGGTTGATCTGCGTGCGCAGCATCTGCAGCTCGGCGTCGCGCGCGAGCACGCGCGACTCGGCCTCGCGGCGCGCGGCATCCTGCACCGTCTCGAAGGCGATCAGCACGTCGTGCGCCAGCAGCGACAGCAGGTACAGCGCGAAGCCGCCGAGGAAGTACATCACCCAGGCCGCCGACGGCATCGTGACGAAGGCGTGGCCGCGCACGATGTCGCCGCCGATGTAGTTCAGCGTCTCGCCCGCGCCCAGGAACACCAGCCCCGACAGCAGCGATGCGCCGCCGAACAGGCTCAGCGTCACCGGCCAGCGGCGCTGGCGGTAAGGCTGGCTGCGGCAGACGTAGTAGGCCGACAGCACGTCGAAGGACCAGACCAGCGCCAGCGGCAGCGTGAAGCACAGCGCGCCCACCCAGTCGGCCTGCTCGTCCAGCCGCAGCAGGGCGGCGAAGCCGATGCCGGCGGCCAGCCAGGCGAGCTCGTAGAAGAGCAGCTTGCGCGCGTCGGCGAGGATCGGGTGCATCGGTGGGCGCGGTCGTCCTAGTTGGTGATCTCGACGCCGCCCATGATGACCGAGCCCCCGATGACCAGGCGCTTGCCGGGCACCATCGGCGGGACGGTCTTGTCCTCGATGCCGCCCAGCACCGGCGCGCCGTTGATCACCACCGACCATTCGCGCGGCACGCGGATCTCCACGCCGCCCATGATGATCGACAGGTGCAGCACCGCCTCGGTGGCGATGGCGGCCTGGCGCAGGTCGATCTCGACGGCGCCCATGACGGCATTGATCTCGCCGCCGGCGAATTCCTGCGAGTCGTTCTTCAGCACGATGCCGCTCATCGTGGCGGAGGCGTCGATGCGGGCGCCGTGCTCCAGCAGCTCGACGCGTCGGCCGGGCGGGCAGTCCGGGCTGCCGCGGCTGAACACGATGCCCTTGGTGATCACCGCCAGGCCGACCCAGATCAGCGCCAGCGGCCACAGGTCGCGCCACTGGAAATGGATCAGCCCGAGGTTCTGCAGCGTCATCGCCGAGCCGACCGCGATCAGCACGGCCCCGAACAGCCACTGGCGCGCATGCTGCGGCTGCACCAGCCGCAGCGCGCCGAGCGCCACGAACACCAGCGGCCAGAACGGCTGGACGAGGTGGCTGTCGAACAGGTGCAGGTTGTCCAGCAGCGCGAAGACGCCGACGGCGATGATGAAGATGCCGAAGACGACGCGGCTGCGCTGGCGCCGCATCGGATCGCGGTGCAGCGGGTCGTTGTGCAGGGGATCGGAGCTCACCAGTTCGGCTCCTCGTGCCAGCGCTGGCCGAGCAGCGCCTGCGCGACCATGCCGCTGCCCACCGCGATCAGCAGCACCGGCCAGGTGGCCGCGAGCGTCCAGCCGCCGATGTGCTCGATGACGACCACCCCGTACGCGGCGATCGCCAAGCGGATGAGCGCCCCGACGACGCTGGCGGCGCCCGGGCAGGCGATCAGGCGCACCACGCCCGACACCGCGACCGCGCCGGGCAGCACCAGCCACAGCTCGTCCTGCGTGATCAGGCCCTGGCTGCGCAGCAGGCTGCCGATGCCCAGCAGGATGAGCAGGCCGCCGACCGTGACGCGGCGCACGGCGCGGGAGGCCTGCCACCTGACGATGTGTACATGGGGATGGGGACGCGAGTGGCGGAACATGCGGCAATCCTGAGGGCGGTTCTCGATGGGTGGAAGCATCGCAGAAGCGTCCCCGCCTGGCATGCGCGAATCGACCAATGGCCCCGAAATGGCGACGAATCGAGGGACGTCCGCCACCGCGGGCGCCGTCCGGCCCCGCGGATCCGTGCTTCGTCGCAGCCCGGCGGGCGGCGGCGCGGCGGCTTGATAGTGTCGCTGCCATGACGGGATCCTTCCTCCGCCGGCTCACCCTGGCCGCCGCACTGGCCGGCACCGCCGCCGGCGCGGCGGCGGACGATCGCTGGGTCGGCACCTGGGCCGCTTCGCCGCAGGCGGCGTTCCCGGGCCCGCTCGGACGCTTCGACGACCGCACGCTGCGGCTGGTGGTGCATGCGAGCGCGGGCGGGACGCGCGTCCGCGTGCGGCTGTCCAACACCTACGGGCCCGCGCCGCTGCGCATCGCCGCGGCGCACGTGGCGTTGCGCGGGCAGGGCGCCGACATCCTCGATGGCAGCGACCGCGCGTTGACCTTCGGCGGCGCCGCGAGCCTCACCATCGCGCCGGGCGCCACCGTCACGAGCGACCCGGTGGACCTGCAGGTGCCGGCGTTGTCCGACCTGGCCGTGAGCCTGCGCGCGGCCGGCCGCGCGCGCGCCGGCACCACGCATGCGCTCGCGCAGCAGACGAGCTACGTCGCGACCGCGATCGGCGACGCCGTCGCCGCCGCGCACTGGCGCGCGCCCCGCCGGATCGACGACTGGCCCTTCCTCACCGGCGTGGACGTCCAGGCGCCGGCCGGCGGCGCGACGCTCGTCCTGTTCGGCGATTCGTGGGTCGACGGCGACGGCAGCACGCCCGGCGCGAATGCGCGCTGGGGCGACGCGCTCGCCGCGCGCCTGCAGCGCGAAGGCGGCGCGTGCGCGCGCCTGGGCGTGGTGAACGCGGGCCTGGTAGGCAACCGCCTGCTGCATGGCAGCCCCGTGCGCCATCGACCCGGGTCGCCGGACTTCGGCCGCGCGCTGGGCGAGTCGGGCCTCGCGCGCTTCGACCGCGACGTGCTGGCGCAGCCCGGCGCGCGCGCGGTGCTCGTGCACCTGGGCAACAACGACATCGGCTTCGACGGCGCCGTCGCGCCGCCGGACGAGACCGTGTCGCTGCAGGCGCTCGTCACGGCGTTTCGCGAACTCGTGGCGCGCGCGCGCCGCGCTGGCCTGCGCGCGATCGGGACGACGCTGACGCCGGTGGAGGGCACGACGCTGCTGCGCGGCTACGACTCGCCCGCGAAGGAGGCGCTGCGCCAGCAGGTCAACGCGTGGATCCGCGACGGCGGCGAGTTCGACGCGGTGATCGACGTCGACCGCATCGTGCGCGATCCGGATCGCCCGGCACGCCTGCTCGCGCGCCTCGCCAGCCCCGATCGGCTGCACCCGAACGACGCGGGGTACGCCGCGGCCGCGGCCGCCTTTCCAGCCGGCCTGTGCGCGGACTTGGCGGCACGCTGAACGTCCGTCCCGGCAGGCACCCGGATTGCTCGTGTCCCGCTGCAAACCCATTCAGAGGCCCTCCGAGCCTGGCACTCCATTCGAAGAACGACATGGCCCTCCTTCACGCGAAGAAAGAACAGCGCGCCGCACGACCCTCCCCCGGCCCGGCGCATCGACATCCGCCGATCCGCAACGTCCTGATCGTCGACGACAGCGTCGACGCGGCCGATTCGCTGGGCCAGATCCTGACGGCCTGGGGCTATCACGTCACCGTGGCCCACGACGGCCCCGCGGCGCTCGCCGCGCTGCAGGACGAACTGCCGGACATCGCTCTCCTGGACCTCGACATGCCCGCGATGGACGGCTACGAGCTGGCCGCGCACCTGCGCTTCCAGCCAGGCTGCGAGGAACTGCCGATCGTGGCGATCACGGGGTCGGGCACGCCCGACGACGTCCGGCGCTCGCGCGCCAAGGGGTTCTCGGCCCACCTGGTCAAGCCGGTGTCCGCCGCGAGCCTGCGCACGCTGCTCGCCTAGGCCTCCAGAACCGGGATAGCACTCAAAGGGTTCATCCCCAAGCCGCGGCCTCCAAGCGGGCACCGAAGGCGGATACGCTACGCGTTTCGTCCGCTCGTTCGAAGGAACCCCCGCGATGTTGACCCGTGTCCAATCCCTGCGCCCGGTCGCGGCCGCCGTGTCGCTGGCGCTGCTGCCGTTCGCCTCCGCCCGCGCCGCCGAGGTGCACAGCGTGCCGCTGAAGATCGACTTCTCGCTCACCGCGGCGCAGATCGACGACAGCTGCAAGTTCGAGATCGTGAACGCGGGCAAGCGCATCGACGCGCTGGTGCATGCGCGCTCGGCCCGCACGTTCAAGACGGTGGTCGAACCGCTGGAGAACACGGTGTCCGACCTCGCGGACAACCTCGGCGCGCAGGTGCTGCTGTTCAACGTCGCGCCGGACAAGGCGGTGCGCGACGCGTCCGAGCGCTGCAACACCGCGGTCACCGGCTATCTCGCCGAGCTGTTCGCGCGGCCCGACCTGTACGAGGCGCTCGCGGCCGCCGCGAAAAGCCACACGGCGCGCGGCCCCGCGCAGCAGAAGCTGACCGAGATCCACCTGCTCGCCGCCAGGCGCGCCGGCGCCGGCCTGCCGGCGGACAAGCGCGAGCGCTTCGTCGCGATCGCCAAGGAGATCGCCGATCTCGAGAACGCGTTCATGTCCAACCTGTCGAACGCGAACACGACGATCACGATCACGAAGGAACAGGCCGACGGCCTCAAGCCCGACCTCGCCGCGAGCCTGAAGACGAACGCGGACGGCAGGCTCGTGGTGCCCGTCAACGAGAGCTCGTTCACGCAGTTCCTGGCCAATGCCACGTCCGCCGACGCGCGCAAGGCCTTCTACATGGCCTACTACACGCGCGGCGGCGAGAAGAACGTCGAGCTGCTGCAGAAGGCCATCGCGCTGCGCGACGAGGCCGCCAAGCTGCTCGGGTATCCGAACTGGGAGGCCTACACGCTGGCCGACCGCATGGCCGGCACCCCCGAGCGTGTCGAGAAGTTCCTCACGTCGCAGAGCGCCGCGCTGCTGCCGCTGGCACGCGAGCAGCGCGCGAAGCTGGCCGAGCTCAAGGGGGCGCCGCTGGACGAGTGGGATCGCCCGTTCTACTCCGACATCGCGCGCAAGAAGCAGTTCAACCTCGACCCCGAGGCGGTGCGCCAGTACTTCCCGGCGCAGCACACCATCGATGCGGTGCTCGACTTCTACAGCCACATGCTGGGGCTCACGTTCACCAAGTCGGCCGACCTGCCGACCTGGCATCCCGACGTCGTCGGCTACAAGGTCACCGATACCGCCAGCGGCGCCGACCGCGGCGTGTTCTACCTCGACCTGTACCCGCGCGACGGCAAGTACGGCCACTTCGCCAACTTCGGCCCCACCGGCCGCCGCGTGATGCCGGACGGCACGGCGCGGCCCGCGGTCAACACCATCATCGGCAACTGGCCCGCGCCGGCGCCGGGCAAGCCGTCGCTGCTGTCGCACCAGGACGTGCTCGTGTTCTTCCACGAGTTCGGCCACAACGTCGCCGCGCTGTGTGCCGACACGCCGTACGAGACGCTGAACAACGGCTACCGCCAGGACTTCGTCGAGGCGCCGTCGCAGATGCTGGAGAACTTCACCTGGGATCCCGCGATCCTCAGAAAGATCTCCTCCAACGCCGCCACCGGCGAGCCGATGCCCGACGCGATGATCGCCAGCCTCAACGCCGGCCGCCACTTCAACCAGGCGTGGGCGCACCTGGGCTCCAACGTGTTCTACGCCCTCGTCGACCAGCGCTACCACTCCGCCACGCCGCCGGTGGACACCACCGCGGTGTGGGCGGCGACGCGCGCCCGGTACACGGCCGACCCGTTCGTCGCGGGCACCGTGCCGCAGGCCGGCTTCACGCACCTGATGGGCGGCTACGAGGGCACGTACTACGGCTATGCCTGGGCCAAGGTCTACGCGATGGACCTGTTCACCGCGTTCCAGAAGGGCGGCCTGCAGAACGCGGCGGTGGGCCTGCGCTATCGCCAGGACATCCTCGCGCCGGCGCGCATGCAGGAGCCCGATGTCCTCGTGAAGAAATTCCTCGGCCGGCCGATGAGCCCCGAGGCGTTCTACGCCGATCTGGGCATCCGGGGCGACGGCAAGTGAGGCGCCGGGCGCGCCGGCCGTGATGTCGGTGCGCCCCGTGGTGGGCGCGCTCAGGCGCCCGATCCTGCCCGCGGCCGCGCCAGGAACGCCGCGATCGCCTCCTGCGCGCGAACGGAGCGCGGCAACGTGCGGTGGGTCGTGTCCGCGATGATCTGCACCGCCGGCCGCCGCGGCAGTCGCGCGCACAGGGCGCGGCTCTGTGCGTGCGGGATCGAGTCGTCGTCCTCGGCCAGCAGGACCAGCGTCTCGCCCGCATGCGCCGGCGCGAGCGCGCCGCAGTCGAAGCGCTGGGTGACCAGCCGGGCGCCGAGCCGTCCGAACGGCCGCGCCCGCAGCACGGCGGGCACGCTCTCGAACGGCGACAGCAGCACGAGCCGGCGCGGCGGGGCCTCGGCGGCCAGGGCCAGCGCGACGGCGGTGCCGAGGCTGCGGCCGGCAATCGCCAGTTCGGCACCGGGCGCGTGCGCAGCGACGATGTCGAGCAGCGCGCGTGCGTCGGCCTTGGCGCGACGCTCAGAAGCGCGGCCCGTCGACAGGCCGAACCCGCGATAGTTGAACGCGTGGACGGCCCAGCCCGGGTTGAACGAGGCCATGTGCGCTGCCCACGCGACGTTCTCGTTGCGCCCGCCGAAGTACAGCAGCGCGCCGCGCGCCGGGCCGTCCAGCGGCGTCGATGACCAGCCTTCCAGCATGGCGCCGTCCGGCCGCTCGAGGCGGTGCGCGTCGACGCGGTAGCGGCCGGCGTGCGGGCCCGCCTGCAATGGCCGCGCGACCGTGGTCCGGCCGAAGATCAGACGGGCTTGCAGCGACTCGAGCATGGGGCGGGGCGGCGAACCATGCCGCGATGATGCGCGCCGCATGCGACGCCCGCGTGAAACGGGCCCGCCAGCGCGCCGGAGCGCGTGCGCGCATCGACGATGCGAAGGCCTGATGAGGACGTGCAGGCGAGCGACCGGCCAGGACGCGGTATCGTCCCGCCATGATCCGACGACTCGCCGCGCTCGCACTGCCGACCCTCGCTTGCCTGGGCGGATCGGCGCGGGCGCCGACCCGAACGCGTTCGCCGGCGACGGCGAGTCGCTGGCCCACTGGCTGTACGTGAGCCAGGACCCGGCGGCCGGCCGGCACCTGGCACTGCTGCACGCGGATCCCGCGCGGCCCACCTTCTTCGGCGAGACGCCGCCCGCGGCCGGCCCCTGAAACGAGAAGGGCCGCACGCGGCGGCCCTGGCGTGGACGGAGCCCCTGCTCAGATGTGGAGCGCGTGCCCCAGGGCCCGCAAGGCGGCTTCCTGCACCGCCTCGCCCAGCGTCGGATGCGCATGAATCGTGTGCCCGACGTCCTCCAGGCGCGCGCCCATCTCGATGGACTGCGAGAACGCGGCGGCGAGCTCCGACACGCCCTTGCCGACGGCCTGCCAGCCGAGCACCAGGTGGTTGTCCTTGCGTGCGACCACGCGCACGAAGCCGTCGGTCGACTCCAGCGTCATCGCACGCCCGTTCGCGGCGAACGGGAACATGGCGCTGATCACCTCGTGCCCCGCCGCGGTGGCTTCCGCGGCGTTCAGCCCGGCGACCACGATCTCCGGGTCGGTGAAGCACACCGCGGGGATCGCGGCCGGCGTGAAGTGGCGGTTCCTGCCGGCGATGATCTCGGCCACCATCTCGCCCTGCGCCATCGCGCGGTGGGCCAGCATCGGCTCGCCGGTGAGGTCGCCGATGGCCCAGACGTTGCGCATCGACGTGCGGCACTGGCCGTCCACCTTCACGGCGCGGCCGTTCATGTCCAGCATCAGCGATTCGAGGCCCCAGCCCGCGGTGTGCGGCTTGCGGCCGACCGCCACCAGGATCTTGTCCGCCGGCAGATGCACCGACTCGCCGGCGCCGTTCTTCACGTGCAGCGCGTCGCCCGCCTCGTTCAGGCCCTGCACCACGTGGCCCAGGTGCAGCTGGATGCCCGACCTGTTGATCGCCGCGTGCACCGGCCTGGTCAGCTCCTCGTCGTAGGCAGGCAGGATGCGGTCCATCGCCTCGACGACATGCACCTGCGCGCCCAGCTTGCGATAGGCCATCCCCAGCTCGAGGCCGATGTAGCCGGCGCCGACGACGGCCAGCGTCTTCGGCACCTCCGTGAGCGCGAGCGCGCCGGTCGACGAGATCACGCGGCCGCCGAACTTCATCATCGGCAGTTCGACCGCATCGGAGCCCGCGGCCAGCAGCAGGTGCTCGCACGTGACGCGCATCGTCGGCCCGGTGCCGCCGGTGGGCGTCACGTCGACGGTCTTGCCGTCGACGAGGCTCGCCCAGCCCTTGATCACCTGCACGCCGTTCTTCTTCAGGAGCGCTCCGACGCCGCTGGTGAGCTTCGTGACGATGCCGTCCTTCCACTTCATCGTCTTGACAAGGTCGATGGACGGGGACGCCACCTTGATGCCGATCTTCGAGTCGCCCGCCCAGTGGGTGGCTTCCTCGAAGGCCGTGGCCGCGTGGATGATGGCCTTCGACGGGATGCAGCCCACGTTCAGGCAGGTGCCGCCCAGGCTCTCGCCCTCGATCAGCACGGTAGGGATGCCCAACTGGCCGGCGCGGATGGCCGCGACGTAGCCGCCGGGGCCGCCGCCGATGACGACGAGCGTCGTGTTCTGGATGTCCATGCGCGCTTACTCCACGAAGAGGGTGGCCGGGGTCTCAAGATAGCCACGAATGACTTGCACGAACTCCGCTGCATGGATGCCGTCGACCACGCGATGGTCGAACGACGACGACAGGTTCATCATCTTGCGCGCGACGACCAGGCCGTCGCGGATCATCGGCCGCTCGACGACGCGGTTCACGCCGACGATGGCCACTTCCGGCGAATTGATCACCGGCGTCGTGACGATGCCGCCCAGCGCGCCGAGGCTGGTGATCGTGATCGTCGAACCGGTGAGCTCCTCGCGCGCGCTCTTGCCCGAGCGCGCGCCCGCGGCCAGGCGCGCGACCTCGGCGGCGGTGGCCCACAGGTCGAGCGTCTCGGCATGCTGCAGCACCGGCACCATCAGGCCGGCCTCGGTCTGCGTGGCCATGCCCAGGTGCACCGCGGCGTGGCGCGTGACGATGCCGGCCTCGTCGTCGAAGCGTGCGTTCATCTGCGGGAAGTCGCGCACGGCCAGCACGACGGCGCGCATGATGAACGGCAGCATCGTGAGCTTGCCGCGCGTCGCGCCGTGCTTCTGGTTCAACTTGCCGCGCAGCGCTTCCAGCTCGGTGACGTCGATCTCCTCGACGTAGGTGAAGTGCGGGATGCGCCGCTTGGCGTCCTGCATCTTCTGCGCGATCTTGCGGCGCAGGCCGATGACGGGGATCTGCTCCTCGTCGCTGCGCTGCGCATAGCGCGTGTCGATCGAGCCGGACGCACCGGTGCCGCCGACGGTACCGCGCGCGGCGTAGGCGTCGATGTCCTCGTGCGTGATGCGGCCGGCGGTGCCGGTGCCCATCACGTACTGCAGGTCGATGCCGAGATCCCAGGCGTGCGCACGCACGGCGGGCGACGCGATGGGCTTGTCGGTGGGCGCGCGGGTGATCTTCTGCGCGCCGGAGGCGGGGGGCCTGGCGGGTGCGGCCTGCGGCGCGGGCGCCGGCGCCTTGGCGACGGGTGCGGGCGCCGCAGCCGGCGTGGCCGCGATGGCGGGCGCCGGTGCGGGTGCCGCGGCGGCCTTCGGTGCGGGGGCCGGGGCGGCCGCGGGCGTGGGGGCGGCGGCGCCGTCCTTGACGTTGCCCGCGCCCTCGACCTCGATGCGGATCAGCTCGGAGCCGACCGCCATGACGTCGCCCACCTTGCCGCCGAGCGCCAGCACCTTGCCGTGCACCGGCGACGGGATCTCGACCGTGGCCTTGTCGGTCATGACGTCGGCGAGGTTCATGTCCTCGACGACGTCGTCGCCCACCTTGACGTTCCAGGCGACCAGTTCGACTTCCGCGATGCCTTCGCCGATGTCCGGCATCTTGATGACGTGGATACCCATGATTTCTTATTTCTCCATCGCACGCTTGAACGCGGCGCCGACGCGGTCGGGCCCCGGGAAATACGCCCACTCCTGCGCATGCGGGTAGGGGGTATCCCAGCCGGCGACGCGTTCGATGGGGGCTTCCAGGTGGTAGAAGCAGTGCTCCTGGACGAGCGCGGCGAGCTCCGCGCCGAAGCCGCTGGTCTTCGTGGCCTCGTGCACCACGACGCAGCGGCCGGTCTTCTTCACGGACCGGACGATCGTCTCGAGGTCGAGCGGCCAGATGCTGCGCAGGTCGATGATCTCGGCGTCGATGCCGGTCTCGGCGGCGGCCGCCTCGCTCACGAACACCATCGTGCCGTAGGTCAGCACCGTCAGCTGCGCGCCTTCGCGGTAGACGCAAGCCGAGTCCAGCGGCACCGTGTAGTAGCCCTCGGGCACCTCGCCCAGCTTGTGCTTGGACCATGGCACCACGGGCTTGTCGTGGTGGCCGTCGAACGGGCCGTTGTACAGGCGCTTGGGCTCCAGGAAGATCACCGGGTCGTCGTTCTCGATGCACGAGATCAGCAGGCCCTTGGCGTCGTACGGGTTGGACGGCATCACCGTGCGCAGGCCGCAGACGTGCGTGAACATCGCCTCGGGCGACTGGCTGTGCGTCTGGCCGCCGTAGATGCCGCCGCCGCACGGCATGCGGATCGTCATCGGCGCGGTGAAGTCGCCCGCGGAGCGGTAGCGCAGGCGTGCGGCCTCGGACACGATCTGGTCGGACGCCGGGTAGAAGTAGTCGGCGAACTGGATCTCGACCACCGGGCGCAGGCCGTACGCGCCCATGCCGACGGCCGCGCCGACGATGCCGCCCTCGGAGATCGGCGCGTCGAACACGCGCTGCTTGCCGTACTTCTTCTGCAGGCCCTCGGTGCAGCGGAAGACGCCGCCGAAGTAGCCGACGTCCTGGCCGAAGATGACCACATTGGGGTCGCGCTCCAGCATCACGTCCATCGCCGAGCGCAGCGCCTGGATCATCGTCATCGGGGCGGTCGGGCCGTGGGGCTGGGCCGCCAGAATCTTCTTGTCTTGCATTTCCATGATCAGAGTCCTTCACGGGCGAGCGAAGCTCGTCCGCTGAATAGGCAGCCGGCGCGCGCGCGGCCGCTCCGGAGCAAGCCGGCCAGCCCCTCGGGGGCGGCGAGTGCAGCGAGCGGGGCCTTCATACGCCCAGCTCCTGGCGTTGGCGACGCAGGTGTTCCGGCATCTCCTTGTAGACGTCCTCGAACATCGACGCGGCGCTCGGGATGCGGCCGTCGTTGAGCGTGCCGTAGGACTCGGCTTCCTTCTGCGCGGCGGCGACCTCGGTCTCCAGCGCCTTCTGCGTCTCCTCGTGCTCGGCCTCCGACCAGCAGCCGCGCCCGATCAGGTGCCGCTTCAGGCGCGCGATCGGGTCGCCCAGCGGGAAGCGCGTGGCGTCGTCGGCGGGCCGGTACTTGCTGGGGTCGTCGGACGTGGAGTGCGGGCCCGCGCGGTACGTGACCCACTCGATCAGCGTCGGGCCCAGGTTGCGGCGCGCGCGCTCGGCGGCCCACTGCGAGGCCGCGTACACGGCCAGGAAGTCGTTGCCGTCCACGCGCAGCGAGGCGATGCCCGAGCCCACGCCGCGCGCGGCGAAGGTGGTGTGCTCGCCTCCGGCGATCGCCTGGAAGGTCGAGATCGCCCACTGGTTGTTCACCACGTTGAGGATGACCGGCGCGTTGTAGACGTGCGCGAACGTGAGCGCGGTGTTGAAGTCCGACTCGGCGGTGGCGCCGTCGCCGATCCACGCGGACGCGATCCTGGTGTCGTTCTTGATGGCGGAGGCCATCGCCCAGCCCACGGCCTGGATGTACTGCGTGGCGAGGTTGCCGGAGATCGAGAAGAAGCCCTTGGCCTTGACGGAGTACATGACCGGCAGCTGCCGGCCCTTGAGCGGATCGCGTTCGTTGGACAGCAGCTGGCAGATCATGTCGACCAGCGGGTAGTCGCGCACGATCAGCAGGCTCTGCTGGCGATAGGTGGGAAAGCACATGTCGCCTTCCTGCAGCGCCAGCGCGTGCGCGGTGCCGATGGCCTCCTCGCCGAGCGACTGCATGTAGAACGACATCTTCTTCTGGCGCTGGCCGATGAGCATCCGCGCGTCGAAGATGCGCGTCTTCATCATGGCCTTCATGCCGGTGCGCAGCAGCTCGTCGCTCACCTCGGGCGCCCAGGCACCCACCGCCTTGCCGTCGTCGTCCAGGACGCGCACCAGGGAGAACGCGAGGTCGTTGGTGGATCTCGGGTCCGTGTCCACCGGCGGGCGGCGGACCTCGCCGGCCGGCGAGACGTGGAGGTACGAGAAGTCGGTCGCGCAGCCCGGGCGCCCCGTGGGCTCCGGGACGTGCAGACTCAGGGGGTCGTGCTGGGTCATCGGCTGAATGCTCCGCGCCCGCGGTGACGGGCGCCAAAGATAGCTGCGAATCGGATCGGTCGCGCGGTGGATGTGCCGCGGCCGGCCGGAACATGGGCGAGCGCCGGCGGGGTCACCGCGGCGGTTCGCATCCGACAGCGTACCTGATTTCGCGTCCGCGACCGCTGGCGGAAATCACGATTCCCTGACCGTGCGGTCGGTTTTTGGACGGGATTTCCCCCGTGTGCCTCCGGGCGAGGCGGGCCTCAGCGCGCGCAGGCGAGCGTGAGCGCCTGCACCGGCTTGCCGTACGGGCCGTCGGTGGCGACCGCCACCCAGTGACGCGCCGCGCCGGCCTCGGGCGCCGCATGCGGTGCGAAGCGCAGCGTCGCCGCCTGGTGGCCGGCCAGGCTCCATGGCAGCAGCTCCCGCACGACCGCGTCCTGCCGCAGCGTCGCGCCGCGATTCTCGCCGGCGCCCACCTGCGTGCGCAGGCCGTCGTCGACCACCGCGACATAGCCCGACAGCGCGGCCGGTGCGCCCGGGCCGGGCGTCACCGTCAGCGCGAGGCCGTCGCCATCGCGCGCCAGCGCCAGCCCGACCGTCGCCGGCGTGCGCGGCTGGAGGGCGGCCGGCGCCAGCGTGCTCCAGGCGGGCAGGTCGCGGCTGTCGAGGATGACCTGCGGCGTGTACGCGAAGCGCGCCCCGCTGGTGTGTTGCGACGCGTTCTGCCGCTGCGTGAACAGCGGCTGCGCGAAGCGATCCTTCCAGCCGAGGTAGTCCCAGTAGTCGACGTGGAAGGCGAGCGTGACGATGCCTTCGTGGCCGTTCAGCGCGCCCAGCCAGCGCTCGGCCGGCGGGCAGGAGCTGCAGCCCTCGCTGGTGTAGAGCTCGACGACGGTGGGCACCGTCGGGCCGGATCGCGCTGCGCAGGCATCGGCCGTCGCTGCCGCGGTGGGCAACGCGGCCAGGCTTGCGGCAAGGGCGAGGGTGGCGATCGCCAGCGCGCGGGCCGGCATCGAGGCGGACGGGAGGTGGGTCATGGGGCGGCGCCGGAGAAGGCGAGGTGAAGCCGAGGATAGTCGTTCGTCGCGCGGCGTGGCGATTCCTTTCAACGGGCGGCAGCCGGCCGGGACCGCGAATTGCCATGCCGCCCCGTCGATTCATCCAACTCCACTGTCCGAGCCACCATGCTTCCCATGCTCAACCCCCGCCAGATCAACCTGCTGTCCAGGACCGCCGCCGGCGCACCCGAGCCCGCCACGGCGCAGGCGCGGCGCGAACTCGCCGAACTGCGCCAGCTCGGGCTGCTCTCGTTCGACGAGGGCGGGCGGTTCGCGGTGACGCCGCAGGGGCAGGCGCGACTGCGGCAGTACGCGCCGTCGGCGCACTGAGCGCCGCGGCCCGCGTTCAGCGGTTGGCCGGCGGGTCCACCTTCTCGCCCCGCGGAAAACCGCATCTCCCGAGGGCCTTCACCCGATCGTCGAACCAAACGGTCTGCGGCGCGAGGGCGTCGGTCGTGAGGGGCCGTGCCTCATGTGGCCGGTCGTCGCCGGCGATCGGGCGTCAGCCCGCCGCCTCCACCACCATCTGCAGCCGCTGCTGCCCCTGGAATTCGTCGATGCTGAGCCGATAGGCGATGCGCACGCGCTCGGGCACCGGCTCGCTGCGGCCGAACCAGATCGCGTCGCGCAGCTGGCCCGCGTGGCGCACGCGCAGCTTCAGGTGCTTCTCGCCGACCAGGCGCTGCTGCACGACGTCGACCTCGTCGCAGAAGGTGGGCGCCTCGAAGCCCTGGCCCCACACCTGCGCGTCGAGCGTGGCGACGGTGGCGGTGTTGAACCACTCGAGCGCGAGCGGGCCGTCGGTGGCGAGCACGCGCGACAGCGCCGCGGGGCTCAGCCATTCCTCGGCGACGGTGGTGAAGGCCTGCGCGAAGGTATCGAAGTCCTCGCGTGCGATCGTGCAGCCCGCGGCCATCGAGTGGCCGCCGAACTTGCGCAGCACGCCGGGATGGCGCTTGGTGACGAGGTCGAGCGCGTCGCGCAGGTGGAAGCCGGCGATGGAGCGGCCCGAGCCCTTGAGATGGCCGTCGGCGCCCACCGCGAACACGAAGGTCGGCCGGTGCAGCCGGTCCTTCACCCGCCCCGCGACGATGCCCACCACGCCTTCGTGGAAGCCGTCGTCGAACAGCGCGATTGCGGCCGGCGGCGCGCCGGTGGGCATGATCCGCTCCATCAGCGCCTCGGCCTGCTCGCGCATGCCGGCCTCGACGTCGCGCCGCTCGCGGTTGATGCGATCGAGCTCGCCGGCGAGCTGCGCGGCGCGCGTCGGGTCGTCGGTGAGCAGGCATTCGATGCCCAGCGTCATGTCGGCCAGGCGGCCCGCGGCGTTCAGGCGCGGGCCGAGGGCGAAGCCGAAGTCGAAGGCGCTCGCGCGCTCGTGCCTGCGCGCCGCGACGTGGAACAGCGCGGCGATGCCCGGCTGCATGCGGCCGGCACGGATGCGCTTGAGGCCTTGCGCGACGAGGCGGCGGTTGTTCGGGTCGAGCTTGACGACGTCGGCCACGGTGCCGAGGGCCACGAGATCGAGCAGCGCATCCAGCCGCGGCTGCGTCGCGGCGTCGAAGCGGCCGCGGGCGCGCAGCTCGGCGCGCGTGGCCAGCAGCGTGTAGAACATGACACCGACGCCGGCCATCGCCTTGCTCTCGAACGTGCACTCGGGCTGGTTCGGGTTGACGATGACGTTGGCGTCGGGCAGCACCACGCGGTCGTCGACGAGCGCGGGCAGGTGGTGGTCGGTCACGAGCACGGCGATGCCCCGCGCGCGCGCATGGGCGACGCCCGCGAGGCTGGCGATGCCGTTGTCCACGGTGACGAGCAGATCGGGCTTCGGAGGACGCGAGGCATCGAACGGACGCGCGTCGTCGGGGCCGTCGTCGCCGCAGGCGAGATCGACGATGGTGGGCGTCAGGCCGTAGCCGTGCAGCTGGCGGTCGGGGACGACGTAGCTGAGCCGCGCGCTGTGGGCGCCCAGCATCTGCAGCCCGCGCAGCGCCACGGCGCAGGCGGTCGCGCCGTCGCAGTCGTAGTCGGCCACGACGACGATGCGCTGGTTGGCGTCGATGGCGTCGGCAAGCAGGCGGGCGGCCTCGGCGCTGCCGCGCAGCGTGGACGGCGGCAGCAGCTGGCCCATCGCGTCGTCGAGCTCGTCGGCGCTGCGCACGCCGCGCGCGGCGAACAGGCGCGCGAGCAGCGGGTGGACGCCGGCCTGCTCCAGCGCGAACGCGGTGCGGGGCGGGACGTCCCGCGCATGGAGTCGCGGTTGCGGGCTCACAGCGCCTCCAGCGTCGTGTGCACCGACACGCCGCCGCCTCCGAGCAGCCGCTTCCACCACGGGCGCGCGGCCGGCCGCCAGGTGCGCGCGTGGCGCTCGCCGGCCAGCGTGAGGCGGTCGGCGGCGTCGTTCGATTCGGCGAGGGCGCGCAGCGGGCCGGCGTCGAGCGCGTGCCAGGCCTCGGCCCAGGCGCTCCAGTCGTCGCCCAGCAGCGGCGCGCGCAGGCGATCGTCGACGGCGACGTCGGCGGGCAGCACCTTGTCGGCGGGTTGCGCGGGGCCGGTGCCGCCGAGCCAGAACGAGTTCATGCTCAGCGCGCCGCGCTCCTCGCGGGCGTCGTTGAGCGGGTGCACGTACAGCAGCATCTGCACCTCGCTCTGCAGGCGCCGCACCAGCATCACGCCGGGGTGGTCGTTGAGCCAGAGGTCGACGTTGCGTCCGATCACGCGGTCGATCGACGCGGTGGGCAGTTCGGCCAGCGACGGATGGCTCACGTACCAGCGCGTCGGCCCGGCCCAGTGCCAGGCCCAGCCCAGGTCGGTGAACAGCGGCGCGAGCGCCGCGTACAGCGTGCGCGCCTCGGCCTCGTCGAGATCCAGCAGGGCCGGGTCGACGAGGTTGACCTGGTCGCGGCCGACGTGCCAGTGCGCCGGCGTGACGAGGCCCCAGCCGCTGCCGGGCTCCGGCGCCAGGCCGTCGCGGCGCGCCGATTCGGCCGCGAACGGCAGCAGCCCGTCGGTCACGGGCCAGCCGCGCAGCCGCGCCAGCAGGCGCTCGTGCGGCAGCGACAACGCGTACTCGTCGGCCTCGGGCAGATCCGTGGTGCTCGCATCGTCGATCGCGGCCCAGCGCGCCAGCATGCGCTCGAGGTTCGGCAGGCTGAGTGTGCCGAGGGCCTGCACGGCGGCATCGGACAGCGCCGATGCGAAGGGGATCACGAGATGCATCCCGCGATTATCCCGTGTCGTGCCGCGCGCGCGCCGGAGCCCGGCCGCGCGCGGCGCCGATCTCACTGGCCGCTGGTGGCCGTCGACAGGATCTGCCCGTCGCGCGTCATGATCCAGGCCGTCTTCGGATCGGCTGCGACGATGGCCTGCAGCACGAGATCCGTGCCGACCGGCTGCGCCATCCAGCTGTCGCCGCCGTCGATGGTGTGCAGCACGCCGCCCGAGCTGGTGATCATCCAGCCGTGCGTGTCGTCGGCGAACGACAGGCCGATGGCGCTGCCGTTGAGCGCGAGGGGCACGGCCTGCCAGGTGCGCCCGCCGTCCTTGCTGCGCTGCGCACCACCGTAGCCGCCCAGCGACCAGACCGTCTGCCCCGACGCACGCACCAGGGTGTTGATGCCGGCGCTGACGCTGGTGGTGTGCCAGGTGGCACCGCCGTCCTGCGTGGTCGCGGCGCCGCCGTAGAAGCCGACCACGCCGGCCAGCGGACCCGTCATCACGGCGGAGCCCGGGGCGATGTTGATCGGCAGGGTCGCCTGCGTCCACGTCGCGCCGGCGTCGGCGGTCATGAACAGGGCGTTGCCGTTCCAGGTCCAGCCGTGCGTCGCGTCGCCCCAGCTCATGCCCTGCAGCGAGAGCATCGTCGAGGCCACCAGCGGCGTCGACCAGGTCGTGCCGCCGTCGGTGGTGTGCGCCAGGCGGCCGCCCAGCACGAGCCAACCCTCGGTCGCCGACGTGAAGTGCAGGGCGACGCCGCCGCCGCTCGTGTTCGGGTAGTCCGAGCGCGTCCAGGTGCGGCCGCCGTCGGCGGTCGACAGCAGCGCGCCGTTGGCGCTCAGGAACTTGCCGTTGTGGAAGTCGCTGAACTCGCCCGCGGCCGCCACCGCGCCCGCGTCGCGCGCGTCCGGGCCCAGGATGCGGCGGAAGTCCTGGCCGCCGTTGCTGGTGACGTAGTAGCGGTGGTTGATGGTGACGACGAAGTCGTTGGCGTCGATCACCTGGCTCACCGACGCGGCGCCGGCCTGCGGGTACGAGTAGTACTGCGGGGCGTTGTCCTCCGCGTGGACGGTGGCGTCGTGCCAGGTCTGGCCGCGATCGGTGCTGACCGCGACGTGGTTGGCCTGCGACTGCCACAGCATGCCGCCGGTGATGCCGGTCAAACGGGTGTAGCTGCCGTAGGGCAGGGCGCTGCTGACGACCGGCGAGCTCGTGATGCTCGCCCAGGTCTGGCCGCCGTCCTGCGTCAGGTAGGCCGAGATGTCGCCCGTGCTGTAGAGGATGCCGGACTGCGCGTCGAACATCTGAAGCGCCGTGCCGAACCAGTAGTTCTGCGGCAGGCCGGTGGGCGTGAGCGTGTTCCAGGTGGCGCCGCCGTCGGACGTGGACCAGCCCTGGGCCACGGAGGCGTAATACGGACTGTAGGTATAGCCGGAGGCGATCACCAGCGCCTGCGTGTCTGACACGAAGGCGCCGTTCACGGAGCTCAGGTAGCCGTTCGTGATGCTGGGCGTGAGCGAGTTCGTGCCGGTGCCGCTGCAGCCGGCCGCGTGGTAGACCGCGCCCGAGTAGAGGCTCCAGCAGTCGCTGGCCGTGGCCTGGAGCGTGCCGTACGTGTTCAGGGTCGTCCAGCTGTCGCCGCCGTCCAGGCTCATGGCGCCGCCATAGTAGTAGTACGGGCTCTGGAGGATGATGCGGCTCGCGCGGAAGTCGACGAAGTTCAGCGGGGAGCCGTAGAGGATGCCGTTGAGCGCGACGGGCGTCCACGTGCTGCCGCCGTCGGACGTCCGCAGCGCGCCGCCCTGGTCGGTGAGCGCCATGCCGTGCGTCGCGTCGTAGAAGCGCACGCCGGTCAGCGAGGCGCTCGGGAAGGACGAGTCCACGGGCACCGCGGTCCAGGTGGTGCCGCCGTCGGCCGACTTCAGGATGGTCAGGGCGTCGCCCACCGCCCAGGCATGGCTGGCGTCCAGGAAGAAGACGTCGTTGATCTGGTGGCCCGTGGCGGAGGCGTGCTGCCAGCACCAGCCGGTGGAGTCGGCCTGCGAGCAGTTCAGGCCCGCGACGTTGGCGTAGGCGCCGACTTCGACGTTCGTCGACGTGGTGCGCAGGTCCTCGGCCTCGTTGGCCACCGCCAGTGTCACCTGGTACGTGCCGGGCTTGGCATAGGTGTGGCTCGTCGTGGCGCCGCTGCCGGTGCTGCCGTCGCCGAAGTCCCAGCGGAAGGCCAGGCCCTTCGTGACGGCCAGGTCGGTGGAGAAGTTCTGGACGCTGCCGGCTTCCGCGCGGGCATTGCCGGTGATCGCCACCGAGGCCGGCAACGGGGTCGGCGTCGGGGGCGGGCTGTCGCCGCTGCCGCCGCAGGCGACGAGGAGCGCGCACAGCGCGGCCGCGGCCAGGCGGCCGTGGATGGACGGATTCATGGGTTTCCTCCCTGTTGGATGGCTCCGCTTGGCGCGGAATCTCTTGCTTGCGGGCGTGATTGTGCCAACAAAATGCGGGCGGCGGCGCACAGCCGGGTGCCACGCGACCCCGGGGTTTGCGAGAGGGCGCGGCGCGCGCGACGCGAGACGTGCGCGCAGGGCGCTCAGGCGCGGGCGCGGGCGTCCCGGTGTTCCACCATCGCGTCGACCGCGCGTTCGAAGGTATCGAACAGGCCGCTGCTGCGATTGCGCATCGCCATGCCGAGCGCGGCCGACAGATCCGCGGCCTGGACGCTCTGCTCGAGCCGGCGCAGCAGGGCCATGGCCTCGGCGGTGGTGCACTCGACGCCCAGCACCATGAAGCGGTCCTCGTCGAGGCGGGCGAGCGTGTCGGGCTTGCGCACGGTCTGGCGCAGGGCCTGGGCGGCGCGCACGAGGACGGCCTCGCACAGCTCGCGCGGCGCCGCGCCCTTCATGCCGTCCAGCTCGATCGCGACGACGCAGGCCGTGGCGCCGTAGCGGCGGCAGCGTTCCTCCTCGGCCGCCAGCGCCGTCTCCCAGCCGCGGCGATTGGCCAGGCCGGTGAGCGGGTCGGTGAGTGCCTCCGAGCGCGCGGCCTCGGCCTCGCGGGCGAGGGTGCTGGCCTGCAACTCGGCGCTGAGCACGCCGCTGAGCATGTCGCCCAGCACCTGCACCATCGTCTGCTCCCCGGCGAGGCTGGAGGGCATCGGCCGCGGGTTGAGGCCGCACAGCGTGCCGAACAGGCGGCCCTCGGCGTCGCACAGCGGCACGCCGACGTAGGCGCCGATGGGCAGCTGGCGCGCGAAGGGCAGGGCGGCGTAGGCGGGCACCTCGTCGACCCGCGGGGCCACGCGCGGACCCTCGGCGCGCACCATGCGCGAGCAGAACGTGTCGGCCCAGCGGAAGACGTCGCCTTCCTTGACGCCGTAGCCGTGGTCCTCGGCCGCGAGCACGACCCAGTCCTCGTTGTCCGCGCGGCTGACCATCCACAGGTCCATGCCGATGCGCTGGTGCAGGAACGTGAGCACCTCCCGGGAGGCGCCTGCGAAGTCCGGAGCTTTCATTCGATGGATTCTCTCCAGGCGCTGCCGGCGCGCCCATGTGGTTTGGCGCCAATGTTAGGGCCAGCAGGGGCGATCCGCGAGGCCGCGGGTCCCCAAAAGCGGTGTTGTCCGACGCGCCAGCTCGTCGGCACGCCGCCCGACCCCGCCTAGAATGCCGCGGCATGCCGGCGTGCCTCCACGCGGGCGAGGAATTCCGGTGCCTTTCGAGTGGTTGATTGGCTGGCGCTATACACGCGCCGGCCGCGCTGGGCGGCGCAACGCCTTCATTTCATTCATCTCCCTTGTCTCGATGCTGGGCATCGGGCTGGGCGTCGCGGCCTTGATCATCGTGCTGTCGGTGATGAACGGTTTCCAGAAGGAAGTCACCGACAAGATGCTGAAGGCCATCGCGCACGTGCAGCTGATGGACGACAGCGGCAACGGGCTGGCCGACTGGCAGGCGCTCGCCGGCAAGGCCAAGGCGCTGGATCCGCAAGTTCGCGCCGCGGCGCCGTACACCGAGACGCAGTCGCTGCTGGCACACGGCGACGGCATGCGCGGCGCCCTCGTGCGCGGCATCGAGCCGGCCGAGGAGGCGAACCTCACCGAGCTGGCGGCCGACCTCCAGCGCGAAGGCATCCTGGCCAAGCTCACGCCGGGCAGCTGGAACATCGTGCTGGGCGCCGAGCTCGCGCGTGCTCTCGGGGTCGGCGTGGGCGACCAGGTGACCGTGATCGCCCCCGGCGCCCAGGTGACGCCTGCCGGCGCGCTGCCGCGGCTGAAGTCCTTCAACGTGGTCGGCACCTTTTCCGTGGGGCACTACGAGTACGACAGCGGCCTCGCGCTGGCCGCGCTCGACGACACGGCCAGGCTGTACCGCACCGGCGGCCCCACGGGCGTGCAACTGCGCCTGGCCGACGTGCACCAGGCCCGCGCCGCCGCCGGCGTGCTCGCCGAGGGCCTGGGCGGCGAGGTGCGCGTGCAGGACTGGACGCGCAGCAACGCCGCCTGGTTCGACGCCGTGCAGATCGAGAAGACGATGATGTTCATCATCCTGATGATCATCGTCGCCGTGGCCGCGTTCAACCTCGTCTCGACGCTGGTGATGACGGTCACCGACAAGCAGGCCGACATCGCGATCCTGCGCACGCTGGGCGCCAGCCCGCGCTCGGTGATGCTGATCTTCATGGTGCAGGGCGCGGCCTCCGGCGTGGCCGGGACTCTCGGCGGCGTGGTGTTCGGCCTGCTCGTGGCCTACAACATCCCCGTCATCGTGCCCTTCATCGAACACCTGCTGCACACGAGCTTCCTGCCCGCGAGCGTGTACCTGATCGACCGCATGCCCAGCGATCCGCATCCGTCCGAGGTCGTCGTGATCGGCTTCTGGGCGCTGCTGGCGGCCTTCGTGGCCACCGTCTACCCGAGCTGGCGCGCCAGCCGGGTGCGTCCCGCGGAGGCCCTGCGCTATGAATGAGACCGTGCTGCAGGCCACGGGCCTGGGACGCCGCTTCTCCGAGGGCGGCCTCGACGTGCAGGTCCTGCACGACGTCGACCTGGGCGTGCGGGCCGGCGAGACGCTGGCCATCGTCGGCGCCTCGGGTTCCGGCAAGAGCACGCTGCTGCATCTGCTGGGCGGGCTCGATGCCCCCACGGCCGGCCGCGTCACGCTGATGGGGCGGGACATCAACGCGATGGGCCTGGCGCAGCAGGGCCTGTTCCGCAACGAGCATCTCGGCTTCGTCTACCAGTTCCACCACCTGCTGCCCGAGTTCTCGGCGCTCGACAACGTCGCGATGCCGTTGCTGATCCGCCGCGCCAAGGCGGACGACGCGCACGCGCAGGCCAGGGCGATGCTGGAGGCCGTCGGCCTGGGCCCGCGGGCGCAGCACCGGCCGGGCGAGCTGTCCGGCGGCGAGCGCCAGCGCGTCGCGATCGCGCGCGCGCTCGTCACGCGTCCCGCGTGCGTGCTCGCGGACGAGCCCACCGGCAACCTCGACAGGGACACCGCCAACACCGTCTTCGCGCTGATGCTGGACCTGGCGCGCGAACGCGGCACGGCCTTCGTGCTGGTGACACACGACGCGAGCATCGCGGCGCGCTGCCAGCGCCAGCTGCGGCTGGAGCGCGGCGTGCTGGTCACGCCGCCGGCGGCCGCGGGCTGAGAACGTCGCTTGCCGGGGGAGCGCATGGCCAGCGAGTCCGCCCCGCCGCAGTGGATCGACACCCATTGCCACCTCGACGCCCGCGAGTTCGACGCGGACCGCGCCGCCGTGGTGGCGCGCGCGAACGCGGCGGGCGTCGCCATGCAGGTGCTGCCGGCGGTCGGGGTCTTCAACTTCGACACGGTGCGCGCGCTGGCGCATGAATACGGCCTGGCGTATGCGCTGGGCATCCACCCGCTGTGCGTGGGCGGCGCGTCCGACGACGACCTCGACAAGCTGGAGGGCGCGCTGCAGGCGCACAGGGACGACCCGCGCCTGGTCGCCGTGGGCGAGATCGGCGTCGACCTGTTCGTGCCCGGGCTGATCGTGATCCGCCCGCGCCAGGAGCACTTCTACCGCGAGCAGCTGAAGATCGCGCGCCGTGCCGGCCTGCCGGTGCTGGTGCACGTGCGCCGTTCGGCCGACGCGGTGCTGGCCGGGCTGCGACGCATCGAGGTGCCCGGCGGCATCGCCCACGCATTCAACGGCAGCGACCAGCAGGCCGGCCACTTCGTCGAGCGCGGCTTCCGGCTCGGCTTCGGCGGCGCGGTCACCTTCGACAGCGCGCGCCAGATCCGCCACGTGGCCACCACGGTGCCGGCATCGGCCATCGTGCTGGAGACCGACTCGCCCGACATCCCGCCGACCTGGCTCTATCGAACCATGGCTGAACGCGAGGCGCAGTCGCCGCCGCTGCCGCAGGCGCGCAACGAGCCCGCGGAGGTGGCGCGCATCGCCGAGAGCTTGGCGGCGTTGCGCGGCGTGTCGCTGGAGGAGATGGCGGCGACGACGCGCGCGAATGCGATCGCGGTGATGCCGAAGCTGGCGGGACTGCTCGCGGCGGCGTGACACAAGCAATGTCATCCTGCGCGAAGCCGCAGGATCCACCTTTGCCAGCCCTGGAGCCGCCCGGTACGCGGACGTGGATCCTGCGACTCCGCGCAGGATGACGGCTTGGCGGCATTCCGCGCCCGCATCGCGCGACGCCTCCCGGCGCCCGCCACTGCGCCAACGAGGGTTGAAACAAAGGGTAATCACTCGTGGAGCCCCCTTCATCCGCCCTGACGCCCGCCGAAGAGGAAGGGACGAAACTCCGTTGTCCGCCGCCATGTCGACCCTGCCCAAGAACGAAGCCGCCTTCGGCCGCGCCAACCCGCACGCGCTGGCGGCGATCCTCGAAGCCAGCGAGACCAAGCGCATCATCGCGGCGACCGACATCTTCGACATCTCCGGCATCAAGCTGTGGGCCAGCAACCAGCCGGTGTCCGCGGCGCTGCAGCGCAAGCTCCTCGACCGCCAGCTGCGCGAACCGCTGGAGAGCTGCCTGGTGGCGCAGGACGGGGTGACCTCGATCACGCTGCTGGAATCGCTCAACGAACTGCTGCAGGGCGAATCGGCGGTCGCGCCGGTGATCCGCCAGCACGGGGCCCGCCTGGCGCGCGAGGCGGCGTACCTGCCGCTGCACCCGGTGGTGCAGCTGCTGCTGACGGCCGCCGAGACCTCGCGCCCGCAGGCCTACGACCACGCGATCGCCGCGATGGCGCTCAACGGGGCGCTGATGGCGGCCGGCGGCGGCGACGTCGCCTCCATCCGCCTGGCCATGCTGTGCGGCCTCCTGCACGACCTGGGCGAGATGTACATCGCCTCTGCGCACGGGGAGGCCGACGCCGACCGCGCGCTCGACTTCGTCAGCTACCAGCAGCTGGTCGTGCACCCGCACGTCGGCTCGCTGCTGATCTCGCAGCTCACCAACTATCCGGCTTCGCTCGCGCGCGCCGTCGCCGAGCACCACGAGCGCCTGGACGGCTCGGGCTACCCGCATGCGCTGGAGGCGGACCGCTTCTCGCCGCTGGGCCGCCTGCTGGCCGTCACCGAGGCCACCCTCAGCGCGGTGCGCAGCCCGTACGACACGCTGCTGCGCGCCAGCGTCGCGCTGCGCGCCGTTCCGGGCGAGTTCGACCTGCAGTGGATGGGCCGCGTCACGCAGGCGGCCAGCGCGCAGCTGCCGCAGAGGTCGGTGATGGAGCCCGCTGACGTCAAGGCGCGCCTGGAGGCGCTGGATCATGTGCTGAGCGCCGCCGAGACCAACGTTGCCGCCGTGGCGGGCCGTTCGAGCCTGCTCGCGATGAAGAAGGCGCTGGAGCTGGCGCAGTTCCTGATCTCGCGCCTGCGCCATGGCTGGAACGAGAGCGGCCTGTGGAGCGTCGAGTCGCTCGGCGCGATCGATGCGGCCGAGGTCGAGGCACTCGAGGACGAGCTCTATTTCCGCCTGCGCGGCGTTCAGCGCGCCACGCTGCTGGCCGCGGGCAAGCTGCCGGCGGAAGAGGCGGCGGTGCTCGACGAGGTGTGCGGCTCGCTCGCGATGGGCTGAGCGGAAGCGTCGCGGGAGGACGCGCGTCGAACGACCCGCGGACCTTGGCGCGCCCGGTCGCCGCCCGCTGAACGAACGACGGCCGGAACGTGCCGGCTTTCGACGGCGAAGCGCGGTCAGGTGCGGCACGGGCCGGCGCAGCGTATTCCCGGCCCGGACGTCGAACATCGCCTGCGGCGTCTTGCCCGCCAGGCTCGTGCTGCCGCGCACGCCGCAGCCGAGGCCGAAGCACGACGGCACGACAATGAAGACCCGCGGCGGCGGTTCCACCGCACCGGCTGCCGCGCGTCGCTTCACACAGCTTCACGCCACGTGAGCGAACGCAAAGCTGGACGGCCGGCGGAACTGTTGCTGTCGAGTCGACTCCACCTCGGGCGCCGCGCCCGGCCGGGCGGCGCGACGGCGGGTGGTCAGCGGCGGCACAGCTGGTGCGGTCAACGGCCGAGCTCGGCCCCGCGTTTGAAACGCTGAAGACCACAACAAGAAGCACATGTCCGACACTCCCGTCCGCCTGCCCGCCGTCCGCCGCTCGCCCCGTCGCGGGCTGGCGGCGCTCGCGGCCGCGTTGGCCGGCGCCCTGGCCCTGGCGATGGATCCGGCGCAGGCCATCGTCGACGTGAGCCAGGTCACGCTGGTCGGGCCGGACGGCAGCCTGTCGCCGCTGGCCATCCCGGCCGCCGGCCGCATCGCCGCTCCCGCGGCCGCCGCGTCCGACGCGCTGATGGCCTCGTCGATGACGCGGGCGCGCACCGCCGCGGGCGACGTGCCCGAGCGCGGCAGCGTCGCCACCGCGCAGCGGCGGCGGCTGGTCGTCGGCGGCCTCGAGCGCAGCTACCTCGTGCAGCCCGCGCCGGGCGCGCGGGGCGCCGGGCGGCTGCCGGTGGTCGTGCTGCTGCACGGCGGCACGCAGACGGCGGCGGACATCTGGGCCGAGACCAGCCTGCCCACGCTGGGCGCGCGCGAGGGCTTCCTGGTCGTGGCGCCCGAGGCGCTCGCCCGCCACTGGAACGACCAGCGCAGCCCCACCGCCACGGTCGACGACGTGCGCTTCCTCAAGGCGGTGATCGCCGAGGTCATCGCGCAGGACCATGGCGACCCGTCGGCCGTGTTCATGGTCGGCTCCTCGCACGGCGGCTTCATGACGATGCGCTTCGCCTGCGACGCCGGCGAGACGCTGCGCGCCGCCGCGAGCCTGCTGTCGACGATGCCCGACGCGCTGGCGCGCAGCTGCAAGTCGCCGCGGCCGCTGCCCTGGCTGGCGGTCAACGGCACCGAGGATCCGTCCGTGCCGTTCGGCGGGCAGGTGGACGGCACGGTGCGTCGTGGCGAGATCCAGGCCGGCCTGCGCTCGGCCGACGACACCTTTCGCTTCTGGGCCGACCGCGCGGGCTGCGCCGCGCCCGTCGCGCGCGAGGCCATCACGGACCAGGCCGAGGACGGCCGCCACCGCTGGGCCGAGCGCATCGTGCGCGGGCATTGCGTCGGCGGCCAGTTGTCGCAGCAGGTCGTCCTGCACGGCAGCGGCCATGTCATTCCCGGCCCGGCGGCGGACAATCGGCTGGCCGAGCGTGCCGTCGGCCCGGCGGCGCCCGAAGTCGACGGCGGCACGCTGGTCTGGATGCATTTCAAGGCCACGCTGCTCAAGTAGCGTCGTCACCCCGCTCGCTGTCGAGCAGGCAAGCTCTCGCAAGGAACCACCATGAACAAGCTCCACGCCCTTCTCGCCACGGCCGCCCTGGGCCTGTCCGTCCACGCGTTCGCGCAGGACAACGCCGACGCCTCCCGCCAGCAGCGCATGGACGAGGCCTACGCCAGGTCGCATGACACGCAGGTGGCCGACAGCGGCGTGCGCGAGGACGTGCACAAGGCCGGCCACGCCGTCCACGAGGGCGTCAAGGCCACGGGCCACGCGGTGCACACCGGCGTCAAGGCCACCGGGCACGCCGTGCACCAGGGCGTCAAGGCGACGGGCCACGCCATCCATCAAGGCGTCAAGGCCACCGGCCACGCGATCCACAAGGGCGTCGACGCCGTCACCAAGTGAGGCGGCGCGTCCGGAAGGCGGTCAGGGCCCGCCTTCGGCCTGGAAGCGGACCGGCGCGTCCGATTTCGGGATCGCCACGAAGTCGAACGGCGAGGTGACGGTGGACGCGCAGGCCTCGTGCGGCTTGGGCAGGCGCTCGCGGTAGTGCACCACCGCGACGATGCCGTCCTTGGAGATCGACGTGATGTCGACGCCGGCGCAGGCCGTCGGCCGGTTCGACAGCAGGACGCCGACGGCCATCTCGGTGTCGAAGTCGATCGTGCCCCGGCCGTCCGCCGGCGCCGGCCCGTCCTCGACGTTCGTCCGCTGGTTCAGCGCCCGGGCGAATTCGTCGGCGTTGCGGATGACCATGAAGGCGTTGCCGGGGGTCGTCCCGGTGGTCATGCCCTTGGCCAGGTGACGCATCCGCACGTCCTGCGCCGGTGCGGCGGACGCGATGGCCGCGCAGGCGGCGGCCAGCCAGGGAAGGATCGCGCGCCGCGCACGGGCCATGGGGGTTCCTCGAAGGCAGGACGACGTCCCGCTCGCCGACGGATGCTACTGCGGATGGGCGCCGCGCGCGTCCTGGCCGATCCCGACACGCCCCGGCCATCGGCCGCGAACGCCGCCCGGGCACAATCGGGCCGATGCTCGAAGGCCTCGCTCCCGTCGTCGCCGCCGACACGCGCCTCGTGATCCTCGGCAGCTTTCCCGGCGCCGCCTCGCTGGCGGTGCAGCAATACTACGGCCACCCGCGCAACCTGCTGTGGCGCCTGCTGTCGACGCTGTGGGACGAGGATCTCGTCGCGCTGCCCTATGCCGGGCGGCTCGACGCGCTGCGCCGGCACCGCGTCGGCCTGTGGGACGTCTACCGCCGCTGCGAGCGCGAAGGCAGCCTGGACAGCGCGATCCGCGTGCCGGAGCCCAACGACCTGGCGCGGCTGACGGCGCTCGCGCCCGGGCTGCGTGCGGTCGCCCACAACGGTGGCGAGTCGGCCCGCTCGCGCCGGCTCACCGAGGCACTGGGCGTGGACGTGCACACCCTGCCGTCCACCAGCCCCGCCAACGCCTCCTGGAGCTTCGAGCGCAAGCTGGCGGCCTGGCGCGACGTCTTCTCGCGCTACGATCTGGCGCCCTCGCCGAGCCCTTCTTCGACACCATGAACCGCCCACGCCAGTCCCTCGAGCCCGCCACGATGTCCGAGCAGGACGGCGTGCGCTACCTGCACCTGGGCACGCCGTGGGTGCAGGGCGCGATGCGCGTGAGGAAACCCCAGGCGATCGAGCTCGAGTACGTGCAGCGCATGATGGCCTGGATGCTGTGGCGGCCGCAGGACGAGGTCGACCAGGGCCACGCCGTGCAGCTGGGCCTGGGCGCCGCGTCCATCACGCGCTTCACGCACAAGGTGATGCGCATGCGCACGACGGCCGTCGAGCTCAACCCGACGGTCATCAGCGCCTGCCGCATGTGGTTCCAGCTGCCGGCCGACGACGCGCGCCTGACGGTGCGGGAGGCCGACGCCGGCGCCTGGGTGCGCGACCCCGCGAACCTGCAGGTGGCCGACGTGCTCAGCGTCGACCTCTACGACCACGACGCCGCCGCGCCGGTGCTCGACTCGGAGGCCTTCTACGCTGACTGCCGCGGCGCGCTGGTGCACGGCGGGCTGATGGCCGTCAACCTGTTCGGCCGCGACACGAGCTTCGCGGCCAGCGCCACGCACATCGCGGCGGCCTTCGGCATCGACCAGGCCTGGAGCCTGCGGCCCACGCGCGAGGGCAACACGGTGGTCATCGCCGGACGCGGCGTCGCGGTGCCCGATCGCGACACGCTGGTCGCCCGGGCGGATAACATCGAATCGCGCTTCGGCCTGCCGGCGCGCAAGTGGCTGCGCATGGTGCGGCCGCTGTCCCTCTGAGAAGGTCGCCATGTCCGCAACGCCCCCCGTCAAGTCCGCCGCCGCGCCCGCCGCCCGCCACGTGCCGCCGCGCGGGCGCCTCGAGCTGCGCCAGCTGCTGAAGTGGCTGCGCGACGACGGCGTGCTGGCGCATGAGGAGGCCGACAAGCTCATGCGCCGCTTCGGCACCAGCGCCTCCGGCCTGCACCCGCTGCAGCGCCTGGGCGGGGCCAGCCTGGTGGACGTGCGCGACAACCACGTGCTCGACACCGACGCGCTGGCGCGCTGGCTGGCCGCGCGGTTCGAGCTGCCGTACGTGCGCATCGACCCGCTGCGCGTGGACGTGGGCCGCGTGGCCGAAGTGATGTCGGTGGCCTATGCCGAGTCGCGCCGCGCGCTGCCCGTCACGGTCAACGCCAGGGAGGTGGTGATCGCCACGTGCGAGCCGTTCGACGTGGCCTGGGTGCCCGAGATCGAGGCGCTCGTGAAGCGCCCCGTGCGGCTGCAGCTGGCCCATCCCGAGGACATCACGCGCTACACGCCCGAGTTCTACTCGCTGGCCGCGTCGGTGCGCTTCGCCAACAAGACCTCGGGCGCCTCGGCGGCCAACAGCTTCGAGCAGCTGGTCGAGCTCGGCAAGAACAAGGACCAGCTCGACGCCAACGACCAGGGCGTCGTGCAGGTGGTCGACTGGTTGTGGCAGTACGCGTTCGAGCAGCGCGCCAGCGACATCCACCTCGAGCCGCGCCGCGACATGGGTGCGATCCGCCTGCGCATCGACGGCGTGCTGCACACCGCGCACCAGGTGCCGCCCGCGGTGATGAACGCGATGACCGCGCGCATCAAGCTGCTGGCGCGCATGGACGTCATCGAACGCCGCCGCCCGCAGGACGGCCGCATCAAGACCAAGCGGCCCGACGGCGCCGGCGGCATGCCCGGCGCCGAGGTCGAGATGCGCCTGTCGACGCTGCCCACCGCCTTCGGCGAGAAGGTGGTGATGCGCATCTTCGACCCGGGCACCGTCGACAAGGCGTTCGACGCGCTCGGCTTCAACGCCGGCGAGGCCGAGCGCTGGCAGTCCCTGATCACTCAGGCGCACGGCATCATCCTCGTGACCGGCCCCACCGGCTCGGGCAAGACGACGACGCTGTATTCGACGCTCAAGAAGCTGGCCACCGAGGAGGTCAACGTCTGCACGGTGGAGGACCCCATCGAGATGATCGACGCGGCCTTCAACCAGACGCAGGTGCAGCCCGCGCTGGACCTCGACTTCGCCGCCGGCCTGCGCTCGCTGATGCGCCAGGATCCGGACATCATCATGGTCGGCGAGATCCGCGATCTCGAGACCGCGGAGATGGCGATCCAGGCCTCGCTGACCGGCCACCTCGTGTTCTCGACGCTGCACACCAACGACGCGCCGTCGGCCATCACGCGCCTGGTCGACCTCGGCGTGCCGCCGTACCTGATCTCGGCCACCGTCATCGGCGTGCTGGCGCAGCGCCTGGCGCGCACGCTGTGCGCCACGTGCAAGGTGCCCGACGACTCGGCCGACACCACCAGGATGATCGAGGAGCTGGCGCAGCCCTGGAAGCTGGGCGGACGCCTGCGCCCGATGAAGGCGGTGGGCTGCCCCGCCTGCCGCAACACCGGCTACCGCGGCCGCGCCGCGCTCTACGAGCTGATGCCCGTCACCGAGCCCCTGAAGGAGGCGATCCATCCGACGCTCGACGTGGCCAGGCTGTCGCGCCAGGCCGTGCTCGAGGGCATGCGCCCGCTGCGCCTGGCCGGCCTGATGAAGGTGGCCGAGGGCCTGACGACGCTTGACGAGGTGCTGCGCTGCACGCCGCAGTGGGTCAGCGGCAGGGCGGCGTCATAGGGCGAGGCGCGTTCGACCCGCCGTTCGGTCGCGTCGGGAGCCTTGCCATTCTTTTGTCCGCAGAGGCTGCTGCCGATGCCCGTTTGCCGCTTGGCGCAGGCCTGCGTAGCGTGAGCGCCGGGCCGGGCAGGGGCTCCGCTCTCCGGCTTGCCGTGCGTCGGAATCCGGCCTGGACGGCCGGATTCAGCGGGTTCCTCAGCTTCGACTTCGTCCTCGCGCTCACGAGCGGGCCGCGTTCAATGCGGTGATTGGCGGACCGGAGGCTTCCAGCCGCGTCGCGCCGGTCGCGCCTGCGATCGAAGCCCCAGCCCACCCTGCCGCGCCGGCGTGTCAGCCGGTGGATGAAAACATTCGCTGTCTTGTGAGGGGCTTTGGCATCGACGGGCCATCGAGGCCGCGTCGATGCCCGCGGCCGGCGTTCTGGCGGGGCAACGGGTCTGACGCGAACAACGGGCCGCGGTGCCGGCGCTCCTTCTCGTGACCGACGAACGCGGCGCCTTCGGCGCCGCGGGCTCGAACATGCGCTATGCGATCGCTCTGTTGACAGGCGCCGAATGGCGGGCGAACAGGCCATGAAACAATCGGGCTTCGCCCGCTTCCGGCCAGGAGCCGTCGCTCAGTTCAGGCCGCTTTCGGGTATCTTCTTCGCCATGTCGATTGACGAACTCTTCGCAGAAGTGCACGACAGCTTTCCCACAATCTCGGCGGTCGCTGATCGCCACCACGTACGCGAGTTCGGTGCGGAATCGCCGGTCAACGCGTACTCGTGGTTCGAGAGCCTTGCGAATGCTCTCAATCTCGAAATGAGCCACGGCATCGACCCGAAGTCGCATCGCGGCCTACTGGAGCGGCTTGAGCGTGCACTGAACTCGTCGGAGGAAGTGTTCAAGTGCTTGGACGTCGCGTTCGTGGAGAACTTGTTCTGGCAAATGCCCGCCACGAAGGCGGCTCCTTTTTGGGAGCAACTGCCAGCTCGGTTCAAGTCGCTCTACCAAGGCTTTCATCACCGCACCCCAGTGCAGTGACAGTTGCCGGCAAGAAGCCGGCACTCATGACTGTCCCCTACTGGGTAGCGGCTCCCGACGGCCTATCGCCAAGTCAGCCACCATGAAAAACCTATTCGCCCTGTTTATCTTGCTGTCTTGCTCCAGCGCTCACGCTGACTGCCAGGATGAATGGCTGTACTACGGGACCCCGACACGACAACTGGCCGTCATCTACAAGGACGGGTGCTACCAAGGAGATTTGATTCTCATGTATTGGAGCGTGGAGAAAGGGCCACCCGTGCCGATCCTAGAGATTCCTTTTGAGCAGGAATGCCCGGACAAGAAGCGCAACAAGAGTGGGGAGATCGTGGAGTTCAGCTGTCGCAAGGGTGGTGTGTCTCCGCTGGCAGGAGCCACGTATCGCTTCAAGTTGATGAAGACGACCATCACGTGCGATGGCGTCGTCAGCCCCGATGAAGATCACACTTTCATGTGCGTCAAGGGTTGCGGGAACGCGACGCCCCGAATCCTGACTGTGCCGTTCGGCGAGGGATGCTCCTGATGAGCCGGGCTCACCGACATGAAGCCCGCAGTCGGCCAGAAGTTTTCGTGGTCATTCGGGCGCTATTGAACCAGGAAAGATCAAATGCCGGCGGAGTTCTACATCGTCGTGGGCGCGACTGCTCTCGTGGTGATTGCATTTGTGTGGCTGCGCCTCGCCAGCAAGAAGCGCAGCGACGATCCAAGAATTGGCGAAAATCGCGAAAGCGGATGGAACACTTGGTGAGCGCTGCAACGCCCTATATGGGCCACAAGCGGCCGTGAGCTAGAGACTGGTCAGCGGCGATGACCTTGCTGACATTTCGAACGGGTACCGAATGTTCAAAGACAAAGAAATCGCAGGCGAGATCAGCAAGCTGATGTTTGACGTGGGCGCCCAACTGAATGCGTCGCTGCTTCGCGTTCAGGAGCGGTGCCCCAACAGCGAGTTCGAAGCGTATTGCGCTGTGATCGGACGCGTGATGGGCGAAATGTTCGTCGAGGTTTCGATGCCGATCTTCTCGCAGCATCCCGAACTCGAACCGCCTGAACTCAAGTGACGCGACTGTCCGCTTTTCGCCGCTGGATCGCGGGTATTTGATGTCCGCAACGGGTCGTCTCCAGCACTTGCAACCATCGCCGAATTGTCCAATTGGCACGGTATCCCGCCAGCGTCTTGCCACCTGGCTGCGTGGTGCCGAAGGCGCCGCGCTCGTCAGACACGAGAAGGAGCGTTGGCACTGCGATCCGTCGTTCGCGTCAAGCCCCGCACCCCCGCCGGAGCGATGGCCGCGGGCATCGACGCGGCCTCGATGGCCCGTCGATGCCAAAGCCCCTCACAAGACAGCGAATGTTTTCATCCACTGGCTGACACGCCGGCGCGGCAGGGTGGGCTGGGGCTTCGATCGCAGGCGCGACCGGCGCGACGCGGGTGGATGCCTCCGGTCCGCCAATCACCACATTGAACGCGGCCCGCTCGCGAGCGCGAGGACGAAGCCGAAGCTGAGGAACCCGCTGAATCCGGCCGTCCAGGCCGGATTCCGACGCACGGCAAGCCGGAGAGCGGAGCCCCAGCCCACCCTGGCGCTCACGCAACGCGGGCCGGCGCGAAGCGGAAACAGCACATCGGCGACAGCCTCCCCAGACAGAAGAATGCGCGAGATTCCCGACGCCACAGGATGGCAGGTCGAAAGACACGCCTGAGCAGACGCGAATGCGGTCTTGCCCAGTCACGACGCCGCCGCCGCACCGCACCGGGTTAAGCTGACCCATGGCTTCAGAAGACACCACGACGCCAACGCTCGCCACGCTGGCCACCACCACCCCGGTGCCGCGTCCGCAGCGGCTGTGGCCCGGCCTTGCGCTCGCCACGGCCGGCTCCATCGCCTTCTCGGGCAAGGCGATCATCGTCAAGCTCGCGTACCGCTACGGTGTCGACGCGGTGACGCTCATCATGTACCGCATGCTGTTCGCGCTGCCGCTGTTCGCGGCCATCGCGTGGTGGGCGGGACGCGGCAAGCCGGGCCTCACGGCGCGCGACTGGCGCATCGTCGCCGGGCTGGGCTTCTCGGGCTACTACCTCGCGAGCTTCCTCGACTTCGCGGGCCTGGCCTACATCAGTGCGGGTCTCGAGCGGCTCGTGCTGTACCTGAACCCGACGCTGGTGCTGCTGATCGGGCGCGTGCTGTTCAAGCGCCGCGTCGAGCGCTCGCAGCTGCTCGCGCTGGCCGTCAGCTACGCCGGCGTGCTCCTGGTGTTCGGCCACGAGGCGCACGTCGGCGGCGGCCATGTCGCGCTCGGCGTGGCGCTGGTGTTCGGCAGCGCGATCAGCTACGCCGCCTACATGGTGTTCAGCGGCGAGGAGGTCAGGCGCCTGGGCTCGCTGCGCCTGACGGGGTTGGCCAGCACGGTGGCCTGCGGCCTGTGCCTGCTGCAGTTCCTGCTGCTGCGGCCGCTGTCGGCGGCGGCGGTCGCGCCGCAGGTGCTGTGGCTGTCGGTGCTCAACGCCACGGCCTGCACCGTCGCGCCGGTGCTGATGGTGATGATGGCCATCGAGCGCATCGGCGCCACGGTGGCGGCGCAGACGGGCATGGTCGGGCCGCTGAGCACGATCCTCATGGGCATCGTGATCCTGGGCGAGCCGTTCACGATGTGGATCGCGATGGGCACCGTCTTCGTGCTGTCGGGCATCTGGCTGCTGGCGAGATCCAGGCCGAAGACCTGAGAATGGGAGGTCGCGAGGACCCCCGATGAACTTCGACTGGCACAACCCCTACGCCACCGTGCGCAGCCCCGTGTTCGCGCGCAACGTGGTCTCGACCTCCCATCCGCTGGCCTCGCAGGCCGGGCTGCGCATGCTGCTCGAAGGCGGCAACGCGATCGACGCGGCGATCGCGGCGGCCGCGGCGTTGACCATCGTCGAGCCGGTGTCCAACGGCCTGGGCAGCGACCTGTTCGCGATCCTGTGGGACGGCCAGCGGCTGCTCGGGCTCAACGCGTCGGGTGTCGCGCCGGCGGCGTGGGACGGCGCGTACTTCGAGCGTCGCCACGGCGGCGCGCTGCCCCTGCGCGGCTGGGATTCGGTGACCGTGCCGGGCGCGGTGGCGGGCTGGGTGGCCCTGTCCGCGCGCTGCGGCCAGCTGCCGTTCGCCGACCTGCTGGAGCCGGCCATCGAGCTGGCCGAGCGCGGCAACGGCGTGGCCTGCATCGTGGCCGACAAGTGGGCGCGCCAGGTGCCGCTGCTGCAGTCGCAGCCCGGCTTCGCCGAGGCCTTCATGCCGCGCGGGCGCGCGCCGCGGCCGGGCGAGCGCTTCGTGTTCGAGGCGGCGGGCCGCACTCTGCGGGCCATCGCGCGCACGCGCGGCGAGGCGTTCTACCGCGGCGAGATCGCGTCGGCCCTCGTGGCGCACGCCGCCGGCAACGGCGGCTCGATGAGCGCGGCCGACCTGGCGAACTGGCAGCCCGACTGGGTCGAGCCGATCTCGATGGCCTTCGCCGGCCACACGGTGCACCAGATCCCGCCCAACGGCCAGGGCATCGCGGCGCTGATGGCACTCGGCATGCTGGAGCAGCTGGACGTCGTGCGCTTCCCGGTCGACAGCGTCGAGTCGCAACACCTGCAGATCGAGGCGATGAAGCTCGCGTTCGCCGACGTCTACCGCTGGGTGGCGGACCCGCGGGCGATGACCGCGGTCACGGCCGCGCACCTGCTCTCGCCCGCGTACCTGCGCGAACGCGCGCGCCGGATCGTGCCTGGGCTCGCGCAGGACTTCGCCCACGGCACACCGCCCGCGGGCGGCACCGTGTACCTGACCGCGGCCGACGGGCAGGGCCGCATGATCAGCCTGATCCAGTCCAACTACATGGGCTTCGGCAGCGGCGTCGTCGTGCCGGGCACCGGCGTCAGCCTGCAGAACCGCGGGCAGGGCTTCACGCTGGACGCCGCGCACCCGAACGTGGTGGCGCCGGGCAAGCGGCCGTTCCACACCATCATCCCCGGCTTCCTGTGCCAGGACGGCAAGCCGCGGATGAGCTTCGGCGTCATGGGCGGCAACATGCAGCCGCAGGGCCATGTGCAGACGCTGATGCGCATGCTGCGCCACGGCCAGCAGCCGCAGGCCGCGTGCGACGCCCCGCGCTGGAAGGTGGCCACCGGCCTGGACGTCGACTTCGAGCGCACGATGGCGCCGGGGCTGGTCGCGGGCCTGCAGGCGCTGGGCCACCGGTCCGAGGCCACGGCCGACGCCTACATGGACTTCGGTTCCGGCCAGTTCATCTGGCGGCTGTCGGACGATCCGGCCGACGGCTACGTGGCCGCCAGCGACTCCCGGCGCGACGGACAGGCCGTGGGTTTCTGAGCGCATCCGACGGCGCGCCAGGGTCGGGCCTCGCGTGCTACAACCTGGCGTAGACCATCGACCCGGAGGATTCCCGTGAGCAAGGCGATCCAGATCAGCGAATTCGGCGGCCCCGACGTGCTGCGCCTCGTCGACGTCACGGTGGGCGACCCCGGCCCCGGGCAGGTGCGCGTGCGCCACCACGCGTGCGGCATCAACTTCATCGATGTCTACCAGCGCACCGGCCTGTACCAGAACCCGCTGCCGCTGATCCCGGGCGGCGAGGGCGCCGGCGTCGTCGAGGCGGTGGGCGAGGGCGTCGCGCACCTGGCCGTCGGCGACCGCGTGGCCTACGCGGCGCCCCGGCCCGGCAGCTACTGCGAGCTGCGCGTGCTCGACGCGCTGCACGTGTGCCGGCTGCCCGACGAGATCGACTTTGCGACCGGCGCCGCAATGATGTTGAAGGGCCTGACCGTCGAATACCTGCTGCGCCGCACGCTGCCGGTCGAGGGCCTCGCGCCCGGCGACTGCATCCTGTTCCACGCGGCCGCAGGCGGCGTCGGCCTGATCGCCTGCCAGTGGGCCAAGGCGCTGGGGCTGGAGCTGATCGGCACGGCCGGCTCCGACGAGAAGTGCGCGCTGGCGAGAGAGTACGGCGCCGCGCACATGATCAACTACCGGCGCGAGGACTTCGCCGAACGCGTCAAGGAGATCACCGCGGGCAAGGGCGTGAAGGTGGTCTACGACTCGGTGGGCAAGGACACCTTCGACGGCTCCCTCGCCTGCCTGCGTCCGTTCGGCCTGATGGTGGTGTTCGGCAACTCGTCGGGGCCGCCGGCGCCGGTGTCGCCGGGCGTGCTCGCCGCCAAGGGCTCGTTGTACCTGACGCGTCCGACGCTGTTCACGCACCTGGCCACGCGCGAGCGCACGCAGGCGATGGCCGACGAGCTGTTCGAGGTCCTGCGCCAGGGCACGGTCAACATCCGCATCGACCAGCGCTATCCGCTCGCGCAGGCGGCGCAGGCGCATCGCGACCTGGAAGCGCGCAAGACCACCGGCTGCAGCGTGCTGCTGACCTAGGGCGGCCCGCCGCCCCACCCGAGATCCGGCGACGGCGACATGGCGGGCGGCGCCGGCGGCCGACGCGCCTACACGCCGTCCGGCGCCTCGGTCTCGATGAAGGTCATCTTGTACGAGTGGTCGGACTCGCCCAGCGTGCGGAACCCCATGCGCGCATAGAGCCGCGCGGCCGGGTTCTGCTTCAGCACGCTCAGGTGCAGCAGCGCGCCGGCGTGGCGCGCCTCGGCGATCAGCGCGCGCAGTACCGTGCCGCCCAGGCCGCGGCCCTGGTGGGCGGGGACGATCTGGAACTGCTCGATCGTCCAGGTGCGGGTGTCCTGGATCACCTTGATCACGCCCACCGGATGGCCGTCGAGCTCGATGATGGTGGCTGCGTCGAGCCGGTGCTTGGCGCGTTCGCAGTGCTCTCCCACGCTCACGACCAGGCCCTGGCGCGCGAAATGCGGCGCCATCGTGGCCAGCCGCAGTTCGACGAGGAAGGGCAGGTCCGCCTCGACCGCCGGCCGAAGGCTCGGGGCCGGGGCCGTGGTCATCAGAACGGGACCTGCGCCTGCAGCGTGGTCGACGTGACGCCGCTGCTGGTCAGGTGGCTGACGCGCACTTCCATCGCGTAGTGCATGTGGAATCGGTACTGCACTCCGAGCGAGAGCAGGCCGTCGGTGATGTTCCTGGAATCGGCGGTGCCGCCATTGCCGTCGTCGAGCTTCGTGCGGCCGACGCCGAGTCCGCCGGTCAGCTTCAGCCGATCCCGCAGCGGGAGGGCGTAGGTCGCCTCGACGCCGACGAAATTGTCGAAGCTGCGTTCTTCGGCCAGCCAGCCGCGCACGATGTCGCCGTCGGCGATCGACACGATGCGGCCCCCGAAACCGCTGTCGGCCGTGTAGCCGAACCCCACGTTGTAGGTCCAGGTCGTGCGGTCGCCCGGGATGCCGATCTGCTTGCCGCTGCCGCGGCCGATGCCGATCTCGGGCGTGAACGTGCCTTCGGCGAAGGCGCCGGTGGTGACGAACAAGGCGGCCGCGGCTGCGGCGACCCGCGTGGCGAACGGAGTCATGTGCATTGAATTCCTCCCCAGGAATTTGGATGGTGATGACACGCGAATGCGCCCTCGAGGAGCGCATTCGTCATGCCGCCTTGCGGGGTCGAGCCCCGCTCAGGCGCCGCAGAGCATATCCCAGCTCAGCGCAGGTTGCCGGTGTGTCCCAGCGAATAGCGGCCCGGCTGCGGCCACACGGTCAGGCCGTGCGGCTCCTGGCCGACAGCGACCTGCTGCACCGCGCCGGTGGCGGTGTCGAAGCGGTAGACGACGTCGTCGTAGCGGCCCGAGAGCCACAGGTACTTGCCGTCGGCGGTGACGTTGCCCATGTCCGGGCTGCCGCCGCCGGGCACGGCCCAGTTGGCGACGATCTTGTCGGTCGCGAAGTCGAGCACGGTGACGCTGCCCGGGCCCTTGCGCGGGCCGTGGATCCGGTGCGAGCCGCGGTTGGCGACGTACAGGTGCCTGCCGTCGCGGCTCGGGTACAGGCCGTGCGCGGCGACGCCCGTGGTGATGAAGGCCGTCTCCTTGAACGCGGCGGCGTCGAGCACGTGCACGCCATCGGCCTCCATGTCGGCCACGTACAGCTTCCTGCCGTCGGGCGAGAAGCGGATGTCCTGCGGCATGCCCTTGCGCGAGGTGCAGACTTCGGTGGTGGGACCGCCGGCGGGCACGAACTTGTCCTTCAGGCGCGTGGCGGGCATCGGCAGCACGAGGTAGCCGGCCACCTTGCGGTCGACCAGGTCGATCTTGGCGATCGAGCCCTCGAACTCGCAGGTGAAGAAGGCGGTGCGGCCGTCGATGGAGAAGTCGGCGTGGTTGATGCCGCCGCACTTGGGGGCGTCGATCGAGTACTGCATCGCCATCGTCTTCGGGTCGCGGAAGTCGAGTCGGTGGCGCGCCTCGGCCACGACGATGGCCGACTTGCCGTCCGGCGTGAAATACATGTTGTACGGATCGTCGACCGGGATGGCCGCACCCGTCTTGCCGGTGCGCGGATCGATCGGCGTCAGGCTGCCGTTGTTGCTGCGCTCGGCATTGTTGGCCGCCCACAGCGTGCGCAGGTCGTAGCCGACGACGACGTGCTGCGGGCTCTGGCCGACCTTGAGCGTGTCCACGACCTTCATCTTCGCCGGGTCGATCACGCTGACCGAGTTGCCGCGCAGGTTCGGCACGTACACGCGCACCAGGTCGTCCTTCAGCTCGGGCCGCACGTGCTCGGGGCCGGCGGTCTCGCTGTAGAGGTTGTCGGGATCGACGACCGGCGGCATGCCGGGCACGGTGGCGATGGCGTGGGCAGCGCCGGAGGCGGCAGGACCGGCGGCGTGGCCGACGGCGGCGAGTGCCGCCAGGGCCGCGAGCGCGAGCAGCGACAGCGCGCTGCGGGAGGTGGCGTTCATGGGCGAATCCGGGTATCGGGGAGCGGGTTCGAGGCGCCGCGGCCGGGAAACGTTCCCTGGCGCGCGCCGCCTCGCGTCGTCCCCGATTCTCGCCGGGAAATGTCCGCCCGCTGCCCGGCCGTGGGCGCGGATCAGCCGGTCGTTGCTATGCGTCAACCTCGCCCAGGCGGCTCGGGGTCGTGTCCTGGCCCGGCAGGTCGCAAGGCGACGCCGGCACGTGCCCCGGGACTAGCGCGGTGCTCACGCGATCCACGAGTTCGGCCAGCGTCAGCTCGCCGATGCAGTAGCGATGGAAGTCGTACTCCGCGTTGGCCAGTTGCAGGCGCGCGGCGTCGACGTCGGCGCGGCGGCGCGCGTCGGCCTGGCGGGCGAGCAGGTCGGTCTCGCGGCGCACGTGGCGCGAGAGCGCGTCCATCAGGCCGCGCAGCCGGAGCTCGAGCTCGGCCGGCTCCTCGCCGCCGGCCATCGCCAGGCGCAGCGCGGCGGCCTTGGCCGCGACGCCGCGGCGCCTGCGGTCGAGGTCGCCGGCAGCAGGGAGGGACGGCATGGGCGCCGCCGCGCCCGACCCGGCCTCCGGCGAAGTCGCGGCCCCGCGCCACTGTTCGCAGAACTGCGCCTGCATCCGCACGTGATGGCGCCACCGGTCGGCGAGCAGCGCGCCCAGCGACGCGCCGAGCAGCAGCAGGCCCAGGAGCACGCCGGGCGCGCCGGGCAGCATGGCCAGGGACAGGCCTCCGGCCAGGGCGAGCGGCACGATGGCATGCCGATGCCACGTGTGCAAGCTCGATTCGATGGACATGGACTCCTCCTTCCCGACGACGATGCAGGTTCGATGCGGCCCGCCTGGGGCGGATCTTGAATCCGGCCGCGGGGCGCTGGCGGAGGGGCCCTCGGGTGCGGCGCGGCTTCGCGTGAATAAAGTCGCGGCCACGGGCGCCGACCCGGCCCGTCAGTTGGCCTCGGCGGCCCAGTTCTGGCGCACGCCGCGCAGGAAGCGCTCGATGCGGGCGACGGTGTCGGGCCTGGGGTTGTCGATCTGCAGCAGCTTCAGGCTGTCCCAGAAGATGGCGCAGCCGGTGGCGCGTTCCAGCAGGCGGTCGAGGTCGGTGCACGGGCCCAGCGGGCCGGTGGCGTCGTTGGGCACGAACCACGACGGCGGCATCGCGCCGAACACCAGCCACAGGCTGCCGTCGGCCGTGGTGCGCGCCTGCGGCTCGCTGGCGGAGTCGAAGCCGGGCAGCGGCAGCGCCTGCGTGAACTCGCCGTTGGATGGCACCTCGGCGCGCCGGTTGTGCGGCAGCATCTTCATCAGCTTGAGCAGGCGCTGCTCGCCGTCGAGCTTCTCCAGCAGGCCCTGGTGCAGCGAGTGATGCGGATGGATGCTGCGCGCGCTGGGCGTGGCCAGCATCGGCATGATGGCGTCGACCAGCTTGCCGGCCTCGGGCACCTGGCGCAGGAGGGCCAGCTGCTCGGGCGACAGCGCGGTGCCCACGCGCCGCAGCAGCGCCGCGCGCAGCCGCGCCGAGCGCGCGGGCGGGCAGGGCGGTGTCGGCAGGACGGTGGCGAAGACGCGGAAGTGGTCGGAGCGACGGACGGAGTCGATCGACACGCGGCCCTGCGCCGTGACGGTGATCTTGAGCGTGCCGTCGGGCAACCGGGTGAGCGACGTGACGGTGGCGAGCGTGCCCACCGTGTGCAGGTCGGTGGCGGTGAACTCGAGCGTGCCGAACTCGCGCTGGCGCACCACCACGAGCTCCTTGTTGCCCGCGACGGCCGCTTCCACCGACGCGCGCGACAACGCCCGTCCCACGAACAGCGACGTCTCGCTCCCCGGGAAGAGCGTCATGTCCAGCAGCGGCAGCATCGGATAGTCGATGGCGGTCGGCATGGGGGTCAGCGTGCGGCGTTTCTCATCGGGACGCCTGCGTTTCCTTGCGGATCGCGGCGACGGTGGTCTCGACGACCAGGCGGGTGCCCAGCTCGCCCAGTTCGGCGGTGGCGCGTTTCGGGTTGCCGGTGACACCTGCAGGATACGGGCCGGCCAGCTTGTCGCCGCGCACCAGCGCGGGATCGACCGCGAGCGCGAGCGCCGTGTCCGCCAGGCCGGCGTGCGAACCGAGCTCGGCCTCGGACACGCCGTGCGCCTTCAGCGCGGCGATGTAGGCCGTCTGCGTGATGCGGTAGTACTCCAGCGGCGCATGCGCGCGGCAGGCTGGATCCTTGGCCCATTCGCGATTGAGCCGGTCGGCCACCTGCGTCAGGTCGGACTGGTAGCCGCCGTGGTCGCCGAGGAACACGACGTCCCGGAACCCGTGCTGCTTGAACGAGCGCGCGGTGGCTTCGAGCAGGCCCTCGAAGACGGCGTCCGGCACCGAGATCGTGCCGGCGTACTTCATGTGCGCGGCCGGCGGATGGATGCTGCCCTCGGGCACGTAGGCGACGGTCGGCGCGACGATGGCGTTGCCCAGCGCGTCGGCGATGCGGTCGGCCAGCAGGTGGGCGCGCACGTTGTGCTTGCCCAGCAGCATGTGGGCGCCGTTCTGCTCGGTGCCGCCGATGGGCACGATGATCGTCGTGGCGCCGTGCGCGATGCGCTCGCGCAGCTCGACGCTGGTCATCGCCTCGAGGTCGTTGGCGGCGAAGCCGGCGGGCAGGGCGGCGCGCGCCGCGGGCGCGCACAGGGCCAGCAGCATGGCCGCGATGCTCGCGAGCCGGTGCGGGGAAGCGTGTGGCAAGGCGGTCATCCCCGGCGCACGCGCAGCAGCTCGTCGACGAGCAGGCAGATGGCACCGAGCGTGATCGCGCTGTCGGCCAGGTTGAACGCCGGGAAGGTGTAGGCCCGGTGCCAGTGCAGCGAGAGGAAGTCGACCACCGCGCCGCGCGCGATGCGGTCGATCACGTTGCCGAGGGCCCCGCCCATCACCATCGCGATCGCGAACGAGAACAGCCTCTGCGCGGCGTTGCGGCGCAGGAGGTAGGCCATGAAGGCCGAGGCGGCGATCGCCAGCCCGATGAAGAACCAGCGCTGCCAGCCGCCGGCGTCGGCCAGCAGCGACCAGGCCATGCCGGTGTTCTCGAACCGGACGACGTCGAAGAAGGAGGTGACGGTGCGGCTCTCGCCGAGCCGCAGGTCGCTGACGATCAGCGCCTTGGCGAACTGGTCGAGCAGCACCACGGCGATCGCGAGCGCGAGCCAGAGCCACATGGACGGGCTGCTGCCGGTGGAGCGGGAAAGGGAACGGGTGGCCATCGGGGACGAGAAGGAAGCTGGGGGCGCGGCGCCATTGCGTGGGGGATTGACTCCGCGCAAAAGCACCTACTTTAGCCGTTGTCGAGCGCTTACTGAGTGTTAGCAAACGTACGAAACAAGGGGCGTCCCCCCATTGACCGGTGGCGCGAACTGCGCGGGGCCGGCGCACGGGGACGACGTCGCCACGGCCGCGAAGAAAAACGTCCGCGGTTCACCCCATTTCGGCCGCCGGCGCGTTTCATCGAGACGACGCGCGCTCCCCGGCATCGCCGGCCGGCGCGCGCGGCTGCCCACCTGGAGGAGATCCGCATGAGTTTTGCCCTTTCGCAGCGTCGCGCCGACCGCCATCCGGTCGGGCTGTTGATCGTCGTCGGCCTGCACGTCGTGCTCGCGGCGGCCCTGTTGTCGGCCAGGTTGCAGCGCGCGCCGACGATCGAGAAGTTCGTCCCGCTGACACCTCTTCCCGACGCGCCCAGGCCGCCGGCCAGGCCCCTGGATCCGCCGCCGCCGCCGCGCGTGCTGCCGCACCAGGCCGTCGTCGTGCCCGACGACTTCAAGACCGACGAGCCGCCGCCGCGCGACGTCGTGGCGGGCCACGCCGAGCCGCACGCCGACCCCACGCCGCCGGGCGGCAGCGCGGATGTCCGGCCGGACGACGACATCGTGCATGCGCCGCGCGCGCCGGCCAGGCCGGCCCGTCTGGACGCCGGCGCCGCGCAATGCCGTCCCGACTATCCGGCCGCCGCCCAGCGCGCCGGCGCCACCGGCAGCACGCGCATCCGCTTCACGGTGGATGCCCTCGGCCGCATCGCCGGTTCGCAGATCCTGCATGCCTCGGGACCGACGCGCGAGCATCGCCTGATGGACCAGGCCGCCGCCGCGGCGCTCGCGCGGTGTCCCGTGCAGGCCGGTACCGACGAGCAGGGCCGGGCGGTGGGGACGACGACGGATGTCGAGTACGTCTGGTCGCTGAATTGAGCGGGTGACCCGAGCGGGCGGCCGGGTCGCGTGCGACGGCGAGCGGGTTGGCAGGCGTCACCCGCCATCCGGCCCGCGAAATGGAACGAGGCGGGGCCTCGCGGCGCCGCCTCGTCGAGCGGATGCGAAGGGCGGTCAGGCGATCGCGCGCACCTCGCCCGTGCCGAACAGGTTGCTGGTGCAACGGCCGCAGATCGTCGGGTGCGCGGCATCGACGCCGACGTCCGCGCGCCAGTGCCAGCAGCGCTCGCACTTGGGCGACGTCGACGGCGTGACCGTGACGACCAGCTCGTCGCCCTCGACCACCTGCACCGCCGACGTGATCGTCACGAACTTGAGATCGTCGCCGAGCGAGGCCAGCAGCGCGCGGTCCTCCGCGTTGGCGGCGATCGTCAGCTCGGCCTGCAGCGACGAGCCGACACCGCCGGCCTTGCGCACTTCCTCGATCGCCTTGTTGGCGGCCTCTCGGATGGCGTGCACGCGATCCCACTTGGCGATCAGCGCGCTGTCGCCCGACTCGATGTGCCAGAACGTCTCGGCGAAGATCGAGAACGAGGCGCCCGGCGCGAACACCGGGAACGCCTCCTCGGCCGTGAAGCTGAGCATCGGCGCCATCCAGCGCAGCATCGCGTGCGTGATGTGCCACAGCGCGGTCTGCGCCGAGCGGCGCGCGAACGACTTCGGCGCCGTCGTGTACAGCCGGTCCTTCAGCACGTCGAGGTAGAACGCGCCCAGGTCCTCCGAGCAGTAGATCTGCAGCTTGGAGACCACCGGGTGGAACTCGTAGACCTGGAAGTGCTGCAGGATCTCGCCCTGCAGCTGCGCCGCCCGCGCGAGCGCGTAGCGGTCGATCTCGAGCAGGTCGCCCAGCGGCACCGCGTCCTCGTGCGGGTCGAAGTCGCTCGTGTTGGCCAGCAGGAAGCGCAGCGTGTTGCGGATGCGGCGGTACGAGTCGACCACGCGCGCCAGGATCTTGTCGTCGCCGGCGATGTCGCCCGAGTAGTCGGACGCGGCCACCCACAGGCGGATGATCTCGGCGCCCAGCTTGCTGCAGGTCTCCTGTGGATCGACGCCGTTCTTGAGCGACTTGCTCATCTTGCGGCCCTGGCTGTCCACCGTGAAGCCGTGCGTCAGCAGGCCCTTGTACGGGGCGCGGCCGTACAGCGCGCAGGCGATCAGCAACGACGAATGGAACCAGCCGCGGTGCTGGTCATGGCCTTCGAGGTACAGGTCGGCCTCGGGGCCCTGCGAATGGAAGCCCGGGTGATCGGGCGTGCCGGCGTGCGTGCCGCGCAGCACGTGGAAGAACGTGGAGCCGGAGTCGAACCAGACCTCGAGGATGTCGGTGCTCTTCGTGTAGTTCGGCGCGTCGGCGGCGCCCACCATCTCCTCGACGGTGACGCGGCTCCAGGCCTCGATGCCGCCCTTCTCGACGATGTCGGCGGCCTGGTCGAGGATCTCCATCGTGCGCGGATGCAGCTCGCCCGAATCCTTGTGCAGGAAGAACGGGATCGGCACGCCCCAGCTGCGCTGGCGCGAGATGCACCAGTCGGGGCGGCCCGCGATCATGTCGCGCAGACGGGCCTTGCCGTTCTCGGGATAGAAGCTGGTCTGGTCGATCGCCTCGAGCGCGAGCTGGCGCAGCGTGGCAGGGGCCTTGTCCCGGGTGAACACGCCCTGGCCCTCGTCCATGCGCACGAACCACTGCGCCGCGGCGCGGTAGATCACCGGCGTCTTGTGGCGCCAGCAGTGCGGGTAGCTGTGCGTGATCTGCGAGGTGGCGAACAGCCGGCCGGCGTCGCGCAGCGCGTCGACGATGGCCTGCTGCGCCTTCCAGATGAACTGGCCGCCGAACAACGGCAGCTCCGGCGCGTACACGCCCGAGCCCTGCACCGGGTTCAGGATCTCGTCGATCTTCATGCCGTGGCCGACGCACGAGTTGAAGTCGTCGACGCCGTACGCGGGCGACGAGTGGACGATGCCGGTGCCGTCGTCGGCGGTGGCGTAGTCGGCCAGGTAGATCGGCGACAGGCGGTCGTAGCCCGGGTCGACTTCCGCGAACGGGTGGCGGAAGCGGATCTCGTCGAGGTTCTGGCCCAGCGTGGTGGCGACCACCGTGCCCGCGAGGCCGTAGCGCTCCAGGCACTTGTCGACCAGCGCGGAGGCGAGCAGCAGCAGGCCGCGCTCGGTGTCGACCAGGCTGTACTCCAGCTGCGGGTTGAGGTTGAGCGCCTGGTTGGCGGGGATCGTCCACGGGGTGGTGGTCCAGATCACCACGAAGGCGTCCTTGGCCAGCGACGGCAGGCCGAACGCGGCCGCGAGCTTGGCCGGCTCGGCGCACTTGAAGCCGACGTCGATCGTGAAGCTCTTCTTGTCGGCGTACTCGATCTCGAACTCGGCCAGCGACGAGCCGCAGTCGAAGCACCAGTAGACGGGCTTCAGGCCGCGGTAGACGAAGCCGCGCTCGATGACGCGCTTGAACGCGCGCAGCTCGCCGGCCTCGTTGGCGAAGTCCATCGTGCGGTACGGGTGCTCCCAGTCGCCGAGGACGCCCAGGCGCTTGAAGTCGACCATCTGCTGGGCGATCTGCGCGGTGGCGTAGGCGCGGCTCCTGGCCTGCATGTCGTCGCGGCTGAGCTTGCGGCCGAATTCCTTCTCGATCGCGTTCTCGATCGGCAGGCCGTGGCAGTCCCAGCCGGGCGCGTACTGCGCGTCGAAGCCCATCAGCTGACGGGTCTTGACGATCATGTCCTTCAACACCTTGTTGACGGCGTGCCCCATGTGGATCTGGCCGTTGGCGTACGGCGGGCCGTCGTGCAGCACGAACAGCGGCTTGCCGACGCGGGCGTCGCGCAGGCGCTTGTACAGGCCGTCCTTCTCCCATTGCGCGACCCAGCCCGGCTCGCGCTTGGGCAGGTCGCCGCGCATCGGGAACGGGGTGTCGGGCAGGTTCAGCGTCGCGCGGTAGTCGGGGGTGGTCTTGTCGGTGTCGGCGGTCATGGCGGAAGGCGCGTCAGGCGGCGACGCGCGAAATGCGGTGGCGTTGGAAGCCGGGGGCCGTCAGTCGGACGGCGAGGGTGCCGGATGACCGCGTCGCTCGGATCGCGAGCGGTCGTTGGTGGGCTCAGGCCGAGGCGAGCCCGCCATTAATTCGATCGCGCGTGGCCTGGCGCCGCGTGGCGGCGTGCCAGCGGCAGGTGGCGAGACGAAGGCTGGTAGGCAGCGACATGACGTCCATTCTACCGGCGCTGCGCGCGGCGCGCCGGGGCGGGCGCGGGGGCGCTCGCGCGCGTGACGCGGCGCGCGCGCGGGAGGGCGGGGGCGGGCATGGGGGGCTCGACCGGCGTCAACGCGACGCTGCCGGCGTCCAGGCACTCGCCCTCGGCCCAGCTCGCTTCCATCTGCGCGCGCACCGCGAGCAGGTCCTTGCGCTGCGCGCGCAGCGTCGCGAGCATGTGGTCGATCTCGACCAGACGGGTGTCCAGGCGCTGCAGCATGTCGTCGTGGATCTCGTCCTTCGTCTGCCCGGCGCGCGTGACGAGGTTGGCGCGCAGCGCGTCGAGCGTGAAGCCCAGCGCCTGGGCGAGCTGGATGTAGCGCAGCCGCTCCACCGCGTCGGCCGAATAGCTGCGGTAGCCGTTGGCCGAGCGCTCGGCAGCGGGCAGCAGGCCGCTCTGCTCGTAGAAGCGGATGGCCGACGGCGCCAGGCCGGTCGCGGCGGCGAGTTCGCCGATCTTCATGGCGGGCTCCAGAAAGTGCTTGACCTTCAAGTTGACTTTAATCCTGGCATGGCGGCACTTCGCAAATTCCCAAGGCCTGTCATCGATGAAATCGCCCGCCTCCATGCCGCTGTCGACGCCGCTCCAGCTCCCCAACGGCGCGGTCATCCCCAACCGCGTCGCCAAGGCCTCGATGGAGGAGAACATGGCCGACGCCGGCCAGGTGCCCGGCCCCGCCATCCGCGCGCTGTACGCCGCCTGGGCGGCCGGCGGCGCCGGCCTGATCCTGACGGGCAACGTGATGATCGACGGCCGCGCCATGACCGGACCCGGCGGCATCGTGCTGGAGCGCGACACCCCGCGCGAGCCCTTCGCCGCGTGGGCGCGTGACGCGCGCTCGCACGGCGCGCAGGCGTGGATGCAGATCAACCACCCGGGCCGCCAGGTGTTCGCCGCGATGAAGGGCGAGGCCTGGGCACCGTCGGCCGTGGCCCTGGACCTCGGCAAGCACAGCGGACTGTTCGCCGCGCCGCGCGAGATGACCGAGGCCGACATCGCCGAGGTCATCGCGCGCTTCGCCGACACCGCGCGGGCCGCGGAGCAATCCGGCTTCACGGGCGTGCAGATCCACGCCGCGCACGGCTACCTGATCTCGCAGTTCCTGTCGCCGCTGGCCAACCGCCGCAGCGATCGCTGGGGCGGCTCGCTGGCCAACCGGGCGCGCCTGCTGCTGGAGGTGGTCAGCGCGGTACGGGCCAGGGTGTCGCCCGGCTTCTGCGTGGCGGTCAAGCTGAACTCGGCCGACTTCCAGCGCGGCGGCTTCTCCGAGGACGACGCGCGCCAGGTGCTGCTGTGGCTCGGCGAGCTGCCGGTCGACCTGGTGGAGCTGTCGGGCGGCAGCTACGAGGCGCCGGCCATGCAGGGCCGCAGCGCCGACGGCCGCACGCTGGCGCGCGAGGCCTACTTCCTGGCGTTCGCCAAGGACCTCGCGGCCGCCGCCACGATGCCGGTGATGACCACGGGCGGCATCCGCCGCCGCGCGGTCGCCGAGCAGGTGCTGGCCAGCGGCGTCGCGATGGTGGGCGTGGCCACCGCGCTGGCGCTGCGCCCCGAGCTGCCGCTGGCCTGGTTCGCCGGCAAGGACATCGACGCGACGCCCGTGGCCGTCGCCTGGAAGGACAAGGGCATGGCGGGCGTGGCGAACATGGCGCTCGTCAAGCGCCGGCTGCGCGCCGTCGCGGCGGGGCAGGGCGCACCGCGCGCCTACTCGCCGCTGTTCACGCTGATCGCGGACCAGGTGCGCACGAAGGGGCTGGTCAAGCGCTACCGACGCTGGATGGGGCGCTGAGGCCGCATCCGGGTGCAGGCGAGGAGGCCCTTGCACCAATATTTGGCAGCACAAAAGTTACGCCGCCGCAACACCGCGAGTAAACACTCGTGGTTGGCAGGGCACTTGCTTTGTAAATTTTCGTGGCCCAGAGTTTCCCGATCGCTACCCCGCGATCGGGACGGGAAATCGAAGTTATCGCTTCGCCAACCTCACCTACAGGAAAATTTTAATGCGACGTCCTGCCCCGCGCTTCAAGTACAGCGCACTGAGCACCGCGATCTTTGCCGCCGTGCTGATCCAGCCACTCTCCGTTGCTCACGCGCAGGACGCGAGCTCCGACACCAAGAAAGAGCCTGAAACGCAGAAGGTCATCGTGACCGGCTCGCTGATCCCGCAGACCGCCAAGGAAACCTTCCAGCCGATCACGGTGATCACGGCCGACGACATCAAGGCGCGCAGCTTCAACAGCGTCGAGGAAGTGCTGACGGCCAGCAACATGGCCACCGGCGGCCTGCAAGGCAACCAGACCTCGGGATCGTTCACGCAGGGTGCGCAGACGATCAGCCTGTTCGGCCTGCCCCCCGCCTACATCAAGTTCCTGATCGACGGCCGCCCGATGTCGAACTACCCGGCGCTGTACAACGGCACCGACGTGTTCAACAACATCAGCGGCATCCCGATCGACCTGGTGGATCGCATCGAGATCCTGCCCGGCGGCCAGTCCTCGCTCTATGGCTCCGATGCCATCGCCGGCGTCATCAACATCATCCTGAAGAAGCAGATGGACGGCGTGCAGGTCGGCTTCCGCAAGGGTTGGTACAGCCTGGGCGGCGGCAACAGCTCGCGCCTGTCGGTGGCCGACGGCTTCACTGCCGCGGACGGCAAGGTGAACGTGGTGGCGGGCCTGCAGTTCGAGCAGAACGCCCCCATCTGGGGCTACCAGCGCGCCCTGACCCGGCAGTTCAACCAGAACAGCTTCAACCCCACCACCGGCGCCCACAACACGCCGATCGCCAGCCGCGACTTCCTGATCACCAACAACTTCTATGGCGGCGCGTACCATTCGGCGACCAAGTATGTCTTCCCGACCGGCGCGAGCTGTGATGGCGTGACCGGCCTGTTCGGTGGCACCGAAGCCCAGCAGACCCGCTCCAGCCAGGCCGCCCCGTACTGCGGCTCGTTCAGCACCCCGGGCTATCGCACGCTGCAGAACGGCGGCAAGAGCAACGAGGCCTACGCGCACGGCAGCTTCGACGTCAGCGAGAACATGCAGCTGTACGCCGACGTGCTGGTGTCCCACGCCAGCTCCACCTACCAGGTCGGCTCGAACTACACGTGGTGGGGCACCTCCGCCGATTTCGGCTATTTCTACGATCCCAACCTCGACGGCCTGCTGAACCTGCAACGCGCGTTCGCGCCCGAGGACTTCGGCCCCGGCGGCTTCGGCAACGCGACGAATTCTTCCCTCGAGAATTCCTACAACGCCAGCCTCGGCGTCTCGGGCACCATCAAGGGGACCGACTGGGACTACGACGTCAACTACTCCCGGACGCAGGACAGGCTGGTGGAGAGCCAGTGGGTGCGCTGGAAGGACAAGATGGACCAGTACTTCGTCGACAAGGTGCTCGGTCCCCAGCAAGGCTACGACCCCTACTATGGCGCGTACCCGGCGTACACGCCGAACTACGCGGCGTTCTACCAGCCGATCGACGCAGCCTCCATGAAGGCGATGACCGGCACTATCCGGACGCACAGCCAGACCTATGACGAGACGGTTCGCGCCCAGGTCACCAACTCGACGCTGTTCTCGCTCCCCGGCGGCAAGGCGGGCCTGGCCCTGGCGGTGGAATACGGCGACAGCGGCTGGAAATACGACCCGGCGCCGGAGCTTTCCACGGGCGGCCCGGGCGGGACCGGCAATGTCTGGGGCTTGACCTCGACCGGTTCCAGCGACGGCGAGCGCAGCCGCTATGCCGGCACCAGCGAATTGCGCATGCCGTTCCTCAAGCAGCTGTCCGTCACGGCCTCCGCGCGCTACGACTCCTTCACGTCAAGCGGACAGACCATCAGCAAACCGACCTATGCGCTCGGCTTCGAGCTCCGCCCGGTGCAGGAATGGCTGGTGCGCGGCAAATACGGCACGGCCTTCAAGGCGCCGAGCCTGGCCAACCTGTACCAGGGCAAGAGCGGCTACTACGACCCGTCGGCCATCGACTACTGGCAGTGCTACCAGCAGACTGGCGCAACGCCGGACCAGGCGGCGGACAAGTGCAACACGGGGGATCCGCTGAACTCGTCGTCCGGCAACATCAAGTTGAAGCCGATCAACGCGAAGGTGTGGAACCTGGGCACCGTGCTCGCGCCCATGAAGAAGATGTCGCTGTCGGTGGACTACTACAGCTGGGACATCCGCAACGAAGTGAACCTTCAGAGCGACGACGCGATCCTGCGCCAGGAATACCGTTGCCGCGCCGGCCTGGACGACATCAACTCGGCGCTCTGCGTGGCCACGCTGTCGCAGATCACCCGTGGGCCCACGGGCAACCTGACCAGCGTCTTCACGCCGGACATCAACGTGTCGCGCCAGACGGAACATGCGCTGACGGCCGCGTTCCAGTACGGGTTGACTGCCGGCGAGTTCGGCGACTTCAACTTCGGCGTCGATTGGACCTCGATCCTGAGCCACAAGCAGCAGATCTATCCGACCGATCCCTACATCAACCTGCTGACCAACCCGTACTACAGCAGCGATCCGAAGAACAAGGCGCAAGCGACGCTCGGCTGGAGCAAGGGCAAGTTCAAGGCCGCGATGTACGCGAACTGGATCGGCAAGACGCCGAACTACGTCGCGACGAACTCGGCGTCCGGCGACTACTCGGCGCCTGGTGCGGGCAAGCTCCCGTCCTACACGCTGTTCAACGCCAGCGTGAGCATGGAAGTGATCGACGGCTTGACGCTGTCGTTGATGGCCAACAACCTGTTCAACCGGATGCCGCCGAGCGATCCGTACTATCCGGCGACCAGCGGCGCCCCGTACAACAGCTACAACTTCAATCCGTACGGCCGCGAGATGATGGTCGAACTGCATTGGGCCTTCGGCGGCAAGAAGTGATGCCCGATCCCGCCATCGCTTGATGGCTCGAAGGAGGAAGGCCCCGATCCGCGAGGAACGGGGCCTTCTTCGTTTCGGGCGTCGGTGCGACCGGACTGCGCGGGCCGATGCCGTCGCCTCGTCAGTCGACGGTGACGCCGCCCGCCTCCAGCAGCTGGCGCAGGCCGCCCAGATGCGCTTCGTAGCGCTTCCAGCGCCGCATCGAGGTGCGGAACATCGGCGAACGGACCTGCACCGCGCTGGCCGTGGCCACCGGCGCGTCGTTTTCCTCGAAGCGCAGGCAGGCATCGTTCCACGGCAGATGGCAATGGGCCAGGATGCGCCGGGTGACGTCCTCCTGGCGATCCACCAGATCCTCGTAGTCGACCTGCAGGATGCGTCCGGGCATCGTGCGCTCCCAATGGGCCATCAGCCTGTCGAACAGGAGGTAGTAGCGCCCGGTGTTGAGCAGGTCGAACGAATAGTCGTAGTACGACGTGGTCTGCGCGAACAACTGGCGAAAATTGCTCAGGCAGGTGTCCATCGGGTCGCGGCGCAGGCAGATGATGCTGGCGTTGGGCAGCGCGCGGGCGATGAAGCCGGCATAGAGGAAGTTGTGCGGCAGTTTGTCCACGAAGTGCGCGCGGTCGCCGGCAACCGACCGGGTGTTGCGGATGTACTCGTCTCCAAGCTTCGTCCACTGGGGCGCACGCACGCGCGACAACACGTCGAAATCCAGCAGCGGCGGCGTGGTACTGCCGCTGACGCGCTTGAGTGCGATGCCGAAGTTCTGCAATTCGCCGGCCGAATGCACCGTCGGGTGGCTGGACAGGATGCGCTCGACCAGCGTGGTGCCGCTGCGCGGCATGCCGATCACGAAGATCGGTGCGTTCGAGGGATTGCCTTCGCCGGGCCGTGGCTCGGCGACCGGCTGCATCAACGCCTCGAACAGGGCCGCATCGCGCTCGCTGGTATCGCCGCGGCGCGCACCGCCGCGGCGCTTGCCTTCGCTCAAATGGGCGAAGGACTGTTCGTACTGGCCCAGCGTCTCCATCTCCTTGGCCAGCGCGAGGTTGATGTACATCGCTGCATCGTCGTTGGCCTCGCTGAGCGCCAGTTGCCGCTGGAACATCGCGATGTGGTCGCTGCCCTTGTCCTTCGTCAGCAACTCCGCCAGCGCCAGGTAGGCACGCCAGTTCGACGGATCGACTCGCAGGCAATCGAGGAACGCCTGCTCGGAGCGCTCCAGTTCGCCGGTGGCGGTCAGCGCGGTACCGAGGTTGAACCGGAACTCGCCGACCGCGGGCATGACGGCAGCGGCGCGCTCGAACACCTGCGCGGCACGGCGGTGCTCGTTGGAGCGCGAAAACAGCACGCCGAGCGTGGTCAGCGTCATGCCGTCGCTTGGCGAGAGGGCGAACGCCCGATCCGCGGCGGCCATCGCCTCGTTCGTGCGCCACGCGGCATGGAGCACCCGTGCCAGTTCGGCCAGATAGTCGGCCCGCTGCGGGCTGAGTTGGGTCGCCCGATGCAGATGCACGAGCGCCAGGTCGATCTGCCCCAGCCGTGACGCGGCGACGCCGGCGATGAAATATGCGCCGCCCGCATGGGGCGAGGCTCGCAGCAACTGCGCGGCCAGATCCTGCGCCCGCGCCCAGTGCGCGTTGTTCAGGGCATCGATCGCGGCGGCATAGGTCCGTTCCAGCTCGGTCATCGGGGGCTCTTGCGTCTTTCGCTCGTTCCGTGGCTCAATGCGCCGCCGCGACCTTCGCCTTCTCGCCGATGTTGCGGTCGAGGAAGTCGAGCAGTCGCGTGTAGAAGTCCCGACGGTGCTCCAGCGTGTAGAAGCCGTGCCCTTCGGTGGGCTCGTAGAGCGTCTGCACCGACACTCCGGCCTTCTTCAGCGCGGCTTCCATCTTCTCCGAGTGCTTGATCGGCGCCGTCCGGTCTTCGCCGCCCGCGACGAGGAACACCGGCACCTTGATCCGGTCCGCGTTCAGATCCGGCGACACCTCGGCCAGCTTCGCCGGGTCGGTGCCGATCCAGTCCCTGGTCCAGTTCTCCAGGCGCGTGCTCTTGTCGGCTTCCTCTGCCACGAGCATCGGCAGGTCATAGACGCCCACGTAGCCGACCGCGCACTTGTACAGCGCCGGCTCCTTGCTCACGCCTTCCAGCGACGCATAGGCGCCATAGCTCGCGCCGTACATGCACATGCGGGAGCGGTCGACGAGCCCGTGCGCGACCGTCCACTCGGTGGCGTCGGTCAGATCATCCTGCATCGCACCGCCCCATTGCCGCCGGCCCGATTTGAGGAAGTGCTTGCCGTAGTTGCCCGAGCCGCGGTAGTTGACCTGCAGCACCGCGTAGCCGGCCGCGGCCAGCACTTGCGCGTCGGTGTCGAAGTGCCATCTGTCGTAGATGGTGAAGGGCCCGCCATGCGGAAAGACCACCAGCGGCAGGTTCCTGGCCTCGCGGCCCGGCGGCAAGGTCAGATAGGCGCGCAGCGGAACGCCATCGCGCGCCACGATCTGCAGGACTTGCGTCTGCGCCATCGCCTTCGGGTCGACCCAGCGCCGTCGGCTCAACAGGTACTCGACCTTGCCGCTCCGGGTATCGAACAGGTAGAACTTGCCGGGGTCGCGGTCCGAATAGACAGACACCAGCATGAGCGTGCCATCGCTGGTGGTCGAGGTGACCTTGACCGCACTGCCCTGGAACGCCTGTTCGAGCATCGCATACAGCCTGGCTTCGCGGCCTTGCGGATCGAAGAAGGCCGAATGCGGGATGCCGTCGTCGTAGATCGCGCCAACGGGCACGGCGTTGCCGTCGAAGGCGTGCACGATCTGCGCCGGATCGGCCAACGCATCGCGCAGCACTTCCTTGCGCTCGCCGCTGGCCGTGTCGTAGGAGACGATGGCATCGGGGCCGCTGGCCCGCTGGACCTTGAGATAGGCGATGCGGTTGTCCGTCGAGAAACCGAGCGGCACTTCAGCGGCGCCACTGACGGCCTCGTCGTTGATCAGCTTCCAGTCAGAGTCATTGGTCGGGCGGACCCAGAGCTTGCTGGCGTTGTCTTTCTGCGAGGCCGCGGCGAACCGCACCACGCCCGCGTTGTCCGGGAAGAACTGCGCGGACTTGATCGGCGAACGCGCGAGGACGGTACGGCGGCCGGTGTCCACGTCGAGCAACTCGGCGGTGTTGAAGCGCTCGCTCTGGCCGTAGGGATAGGCCGTGATGATCACGTGATGGTCGTCGCCGGGGACCTTGTTCACGGACAGTGCGGCCACGCGCTCCTTGTTGCCCCCGGTCAGTGGGTCGCCATTCGTCGCCCAGCCGACCAGCAGGTCCGGCGTCTTCTGATCGAAATCGAGGCCGTACAGCTGGCCCGTATCCTGTGGTTGCTCCAGCGCGCCGATCTTTTCGGCGACGCGAATCAGCAGCCGCTTGTTGTTGATCCACGAAAAATCGTGGATGTATTCATCCTTGCCGAGCGTGAACGAGGTGGTGACGGCCGAATCGGAACGGCGCATCACGACCAACCCTTCGCGATCGTCCTGCGGCATCGTCGCGGCCAGGTAGTGGCCGTCGGGTGACAGCTCGACGACGTCGAACTGGCTGTGCTTGAGCATCGCGTCCAGATCGAGGCCGGTCGCGGCGCCGGCGCACGCGCCTGCCATCGCCAACGCCAGCAAGATTGCGACCTTGCGCATCATGTCTCCCGCTCCTCCATGGGTTCCGATGCCTGCATTTTGCGTCACGCCGCCATGCGGGCGGCGTGCACTCGGTCACAGTCCGAAGAAGTCGCGCGCCGCGATGACGTCCGCCGCGATGCCCGCCTGCAGCGCGGCCAGCGAGTCGTACTTGCGCTCCTCGTGCAGCCACTTCACGAGCTCGACGTTGATCAGCTTGCCGTAGGCCGCCTCGCGGCCCAGCGGATCGGGCCATGCCAGGCAGTGCGTCTCCAGCAGCACGCGGCCGGCCTTCTCGATGGTGGGGCGCACGCCCAGGCTCGATACCGCCGGCAGCGGTTCCGGCGCCAGCCCGTGCACGCGCGAGACGAAGATGCCCGACGCCGCCGGCCGGGCTTCCGGCATGCGCAGGTTGAGCGTCCGGAAGCCGTCGCCGGCGCCGCGCTTCGTCGCGCCGAGTTCGCGCCCGAGCTTGCTGCCGTGGGCGACGCGGCCGCTGACCGAGTACGGGCGGCCCAGCAGCGACGCGGCCCTGGCCATGTCGCCGGCGGCCAGCGCCTCGCGCACCGCGGAGCTCGACACGCGCAGCCCATGCACCTCGTACGACAGCATGCGCGCGACATCGAAGCCGAGGCGGCTGCCGGCGTCGTCGAGCATCGCGTAGTCGCCCGCGCGCCTGGCGCCGAAGCGGAAGTCGTCGCCCACCAGCACGTAGCGCACGCCCAGGCCCTGGACGAGCACGTCGGCGATGAAGGCGTCGGGCGGCAGGCCGGCCAGGTGCTCGTCGAAGCGCAGCAGGATCACGTGGTCGATGCCGCAGCGCTCGAGCTCGACCACCTGGTCGCGCAACGTGGCGATGCGCGCCGGCGCGAGCTCCGGCTTGCCGGCGCGGCGCGCGAAGAAGTCGCGCGGATGCGGCTCGAACGTGAGAACGCAGGCCGGCACGCCGCGATGGCGCGCCTCGTTGCGCAGCAGCGCCAGCATCGCCTGGTGGCCGCGGTGCACGCCGTCGAAGTTGCCGATGGTCAGTGCCGTTCCGCCGCGCGCGAGGGCAAGCGTGGCGAGGGAGGCGAGGCCGCGGTGGATCTGCATGCCGGGATTATCGACGGCCGCGCTGGCGGGCCCGGCGGCGTGGGGTCGATGCCACGCTTGGCGCAGTCTTCGCGCGCTTCAGTATTGAAACTACAAACTCGAAGTTTTACCTGGAATGGATATTGTGTAATTACTTTCTTTTGAGACAGGAATGTATTCGGGAAATTCACTGGTAAATATCCGTCTCGTATACCCTGGTTCGGGGAGTTTGTCCCCTTGTTCGAGCCGTGCGTGAGTATTAAAACTACCTCGAACTCGAGAAAGGACACGGCCCCGGCTCCGATGGAGCGCCTCCCCGCGCAGCATGCGCACCTCGTGATGATCAATAAAACGAAGGCGCCCGGCATCGCCCGGGGCGCCCGGAGACAAGCACCATGCACTTCCTCACTTCCCGCCGGCTGCGCGCGAGCGCGCTCGCCGCCTCCCTGGCTGCGGCCTTCAGCGGCAGCGCCTTCGCGCTCAACCCGAGCGACACCTCGGTCCAGATGTTCGAGTGGAACTGGAACGACCTCGCCACCGAGTGCACCCAGTTCCTCGGCCCGCAGGGCTTCGGCGCGATCCAGATCTCGCCGCCGCAGGCCTCCAAGGTCACCAGCACCTGGTGGGGCGTCTACCAGCCGGTGAACTACGTCAACCTGACCAGCAAGTTCGGCACGCAGGCGCAGCTGCAGACGATGATCAACACCTGCCACGCCGCCGGCGTGCGCGTGTACGCCGACATCGTCGTCAACCAGATGGCCGCCGACTCCGGCACGGCCACCGACGGCTCGACCTGGAATTCGTCGACGCTGAGCTACCCGTACTTCAGCTCGAGCGACTTCCACGCCGCCTGCGACATCCAGTCCTCCGACTACAACTCCCCGGCCGGGCGCTCGAACGTGCAGAACTGCCGCCTCTCCGGCATGCCCGACCTGAACTCGGAGAGCACGTACGTGCGCGGGCAGGTCGTGAACTACCTGGACGCGCTGCTGGCGCTGGGCATCGACGGCTTCCGCTTCGACGCCGCCAAGCACCAGGCCGCGGCGTCGCTGCAGGCGATCATGAGCTCGGTGAAATCGTCGCATCCGACCACCAACCAGGGCGAGCCCATCTGGGTGACGCAGGAGATCGTGCCCGACGGCGAAGTGGCGCGCTCCGACTACTTCCCCATCGGCACCGTCAACGAGTTCCAGTTCACGTATGCGATGCGCGACGCATTCCGCAACGCCAACGGCGCCAGCCCCTCGACGATCCCCACGATGATGGGGACCTGGAACAACTGGGGCGGCACCTGGGGCTTCGTGCAGCCGGCCAACGCCACCGTGTTCGTCAACAACTGGGACACCGAGCGCAACGGCGGCTCGCTGGACGCCAGCAACTACACCGGCGCCACCAACGACACGCAGGGCTCGCACCGCTACGACCTCGCCAACATCTTCATGCTGGCGCAGGGCTACGGCGAGGCGCAGCTGCAGTCGGGCTTCCGCTTCTCCAGCAACGACCAGGACCGCCCGAGCGCCAGCCCGTACTCGAACGGCGTGGCGCAGGTCAACGTGAACTGGGACTTCGTGCACCGCTGGGGCGACATCTATCCGATGGTGAAGTTCCGCTCCGCGGCGCGCAACCAGGCGCAGGCGAACTGGGTGACGGGCAACGCCAACCAGATCGCGTTCAGCCGCGGCAACGTCGGCTTCGTCGCGCTGAACAACAGCACGTCGGCATGGTCGCAGACCTTCTACACGGGGCTGCCGGCCGGCACCTATTGCAACATCGTGCACGGCCTGGCGAACTCGGGCGCGACGGCCTGCACCAGCGACTCGGTGACGGTCAATGCCAGCGGCTACGCCACGATCACCGTGCCCGCCGACGGCGGCGCCACCGTGCCGGCGGTGGCGATCTACACGGGCCAGACGGTGTCTGGATCGGGTGGTGGTGGTGGTGGCGGCGGGTCGGGCACCTGCTCGGTGACGTTCACCATCGCCAACGCGAACACCACGTTCGGCCAGAACCTGTACGTGGTGGGCAACCAGACCGCGCTCGGCAACTGGACGCCGGCGTCCGGCTTCGCGCTGACCATCCAGGGCTCGGGCGCGAACGTGCCCTGGACCGGAACTATTTCCTTGCCGGCGAGCACGGCGATGCAATACAAGTACGTGAAGTGGAACGGCTCGACGGCCGTCTGGGAAGGCAACCAGTCGACCTCGAGCGGCAATCGCGAGTTCACCTCCTGCGCCGCAGGGTCCTCGGTGTCTCGCAACGATGGCAACTTCAAGAACTGACGTCTGAAGAACGTCGTTGGGTGAGGCTGGCGGGCGAGAGCCCGCCGGCCTTTTTTCCTGGGGTGGATGGAGGGCGGGTCAGGGAAGGGGTCTGGCCCCTCCTTCGCACGCGCCACGGCCGTCGACGCCAGCGGATACGGCCATCGCGTGCGGAGGCCGGGCCTGACCCCGATCGTCAGCGGGGATCGGGGTCTGGCCCGGCCTCGCATCGCGACGGAGGCGACCGCTGCCGACAGTGCCCGAGCGCGATTCGAGGAGGGGCCAGACCCCTCCGTCCGAGAGGCCTCACGCCGCCAGGTACCGATCCACCAGCTCCCCCAGCGCCTCGCGCGTGAACGGCTTGCTGAGGTAGTCGTCCATCCCCGCCTCGAGGCAGCGCTCGCGCTCGCCGGCGGCGGCGCCGGCCGTCAGGGCCACGATGGGCAGGCGCTGGTTCTGGCGCAGGCGCGTCTCGCGCGCGCGCCAGATGCGCGTGGCCTCCCAGCCGTCGAGGACAGGCATCTGGCAGTCCATCAGCACGAGGTCGTAGGCGATCTGCCCCATGCGCGCGAGCGCCTTCTGGCCGTCGACGGCGAGTTCCGCGTTGACGCCCATCTGCTCCAGCATGCCGCGCACCACCAGCGCGTTGACCTCGTTGTCCTCCACCACCAGCACGCGGCCCGGTCGCGCCACCGGCGTCTGCGCCGACTCGCCGGCCGCGGCCAGCTCCTCGCTGAGCGATGGCCGCGGCGTGGGCGTGCGCGGCGTCGGGCGGAAGGCGATGGTGAACTCGAAGGTGGTGCCGCGGCCGGGGATGGAGCGGCACGTGACGTCGCCGCCCATCGCGCGCGCCAGCCGGCGCGAGATCGTCAGGCCCAGGCCGGTGCCCGAGCGCGCCGGCGCCGTGCTCGAGGGGCCTTGCTCGAAGGCGTCGAAGATGCGCTCGATGGCGTCGGGCGGGATGCCTTCGCCCGTGTCGCTGACGCGGAAGCACAGGTGCCCGTCGGCCATGGCCACCGCGACGCCGACGCCGCCGTGCGCCGTGAACTTCAGCGCGTTGCCGATCAGGTTGTGCAGCACCTGCTTGACGCGCGAGGCGTCCATCAGCGCCGCGGCCGGCAGGCCGAGGTCGAACACCACCTCGAAGTCCAGGCCGCGCTCCTCGGCCACCGGCTGCAGCAGGTCGGTGACGTCGCGCACCGTCTGCGCGATCAGCGTGGGCTGCGCGTCGAGCTCGATGCGGTCGAACTCGATGCGCGAGAGGTCGAGCAGGTCGCCGATCACGGTGACCAGGTGCTCCGCGGAGTGGCGCAGCACGTCCAGGCGCTGGCGCTGCAGCGCCGACAGCGGTTCCACCGCGACCAGCTGCGTCATGCCGATGATGCCGTTCAGCGGCGTGCGCAGCTCGTGGCTGACCGACGCGAGGAAGCGTGTCTTGGCCGCGTTGGAGTGTTCCGCGAACACCAGCGCGCGACGCCGTTCCTCGGCGATGGCGGCGTTCTCGAAGCGCAGCCGCGACGCCTCGGTGAAGCGGCGGTGGCTGTTGCGCGCCTCGAGGAACAGCAGTGCGCCGAAGACGAGCGCCGCGGCGGCGGTGTAGCGCGCGAGTGGCGTGGGCGTGGCCGCCTGCTGCTCGATCAGCGGCCCCAGGACCAGCAGCAGGGACGTCCCGGAGGCCAGGCGATGCGCCGACAGCGCGATCGTGCCGGCCGCCGCGATGCCCACCACGCCGGCCAGCAGCACGCCGTTGACGGCGGGGTCGCTGGTGGGCATGAACAGCACCGGGATCAGGCCCCAGGCCAGGGAATCGAGGATCACGCCGACGAAGAAGCGGATCTTCCACCGGCGCAGCCGCAGCGAGCGATGGCGGTCGCGCATGAACAGGCGCCCGTCCACGAGGCGCGCGATCGTCAGCGCGATCTTGAAGGCGAGCCACGCGGCCAGCGCCGCCTGCGGCACGCTGGACGCGAGCAGGAGTCCCGTGAGCGCCGTGAACGCGAAGCCGCCCAGCAGCATCGGCTCCGTGATCTGGTAGAGCGTGTTGATGCGCTCGAAGCCGATCTGCCGGTCGATCGCGGCCGCCGCGGCGCGCGCATCCGCCGCCGGCGCGGGAATCGAGCTGGATGGATTACCCACCGGGCGATCCGTCAGGCAACGGCGGCGATCATGATTCGCCGCAGTCTACCGAGTTTCCGGCCGGCGCGGCCCTGTCATCGTGTGAAGACGACGGGGCCGCGGGGGGGCGTCAGGCGAACACGCCCGCCGTCTCGGTCATGCGGGCGCTCACCTCACCGATGTGGTGCATCGTGTCGCCGAACTGCATCTCCATCGTCGTCAGGCGCTTGAAGTAGTGGCTGCCGATGTACTCGTCGGTCATCCCGATGCCGCCGTGCAGCTGGATCGCCTGCTGGCCGAGGAAGCGCGCACTGTTGCCCAGCTGCACCTTGGCCTGGGCGAGGGCGCGGCGGCGGATGTCGCTCGCCTCGCCCAGCTTCAGCGTGGCGTAGTAGCTCATCGAGCGCGCGAGCTCCAGCTGCATCTTCATGTCGGCGACGCGGTGGCGCAGTGCCTGGAACGTGCCGATCGGCACGCCGAACTGCTTGCGCGTGTTCAGGTAGTCGACGGTCAGGTCGAACAGCTTGTCCATCACGCCCACTGCCTCGGCCGCGAGCGCGGCGATGCCGGTGTCGATGGCCAGTTCCAGCGCGGCGAAGGCCGGCCCGGCCGCCACCAGCAGCGTGGCCGGCGCATTCGCCAGGGTGACCTCGGCGGCGCGCGAGCCGTCCTGCAACGCGTAGCCGCGCGTGGCCACGCCCGCTGCCGCACGTTCGACCAGGAACAGCGCGATGCCGGCGGGGTCGTCCGCGCCGCCGCTGACGCGGGCGCTGACGATGAAGGCGTCCGCCTGGTCGCCGATCGGCACCAGGCTCTTGGTCCCGGAGAGCGTCCACGCGTCGCCGTTCCTGGCCGCCCGGGTATCGACGCGCTCGAGCCGATAGCGTGCCCCGCGCTCCTGGTAGGCCAGGACGACGCGCGCCTCGCCCGAGGCCACGCGCGGCGCCCAGCTCGCGCGCGCGTCCGCGTCCGCCTGCGCGAGCACCGACGCGGCCACCAGCGCGACCGCGGCCACCGGTTCCAATACCAACCCGCGGCCCAGGGCTTCGAGTGCCAGCATCGCCGCCACCGGGCCCATCGCCATGCCGCCGTCCGCTTCCGAGGTGCCCAGGCCCAGGAGGCCCAGCTCGGCGAGCTCGCCCCAGGCCTCGGCGCTGAAGCCGCCGGCCCTGGCGATCGCGGTGCGGCGCTCGAAGCCGTAGCCGCGCTCGACGAAGCGCTGCACGGCCTCGCTCAGTTGCTGTTCGTCGTCGCTGAAATCGAAATCCATCATTGATCCTTTCGGCCCTGGCCGCTGAAGACGGCTCGGGCGAGCGCGCGGCCGCTCCCGAGCGAGCCCGACGGGCCCGCGGGGGCGGCGAGCAAAGCGAGCGGGGCAGTCATACCCCGAGGACGGTCTGGGCAACGATGTTGCGTTGCACCTCGTTGGAGCCGCCGTAGATCGTCGTCTTGCGGTAGTTGAAGTAGTTGGCCGCCAGCGGCGCGTAGCGCGCGTCGCCGACGAAGTCGCCCTGCCAGCCGGCCTCCATGGCCTCGTGGATGAAAGGCAGGCTGAACGGTCCGCCCGCCAGCATCAGCAGCTCGGTGTAGCGCTGCTGGATCTCGCTGCCGCGGATCTTGAGCAGGCCCGCGATGTCCAGCGCCTTCTTGCCGCCCGCCTGCGCGCTCAGCACGCGCAGCACCATCATCTCGAGCGCGACGACGTCCACTTCCAGCAGCGCGATCTGGTCGCGGAAGCGCGGGTCGTCCCACATGCCTTCTTCCCTGGCGAGGCGCTTCAGGCGTTCCAGCTCGCGCTTGGCGCGGTTCACGTCGGCGATGTTGGTGCGCTCGTGCGCCAGCAGGTATTTCGCGTACGTCCAGCCCTTGTTCTCCTCGCCGACCAGGTTCTCCGCCGGCACCTCGACGTTGTCGAAGAACACCTCGTTGACCTCGGGCTCGCCGTCCATCAGCACGATGGGGCGCACGGTGACGCCCGGCGACTTCATGTCGATCAGCAGGAACGAGATGCCCGTCTGCGGCTTGCCCTCGGTGGACGTGCGCACCAGGCAGAAGATCCACTCGCCGTACTGGCCCAGCGTCGTCCACGTCTTCTGGCCGTTGACGATGTACTTGTCGCCCTGGCGCACGGCGCGCGTCTTCACGGAGGCGAGGTCGGAGCCGGAGCCCGGCTCGCTGTAGCCCTGGCTCCACCAGACGTCGCCGGATGCGATGCCGGGCAGGAAGCGCTTCTGCTGCTCGGGCGAGCCGAACGCCATGATCACCGGCGCCACCATCACCGGCCCGAACGGCACGATGCGCGGCGACCCGGCCAGCGCGCATTCCTCCTCGAACAGGTGGCGCTCGATCGCGTCCCAGCCCGGGCCGCCGAACTCCTTCGGCCACGCATAGCCCAGCCAGCCCTTGGCTCCCAGGATGCGCGCCCAGCGCTGCATGTCGTCACGATGCAGGCGCAGGCCGTTGTGCACCTTGTGCGCGATGTCCTGCGGCAGGTTGGCCGCCACCCAGGCCCGGACGTCGGCGCGGAAGGCCTGCTGCTCCGGTGTGAAATCGAGATCCATGGACGTTTGACTCCTGCGCCTTCGAGGGGTGGCGCAGGCTGCGTTTTAGCACGATCGTGCTATTCCTCGCTGTCGATGTTGCGACAAGGCGGTGGGGGTTTGTCCGGGTATCGACGCCTAAGCTTGCGACAACGACTCAGCGCAACGACGCGGCTTGGCCGGGATTCCGCTTGGCCCGCAGCGACTCGTAGAGCTGAGCGGGCCCCAGCAGGATGTCCCGCAGCCCGTCGCGTACACGTTCGGAGTCCAGCGCCTGCTTGCTCATGACCGTGTGGGCGTCGAGTGCATCCATGATCGCATGCATCAGCGCGTCCTTGAGATCGGGCGAATTCGCGAACTGCTCTTTGGTGTTGCTGGCGGCCTGCTGCAGCAACGTCGTGTTCTCGAGCAGTTTCCCCTTGAGGACGCCGTTCACGTAGACGAGTTGGTCGTCATCGGTCAGCTCGCCTTCGAACAGGCCGTTCACCTTCTGGATGATCTCGTCGAGGTAAGTCTGCTGCTTCTCCTGCAGTGTGCCGCTGCCGGCGGCCTCGATCGGCGGCAACTTGTATTTCTCGCCTTCGGCGAGCCCCAGCGACTTCCGGTCCGTGTTCTTCAGCGCGTGATGGGTCAGGACGACCTTGGACAGGTCGACCGTGTCGCGCTCCCGGCCGAAGTCCAGCAGCGGGATCAGGCGCTTGTAGAACAGGAATCGCTTCTCGATGGCCGTGTTGCCGTAGTCGAAGATCTGCGAGAGGAAGGCGTAGAGGCGCACGTAGGTGCCCATGTCGGCCTTGAACAAGGCCAGCGCGTCCAGCGCATCCCTGGCGGCCTTGGCCGCGTTCTCGTCGCCTCGATCCCCGGCGCCGGCCTTGTCCGCTTGCGCCGCCTTGTAGCGCTTGAGCAGGCGGTCTGCGACAGGGGCGATGGCCGCGTCGAGTTGCTTCTGCGTCCCGTTCGGATCCAGATCCACGTCGGCGACGCGATCGACTTCGAATTCGTCGTAGTGGCCGGACGCGTCCAGCTTCGAGCGCAGGTCATAGACCAGGTGCGGGTCGGTCGTGGCCTCGAGTTCGGCGGTTTCGTAATAGGTCTTGAAGGCCTTGAGGATCTCGCCGGGGTCGTTGACGAAGTCGAGGATGTAGGTCGTGTCCTTGGCCGGATGAGAGCGATTCAGTCGCGACAGCGTCTGCACCGCCTGGATGCCGCCCAGCATCTTGTCGACGTACATGCCGCACAGGAGCGGCTGGTCGAAGCCCGTCTGGAACTTGTTGGCGACGAGCAGCAGGTGGTAGTCGGGCTCAGCGAAGGCGTCGCGGATGTCACGTCCCTTCAAGCCGGGATTCAGGTCGCGACTCGTCTCCGTCACTGCCTGCGGATAGCTGTCGGGATCGGTCACCTCACCGGAGAAGGCCACGAGCACGCCCAACGGGTAGTTGCGCTTCGCGATGTACTCGCGGATGGCCTTCTGCCAGCGCACGGCCTCCTTGCGGCTGCCGACGACCACCATCGCCTTGGCCTTGCCCTGCAGCAGGGGCTGCACGTTCTCGCGGTAGTGCTCGACGACGATCTGCACCTTCTGCGCGATGTTGTAGGGATGCAGGCGGACCCACTGCATGATGCCCTTCATCGCGGCACTGCGCTCGACCTGCTTCTCGTCGTATTCCTGGCCGTCGTGCGCCAGCTTGAACGCCAGCTTGTAGCTCGTGTAGTTTTTCAGGACGTCGAGGATGAAGCCTTCCTCGATCGCCTGGCGCATCGAATAGACGTGGAATGGCTGCGGCACGCCGTCCGGGCCGGGACGACCGAAGAGTTCGAGTGTCTTGGCCTTGGGCGTGGCGGTGAATGCGAGATAGGTCAGGCCCTTGACGCCGGCGCGCGCCTCCATCTGCGCGGCGAGCAGCGCCTCCGTGTCGATCTCCCCGCCGTCCTGCAGGTCGACCCACTCCTGCGCCGAGAGCAACTGCTTGAGCTTGGCGGCCGACTCGCCCGTCTGCGAGCTGTGCGCCTCGTCGGCGATCACGGCAAAGCGCTTGCCTTCGGTGGCGGCCAGTTCCTGGACGGCCTCCAGTGCGAACGGGAACGTCTGGATCGTGCAGACGATGATCTTCTTGCCGTCCTTCAGCGCCTGCGACAAGTGGGCGCTCTTGCTGCCGTGCTCGTTCGTGATGCTGGCGACCACGCCGGTGGTGCGCTCGAAGTCGAAGATGGCCTCCTGCAGTTGCGCGTCGAGTACGGTGCGATCCGAGACGACCAGCACGCTGTCGAACATCTTCCTGTTCGTGGCGTCGTGCAGGTCGGCCAGGAAGTGTGCCGTCCAGGCGATGGAGTTGGTCTTCCCCGAGCCGGCCGAATGCTGGATCAGGTAGCGCTGACCCGGGCCGTTCGCAAGGACGTCGGCGACCAGCCTGCGCGTGGCGTCGAGCTGGTGGTAGCGCGGAAAAATGGTGCTCTTGGGCTGCTTCTTGTCGTCGCGCTTGCCGATCAGGTAGCGGTGCAGGATGTCGAGCCAGCTCTCGCGGGCCCAGACTTCTTCCCACAAGTAGGCGGTGGCGAAGCCATCGGGATTTGGCGCGTTGCCGGCGGCGCCGTCGTTGCCCCGGTTGAAGGGCAGGAAGACCGTCGCCGGGCCGGCGAGCCGGGTGGCCATCATCACTTCGGATTGGCTGACCGCGAAGTGGACGAGCGCGCCGCCTGGAAACCCGAGCAAGGGCTCCAGCACGCCGCCCTTGGGCTGCGGATGCCGATCGAAACGGTATTGGTCGACGGCGTCGTGCACGCCCTGCGTGAAGTTCGACTTCAGTTCGACGGTGGCAACGGCGATGCCGTTCAGGAACAGGACGAGATCGAGCTCCGCCCTGGGTTTGTTCGGCGAGTGGGTGACTTGCCGAACCACTCGAAGGCGATTGGCTTCGTACCTTGCCTGGATGGCGGGGTTGATGGCAAGCGCCGGCTTGAACTGCGCCAGCAGCAGTGGCTCGCGCAGGCCCAGCATGTCGACGCCGCGGCGCAGGACGTGGAGAGTGCCGCGCTCATTGAGGTTTTTGCGCAGTCGTTCGGCCAGGACCGTTGACAGAGCGGTGCCATGGGTCTTGGTCAGACGCAGGAGGTTTTCGGGCTGCGTGGCCTCGATCCAGGCCATCAGGTCTGGCAGGAACAGGCCGTGCGCGCGATCGAAACGCGCCGCGTCGCCTTCGGCGTAGAGCCAGCCGTGAGCGGCCAGGTGCTGGCAGATTTCCGATTCGAAGTGGATTTCCTGGTGCAGGCTCACGTTGTTTCCTCCCTGATTTGGCGCACCCCGTCGTTGTTGGTCTTCAGGCGGCAAATTCTTCTTCAGCCGCATGCTGCGTCACTACGTCACGAACGTCGATTTGGCCAGTGACGGCGGCGGATATAAGCGCGCCGCGACGCTCCTTTAGCAAAGTGATAGCACGCTCCGCTTCAATGAGCAGCACCTCGAGTCGCGCAGTTTCGGATTCCACTGCTTCGACAATCTGCTGCTGTTCGACAGGTGGTGGAACCGCAATCGCAAATGACTTCAAACTCGATTGCGGGAGATTGTTGGCCAAACCACTCGCCCCACTGATTGCTTGCTCAATCTGCGAGCGCATGTATTTCGCGCCAAGCGTAAGCGCGAAAAACTGCGGAAGCATTGTCGGTCGCAGGCGAAGTCTGAACGTTTTGTCTGACAGCATCAATCGGGGCGGCGGATTGGATATGTAGGCAGTTGCTCCAACGAGCTGAGGAGAGCCACTTGCGCGTGACATAAGGACGTCGCCGTTCATCACCTCGATAGAAGGGTCCGGCTCAAGTGCTTCCGGAAGTGCCTTGTTCTCACTCGAATTGAACTTGCCCCCATTGACACAGCCGGCTTTTAGGACTCCCCATTCCTCGCCCTCAGCTGATCGAGCGAGACAATCGGGACTCCAGCCTTGCTCGACACGAACGAGAATTCGGCGAATAGAGCAGACCGTCCAATGTCGCGGGACGCGTTTCATCCCTGCCAGGTCGAAATCTAGCGCCGGTACCTTGGCATCAAGGCCGCGCGTGACGGAATGAGAAATGATGGCCAAGCGCATTTCGGCCAGCAGGGCGATGAGCTTTTCTTGTTCGGCGATCAGCGCATCGATCTTGGCGGTTTCGCGATCGAGGAATGTTGCGATAGCAGCTTGCTCATTGGGCGATGGAACTGCAAATGGCATTGCACCAAGCGACTCCCAATTTGCACGCGGCATTTTTGAGCCGAATGTGGTGCCGGCGACAACTTCAACGAAGCTGCGGTTGAGCATCTGGTATTGTGCAAATCGTCCGTGGAGAGTGGCGGCTGGTCGAAGCACGTGAAAATCTCCGACGGCTTCGCCATCAGTCTCCGCCAAATGCACCTTTGCGAGGTACGGCCTAAGCTTTCCGAAGAGGATGTCGCCCTGCCGAAAAGCAATTCCATTACCTTCAAATTCACTATCAGTACCTATAAGACGTCCAGACCAGCCTTCGATGTTTTCAAGGCCTAGAGCATTGTTTCGACGGTTGGTCTTCTCGGTGAGCAGTCGCATTTGAGACCTGAGTCGAGAGATTGACCAGTGCTTAGGAACCTGTCCGAGCCATTCCACGCCGCTGTGGCCATATACCGGATATCTACGCAGACTCATTCCGCCAACTCCCCCAACATCATCATGATGCGGGCCGTCACCGCCTTCAATTCCTCATCGATCTCGTGCAGGCTCCGCGGTGGCTCATAGACGTAGAAATGCTGGTTGAACGGAATCTCATACCCGACCCTGCTTTTCTCGTCGTCGATCCAGGCATCCGGCGCATGCGGCAGCACCTCGCGCTCGAAATAGGCCTGGATATCCTCTGAAAGCGGCACGTTCTCGGTATCGCGCAAGGCAGTGTCGGGCTGCGGCTTGCCCTTCTGCTTGCCCTTGGCGCCCAGCACCGGCTGGCCCGCCGCGTCCTTCAACGGGCGTTCGACCGTGATCGTGGTGTAGCCGAAGTCCTCGTTGCGGAAGATGCGCGATATCGGCACGCGCTTGAGCTTGCCGCCCTCTGGCGCAATGGGGGCGCTTTCTGCCGCGGTGACCAGCAGCGGTTCGCCGAGCGCCTCGCCCTTGGCGTTGACGGCGGTGATCTGCTCCGCCTCGACGAAGTCGCCAAACAGGCGCGTCACCGTGGCGATGTGCTGGTCGCTCATCTCCTTACGCTTGGAGCCCAGGCTCTTGCGCATCTTCTGCCAGAACGAACTGGCGTCGATCAGCTGCACGAATCCCTTGCGGTCGGCCGGCTTGCGATTCGACAGGATCCACACGTAGGTGCTGATCCCGGTGTTGTAGAACATGTCGGTGGGCAGGCCGACGATGGCCTCCACCAGGTCGTTCTCCAGCACGTAGCGCCGGATCTCGCTCTCTCCGCTGCCGGCGCCGCCGGTAAACAGCGGCGAGCCATTCAGGACGATGCCGAAGCGGCTGCCGCCGTCTGCGGCCGGGCGCATCTTCGACAGCAGGTGCATCAGGAACAGCATCGAGCCGTCGCTGACGCGGGGCAGCCCGGGGCCGAATCGGCCATCGAAGCCCTTCTGCTCGTGCTCGGCGCGCACCGCCTTCTCGACCTTCTTCCACTCGACGCCGAAGGGCGGGTTGGACAGCATGTAGTCGAACTTGGCTGCGCCGTGGCCATCTTCGCTGAGCGTGTTGCCGGCGATGATGTTCTCGACCGGCTGGCCCTTGATCAGCATGTCGGCCTTGCAGATCGCGTAGCTCTCGTCGTTGAGCTCCTGGCCATACATCGTCAAGCGCGCCTGCGGGTTGTGCTCCAGCAGGTGCTCGCTTGCGATGGTAAGCATGCCGCCGGTTCCCGCCGTCGGATCGTAGATGGTGCGGACGACGGCATTACCAGGGGCCAGCACGTCGTCGTCCTCGATGAACAGCAGGTTGACCATCAGCCGGATGACCTCGCGCGGAGTGAAGTGCTCCCCGGCGGTCTCGTTGGAGATCTCGGCGAACTTGCGGATCAACTCCTCGAACACCAGGCCCATGCTTGCGTTGTCCACGACGGACGGGTGCAGGTCGATGTTGGCGAACTTCTCCGTGACGAGATAGAGCAGCCCGGCCTTTGCCAGCCGCTCGATCTGCGAGTGCAAGTCAAAGCGCTCGAAGATGTCGCGCGCCGCCGGCGAGAAGGCCTGCACATACGCGTACAGGTTCTGCCGGATGTGATCCTGGTCTCCGAGCAGCTTGACCAGGTCGAGCTGGGAGGTGTTGTAGAAGCCCTGACCGGCCTTGCGTAGCAGGAAGGGCTCCGGGTTCACCCCGGACTTCGACTTGGCTTCAAGTTCCGCCAGGACGGCCGGCTTGGTTGCCTCCAGCACGCTATCGAGGCGGCGCAGGACGGTGAAAGGCAGGATGACCCGCCCGTACTCGCTTTGCTTGTAGTCGCCGCGCAGCAGGTCGGCAACCGACCAGATGAAGGACGACAGTGCTTGGTGATTCATCGGTAGCGGCGCCGGAGCGTTTAAATCAAGTGAAACTTGAATCAATTATCAAGTAAATCTTGATTTAAACCGTGTCGCCATCGGTAGCTTCCAGCGCATGGATGCGAAGGACGAATTCAGCGCACGCCTGCGTGCGGCGATGACCGCCGCCGGCATGGAAATCAGCGGGACTGAGCTCGAGCGCGCGTTCAATCGCAAATGGGGCAAGACGCCCATCAGCGTTCAGGCGGCGTGGAACTGGCTGAACGGCCGCACGATGCCCCGCAACGACAAGCTTCAGGTGCTTGCCAAGGTGTTGCGGACGGACCCGCACGTCCTGCAGTACGGCTCGGGCAAGCCGTTGACCGCCGCCGAGCGGCGGCGGGAGTGGGAGGAGCGAGCGACCTACGCCGAGCGCGAAACCATCGAGGCCTTCCTGCGCCTGCCCACGAAGCAGCGCCTCGTCGTGCGGGACGTCATCGACGCGTTCGCGAAGGTCTATGGCGCGACCGAACCGGGCAAGCCTTGACTGCGGCGCCTCCCGGCGCCCGTCCGGAGCCCGGTCGGAGGGCCGAAATCAATCCCTGAAGTTCTCGTACTTCAACGGCTGATCCGCGAATTCCTTGCGCAGCAGCGCGATGCCTACCTGCAGGTCATCGCGGTTCTTGCCGGTGACGCGCACCGTGTCGCCCTGGATCGAGCCCTGCACCTTGAGCTTGGCCTCCTTGATGGCCGTGACGATCTTCTTGGCGAGGGCGGAGTCGATGCCAGCCTTGATCTTGTAGGTCTGGCGCACCTTGTCGCCGCCGATCTTCTCGATCTTGGCGGTCATGTCGAGGAAGGTGACGGGCACGTTCTGCTTGGTCAGCTTGCCGATCAGCACGGTGCTGATCTGCTCGATCTGGAAGTCGCCGTCGCCGACGAGCTGGATCTCCTTTTCCTTCTCCTTGAGCTCGACGGCGGCGCTGGTGCCCTTGAAGTCGAAGCGGGTGCCGATCTCCTTCTTGGTGTTTTCGACCGAGTTCTTGATGGCGGGCATCTCGGGTTCGAGGAGGACGTCGAAGCTGGGCATGGGAAGCTTTTCTGGAGCGTGGTGAAGGGACAGGGGCGGGACCTGCGAAAATTCTGCCATGTCCTCAGCCCCCTGGCTCGAATCCGATGTCCCGTTGAAGGCCTTGAACACCTTCGGCCTGCCTGCGACCGCGCGGCGCCTGGCGCGCATCCGCGGCGATGCCGACGTGCGCCGCGTGCTCGACTCGCCCGAGGTGGGACGCTCGGCCAAGCTCGTGCTCGGCGGCGGCAGCAACCTGGTGCTCACGCGCGACGTCGACGAGGTCGTGCTGAAGGTCGAGGTCGATGGCCTGCGCCTGGTGGAGACGCGCGATGACGCCTTCATCGTGGAGGCCGGCGCCGGCATGACGTGGCATGACGTGGTCACGCAGACGATCGCCCGCGGCTGGCCCGGGCTGGAGAACCTGGCCCTCATTCCCGGCACCGTGGGTGCCGCGCCGGTGCAGAACATCGGCGCGTACGGTCTCGAGCTGGCCGACCGCTTCGACTCGCTGGACGGGGTCGACCTGGTGACCGGCCTGGGCATCTCGCTCGACCGGCGGCAGTGCCTGTTCGGCTACCGCGACAGCGTGTTCAAGAACGTGCTGGCCGGCAAGGCCGTCATCACGCGGGTGCGATTGCGCCTGCCGCGGCCGTGGCGGCCTGTTCTGGGCTATCTCGAGCTGGAACGCAAGGTGGCCGAGACGGGCATCGCAGAGCCGAGCGCCCGGCAGGTCTACGACTGGATCTGCGCGATCCGGCGCGCCAAGCTGCCCGACCCGGCGGTGATCGGCAACGCCGGCAGCTTCTTCAAGAACCCGATCGTCACCGAGGACCAGTGCCGCGACATCATCGGCCGCGACCCGCACGTGGTGCATTACCCGATGGCCGACGGCAGCTTCAAGCTGGCGGCGGGCTGGCTCATCGATGCCTGCGGCTGGAAGGGCAAGTCCATCGGTCGCGCGGGCGTCTACGAGAAGCAGGCGCTGGTGCTGGTCAACCGCGGCGACGCCATCGGCGCCGAGGTGGTGACGCTGGCCAAGGCGATCCAGGAGAGCGTGTACGGGCGCTTCGGCATCCGCCTGGAGCCCGAGCCGGTCGTGCTCTGACGCGTTTTCCCGCGGCCGCCTGCAGCGCAGCCCCGTCTCCTTTGTTAGAGTGCGTGCGCGGCATGCCGGCTCGGACGCTGCCGCCACGAACAACACTGGAGACCTCTTGATGACGATCGCGGCACTTCGCAAAACCTCCTTGTCGGTCGGCGCCTGCGTCGTCATCGGGTCGGCACTGCTGGCGCCCCTGGCCGCGAGCGCGTTCCAGGCCGACTCCTCGACCGGCCGCTCGGTCACCGAGGCGCCGGTGCGCGGCGCGACCGGCCGGCAGCTGTGGCGCCTGTCGGACTACACGACGATCGAGCTGGTCGCGCGCGAAGCCGGCGCGCCCGACAACCAGCACCCGTACGTGGCCGAGGCCAACACGCTGCACGCCTGGCTGCAGCAGATCCAGGTGATGCGCGGCGGCGCCGCCAAGCCGCTGTTCGCGATCGACGAGCTCAACAACATCCTGCCGTCGCTGGTCGAGGCACTGGCCCACGCGAGGCCCGACCAGGACGTGGCCGTCGTCAGCGCGGCGCGCCACGAGGACAACACCTTCTTCAGCATCTCGGCCGTGACGGCGCGCCTGTTCGCGGTGGACGGCCACCTGAACATCATCGTCCACGACGCGCGCTTCGACTTCTACGACACCGCGCGCGGCAGCGGCATGGCCCCGCATTTCACGGTGGGCTCGCGCACGGCCGAAGGCTCGGCACCGATCCAGAGTGCCAGCGCCACCAACAAGCGCTTCGACTGGCTGGTGCTGGGCACCGCGGCGCCGGCGCCCGCCGCCCCGATGGCCCCTGCCGCCCCGATGGCGCCTGCCGCTGCACCGGCACCGCTCGTCCCGCCCGTGGCATCGCCGGCGCCGGTGGCCGTGCCGCCGGTCGCACCCGCGGCCCCGGCCGCGCCCGTGCCTGCCGCGGCGCCACCCGCGCCGCCGGCCGAGCAGGACGCCGAGCAGCGCCTGACCAAGCTGAAGCGCCTGTACGAAAAGGGCCTGATCACCAAGTCCGAGTACGACAAGAAGCGGGCGGAGATCATCAAGGGGCTCTGAGCCCTCCGCCTCGGGCGTCCGTCGCGACGAGCGAGTGCAACGCCAGCGCGTTGGCGGTCGCGGCGCCGGAGGCCGTGTTGTCGAAGATCACCCACGGCGTCGCCCGCGCCGACCAGCGTGCGAGCGCGGCGGCCTGGCGCGCGAGCCAGTCGTCGTCGTAGCTCGACCAGTACACCCGCGGCGAGCCGTGCCAGCGCCAGTACAGCAGCGCGCCGGCGCCATCGCCGTCCTCGCCCAGCCAGCCGCCGGGCCGTGCCGCGGCAGGGAGCCGGGCCGGGTCGGCCGCCACACGCGTGACGCGCAGGCGCGCGAGCGCGCGGTCGGCCGGGACGTCGAACCAGCTCGCATGGCGCGGCTCGCAGGCGATCGGGCCGTCCCAGTCCTCGCGCAGCAGGCCGAAGAACGTGCGAGCGACGCGAGCCTCCCAGGCCAGCGAGGGGGGCAGTTGCACCAGCAGCACGCCCAGCCGGTCGCCGAGGCCCGTCACCTGGTCGAGGAAGGCCCGCAGCGGCTTGCGCGCGGCGCGCAGCTTGGCCTCGTGCGTGATCGCACGCGGCAGCTTCACGGCGAAGCGGAAGTGCGGGGGTGTCATGCTCGCCCAGCGGGCATAGGTGGTGTGCTGGTGCGGGCGCCAGAACGACGAGTTGATCTCCGCGCACGGGAACTGGCGGGCGTATCGCTCGAGGTGCTGGCCGTCGCCCGGAAACGCCTCCGCGACCGCGCGCGGGATGCTCCAGGCGGCAGTACCGATGAACATGGTGTTGCAGAGCTTGCGGCGATTCACCGTTTCGGCAAGCGCCGCACCCGGGCGACCCAAAGAAAACGCCCCCGACCGGGGTCGGAGGCGCGCAAGGACGGACGACGTGCTTGACGGCGTCTTCCGTCGCGACGCCCGGCGTTGGGGCCGGGGGAGTCACCCGATGTGTCACCGCGGTCCGTCGAGGCCGCGATGGCGTCGTGCAGGGCCGGCGCCGGGGTCGACGGAGGAAGTCGTCGGCGCCGGCGGGGCGGTCTTCGATGCGATGGATTCGCCGGGCGTGCAAGCGTTGCGCCCCGGGGTGCAAGCCTCGAGGCACGCCGGCGGATCCGTGCGCGGCAGTGCACACCCGGGTGTTCATCGACCGATTCGCAGGGGAGTTGAATGCCGGTCCGCGCGCGGCTGCGGCCGATGCGGGGCCGCGCAAGCGGGTTCGCGGGGGCGTCGACGTCATGCCACGCAGCTTGACGCGGGATCGGCGATCGCGCCCGGCGCCAAATGGCCGATTTCGGGGGGGGCGGGACGCGGGCGGCCGGCGCCGGCCCGGTGCACCATGGCGCCACCCCCCCTCACTCGACGCAGACCGCACCATGGCCCCCGCCCGACGTTCCGCTCGCTCGCTGCCATCCGCCACCGCGGCCGGCCGCCATGGGCGTGCGGTCGCCGTGTCGCTGGCTGGCGCGTTCGCCGGGTTGGCTGCCGGGACGGCGGGCGGGGGGTGGGGCTCGCAGGCCGGGCGGGGCGGGGCGATCATTTCGACGTCGATGAGCTCGCCCGGGGCCGCGGCTGTTCGCCAGCCAGTCCTGGAGTCTTCCGGCGTGGCGACGGTGCTGGCGCCGGCCTCGGAGGCCGGTGTGGCGCGCGGGGGCCGCGAGGACGGTGAGGAGGGACCGCCATGACGGCGCTCGACCTCGACCTCGTTCCCGAGCCGCCATCGTCGCCGGCGGTGATGGCCGCTCGCCAGCGGCGGGCACTGGTGGCCGGTCTGGGCGGCGGACGCCAGGCCGACGCGCAGGTGGCCAAGTCGCCCTTCGCGGAACGGCGGCTGCGAGCGACGGACACGGTGTCCACGCGCTATGTCGATCCGTTGCCGGGCGTCGACCCCGCGGCGTCGCGCGAAGCGGGCCCTCGCGCCCGGCCGACGTCAGGTTCCGTGGACGTGGCCATGCCGGTGGCCGGGCTGGACTCTGGCGGGTTCATGGCAAGTGCGACGGCGGCCTGCGCAGCGGCTTCGACTTCCCTGGCGATGGCGGCGGCTGCATCGGCGAGTCGTCCCGCCGCGAGCTCGGCGATGTCGTCGAACGCGGGGACGTCGGCGAGCGCGGCGTCGGCTGCCGTCATGCCATCGGCATCCGCTCCTGCCCTCGCCTCCGCTTCCGCTTCCGCTTTCGGCCTGCGCCTCGACGACGCGCTGGTGGTGCCCGCCGGCGCCTTGATGCGCGGCTACCTGCGCTGCCATGCCTTGCTGCTGGTGGGCGACGTCGTCGGCAACGTCCACTGCACCGCCGGCCCGGTGGTCATCCGCGCCGGTGCGAGCCTGAAGGGACGCCTCGTGGCCGCCGGCGACGTCTACGTCTGCGGCACCGTGGGCGACAGCGGCGGTGGCGCCGTGATCACCACCCGCGGCAAGCTGACGCTGGCGCCCGGGGCGCGAGTCGATGGCGACGTGCGCAGCGGCCGGCTCGACGTGTTTGACGGGGCCGTGTTGAACGGCGCCGCCAAGCGGTGCGAGGACTGAGGGCCAGGAAGGCGGGCAGCACGTGCCTGCAGGTGCATGACGGCGAGGTGTCGAACAAGAGCGCGAAGCGGCGCGAGGACGCAGGGTGGCCTGGCGCGGCTCTGCGCGGGCGCGCTCATACCCCGCCATCGCTCCGGGGCGGCTGCCTCGAGGCGATGCCAGCCCTTGACGGCTCGGGGTTCCGACTTCGGGCGGCCGCCCGCGAGTCGACATGGCGCTCAATCGTCGGGTGCTGCGGCCTGGCCCTCCCGCCGCTGTGCATTGATGTCCTGAACGAGCAGCCCCACCGCGCGGCGCAGGTCGCACGCGAGGTCCTTGAAGCCGAGGAGGGCGCGCCGGCAGTCGCTGACCAGGGTCGACCGCGTCGCCGGCTCGACCAGGCCCAGCAGCCAGGCCGTCTCGAGGACCGCGAGCGTGTCGTCGGCTTTCATGACCAGCGCCAGGAAGCGGTGCGCGGCGGGCCTCACGATGGTCGCCTGGAAGCGGGCGGGGCGCGTGAAGGCGATGTGGGCGCTCGCCGGGCCGCGGGCGGCGATGGCTGACTGCAGTTCCGCGGCGCGCTGTTCCAGGAAAGCCTGGATCGCGTCGGCGCGCTGCCGCAGCGTCCTCAGGGCATCGTCGAGGCGCGCGCGATCCAGGCCCTGGACGCGCCGGCTTCCTTCCAGCGCATGCAACTGCCGCGACACGTAGACGAAGTCGCGCCGGAACACCTGGCGTGCCGGCGCGGTGCGCAGTTCGAAATCCAGCCGCAGCGCCGCGCCCTGCGCGCGCCGCGCGAGCAGCCACAGCTCGACGTCGCGCGGGGCCCGCTGCGGGTCGGTGCTCGCCGCCAGCGCCGCGTCGTCGGTTTCGACGGGCGAAGGGGCTGCCGGGTCGGCCGCGGCCCGGGCGCCGAGTTCGGCACGCGGCGCCGGATCGTCGCCGTCGGCGAGTTCGCCGATGCTGGCGGGCTGCTCGATGGACATCGCGTCGACGGTGTGCCGCCCGTCTGCCGTCTCAGGCGGGACGCTCGCCTCGGGAGGCGTGCTGCCCCGGGCGGCGGCGCGCAAAACGTCGCTGGCGTGGTGCGGCGGCCGCGGGTCATCACTGCCGCAGGACTTGGCGGATGCGTCACCGGCCTCGGGCGGATCGCTGGGCGGGCCGGGTTCGGCGACCGGAGCGGCGGCGTTCGGGGCGGTGGGGCGACCCGGATGCGGTGGCGTGATCGGGGCGCGCGGCGCTGGCAGCCCGGTGGCGGGGACCGCGCGGCTGCGGCCGACGGCCCGCTGGCGCCAGCGCGCGCGCGGCGGCGAGGCGAGGGGCTCGCCGGACGGCGCGAGGCCGTCGGCGAAGACGATTTCCGGTGCGTTGTCGGTGTCCACGAGGCTCTCCATTGCAGGCCTCCACGGTATGCCAGGGCGGCCCGGGCCGCCCGCGGCAAACGGGTCGGTTTCGGGCGCATCCGTCGCGCGGCGGGCGGATCGCGCCGGGCGCGCGACGGCCGCGGACGAGGGCGAGCGGCCGTCGTGGCGCGCCGAATGCCGCATTTCGGGGCCGGATGTCACGGGCGGCGCTTTCCAGCTGACATCCGGCCTTCGTGCGCCGCCCGAAACGGAACCCCGCTCGTATCATGAAGACGCGCCACCCACCCGGCTCCGCTCCCGCGTCGCCGCCCGCGCCGGAGTACCGACCCCTGTCCACCAAGCCCGTCACCGTCGCCCCGCCCCTGGGCACCGCGCCCGCGTCGCTCGCGACGCGCGCGGCCGCCATGAGCGGCCCCGGTCCTGCCTCGGCGCCGACGGCTCAGGGCGCGGGCCCGGGCGCGGCTGCGGGCGTGCCGGGGCATGCGCCTCCGCTCGCGGGCGCCGCGCGGGTTGCGAGCGGTGCACGCGCGAGCCGGCAGTGGTCGCTCGCGTCGCCCTGGCTGATGGGCGCCGTCCTGTTGCTCGCGGCCTGGCTCGCCTGGTTCACGGTCGACGTGCTGCAGGGGCGGCTGCACGAGTCGAGCGCGAAGTTCGATGCCGGGGTGCACCGCTTCGAGCGATTCTGGAACCTGCACGGCGCGGCGCTGGAAGCCACGCTGGCGGTCAAGTGGGACCTGGGCGCCGGCGCTGCCGCCGCCGACGGCCTGCGGGTCGATGCAGCGCGGTTCCGCGAGCGCTCGGCCGCGCTGCGGGACGAGCTCGCGCAGCCGGGCACCACGCTGTCGCGGGCGGCCGCATGGGCAGCGGCGGTCGACCGCCTGTCCGATGGCCTCTCGCGCCGGGTTGACCTGGCCGACCGGGCCGGCACGCTGGCACTCGCCCAGGGGGTGCTCGACGACCTGGCCAGGGTCGGCGACGAGGCGCGCCAGCGCCAGGCGATGTCGGCGGCCTTCCTGGCCGAGGTGCAGGCCGTGCGCCACCAGGTGCTGATCGCGTTCGCGTTGATCGTGGCGATGCTGGTGCTGGTCGTGGCGCTGGCCGCGCAGTGGATGCTGGTGGCACGGCGCGAGCGCGCCATTCGCGGCCGCGCGGAGCACCTGGCCGCTGTGGCCGAATCGGAACGGCTGCGAGCCGAGACGGCCGATCGCGAGAAGGGCCGCTTCCTGGGCATGCTGAGCCACGAGCTGCTCACGCCGCTGCAGTCGATCTGGAGCACGATCGACGTCATCGAGTCGCGCGGGCGCATCGAGTCCAGCGACGCGTCGTTCCGCCGGCTCAAGGAGAGCACGCGCTCGCTGCGTGGCCGCATCAGCGACCTGCTGGACTTCGCGAAGATGTCCTCCGGGCGCCTCGAGACCCGCATCCGCGGATTCCAGCTCGACAAGCTGATCGACAGCGCGCTGCGCGACGTCGAGGAAGCCTTGGCCGAGCGCAACCTCGACGTGCACTGGGACGCCGGGCCCGAGCTGGGCCAGCGCATCTATTCCGACCCGGCGCGCCTGCGCCAGGTGATCGACAACCTGCTCACCAACGCCATCAAGTACACGGAGCGTGGCGGCATCACCATCGTGGCCGAGCTGCGGCCCGACGAGGGGCTGCTGCGCGTCGAGATCTCGGACACCGGCGCCGGCATCGCGCCGGAGGCGATGGCCCGCCTGTTCGAGCCGTTCTACCGCTCGCCGCTGACCGCCGGCATGGCCGAGGGCAGCGGCCTCGGGCTCGCCGTGGTGCGCAGCCTCGTCGAGCTCATGGGCGGCACGATCCGCTTCGCGTCGGAGCCGGGCGAGGGCACCACGGCCACCGTGGAGGTGCCCATCACCGAGGGGGCCGACGGCCTGGTGGTCGATGCGCCGCCGCGCCTGGACGCGCGCCTGCCGGTGCTCGTGGTGGACGACTCGCGCGATGCCCGCCGGGCCATTGCCGACGTCATCCGGTCGCTGGGCATCGACGTGGTCGAGGCCGCGGACGGCACGACCGGCCTGGCGGCGGCGGCCGCGGGCGAATTCCAGGCGATCCTGCTGGACCTGCAAATGCCCGACCTGACCGGCCTGCAGGTCGCGCAGGAACTGCGGCGGCCGGGCAACCGGCATTGCACGACGTTCCTGGCGCTCGTGTCGGCGTACAACGACCTCGACGACAAGACACTGGATGCGGTGTTCGACGCGCGCGTCGACAAACCCGCCGGCCGCAAGGAGCTCGCCGCGATCCTGGGCCGCGCCGCGCAGGCGAGCCGCGGCGGGTCCGGGTAGCGCAAGGCTTCCCCCCATCCCGTCCATCGGGCAGTCTCGTTGCGCCGACCCGCCCGCCATCCCGCGTGGAGCGCCGAGCGGCGGGCCAGCGGCAGGCCGGTCGACCCACCCCTACATCCGCGCGGCCGATCCCGACGCCGTGCCGCCGTCGTGCCACACCCGCGCCACGCTCAGCTGCAGCACGCGCGCGTCGCTGCTGGCGCGGTGCCGGCGCAGCTGCAGGTTGCGTTCGACGACCCGGCGCGCCGCGTCGAAGCCCTCGGCGCCGTGCTCGCTCATCAGCTCGCGCAGATGGCGCAGGCGGAACGTGGGGACGGCGTCGGCCGATTCGAACAGGCGGGCCAGCCAGGCGTAGTCGTGCGCCCAGTTGTCGCAGTACACGGTGCGGCCTTCCAGCCGGTGGTTGAGCTCGTGCGCGACTTCGGGGACGCTGCGGCCGTGACGCTGCAGCAGCGCGCGCGAGATGCCATGCACGAGTTCGGCGTCGCCGTCCCAATGCGTCCAGTCCGCGTCGGGCACGATCAGCGAGCAGTAGGCGGTACCGTCGGGCAGCACGAAGCCGATCTCGATCGGGTAGCTGCCGCGGCCGAAGCCGGACGCCTCGATGTCGAGCACGCACGGCAATGCCTCGTGCGAAGGGTCGCTGAGGAGGGCGTCGGAAGCGGCGGTGAGGGCCATGGCGATGGGGCGCGTGTCGCGGTCTCGCGATAGGGGCTCCTCTGGCAATGATCGGACGATACCCGATCGAGCCGAGGCTGTCCCGTGCGTGACAAGGCGGCTAGTGGCTCGCACTATGGTGCCTGCGCGGCTCGCGAAGTAGGCTGGGGGTGCGCCGCGTGCCGTCGCTGCGGTGCAGCAATGGAGGGCGGGCCCGAGGTCCGCGCAACAAGGAAGCCGATGTCTTCATCCGAAGCGTATTCCCGCACGTCCCCGATCGATGAGTCGCTGGTCGACACCAATGCCGGCGAGGTGCCTGCCGATCGGCCGCATTTCGCGTCGTGGCCGCGCCGGTTGCCGCGCACGGTGACGCCGCCCGAGACCTCGCTCTGGCTCAACGTGGAGGTCGCGGCCAGGCGCTATCCGGCCAAGGCCGCGACGCTGTTCTTCGGGCGGGCCAAGTCCTTCGCCGAGCTGCACGCGGAGGCCGAGGCGATCGCCGGCTGGCTGCAGGCGCAGGGCGTGCGTCGCGGCGACCGCGTCGCGCTGTTCATGCAGAACTGTCCGCAATACCTGGTGGCGTACCACGCGATCCTGCGCGCGGACGCCGTCGTGGTCCCGGTCAATGCGATGAACAAGGTCGAGGAGTTCGGCCACTACATCGTCGATCCGGGCACCAAGGTCGTGATCTGCAGTGCCGAGCTGGCCGCGATCGTGGCCGGCGCGAACGCGGCGCTGCCGCCGTCGCAGCGGGCCGCGCGCGTGCTGGCCACGCGCTACGCCGACGAGCTGCCCGACGCCTTCGAGGACGACCTCGCGCCGTCTCCCGCGATGCGCGACTGGCTGCTGGCCGACCCGCCGCTGCCGCCCGGCACCGTGCGCTGGGTCGACGCCCTGGCCGAGCGCCACGTGCCCGGCCCCACGGTCAGCGGCCCGGACGACCTGGCGCTGCTGCCCTACACCTCGGGGACCACCGGCCTGCCCAAGGGCTGCATGCACACGCACCGCACGCTGATGGCCAACGTGGTGGGCGGCGCGGAGTGGGGCTCGGGCAGCGCCGAGAGCATCGTGCTGGGCGTCGTGCCGATGTTCCACATCACCGGCATGCTGTACGGCGTGATCTCGCCGATGTTCGGCGGCGCCACCGTCGTGATCATGCCGCGCTGGGATCGCGAGCTCGCGGGCCGCCTGATCTCGCGCCACAAGGTCTCGCACTGGACCTGCATCCCCACGATGATCATCGACCTGTTCGCGAGCCCGAACTACCGCAGCTTCGACCTCTCGAGCCTGCGCTGGCTGTCGGGCGGCGGCGCGGCGATGCCGCAGGCGGTGGCGCAGCGCCTGATCGACGAGTTCGGGCTGCACTTCTGCGAGGGCTATGGCCTGACCGAGACGGCCGCGCCCAGCCACGCCAACCCGGCCGAGCGGCCCAAGCTGCAGTGCCTGGGCATCCCGTTCTTCGGCGTCGACTCGCGCGTGGTCGACCCCGTCACGCTGCGCGAGCTGCCGCCCGGCGAGGTCGGCGAGATCGTCACCCGCGGGCCGATGGTGTTCCGTGGCTACTGGAAGAATCCCGAGGCCACGGCGGCGGCGTTCGTCGAGGTCGACGGGCGCAGGTACTTCCGCACCGGTGACCTCGGTCACATGGACGCCGACGGCTACTTCTTCATCACCGATCGGCTGAAGCGCATGATCAACGCGAGCGGCTTCAAGGTCTGGCCCTCGGAGGTGGAGCTGCTGCTGTACAAGCACCCGGGCGTGCAGGAGGCTTGCGTCATCTCTGCGCAGGACGCCTACCGCGGCGAGACGGTCAAGGCCGTCGTGGTGCTGCGCGCCGAGGCCCGGGGCAAGGTGCAGGAGCGCGACATCGTCAGCTGGGCGCACGAGCACATGGCCGCCTACAAGGCGCCGCGCATCGTGGAGTTCGTCGACGCGCTGCCCAAGTCGGGTGCCGGCAAGGTGATGTGGCGGCTGCTGCAGGACAATGAAAACGCCGCGCGTCCCGCGGCCTGAACGAGGACTTCGTCATGAGCAACACCTTCGTCTGGGTCGACATCCCCGTCACCGACCTCGACCGCGCGATGCGGTTCTACAGCGCCGTCGTCGGCCGCCCGGTGGGCAAGCTCGGCGGCGCAGGCCTTTCGTTCGGGCTCTTCGAGCATCAGGGGGGCGAGGTGGGCGGCTGCCTCGTCGCCTCGGCCGAAGCCGGCGCGCCGTCGCTGGCCGGGCCGCTGGTCTACATCGACGCGAGCGGCCGGCTCGACGCCGCCATCGCCGCGGCCAAGTCCAACGGCGGCCGGGTGCTGCAGGACAAGCACTCGATCGCGCCGAACGGCTTTCGCGCCGTCATCGTCGACAGCGAAGGCAACCGGGTGGCGCTGCACTCGATGACGGCCTGAGCCGCGCCCTCCGCGCGCGCGGACGCCCGCGCGGGACGCGCCTCAACGCCTGCGCGCGCGCACGGTCGCGCCCACGAGGCCCCACACGCGTTCGGCCACGGGCGACAGCGCGCGATCATGGCGGCGCACCAGCATCACGGTGCGCTCCAGGCGTGGCAGCAGGGGGCGCACCGCCAGGCCCGGCAAGCCGGCGGGCGGCACGGCCAGGCGCGGCATGACGGTCAGCCCGATGCCGGCCTCGACCATCTGGAACACCGTCGTCGGATGTCCCAGCTCCTGTTCCACCTTGCACGTCACGCCGTGCCACGCGAGCGCCTCGTCGACGTAGCGGCGGCTGCCCGATGCGTTGTCCAGCAGCACCAGCGACGCCCCGTCCAGCGCCTTCCAGCGCACGCTGGCGGCGCGCGCGAAGCGGTGCTGCCCGGGGGTCACGAGCACGAACGGGTCGCGCAGGATGTCCTCGCAGTGCAGGTCGCCCACGTCCGGGGGCTCGACGACGACGCCGAAGTCCACCTCGCCGCCGCGCACGCTGGCCAGCACGTCCTGCTGGATGCGATCGAGCAGCAGGAAGCGCACGCGCGGCGCGGCGCGCGCGCAGGCGGCGATGCAGTCGGGCATCAGGTAGGCCGACAGCGTGGGACTGCTGGCCACGCGCACCTTGCCGCCGTCGGCGTCGGCCAGGCCGGCGACGTCGTCCAGCGTCGCGTCGAGTTCGTCCAGCACGCGTTCGAGCCGCGCCGCGAGCGAGCGGCCGGCCTCGGTGAGCGCCACCTCGCGCGTGGTGCGGTCCAGCAGGCGCAGGCCCATCGCCTGCTCCAGCTCGCCGATGGCGCGGCTGACCGCGGGCTGGGTCAGGCCGATGGCCTCGCCGGTGCGGCTGAAATTGCGCGTGCGGGCCACGGACTGGAACACGCGCAGCTGGCGCAGGGTGACATTCATGACCAGGAATCATAAGTCCATGGAACAAATCCATTTCTCTTTTGAGTGGCGGTGCGGTGAAATGGCCCCATGAAACGCCCGTCGTTCGTTCCCGACAACTTCACGCTGGCGCTGGTGGGCGTCGTGCTCCTGGCGTCCGTCCTGCCGGCCCAGGGCGTCGTGGCCCGCCTCTTCGACGTCGCCACCGGCGGCGTCATCGGACTGCTGTTCTTCCTGCACGGGGCCAAGCTGTCGCGCGAGGCGATCAAGGCCGGCCTGATGCACTGGCGCCTGCACGTCCTGGTGTTCGCCTGCACGTTCGTCCTGTTCCCGCTGCTGGGACTGGCACTCGGGCCCGTGCTGAAGCCGCTGGTCACGCGCGAGCTCTACACCGGCGTGATGTTCCTGTGCGTGCTGCCGGCGACGGTGCAATCGGCGATCGCGTTCACGTCGATCGCGCGCGGCAACGTGCCCGCGGCGGTCTGCAGCGCCTCGGCCTCCACCTTGCTGGGCGTGTTCGTGACGCCGGTGCTGGTGAACCTGGTGGTGCTGCCGAGCGCCGCCGACGCCCATGCGCTCGACTCGATCGGGCGCATCCTGATGCAGCTGATGCTGCCGTTCGTGGCGGGCCATCTCGCGCGGCCGTGGATCGCCGGCTGGATGCATCGCCGCAAGGAAGTCGTGGGCCTCGTCGACCGCGGCTCGATCCTGCTGGTGGTCTACACCGCCTTCAGCGCGGCCGTCATCGAGGGCCTTTGGAAGCAGGTGCCGCCGCTGGCGCTCGTCGGCCTGCTGGTCGTGTGCGCGGTGCTGCTGGCCTGCGCGCTGCTGCTGACCGGCTGGTCCGCGCGCCGGTTCGGCTTCGGCAAGGCCGACGAGATCACGATCGTGTTCTGCGGCTCGAAGAAGAGCCTGGCCAGCGGCATCCCGATGGCCAAGGTGCTGTTCCCCGCGCAGACGGTCGGCGCCATCGTGCTGCCGCTGATGCTGTTCCACCAGATGCAGCTGATGGTGTGCGCCGTGCTGGCGCAACGCTGGGCCCGGCGTGTCGAGCACGACGCCGTCGACGGCGCGCCCCGCGGTGCGGTAGGCTGAGCGGCGGCGCGCGCCAGGGTCGGCCTGGCCGGCCGGAATCGACGGGATCGCCAGCGTGGGCATGCATTTCGGAATCGTCGCCGTCAGGGCGCAACGCGACGCACTGGTCGACGCCTTCGCCGCGGCCTGGCCGCACCATGGGTGCCGGGCGCGCGTGACGCTGGCGGGCCTCGAGGCCCTGTCCGACTGGATGCGCGCCACGCAGCGCCAGGCCGCCGAGGCACGCGAACCGGTCGACGTGTTCGGCTTCTGGCAGGACGGCGAGTGGGCCGTGATGTTCGACCCCAGCTACGCGCAGGCCTCGGATCGCCGCGCGCTCGCGACGCTCAGCGAGCGCTGCGGCCTCGTGCTGTCCTTCGTCGTCGAGACGGCCGGCGGCTGCGCATTCTTCGAGGCCTTCGACGGCGGCCGGCTGCTGCGCCGGATCCAGTCGATCGATGGCGCGCTTCAGGCCGAGGGCGCGCGCCTGCCGCAGGAAGCGGGCCTGCCCGAGGACCACTATTTCGAGGACGAGACGAGGCGGCTGCAGCGCGCGTTCGGGCTCGCGGGAATGGACGGCGTGCCGGCGCGGACACCGGTCGTCGCGCTGGCTTGCATCGATCGCACGGACTACGGCACGCCCCCGCGCAGGCACGTGCCTGCCGGTGGGCCCGTGGCCACGCGCGCGGCCCGGCGGCCGTGGTGGCGCGTCTGGTAGCGCCGCGGTCGAGCCCGCGCCGCGACCCGTTCAGGCCCGCAGCTTCTGCGTCTCCGGATGCCGCCGCATGTAGACGTCGACATAGCTGCACGACGGCTGCACGCGGTAGTCCTTGGCGTCAGCCCAGGCCAGCGCGACGCGCACCAGCTCGGCGGCGATGCCGCGGCCGCCGACGGCCGGCGGCACCCCGGTGTGCGTCATCCACATGACGTTGCCGCGCAGCTGGTAGTCGCACACGCACAGGTGCCCGTCGACGGTGGCTTCGAATCGCTGGCGGGCTTCGTTGTGGGTGACGGCGACGTTCATCGGGGGCTCCGGGGCGGTGGCGCGCTGCTGCGGCAAGCTGCGCGCCACCCGGGCAGATCTACTTGAGCTTTTGCCAGAGGAACGCGAACTGCAGCGCCTGGACGTCGGCGCGCTGCGCGTTGTCCGCCGCGCCGCCGTGGCCGCCCTCGATGTTCTCGTAGTACAGCACGTCGTGGCCCTGTTCGATCATGCGGGCGGCCATCTTGCGGGCATGGCCGGGGTGCACGCGGTCGTCGCGCGTGGACGTCGTGAAGAACACCGTCGGGTAGTGCGTTTCCTTGCGGACGTTCTGGTACGGGCTGTACTTCGAGATCCAGGCCCATTCGGCCGGGATGTCCGGGTTGCCGTACTCGGCCATCCACGAGGCGCCGGCCAGCAGCTTGTTGTAGCGGCGCATGTCCAGCAGCGGCACCTGGCAGCTGACGGCGTTGAACAGGTCCGGACGCTGCATCGTGACGGCGCCCACCAGCAGGCCGCCGTTGCTGCCGCCCTCGATGCCGAGGTGGCGCGGGTTCGTGACCTTCGTCGCGATCAGGTCCTCGGCCACCGCGATGAAGTCGTCGTAGCTGCGCTGCTTGTTCTCGCGGATCGCCGACTGGTGCCAGCCCGGCCCGTATTCGCCGCCGCCGCGGATGTTGGCGTAGACCCAGACGCCGCCGTGCTCGTACCAGGCCTTGCCGATGCCGCCCGAGTAGCTGGGCGTCAGCGAGATCTCGAAGCCGCCGTAGCCGTACAGCAGCGTCGGGTTCTCGCCGTCGGCCTTGGCCCCCCTGGGCCAGATGATGAAGTAGGGCACCTTCGTGCCGTCGCGCGACGTCGCGAACTTCTGCTCGACGCGCATGCCGCTCTCGTCGAAGAAGTGCGGACGGGACTTCAGCAGCTCGCGCTTGTGGCTGCCCGTGTGGCCCAGGTACAGCGAGTCGGGCGTGAGGAAGTCGGTGTAGCTGAGGAAGTAGGACTCGGCGTACGGATCGTCGGCCACGTGCGGATCGTCGATGCCGTTCGCGGACAGCGTGCCGAGCGCGGGCGCCTGCACGACGTGGCGTTCCCAGCCGGTGGCGGTGGGCGTCAGTTCCTCGACGCGGCCGGTGACGTTGTCCAGGATGTTCAGCAGCAGCCTGGACTTCGTCGTGCCATAGCCGGCCAGGGAGCGCGTGGGCGTCGGCGTGAACAGCGCCTGCAGGTGGCGGTCGCCGGCGAGGTAGGCCTTGGCGTCGCCCACCAGCAGCGAGCCGCGCGGCCAGGTGGTGTCGCCCAGCTTCCAGTCCGAGCGCAGCTCGATCAGCACGCGGCTCTTCCAGAAGCTGAAGTTGGCGTCGTCCGGCTTGTCGATCAGCGCGAGCCGGGGCGCCTTGCCGGCGGGGTCGAGCTTGTCGAGCAGCCAGATGCGCGAGGTGTAGAAGTCGAGCGAGCGGCTGAAGGTGGTGCGCTCGAAGCCGGGCGTGTCGTCGACGCTCACGCCCGAGGCGACGTCGGTGTGCTCGCCGGTGAACACGGTGGTGGCGCTGGCCAGCGGCGTCCCGCGCGACCAGCGCTTGACGACATTGGGGTAGCCGGAGTCGGTGAGGCTGCCGGGGCCGAAGTCGGTGGCCACGTAGACCGTGTTCTCGTCGGCCCATTCGACGCTGGACTTGGCCTCGGGCAGCACGAAGCCATCGGTGACGAACGCGCGCCTGGCGATGTCGTACTCGCGCACGACCTGCGCGTCCGAGCCGCCGCGCGACAGCATCACCAGGCAGCGCTCGTAGCTGGGCGCGAGGCAGGCGGCGCCGTGCCAGACCCAGTTCTCGTTCTCCTTCTTCGCGAGCGCGTCGAGGTCGATCACGACGTCCCACTTCGGCTGCGGCTTGCGGTATTCCTCGAGCGTGGTCCGGCGCCACAGGCCGCGCGGGTTCTTGTCGTCGCGCCAGAAGTTCCAGAAATGCCGGCCGCGGCGAACGACGGCGGGGATCTGGTCCTTCGAGTCGAGGATCGCGCGCAGCTGGTCGCGCGTCTGCTGGAACTGCGGCCAGGCCTCGAGCGTCTTGCGCGACTGCGCATTGCGCTCGCGCACCCACCCGAGGGCCTTGTCGCCGAGGATGTCCTCGAGCCACAGGTTGGGATCGTCGGCGCTCGCGCCGGCAGAGGAGGCAGGGGTCGAGGCGGCGGGGGCTTGGGCCATGAGGGACGTTGCGGCGGTGGCCAGCGCGGCGGCCACGGTCAGGAGTCGGAAGGTCTTGATCATCGCAGAGGGGGTGGATGAAGGAAGCGCCCCGGCCTCGTGAGCCGCGGCGCGCTTGGGGCCATTCTTGCCGCTGCGCGCGGCCGGCCGGGCCACCGGGTCGCATAGGTGAAACCCTCGGTCGGCGTGCGCCGTGCGTGCGAATCTCCTCGCGACGAAAGGGGAAGCCGGGGCGGGCCGTATCCTTCCCGATGTGTCAGCACGATGACGACTGGCATCATCGGCCCCGCGCGCCAGCCCGACAGCGGGGCGGCGCGATGCCACCACGATTCCACGAGAAGCCCGAGCCACCTGCCATGACCGCCACGAACCCTCTCCTCGCCGACTGGACCACGCCGTTCGGCCTGCCGCCGTTCGACCGGATCCAGGCGGCCGACTTCGGCCCCGCCTTCGAGGCGGCCATGAAGGCGCAGCGCGCGGAGGTCGAGGCGATCGCCGCGCGACCGGCCGCGCCGGACTTCGAGAACACCGTCGCCGCGTTCGACCGCAGCGGCCGGCTGCTGTCGCGCATCGAGGCCGCGTTCCATGCGCTCGCGGCCTCGCACACCTCGCCGGAGATCCAGGCGGTCCAGCGCGAGCTCGCCGGCCCGCTGGCCGCCCACGAGAGCGCGGTGATGATGCACGCCGGCCTGTTCGCTCGCCTGGACGCCGTGCACGCGAAGCGGCACGAGCTGGCCCTCGACGCGGAGCAGCTGCGCCTGGTCGAACGGCTGCACGTCGACTTCGTGCGCGCCGGGGCGCGGCTGGGGCCGGACACGCAGCCGCGCTATGCACAGGTCATGGAGCGCCTCGCGCAGCTCACCACGCGCTTCGCGCAGAACGTGCTGGCCGACGAGGCCGGCTTCCAGCTCGAGCTGTCCGACGACGAGCTCGACGGCCTGCCGCCGTTCGTGCGCGCGGCCGCGCGCCAGGCCGCCATCGACCGCGGCCTGCCCGACGGCACGCACGTGGTGACGCTGTCGCGTTCGCTGATCGTGCCGTTCCTGACCTTCTCCTCGCGCCGCGAGCTGCGCGAACGCGCGTGGAAGGCCTGGGTCGGGCGCGGCGAGATCGAGGGCGAGACCGACAACCGCGAGGTCGCGCGCGACATCCTGCGGCTGCGCCAGGAGCAGGCCTGGATGCACGGGCATTCGAGCTACGCCGAGTACGCGCTCGCCAACACGATGGCCGGCAACGTCGCCTCGGTCAACTCGCTGCTGGACGACGTCTACTCGCGCGCACTCACCGCGCTGCAGGACGAGCGCAAGGCGGTGCACGAGGCCTTGCGCGACGCCGGCATCGCCGGGCCCTACATGGCCTGGGACTGGCGCTGGGGCTCGGAGAAGGTGCGCCAGCAGCGCTATGCGTTCGACGACGGCGAGGTCAAGCCGTACTTCTCGCTCGACCGCATGGTGCAGGCCGCCTTCGACTGCGCGCAGCGGCTGTTCGGCATCCGCATGGTGCGCAACGACGCGATCCCCGTGTACCACCCCGACGTCGTCGCCTACGAGGTGCACGACGGCGACAGGCTCATCGGCATCTTCCTGCACGACAACTTCGCGCGCCAGACCAAGCGCTCGGGGGCGTGGATGAGCGCGCTGCGCTGGCAGTGCCGCAACGGCGGCGTCGACCTGCCGGTCATCATGAACAACAACAACTTCGCCAAGGGCGCGCCCGGCGAACCGACGCTGCTGTCCTTCGACGACGCCCGCACGCTGTTCCACGAGTTCGGCCATGGCCTGCACGGGCTGCTGTCGAACGTGACCTACCAGCGGCTGTCGGGCACCAACGTGCTGCGCGACTTCGTCGAGCTGCCATCGCAGCTGTTCGAGCACTGGCTGCTGGAGCCCGAGGTGATCGCGCGCCACGCGCGCCACTGGCAGACGGGCGAGGCGATCCCCGAGACGCTGGTGCGCCGCCTGCAGGAGGCGCGCCGCTGGGGCCAGGCCTACGAGACGGTGCGCTACGCCGGCAGCGCGCTGGTGGACATGGCCGTGCACTCGCGCCAGGACAAGGAGCCGCCGGAAGACCTGGCGGAGTTCGAGGCCGCGACGCTCGCGCGCCTGAACCTGCCGCCCGAGGTCGGCGTCAACCACCGGCTGCTGCACTTCCAGCACCTGTTCTCCGGCGCCGCCTACGCCGCGGGGTATTACGTCTACCTGTGGGCCGAGGTGCTGGACGCCGACGCGTTCGACGCGTTCAAGGAGGCGGGCAACGCGTTCGACCCGGCCACCGCCGCGCGCCTGCGCCAGTGCATCTACGGTGCCGGGGACAGCGTCGCGCCGCAGCAGGCCTATGCGTCCTTCCGGGGGCGCATGCCGTCGATCGAGCCGCTGCTGCGCAAGCGGGGGTTGCTGCCGGAAGACGTCGAGTATTGACTCCGGGCCGGCACGGACGGCGGGGCCTGGCACCTCCTCGAATCGCGCAACAGCGTTGACGCAAGCGGAAGCGCCGATCGCGTTCGAGGCCGTGCCAGACCGCCTGAGGCGGCGCTTGCGCGCGCGCTACTTCTTCTCCTCGGCGCAGCCCGCGTCCACGCCCTGGTCGGCCACGACGCGCCAGTGGCCGTCGGCGTCCTTGCGCCAGATGCTGGTGAAACGGCCGGTGACCTTGCCCTCGGGGTTGTGCACGAGGCCCGTGGAGATCGCGTAGCGGCCGTCGGCGGTGGGCGCGACGGCGTCGGGGCCCCAGCTGAACGGGGCCTGCGGCGCGTCGAAGAAGCGTTTCCACGCCTCGACGACCGCGGGGCGGCCGATCTGCGCGCTGCGGCCGTTGAACACCGCGTCCTCGGCGACGAAGTCGGCGAACTTGTCGAGCTTGCGGTCGGCCATCGTCCTGGCGAACGCGATCTCGCTGGCCTTGACCTCGGCGGCGACGGCCGCGAGGTCGCTGGCCGATGGCAGCGGCGCGGCGGCGCAGCCGTCGAACGCGATGACGGACAGGGCGCAGGCGAGCAGGGCAGGGCGCATGGCGGAGTCGCTCCGGCAGTCGAGGTGCGGCGATTGTGGACGTGTGGCGCGCATGCCGCCATGCGGGCGCGCGGCCTTGACATGCCCGGCCCGCGGGCGCAAAGTCGCGGCTCCCTTCAACCGTCACGCCTTCAGGAGGTCGCCATGGATACCGTCATCATCAGCGCGTCGACCGCCGTGTCGTCACGGTAACAACGCAGGCTCCGCAGACCGTCCTTCCGACTGCAGTCCGCAGCCTCCGGTGCGAGGCCCCGCTCGAATCCGGGCGCGCCCGCCCGCACCGACGCCACCCGGTTCCGACGCCCACACCCCAATCCGCCGGCCTTGACCGTGCAAGGCCTTCGTTCGCTCGTGCTTGACTGCAGGCAGGGGCGAAGCTGCCGCATCGCCGAGAGCGCGATGCGGCGCGTCCGGAACCTTTCCAAAATGCACGATTCCTTCGATCTGCGCGCGCTGCGCGACATCGGACTTTCCCATGAGACGGTGCAGGCCGCGCTCGCGCATCCGCGACCGGATGGCACGCGCCTGGCCCGCGTCATCGAGATCCAGCGCGACCACCTGGTCGTGCACGACGGCACCAGTGCGCAAGCGGTGCAGCCGGCGCCCGCCCTGCGCGCGGCGCTCGAGCACGAGCGCGACACCCTCGTCGTCGGCGACTGGGTGTGGTGGCGCGCGGCCGCGTCAGGCGACGAGCGTGGCTGGGTCGTCGCGCGGCTGCCCGCGCGCAATCGCGTGTCGCGGCGCGACCCGGCCGGCGGCCGCCAGGGCCTGGTGGCCAACATCGACACCGCCCTCATCGTCATGGGCCTGGACCACGACTTCAACCTGCGCCGCCTCGACCGCTTCCTCGTGCTCGCCCACTCGGCCGACGCGCGCGTGGCGGTCGTGCTCACCAAGGCCGACGCGTGCGACGCTCCCGCGGACGCGATCGCGCGCGTGCGCACGCACCTGGGCGACGCGCGCGACGACGTCGCGGTGCTGGCCGTCGACGCCCGCTCGCCCGCGGCGGCGGCCGCGCTCGCGCCCTGGCTCGTGCGCGGCGCGACGCTCGTGACGCTGGGCTCCAGCGGCGCGGGCAAGACGACGCTCACCAACACGTTGACGGGCGCCGCGTCGCTCACCGGGTCCGTGCGTGTCGCCGACGAGCGCGGCCAGCACACGACGACGGTGCGCACGCTGCACCGCACCGCCGGCGGCGCCTGCCTGATCGACACGCCGGGGCTGCGCCAGTTGTGGCTCGACGCCGACGCGCAGACGCTCAACGACGCCTTCCCCGAGATCGGCATGCTGGCGCTGCGCTGCCGCTACCGCAACTGCCGGCACGCGCAGGAGCCCGGCTGCGCGGTGCGCGAGCAGGTGCCACGCGAGCGCCTCGTGAGCTTCCAGAAGCTGCTGCGCGAGGCCAACCGCGAGAGCGACGACATCTTCCAGCGCCGCCGCAGCCTGGCCGTGATGAAGCAGCGCACGCGCGACAACCGGGCGCGCAACGCGGCGCGGGCGGGTGGCGAAGGGTGAGGGCGGCGCGTCACGGCCGGAGGAGTCTGGCCCCTCCTCGATTCGCGCTGGGGCGCCGGCGGCCAGCCATGGCCCCGATCGCGATTCGAGGCCGGGCCTGACCCCGGTCCCTCCGGGCGTTCGGGGTCAGGCCCGGCCTCCGTCCGTGGTGGACCGAGCGGCAGCCGGCGTGATGACCGAGCGGACGGCGGAGGGGCCAGACCCTTTCCATGGCGCCACGCGAAAAAAAAGGCCGCCCGTTGCGGGGCGGCCTTCTCGGTCGGTTCGGATCAGCGCCGCAGCGCGCGACGCTCAGCGGCCGCGGAAACGCGGATCGCGCGGGCCGTTGCCGCCTTGCTTGGCGCCGAAGGCCTTGCGTTCGCCGAAGCCTTCGCGTTGCGGGCGATCGCCGAACGGCGGACGGTCGCCGTGCGGACGCGCGTGGGCGCGCTCGCCGCCTTCGCGGTTGAACGCCGGACGGTCACCGCCTTCACGATTGAAGGCCGGACGCTCGCCGCCTTCGCGCTGGAAGGCCGGGCGATCGCCCTGCTGCGGACGCTGGCCGCGGTAATCGCCGCGCGGGGCCTCGTTGCGCTGGAACGGGTTGTCGGTGCGGAACGGGCGCTGCTCGCCGCCTTCGCGGTTGAACTGCGGGCGGTCGCCGAACGGGCGGCGCTCGCCTTGCTGCGGCGGCCGGTCGTTGAATTGCGGACGCTCGCCGCCGTGGCCCGGGCCACGATCGCCGCCGAAGCGGGGACGGTCGTTGCCGAAGCCGGGGCGCTGGCCGAAGCCTTCGCGATCGCCGCCACGAGGGCCGCCGAAGCCGCCGCGCGGGCCGTTGAAGTTCGGACGGTGGCCGCCGTACTGCGGACGCTCGTCGTCGAAGCGGCGCGGGCCGCCCGAACGCATCGGCTGCGGCGCCGGGATGCGCGGCTCGAGGCCGGGCACCACCGCCACCGGCAGGTTGTTGCCGGTGAAGCGCTCGATGCGGCGGATCATGCCGACGTCGCGACGCTCGGCCAGCGTGATCGCCAGGCCCGAGCGGCCGGCGCGGCCGGTGCGGCCGATGCGGTGCACGTGGTCTTCCGCCTTCATCGGCAGGCCGTAGTTGATGACGTGCGTGATCGTGGGCACGTCGATGCCGCGGGCGGCGACGTCGGTGGCCACCAGCACGCGCAGCTGGCGGCTGCGCAGCGCGCCGAGCACGCGGTTGCGACGGCCTTGCGGCATGCCGCCGTGCAGCGCGGCGACCGAGTGGCCGATCTGCTGCAGGCGGTCGGCGAGTTCGTCGGCGTCGCGCTGGGTGCTCGTGAAGACGACGGCCTGGTCCATCTCGCGGTCGGTCAGCAGCTGGTCGAGCAGGTCGTCGCGGTGCTTGCGGTTGTCGGCCCAGTGCAGGCGCTGCTCGATCTGGGCATGCTGCTCGGTGGGCGCCGACACGCGGATGCGCTGCGCGTCGTGCGTCAGTTCCTTGGCGAGGCTGCCGACGTTGCCTTCGAACGTGGCCGAGAACATCATCGTCTGGCGCTCGGCCGACAGTTCCTTGGCGACGTGGTGGATGTCGTCGATGAAGCCCATGTCGAGCATGCGATCGGCTTCGTCGAGGATCAGCAGTTCGACCTGCGACATCATCGCCTTGCCGCTGCCCATGTGGTCGATCAGGCGGCCGGGGGTGGCGATCAGGATGTCCAGCGGACCGCGCAGGGCCTTGAGCTGGGCGTGGTAGGGCACGCCGCCGACGATGGTGGCCACGCGCAGGCCCTGCACGTTCTGGCCGTACACGGAGCAGGCCTTGCTGACCTGCATCGCCAGCTCGCGCGTGGGCGCCAGGACCAGCACGCGCGGGCCGCTGGGCTGGCCGCGCTCGCGCTTCTTGGCCGGGTCGCGGCGCGCCTCGATCACGCGCTGCAGGGCAGGCAGCACGAAGGCGGCCGTCTTGCCGCTGCCGGTGCGCGAGGACACCAGCAGGTCGGCGCCCGACAGCGCGGCGGGAATGGCTTGCGCCTGGACTTCGGTCGGCTCGGTGTAGCCGGCCTGCGCCACGGAGCGCACGATCTCGGGCGCGAGGCCCAGGTTGTCGAAACCGCTGGCAGCGGCTTGCTCCGGCAGGGCGTCTTGTTGGTCTTCGTTGCCCAGCGGGGATTGCGTATCGAAACTCATCGGTCACTTTCAAGCACGACGCAGCCCACGCGCCTGGCCGATCGGCCACGCACGCGGATGCGCCACGGCGCCGCCTGCCCGGTGAGGTCTCGGCAGCGCCAAACAGGTCGCGTAAAGAAGATAACGGGGCGGCCGTCGCGTGCGCCAGGTGGCGAGCGGCGGGGGGATGCCCAGGAAACGTCTGGTAGCGACGGCATCGCCGCCGACCACAACCGTTTCCGAGTGCCGTTCACCGAAGCGGGCCTTCAGGGATGACCCTGAGGTTTGTCGGATATTGGCAGCAGACCGGCTTGAAAGGGTCAGAGGGGATGAGCGAAGACGTGCGCGCCTTTTGGGTGCCTCTCCTATGACAGTCGGGCGTTCCTGAGAAGTGCATTCGCAGCGTCAACTGGTATTTTGCCAGAATTTTCCACTTCGCGCACTGTTCTACCATGGCGGGTTTGCAGCGCAGCACGTTCCGTGATGCGCTTCACGCGCCCGGAGTCGACCCGGCGGGCGCCTGACCACGACAACGACCGAGCGTGTCCCCCACGATGGCGACACCCACCCACCGCGAGACCGCCATGCCCGAGAACAAGACGACCAAACCGATGAGCCACGTGCTGGTGGTGAGCGCCGACCCGGGGTGGCGCGAGGAGGTCGTCGCCGGCATCAACGCGGCCGCCCAGAAGCTGGACAACCCGTTCGACCTGCTGGCCGTGCCCGCCGCCGACCCGGCTGCCGGAGTCGCCGCGGTGCTGGCGGACGGTGACGTCCAGATCGTCGTGATCGACCACGGCGAGCTCGCGCCGGCGGGCAAGGGCGCGGCGCGGCACCAGGACGTGGCCGCGATGGCGCAGGAGATCATCGCGCTGCGTCCCGAGCTGTCGCTGTACGTCACGCTGGAGGACGACGAGAACAAGCTGCTGCTGGAACAGCTCGCCAGCAACGTCGTGCACGGCTACTTCTACCGCGGCGAGCACGACTTCGCGGGCTGGGCGCGCATCCTGGCCGCCGAGATCGCCGAGAAATCCGCCACGCCGTTCTACGACGAGCTGAAGAACTACGTGCGCATGGCCAAGGACAGCTGGCACACGCCGGGCCACGCGGGCGGCGATTCGCTCAAGGGCAGTCCCTGGGTCGGCGATTTCTACGACTTCGCCGGCGAGAACCTGCTGCGCGCCGACCTGTCGGTGTCGGTCGAGATGCTCGATTCGCTGCTGCACCCGACCGGCGTCATCGTGCAGGCGCAGCGCCTGGCCGCGCAGGCCTTCGGCGCGCGCAAGACCTACTTCGCCACGAACGGCACGTCCACTGCCAACAAGGTGATCTTCCAGACGCTGCTGGCGCCGGGCGACAAGATGCTGCTCGATCGCAACTGCCACAAGTCGGTCCACCACGGGGTGATCCTGTCGGGCGCGCAGCCGGTCTACCTCGACTCGTCGGTCAACCGCAAGTACGGCCTGTTCGGCCCGGTGCCGCGCGCCACGGTGCTGGCCGCCATCGAGCAGCATCCGGATGCGCGCGTTCTGATCCTGACCTCGTGCACCTACGACGGCCTGCGCTATGACCTCAAGCCCATCATCGACGCCGCGCATGCCGCCGGCATCAAGGTGATCGTCGACGAGGCCTGGTACGGCCACGCGCGCTTCCACCCCGCGCTGCGCCCCACCGCGCTGGAGAGCGGCGCCGACTACTGCACGCAGAGCACGCACAAGGTGCTGTCGGCCTTCTCGCAGGCCAGCATGATCCACGTCAACGACCCGCTGTTCGACGAGCACCTGTTCCGCGAGAACTTCAACATGCACGCGTCGACCAGCCCGCAGTACAACCTGATCGCGAGCCTGGACGTGGCACGCAAGCAGGCGGTGATGGAAGGCTACCGGCTGCTCGATCGCTCGCTGAAGTACGCGCAGGAGCTGCGCGAGAAGATCAACGCCACCGGCGTGTTCCGCGTGCTGGAACTGGCCGACCTGCTGCCCGAGGAGCTGGCCCACGACGGCATCCGCCTCGATCCCACGAAGATCACGGTGGACATCACGGCCTCGGGCTTCTCGTCCGACGAGCTGCGCGCCGAGCTGTTCGAGCGCTTCAACATCCAGGTCGAGAAGTCGACGCACAACACGCTGACGCTGCTGCTGACGGTGGGCACCACGCGCTCGAAGGTGTCGCGCCTGTTCGACGCGCTGCTGCGGCTGTCCAAGGAGCGCCGCCCCGAGCGCGCGAGCGCGCGCATGCCCGAGCTGCCGCACTTCACGCGCCTGGCCTGCCTGCCGCGCGACGCGTTCTACGAGTACGGCGAGCGCATCCCGCTGCTGGACGAGCAGGGCCAGCCGAACAAGGCGCTCGACGGCCGCGTCTGCTGCGACCAGATCACGCCGTACCCGCCGGGCATCCCGGTGCTGGTGCCGGGCCAGGTGATCACGCCGGAGATCATCGCCTTCCTCACGCGCCTCATGCGCATGCAGAAGTCCATCGAGATGCATGGCCTGGCCACGCACGACGGCGAGCCGTCGCTGCGCGTGCTGGCCCCCGGTGAACTGGAAGCGATGGCGGCGCGCTCGGCGCTGTAGCCCTCAGAAGCTCGAGCCGGGCGTCTTCAGGAACTCGATCTCTTCCGGCGTCGAAGCGCGCCCCAGCACCGCGTTGCGATGCGGGTAGCGGCCGAAGCGGTCGATGATGGCCTTGTGCTGGCGTTCGTAGTCGAGGTTGCCGGCGGGGCAGTCGGCGAAGACCTCCAGCGCCGCCTCGTGGACGGCACGCGACTCGCTGTGCATGTAAGGCATCAGCATGAAGACGCGGCGCCGGGGGTCGAGTGCGCGATGCGCGCCGAGCGCGACCGCTTCCTGCGCCAGGCCGAGCGCGAGCGGATCGGCGGCGAAGGCGCGCGCCGAATCACGATGCAGGTTGCGCGAGAACTGGTCGAGCACGATGATCTCCGCGAGCCGGCCCTCGGCGCTCGCGCGCCAGTTCCACAGTTCGCAGCGCGTGGCCGCCGCATGCAGCGCGCCGAAGCGCTCGGCGATCCGCGCGTCGAACGCGTCGGAGCGGCGCCACCAGTCGGGCTCGGTGGCGGGGTCGAACCAGAAGGCGAGGACGTCGTCGGGAGAAGACATGCGGCCATGATACGGGCCCGCTTCCGGCCTGGGGATGCGCGCGAAAGCGGTACCGCGCCTACACTCCGGGGATTGCTCTGCAGTCAGACCCTTCTCCGATGAACCAACCGCCCGCCCGCCGCAAGCGCTCCCCCAGCACCGCGTCCGCCGCCTCCGGCTCGGGCACGGTGACGCTCGGGATGGTGGCCAAGGCGGCCGGCGTCTCGCCCAGCACGGTGTCGCGCATCCTCAATGGCACGGCCACCGTCAGCCCCGAGAAGCGCGAGGCGATCGACGCGGCGATCCGCACGCTGGGCTTCCGCCCGAATCCGGTCGCGCGCGGCCTGGCGGGCGGGCGCACGCTGAGCGTGGGCGTGCTGACGCAGACCATCAACAGCCCGTTCTACGGCGAGGCGCTGCGCGGCATCGAGGATCGCCTCGAGGTGGCCGGCTACATCCCCATCTTCGTCAGCGGCCACTGGCACGAGGCGGAGGAGCGCAAGGCGATGGAGGCGCTGATGTCGCGCCGCGTCGACGGGTTGATCGTGCTGGCGGGGCGCATGTCCAACGAGGCGCTGCAGGCGTACTCCAACCAGGTGCCGATGGTGGTGGTGGGACGCGAGCTCCACACCGACCGCATCTTCTCGATCGATTTCGACAACTTCACCGGCGGCCTGCTCGCCACGCAGCACCTGATCGAGTGCGGCCACCACCGCATCGCGTTCATCGCGGGCGATCCGCTGCACAAGGACGCGCTCGATCGCGAGGCCGGCTACCGCGCGGCGCTGGAGCGCGCGGGCATCCCGTTCGACCCGGCACTGGTGCTCATGGGCGACTTCACCGAAGCCGGCGGCCTGCTGGCCGTCAACCGCCTGCTGGAGAGCGGCCTGTCCTTCAGCGCGATCTTCGCCGCCAACGACCAGACGGCCATCGGCGCCGCGCTCGGCCTGTACCGCCGCAACGTGCGCGTGCCCGACGACGTCTCGCTGGTGGGCTTCGACGACCTGGCGCCCGCCAAGTTCTCGGTGCCGCCGCTGACGACGATCCGGCAGTCGGTCTACGAGATCGGCTCCGAGGCGGCCGCCGCGATGCTGGCGATGCTCAAGGGCGACGAGCCCGGCGCCGACCTGCCGCCGCCCGAGCTGGTGGCGCGCGAATCGACGCGGCGCGTGCTGCGCTGAGCGGTCCGTCTGCCGCGCATGCGCGGGGCGAGGTCGAGCGAGAGCCCTCTTGCCGGGGTGGATCCTGCGACTGCGCTTCGCTGCGCGCAGGATGACCGGGTGGGCGCTGCGCGGGATGCCGCCTGCCGAATGGCGGTTGCGAACGGCCGTGGCGAGTGACCGGGGCGAACGGAGTGGCGAGTGACCGGGGCGAATGGCCGTGGCAAGTGACTGGGACGAACGGCCGTGGCAAGTGATCGAGGCTAACGGCCGTGGCACGTGGCCGGGGCGAAAGGCCGTGCCAAGCGGCCGGGGCGGATGCCCGTGGCGAGTGGCCGTGGCGAGTGCCCGTGGCCGGCCGCAACGTCGAACGGAGGCAGACCCCCTTGGCCCGTCATCCTGCGCGCAGTCGCAGGATCCACGCCGGCCAAGGCACACCGTCGTGACGTCGTCCGCGCTGCCTCCCTTGGCGCGCAGCCGAATGGGCCACGTCGCTGACGAGTTATCATGAAAGCGCTTGCAGGCGTCGATCTCGCCGCCGGCGTCTGCGCCGCGGCGCATCCTTCCCCCTGCCGCTGCTCATCTTCGGGTTTACGCTGTAACGGCTCGGCAGTGGCTCGTTGAACAATGCTGAAAGCGCTTTCAAACCATTGACCCGAACGCGACGCCCCGTTCCGATAAAAAGACCCCCGAGACAACCCATGCCGACGAAGCCCGCCTCGCGCGACCGCATCCGCACCTGCGCGTCCCCGACCGGCCGTCCGCACTTCCGATGACCTCTTCCGACGATTTCATGCGCGGCGTCCGCACGTTCGCGCCGAGCCGGCGCACCGTGCTGGCCGCGGGCCTGGCCGCCGCGGTCGCGCCGGGCGTGCGCGCGAAGGAGTCGCGCACGCTCACGGTGGCCGCGTTCCCGCTGGTCGACCAGATCGTCAAGGACGCCATCCCGCAGTGGCAGCAGCGCCATCCCGACGTCGCGATCAACGTCGTCATGCGCCAATACGACGATCACCACACCGCGATGACGACAGCGCTCTCGACGGCGGTCTACCTGCCCGACGTGATGGCGCTCGAGGCGTCGTACGTTGGCAAGTTCTCCGACGGCGGCGGGCTGTCCGACCTCCTGCAGCCGCGCTACGGCATCGGCCGCTACCGGGATCGCTTCGTCGCCTACGCGTACGACCAGGCGATCAACCACAAGGGCCAGGTGGTGGCCGCGCCGACCGACATCGGCCCCGGCACCATGCTCTACCGCAAGGACCTGCTCGATCGCGCCGGCCTGCGCGACGCCGACCTGCAACCGTCGTGGGACGCCTACGTCGATTGCGGCATCAAGATCAAGAAGGCCACCGGCGCGAACCTGATCGGCAACGTCAAGACGCTCAAGGACCTGATGATCCGCAGCGGCCTGCGCAAGGGGCAGGGCATCTACTTCGACGCCGACTCCAACGTGCTGGTCGACTCGCCGCGGTTCCAGCGCGCCTTCGAGCTGGCGCTGCGCGTGCGGCGCAACCAGCTCGAAGGCCGGCTCGAGACCTGGAGCAACGAGTGGGCCGAGGCATTTCGCCGCGGCGTCACCGCCACCGAGCTGGGCGGCTCGTGGATGGTGGGCCAGCTCGCCAACTGGGTGGCGCCGAAGACCGCCGGCCTCTGGCGCGCGGCGCAGCTGCCCGAGACGACCTGGGTGTCCTACGGCGGCACCTACTACGCGATCCCACGCGATTCCGACCCCGAGAAGAAGGCGCTGGCCTGGGAGCTGATCGAGATGATGACGCTCGATCCCTCGCGCCAGCTCGCCGCGCTCAAGACGCAGGACGCGTTTCCCGCGCTGCTGGCCGCGCAGGACGCGCCGATGATCGACGAGCCGCAGCCGTTCCTCGGCGGCCAGCGCGCGCGCGTGCTCTGGCGCGAGGCCGCGCGCCACATCACCGCGACCGCCGTCCACAAGCAGGCCAAGTTCGCGGAGGACGCCGTCAACGCGGAACTCGACAGCGTGCTCGACGACGGCAAGGACATCAAGCAGGCGCTGGGCGACGCGGCCAGGCTGCTCGAACTGCGGGCGCGTCGCTGAGAACATGACGACCCCCACGCTCATTCCATTCGCTGCCCCCCACGAGGGCGGTCAGCGCCTTCGGGCGGCCGGGCGGCGCTGAGAACATGACGACCCCCACGCTCATTCCATTCGCTGCCCCCCACGGGGGCGGTCAGCGCCTTCGGGCGGCCGGGCGGCGCTGAGAACATGACGACCCCCACGCTCATTCCATTCGCTGCCCCCCACGGGGGCGGTCAGCGCCTTCGGGCGGCCGGGCGGCGCTGACATGAAGCTGCCCCCGTTCCTGCGCCTGTCGCCCAAGTGGGCGCCGTACGTGTTCATCAGCCCGTTCCTGCTGCTGTTCGCCGTGTTCGGCATCTTCCCGCTGTGCTTCTCGCTGTACCTCGCCTTCCAGTCGTGGGAGCCCACCGGCGGCCTGAAGGCGATGGAATACGTCGGCCTGGCCAACTTCACGTTCGCGCTCAAGGACGCCTGGTTCTGGAAGGCCTTGAGGAACACGCTGTGGCTGGCGGTCGCCTCGGGCGTCCCGCAGCACCTGGTCGCCCTGCCGCTGGCCGCGTTCATCCATACGTCGTTCAAGCGCCTGCGCGACGGCGTGATCGCCGTGTACTTCCTGCCCTACATCACGTCGACGGTCGCCATCGCGATCATGTTCAACGCGTTGTTCTCGCAGGACTACGGGATGATCAACGCGGCGCTGGCCCAGGTCTTCGGGATGGAGCACATCGACTGGCTGCACGACGTCGCGCACGTCAAGCCCGCGATCGCGTTCATCGTGTTCTGGCGCTACGTCGGCTTCAACACGGTGCTGTACCTGGCCGCGATGCAGACCATCCCGGGCGAGCTGTACGAGGCCGCCACGCTGGACGGCGCCAGCCGCTGGCGCCAGTTCTTCCACATCACGCTGCCCAGCATCAAGCCGATGATCTTCTTCGGCGTGACGCTGAGCGTGATCGGCGGCCTGCAGCTGTTCGAGGAGCCGTTCATCCTGACCGGCGGCAAGGGCGGCCTGCAGCAGTCCGCGATGACGTCGGCGGTGTACCTGTTCCGCGAGGCCTTCGACTTCAACGACTTCGGCGGCGCGAGCGCGATGTCCTGGCTGCTGTTCGTGGTCGTGGCGCTGCTCACGTGGCTCACCAACCTGGCGTTCCGCACGCGAAGGGGCAAGCAATGACTGCGGCCGTCACCACCGCCCCGGCCATCGGCAACGACGGCGCGGCCGCGCGCGCGTCGCGCTGGACCGCCTACCTGATCGTGGCCGTCGGCGCGCTGTTCATGCTGGCGCCGTTCTGGTTCATGTTCGTGTTCGCGACGCATTCGCGCAGCGAGATCTTCAACCTGCCGCCGCCGCTGTGGTTCGGCGACGACCTGCTGACCAACTTCAGGCTGCTGACCGAACGCCTGCCGTTCTGGCGCAACCTGGGCTGGAGCGTCTACGTGGCGCTGATGGCCACCGTGCTGACGCTGCTGTTCTGCTCGATGGCCGGCTACGCGTTCGCGCTGATGGAGTTCCGCTTCAAGAAGCCGCTGTTCGGCCTGGTGATGGCCACCATGCTGCTGCCGCAGTTCATGAACATGATCCCGATGTTCATGATCATGGACGCCCTCGGCTGGATCGACCAGCAGCGCGCGCTGTACGTGCCCGGCGCGGCGAGCGCCTTCGGCATCTTCCTGATGCGCCAGTTCGCGACGTCGGCCGTGCCGAGGGAACTGGTGGAGGCGGCGCGCATGGACGGCTGCGGCGAGTTCTCCATCTACTGGCGCATCGTGCTGCCGCTGCTCAAGCCGGCGCTGGGAACGCTCGCGCTGATCACGTTCATCCAGTCCTGGAACAACTTCATCAACCCGCTGATCGTGATGCGCAGCCTGCCCAACTACACGCTGCCGCTCGCGCTGCGCAGCCTGCAGTCGACGATGAACACCGAGTGGGGCGCGCTGATGTGCGGCTCGGCCATCGCCACGATCCCGCTCATCGTCCTGTTCGCGATCACGTCGCGCCAACTCATCGCCGGATTGACCGCCGGCGCCGTGAAGTAGTCATGCCCAACGACATCAACGATCTTGCAAGCCGGTTCCCGCGTGATTTCGCGTGGGGCGTGGCCACCAGCGCCTTCCAGATCGAGGGCGCGGCCTTCGAGGACGGCAAGGGCGAGTCGATCTGGGATCGCTTCTGCCGCGTGCCCGGCGTGATCGCCGATGCGAGCAACGGCGACGTCGCCTGCGACCACTACCACCGGCTCGAGCAGGATCTCGACCTCGTCGCCAGCCTGGGCGTGGACCTGTACCGCTTCTCGATCTCCTGGCCGCGGGTGCAGCCGGCGGGCGAGGGCGCGTGGAACGAGAAGGGCCTGGCGTTCTACGACCGCCTCGTCGACGGGCTGCTCCGGCGCGGGCTGGCGCCGCACGTCACGCTCAACCACTGGGACCTGCCGCAGGCGCTGCAGGACAAGGGCGGCTGGGCGTCGCGCGACACCGTGCATCGCTTCGTCGACTACGCGCTCGGCATCCAGCGCCGGCTGGGCGACCGCCTGGCCGCGATCACCACGCACAACGAGCCCTGGGTGGTGGCCTGGCTGGGCCACAAGGAAGGCACCTTCGCGCCGGGCATCCGGTCGCGCCAGGCCGCCAACCAGGTCGCGCACCACCTGCTGGTCAGCCACGGCCTGGCGCTGCGCGCGCTGCGTGCCGAGGGCGCCGTGGCAAAGCTGGGCATCGTGCTGAACATGGCCCACACGATGCCGCTGACCGACTCGCCCGAGGACGCCGCCGTCGCGAAGCTGGACGACGCGCTCGGCCGCCGCTGGTACGCCGACCCGCTGTTCAAGGGCCGGTACCCGGCCGAGGCGCTCGCCGAGTTCGGCGACGACGCGCCGCAGGTGCAGCCGGGCGACATGGACGTCATCGCCACGCCGCTGGATTTCCTCGGCATCAACTACTACTCGCGCCACCTCTCCAGCGCCAGGGGCCCGCTCGCGCCCGAGGACAAGCCTTATCCGAAGACGGACATGGGCTGGGAGATCTACCCCGACGGCCTGCGCGAACTGCTGCTGACGATGCATCGCGACTACGCGCTGCCGGCCACCTACATCACCGAGAACGGCGGCGCGTTCCCCGACCCGCTCGGCGCGGATGGCAAGGTGCACGACGCGGACCGCACCGGCTACCTCGCCACCCACATCCGCGCGGTGGGCGAGGCGCTGGCGCAGGGCGTGCCGATGGCCGGCTACATGGTCTGGAGCCTGATGGACAACTTCGAGTGGGCCAGCGGCTATGCCAAGCGCTTCGGCATCGTGCATGTCGACTACGAGACGCTCGAGCGCACGCCCAAGGACAGCGCGCTCTGGTTCCGCGACCTGGTCGCCGAGTGCCGCGCGCGGCGCGAGACGGGAGCCTGAGCATGGGACGCGTGAGCCTGCGCCAGGTGCGCAAGTCGTTCGGCACGGTCGACGTCATCAAGGACATCGACCTCGAGGTCGACGACGGCGAGTTCCTGGTCTTCGTCGGGCCCTCGGGCTGCGGCAAGTCGACGATGCTGCGCATGATCGCCGGACTGGAGGCCATCGACGGCGGCGACCTGTTCATCGATGGCCAGCGCGCCAACGACATCCGCCCGGCCGATCGCGGCGCCGCGATGGTGTTCCAGAGCTACGCGCTGTACCCGCACATGACGGTGGCCGAGAACATGGGCTTCGCGCTGAAGATGGCCGGCGTCGGCCGCAAGGAGCGCGACGAGCAGGTGCGCCGCGCCGCCGACGTGCTGCGCATCGGCGACCTGCTCGGGCGCATGCCCAAGGAGCTGTCGGGCGGCCAGCGCCAGCGCGTGGCCATCGGCCGGGCCATCGTGCGCAAGCCGCGCGTGTTCCTGTTCGACGAGCCGTTGTCCAACCTCGACGCGGCGCTGCGCGTGAACATGCGCATCGAGCTCTCGCGCCTGCACCGCGAGCTGGGCACGACGATGATCTACGTCACGCACGACCAGGTCGAGGCCATGACGATGGGCACGCGCATCGCGGTCTTCAACCAGGGGCGCATCGAGCAGCTCGGCGCCCCGCTGTCGCTGTACAACCAGCCGGCCAACGAGTTCGTCGCCGGCTTCCTCGGCGCGCCGCGCATCAACCTCGTCGACCTCCCCGGCCACGACGCCACGCCGGTGCACCGCGCGCTGTGGGGCCTGCTGCTGCCCGCCGCGCCCGCCGCCGCGCGCCGCGCGGGCGTGCGCGCCGAGCACCTGCGCGTGACACTGCTGGGCTCCGGCGTGCCGGCCACCGTCGTGATGGCCGAACACCTGGGCGACGTGTCGGTGCTGCACCTGCGGGTGGACGGCATCGCCGAACTGCTGCACGCCAAGGTGGACGGCAGCCACGCGGGCCTGGCGGCGGGCGCCAGCGTCGGCCTTCAGCCCGCCGCGGAATCGGTGCTGGCGTTCGACGACGCCGGCCGGCGCGTGGCATGATCCCGCACGGCCGCCCGACGGGCGAACCGACGGCAGCGCGCAGCGCGGAGGTTGCCTGATGCGGCCCGCGAACTCCGGCCGCGCCTGGCTGCTGGCCTGGCTGGCGGGCGTGTCCACGTTCGCGCCGGCCGCCGACGCGCCGCCGCCGCCCGAGACGCTCAAGCCGCCGGCCGGCTGGACGCTGGCCTGGAGCGACGAGTTCGACGTCGACGGCCTGCCCGACCCGAGGAAGTGGGCCAACGACACGTATTTCAACAAGCGCGGCTGGTTCAACCACGAGCAGCAGTACTACGCCGGCCCGCGCGCCGAGAACGCCGTCGTGCACGGCGGCCGGCTGCTGATCACCGCGCGCAGGGAGACGCCGTCGGCGCAGCCCGACTGGGGCGGCCAGAAGTACACCTCGGCGCGCCTGTTCACGCGCGGGCTGGCGCAATGGACGTACGGCTTCTTCGAGATCCGCGCCAGGCTGCCCTGCGGCCTGGGCACTTGGCCCGCGATCTGGATGCTGGGCAGCCACGGCGACTGGCCGGCCAACGGCGAGCTGGACATCATGGAACACATCGGCCGCAACCCGGGCCGCGTGATGAGCACCGTGCACACGCCGGCCGGCAGCGGCGCGCACGGCGTCGGCGCCACGGTGACGGTGCCCGACGCCTGCGGCGCGTTCCATCGCTACCAGATGCTGTGGACCGACCGCGACATCACCTTCGGCATCGACGGCGTCAACAGCCTCACGTACCCGCGGCTGGACGTCGGGGCCGCCGGCGCGGAGCGCGCCTGGCCGTTCGACAAGCCGCAATTCCTGCTGCTGAACATCGCGATCGGCGGTGACCTCGGCGGCCCCGTCGACGACGCCATCTTCCCGGCGACGATGGAAGTGGACTACGTGCGGGTCTGGCAACCGCCGAAGCCGTAGGGCGGGTCGTTCGACCCGCCGTTCGTGCGCCGTGACGCCGCCGATTTGCGCCATGACGCCGCCCGATCGTCAGGGCGGCAGCCGATACACCGGCTTGCCGGGCGGCATCGTCGTGCCGACGATCAGCTGCGGGATCACGGCCTCCACGTCGTCGATGAGCCGCACCATGCGCTCCAGCTCGGCGGCCTGCTCGGGAGTCGAGACGCAGCCCTTGAGCCACACCCAGCGCCGCTGGCCCTCGACCCAGATCGACGTGTTCCCGTAGACGCCCGCGGCGCCGATGGCCTTGACCACGCGCGGCACGATCTCCTTGTCGTACAGGTAGGCGTTGGGCAGCCGGCAGCGGCCCGAGCGGAAGCAGCTGGTGCCGCGCTCGGCGCGCCAGTGCGTCTCGTGCTGCATCTCGGCCTCGGTCAGCAGCGGGGCGTCCGGCACCGGACAGCCGGGCAGTCCCTGCGTGGCGGCAATGAACGGGTCGTCGAACCAGTTGCGGCGTTCGGCCGCCGCGGAGGCCGCGGATGCCGCCGGGGCGGCCTGGGCCTGGGCGGCCGCAGCGGCCAGCTGCAGGGCCAGGAAAAGGGCGGCACGGGGGTGGGCGGACGCGCGCATGGCGCGATGGTAGTGGCGCGCCGCGCCGCCGAAAAGGGCTGCTCGGCCGATGTCAGCAGGAATGTCCGCAAACGGCTCTAATGGCGGCCTTCCCGTCCAACCCGATTCCGGAGACCGTCATGTCCCTGTCCATGTACACCGCCACGGTGCCGCCGCTGCGCGCCATGCTGAAGAACCTGTCCGCCGTGATGGCCAAGGCCGAGGCGCACTGCGAGGCCAGGAAGATCGACCCGAACGCGTTCCTCGCGTCGCGCCTGTACCCGGACATGCTGCCGTTCACGGCGCAGGTCCAGATCGCGTCCGACAACGTCAAGGGCGCCGCCGGCCGCCTGTCCGGCGCCGAGATCCCGAAGTTCGAGGACAACGAGAAGACCTTCGCCGAACTGCAGGCGCGCATCGACAAGACGATCGCCTTCCTCGACACGCTCACCGAAGCGCAGTTCGACGGCGCCGCCGAGCGCGACATCGTCCTGCAGCTGCGCGATCGCAAGCTCGAGTTCAAGGGGGCCGACTACCTGCTCAAGTGGGCCAACCCCAACATCTACTTCCACATCACGACGGCCTACGCGCTCTTGCGGCACGGCGGCGTCGAGATCGGCAAGAAGGACTACCTCAGCGGCGGCGCCGCGAAGTAGGCACTTCGCCGGCAGCCGGCAGGCTGGGGCCCGATCGGGCCCTCGACGCATCCGGCGTGCCCGGCAATGGCCGGATCTGGCCCGCATCCCACGTTCGAATCCGCCCATCGGGCGGTCCGCGCCTGTACAACCATTGGCATGTCGGGGCTTCGCCCCGGGTTGTACAAAGCGACGACCGGCCCGTGCAGGACGGCCGCCGCGAACCGCAGGAAGACGAGCATGAGGCAGTTCATCCGGCACCCGCTCGACGTCCCGGTCGAGATCCGGCGGGATCGGTGCGGTCCCGCCGCTGCGTTCCAGACCCAGGACATCAGCCTGGGCGGCCTGGCCGTGAACTCCGACGAGCCGGTGGCGCCCGGATCGCTGATCGAGGTACGCATCGCCTACGTCGAGCCGGCGTTCGAGGCGCGGGCGCGCGTCGCCTGGTGCCGGCCGCGCCGCGACGGCGCGGGCTACGAGGTGGGCGTGAGCTTCCTCGACGCGGAGGACGTGTTTCGCGCCCGCATGGTGGCGCAGGTCTGCTACATCGAGGACTACCGCCGCTCGATCGCCCGCGCGGAAGGGCGCGAGCTCAGCGCCGAGGAAGCCGCCGGCGAGTGGATCGCCAAGTACGCGCACAAGTTTCCCGGCGCCAGCGGCGGGCTGCAGTAGTAGTCAGCCCGTCCGTCCGGCCCGACAATTGCTGCAGGCGTCCTGTTGAGCCCGGCTGCGCGACGCGTCCGTCGCGAGCCGGCGGACGTCCAAGGAGCAGCACATGAAATGGGAAGGCGATCGCCAGAGCGACAACGTCGAGGACCTGCGCGACCAGGGCGGAGGCGGGGGCGGGTCCGGTTTCGGCGGCTTCGGCATGCGCCACATCGGCATCGGCACCATCGTCATCGCACTGATCGGCGGCTGGATCTTCGGCATCAATCCGCTGACCATCCTCGGGCTGCTGAGCGGCGGCGGGGCGCCGGTCCAACAGACGTCGCCGCAGCAGGTGCCCGGCCAGCGCGCGGCCCACACACCGCAGGACGACCGCATGAAGCAGTTCGTCGCCACCGTGCTGGCCGACACCGAGGACGTCTGGACGCAGGTGTTCAAGGAGCGCGGCGGAACCTATCGCGATCCGAAGCTGGTGCTGTTCCGCGACGCCACGCCCACCGCGTGCGGGCGCGGCGAGTCGGCCACCGGGCCGTTCTACTGCCCCAGCGACGAGAAGGTCTACATCGACCTGAGCTTCTACGACCTGCTGCGCACCAAGCTCGGCGCGCCGGGCGACTTCGCGCAGGCCTACGTGATCGCGCACGAGGTGGGCCACCACGTGCAGAAGCTGCTGGGCATCTCGGACAAGGTCGACGCCGCGCGTCGCCGTTCGGACGAGGCGCGCTCCAACGCGCTGTCGGTGCGGCTGGAACTGCAGGCCGACTGCTTCGCCGGCCTCTGGGCCAACCGCGCGCAGGCCACCAAGCAGATCATCGAGGCCGGCGACATCGACGAGGCGCTGAACGCCGCGACGCAGATCGGCGACGACACGCTGCAGCGCAAGGCCAGCGGCACGGTGCAGCCCGAGACCTTCACGCACGGCACCAGCGCGCAGCGGGTGCACTGGTTCAAGCAGGGCTTCGAGACGGGCCAGATCGAGCAGTGCGACACCTTCAAGCCCGGCTCGCCCTGATTCAACCCTCGGGCGGCTCGGCCATCCGGCAGCAGTTGCGGCCGCCCGACTTGGCGCGGTACAGCGCGTCGTCGGAGCGCTTGAGCCAGCTGGCACCGGACTCGCCGGCGCCCAGCCGTGCGATGCCGATGCTCAGCGTCACCGGCACGGGGCACTCGTGGCGGTCGGCCACCTGCAGCGTCTCCACCCGTGCGCGCAGGCGCTCCGCGAGCTCGGCAGGGTCGGCCTCGCGGGTGTCGGGCAGCACGATCAGGAACTCCTCGCCGCCCCAGCGGGCCACCGCGTCCGAGTCGCGCGTGCTCGCGCGCAACGCGTTCGCCACGGCCACCAGCACCTGGTCGCCCATGGCATGGCCCCATCCGTCGTTGATGTTCTTGAAGTGGTCGAGGTCGCACAGCATCAGCACGGGCGAGCGCTCGAGCCGCGCCTCGCGCGCCAGTTGTTCCAGCAGTTCGAGCGTCTGTCGCCGGTTGGCCAGGCCGGTGAGCGGGTCGGTGGCGGCCAGCCGGTTCAGCCGCGACGCCTGCTCGCCCTGCACGGACACGACGTGCTTGAGCCAGGCCAGGCCCGACAGGCACGACACCAGGACGGCGTGCGAGATCAGCGTGTTGATCATCAGCGACCGGTCCTGCGCCGCGTAGGGCGTGCCGGCGCTGCTGCGCAGGATCGCGCAACAGGCGAAGAACGCCAGCATCGCGGCGGCCGCGATGAACGCGTGGCGCGACTGCAGCATGAAGAAGGCCATCGCGTAGCACAGCGGCAGCCAGTTCCACAGGGTGAGCGCGTTGTAGTTGTCGAGTAGCGGACCGGACTCGTGGGTCTGCCCCCACAGGTCGATCATCAGCACGGCGCAGATGGTGAGGAAGCCCGCCCAGCGCACCCAGGGCAGCACGGCGGGGAAGCGCCACAGCGCGAAGAACCCGATGCTGAACACCAGCACCATGGCCGGATAGCCGAAGCGGTTGAACGGCTCGAGCGTGCCGTCGACGGCCTCCATGTGCCAGATCGCCAGCACCGACAGCACGCCCGTGCCGCACAGGAGCAGCACGACGCGACGCATCAGCCGGTCGATATGCTGGGTGGCGCTGTAGACGATGTCGCTGTTCTGGACCATGGCCCTTCAGGTCTGGCTGGCGCTCGGAGCCCTCGTCCCGGCGGCCGGATTCTTGCGTTCCGCCCCATTCTGCGCGCGTCGCCGGCGCGCTGGAGCTCTCGAATGATGGGGGCGGTCCGGCGGCGCGCGCCGCCGGACCCGCGTCGTGCTGCCCAATGCGTCACGCGGGCACCGGTTTTCGCGTAGCCTTGCGGGTTGCGCCCCGCATCCGCGCGGACGCCAGACTCAGGAGCCCCGGTTTGCTCGGTTACTTCGAAAGACTCGTCGATCCCTGGCCGGACGTCGAGCCGCCGCCGCCGCCCAAAGGCGTCTTCCCCTTCATCTGGGCCTGCTCCGCCGGCGTGCGCCGCTTCGTGCTGGGCATGACGCTGCTGACGGCCATCATCGGCGCGTTCGAGGCGCTGCTGTTCGCGATGCTGGGCCACGTGGTCGACTGGCTGGCGCATGTCGAGCCCGCGAAGCTGTGGACGCAGGAGGGCGGCACGCTGGTCGCGCTGGCCGTGATCCTGGCGCTGAGCCCGCTGCTGGTGGCGGTGCAGGCCTCGTTGAAGTACCAGACGCTGTTCGGCAACTTCCCGATGCGGCTGCGCTGGAACTTCCACCGCATGATGCTCGCGCAGAGCATGAGCTTCTACCAGGACGAGTTCGCGGGCCGCGTCGCCGCCAAGGTGATGCAGACGGCGCTCGGCGTGCGCGACGTCGTCACCACGATGACCGACATCCTCGTCTTCGTCATCATCTACTTCGTCACGATGATCGCCGTGGTCGGCAGCTTCGACCTGTGGCTGCTGGGACCCTTCGTCGGCTGGTTGATCCTGTACGGCATCGCGCTGCGCTACTTCGTGCCGCGCCTGGGCAAGGTCGGCGCGCTGCAGGCCGACGCGCGCGCCGTCATGACGGGCCGCATCACCGACGCGTACACCAACATCTCGACGGTCAAGCTGTTCTCGCACGCCCGCCGCGAGGCGAGCTACGCACGCCAGGCGATGCACGAATTCATCGTCACCGCGTACCAGCAAGGCCGCTACATCACCGGCATCGAGATCGTGAACCACGTGCTGAGCATGGGTCTCATCGCGAGCACCGCCGGCGTGACGCTGTGGCTGTGGACGCGCGGCCAGGTCGGCGCCGGGGCGGTGGCGGCGGCCACCGCGATGGCGCTGCGCCTGAACGGCATCTCGCACTGGATCATGTGGGAGTTGGCCTCGCTGTTCGAGAACATCGGCACCGTCACCGACGGCATGAACACGCTGTCGCGGCCGCACGCCATCGTCGACGCGCCGGGCGCGCCCGAGCTCGTGGTGCCGCGCGGCGAGGTGAAGTTCGAGGACGTCGGCTTCGCGTACGGCGGCAAGCGCCAGGTCATCGACCGCTTCTCGCTGACCATCGAGCCGGGCGAGAAGATCGGCCTGGTCGGGCGCTCCGGCGCGGGCAAGTCGACGCTGGTCAACCTGCTGCTGCGCTTCTACGACGTCGAGTCGGGCCGGCTGCTGATCGACGGCCAGGACGTCTCCAAGGTCACGCAGAACAGCCTGCGTGCCCACGTCGGCATGGTGACGCAGGACACCTCGCTGCTGCACCGCTCGGTGCGCGACAACATCCTGTACGGCCGCCCCGACGCCACCGATGCCGAGATGATCGCCGCCGCCGAGCGCGCCGAGGCCGGCGAGTTCATCCAGTCGCTGGCCGACGCCAAGGGGCGCAAGGGCTACGACGCGCACGTCGGCGAGCGCGGCGTCAAGCTCTCGGGCGGCCAACGCCAGCGCATCGCGATCGCGCGCGTCATGCTCAAGGACGCGCCCATCCTGCTGCTCGACGAGGCCACCAGCGCCCTCGACTCCGAGGTCGAGGCCGCGATCCAGGCCAGCCTGTACGACCTGATGGAGGGCAAGACGGTGATCGCGATCGCGCACCGGCTGTCCACCATCGCCGCGATGGACCGGCTGATCGTGCTCGACAAGGGCCGCATCGTGGAGGAGGGCGACCACCGCTCGCTGCTGGCGCGCGGCGGCCTCTATGCGCGGCTGTGGGCGCACCAGAGCGGCGGCTTCCTCGGCGAGGAAACCGACCCCGAGGCGCCGCCGGAGCGCGCCGACGCGCTCGTCACCGAGGAGGACGACGCGGAGTGATCAGGCGGCCGCCTCGGCCACCAGCTCGCACGCCTCGATGGCGTCGAGCAGCTCGCCGAGCCACACGCGGCTGTGCTCGCGCGACCGTTCGGCGGCGGCCAGCAAGGCCTGCAGCGGCGCCAGCAGTTCGGGGCGCGGCATCTCCTGCACCGCCTCGAGCTCGTAGCCGCGGCAGTCGCCGTCGGCCAGCCGTTCCTTGAGAAGATCGATGACGCGTGCGTCGCCCCGGCGCGCCAGGCCCACCACGGCTTCGCCGCGGACGTCGCGGTCGGGGTCGTGCGCGTTGGCCCACAGCAGCGAGCGGATCGCGTCGTCGTCGGTGTCGCGCAGCGCGCCGATGCCGAAGGTCGCCCAGTCGCGCACGTCGTCGTCGCGGTCGCGCGCCAGCCGCATCAGCGCGGCCGTGGCGTCGGGCTCGGCGTAGCTGCCCAGGGCGCGCGCCAGCGCGAACCGGATGCGCGCGTCGGGATGGTCGGCCAGGCCCAGCAGCACGGGCAGCGCCGCGGCGGCCGGACGGTGCGCCAGCCCGAGGATCGCGGCCTGCAGCACGCGCGGGTTGGCGTCGGCCAGGCCGGCGACGAGCAGGGCCTCGGTCTGCGCGGGCGCGAACGCCTCGGCCGCGTGGCGGCCTGCCCGGCCCGGCGCGTGCAATCGCGCTGCGATGTCCATGGCCAGCGCGCGCCGATGCGCGTTGGCACTGCGCGCGAGCAAGCGGAGCTGGCCCAGCGTGCCTGCGGACCCGCGGCGCTGCAGCAGCGACAGCGCGTTCCATGCCGCGCGCGGCGCGCCGTTCGACAGGGCGCGACGGATCAGCCGCTGCGTCGACCAGCGTCGGATGCGAGGTGCGGAGTTGCGTGCCATGCCGCGACTCTAGGCGGCGAACGTGTCAGTCTCGCGGCAGCGCGCCGCGCCGGCAAGGACGTCGCGGCGCGCTGCCGGGCCCTTCAATCGTGCGGCGGCACGCCGCGCAGCCGGGCGGCGGCCAGCGCGGCGGCGGCCAGCAGCAGCATGGCCGAGACGCAGGTGATGCGCAGGCCGCTCGCCACGTGGCCGGCGTCGCCGTGCGCCAGCGCGCCGAAGGCCGCCACGCCGATCGCGCCGGCCGCCTGGCGCGCGGTGTTGAGGATGGCGGCGGCCAGCGACGAGCGCGCCTTCTCGACCGACGACAGCACCGTTGTCGTCATCGCGGGGACCGCCAGTCCCATGCCGGTCGGGATCAGCAGGAAACCGGCGAGCATGGGCACGAGGCTGTCCAGCGTCGACGCCCAGGCGAGGACGCCGAAGCCGGCCAGATCGATCAGGGCGCCGGCGATCATCGGCCGGCGCGTGCCGAAGCGCCCGATCACGCGGCCGCTCGCCACGTTGGACAGGAAGAAGCCGGCCGTCAGCGGCAGGAACGCGAGGCCCGCCTGCATCGGCGTGTAGTGGCGCGCGCCCTGCAGGAACAACGCGATGACGAAGATCGCGCCGTAGTACGTGGCGTTGACCACCGCGCCGAAGAACACGGCGTTGCGGAAGTCGCGCCCCGCGAACAGGTCGGGCGCGATCACCGGCGCGGCGGCCCGGCGCTCGACGAGCGCGAGCGCGACGGCCAGCGCGATCGTCGCGCCGGCGCCCGCCCCCACGAGCGCATCGCCGAAGCCGCGCGTGCGCGACTCGATCAGCGTGGCGATCAGCGTCGCGAGCAGCAGCGTGGCCAGCACCTGGCCGGCCACGTCCAGCGGCTGGCGCGTGCGGGCGACCGGCGTCTCGTCCAGGCGGCGCACCAGCCAGAGCCCGGCGGCACACAGCGGCACGTTGACCCAGAAGATCGCCGGCCAGCCGATCGCCGCCACCAGCGCGCCGCCCAGCACCGGCCCCGCCGCGATCGACACCGCACCCGCGGCCGTCCACCAGCCGACGCCGCGCGCCCGCGCCTTCGCGTCGTGCGCGAACGCATGGTTCAGCAGCGCCAGCGAGTTGGGCAGCATGATGGCCGCACCGAGGCCCTGCAAGGCGCGCGCCGCGTCGAGCCAGCCCGCGGCCGGCGACAGGGCGCAGCCGATCGAGGCCAGCGCGAAGATCGCCATGCCCCATTGGTAGGCGTGGCGCGCGCCGAGACGATCGCCGAGCGCGCCGGCCGACAGCATGAACGCCGCGAACGCGACGGCATAGGCGTCCACCACCCACTGCAGGCCCGCGATGCTGGCGCCGAGCGCGCGGCCCATGGCGGGCAGGGCGACGTTGACGATGGTGACGTCGAGCTGGCCGACCACGAACGCCATGGAGGTCGCCAGGACGACAAGAGGAAAGGACGGGTCGTGCGCGGGCTCGGCGGTCATGGGGCCATGCTATCGGCGAGCCGCGGTCGACGCTTCGGCCAGGGACGAACCGTCGGCTCGGGTGGACTCGCGTTTGCGAATGTCAACAGCTGCTGACAAAATGGGCGGATCCGACGCCGACCGTGATCGCCCCGATGCCTGCCGCCCCGAACAAGACTGCCCGACCCGCAGCCGTGCCCGCGACCCGCGCGGCGACGCCCAAGCCCGCCCGCAATGCCGGCGATACCCGGGCCCGCATCCTGGCCGCGGCGCGCGTGCGCTTCTCGCGCGATGCCTACGAGAACGTGGGCACGCGCGACATCGCCGCCGACGCCGGCGTCGACGCCGCGCTCGTCAACCGCTACTTCGGCAGCAAGGAGAAGCTGTTCGACGAGGCGATCGAGGACGCGTTCGCGATCAAGGATCACTTCGACGCGGTGGACATGAGCCGCTTCGGGGAGACCATCACCGCGATGGTCATCGACGGCAGCGCAGAGCGGCGGGCCGCCGGCTTCGACGCGCTGGGCATCCTGCTGCGCTCGTCGGGCAGCCCGGCGACGCACGTGCGCGTGTCCGACCGCTTCCACGCCGACTTCGTGCTGCCGCTCGCGCGCCTGCTGCGCGGGCGGGACGCCGAGCTGCGCGCCGCGCTGATCGCCTCGCACCTGCTCGGCCTGGCGACGATGCGGCACGCGCTCGCGTCGCCGCTGCTGCTGGCCGACGCGGCGCGGCGCAAGACCATCGCCAGCGTCGGCGCGGCGATCCAGGATTGCGTGGACGGCTAGGCGCCTAGAGCCTTTCCAGCCCGACGAGGGCCGCGTGCTGCAGCAGCATGATGGTCTTGCCGTCCTGGATCTCGCCGCTGGCGATCATCGCCATCGCGTCGGCCAGCCGCAGTTCCAGCACCTCGATGTCCTCGCCCTCGTGCACGTCGCCGCCGCCGCCTGTGCGGCGGTCGGCATCGTCGACGGCAGCCACGAAGAAGTGCAGCTTCTCGGTGATCGAGCCGGGGCTCATGTAGGCCTCGAACACCTTGCGCGGGGACTGCACGTCGTAGCCCGTCTCCTCGATGGCCTCGCGCCGCATCGCCGCCACCGGGTCGTTGCCGTCCAGCTGCCCGGCGCAGGCCTCGACCAGCAGGCCGTCGGGCAGGCCGTTGACGTAGCAGGGGAAGCGGAACTGGCGGATCAGGATCACCGTGCCGCGCGCGGCGTTGAACAGCAGCAGCGCGACGCCGTTGCCGCGGTCGTAGGTCTCGCGGCTGACCACCTGCAGCCGGCCGTCGCGGCGGCGGTGCTCGAAGGTGGTCTTGCGCAGCAGGTACCAGTCGTGCGCGAGCACGCGTTCCTCGAGGATGCGGATCTCGTCGTTGCCGACGTAGGGGCTGGGATCGACGTTCGGTGAAGGCATGGCAGAATCGGGTAGTTTCGTGCAGTATCGTGCAAACACGCGAACGTCGCAAATCCCTCATGCTCACCACCCGTCGCAAGAAGATCCTGCTCGACCGCCTCGCCGCCGAGGGCCAGCTCGTCGCGAAGACGCTCGCGCTGGAGTTCGCCACCTCCGAGGACACCATCCGGCGCGACCTGCGCGAGCTCGCGGCCGAAGGCAAGCTGCAGCGCGTGCACGGCGGTGCGCTGCCGGCCTCGGCGGCGATGGGCGACCTGGCCGTGCGCGAGCAGGTGTCCACCGCGGACAAGGTGGCGCTGGGGCGCTTCGGCGCGTCGCTGGTGCAAGCGGGCCAGGTCGTGATCCTCGACGGCGGCACCACGGCGCTGCAGGTGGCGCGCCACCTGGCGCCCGGGCTGCGCGCGACGGTCGTCACGCACAGCCCCACGGTCGCCATCGAGCTGGCGGCGCACCCGCTGGTCGATGTCCGCATGCTGGGCGGGCGGCTGTTCCGCCATTCGATGGTCAACGTCGGCGCCGACGTCATCGCCGCCGCGGCCCGGCTGCGCGCCGACCTGTTCTTCCTCGGCGTCACCGGCGTGCACCCCGACGCGGGGCTCAGCACCGGGGACGCCGAGGAAGCGGCGGTCAAGCGCGCGCTGATGGAGCGCGCGGCCGAGACGGTGGTGCTGGCATCGCCCGAGAAGCTGATGGCCGCGTCGCCGTTCGTCGTCGCGCCGCTTGCCGACGCGAGCCTCGTCGCCGTCGCGCGCGCGACGCCCGAGCGCGTGACGCGCGCGCTGCGCGCGGGCGGGGTGCGCGTGCGCAGGGCGTGACAAGCGCCGCCTACACTGCGCGCCATGACCACCGACGACGCCACGTCCGCCGACGATCGCCGCATGGCGCGCTACTACGCCGAGCGCGCTGCCTACTACGAACGCGTCTATCACAAGCCTGAACGCCAGGTCGACCTGCGCCGCATGGAGTCGGAGCTCGCCGCGCATTTCGCGGGCCGCCGCGTGCTGGAGATCGCCTGCGGCACCGGTTGGTGGACGCCGCATTTCGCGCGCGACTGCGTGTCGTGGCTGGCCACCGACGTGAACGACGAGACGATGGCCGTGGCGCGCGCCAAGGCCTTGCCCGCGGGCAAGGTGGCCTTCCAGCGGGTCGACGCCTATGCGCTGGAGGGCCTCGGTGAGCAGCGCTTCGACGCCGCCTTCGCCGGCTGCTGGTGGTCGCATGTGCCGCTCGCGCGCCTGCGGCCCTGGCTGCGGACGCTGCATGCGCGGCTCGAGCCGGGCGCGCGCGTCGTGATGCTGGACAACAGCTTCGTGCAGACCAGCAACCTCCCGATCTCGCGCCGCGACGCGGAGGGCAACACCTACCAGCTGCGCACGCTCGACGACGGCAGCACCTGCGAGGTCGTCAAGAACTTCCCGACGCCCGGCGACGCGATCGGGACGCTGGGCCCGCGCGCCCGCGACGCTCGCTGGATCGCGTACGAGCACTACTGGGCGCTGGTCTACGACCTGGCCTGAGCACGTCGCCATCCGCTCGTCGGACTTGGACGCGGCCTCGACCCGCGGCAGTCCCGCGAGCTCGTCCTCGACCGCACCGGCGACGCGCGCTGCACAGGCGCCATGCCCCGCGCGGCAGGGGCGCCCCGCCGCTGCAGCTCCGGCGTCAGTGCGGCTGCAGGAACAGCGCCGAGCTCAGGCTCGCCAGCGCGAAGCGCAGGTCGGGCGCGAGGTCGTCGCGCAGCCACACGGCCTTCTCGGGGAACACGTCGACGCTGCCGACCACCTGGCCGTCGAGCTCGAAGCGGTAGCCGGGCGACACGCCGTGCGCCATGCGGACGACCAACTGCGGCGTGCCGGCGGGAAACGGCGCGTGGCGGATCGCCAGGCGGCGGCCGCTGTCGTCGGCGATCCAGCCGGCGGGCGTGGCGGCGGTGTCGACGGCGTCGTCGCTGAAGAGCGCGAAGTGCCAGGCCGTCCGGCCGGGGGCCAGCGGGTCGATGACGCCCGTGAATCGGGTGACGAACTCCACCTGGCCCTTGACCGAGGTGGGAAAGCCCATCCACTCCGTCATCTGGACGTTGCTGTAGCGCCTGGCCTCATAGACCGCGCGCACCGGGGCGCTCTGTGCGGCGGGGCCGTGCTGGTCGAATTCGACCTTGACCGTGGCACTCCTGAACGCGTCGTCGAACTGCCTGCGATAGATCGGCACGTGGCCGTGCGCGTCGCCGACGGTGCTCCCGCCGCGGCAGTCCGGCAGGCAACCGTCGGCGGACAGCCCGGACGCCTTCGGAGCGACGGGGCTGGTGGCGTAGTCGCCGAAGCGCAGAACGCGGTGGAACTGCCAGCCGTCGAGGCCGCTGGCGGCCATCCGCACGCCGCCGTCGACATGCTGGGGCGCGGCGCGCGCGGCGGGCTCGCTGGCGCAGCCGGCCAACGAAGCGAGGCAGGCGACGGCGACCAGCGCCGTGAGGGAAAGCGGAAGAGTCATCGGAGGCGGTGGAATGGGGAGACGTGATTGCACCACGCCATGCCTGGCATCGCGCAACGAAGCGTCGCCGCCGCGTCGCCTGACGGCAGGCGGCTCAGGCCGCCAGCGACTCGGACGACGGCGACGCGTGGATCGTCTGCGGCGCGCGCGCGGCTCCCGACAGCCGCGCCGCCTTGATCATGTCGGACGCCTTCTCGGCCACCATGATCACCGGTGCGTTGGTGTTGCCGCCGATGATGCGCGGCATCATCGAGGCGTCGACCACGCGGATGCCCTCGAGGCCGTGGATGCGCAGGTCGGCCCCGACCACGTCCAGCGCGCCCGAGCCCATGCGGCAGGTACCCACCGGGTGGTAGATGGTGTCGGCATAGCCGCGGATGAACTGCTCGATCTCGGCGTCGGTGGTCGCGACGGCGGAGCGCGGGTGCTCGTGGCCGCCCAGCTTCCTGAGCGCCGGTTGCTGGAACAGCTCGCGCATCAGGCGGAAGCCGCGCACCATGCGCGCGAGGTCGTCCGGGTCGGCCAGGAAGTTCGGGTCGATCAGCGGCGCGGCCATCGGGTCGGCGCTGGCCAGCGTGACGCTGCCGCGGCTCCTGGGACGCAGCACGCAGACGTGTCCCGAGTAGCCGTGGCCGAACACCGTCTTGCGGCCGTGGTCGACGAGCTTGGCGATGACGAAGTGCAGTTGCAGGTCGGGGATCGGTTCCGAGGCCTGGCTCTTGATGAAGCCGCCGGACTCGGCGAAGTTCGTCGTGAGCATGCCGGTGCGTCGATGGCGCCACTCGGGGATCGCCTTGAGCACGCGCGCGAGGCCGCCGAACGAGACGCCGAAGGTCTCGCGGAGCTCGGGCGCGTCGACGACCTGCACGGCGTCGAGGTGGTCGTGCAGGTTCCGGCCGACGCCCGGCAGGTCGTGGACGACGTCGATGCCGAACTTCGCGAGCTCCGCGCCGGGACCCACGCCCGACAGCATCAGGATCTGCGGCGTCTGCAGCGTGCCGGCCGCCATCAGCACCTCGTGGCGGGCGCCGATCTGCTCGAGCCGGCCATCGCGGCGGAACTCGACGCCCGTCGCGCGCCGGCCGTCGAACAGGACGCGCGTGGTGTGCGCGCCCGTGAACACCGTGAGGTTGCGGCGGTCCAGGTTGGGCGTGAGGTAGGCCTTGGCCGCGCTGAAGCGCTCGCCGTTCCTGTGCGTGACCTGGTACGGGCCGATGCCTTCCTGCTCCGCGCCGTTGAAGTCGTCGGTGATGCGGTAGCCTGCCTCGCGCGCGGCGTCGATGAAGGGCTGCATCATCTTGTTGGGGCTGCGCAGGTCCATCACGTTGAGCGGGCCGCCGGTGCCGTGGTATTCGTCGTGCAGGCGCTCGTTGTGCTCGGCGCGGCGGAAATACGGCAGCACGTCGTCGTAGGCCCAGCCCTCGTTGCCTTCGGCGGCCCAGTGGTCGTAGTCGGCGCGGTGGCCGCGGATGTAGACCATCGCGTTGACCGAGCTCGAGCCGCCCAGCACCTTGCCGCGCGGCTGCCAGCCGATGCGCCCGTTCAGGCCCTTCTGCGGTACGGTGCTGAAGTTCCAGTTGGCCGTCCTGGTCTGCGCCAGCAGCGCCAGGCCCGCGGGCACGTGGATCAGGATGTTGCTGTCCACCGGCCCGGCCTCGATGAGTGCCACCGACACCGAGGGATCCTCGCTGAGCCGCGCCGCCAGCACGCAGCCGCCCGAGCCGCCGCCCACCACGATGTAGTCGAAATCCATGCTTGTCTCTTTCTTGTGGTCAGCCAAGGGAGCACCCTCCGGGAATCATGCGCCGTTCAAGCGGCGGGGACGTCGGCGAGACCATGCCGGCGCATCAGCGCGGCACGTCGCCGGGGATCGAAATTGATGCGCGAGGCATCCGAGTGGACCGCCGCGACGAGGCGGCCGTCCATCAGGGCGAACCACAGCGGGGGAACGTACGCGATGGTGAACATGCCGAAGTAGCCGTTGGGCAGCTGCGGCACGTCGTCGAAGTGGCGCAGCGACTGGTAGCGCCGCAGCGGGTGGGCGTGGTGGTCGGAATGGCGTTGCAGGTGGAATACCGCCCAGTTCGAGAACAGGTGGTTGCTGTTCCACGAGTGCTGCGGCGCGGTCCGCTCGGGACGGCCGTCGGCGCCGCAGCGGCGCAGCAGGCCGTAGTGCTCGATGTAGTTGGCGGTGGTCAGCTGGAAGTTGGCCCACAGCGAGGCCAGCAGCAGGAACGCGAGCACCTTCGGGCCCAGCCACAGGGCGAGCGACGTCCATAGCGCGACGGTGATCAGCGCGGGCTGCAGCAGCTCGTTGCGCAGCGACCAGAATGGCAGCCCCTCGTTGCGCATGCGCTCGCGCTCCAGCTGCCAGGCGCGGCGGAACGCGCTGGGCATCTCGCGCAGCGCGAAGCGCCAGAGGCCTTCGCCCATGCGCGCGGACGCGGGATCGGCCGGCGTGGCCACGTCGCGGTGGTGGCCGCGGTTGTGCTCGATCGTGAAGTGGCCGTAGAAGGTCGGCGCGAGCACGATCTTGGCGAGCCAGCGCTCGAGCCGCGTCTTCTTGTGGCCCAGCTCGTGGCCGAGGTTGATGCAGAAGCCGCCCACCATGCCGGTGGTCAGGACGACGGCCAGCTGTCCGGCCCAGGGCAGCGGGGTGCGCAGGCAGAACCAGGCGCCGTAGACGAACGCGCCCCACAGCAGCGGCACCAGCGCGAAGGTGACGCGGCGGTAGTAGGCGTCGGCCTCCAGCCGCGGCACGGCGTCCTCGGGCGGGTTGCTGGCGTCGGCGCCGAGCGCGAGGTCGATTAGAGGCGCCACGCAGTAGACGAAGACCACCGGAAGCCACAACATGACGGTCTGCGGCCGGGCGAGGTACAGCGCCGGGCCCAGGCCCACCAGCAGCGGAACGGCCAGCGACAGCACCCACGCATGGCGCTTGCGGTCCACGTAGGGCGCGGACGGGTCGGGGGCGGTGGCGAAGCGCATCGTGCCGGCCAGTTTGGGTGGCCCGCCCGGGGGCCGACACCGATGCAGCTGCCACGAAATCGTCATAAAGTGACAAACCGGGCCGTCCAAGGGAAGACACCGAGACTTCCTGCGCCCTGCCGACCATGAGCCGTCCCGCCGTCGCCCATCCGCCGCTGCCGCAGCCCGGCTCGCTCGTCCCGCCGATCTACGCGCGGCTGCTGCGCATGCTGCTGCAGCACGCGGACGTCGACGGCGACCGCGTGCTGGCCGCGGCCGGCCTCGACTGGGACACGCTGGTCAAGGACGACAAGCGCCTCGGCCGCGACACCATCGTTCGCCTGGCCGAGGGCGCGATGGCCGCCACGCGGCGGCCGTGGCTCGGGCTCGATCTGGGAGGCGGTGCGCCCGTGTCCGCGCACGGGGCGCTCGGGTATGCCGTCGTCACCAGCCGCGACCTGCGCGAGGCCATGCTCACGCTGGCGCGCTACGGCACGACGCGCAACGACGCGATGGCCTGGACCTGCACCGACACCCGCGACGGCATGACGATGCAGGCCGCCGACCGCACCGAGCTGGGCAGCGTGCGCGGCTTCGTCGTCGACACCGTGCTGGGCGCGATCCTGCGCATGCTGGAGACGGCCGTCGGCCAGGTGCCCGCGGGCCTGCGCATCGACCTGCCGCTGCCGACGCCCGCGTGGCGCGAGCAGTACCAGCGCTTCGGCGTCGCCGAAGTGCGTTTCGAGCAGCCGGCGTTCGCGATCCATGCCGCGCGGCGCGACCTGGCGCTGCCGTGCATCGGCGCCGACGCGAAGGCGCACGCGAGCGCGTGCCGCGAGTGCGAGGAGGCCCTCGCCGAGGTCGCCGGCGCGAGCCTGGCCCAGCGCGTGGCCGGCCTGCTGGCCAGCGTCGACGACGGCGCCTACCCGCGCATGGCCGACGTCGCCGCGCGCTGCGGCATCTCGCCGCGCACGCTGATCCGCCGGCTGCACCAGGACGGCGCCACGTTCCAGCAGCTGCTCGACGCGGCGCGCCAGCAGCGCGCGCTGTGGATGCTGGTGCACACGGCCGAGACCATGGAGGAGATCGCGTCGCGCCTGGGCTACGTCGACACTTCCAACTTCAGCCGCACCGTGCGGCGCTGGTTCGGCGCGACGCCGCGCGAGGTGCGCGGGTCCGGCGGGCGGCCGGCCGGCGAGGGCGCGGCGCGGTCATAGAGAATGGGGGCCGCAGCCCCCGTCCCGTGACGATCCGCATGACCTCGATCCTGCTCGACTTCCATCGCCTGCGCGCCGCCGCGCGCCTGCCCGCGCGTGACGCGCGGCCCCGCGCGAGGGCGCGCGCATGACCGGGCTGCTGCTGTGGATCCGCTCGCACAAGTCGTCGGTCGCCGGCCTGCTGCTCGTGGCGGCCGGCTGCGTCGCGCTGCTGTCGCTCTCGCGCAAGGTGCACCACCTGAGCCCGCGCCGCGTGCCCGTGGCCGCCGTGGCGGCGAGCGTCGCGACGGCCGGCACTTCCGCCACCGGCCTGACGCCGTCGGAGACCGCAGGCACCGAGCAGGCTTCGCGCTCGGCCCGCATGCGCACCGAGTTCGAGAACGCGACGAGCTACGTCGACTTCATCGGCCGGGCCATGAGCCGGCCGCAGGAGGGCGGCAAGTTCTACGCGCTGCTGGCCTGGAAGCGCTGCAACGACCTGACGCAGCAGCACGGCCTCGCGGCCACGCACACGGGCAACGATGCCTTCTTCGAGGGCGCGCTGGCGCTCGTGCAGGACGTCGGGAAGCGCTGCACCGGCGTGCTGGAGAAGTACCCCGACGTGCAGACGCTGTACAGGATCGCGGTCGAGCAGCGCGGCGGACGCGACTTCCTGCTGCCGGAGAACGGGCGCGGCATCGTCGCGCCGACATCGCGCCAGGACGCCGACGCCGACATCGACGCCGCGCTGCGCACGGGGGACCGCTGGGCCGCGGCCGAGGCGCTGCGCAACAACGCGGCGTTCCTCGACGTCGGCAATCCGGCGGGCGACGACGGCGTCGACCGCCAGTTGCGCGAGTGGGCCGCGGAGGTCGTCGCCTGCGAGCTGGCGAGCAGTTGCCATGGCGGCCTGGAGGCGGCGCTGCATTGCGCGGGCACCGGCGACTGCGCGCACGACGACTATCGCGATGTCGTGCTCTCGGAGGTGCCCGACACGCACCGCATGGTCTTCGACACGATCCTCGCGGGCATGCACGCACGCGTCGGCCTGGTGCCCGACCAGCCTGGCGCAAACCGCTAGGGCGCGCCCTTCGACCCGCGTGTCGCCGGCCGCGAATCGATCAATTGATCGCCAGCAACTCCACCTCGAAGACCAGCGTCGCATTCGGCGGAATCACGCCGCCGGCGCCACGCGGGCCATAGGCGACGGCGGACGGACAGGTCAGCTTGGCCTTGCCGCCGACCTTCATCTTCTGCACGCCCTCGGTCCAGCACGGGATCACGCGGTTCAACGGGAACGAGATCGGGGCTCCGCGCGAGGCGTCGAATTCCTTGCCGTCCGGGAAGCTGCCGCGGTAGTTGACCTTGACCGTGTCGGACGCCTTCGGGCTGGCGCCGGTGCCGTCCTTCAGGCTCCGGTAGACGACGCCGGAGGCGGACACGCTGGCGCCGGACTCCTTGGCGGCGGCGGCGAGCGCGGCATCGTCGTCGGCCTGCGCGGCGGTGGCGAAGCCGGCGGCGAGCGCGAGGACGGCGGCCAGGCGAGCGGTGCGGGAGTTCATCGGGATTTCTCCGAAATGTTTTGGAAGGCGCGAATGATAGTCGCGGCTCAGGGCGCGACCACGACGGGGCGCGTCAGGACGGGGTCGGCATGCGTCCGCCCCCCAAATTCGAACTCGTGCGTGCCGACCCGCACGAAGCCGTGGCGGGCGTAGAAGGCCAGCGCGCGGACGTTGCGATCGTAGGCGCCGAGCCAGACGCTGCGGGCCTCGAGCGCCGCGGCCTGTGCCAGCACGGCGGCCATCATCGCGCTGCCCAGTCCGCTGCCCTGCGCCGTGCCCAGCAGGTACAGCCGCGACAGCTCGATCGCCTGGCGGTCGGCCACGCAGGCCGGCACCCTGGCCTGGCGCAGGTGGGCGTAGCCCACGGGCGTGCCGCCGGCGACGGCCAGCAGCGTGCGTGCGCAGGGCTCGCGGAACCAGTGGGTCACCCTGTCGGGCGTGAAATGCTCGTCGGCGTACTCGTCGACCTCGCGCGGATCGCTGATCGCGCGGTAGGTTTCTCGGAAGGTGGCGGCGCCCAGGGCGCAGAGCAGGGCGACATCGTCGAGGGTGGCGCGGCGGATCAGCGGGGTGTTCACGGTTCGGGGCGGGTCGAAGCAGGCCAGGAGGCCGAGTTTGTCAGACGCGCGCTGACAGGCGCCTTCCAGCGCGACGACAAGCGCACGGGCGCCGCGGCGAGGCGCGGCATGGAAGCGCGCTGATGCCACGCCGGCGTGGCGGCGCGCACACTGACTTCATGCCGGGCATCATCCCGGGCGCCGAGTCCTCCTCCGCAACACCCGAGGCCATCATGACCACCGCTGCGCTGCCCGCCACCGAGTCGCTCGCCCGCTACGAACTGCGCTTCCAGTCGCTGTTCCACGCCGGCCGCGCGCTGTCGTTCCCGTGCGACCGCCAGGGCGAGGTGCACTGGGATGCGCTGACCGATGGCGCCCGTGCCAGCTTCCTGCGCGCGCAGGGCAGCGTCGGGCGGGAATGGGCGTCGCCGGCGGTGCAGTTGACAGACTTGCATTGAGATCTCGCGCGGTTCAATCGCGCTGTCCGATGGCGGCATCGACGAGCAACTCGAGGACGTAGAACGCCGCGTAGGTGCCGAAGGCCCACAGCAACGGAGGCAGCCACGGCCTGCGCGGATAGTCCGAACCGAACCGCTCCCGCACCCACTTGACGTGGGGCCTGCCGCTCGCGAAATACCACGCGAGCAACCAGACGACGTCGAACAGCTTCATCACCAGCGCCGGCGTGTTCGTGGGCAGGAACAGGACGAACATCTCCAGCGCCAGGAAGATCGCGGACAGCTTGAGCCAGATCTTCGCCGAGTCTGACCGGCGCGTTTCTCCGAGGGCGCGCCAGTTGCGCATCTGCAGCCACGCGCCGAACACAGGCGTGAACACGAGATTCCAGTTGGCGGTCGCGTTCGGATTCCAAAGCGGCGGCGCCTCGCCGTGTTCCCGCATCGCATCGTCGACCACGGCCCGCGGCGGCGCGTAACGATTGACGTCGGCCATGACTCCTCCCCTTGTCCGTGGGTTATACCCGGCGCGCGACAATCGCGGTTCCCGCACCACCCGGACATCCCGTGCCCGCCTTCGGCCGTTCCATGCTCGCCCACTGGTGGCTCGACCCGTCGATCACCTACCTGAACCACGGCACCGTCGGCGCCACGCCGCGCGTGGTGCTGGCGGCGCAGCAGGCCTGGCAGCGCCGCATCGAGGCGCAGCCGGCCGCCTTCCTGTTCCGCGAGCTGATGCGGCTGACACCGGACCAGCCGGGCCAGCCGCGGCTGCTGTTGCGCCAGGCGGCCGACGCGGTCGGCGCGTTCCTGGGCGCGCGCGGCGACGATCTCGTCTTCGTCGACAACGCGACCACCGGCATCAACGCGGTGCTGCGCTCGATCGCGCTGGCGCCGGGCGACGAGATCGTCGTGCTGGACCAGGCCTACGGCGCGGTCGTCAGGGCCGCCGAGTTCGTGGCACGCGCGGCGGGAGCGCGTGTCGTCGTCGCGGCCACGCCGTTCCCGCCGGCGGACGATGCTTCGGCCGCGTACGTCGGGGCCGTCGAGCGCGTGCTGACGCCGCGCACCCGGCTCGCCGTGATCGACCACATCGCGTCCGAGACCGCGCTGCTGCTGCCGATCGCCGCGATGACCGCCGCCTGCCGCGCGCGCGGCGTGCCGGTGCTGGTCGACGGCGCCCATGCGCCCGGCGCGATCGCGCTCGACATCGAGACGGTCGGAGCCGACTGGTATGTCGCCAACCTCCACAAGTGGGCCTTCGCGCCGCGTGCCTGCGGCCTGCTGTGGGTCGCGCCCGCGCGTCGCGCCGCGCTGCATCCGCCGGTGATCTCGTGGGGCCTGGACGTCGGCCTCGTGCAGGAGTTCGAGTGGACGGGCACGCGCGATCCGTCGGCCATGCTGGCCGCGCCGGACGGCATCGCCTTCATGCGCGACACCCTCGGCGTCGACGCGATGCGTGCCTGGAACCACGACCTCGTGTGGCGCATGGCGCACCGGCTCGCCGCCCGCTGGGGGCAGCCGTTCACGACGCCCGAGGCGATGGTCGGCTGCATGGCCTGCGTGGCGCTGCCCGAGCGCATCGCGGCGCTGGGGGCGCCAGCGGTGCCGGCGCTGAAGGACTGGCTGTTCCACGAGCGCCGCATCGAGGCCCAGGTGCTGGCCCTCCGCGGCCGCCCGCATGTGCGTCTGGCCGCGCAGGTCTACAACGACGAGTCCGACTACGAGCGCCTCGCCGAGGCCGTGGACGGCTGGCCCGCATGAACGGCGGCCGATTGCTGCTGGCCCCGATGGAGGGGCTGCTCGACCACCCGCTGCGCGAGGTGCTGACCGCCGTCGGCGGCATCGACCGCTGCGTGTCGGAGTTCATCCGCATCACCGACCAGCTGATGCCGGAGCGCGTGTTCACGCGCATCGTGCCCGAGCTGCGCCAGGGGGGCCGAACGCTGGCCGGCGTGCCGGTGCGCCCGCAACTGCTGGGTTCGGACCCGGCCTGCCTGGCCGACAACGCCGCCGCGCTCGCCGCGCTCGGGCCGGACGGCATCGACCTGAACTTCGGCTGCCCGGCCAAGGTGGTCAACCGGCACGGCGGCGGGGCGTCGCTGCTGGTCGATCCGCCGCTGCTCGGGCGCATCGTCGAGGCGGTGCGGCGGGCGGTGCCGCCCGGGCTGCCCGTCACCGCCAAGATGCGCCTGGGCGTGGACGACGCCTCGCGCGCGGTCGACTGCGCGCAGGCGCTCGCGGGCGCGGGCGCGAGCGAGCTCGTCGTGCACGCGCGCACGAAGGCCGACGGCTACCGGCCGCCGGCCTTCTGGGAGCGCGTGCCGGCGATCCGCGAGGCGGTGTCGATCCCCGTCGTCGCCAACGGCGAGATCTGGACGGCCGACGATGCCGAGCGCTGCCGGCGCGTCACCGGATGCGGCGACCTGATGCTGGGCCGCGGCATGGTGGCCGACCCGGGGCTGGCGCTGGCGATCCGCGCGAGCCGCCGATCGGGCCACGCACCGTCGCTCGCGCCGCCCGCGCACGCGACGCGGGCGCGCGAGGACGAGCGTGGCTACGTCAAGGCCTCGGCCGGCGGCCCGCACTCGCCCGACGCCTACGGCGCGCCGCCGGCCGTGGCCTGGGACGACCTGCTGCCGCTGATCGCCGACTTCTGGCGCCGCGTCGACGCCAAGGTGGAACCGCGCCATCGTGCGGGACGCCTCAAGCAGTGGCTGAACCTGCTGCGCCGCCGCTACCCCGAGGCCCAGCGCGCGTACGACGAGCTGCGTCCGCTCAATGACCCCGCAGCGCTCGGTCGCGCGATGTTTGCTAACGTGGCGGCCCCTGCGCAATTCGAACCGGCCACACGATGAGATTCCTCCACACCATGCTGCGCGTCGGCGACCTGCAGCGCTCGATCGACTTCTACACGACGCACTTCGGCATGACCCTGCGCCGCACCGTCGACCGCCCCGAGCAGCAGTACACGCTGGCCTACGTCGGCTACGGCGAGAACGACGACCCGCGCGGCGAGGTGGGCGACGTCGAGGTCGAGTTCACCTACAACTACGGCGTCTCCACCTACGAGATCGGCACCGCGTTCGGCCACCTCGCGCTCGGCGTGCCCGACGTCGCCGCCGTGTGCGACAGCGTGCGCCGGGCCGGCGGCAAGGTCACGCGCGAGCCGGGGCCGGTCAAGGGCGGCACGTCCGTCATCGCGTTCGTGCAGGATCCAGACGGCTACAAGATCGAGCTGATCCAGGTCTGAACGCCTTCGCGCCAGGAGCGGCATCCCGGCCACCATGCCGTCATCCTGCGCGCAGTCGCAGGATCCACGGTGGCGCATCCAGGCGCGTCATGGCCAGCCGAGGTGGATCCTGCGACTGCGCGCAGGATGACGCTCCGAGGGGACAACCGACAGCCCGCAAAACGAATGGCCCCGACGCGCTCCCACGCGTCGAGGCCCGAGATCGAGGACGGCGTGGCCTACTTCTTGTCGCGCATGCTGGTGGACAGGCCCAGCAGGTTGTCGTGCAGCTCGGCCGGCGTCTTTCCGCCGATGTACATGCGCAGCATGACCCTGGCCAGCAGCTCGCTGTTGATGTAGGCCGACGGCGCGCCGTGCGGCGTCAGCGGGTTGCCGTTGAGCGTGGCGATCAGGCCCTTGCCGGGAATCCAGTCCATGGTGACGACGTCACCCTTCTTGATCTTGGGCAGCGAGCTGTAGATGTCGCCCACCTGCGAGACCTCGGTGATCAGCTTGGCGAACTCGGCCGGCGTGGCGGAGGCCTCGAAGTCGATCAGGAAATAGCGCGAGGCCTGCGAGCCGGTGACGTCCTGCTGGATGACCAGCTGCACGCGCTTGACGCCCGGGGCGTTCTCGATGGCCTCGAGAGAGGTCATCTTCGCGGGCAGGTACACCGCGGTGACGTCGATCTTGAAGTAGCCGCGCTTGCGGTAGCCGGCGCCGTTCAGGTGCAGCGGCACGCCGCCGACCGTGACGTTCTCGTCCAGCGAGACGCCGGAGACATCGACATTGGCCCAGGCACCGGAAGCGGCGCCCACCAACACCAGGGCCGACAGCAGCCGGCGCAACGTTTGCATCTTCATGGTCTTCCCACCCTCACTTCAGGGGCGCGGCGGTATGACGAGCCGCGCGGAACGGCGCTGCCGGGCTTCACGGGCCGGGCATCGCCTTCCTTGTATCGGACGAAGCCCGGCGGGATTGCAGCGCCCGCGCCGTGGCCGGGGCTCCCGCCGTGACTTCCGTCCGGCGTCAGAACGGCTTGGACAGCGTGACGAACGCCGTGAAGCCCTTCGGACGCGTCTGCGCGCCGAACTCCTTCATGATGCGGCCTTCCAGCAGGTAGTCGCCGGCGCCGTGGATGTAGGCGATCTCCGGGCCGACGCCGAACACGCGGCCCTTCTCGTCGAGCGTCGCGGCCTCGCGAGCCTCGGCGACGGCGGCGTTGGCGGCGCCGAACGTCGCCGCGTAGTTGGCATTGGTGGCCGCGGCGGTGGCGCCGATCAGCTTGCTGTCGTCCTTGGTCAGCTGGTCGACGGCATAGCCGGACAGGCCCACGCGGGTGGACTCGCTGATCGACTTCATCAGCGCGAGATCGAGGTTCAGGTAGCTGCCGCTCTTGTACTTCGTCTCCACGTTGCGCGTGTTGTACGAGTACGCGAGGCGCGTGCCGACGTCCCAGCCGTCGCCGATGTAGCTGAACTGCACGGCGGGGCGGAACGTCCAGAACTTGCCGGCGCTCGGGTTGGCCGCGCGGTTCTTGTTGTAGTCGCCGGTGGGCACCACGGTGGTCAGGACGAACAGCGTCTGGGTGGCTTCGGTGCTCCAGCGCAGGATCGGCGAGAACTCGAGGTCGCCCGGGCCGGCGTCGGAGTTGGTGTTGGCGCTGGCCACGGCCTGCACCTGGCCCACGACCAGCGGGCTCACGCCGGCGGCGATCGCGGCGTTGTTGGCGGCGGGCAGCGGCGAGGTCGCGATGGTGGACGCGGCCGTGATGGTGGCGTTGCTCTTCTTGTTGACCAGCGGCAGCAGCACCGTGCCGCCGAGGGTGGCCCCCAGGAAGGTCGTCGAGCCCATGTAGCTCAGGCGGGGCAGCAGGCCGTAGACGTTGATCTGCTCGTTGGTGTTGATCGTGGTCGTCGTGAACGCACCCGGGATCGCCGGCACGGCCGGGTTGAGGGCGTTGATCGTGCTGAACGGCAGGGACACCGCCGTCGTGCCGCGGATGTTGCCGCTGTACGTGTAGGCGTGAGCCTGGAACACCCAGCCGCCCTCGAACGGGGCCGACATGTCGGCGCCGCCGTAGCCCGGGGCGTAGCGCAGGTCGTAGTCTTCCGTGGCGGCGGCGCTGCCGCAGGCGACCAGGGCGGCGACGGCCAGGGCGGTGTTCTTGTTCAGGAATGCCATGTGAGTTTGTCTCCGGTACTCGTGTTGTCCGATGGGATGCGCGCAGTCTAGTCGCGCCAAGTACCCGCGGGTCCGCCATCTGCGCGAACAAGTGCACGTATCGGGTGCAATACGGGCGAAAATGTTGCGTGTTGTTGACGGATGCACCCAAAGCGGGCGCGCCGGCGTGGCGCCGCGATGGTGTCGCGGCGTGGATGGACGAGTCCTGGAACGACTCGAGCCGGCTGGGTGCCGGCTCGAATGTGGGGGAGTCGAAGGCGCGCCGTCTGTCGCGTCAGTGACGTGCCGCGCGGTTGTTGCGTCCGCGCATCGCTCGAACGTGTCAATGTGCGCGGGCGCGCAGGCTGGCGATCAGTTCCGCAGCCGCCATCTCGGAGGCCACGGCCGCGTCCAGCGGCGACTGCGACAGCCCGGAGCGGTCGTAGTGCATGTTCTCGTACAGCGTGGCGCTGGCCGGACAGGCACGCAGCACCGCGCGCAGCGCGTCGTCGGGCAGGTCGTCGTCGCCGAGCAGCCCCTTCACGGTATTGACCAGGTTGAGGTACTGCTGCGCGCCGACGATCGTCGGGTTCGCGTCCACGCGCTCCAGCAACTGGGCCATGGCGATCAGGTTCTCGATGCGGTTCTTCAGCGCGGCGGCGGCCATCACGACTCCTTCGATCATGGTTCGCGGGCGTGTCTCGCCCTCGAACCTGACTTGGGGCCGGGCCGCACCGAATCAAGGGCCAGGGTCACTTGCCCCAGCTGTCCTTGAGCGTCGTGATGCGGTTGAACACCGGCTTGTCGAGCTGGTGCGCGACCCGGTCGGTGACGAAGTAGCCGTGGCGCTCGAACTGCACGCGGGTCTCGGCCGCCAGCCGGCCGGCGGAAGGTTCGACATAGCCCTGCGTGACGCGCCAGCTGGCCGGGTTCAGCTCGGCCGTGAGCGGGACGTCCGTCGCACCGGGCTGGGGCACGGCGAACAGGCGGTCGTACAGGTTCAGCGTGACGGGCACGCCGTCGTGTGCCGAGACCCACGTGATCGTGCCCTTGACCTTGACGGCGTCGGCGCCCGGGGTGCCGCTCTTGGTGTCCGGCACGACCGTGGCCAGCACGGCGGTGACCTTGCCGTCGGCGTCCTTCTCGCAGCCGGTGCACTCGACGATGACGCCGTACTTCAGGCGCACCTTGTTGCCCGGGAACAGGCGCTGCCAGCCCTTGACGGGCACCTCCAGGAAGTCGTCGCGCTCGATCCAGACCTGCGGGCCGAGGACGAACGCGCGCTGGCCCATCTCGGGGTGGTGCGGATGCGCCGGCGCGCCGCAGGGCTCGCGGTGCGCGTCGCTGCCGAACACCTCGGCCCAGTTGGTGAGCTTGAGCGGGATCGGGTCGAGCACGGCCATCGCGCGGGCCGCCTTGTCCTCGAGGTCGTCGCGCAGCGCGATGTCGAGCCAGGCGTAGTCGATCCACGTGTTGTTCTTGGTGGCGCCGGTGCGTTCGGCCATCAGCTGCAGCGCGCCGGCGGTGTAGCCGCGGCGGCGCATGCCGACCAGCGTGGGCATGCGCGGATCGTCCCAGCCGGTGACGTGGTTCTCTTCCACCAGCTGGCGCAGCTTGCGCTTGCTGGTGACGACGTAGGTGAGGTTCAGGCGCGCGAACTCGTACTGCTTGGGCAGCGGGTGCGCGAGCAGCCCGAGGTCCACCAGGCGCTCCAGCAGCCAGTCGTAGAACGGGCGCTGGTCCTCGAACTCGAGCGTGCAGATGCTGTGCGTGATGCGCTCGAGCGCGTCCTCGATCGGGTGCGCGAACGTGTACATCGGGTAGATGCACCACCGGTCGCCGGTGTTGTGGTGATGCGCGCGGCGGATGCGGTACAGCGCCGGGTCGCGCAGGTTGATGTTGGGGCTGGCCATGTCGATCTTCGCCCGCAGGATCATCGAGCCGTCGGCGTGCCGCCCATCGCGCATCTCGCGCAGGCGGGCGAGGTTGTCGGCCGGCGTGCGGTCGCGGAACGGACTGTCGGTGCCGGGCGTGTTGAAGTCGCCGCGGTTGGCGCGGATCTGCTCGGCGGACTGCTCGTCGACGTAGGCCAGGCCGGCCTGCACCAGGGCCTCGGCGGCGCGGTACATGAAGTCGAAGTAATTGCTGGCGTAGAACAGGTAGTCGCCCGAGGGCGTGACCCAGTCGAAGCCCAGCCAGTGCACGTTCTCCTTGATGCCGTCGACGTACTCCTGGTCCTCCTTTTCCGGGTTGGTGTCGTCGAAGCGCAGGTGGCAGACGCCGCCGTAGTCGCGCGCCAGTCCGAAGTTCAGGCAGATGCTCTTGGCGTGGCCCACGTGCAGGTAGCCGTTGGGCTCCGGCGGGAAGCGCAGGCGCACCCTTGCCGCGTCGTGGGTGCCCGCCGCATGGAAGGCCGCATCCCCGGCGCCGCCGCCCCACTGTCGATGTGCGTACGTGCCCGCCTCGAGATCGCGTTCGATGACGTTGCGCAGGAAATTCGCGGGCTTGAGGGCCTCGTCGGCCGGCGTGGCGGGAGTGGGGTTCTTGGGCGTGTTCATGTCGCGACGATTCTAGTGGGGCGGGGCTGTCGACGGTTACAGATGGCGCCGCGGCGCACCCTCTCAAGGGGGATAGCTGAGCGGGCGGCCGTTTTCCATACTCGCGCCTCGACAAGCCGGAACGTTCGGCACGCCAGGCAGGAGAAGACCATGCAGCAAGCGATGACCATGACGATGAGTGCGACGGCCCGCTGGATCGACACCGGCGCCCAGGTGCTGATCGGCACCACGGCGATCGTGGCGGCCTGCATCGCGCTCACCGGCGCCGGGCTGGGCCGTCACGGTGATGCGCCGCAGGGGCGCTTCCGCATGGCGATGGAGGCCTACGAGGCGCAGCAGTGGCCGCAGGCCTATGCGCAGCTGTCGACCGCGGCCGACGCGGGCGACCCCGCCGCCGCGCGCGTGGCCACGATGATGGCGCGCCAGGGCCCGCTGCTGTTCGGGCAGCACTTCGACGTCAGCCCCGAGCGCCTGCAGCGCTGGGACCAGGCGATGCGCGGCAAGGTGCCCGCCCCGGCGGCGGCCCTCACATCCCGCGGAACAGATGCGCGTACAGACGACTCGCGACCAGGCGTTCAGGTCGCTGGCGCAAGGTGAGGAACACCTTGCCCGAGTCGTCGCGGGTGGCCGTGGCGACCGCGTCGGCACGCACCACGGTGCCGCGGTGGATCTGCCAGAACTTCTCGGCTTGAAGCCGCGGCAGCAGCTCGCGCAGCGACATCCGGATCAGCGCCTCGCGCTCGGCGGTGACGACGCGCACGTACTTGTCGGCGGCTTCGAAGTAGACCACCTCGTCGACGGGGATCATGTGCAGCGTCGGGCCGATGCTGGCCTGCAGGATGGTCAGCGCCGCGGGCGCCGCCTCGGCCGGCGCTCCCAGCAGCGTGCGCAGCCGTCCCAGCAGGGCCGCCTCGTCGGGCGCCGCCGCGCCGGTGGCCGCGGCGCGCAGCGCGAGCGTGTCGCGCAGGCGGGCGCAGCACGACGCCAGCCGCGCCGGCTGCACGGGCTTCTGCAGGTAGTCGACCGCCGCGCGCTCGAAGGCCTGCAGCGCGTACTGGTCGTAGGCCGTCACGAACACGATCAGCGGCAGGGCGCCGGCGTCGCCGGGCCATTCCTCGACGATCGCCTCGGCGGCCTCGAGACCGCTGCGCCCGGGCATGCGGATGTCCAGGAACACGACGTCCGGGCGGCCGGACAGCGCGCGTTCGACGGCGTCGTCGCCGTCCACGGCGGGCTCCAGCAGTTGCAGGTCGGGCCAGGCGCGCGCGAGCTCGGCGCGCAGGGCCTGCGCGAGCAGGGGCTCGTCTTCGGCGATCAGGGCAGTGGTCATGGCAGGTCGGTCTCAGGAATGCGGCGGCGCGGCGACGGGCAGGCGGATCTCGGCGAGCGTGCCGCCGCCGGCGCGCGGCGCGAGCGTGAAGCGGGCGGCGTCGCCGTGCAGCGTGTGCAGGCGTTCGCGGATCTGCACCAGGCCGAAGCCGGACGACGGCGCCGCCGGCTCGCGTGCCTTGGCCTGCGCGGCAGCGTCCAGGCCGCGGCCGGTGTCGGCCACGCGCAGCACCAGGGTCGCGCCGTCGAGGCAGGCCTGCACGTGCAGCTCGCCCGGGCCGCGCTGCGGCTCGAGTCCGTGCTTGATCGCGTTCTCCACCAGCGGCTGCAGCAGCAGCGGCGGCACCGGCAGCGCGGCCAGTTCCGGTGGGAGCGACGCGCTCGTGCGCAGGCGGTCGCCCATGCGCACGCGCATCAGCGCGAGGTAGTCGTCCAGCCGCGCGAATTCCTCCGACAGCGGGTGCTCGGACTGCCGGCTGGCGGCCAGCGTGGCGCGCAGGAAGGCGATCAGGTGGTCGAGCATCTCCTGCGCGCGTGGCGGGTCGGTGGCGATCAGCGCGCGCAGATTGGCCAGCGTGTTGAACAGCATGTGCGGCTCGAGCTGCGACTGCAGCATGTCCAGGCGGGCCAGCGTGGCCTCGTGCGCGGCCGCGGCCACCTGCGCGCGCTGCCGGCGCGCCTGTCCGCGCGCCCAGAAGGCGCCGGCCACGATGGTGCAGAAGACGACCGTCGGGCCGAAGTCGCGCGCCAGCTGTTGCGGCTGGTGCAGGTACCGGGGCCAGCTCGAGTAGCCGAAGAGGGTGTCGGCGACGGTGACGCCGATCACGTAGCCGACTGCGCAGGCCGCCGCCACGAGCGCCGGGCCGCGCCAGCCGGGAGGCCAGGCACGGCCGTCGCCCGGGCGCGCGCGGCGGCCGAGCTCGATGATCGCCCAGATCGACAGGCCGATGCACTGCGCATACAGCACGGTGTGCCCGAACCGGTTGCCCGAGATCGTGGCGACCAGCCCGGCGATGGCGACGTTGACGAGGGCCACCTGCAGCCCGCGGAACAGCAGGTCGGCGAGGCCGCGCGGCGGTTCGAGGGCGGGGTCGATCGGAGGAGGCACGGCGGGCGGGGGCGCGGAGGGAAGGCGGGGATTGTCGCCTCAGGCGGCCAGTGCGGCGGCCCGGCCGGCGGGGGTCGACCAGATCCTGCGCGCACGGGCCAGCAGCAGGCCGGCGCTCAGCCCGTAGGCGATGGCGACCGTGGCCGCGGCCAGCGGATCGCGGGCCAGCGCCGGCTGGATGGCGAGCGCGACGTTGCTGGCGTAGCGCACCAGGAAGATGCCCACCAGGATGAGCAGCGGTGCGATGCTGCCGCCGATCGTGAAGCTGCCGTCGGCATTGGCCACCACGCGGCGCGGCAGGTCCAGCCAGCGGTTCGCGGCGAAGCCGATGGCGGTGCCGACGGCCCAGCAAGCGCCGGTGAGCAGTTCGCCGGCGCCGCCGAAGCCGCGCACGGCGCCGGCCAGCGATGCGGCGCCGGCCACCAGCGGCACCAGCCAGACGCGGCCGGCCGACAGTGTCTGGGTGCGCGTCTGGCGCAGCCCGATCCCGACGAGCAGGGCCAGCACGGCCCAGACGGCGGCGGGGGTGTGCTCGAGGATGGCGATCAGGGTGTTCATGGCGATGTCCTTGGTGGCGGTATGCGGGTTGGAATGCTTCGCATCGTCGCGGCGCCATCCGCGGGCGGCCAGCGGCGCGCGACGAGGCAACGGCCGGCGGCGCGAAACGACGCTCGCGCGGCGCGGAATGCGGCGCCCTGGACGGCCGCTCCGCGGCGCTGTCGCGCAGCGGCCCTGGGGTCAACCCGCGGGCTGCCCGTCGGGCCTCTGTCGATCCGGCGTGAAATGCGCCGCGCCACCCCGTGAAACCGAGTGTTCGAACCAGACTTCCCCCCAGGAAGCGCGCCGTCCCGCAGGCTAAAATGAGCCGTTGGAAGGGGAGGCCGCGACGCGGGGCCGCCGGCGGTGTCCGGCTGGCGGTGGAGCGGGCCTGGAGGTCGCGCGGCAGACAGCCGCGGACAACACGAAAAACGGCGCCGCCCCACGCGGCGAACGTCGGCGTCAGGGCTAGCCAATTGAGTTTTTCTTTCGTCATCGAGTCCTGGGCGGCGTGCGCGCCCGGCGTGGACACGCCGCAGCGCTGGGCGCAGTGGGCGTGCGCGCCCTGGCTGCCCGACGGCGAGCCGCAGGTCCCGCTGGCGGCGGTCGCACCGATGCTGCGCCGCCGCTTCGCGCCACTGGGGCGCCTGGCCGCCCAGGCGGCCCTCGACCTCGCGGGTTCGGCCACCGTCGAGCCCGACGCCGAGCTCGACGACCAGCCCACCGTCTACGCGTCGCGCTACGGCGAGACCGGGCGCTGCCTCGAGCTGCTCGCCCACCAGGCGCGCGGCGAGGCGCTGTCGCCCACCGCCTTCGGCCTGTCGGTGCACAACGCGATCGGCGCGATGATCGCGCTGACCCGCGGCGACCGCCGCAACTCCTCGGCCATCGCCGCCGGCCGCACCACCGTGGCGGCGGGCGTGGCCGAGTCCCTGGCCCTGCTGGAGGACGGCGCGGCCAGCGTCAACCTCGTCGCGTACGACTCGCCGCTGCCCGCGGGCTATGGCCCGTTCGAGGACGAGCCGTCCGCCCACTTCGCGTTCGCGTGGCGGCTGCGCCGGCCGCGCGGCGGCGAGCGCGCGCTGCATCTCGAATGGGCCGAGCCCGCCGGCGACGCCGAGGTGGCGCATCCGCAGCTGCCGTCCGGCCTGCGCGCGCTCTGGTTCGGCTTGTCCGGCGCGCGCACGCTGACCCAATCCGACGGCGGCCGCCGCTGCACCTGGAGCCGCGATGACTGAGGCGACGATGACGGCGGCGCCGGTGCCGGTCCGCAGCTCGCTCGCCAACCGCTGGTGGCGCGTGGCGGGCACCGGTTTCTCGTTCGCACTGTTCGGGCTCGGCGGCCTGCTGCTCGGCGTGGTCGTGTTCCCGCTGCTGCTGGTCGCGGTGCGGCAGCCGCGGCGCCGGTCCGCGATCGCGCGCGGCGTCATCCATCACCTGTTCCGCGCCTTCGTGGCCCTGATGTGCGGCCTGGGGCTGTGCCGGCTCGAGGTGCGCGGCCGGGAGCGCCTGCAGCGGCGCGGGCTGCTGATCCTGGCCAGCCATCCGTCGCTGATCGACGTGGTGTTCCTGATGTCGCTGGTGCGCGATGCCGACTGCATCGTCAAGGCCGCGCTGGCGCGCAACCCGTTCACGCGCGGGCCGGTGCGGGCCGCGGGCTACGTGTTCAACGATTCCGGCCCGGGGCTGATCGACGACTGCGTCGCGTCGGTGCGCTCCGGCAACAACCTGATCATCTTCCCCGAGGGCACGCGCACGCCCGCCGACGTGGCGCTGGGTCGCCTGCAGCGTGGCGCGGCCAACCTCGCGGTGCGCGGCGCGCTGCCCATCACGCCGGTGCGCATCCGATGTGAACCGCGCATGCTGGGCAAGGGCATCAAGTGGTGGCGCGTGCCGCCCACCGCAGGCAACTTCGTGATCGAGATCGGCGAGGACATGCCGATCACCGACCACCTGGCCGAGGAGGGCGCCCAGGCGCTCGCCGCACGCCGACTCAACGACGAACTGGCGCGCCGCCTCGGCGCGGAGACTCCCCATGCAGCAGCTTGAGAACGACATCAAGGAACTCATCATCTCCTCCCTGGCGCTGGAGGACATCACGCCCGCGGACATCGACGCCTCGGCGCCGCTGTTCGTCGACGGCCTCGGCCTCGACTCCATCGACGCGCTGGAACTCGGGCTGGCGCTGCAGAAGAAGTACGGCGTGAGCCTGTCTGCCGAGTCGGAGGAGGTGCGCGCCCATTTCGCGAGCGTCAAGGCGCTCGCCGCCTTCGTCACCGCCCAGGGCAAGGCCTGAGGGATGCCAACATGACCAAAGAAGACATCTTCGCCAGGATCGTGGAGATCCTGAACCAGACCTTCGACATCGAGCCGGCGCGCATCACGCGCGAGTCGCGCCTCGGCGAGGACCTCGACATCGACTCGATCGACGCGGTCGACCTCATCGTGCAGCTCAAGCCGCTGGTGGGCAAGCGCCTGCAGCCGGAGGCGTTCAAGTCGGTCCGCACGGTGCAGGACGTCGTCGACGCGCTGTACGGCCTCGTGCACGAGGCGCCCGCCGCGTGAGCGCCGCGATGGCGCCGGCCATGCCGACTCCCGCCGCAGCGCCCCGCAGGACGCCGCCGCTGCTGGCGGCCGTGCTGCTCGCGGTGAGCGTGGCCTATCCGGTGGTGGTGTATCTCGCGCTGGGCCACGTCAGCCCGCGCTGGATCGCGCTGCTGCTGGTCGGGCTGGCGCTCGCGCGCGCCTGGGTCACGCGCGAGTCGTTCTGGCTGGGCGCCGCCGCGCTCGCGATGGTGCTGGCGGCCGCCAGCTTCGTCGGCGGCTTCTGGGGACCGCTCAAGCTCTATCCCGCGCTGGTCAACGCCGTGATGTTCGGCCTGTTCGCGATGAGCCTGTGGCGCGGCCCGAGCGTCGTCGAGCGTCTCGCGCGCCTGCGCGAGCCCGATTTCCCGCCCGCCGCCGTCGCCTACACGCGCCGCGTGACGCAGGTGTGGTGCGGCTTCTTCGTCGTCAACGGCCTCGTCGCGGTGGCGACCGCGCTGTGGGCCAGCACGGCCGTCTGGACGCTCTACAACGGCCTGCTGTCGTACGTGGCGATGGGCGCGCTGATGGGCGGCGAGTGGCTGGTGCGCCAGCGCGTGCGCGCCCGCATCGCGGCGCGGGACGGCGCCGGCGAGCGCCCCGGAGCCTCGGATGCGTGATGCCGGCTGGCGCCCGCTGACCGAGCTGCCCCGCACCAACGCGTCGACGTCGAGCATGGTGGCCTGGCGCGGCGGCGAGGCCCTGTCCGCCGCGGATTTCGCGGCCCAGGCGGCCGCCTGGCGCGACCTGCTCGCCGCGCGGCCCGGCGCGCGCTGGGCGCTGTTCGCCGAAGACACCTTCGACTTCGCGTGCGCGCTGTTCGGCGCCTGGCATGCCGGCAAGACGGTGGTGCTGCCGGGCGACATGCAGGCCGACACCGTGGCGCGCCTGCGCCGCGAGGCCGCCGGCTTCCTGGGCGACCTCGAGGGCGCGCTGGCGCGTCCCGCACCGTCGCGCGCGAGCGCGCCGTCGTTCGAGCCGCTGGATCGCGCCGCCACGCAGCTGGTCGTCTACACCTCGGGCACCAACGGCGAGCCGCTGGCCATCGCCAAGACGCTGGCGCAGCTGGACGCCGAGGTGCATGCACTGGAGGCGCGCTTCGGCGCGCTGTGCGACACCGGTCTCGCGCCCGTGAACCTCGCGCCGGAGCCGATGGCGGGCCTGCAGGATCCGGCCGACGACATCGAGACGCCCATGGTCTGGGCGACCGTCACGCACCAGCACATCTACGGCCTGCTGTTCCGCGTGCTGTGGCCGCTGGCCGCCGGCCGGCCATTCGCGGCCGAGCGCCTCGTGTTCAACGAGGAGATCGCGCAGCGCGTCCACGGGCCCGCGGTGCTGGTGGCCAGCCCTGCGCACCTGCGCCGGCTGCCCGAGACGGTCGACTGGTCGGCCGCCCGTGCCGGCTTGCGTGCCGTGTTCTCGTCCGGCGGTCCGCTGCCGCCCGAGGCCGCCGACGCGACGCTCGCGCTGCTGGGGGCGGCGCCGGTCGAGGTCTACGGCAGTTCCGAGACCGGTGGCGTCGCCTGGCGCCAGCGCGCGCGCCACGGCGACACCTGGCAGCCGCTGCCCGGCATCGAGTTCCGCGTCGAGGAGGGCGCGCTCGCCGTGCGCTCGCCGCACCTGCCGGACCTCGAGTGGTTCCGCACCGCCGATCGCGCGACGCCGGCGGGCGACGGCATGGACGGCTTCGAGCTGCACGGCCGCGCCGACCGCATCGTCAAGATCGAGGAGAAGCGCGTGTCGCTGAGCGCGCTGGAGCAGCGCCTGGCCACCAGCAGCGACGTCGCCGAGGCGCGCGTGCTGATGCTGGCCGACGAGCGTCCCGTCGTCGACGCCGCGGGCCTCGCGCTGCCGCACGCGGTGCGGCCGGCGGCGGTGGTCGCCCTCAGCGAGGCCGGGCGCGCGAAGCTGGCGCGCATCGGCAAGCCCGCGCTGGTGGCCGAGCTGCGCACGCTGCTGCTGGCGGCGGTCGACCGCGTCGCGCTGCCGCGCCGCTGGCGCCTCGTCGACGCGCTGCCGGTGAACGCGCAAGGCAAGAGCACCGGGGCGCTGCTGGGGGCGCTGTTCGCGCCCGGCACGCAGGCGCGGCCGATGTCGCCGCGGCCGCAGTGGCGCATCGCCGAGGCCGCGCACGCGCAGGCGTCGATCGCGCTCGATCCGGCGCTCGGGGTCTTCGACGGCCATTTCCCCGGCGCGCCCATCCTGCCCGGGGTCGCGCAGGTGGACTGGGCGATCGCGTTCGCGCGCGAGCGCTTCGAGATGCCCCCCCGCTTCGTCCGCCTGGACGCGCTCAAGTTCTCGCAGCCCGCGCTGCCGGGCATGCACCTCGACCTCGACCTGCACTGGAACGCCGCCACGGCGACGCTGCAGTTCGAATACCGCTCGACGTCGGGCCGCCACTCGAGCGGGCGCATCGTGTTCGCCGCCGCGGAGGGGGCGTGATGGCTTCGGAGATCCGCACCTGCGCGGTGATCCCGGTCTACAACCACGGCGAGGCCGTGGGCGCCGTCGTGGCCAACGTGCGCGCCAGCGGCCTGCACTGCTTCCTGGTCGACGACGGCAGCTCGGCCGACTGTGCCGCGGTGCTGGACGCGCTCGCCCAGGCCCCCGACGTCACGCTGGTGCGCCTCGCACTGAACCAGGGCAAGGGCGGCGCGATGGTCGCCGGCCTGCGCGCCGCCGCAGCCGCCGGCTGGTCGCATGCGCTGCAGATCGACGCCGACGGGCAGCACGACGCCGGCGACATCCCGAAGTTCCTGGCCGCCGCTTCCCGACGGCCCGACGCCGTGATCTGCGGCGTGCCGGTCTACGACGAGTCGGTGCCGATGGGGCGCCTGGTCGGCCGCTATGCCACGCACGTCTGGGTTTGGATCAACTCGCTGTCGCTGGAGATCCGCGACTCGATGTGCGGCTTCCGCATCTATCCGCTGGCGCCTGTCGTCAGGCTGTTCGACGAGGTCCGCCTGGGCCGGCGCATGGACTTCGACCCCGAGGTGCTCGTGCGCCTGCACTGGCGCGGGCTGCGCATCGTGAGCATCCCCACGCGCGTGACCTACCCGCAGGACGGGCTGTCGCATTTCCGCCTGGGCCTGGACAACTGGCTCATCTCGAAGATGCACGCGCGGCTGGCCGTCGGCATGCTGCTGCGCGCGCCGCTGCTGCTGTGGCGCAAGGTGGCGCGATGAGCCCGCTGTCGCAAAAGCCGTCCGCCGGCCGTGCGCCGGGCCGCCCCGAGGAGGCCCGCGGTCCTCTCGGGGGGCGGAGCGACGACCTCGGCGCGGCAGGGGCCCGTCCGACAGGCACCGGGCAGCGCCATTGGTCGACCATCGGCGAGGAGACGTTCGCCGGCGGCATGTGGCTGATGTACGCGCTGTTCCGCGTCGGCGGGCGGCTGCCGTTCCGGCTCGTGCTGTATCCGGTCGTGCTGTGGTACTGGGCCGCCAACCGCGCCGCGCGCGAGGCGTCGCTCGAATACCTGCAGCGGCTGCAGGCCGCCACCGGCGCGCTGGGCCGCGAGCCCGGCCGGCGCGACACGCTGCGCCACTTCCTGTCGTTCGCCGAGACCATCCTCGACAAGATGCTGGCCGTCGGCGGTCGCTACCGGCTCGACACGATCCGCTTCGTCGGCCACGAGCCGATCGAGCGGATGGTGCGCGAGCGGCAGGGCGCGCTGATGGTGACCGCGCACATGGGCTGCCTCGAGATGTGCCAGGCGTCGGCCGACGCCACGCCCGGCCTGAAGCTGACGGTGCTGGTGCACACGGTGCACGCCGAGCGCTTCAACCGCATGCTCGAGCGCCTGTCGCCGGGGCGCGGCATCTCGCTGATGCAGGTCACCGAGATCTCGCCGGCCACGGCGGTGCTGCTGTCCGAGCGCGTGGCGCGCGGCGAGTTCGTCGCCATCGCCGGCGATCGCGTGCCTGTGACGGCGGGACGCGCGAGCGCCGTCGAGGTGCCGTTCCTCGGCCACGACGCGCCGTTCCCCACCGGCGCCTACGTGCTGGCCGCGCTGCTGAAATGCCCGCTGTTCTCGATGGGCTGCATCCGCCAGGGCGACACGCACGAGGTCGTCTTCGAGCGGCTCGCCGAGCGCGTCGTGCTGCCGCGCGGCGATCGCCTGTCCGCCAGCGCGGCCTACGCGGGGCAGTTCGCCCGCGGGATCGAGCGGCTGCTGGCGCGCGCGCCCTACGAATGGTTCAATTTCTTTTCCTTCTGGAATCAACCCGGAGCGCTCGCCGCTCGACCCACGCCCGAGAAGCTGCGCCATGACTGAATCCCGCTCCATCCGCTTCGACGGCAGCGCGCTGACCATCGAGGACGTGTGCCTGCTCGCCGAGATGAAGGCCGGCGCGTCGCTGTCCGACGATCCGGCATTCCGCGCGCGCATCCGCCGCGGCGCGGAATTCCTCGAGCGCCTGCTGCGCGAGGACGGCGTCGTCTATGGCGTCACCACCGGCTACGGCGATTCATGCACCGTGGTGATACCGCCCGAACTCGTGCCGGAGCTGCCGCACCACCTGTTCGCATACCACGGCGTGGGCCTGGGCCGCATGCTCGATCCGGTCGAGACCCGCGCCGTGCTGGCCGCGCGCCTGCAGTCGCTGGCGCAAGGCGTCTCCGGCGTCAGCGTCGAGCTGCTCGACCAGCTGGCCGCATTCCTCGCGCACGACGTGCTGCCCCAGATCCCCGCCGAGGGCTCGGTGGGGGCCAGCGGCGACCTGACGCCGCTGTCCTACGTGGCCGCCGCGCTGTGCGGCGAGCGCAACGTGCTGTTCGAGGGCCGCATCCAGCCCGCCGCCGCGGCGCTGGAGACGCTGCGCCGCCAGCCGCTGCGACTGCGCCCGAAGGAAGGCCTGGCGATCATGAACGGCACCGCCGTGATGACCGCGCTCGCCTGCCTCGCGTGGCGGCGTGCCGACTACATCTGCAGGCTGGCGTCGCGCCTGACCGCGTGCAACGTGCTGGCCAGCGCCGGCAACGCGCACCACTTCGACGAAGCGCTGTTCGCCGTCAAGCCGCACGCCGGCCAGCAGCGCGTGGCCGCACGCGTGCGCGCCGACCTCGCGGTCGAGACCGACAAGCCCGCGGCGCGCAACGAGCAGCGCCTGCAGGACCGCTACTCGCTGCGCTGCGCGCCGCACGTCATCGGGGTGCTGGAGGACGCGCTGCCGTTCCTGCGCCAGCTCATCGAGAACGAGCTCAACTCGGCCAACGACAACCCGATCATCGACGCCGAGCTCGAGCAGGTGCTGCACGGCGGCCACTTCTACGGCGGCCACGTCGCGTTCGCGATGGACAGCCTGAAGAACGCGGTGGCCAACGTCGCCGACCTGCTGGACCGCCAGCTCGCGCTGCTGGTCGATACCCGCTACAACCACGGCCTGCCGTCCAACCTGTCGGGCGCCACCGGCGTGCGCGCGCCGATCAACCACGGCCTGAAGGCGCTGCAGATCAGCGTCTCCGCGTGGACGGCCGAGGCCCTGAAGCAGACGATGCCGGCCAGCGTGTTCTCGCGCTCGACCGAATGCCACAACCAGGACAAGGTGAGCATGGGCACGATCGCCGCGCGCGACTGCCTGCGCGTGCTGGAGCTCACCGAGCAGGTGTGCGCCGCGATGCTGGTGGCCGCGCGCCAGGGCGTCGCGCTGCGCTGCGCCCAGGACGGCGTGGTGCCCGGCGCCGTGCTGCAGGCGTTCCAGGCCGACCTCGAGCGCCGCGTCGCGTTCGTGGCCGAGGATCGCGCGCTCGACGCCGACCTCGTCGCGCTGCTGGAAGCGCTGCGCAAGCGCGAATGGGCGCTGTACGGCGATGAGTGAATCCCGCAAGCCGGCCATGCCGGACCTGTCGCACGAGATCGAGGTCGTGCCGCCGTTCTTCGACATCGACTCGTTGGACATCGTCTGGCACGGCCATTACGTCAAGTACCTGGAGCTCGCGCGCTGCGCGCTGCTGGAGAAGTTCGACTACGGCTACACCCGGATGCGCGAGTCGGGCTACGGCTGGCCCATCGTCGACCTGCGCCTGAAGTACGTCCGGCCGGCCACGTTCAACCAGCCGCTGGTCGTGCGTGCCGAGATCGTCGAATGGGAGAACCGCCTGAAGTTCGAGTACGTCATCCGCGACAAGGCGACGGGCGGGAAGGTCAACACCGCGATGTCGATCCAGGTGGCCGTCGACATGGCCACGCGTGAGATGCAGTACGTCTGCCCGCGCGTGCTGTGGGAGCGGCTGGGGGTGGCGCCATGAGCCGGCTCCTGCGCGCGGCCGCGCTCGCCGCGCTGGCGCTGGCCGGGTCCGCGTCGTTCGCCGCGGCGCCGGCGACTTCGGCCGCCGCGTCCGCGCCTGCGGGCGACTCGCTCAAGCTGATCCACGAGCGCCTGCGGACCGCGCCGGTGCTCAAGGGCGAGTTCGAGCAGACCAAGACGCTCAAGGGCTTCCGCAACGCGCTCGTCTCGAAGGGCGAGTTCGTGGTCGCGCGCGGCCAGGGCGTGTGGTGGCACACGCGCGAGCCGTTCGAGACGACGCTGGTCGTGACGCGGACGAGGCTGTTCTCGCGCAACCCGGACGGCAGCACCGCCAACCTGATGGACGCGCAGGCCGAGCCCGGCGTGCGCCAGGTCAACGAGCTGATCTTCTCGCTGCTGGCCGCCGACATCGACGTGCTGGCCGACCGGTTCGCCGTCGCCGCGCAGCCGGTAGGTGCCGCCGGCTGGTCGCTGGTGCTGACGCCGCGGGACCCCGGCATCGCGAAGTTCCTCGCGCGCGCGACGCTCGCGGGCGAGCGCGACGTGCAGTCCGTGCGACTCGAGGAGACGCGCGGCGACACGACGCTGATCCGCTTCTCGCACCAGGTGCCCGCGACGGCGCTGACGCCCGACGAGGCGGCGCGCTTCCAATGAGGCGTGACGATGCGACGCGGCCCGTGCGCCGCCTGCCGTGGCAGGTGGCCGCATGGCTCTGGCTCGCGTTCTGCATCGTGGTCGCCGCGCACCAGTTCACCTTCTGGCGCCACGCGCAGTTCGACACCGACGTGATGGCGCTGCTGCCGCAGGACGAGCAGGCGCCCGAGGTCGGCATCGCCACGCGCCAGCTCGCAGGCCAGGCGACGCGCCAGGTCGTGGTGATGATCGGCGCACCCGACTGGGCCGGCGCGCAGAAGGCGGCCGCGGCCTGGGAGGGGGCCGCGCTGGCCGGCGACGCCGCGGGTCACGTCGCGCTCAGGCGCAGCGCGATGGCCGGCGCCGACTCGCTGGGCGACACCCTCGCGTTCTACGCACCCTACCGCGACCGCCTGCTGACGCCGGCGCAGCGCGCGCAGCTGGAACACACGGCGCCGGGCGCGCTCGTGCAGTCCGCGCTCGCCGCGCTGGCGCAGCCCGGCGGCGGCTACCGGCTCGCCGACTGGAACGCCGACCCGCTCGCGCTGTGGCCCCAGTGGTGGCTGGCGCGCGCGAGCGACACGCGCGCCCGGCCGCGCGACGGCCGGCTCGCGCTGAGCGACGGCGGCCTCGAATGGGCCGTGCTGCTGGAGGAGACGACCGGCGCCGCGTTCTCGATGAGTGGCGATGCGACGGTCTCCGCCGCGCTCGACCAGGGCCGCGCTGCGGCGCTGTCCGCCGTGCCCGGCGCGAAGGTGCTGGCCGGCGGCGTGCCGCTGTTCGCGGAGCACGCGGCGGCGCGCGCGAAGCTCGAGGTCAAGACCATCGGCTGGGGCTCGGTGGCCGGCGTGCTGGTGCTGGTGTTCCTCGCGTTCCGCTCGCTGTGGCCGCGCCTGCTGATGGCCGTGTCGCTGCTGGTGGGCGTCGCGATGGCGCTGTCGGTGACGTCGTGGGTGTTCGGCCACGTGCACCTGCTGACGACCGTGTTCGGCGCGAGCCTCGTCGGCTGCGCCGAGGACTACGGCCTGTACTACTTCGCCAGCCGCCAGGGCGCGCCCGATGCGCCACCGCTCAGGCTGATGGCCACGCTGCTGCCGGGTCTCGCGCTGGCGCTGCTGACCAGCGTGCTGGGCTACCTCGCGCTCGGCCTGCCGCCGTTTCCCGGCCTGCGCCAGATGGCCTTGTTCTCGGTCGTGGGCATCCTGGGCGCATTCGTCACCACCGTCGTCTGGTTCCCGTGGATCGACCGCGGCGCGGTGCGCGCCACGCGTTTCTCGGCATGGATCGTCGACGGCTACGCGCGCTGGCCGCGCTTCGGCGCGACGCGCCGCTCGTGGCTCGTGCACGCGGTGCTGCTGGCGGCCTGCGCGGCCGGCATCGCACGCCTGAAGGTCGACGATGACCTGCGCCAGCTGCAGGGCTCGCCGAAGTCGCTGATCGACGCGCAGCGCGAGATCGGCCGCCTGCTGGGGCTCGCGGCCCCGTCGCAGTTCTTCGTGGTGCGCGGCGCGAACGCCGACGACGTGCTGCAGCGCGAGGAGGCCCTGAAGGCGCGGCTCGACGCGCGCGTCGGCAACGGCGAGCTGGCCGGCTACCGCGCGCTGTCCGACTGGGTGCCCTCGCGGGCGCGCCAGGCCGCGGATGCCGCGTTGACCCGGCGCGTGGAGGACGGCGTGATCGCCGGCGTCGACCGGGTGCTGGGCGAGGCGCAGCGCCGCGCCGCGTTCGACGCCGCGCCGCTGACGCTCGAGAAATGGCTCGCGTCGCCGGCCTCGACCGCGGGCCGCGCGCTGTGGATCGGCGCCGTCCCGAAGCGCGACGACGGCACCGCGTTCGCCAGCGTGGTGATGCTGCGCGGCGTGCGCGACCTCGCCGCGCTGCCGGACATCGCCCGCAGCGCCGACGGCTTGCCCGGCGTGCGCTGGGTCGACCAGGTGCAGTCGGTGTCGGCGCTGCTCGGGCGCTATCGCCACATGATGGGCCTGCTGCTCCTCGCCGGCCACGCGGCGGTCCTGCTGGCGCTGGCCTGGCGCTACGGCCGGCGCGCCTGGCGCGCCTGGCTGCCCACCGCGGTGGCCACCGCAGGCACGCTGGCGCTGCTGGCGGCGACCGGCCAGCCGCTGCAACTCTTCAACGTGCTGGCGCTCGCGCTGCTGCTGGGCATCGGCATCGACTACGGCATCTTCCTGCTCGAGCGCGAGGACAGCGGCGCCGGCTCGGCCTGGCTGTCGGTGGTGCTGGGCGCCGCCAGCACCTGGCTGTCGTTCGGGCTGCTGGCGTTGTCCAGCACGCCCGCGCTGCATTCCTTTGGATTGACGCTTCTCTTCGGCATCCTCATCGTGGGTGTCTCCGCTCCCCTGTACCGTCCCCGGACGATCTCCCTTGCGAAAACGCCATGACTCTCGAATGCACTGATGTCCTGATCGTCGGCGCCGGCCCCGCCGGTTCCGTGGCAGCCGCCTTCCTGCGCCAGCAGGGACGGCGCGTGCTGGTCGTCGAGCGCGAGCAGTTCCCGCGCTTCTCGATCGGCGAGAGCCTGCTTCCGCAGAGCATGGAGTACATCGAGGCCGCGGGCATGCTGCGCGACGTCGTCGAAGCCGGCTTCCAGTTCAAGAACGGCGCCGCGTTCGCTTGGGGCGACAAGTACACGGACTTCGACTTCCGCGACAAGTTCTCGCCCGGCTGGGGCACCACCTACCAGGTGCAGCGCGCCAACTTCGACAAGGTGCTGGCCGACGCGGCCGCGCGCATGGGCGCCGAGATCCGCTACCGCCACCAGGTGACGGCCGTCGACCTCGAAGGCGACAAGCCGCGCGTGTCCGTGCGTGACGCCGAGGGCGACGCGTACCAGGTCGAGGCCCGCTTCGTGCTCGACGCGAGCGGATTCGGCCGCACGCTGCCGCGCCTGCTCAAGCTGGAGTCGCCGTCCAACTTCCCGGTTCGCGGCGCGATCTTCACGCACGTGGCCGACCACATTGCCGCCGGCAGCGCGTTCGACCGCGAGAAGATCCGCGTGACCGTGCACCCGAAGTACCCGGACGTCTGGTACTGGACCATCCCGTTCTCGAAGGGCCGCTGCTCGCTGGGCGTCGTCGCGGCGCAGGATTTTCTCGCGCGCTATCCCGGCTCCGAGATGGAGCGGCTGCGCGCGATCGTCGGCGAGGATCCGGGCCTGTCGACGCTGCTGGCCGATGCGCAGTGGGACACGCCCGCGCGCCAGATCGTCGGCTACTCGGCCAACGTGAAGTCGCTGTGGGGCAAGGGCTTCGCGCTGCTGGGCAACGCGGGCGAGTTCCTCGATCCGGTGTTTTCCAGCGGCGTGACGATCGCGTTCAAGTCGGCATCGCTGGCCACGCAGTGCCTCGCGCGCGAGTTCGCCGGCGAGACGGTGGACTGGCAGGCCGACTACGCGGTGCCGCTGAAGTTCGGCGTCGACACCTTCCGCACCTTCGTCGACGCGTGGTACGCCGGCGGCTTCCAGAAGATCATCTTCCACGAGCGCCACACGCCGGACATCCGCCGCATGATCTCGTCGATCCTCGCGGGCTATGCCTGGGACCAGGACAACCCGTACGTCGCGCAGGCGAAGCGTCGCCTCGGCGTGCTGGAGGAACTGTGCACCGGCTGATCGCGTGCATCGCGACGACCGTCGTGCTCGCGGGCTGCGCCACGCCGCCGCCGCCGGCCTCGCACGCGGCGCCGCAGCTGCGGCTCGCGCCGGCGCTGCTGGGCCGTCCGCTGAACCTGCAGCAGCACCTGACGCTGCACGCGCCGGGACGCGACCAGCAACTCGACGTGCTGCTGGAGGCCGACGCGCGCCACGTGCAGATGGGCCTGGTCGCGATGGGGCAGGTCGCCGCACGCCTCGACTGGGACGGCACGACCCTCACCGAGAGCAGGGCGCCCTGGTGGCCGCAGGAGGTGTCGGGCTCGCGCATCCTGAGCGACCTGCAGCTGACGCTGTGGCCGGTCGACGCGATCCAGGCCGCGCTGCCGGCCGGCTGGCGCCTCGTCGAGGAAGGCGACGTGCGCACGCTCACGCAGGACGGCCAGGTCGTGACGGTCATCACGCGGCTCGGCCCGCTGTCGGCGCTCTTCGACCAGCGGCGCGAGCATTTCCAGCTCAAGATCGAGTCGCGCGACCTCGGCCACGATGCCGCCGGGTCCGCCAATCCGACATGACCGCCATCTTTCTCCAGGATCACGCCTGCGTCTGCGCGCTCGGCGACACGGCCGAGGCGATCCGCGCCGGCCTGTGGGCGGACGCGCCCTCCGGCGTCGCTCCTACGGACGCGCATACCCCGGGCCGCATGCTCGCCCTCGGGCGCGTGGCGACGCCGCTGCCAGCGCTGGACGGCTTGCCGCACCACGAGCGCAGCCGCAACAACGCGCTGCTGCTGGCCGCTCTGGCGCCGCTGCGCGAGCGCGTGCGGGCCGCCGCCGAACGCTTCGGGCCGGCGCGCGTGGCCGTCGTGCTGGGCGTGAGCACCGCGGGCCTGGACGAGGGCGTTGCGGCGATCCGCCAAGTGCACAGCGGCTTCGGCTGGCCGGCGCATTACGACTACGCGCTGCAGGAGATGGGCAACGCCGCGCAATGTGCTGCACGTGAACTGGGGGTGGCCGGGCCGGCATATGCCATCTCGACGGCCTGCTCGTCGGGCGCGAAGGCGCTGGCCACGGGCGCGCGCCTGCTGCGCTCGGGGCAGGTCGACGCGGTCGTGGCCGGCGGCGTCGATGCCCTGTCGGCCTTCACGATCGCGGGCTTCTCGGCGCTGGACGCGGTGTCGGCCGAGCGCTGCAACCCGCTGTCGGCCAACCGCCGCGGCATCAACATCGGCGAGGGCGCCGCGCTGTTCCTGATGGGGCGCGACGACGGGCCCGTGCGCCTGTCCGGCTGGGGCGAGAGCGCCGATGCGCACCACATGTCCGCGCCGGAGCCCACCGGCCGCGGCGCGGCCGAGGCCATGCAGCGCGCGCTGGCGCGGGCCGGCGTGGCGGCGCGCGACGTCGACTACGTCAACCTGCACGGCACCGCCACCGAGCAGAACGACGCGATGGAGAGCCTGGCCGTCGAACGCGTGCTGGGCCGCGAGGTGCCGCTGAGCTCCACCAAGCCGCTGACCGGCCACGCGCTGGCGGCCGCCGGCGCCATCGAGGCCGCGTTCGCGTGGCACGCGCTGGTCGACAATCCGTCCGGCCGCCTGCCGGTGCACTGGTGGGACGGCGCCGGCGATCCGGCGCTGCCGCCGCTGCGCGTCGTCGCGCCGGGCTTCGCGCTGGGCCGCCCCGTGCGCCACGTGCTGAGCAACTCGTTCGCCTTCGGTGGCAGCAACGCGTCGTTGCTGTTCTCGCAGCCATGACAGAGCACGGCGAATTCGCCGACGGCCGGTGGCCGCCCCGCGCTATGGATGCCTGGGTGCCGCATCGCGGGCCGCTGAGCCTGCTCGACGGCGTCGAGCACTGCGACGACCTCGGCATCGAGGCGCGCGTGCGCGTGCCCGTCGACGGCATGTTCGTCGGCGACGACGGCGCGCCGGCCTGGGTCGGCATCGAGTACATGGCCCAGGCCGTCGCGGCCTGGTCGGGCGCGCGTGCGCGCGCCGCGGGCGGAGCGCCGAAGATCGGCTACCTGCTGGGCAGCCGCCGCTACGAGGCCGCGGTGCCGGTGTTTCCGGTGGGCGCCGAGTTGCGCGTGCTGGCACAGTGCGAGCTGATGGGCGACAACGGGCTGGGCATGTTCGACTGCCGCATCGAGCACGGCGGCCGCGTGCTGGCGAGCGGACGCCTGAGCGTCTTCGAGCCGCCCGCCGATTCAGAAGAAGCGTCGCCATCCGGCGCGCCGAGGGAATGACAGGAATGACCGAGACCAACGACAGGGAAGGCCGTGGCACCGTGCTGGTGACCGGCGCGAGCCGGGGCATCGGGCGCGCGATCGCGCTCGCGGCCGCGCGCGGGGGCCACGACGTGGTGGTGCATTGCCGCAGCGGCCTGGAGCAGGCCCGCGCGGTGTGCGGCGAGATCGCCGCGCTCGGCGCGACGGCGCGCGTGCTGGCGTTCGACGTCGCCGACCGCGCCGCCGCCGCCGCCGCGCTGCAGGCCGACATCGCCGAACACGGCGCCTACTACGGCGTCGTCTGCAACGCGGGCATCGCGCGCGACAACGCGTTTCCCGCGATGAGCGGCGAGGAGTGGGACGCCGTCGTCCACACCAACCTCGACGGCTTCTACAACGTGCTGCATCCCGTGGTGATGCCCATGGTCCAGCGCCGCAAGCCGGGCCGCATCGTGACGCTCGCGTCGGTGTCGGCGCTGATGGGCAATCGCGGGCAGACCAACTACAGTGCCGCCAAGGCGGGGGTGATCGCGGCGACCAAGTCGCTCGCCATCGAGCTCGCCAAGCGCAACATCACCGTCAATTGCGTCGCGCCGGGGCTGATCGACACCGAGATGGTGCCGCCCGAGGTGCTGGAGGAAGCGATGAAGATCATCCCGTTGCGCCGCATGGGAACGCCCGACGAGGTGGCCGCGCTGGTGGCATTCCTGCTCAGGCCGGAGGCGGCGTACATCACGCGCCAGGTCATCTCCGTCAACGGGGGCATGCTCGGATGAAGCGCGTCGTCGTCACCGGATTCGGCGCGCTGAGCCCGCTGGGCCACGACTGGCCCACCGTGCTCGCGTCGCTCAGGAGCGGCCGCAACGCCGTGCAGGTCATGGAGGGCTGGGCGCAGTACGACGGCCTGAACACGCGCCTGGGCGCGCCGGCGCTGCCGTTCGACCTGCCCGCGCACTACAACCGCAAGTCCACGCGCAGCATGGGGCGCGTCGCGCTGATGGCCACGCGCGCGAGCGAGCTGGCGCTGGCCGACGCCGGGCTGCTGGGCGACCCGCTGGTCACCAGCGGGCGCATGGGCGTGTCCTACGGCTCGTCGGCGGGCACGCCGGCGGCCATCGGCGACTTCGGCCGCATGATGCAGGACAAGACCACCGAGGGCATCAACGCGAACACGTACATCAAGATGATGTCGCACACCGCGGCCGTCAACATCGGCGTGTTCTTCGGGCTGACGGGCCGCATCGTCACGACGTCGAGCGCCTGCACCTCCGGCAGCCAGGGCATCGGCTACGCGTTCGAGGCGATCCAGAGCGGGCGCCAGGTCGCGATGCTGGCCGGCGGCTCGGAGGAGCTCGACGCCACCGAGGCGGCGGTCTTCGACACGCTGTTCGCCACCAGCGTGCGCAACGACGCGCCGGCGCTCACCCCGCGCCCGTTCGACGCGAAGCGCGACGGCCTGGTGCTGGGCGAGGGCGCCTGCACGCTGGTGCTGGAGGAACTCGAGCACGCGCTGGCGCGCGGCGCCCGCATCCATGCCGAGCTGCTGGGCTGGGGCACCAACTCCGACGGCACGCACGTCACGCACCCGAACGCGGCCACGATGGCGCAGGCGATGCGGCTGGCGCTGGTCGACGCGCGCCTGACGCCCGAGTCGATCGGCTACGTCAACGCGCACGGCACCGCCACCGAGCAGGGCGACATGGCCGAATCGCAGGCCACCGGCGAGGTGCTGGGCGCGCACATGCCCATCAGCTCGCTCAAGAGCTACATGGGCCACACCCTCGGCGCCTGCGGCGCGCTCGAGGCGTGGATGACCATCGAGATGATGCGCGAGGGCTGGTTCGCCCCGACGCTGAACCTCGAGGAGGTCGATCCGCGCTGCGGCGCGCTCGACTACATCACCGGCGACGGCCGCGTCATCGAGACCGACGTCGTCATGAGCAACAATTTCGCGTTCGGCGGGATCAACACGTCGTTGATCTTCCGGCGCTGGTTCGATTGACAACGATTATCTGGGAGGAAATCCATGAAGCGGTTCAACGTTTTTGCCACGGCGCTGGCCTTGTCGCTGGTCGCCACGTCCGCCAATGCGGGACGCGCGGCGAACACCACGCAGGTTGCGCTGCTGACGCCGGTGACGTTCGCACCGACGACCGATCCGCGCGCCGAAGTTCGCGACGAATGCAGGATGGGCGAGATGCTCGAGACTCGCGTCGGCGATGCGCTGCGGCACGTCAACAAGGGGCCCGGCACCACCACGGATCCCGCGCAAGGAGACGTGCTCAAGGTCACCGTCACGACGATCTGGGGTGCACGAGGCAACAGCTGGACGGGCCCGAAGGGACTCGCCCTCGAGGCGGAGATTCTTCACGACGGTGTGGTGCAACGGTCGACCAAGCTGCACCGGACCACGTTTGGTGGCTTCTGGGGCGCATTCAAGGGGATCTGCGGCTTCATGGAGCGTGACACGGTCAGCATCGCGAAGGACCTCGCGCGCTGGTCCCGCGATCCCAAGTTCGTGCCGCCGTCGGAGGACGTCCAGGCGCCCGACTCTCCTGCTGCGATGGGCGCCGACAGCGGCGCGTCGTCCGCGTCCTCGGCCGCGAACTGATCGCGGCCTCGCTGCATCCGGACAAGACGATGATGATGAGATACGTGCTGCGCGCTGCGATGCTTGCTCTCGGCCTCGCCGCCGTCTCGGCGCCTTCATGGGCGGTGCGCTCGCCCGTTCCGATGCTGGAGCTCGGTCGCCAGCAAGTCGTGACGTTCGACGGACAGCCGCTTGCGTTGGCCAGCATGCGCAAGGCCATTCTCTATGGCGGCTTGACTCGGCGCTGGACGGCCGTCGGCGAGCAGCCCGGCGTCCTCGACCTGCAGGCTGCCAATGGCGGGCACATCGTCGTGGTCGAGGTGGCGTATGACGCCGCGAGCTACGAGATCCGCTACAAGAGCAGCGTCGAAATGAGCTATGACGACGCCGGCGGCAAGCCTGTCATCCACCCGAAATACAACCAGTGGGTCAATGACCTGAGCACGGCGATCCGTGCCGCCGTGCGCACGCGCAATGGCGAGCGCTACTGACCTGCGCCGGCGCGGGGACCGAAGGCATGTTCACTCCGGCGCGGCAGGCGCCATTCTGGGGATGGCCATCGAATCCTGCCGGCTGCCGACACTGCGTGGCCGGATAATTCGCGGCTCCCGGTTGCGGCGGCCGCGGCCGGGTCGATGTCCAACGTTCAATGAAAGCCTGCCCATGAAGAAGCTCATCGCCGTGTCCCTGCTCGCTCTCGTCGCCGCCGCGCCCGCCGTGGCGAGGAACAACGCCGTCACGGTCTCGCTGCAGAGCGTGCTCGACATGCCCGAGGCCAAGGACAGGCTCGGCGACATGCGCTTCTACCTGGCTGGCGGCCACGTGCCCAAGATCATCAAGAAGTTCGGAGGCGACACGTCCAACGCCAACACCAACGCGTTCAACAAGTCGCCCGAGGAAGCTTGCCGCTGGAATGCGCTGTCGGCGCTGATCAAGCTGCGCGAGAAGGCGATGCGCTACGAGGCGAATGCGGTCGTCGACATCGTCAGCGTTCGCGACCATGTCGAGTTCAAGAACCCGACCGACATCGAATGCTCCGACGGCGCGTTCCGCGCCGGGATCACGCTGCGGGGCACCTACGCCAAGGTCGGCAAGTAGGACGGCGATGCTGCTGGTCGCGGTCGGCCGTATCGTGGAGCTGACTGCCGGCGAACGATCCATGCCCACGTGGCTCGGAGAATCCGAACGACGGCGATGGCAGGAAACCGGGCCGCGTGCACGCGCCGCGTTCGCCGCCAGCCGCGCGTTGCTGCGCGAGCTGCTGCAGTCGGCCACCGGCATTCCCGCCGCCGCGTGGGACGTGTCGGCCGAGGCGGGCATCGCGCCGGTGGCTCGTTCGGCGGGGACGGCGGCTGGCGTGCACGTCAGCCTCTCGCACCGGCTCGGCTGGGTCGCCGCCGCAGTGGCGGATGTCGCGGTGGGCGTGGATGTCGAATGCGATCGTCCCGCCCGCAGCGATCCCGGCGAGCGTGCCGAGCTGATGCTGACGCCGGACGAATTGAAGGAGTGGCGCTCGGTGGCCGCGGGCGAGCGCGAGGCCGCGCTGCTGGCGCGTTGGACCGCCAAGGAAGCCTGGTTCAAGTCCTGCCCGCCGCAGGCCGCGCCCTGGGATTTCCGTCGCGTGCACGCGAGCGCCCGCGCGCCCGCCGGCGCGCGGGCGAACGTGCGCACGTGGCGTGCGACGCCGGTGCACGTGGCGCTCTGCTGCGGCGATGCGGCGGCCTTGGCCGAGGCGCGCTGCGACGGCCTGCCGACCATTGCCGCCGAGGCCTCCTGGCATGTCGCCGCCGTGGCGTTGCCGCATTGAACAGATCGAAGCAAGACCGATGACCGTTGCCAAGCCCCTGCCCGACTACATCCCCGAGACCGCCTTCGGCGACTGGTTCCTCCAGACACGCACCTGGGACGTGCACGTGCTCGACGTCGCGCTGCGCGACCTCGCGCGGCTCGACCCGTCGCCGCGGGCCCATCATCCCGTCGTGGTCGACGTCGGCTGCGGCTGGGGCGGCTCGCTGCGCAAGCTCGCCGAGCGCTTCCAGCCCGAGCGGCTCGTCGGCTTCGACATCGCGCCCAAGATGGTGGCCGCCGCCACGCAGGAGGCCGCGCGGGTCCGGCTGGCCAACGGCCGTGCCGCCGAGGTGATCCAGGGCGACAGCTCGAGGCTGCCGCTGGACGACGCGAGCGTCGACCTGCTGTTCTGCCACCAGACCTTCCACCACCTCGTCGACCAGGATCGCGCGATCGCGGAGTTCTTCCGCGTGCTCAAGCCGGGCGGCAAGCTGCTGTTCGCGGAATCCACGCGGCGCTACATCCATTCCTGGATCATCCGCCTGCTGTTCCGCCACCCGATGGAGATGCAGAAGACCGCGCCGCAATACCTCGCGCTCGTGCGCGCCGCGGGCTTCGAGGTGCCGGACGCCCAGGTGTCCTACCCGTTCCTGTGGTGGAGCCGCGAGGACCTGGGCCTGGTGGAACGCGTGCTGCGCATCGCGCCGCCGGCGGCGCGTGAGGAGACGCTCATCAATCTCGTCGCGACCCGGCCCTGACCGGCGGCGGGGGGCGCAGAAATCGGCGAAGGCGTCGCGATAGTCCCTAGATCGCGGCGCGGGGTGTCCGCCATCGGGGGGATGGAGGCGAGGGCGGCGCGGGCCACAGTCCCGGCACGCCATCAACACGAGACACCCGCCATGTCGAAGAACCCCGTCCCGTCCATCGCCGCCCGCGAGGCCGCGGCGCACGACGCGCTGGACACGCACAACACCGTCGCCTGGCACGGCGCCGGGCTGGCCGACCACCAGGCGCTGGTCGACAAGTGGGCCGCGCTCGGCTTCCGCACGCTGTCGCTGTCGATCTACGACGAGCCGGGGCATCCGCTGTTCGCGGCCGTGATGGTCAAGCGCGCCGCGATCCACGCCGAGCACCAGGTGTTCCCGCGCTCGCTGGCGCAGTTGCAGGCCGACGTGCAGGCCAACGAGAAGATCGGCCGCGGCCTGTACCTGGTGGCCGCCACCGGCACCGAAGGCCACGCCGCCTACGCGGCCAGCTTCCGGCCGATGGACCCGCTGCCGGTGGTGCGCCTGGACCTCGGCAAGGCCGACTTCCAGTCGTTCAACGCGGCGCAGCAGCAGGCCGGCCGCATCCTGCAATGGGTGGACGTGTTCGGTGACGAGACCAACCCGCGCTTCGCCGCGATCTGGGGACCCAACCCGGGCCGGGTGGCGTGGTCCGTGGAGGCATTCGATCCCGCCACGGGCAAGCAGGTGCCGACGGCCGACGCGACGCGGTTGCAGCAGCGCTTCGACGCCATCACCTCGACGCGCGGCCGCCCGCTGCACATCGCGCTGGCCGCGGCGGGCCGCACGGCGGAATGCTTCGTCGATTCGACGATCGGCCCCTGGGTGGCGCGCGGCGCGATGACGCCGGCACAGTACCAGGCCGAGTTCGACAAGCAGGCCCGGGCGGGACTGATGCCGCTGCAGGTCTCGGCGCGCGGCTCGGGGCCGGACGCGCGCATCGCCGCATTGTTCGCCGCGCGCGAGGAGACCGACGCGCGCACCCTGCGCGACCAGGGCCCGGTCACGGTGGCCGCGATCGACGCCGTCATGCACCGGTACCTGCAGACGGAGAACCTGCGCGGCGCCGCGCTGGCCATCGCGCGCGGCGGCCGCCTCGTGTACGCCAAGGGCTACACCTACGCGGAGGCCGGCTACCCCGACCTGGCGCCGCAGACGCCGTTCCGCCAGGCGAGCTGCTCCAAGACCTTCGCGGCCGTCGCGATGATGCGGCTGCTCCAGGACCTGCCGTCCCTCACGCTCGACACCCCGGTGCAGAGCGTCCTTCACCTGAAGCAGCCGGACGGCAGCGCGCCGCTCGATCCGCGCTGGGCCGACATCACGATCCGGCACCTGCTGCGCAGTGATTCGGGCATCGACCAGGGCCTGATGTACGCCAGCGTCGCCGCCGCCCAGGCCTTCGGCGCGCCGCTGCCCGCCACGCACGCGCAGCTCGTCAGCTACGCCACGACGAAGCTGCTCACCGGCAAGCCGGGCGACCCGCACAACTCGGTGTACGGCAACTTCGACTACCTGCTGCTGGGCGAGGTCATCGCGAAGCTGCACGGCTCGGGCAGCTTCGTCGAGGCGCTGCAGGCGCTCGTGCTGGCGCCGCTGCACCAGGCGCACACCCACGCGTCGCGCAGCCGCGTCGCGGACCAGCCCGCGGGCGACGCGCGCCACCACATGACGGTCTGCGATCCGGCCAACGGCTGGGCGCTGTACCCGTTCGAGGTGCTGCCCACCGTGCGCGAGCCCGGCGGCCGGCTGGTGCCCACGCACTACGGCGCGCTCGACTACGAGATGTTCTCCAGCGCCGGCGGCCTGTCGGCCTCGGTGGTGGACATGGCGCGCCTGGGCGCGATGTTCAGCGTCGCCACGAACAACCCGGTGCTCGGGCCGACGGCGATCTCCAGGCAGCTGCAGGCCGCGGTCGACGCCACTGGCGAGCTGACGACCGCGTCGGGCGACCCGTCGCACGGCTACTTCGGCTTCGACTGGGCGGTCAAGGACGCCTTCGGCTCGTTCACGGCGTCCAAGGGCGGCTGGCTGCCGGGGCAGGGCACGGTGTTGCAGGTCACGACCGGCGGCTTCACCTACGCGCTGGCGATCAACGGCAACGCCGACGTGACGTTCGACTGGATGACCCCGGTCGCCGCGGCGGCGCAAGGCCATGCGTGGGCCGACGACGACCTGTTCCACACGGTGTACGGCATGCCCTCGCTCGCGCCTGCCGCCCGGCACGCGGCCGGGCCGCACCCCACGGCGCCGCGTCCCGCGCACACGCTGGCGGCCGTGCGCGCAAGCATGGCGCGGGGCAGGGCAGGCACACGAGGCTGAGGACACGACGGGCGAAGGCCGGGCACGGCCTTTGCCTCGTCGTTACAAAGCGCGTGCCCAAAGCCAGTACGATCACATCATGAGCACCACCACGTACGAAGATCGTCCGCAGACGCTTGGCGAAGAGATCGCCAACGCCATCAGCCACGGCCTGGGCTTCCTGCTGGCCATCGCGTCGCTGCCCATCCTCGTCGTCATGGCCGTGCGCCATGGCACCACCACCAACATCGTGGCCGTCAGCATCTTCTCGGTCACGATGATGCTGCTGTACCTCACGTCCACCCTGTACCACGCGCTCCCCGACGGCAGGGTCAAGGCCGTGCTCAATCGCATCGACCACGCGGCGATCTACCTGTTCATCGCGGGCAGCTACACGCCGTTCGCGCTCGGCGTGCTGAACGGCGCCTGGGGCTGGACGCTGTTCGGCGCCATCTGGGCGATGGCCGCCGCGGGCATCGCGGTCAAGCTGATGAACCTGCTCCGGCATCCGCTGTGGTCCACCGGCCTGTACGTGGCGATGGGCTGGACGGCGATCATCGCCGCGGGCCCGCTGGTCCACGCGATGCCCATGGCCGGCCTGCTGTGGCTGCTGGCCGGCGGCGTCGCCTACACGCTGGGCGCGGTCGTGTTCATCTTCGACTCGCGCTTCCGGTACGCGCACTTCGCGTGGCACCTGTTCGTGCTTGCGGGCACCACCTGCCACTTCTTCGCGGCGCTCTGGTACGCCACGCCGGCGCGCGTGGCCGCCTGAGCCGGACGCCCCCGGCGAACGTGTTGGTCCGGCGGGACGCCGGATCCGTCGCCGGCGTGCCCGCGCCACCCCCACGAATGCGCGGTGCCGGCGACGGTCGCCGGCACGGCATTCGCCCCGGCAGGGCATGTCCGGCTTCATCGAGATCGCGCACAACCTGCGGGTGGCCGCCGGCCCGGGGACGGTACGTGCCCACTACGTCGACCTGCACCACCGCGGCCTCGCGCGCGTGCACCGGCGCGAGCGCCTGCGCGAGCGCGCGCCGGGGCCGGCCGGGCCGCGCTTCGAATGCCTGGCGCGCGTCGGCTGGAGCACCGGCCTGGACGTCTGGGAGCGCCACGAAAGGCCGGACGGCAGCGTGCTGGACCAGTGCGTCGCCGGCCCGCACTGGGGCCGCTCGCTCATCGCGCGCTTCCGGCCCGACCCGAAGGCCGCGCGCGAGGGCACGGTGCTCGAGCTGACGCTCACGCAGCCATTGCGCCCCGTGCTCGCGCGCTTCCTCGGCCGCCTGCTGCGCGCCCGCCTCGAAGCCGAGCTGCGCCAATTCGCGGCGGAGATCCGCGCCGACGTCGAGCGCGGCTGGCGCCCGCAGCGGCACCTGCGGGCGGCGTGACGCCCTTGCTCAGAGCGCCGCGTGCCCGCGCAGGCGCCCCGGCAGCGCCCGCACGTCCGGCGCGAGCGAGTCGGTCGACAACGGCGGCAGCTCGCCCGCGACGGCGCCGCGCAGCAGGCGGTCGATCGTCTGCGCGTGCGGCAGGATGGGGCCGAAGAACAGGACGGCATCGCCGCGCGCCAGCAGCAGCGTCGGGAAGTCCTCGATGTCGAGGTCGCCGATCAGCTCGGATTCGTCCTCGATGTCGATCCACAGGAAGCGCGTGGCGACGTCGGGATGCCGCAGCAGCGACTCGCGCGCGCCCAGCAGCGTGTCGCGGTAGGCGTCGCAGGTGCGGCACCACTGGGCGCACAGGCAGGCGACGAGCAGCGGTTCGGCGGCCGGGTTGGGGGACTCGCTCATCGGCGGGAGTTTGCCAGCAGAAAAGGAAAAGGGAGCGGGACGCCTGTCCCGCCCCCTTCACCCGCCAGGGCCCGTCAACCCTGGCGTCCCGTCACGCCCTCTTGCGTTGGCGCGAGGCCAGTGTGCGAGCGCGCGCGGCCGCGGGCAACGAAGCATTGGGCATATGCTCGGAACGCGGCGATGGCATGGCGCCTGCCGCGGGCGGCGCGCCCGGCGTGACCGGCGCCGCGCATGGGCCTTCGATGCAGGGCCGGGCGCCGGCGGGCGGCGTCCGGGCGGCTAAAATGCCGGTTTCCCGAAAAATCCGAACCGCCGGGCGCAAAGCCAGCGGCAGCGCAGACTCCAGGAGCGTTTTCTTATGGCCGGGCACTCGAAATGGGCCAACATCCAGCATCGCAAGGGCCGACAGGACGAGAAGCGCGGCAAGGAATGGACGCGGGTCATCCGTGAAATCATGGTGGCCGCGCGCACCGGCGGCGGCGATCCGGGCATGAACCCGCGCCTGCGCCTGGCCATCGAGAAGGCCAAGGCAGTCAACCTGCCGGCCGACACCGTCAAGCGCAACATCGACAAGGCCACGGGCAACCTCGAAGGCGTCAGCTACGAGGAAATCCGCTACGAGGGCCGCGGCATCGGCGGCGCCGCCGTCATCATCGACACGATGACGGACAACAAGGTGCGCACCGTCGCCGAGGTGCGCCACGCGTTCTCGAAGTACGGCGGCGTCATGGGCACCGAAGGCTCGGTGGCGTTCCAGTTCAAGCATGTCGGCCAGTTCATCTTCGCGCCCGGGGCGTCGGAGGACAGGATCATGGAAGTGGCGCTGGAAGCCGGCGCCGACGACGTGATCACCCATGACGACGGCTCGATCGAGGTGCTCAGTGCGCCGGCCGAGTTCGAGGCCGTCAAGAACGCGCTGGAGGCCGCCGGCCTCGAGCCCGACGGGGCCGAGGTGACGATGCGTCCCGAGAGCAGCGTCGAGCTGGCCGGCGAGGACAGCGCACGCATGCAGAAGCTGCTCGACATCATCGAGGAGCTCGACGACGTCCAGGACGTCTATCACAACGCGGTACTTTCCGAATGAAGATCCTCGTCATCGGCGGCGGCGGGCGCGAGCACGCGCTGGCCTGGAAGCTGGCCCAGAGCGAGCGCGTGCAGCGCGTCTACGTGGCTCCGGGCAACGGCGGCACGGCGGCGGACAAGCGGCTCGTCAACGTCAACATCACCGAGCCCGAGGCGCTGGCGCAGTTCGCGCTGGCCGAGAAGATCGCGCTGACGGTGGTGGGCCCCGAGGGCCCGCTGTCGCAGGGCGTCGTCGACGTGTTCCGCTCCCACGGCCTGCGCATCTTCGGCCCGACGCAGGCCGCCGCGCAGCTCGAGAGCTCGAAGGCGTTCTCGAAGAACTTCATGAAGCGCCACGGCATCCCCACCGCGGCCTACGAGACCTTCACCGACATCGCCGCCGCGCACGCCTACGTCGACAGGCTGGGCGCGCCCATCGTCGTCAAGGCCGACGGCCTGGCCGCCGGCAAGGGCGTCGTCGTCGCGACGACGGTCGACGAGGCGCACGCCGCCGTCGACTGGATGCTCAAGCCCGAAGGCGGGCTGGCGGTGCAGCACAACGATGCGCCGCGCGTCGTCATCGAGGAATTCCTCGCCGGCGAGGAAGCCAGCTTCATCGTGATGGTGGACGGCCGCAACGTGCTGGCGCTCGCTTCCAGCCAGGACCACAAGCGCCTGTCCGACGGCGACACCGGCCCCAACACGGGCGGCATGGGCGCCTACTCGCCGGCGCCGGTGGTCACGCCCAACGTGCACCAGCGCGTGATGCACGAGATCATCCTGCCCACCGTCGAAGGCATGGCCAGGGACGGCATCGTGTTCACGGGCTTCCTGTACGCGGGCCTGATGATCGACGCCGGCGGCCACCCGAAGACCCTCGAGTTCAACACCCGCATGGGCGACCCGGAGACGCAGCCGATCATGATGCGCCTCAAGAGCGACCTCGCCGAGGTGCTGATGCACGCCACCGACGGCACGCTCGACCAGGTCGAGCTGCAGTGGGACCGCCGGGTCGCGCTCGGCGTCGTCATGGCGGCCGCGGGTTATCCGGAGACGCCGCGCAAGGGCGACCGCATCACCGGGCTGCCGCCCGAGGCCGAGGATGCCGTCGTGTTCCACGCGGGCACCACGCTGCAGGGCGACGTCACCAGCGTCAGCGGAGGCCGCGTGCTGTGCGTCACGGCGCTCGGCGATTCCACGCGTGCCGCGCAGCAGCGCGCGTACGACGCGCTGCGCGGCATCCATTTCGATGGCGCGCAGCATCGCACCGACATCGGGCACCGTGCCATCCACAAGCGCTGAGTGCTGGGACGCCGGCGCCCGCGATTTCGCGGCGTCGATGCCGATGCAACCGGGCGAGGCCCGCGCCGCCGGCCCGAGCCGCCTGCCGATGCGCCCGCTCGAGTTCGAGGGCAGCCGCCTCGCCCGCGCGGTGCTGCGCCTGTGCGGCTGGCGCGTCGTCTGCGACGGCCTGCCGGCGCGCCAGGGCGTGGTCATCGTCTATCCGCACACGTCCAACTGGGACTTCGTCTGGGCCATGCTGGCCAAGTGGGCGCTGGGCGTGCCGGTCACGTTCTGGGGCAAGGCCACGCTGTTCCGCATCCCGCTGGTGGGCCGCTGGCTGCGCTGGCTCGGCGGCATCCCGGTGGTGCGCGACGCGCCCAACGGCGTCGTCGGGCAGATGGCGCAGCGGCTGCGCGAGGCGCGCGAGCGCGACGAGTTCATGTGGCTGGGCCTGTCGCCCGAGGGCACGCGCCGGCTCACGCCCGGCTGGCGCAGCGGCTTCCACCAGGTGGCCCTGCAGGCCGACGTGCCGGTGGTGCTGGCCTACCTCGACTACCCGCGGCGCGAGGTCGGCCTCGAGTCGGCGTGGCGCCTGAGCGGCGACGCGGCGGCCGACATGGCATGCTTCGCCGGGTGCCTGCACGGGCGCATGGGCAAGCGCGCCGACCAGGCGGCCCCCGTCCGCCTGGCCTGACCCGCTCGAGACCGCCATGAACACGACCACGCCATCCTCTTCCGCGGCCGAGACGCCCGACGTCGCCGCCGTCCGCGCCTGGCTGCTGGAGCTGCAGGCGCGCATCGTCGCGGCCATGGAAGCGGCCGACGGCGGCGCCTTCGTCAGCGACGGCTGGACGCGGCCTGCGGGCGGCGCGCTCGAAGGCGACGGCCTGACGCGCCTGATCGAGGGCGGGGCGCTGATCGAACGCGGCGGCTGCAACTTCAGCCACGTCCAGGGCCGGACGCTGCCGCCGTCGGCCACCGCCGCGCGGCCCGAGCTCGCCGGCGCCGGCTTCGAGGCGCTGGGCGTCTCGCTCGTCTTCCACCCGCGCAACCCGTACGTGCCCTCCGTGCACATGAACGTGCGCATGTTCTGCGCGTTCCCGCAGGATGCGCGCCCCGTGTTCTGGTTCGGCGGCGGCATGGACCTGACGCCGTACTACGGTTTCGAGGACGACGCCCGCCACTTCCACGCCACCTGCCGCGACGCGCTCGCGCCGTTCGGCGACGCGCTGTACCCGCGCTTCAAGAAATGGTGCGACGAATACTTCTTCCTGAAGCACCGCGCCGAGCCGCGCGGCATCGGCGGCATCTTCTTCGACGACGTCACCGAGCTCGGCTTCGAGCAGGGCTTCGCGATGCTGCGGTCGGTGGGCGACGCGTTCCTCGGCGCCTACCTGCCCATCGTCGAGCGCCGGCGCGCGCTGGCCTACGGCGAGCGCGAGCGCGACTTCCAGGCCTACCGGCGCGGCCGCTACGTCGAGTTCAACCTCGTGTGGGACCGCGGCACGCTGTTCGGGCTGCAGTCGGGCGGGCGCACGGAGGCCATCCTGATGTCGATGCCGCCGCTGGCGCAGTGGCGCTACCGGTGGTCGCCGCAGGACGGCACGCCCGAGGCGGCGCTGTACGCGGATTTCCTGCGTCCGCGCGACTGGATCGCGTCCTGAGCGCCGCCACCCGCGCTGCGGGCCTCTTCGGCGGCAGCTTCGATCCGCCGCACCTCGCGCATCTCGAACTCGCCCGCTGCGCGCTCGATCAACTGGCGCTGGACGAACTCGTGTGGCTGCCCGCGCGGCAGTCGCCGCACAAGAGCGACCGCCTGCCGGCCTCGGGCGTGGATCGCGTCGCGATGCTGCAACGGCTCACCGAGGGCGAACCGCGCTTCTCGATCGATGCCCGCGAGCTGGGCCGCGCCGGGCCCAGCTTCACCATCGACACGCTGCGCGCGCTGCACGCCGGGCAGCCCGGCACCCGCTGGTGGCTGGTCATCGGCCAGGACCAGTACGCGCGCTTCGACACCTGGCACGAGTGGCGCGAGATCGTCGCGCTGGCCGGCCTGGCGGTGGCCGCGCGCGACGGCGAGCCGGTGAGCGCCGCACCCGGCATGGCCGGCGTCGAGCACATGCTGCGCGTCGTCCGGATGCCGCCTCATCCCCATTCGGCCACCGCGGTGCGCGAGCGCGCCGCGGCCGGGCTGGACGTCACGGCGCTGGTCGGCGCGCCGGTGGCGCGCTATATTGCCGACCACCACCTTTACCGGGCCACCCCTGCGGCCCGCAACGAGCAGCAGAACTAATGGATATCCGCAAACTGCAACGCGCCATCGTCGATGGCCTGGAAGACGTCAAGGCCCAGGACATCCAGGTCTTCAACACGGAGCACCTGTCGCCGCTGTTCGAGCGCGTGATCGTCGCCGCCGGCGCCAGCAACCGCCAGACCAAGGCGCTCGCGGCGAGCGTGCGCGATGCGGTGAAGTCCGCCGGCATGGCCGTGCTGCGCACCGAGGGCGAGGAGAACGGCGAGTGGATCATCGTCGACTGCGGCGCGGCCGTCGCGCACATCATGCAGCCGTCGATCCGCGACTACTACCGCCTGGAGGAGATCTGGGGCGGCAAGCCGGTGGCGATCAAGCTCGGCGGCGGCCGCACCGGCGGGCTGGTCAAGGCCTCGGAAGGCGCCGACGACGAGGCCGACGAGGCGCCCAAGCCGAAGAAGCGGGCGAGGGCCGCCAAGGCCACCGACGCCGACGACGAGACGCCCGCGAAGAAGGCCGCGCTGAAGAAGCCGGCCGCCAGGAAGACGGCCGCCGGCAAGGCGGCGCCGCTGCCGCGCGCCAAGACGCCGGCCGAGCGTTCCTCGTCCACGCGCGGCCCGGCCCGCAAGACCAGCGCGCGCGAAGCCGCGGCCAGCAAGCCGGCCGGCTCGCAGGCGGGCCGGGCCAAGCCGGCACCGAAGTCGGCGGCCGGCAAGGTCGCCGCCGCCAAGAAGACGCGCGCCGGCTCGACGGCCGCTCGCTCGGGCGCCACGCCGGCGAAGACGGCCTCGGTCAAGAAGATCGTGGTGCCGGCCAACAGCTCGCGCAACGCGTCCACCGCGGCCAAGAAGACCGCGAAGAAGACGGCCGCCACCAAGGTCGCGGGCGCCAAGAAGGTCGCGGCGCGCCGCGGCTGATCGAAACGGCCGATCCACCACGACGGCGACTTCGGTCGCCGTTTCCACGTCTGAGACCATGCGTCTGATCATCGCCTCCGTCGGCCAGAAGCCGCCCGCCTGGGCCGAGGCGGCCTACGAGGAATTCGAGCGCCGCTTCCCGCCCGAGATGCGCCTCGAGCTCAAGGCGGTCAAGGCCGAGCCGCGCACCGGCGGCAAGCTGGCGGCGCAGATGATGCAGGCGGAGGCCAGGCGGCTGGAGGACGTGCTGCCGGCGGGCGTGCGGCGCGTGGTGCTCGACGAGCGCGGCACGCGCTGGACCACGCGCGCGCTTGCCGAGCGGCTCGAGTTCTGGCGCGGCGACGGGCGGGACGTCGCCTTCCTCATCGGCGGCCCCGACGGCCTCGATCCCGAGCTGAAGGCCAGCGCCGACGAGACGGCGCGGCTGTCCGACCTCACGCTGCCGCACGCGTTCGTGCGGCCGCTGCTGGCCGAGGCGCTGTACCGCGCGTGGTCGCTGTCGACGAACCATCCCTACCACCGCGAATGACGACGGTGCATGGCCACCCGAGGGGTCTGGCCCCTCCTTCGCACGCGCCATGACGCCTGCATCCGGAGGCAACGTTCATCGCGTGCGGAGGCCGGGCCTGACCCCCGACGCCAGCTGTTCGGGGTCAGGCCCCGCCTCGAATCGCGATCGGCGCCAGGCCTTTCGAGCCACCGCCCCGCGCGATTCGAGGAGGGGCCAGACCCCTCCGGCACCCACTTCGGCTCGTCCGCACGACACCATCGCCTCATGAAGAAGCACCCGTTCATCTACCTCGCCTCCCAGAGCCCGCGCCGCCGCCAACTGCTCGACCAGCTGGGCGTGCGCCACGAACTGCTGCTCGCCGCGCCCGACGAGGACGCCGAGGCGCTGGAGGATCATCTCCCGGGCGAGACGCCGGCCGTCTACTGCGAACGCGTCACGCAGCTCAAGCTCGACGCCGCCGTCGCGCGACTGAGGAAGCGCGGCCTGCCGCCGGCGCCGGTACTGTGCGCGGACACCACCGTGGCGCTCGGCCGCCGCGTCTTCGGCAAGCCCGCCGACGCGGACGATGCGATCGCCACGCTGGAGCGCCTGTCGGGCCGCACCCATCGCGTGATGACGGCGGTCGCGCTGGCGACGGGCCGCGCGCGAACCAGCGCGTTGAGCGTCTCGACGGTGCGCTTCGCGCCCATGCCCGCGCACGCGATCGCGGCCTACGTCGCCAGCGGCGAGCCGTTCGGCAAGGCCGGCGCCTACGCGATCCAGAGCCGCGTGGCCGCGTGGATCGAGCGCATCGCGGGCAGCTACTCCGGTATCATGGGTTTGCCCCTGCACGAGACCGCACGACTGCTGCTGGACGCAGGCGTCGAGTTCCAGGAATGAGAACCGCGAGAGACAACGGCATCGACATGCACGACATCCTGGTCAACTGGTCGCCCCAAGAGACGCGCGTCGCCATCATCGAGAACGGCGCGATCCAGGAACTGCATCTCGAGCGCTCGCTGGAGCGCGGCCTGGTCGGCAACGTCTATCTCGGCAAGGTGGCGCGCGTGCTGCCCGGGATGCAGTCGGCCTTCATCGACATCGGCCTGGAGCGCGCGGCCTTCCTGCACGTGGCCGACCTGCACGGGCACCCGGCCGCCAAGCCCGACAACGTGCCGGCCGCCATCGAGAAGCTGGTGTTCGAGGGCCAGTCGCTCACGGTGCAGGTGGTCAAGGATCCGATCGGCACCAAGGGCGCGCGCCTGACCACGCAGGTGAGCATCGCCGGCCGGTTGCTGGTCTACCTGCCGCACGACAACCACATCGGCATCTCGCAGCGCATCGGCTCCCACGAGCTGCGCGAGCAGCTGCGTGCCCGCATGATCGCGCTGGCCGGCAACCCGCTCGAAGGCGGCGGCGGCTTCATCCTGCGCACCAACGCAGAGGAGGCGAGCGACCAGGAGCTGGCCGAGGACATCGCCTACCTGCGCACCACCTGGAACCGCATCCGCGAGCGCGCGCTGTCCAAGCCCGCCGGCTCGCTGCTGCACCAGGATCTCAGCCTGGCCGAACGCGTGCTGCGCGACATCGCCAACGAGCACACGCAGTCGATCCGCATCGATTCCCGGCTGCAGTACGAGTCACTGCGTGCCTTCGGCGAGACGTACGCGTCGAGCTCGGTGGGACGGCTCGAGCACTACAAGGGCGAGCGCCCGATCTTCGACCTCTACAACATCGAGGAGGAGATCGCCCGCGCGCTCGCGCGCCGCGTCGACCTGAAGAGCGGCGGCTACCTCATCATCGACCAGACCGAGGCGCTGACGACCATCGACGTCAACACCGGCGGCTTCGTCGGCGCGCGCAACTTCGACGAGACGATCTTCAAGACCAACCTCGAGGCCGCCGGTGCCATCGCGCGCCAGCTGCGGCTGCGCAACCTCGGCGGCATCATCATCGTCGACTTCATCGACATGACGCGCGAGGAGCACCAGCAGGCCGTGCTCGCCGAGTTCCGCAAGCAGCTGAGCAAGGACCGCACGAAGGTGACCGTCAGCGGCTTCACGGGGCTGGGCCTGGTGGAGATGACGCGCAAGCGCACCCGCGAGTCGCTGGCCCACATGCTGTGCGAGCCGTGCCCCACCTGTGCCGGCCGCGGCCAGGTGAAGACGCCACGCAGCGTCTGCTACGACGTGCTGCGCGAGATCCTGCGCGAGGCGCGCCAGTTCGATCCGAAGGAGTTCCGCGTCATCGCGAGCGCGGCCGTCGTGGAGATGCTGCTCGACGAGGAGAGCGCCCACCTGGCCGACCTGTCGGCGTTCATCGGCAAGCCGGTCTCGCTGAGCGCCGAGCCGACGATGAACCCGGAGCAGTACGACATCGTGCTGCTTTGAGCGGCGCGGCGGCGGGTCAGGCGATCGCGCCGGCGCCGTCCTGGCCCGGCGCGTGCCGCGGCGCCGTCACCGCGTCGAAGCGGGTGAGGTAGTCGGCGCGTTCCGTGCCGAACCAGCGATCCCACCAGGTGAACCAGAGGCCGTAGTTGCCCCGGCCCTTCTCGTGATGCAGGTGATGGTGGGTGGTGGTCGTGAAGCGCCCCCAGAACCAATGGCGCGCGAACCCGCGCGGACACAGCTCGAGCGCGCCGTGCAGGTGTGCGTTTCGCAGCATCTGGTGCCCGAGGAAGGCCACCACGACGTAGTCGTTGAGCGGGATGATCAACAGGATCAGCGCCAGCGGCGCTCCCTGGATCAACGCCTCGACCGGATGGAACGAGAGCGATGCCCACGGGGACGGATGGTGCGAGTGGTGGTGCAAGCCGTGCAGGTGGCGGAAAAGCCAGCGCGTGTGCAACAGGCGATGCGTCCAGTAGAAATAGAAATCGTGCAGTACGATGGCCACCGGAAGGCTCAGCAGCAGCCATCCCCAGCCGTACTTGAGCGGGTCGTCGTAGATCTCCCCCCAGTCGCTCACCACCATGGCCAGCATCACGGCGCTGCCCGCCGACACGACGAGCAGGGAGCTCAGGGAGTAGCTGATCTCGCGCCGCAGGTCGGCGCGGGCGGGCCAGTCCGAGATCAGGCGATGGGCGAGGCGCCTGCGCAGCAGCACGTGCAGCAGTCCCCAGACGAGCAGGACGCAGGCCAGGTAGATGCCGCCGTCCTCGAGAAGGTTGAACCAGTAGACGTGGCGGAACAGGCGCCACAGGCCGGGGCTGGTCAGGGTGTCGAGGTAGGTCTGCAACCAGAGCGGCATGGGCGTGTCGTCCTTGTGCGCCGATTGTCATGCACGGGCGCGCGGCTGGCGGGTCGACTTAGGGTTGACGAGCAGGGGCGGCGGCGGGAATGACGTGGAAACATCGGCCTGATTCCCCTGCAATGCCCTGCCGGGCAGACGATGATCGCGATGCGAGAAGGTGCAGCCGTTGCAGGCCATGCCCTTGTCGCCGACAAGAAAGGACGGTCCATGATCGCAATGACGGTATCCACCAACTACCACGACATCCTGAGACTGGTGCTGGAGGCCGACCAGCAGTTCTTCGATCGGTGGATCTTCGTGACCGACGTCGACGATCTCCCGACCATCGACGTGCTGACGAAGCACGACGTGATCGTGCTGTACCACGACTTCAGGAATGGCGGCCGCGTGTTCGACAAGGGCGGCGCCGTCGCCATGGCGCAGCAGTTCGCCTACCGCCACTACCCCGACCAGTGGTACCTGCTGATGGATTCGGACATCTGCCTGTCGGCCGAGTTCGCCGCGCTGCCGCCCGCCGTCCAGGGTTTCGATCCCGACGCGGTCTATGGCGCCAAGCGGCGCCACGATTTCGGCAAGCTGAGCGATTTCCGGGCTGATCGCAACTATTTCGAATATCCCTGGGGCGACCAGTTGCAGGGATATTTCCAGCTCTACAAGAAGAAGGTGCTGTACCAGCCGTCGCGCGACGCGAGCGCCTGCGACCTCGATTTCCTGGCGCATTTCGACAAGAAGGTGACCATCGACGGTTTCGTCTGCAATCACCTGGGCCGCAAGGGAAATTGGCAGGGCCGCAAGGTCGGTGAGGATTTCGAGTTCGACGTCGCCTGACGCGCACGAGCCGCCGAAGCCGGGCGATCGGCGGGGCAGACCGGGTGCAATACCCGGGTCCGGGGATGCATGTGGGCGTTTACAGTCAGGCCTGAGCTGCTCCAATGAAACAATGGCCGATATCGTTGAAATGCCCCTCGAGACGCCGACCCGCATCCTGGTCGTGGACGATGACGACGCGTTCCGCGAGTCCGTCTGCGCCGCCATCGCCCGCGACGACGCGATGGTGCTCGCCGCCCAGGTGGGCAACGCCGAGGGCGCGCGCGAGGCGATCGCCGGCGGCGAGTTCGACGTCGCGCTGGTCGACCTCGGCCTGCCGGACGGCAACGGCATCGACCTGATCCGCGAGATCGCCCGCACGAGGCCCGACGCCGACGTCATGGTGGTCACGGTGTTCGGCGACGAGGCGCACGTCCTGGCCTCGATCGAGGCTGGCGCCACCGGCTACCTGCTCAAGCGCAGCCTCAACGACACGCTGGGTGCGACGGTGCGCGAGCTGCGCGCCGGCGGCTCGCCCATCAGCCCGGTGATCGCGCGCCAGCTGCTGCACCGATTCAAGAAGGATTCGCCGACGCCGTCGATGCCGACGGTGGTGGACGACGGCGGGCTGTCCGAACGCGAACGCGAGGTGCTGCTGTTCATCGCGAAGGGCTTCACGGTGGGCGAGATCGCCAACATGCTGCACCTGTCGGCACACACGGTGGCCACGCACGTGAAGCACATCTATCGCAAGCTCGCGGTGCACTCGCGCACCGAGGCCGTGTTCGAGGCAGGCCGCATGGGCCTGCTGTGACCCGGGGCGGGCCCGTCCTCTTCGACCTCGCCCGCGCGCTGGCCGCCCGGGCGCGCACGTTCGCCGCGCCGTTCGCGCTGTTGCTGGCGCTCGCGGGTGCCGGCCTGCCGGGTGCGCAGGCGGCGGGGCAGTCCACGCAGACGCCCGCGATGCCATCGTCGCAGACGATCACCCGCGCCGAGTTCTGCATGAGGCCGGGGCTGGCCGACACGGTGCCCGACGCCTCTTGCGGCTGGCAGACGGTGGAGCTGGCCAAGGTGTGGCACAGCCCTCGGCCGGACGCGGCGTTGGTCGATGCCTGGTTCAAGCTCCACTTCCATCTCGACGCGGTGCCGGAACGAGGCCTGGCGATGTACACGGTCGCGTTCAACCGGTCGGGGCGTGTGTTCGTCAACGGCAGCCTGCTGCGCGAGCTCGGCGCCATGAGCGATCCGCTGCCGCTGAACTGGAACCGCGCACAGTACATCGTGCTGCCCGCGATCATGCTGCGCGCCGGGGACAACGAGATCGAGATCCAGCAGCGCATCCACCCCACGGAAGGAGGCTGGCTCGCGCCGGTGCGGCTGGGCAGCGAGGAGGAACTGCGCCCGGTCTGGCAGCGGCGCGTGTTCCTGCAGAGCGACATCGTGCGCCTGCTGGGCTCTTGCACCCTGGCGATCGGCCTGTTCATGCTGGGGGTCTGGCTCGGGCGCCGCCGCGACTCGATGTACTTCTGGTTCGGTTGCATGGCGCTGTCCTGGTCGGTGCAGAGCCTCGATTCCTACGCCGAGATGCCCCCGCTGCCGTCCCAGCTGTGGGATCGCGTCGTCCTGTGCATGCCGGTCCTGCGTGGCGTGCTGATGCTCATGTTCGTGCTGCGCTACGGCGGCCTGCGGCGGCCGCTGGTGGCGGCGATCGCCTGGGGCTATTTCCTGCTGGGCGCCGCGGCGATCTTCAGCGGCGCGATGCCCCCCGCGGGCATGGATCTCTGGTTCCTGGGCTTCCTGGTGGCGTCCATCTACTTCCTGTACCTGCAGGTCCGCGTGGGGCTGCGGCGCAGCCGGGTGGAGGGCGTCCTGCTCCTGTCCGCGGGCGTGCTGGACATGGCGCTCAGCGCGCACGACCTGGTGCTGTACTCCGAACACACGTGGGCCGACCGCTTCTACCTGGCGCACTACAGCGCGCCGCTGTACCTGTTCGTCATCGGCACGATCCTCGTGCGCCGCTTCACCGAGTCGCTCAGCGCGCACGAGAACCTGGCGGCTGTGCTGGAGCAGCGCATCGACCAGAAGGCCGCCGAGCTCGAGCGCAACTACGAGCAGCTGGTGGAGGCGCGCCGCAACGAGGCGCTCGCACTGGAGCGCACGCGCATCATGAGCGAGATGCACGACGGCATCGGCTCGCAGCTGACCATGGCGCTGTCCCTCGTGCGCCAGCTGGACCTCGAGCACGACCCCGGCAGCGCCGGCGAGGACGGCCGCGTCGCCACCGTGCTGCGCGAAAGCATCGAGGACCTGCAGCTGATCATCGACTCGCTGGAGCCGGTCGAGAACGACCTGCTGACCGTGCTGGGTACCCTGCGCTACCGGTTGCAGGATCGGCTGGGCAAGAGCGGCATCGACCTGCAGTGGAACGTGGTGGACCTGCCGCCGCTGCCCATGCTCACGCCGCACAGCGTGCTGTCGATCCTGCGCATCGTGCAGGAGGCCTTCGCCAACTGCCTCAAGCACTCGGGAGCCGACCGGATCGCGGTGGCCACGGGCCTGCAGGGCGTGCCCGGCGTGGACGAGATGGCGCACATCGTCATCGCCGACAACGGCCGTGGCATCGACTTGAGCCGCGGCGCCGGGCGGGGTCTGGAGAACATGCGGCGTCGCGCGTCCGCGCTGGGCGGACGGCTGAACATCCTGTCCCAGGCCGGTCGCACGGAGGTGCGCCTCGAATTTCCCACTCTCCGGCCGGGCTAGCGTTGCACCGTTTTCGGGGGCGATCATCGGCGACGAACGAGCTCACCCCATCAATTGCACACACTTTCAGGGAAAGTCCGCTATCCGATCACGGAAGCGAACGGCGAGCATCTTCATATCTGGCGACGGCCTGTCCGCCGGAGCGCGAGCGTGGCCAACTGAAGTCCGCCGCGCTGTCGAGTCCCCCCGGCAAGCCGTCTGCGTGAATCGTTGGAGATCGTCATGAACAAGCCTCGATTGCTGCTGCTCCTGCTCGTCCTGGCCGCGCTGTCCGCGTGCGGCGGCCAGAAGTCCCTCCTGGATGACCAGGACGTCGCCGCCGCGGTGGTTGCGCCGCCCGTCGGCTGACGCTCGTGGCCCCGCGGCCGGGAGGCGCGGCTCACGCGCCGCGGAACTGCATGGCGTGCAGCCGGGCGTAGAGTCCCCCTGCCGCGAGCAACTGCGCGTGCGGCCCCTGTTCCACGATGCGCCCGTTCTCCATCGCGACCACGCGGTCGGCGTGCTCGATGGTGGACAGCCGATGCGCGATGACCAGCGTGGTGCGGCCCTTCATCAGCACCTCGAGCGCCGCCTGCACCGCGCGCTCCGACTCCGAATCGAGCGCTGACGTTGCCTCGTCCAGGATCAGGATGGGCGCGTCCTTGTAGATGGCCCGCGCGATCGCGAGCCGCTGGCGCTGGCCGCCCGACAGCTGGTTGCCGTTGTGCCCGATCTGCGCGTCCAGCCCGCCGGGCATGGACTGCACGAACTCCAGCAGGTTCGCACCGGCGAGTGCGTCGCGCACGCGCGCAGGGTCGACGTTCGCGCCGAGCGCCACGTTGGCGGCCACGCTGTCGTTGAACAGCACGACGTCCTGGCTGACCAGCGCGAACTGGCTGCGCAGCGCGGCGATGTCGTAGTCGGCGATGTCCACGCCGTCGATCAGCACGCGGCCTTCGCTGGGCTCGACGAAGCGCGGCAGCAGGTTGACCAGCGAGGTCTTGCCCGCGCCCGACGGCCCGACGAAGGCGACCGTCTCGCCGGCGCGGATGGCCAGCGTGATGTCCGACAGCGCAGCCACCGGCGTGCCCGCCGGCACCTCGGCGGGCGCGTCGCCGTCCGCCTGCTCGGCGGCGTCGCGCGCCTCGTAATGCAGCGCGACGTCGCGGAACTCGATGTCGCCCTTGACGCGCGCCGGCGCGATCGTGCCGCCGCTCTCGATGGGGACGGCTTCCAGCATGTCGAGGCCGCGCTCCATCGCCGCGGTGCCGCGCGTGAGCGGGGCCATGACGTCGGACAGGTGCTTGGCCGGCTGGATCAGCAGCAGCATGCAGGTGATGAACGCCACGAAGTCGCCGGGGGTGCCGTGCGTCTTGCTGCTCTCGGCCAGCGCCATCCACAGCACGGCGGCCAGCGCGAACGAGGCGAGCACCTGCGTGACCGGCGTCATCAGCGAGCCCGAAGCCTGCTGCTTGATGTTGAGGCTGCGCATCAGGCGCGAGCTGGCGTCGAACCGGCGCTGCTCCTGGTCGGCTGCACCATGAAGGCGCACGATGCGCCAGGCCAGGACGTTCTCCTCGACGACGTAGGCCAGGTCGTCGGTGGCGTTCTGGCCGGCGACGTTGAGCTTGTGCAGGCGCTTGCTGACCACGCGCACGAGCAGGCCGACGATGGGAAACAGCACCACGACGAACACGGTCAGCCGCCAGTTCAGGACGAGCAGGTAGCCCACGAAGAACAGGGCCGTCAGGGAGTCGCGGATCAGGATCTGCACCGAGCCCATCAGCAGGTTGGCGCCCTGCTGGATCTCGTAGACGATGTTGTTGGTGATGCTGCTGGCCGTGTTGCGCGTGAACAGCGCCGGCGCGGCGCGCAGCATGTGCGAGAACATGTGCGCCCGCACGGCCAGCACCGCGTTCTGCGACGCCTTCGTCAGGCCGTAGCTGGACACCCACCAGGACACGCCGCGGATCGCGAACAGCACCACGATGGCGAGCGGGATGGTCCAGATCGGCACGCCCGCCGTGTCCTTGAAGCCGCTGTTCAACAGCCGCTTGAGGATGTACGGGATCATCGGCTCGGTGGCCGCCGCCACCACCATGGCCGCGGCCGCGAGCCCGAGGGCGGCCCGGCTGTTGTCGCGGAAGTAGGGGATCACGCGCGCGAGGCGCTGCTTCAATGTGGTCATTGGCGGCGGGGGCGGGCGACTGAGGCCGAAGTTCCCCCGGGGGTGGCTTGAACCCCGCATTATCCGGCCCGCCGCTGACGCGCCGTTGGCCTACAAGCAGGCCTCGTTCTTGCTGCCTACAATGCGCTGCTGAACAGCATGCTGGTTTCCCCCGGAACTTTCTGACTGAACAGGACTCACCTGAATCCTCATGTGGCCTAGAAGACATGCCCTGCGCGCCTTGGGCGCCTCCCTCGCACTGCCCGCGCTCACGCCGGCCTTCGCGCAATTCCGTGTCGAGATCCGCGGCGTCGGCGGCACCCAGATCCCCATCGCGCTGGGGCGCTTCCGCGACGAGGACCGCCAGCCCCAGTCCGTATCCGCCGTCGTGCGGGCCGACCTCGAGCGCAGCGGCGTCTTCAAGGTCGTCGACGCCCCGGCGCCGGCCGACGAGAATGGCCTGCCCGACTACAACACCCTGCGCTCGCGCGGCGCCGACTGGGTGGTGGGCGGCTCCGCCTCGCGCCTGGCCGACGGCCGGGTCGACGTGCGCTTCCGCCTGTGGGACGTCGTCAAGGGCAGCGACCAGGGCGGCCAGAGCGAGCCCACGCAGCCGGCCGACCTGCGCCTGGCGGCGCACCACATCTCCGACCTGGTCTACCAGAAGGTCACCGGCGAGCGCGGCGTGTTCTCCACCCGCATCGCCTACGTGACCAAGGGCGGCGGCAAGCACACGCTGCGCATCGCCGACGCCGATGGCGCCAACATCGTGCCGGCGCTGGTGGACAACGAGCCCATCATCTCGCCGGCCTGGTCGCCCGACGGCTCCGAGCTCGCCTTCGTGACCTTCCACGACAAGAAGGCCAAGGTCGTGATCCGCAACGTGCGCACCGGCGCGATGCGCGAGGTGGCCGCCTTCCGCGGCTCCAACAGCGCGCCGGCGTTCTCGCCGGACGGCCGCACGCTGGCGGTCACGCTGTCCAAGGACGGCGGCTCGCACGTCTACCTCATGGATCGCAACGGCGGCAACCCGCGCCGCGTCACCGAGAGCACCGGCATCGACACCGAGGCCAGGTTCTCGCCGGACGGCGGCACGCTGTTCTTCGTCAGCGACCGCGGGGGCGGCCCGCAGATCTACCGCCAGCCCGTCGGCGGCGGCGGCGCGCAGCGCGTCACGTACAACGGTGCTTACAACATCAGCCCCGCGATCAGCCCCGACGGCAAGTTTCTCGCATACATTTCGCGCGGCGACGGCTTCAAGCTGATGGTGATGAACCTGGGCACCGGCGAGGTGGCCAGCGTGAGCGACACCAACGACGACGAGAGCCCGAGCTTCGCGCCCAACGGCCGCTACATCATCTACGCGACGAAGGCCAACGGCCGCGACGTGCTGATGGTCACGACGACCGACGGCCGATTCAAGTCGACGCTGGTCGAATCGGGCCTCGACATCCGAGAACCTGTCTGGGGCCCGTTCGGCCGCTGATTTCGGGGAAGAAGCCGCGGCGCAGGGGCGTTCGCGGCCATGTTCATAGTGCTGGTAGGAGAGAAAGATGATCAAGAATTCCGGGAAGATGTTGCTGGCCCTGGCCGGCGTGGCACTCGTGGCGGGCTGCGCGTCGCCCACGAAGCTGGACAAGCCGGTCGAGGTGGAGAAGAAGGACGTCACGTCCCAGACCACCACCACGACCCAGCCCAGCGGCGACACGGTCGCCAAGACCGACATGAGCAGCCAGCCGGTCGTGCCCATCACGCTCGATCGCGTCATCTACTTCGACTTCGACAGCTACGTCGTCAAGGACGAATTCCGCCCGATCGTCGAGGCCCACGCCAAGCTGCTCAAGGCCAACTCGGGCGCCAAGGAAGTGGCCGAAGGCCACACCGACGAACGCGGCGGCAGCGAATACAACCTGGCCCTCGGCCAGAAGCGCGCCGAGGCCGTCGTCCAGCAGATGAAGGTGCTGGGCGTGGGCGACTCGCAGCTGGAAGCGGTGAGCTACGGCAAGGAGCGTCCGGCGGTCGACGGCCATGACGAATCGGCGTGGGCGAAGAATCGCCGCGTCGAACTGCGCAGCAAGTGATGTCCGCGGCCGTGACGTTCCCGGAAGCGTCGCGCCGCTGGCGCGCAGTCACGGCCGTGCGCCGTGCCTGCGCGCTGGCTGCCCTGCTCGTCGTCGGCGGCAACGCGCACGCCGGCCTGTTCGACGACGACGAGGCGCGTCGCGCGATCATCGACCTGCGCACGCGCATCTCCCAGCTGGAGGACGCCAACAAGTCGCAGGGCTCGCAATACGCGCAACAGCTGCAGCAGCTGCAGAACGCGCTCCTGGACCTGTCCAACCAGAACGAGCAGCTGCGCCAGCAGATGGCCCAGCTGCGCGGCCAGAACGAGCAGCTGGCCAAGGACCTGTCCGACGTCCAGCGCCAGCAGAAGAACATCACGCAAGGCGTCGACGAGCGCCTGAAGCGCGTTGAGCCGCAGCAGGTCAACCTCGACGGCAAGACCTTCTCGGCCGACCCCGAGGAAGTGCAGGCCTACGACGCGGCCACCGCCACGCTGCGCACCGGCGACTTCGACAAGGCGCAAGTCGCCCTCAACAGCTTCCTGCGCCGCTGGCCGGGCAGCGGCTACGCCGACCTGGCGCGCTACTGGCTGGGCAACGCGCAGTACGGCAACCGCGACTTCAAGGGCGCCATCGCCACCTTCAAGACCTTCATCGCGGCCGCGCCGGATCATCCGCGTGCGCCCGAGGCCGAACTGGCCATCGCCAACTGCCAGATCGAGCTGAAGGACATCAAGGCCGCCCGCGTCACGCTCGGCGAGCTGATCAAGACGTACCCGAAGTCGGAAGCGGCGGCGGCCGGCCGCGATCGGCTGAAGTCGCTGAAGTGACCGCCGTGGGCGACGTTCCCGCGGTGACCTCGCCCGTCATCGCGGCGGACGACGCCGACCTCGAGCGCCGCTTCGGCGGCCTCAAGCGCCTCTACGGCTCGCGCGGGTATGCGCGGGTGCGCGCGGCCCGCGTGGCCGTCGTGGGGCTCGGCGGCGTCGGCTCCTGGGCCGTGGAGGCGCTGGCGCGCAGCGGCGTCGCCCAGCTGGTGCTGATCGACCTCGATCACGTCTCCGAATCCAACGTCAACCGCCAGATCCAGGCAGTCGGCGCGACGCTGGGCCTGTCCAAGGCCGAGGCGCTCGCGCGCCGCATCGCCGACATCCACCCCGGCTGTGTCGTCCACTGCATCGAGGAGTTCGTCGACCCCGACAACTGGCCCGGCCTGCTGCCCATCGAGGTCGACGCCGTCATCGACGCCTGCGACCAGACCAAGGCCAAGCTCGCCGTCGCCGCCTGGGCGCGCCGCGAACGCGTCGCCTTCGTCACCTGCGGCGCGGCCGGCGGCAAGCAGCGCGCCGAAAGGATCGAGATCGACGACCTGCACGTCAGCACGCACGACCCGTTGCTGGCCAGCCTGCGCCAGCGCCTGCGCTCTCGGCATGGGGCGCCACGCGCCGGGAAGATCGGCGTGCGCTGCGTCTTCTCGCGCGAGAGCGTGGCCGAGCCCGCGCCGGAGGACGCCGTCTGCGAGGTCGGCGACGACGTGCCGTCCACGGCCCGCCGCGACAACTCGCTGAACTGCCACGGCTACGGATCGACCGTCGTCGTCACGGCCAGCTTCGGCATGGCGGCCGCCGGCGAGGTGATCGCGCAACTGCTCAAGTGAGGCGCGAGCAGGCCGGATGTGTCGCGCCGGCTCGAGGCATCAGCGCACCCATTGCAGGAACTGCAGCGCGCATGCTAGAATTTTTGGCTCTACCGGAAACGGGTTGTTAGCTCAGTCGGTAGAGCAGCGGACTTTTAATCCGTTGGTCACAGGTTCAAGTCCTGTACAACCCACCACCTCCGCCGATGCAACGCAGGACGCAGCGGTCGAGGGCGGATCTTCCGGAAGATGACGAATTTTCTGCTTGCAGGTCGAGCGGAAGTCGAAGTAGAATTTAAGGCTGTTGTGATCGCGACAACGCGACGACGGCAACCGAGAATTTCGGGCTCTTAGCTCAGTTGGTAGAGCAGCGGACTCTTAATCCGTAGGTCGAGTGTTCGAGTCACTCAGGGCCCACCACCGAAATGCCTTGTAAATCAACAACTTACAAGGGCGACGATGTAGAGAATCCGACCAGCGCATAAGGTCTTGGTCGCACACTGGACGCAAGACAAATGCGAAACCTGGTCGGCTCCATCGTCTGCATCTGCGCCATCCTGGCCGGATGCACCACCCGCGCCAAGGCCGTGGTGGCAGCCAATGACCGCTACGTCGGCACCCAGGCCGACGACTTCTTCCGCGAGCGGGGGATGCCGGCGCGGTCCACCCAGTTGACGGACGGCAACACCCTCTACGAATGGCGATCGGACGCCCGCGCAAGCGGCGAGCCCCTGTCGACCCCGACCTGCGTGCTGCAGATCGAGGCCGACAAGGGCGGCAAGATCGTGTCGCTGCGGGTCACGCGCGACACCATCGGGATGTGGAAGACGTCCCGCTGTTCAGAGGTTCTTCGCTGACGACGTCGACGACTGCAGCAGCTCGCGTTCGAACCGCTCCACTTCGACCAGCGGGTAGAGCACGCGCCGGCCGAAGTGGATGAAGCGCGGGCCGCCGCCCTTGCATCGGATGTTGGCCAGCGTCCCGATCGAGACGCGCAGTCGCTCGGCCACCTCGGCAGCCGTCAGGTGGGTGATCTTGTCGTTCATGTGTCGTTCCAGTCCACGGTTGCGCCGATGAAGGTGTTCCAGTCCTGGCGCAGCTGCTCCAGGCTCGGGATGAAATAGGCGTAGGTCTTGTCGTCAGGCCGCAACTTGTTGCCCTTGTCGCGGTGGATGCTCGGGGCGATCTTCTTCAGGCGCCAGCCGAACTGCTTCTCGTTCGGGAGACGGCTCTTGATCTGCCGAGCCTTGGCCCATCGGCCCAGCGCGTCGCGCAGCCGGTTGGTCGGAACCTGCGTGGGCCACTCGTTGCCCCAGTCCGAACCGGAGATGGTTTCGGCGTACAGGTTGTCCAGCCACCACTGTTCCATCGGCTCCAGGCTCTCGTGCTTTTGGTCGATCAGCCCCTGGGTGACGGGCGCGGCGTTGACGTCCACCTGGGCCAGGTCGAAGTCCAGCAGGTAGCGCAGCAGGTGGGCGTACCCACCGGCCTCCATGTTCTTGCGCATCGATTCGAAGAACGAGCGGTCCTGCATGCGGCCGTCACCAACGTTGAACACCGCGAAGCGGCGCTCGTCGTGGCTGGCCGGCACCAGCCATTCCTCGTTGCCGATGATGGCGATCCGGGTCAGGTTGCGGACCTTGTACGCTTCCTTGCCCTTGCGCTCGATGTTGTGGTGGGCGCCGGTGGTCAGGCCCTTGAGCTTGCCTTCGGCCCGCTTGTCGCCCGCCCACGCTGCCTCGTCCAGCACGAAGAACAGGTTGGCCTCGAGGTGGCTGTTGAAGTTCGACAGCAGGTAGCGCTCGTCGTCAGCGACCATGAAGTGGTTGCCGAACAGCGAGCCCACGCGCTCGACCAGGGCGTTCTTGCCCGTGCCCTTGCGGCCCTTGAACACCAGGGCCACGAGCGGCTTTTCCCACGGGCGCTGGACCATGTGGGCAAAGAACCCCATCAGCCAGGTGAAGTGCTCGGTGTTCCCGTTGCACACGTTCTTTAGCCCGTGCTCGAGGAACTGGGTCAGCGCTGGGTGGTCGGCCTTGTCGGCCGGCTCGACGCTGAAGCCGCGCCACAGGTTGTACCAGCGCGGGCCGCACTCCTGCTGCGGCATGAACACCACGGCCTCGTACTGCCGACGCTGGGTCCACTCGATCCACCATTCGCTGATGGGCCGCGGCTTACCCTGGCCAGTCTGGAACGGGCGGTTGGCGTGCCAGCCGTGGAACTCGGCCATGTTCAGGTGCTCGGTGCAGAACCGGCCGTCGACGTCGGTCGTCTCCTGCAACACGAAGGCGCCGCGCTTGATGAAGGCGAACTCCTGGTTCAGCTTATCGAACGGGTGCGTGCCCAGGTCAGGCGCTTCCGCGTCGGGCGCAGGCGCGACCGCATCGAACACGGCCTCGGGCGCCGCGATGCCGGGCGCGTCCTTGCCGTAGCGGTAGGCGTGAGCGACCTTGTCGCGCAGGTCCTCGTGGTCCCACGGCGGCTCGCACCGCTCGTTCCAGTCGGTGGCCATGAGCTCGAACGCCTGGGCTTCCGTGCAGCCCAGGTCCTTCAGGTGCGCGGCGACCTTGAAGGTGGCGATGTCGCCACCGTCGCCGTCGCGGGCAACGGGCGCGTGGTTGCGGAGCCAGTCGGTGGCGCGAGCTGCAGCGCGATCCAGATCAACGCCAGCAACGGCGACAGAATCACGACTGCCACGACTGCGAACACGGCCCAGCCTGGCCACCAGCCACTCAGGCGCAGGAACTGGGGCCGCGATGCCAGGTGCTTCGGCGTAGGCACGATCGTCGATAGTGCTGCCGGGTCCGAGGATGTAGCCGCCTGCGCTGCGAATGTCCAGGCCGGAGCCGAGGACGTCGACGCCTTGCCGCACTCCGACATGGTGGGCGTAGATGAGATGGCGTCCGCCGCTCGGGGTCGCTTGCTCGAGGGTGAGCGGAAGCTCTTGGCCTCCCAGTTCCAGAGCCAGAAGGGAAGCATTGCCGTCCTTGCCGTTCTTGGTGTCGACGTCGACGACCAGCAGCGCGGCGTCATCGCCGAACTTGCCCGTGGCCACGCCGATGTTGAAGTCCTGGCGTTGCCACCAGGTGTTGATCGCGTCGGTGTCCCGGGTGGCCTTGGCTGGCCAGTCCTTGATCGCCGGCGTCTTCTTCCCGGGTTCGACGGGGAAGACGTAGAAGCCGCGGCGCGCGAGCGCCAGGGCCTGTTCGAGGCGACTCACCGACGCGCCTCCCGCTTCTCCCAGTCCTGGGCGCAGTCCGCGTCGCAGAACAGGCGGTCCATGGGCAGCGGGTGCTCGCAGTTGTGGCAGCAGCCGATCCTCGGGAGCACGGGCTTGCGCTCGCGCAGGGAGATCGCCAGGATCATCTCGGCCTGGTCGTTCGCGTCGTCGATGATGTCAGCCACGGCAGTTCAGTCCTTCGGTGTAGCCGGCCTCGTAGCCGATGTCGTAGCCCTCGTCGTAGGCCACGCTCTTGCATTCCGTCTTGGCATCGGCCACGGCGTCCAGGCAGCGGCGGATCAGCTTGGCCTTCTCGTCGTCGCCGTTGGCGGTGAAGTGGCGCTCGAGCTCGTCGAGCGTGAGGGTGCTCAGGTCCATGTCTTACCCCTTGCGATACCGGCGGCCACGCCATCCCTCGGCGGCGACCGGAAGACCAGCTGCCCAGGCGGGCAGCGTTTCCATCAGCGCCTTGACGGCGTCGATGGTGCGATTGTCAGATGACGTTGAGATTTCCACAACACACTCGTCGTGAATATGCATGACGGTGTTGAAGCCGGCGTCCTCCAGTCGGACGAGGGCGGCGGCCAGCAGGTCCCGGGCCACGGCCTGGGTCACGTTCTCGGCCAGCGACCCGCCGTACGTGGAGATCCGCTGCCAGCTGCCCTTGGCTGCCGGGTCAGGCAGCATCTTGCCCTTGCGCCGGGTGTTGTCGTCCACGACCGTCATGTAGGTGAGCGCCTCCTTGGCCTCGCCCCACGGCGTCTGGATTTCCTGGATCTCCGGGTACGGGTAGCACAGCACGCGGCCGCTGGGCAGCCTGCACCAGAGGAACGAGCCGGACTTCTTGAAGGCGATGGGCCTGTCGCGGTGGCCGGCGAACTGCACGCCGCCCTCGGTCAGCGCGCGGATGGCGGCGTCCTCGAGGCGGTACCAGTAATTGACGATGGCCGGGTTGACGTCGCGCCACGCCTTCTTGATGTCGTCGGCTTCGGCATCGGGCACCTTGACCCCGTAGACCTTGGCCATGGACTGGAAGGCGCCGACCCCACCGCCGTAGCCCAGGGCCAGCACGGCCACCTTGCCGATCTGGCGCATGGCGTCATCCACGTCCGCCAGGTTGACGTGGTAGATGCCGGCGGCCTGGTGCTCGTAGATCTTCCCGTGCGTGCGGAAGATCTCGAGGATCGACTCCTGGCCCGCCAGCCACGCCAGCACGCGCGCCTCGATGGCGCTGAAGTCCATGGCGATCAGGTCGCGGCCCGGGTCGGGGACCAGCATGCCGCGGATGCAGTCGGACAGCGCGTCCATCGTGGGACCGTACATCAGGTCGATGTAGGCGCCGTCGTGGAAGTGGCCGATCATGTCGTCGATGTGGTGGGGCTTGGTCCCCTTGCGCGGCCGCGGCAGGTTCTGCGTCTGGATGCCGCGGCCAGCCCAGCGACCCGTGGCAGCGCCATGGTACTGGTGGATGCCGCGCACACGGCCGTCCGGGCCGGCGCGCTTGGCCATGGCCAGCAGCTTGGCGGTGCTGGACTTGGCTGCTTCCTTGCGCAGTTCGAGCGCGCGGCGAACTCCCACGGGAAGCTCGCCGGTCAGGGCGTCCAGCACGTCCGCCTTGGCCAGGCCGTCGATCGTCACGCCCTGGTTGCGGATCCACTTGACCAGCAGCTGCACCTCGGTGCAGGAGCCGACCACGCCGCCCGTGGTGATGAGCATCTGGCGGTTCAGGCGCTCGCGCTCCTTGTCCACGAGGATCATCGCCTTGCCGATCGCGGCCAGGTCGACGCGCACGCCGCGCTGGTTGATCCGGTAGTCCAGCTGCCACAGCTTCTGCTCGTCGTCCGAGAGCTCCATCAGCCTGTGATGCAGCGCGCGTTCCACCTCGACGTCCTGGCGGCAGTAGGCGTACAGCGTCTCGAACTTGTCGGGTGCAGTGGCCGGCGTCCAGAAGCTGCCGTCCTCGCGCGGCTTTGCCAGCTGCATCATCACCCGCTTGCCGACCATGTCCTTGCGTTGCTCGATGCCCAGCGCCGGCGCGGCATCCTCGAGCGCGCCCGGTAAGCCCATGGCGTAGGCCATGGCCATCGTGCAGCGGACCTGCTCGGGCAGCAGCCGCGGCCAGCCGTAGCGCGGCACGCACACGTTGTTCCAGACGGCCAACTCGAACGCCGCGTTATGTGCGTAGACGAGTCCGCCGTTGGCGATGTGCATCGCTAACGCGGGGTCAATGTCGTGATGGTAGGGCGTCCACAGATCGCACGGATCGTCGCCCCAGCCATAGGCCAAGCAATGGACGTGCGTCGACGGATCCTTGGCGTAGTTGTCCAGGCCGGCGTCGCGCAGGTCGCAGGCGCTGGCCGTTTCGAAGTCTAGGTGAACAGCCAGCGCAGCACGCGGATCGCCAGCCAGAACGCGGCTACGATCCACAGCCCGATCCACGCCAGCGTTCCCGCCGTGGTCAGCGCGTCCTTCAGCTTTTTCATGCATGGCAGTGTGCACCATTTAGTGGGCCTCGCCGAACAGGACTTGTTCGAACCTGCACGTCAGATTGACCGCGTGGCCCACGTACAACTTGGCGTCGCGGACGTCTTCTTCGCTGCCGCCAGCGCGGCGGAAGTGGGTTTCCTCGGACTTGAGCTTTTCCGACAGGACCTGCAGCGCGGTGTAGATGATGCAGAGCTCGGTTTTGGTCAGGTTCATGGTGCAGCCCTGTGAAAAAGGGCGCTGCGATTGCAGCACCCTGGTGTTAAAAGCGCAACGCTTCGGTCAGCCGAAGATGCTCGATGCGCTCTTGGCCGAGCCCTCGGCGCCTTCGACCGCGGAGAACGCCTTGTTGGCCGGCGGGCGGCCGCCACCGAGTGGCTCGTCGTCGCGCAGCTTCTGCATGTTCTGCAGGCCGAAGGTGACGCCCTTGTTGCCCTGCTGCTCGTAGGCGAACGCGCGAACCTGGGCGCGGAACCAGGCGCCCGAGTACACCGCGGCCTCGTCGATGATGTCGTTGAGGTTGGCGTCGACCAGGCCGGGGCGGCGGTCCGCGTTGGCGCTGAAGGTCATCACGATCCAGTCGTCGCCGATGCCGGCCACCGGGGACTCGAGCTCTTCGTTCAGGCGGAACGGCGAGCGCAGCGTCTTGGGGATCTTGTCGGCCCACTTCTCGCTGGCCGCGGCGCCGGCCTGGGCCTTGAGCGCGCTCATGTCGGTGCTGGGCGGGAAGCAGGCGCGGATGCTGTACTTGGGCGCCTGCGTCTCGGGCGCGCCACGCGGGCGGCTGGCCTTGAAGACGCTGATGAAGGCGGCGCGGAACTCGGGGGTCAGGACGTTGTCGGTCATGGGTGCTTTCAGGTTGCGGGTGGGAGATCAGGCGGCCTGCGCGGCGACCGGCGGCGGGGTGACGGTGTAGCCCAGCTTCTCGAGGAACGCGGCCGCGTCGACCTCGGCCTGCTTGCCTTCGACGAACTGGGCGAAGCCGGCGAGCGCGCGGTGCTCCACACCTTCGACGGCGTGGCCCATGTGCTGGACGTAGGCGAACACGTGCGCCTTGAGATCGGAGATGCTGACTTTCATGGTTGTCTTTCGAGGTTAAAGGCCGCCGTGGATGAGGTGCAGGAACGAGCGCCATGCGGCCCGGATGGCGAGGAAGATCAGGTAGGTGACGCTGCCTCCGATGAAGCCCAGCAGCGCGCAGCCGAGAAGAATCTTGGTCATGCGAACGCCGCCTTGGCGTCCACGCGGATCGCCTCTCGCTTGTCGGACACGTGCACGAGCGTGTGACCACTGCTTTCCTTGATGGTCAGCTGGTCCAGCAATTCGCGCTGGGCCTTCGGTAGCAGCTTCTCGACCGCGGCCGGTGACTTGACCTTGATCTCGGCGACGTCGGTGGCCGGCAGGCCGGTGGCTTGCGCCAGCTCGTTGGGGCCGAATTCGCGCGCCCAGCGCCGGCTCGCACGCTTCTCGACCAGCTTGTGGTCCGGGATCTCGACACCCTTCTCGGCCTCGCCGTAGGCGAACTCGCGGGTGTTGGTGATCCAGCCTTCGATGATCGGCAGGAACTCGAGAGAGCGGGCCAGCTCGAGCGGGTCGTAGGGCAGGCCAGGCGCGAACGTGATCCGGGCCAGCTCCTGGGCGCGCGCCTTGATGGCCGGGCACTTCGGCGCCGCCAGGCACCAGCGGCAGCCCTTCTCGGTGGGGTTGAGCGCGCCGGCCGGCTTGGCCTTGGCCTCGTTGACCCGGGCGATCGCCCACAGCAGGTCGGCGTTGAAGTCGATCAGGTCGATGGCGTCGAACGAGATCGACCGCACCGGGCCGTCCGCATGCGGGCAACGGGGCTGCACGATGCCCACGTCCACCGTCTTGGCCGGGTAGCCCATGGTGAGCAGGGCGGCCAGCGCGTAGATCTTGAGCTGCAGGTTGCCGCAGACTTCGACCGCCACGCCGGCGCCGTACTTCAGGTCGCGGACGTACAGCGTGCGCGTGTCGGGATTCCAGACGATCGCGTCGGCCGTGCCCCACACCTGGTCCGTCACCTTGACGCGGACCTCGATGTGCTTGATCGCGCCGGCCTGGTCGGCGAGTTCTTCGACGTGGTCGACGTAGACCATGACGTGCTCGACCATCTCGACGGGTCCGCTGCCCTTGCCGCCCGTGAGGATGGCTTCGGCCAGGCTGTGGGCGCGCGTGCCTTCTTCCGCATGCTCCGAGCTGCGGCCCGGCATGTCCTTGGACAGCCACACGCTGCCCGGGCAGTTCATCCAGCGTTCCGCGGAGCTGGGGCCCAGCTGTGCGTGGTCAGACACAGTTTTCCTCCACCACGGCGCCGACGTAGGTCAGCGCGAACAGCGTGGCCATGCCGGCCCACAAGCCGCCAGCGAGGTAGGCGAACGCGGTGGCGCCGAACTTGAAGAACAGCCGGATGATCTGCCGGGACGCCATCACGCCACCTCGCACGCGGCGATGAACTTGGCTTGCGTCTCGGCGTCCTTGGCTGCCATCTCGCTGATGCGCTGGCAGTCGAAGGACTTGAGCAGGTCGATGCCGGCCGGGATGCCCTTGGCGCTGGTCAGCTTCTGCAGCGCGGCACGCAGGTCGTCGGCGGTGGGGGCGGCGGCCGGCTTGATCTCGGCAGCCGGGATGAACTCGCCCGACTCGAGCGCCAGGCCGGGCTCGTCCTGGGCGACGACGTTGGCCTTCTTGGGGCGGCCCGGGCCGCGCTTGGTCGGCGCGGCGTCGGGAACGGGAGCCGAGGGCGCGGCATCGGTGCGGGGAACCGCGCCCTCGGTCACGGCCGCATCACCCGATGAAGGAGTGGCATCGGACTGCGTGCTGCCGGTGTTTTCACCCACCGCCGGCTGGGGCGCCTCGCTGATCGAAGGCAGGGGGCTGGACGAGCCCAGTTCGGACAGGCGGATCGACAGCAGACCTTGCAGGCCGCGCACATCCGCCTCGGATAAGGCGCTCAGTTCGAACGTGATTTGCATGATTCCCTTTTCCCTCTGTTGATGTTCGTATGATAGCAGCACGTTGCGATAATCGCAACTAGTTTGGGTTCAAAAGAGCTTGGTCAGCTCACGCGTCTTGCGCGTCAGGGTTTTCACAACGTCCTCGTCGACGGAGCCCGCCAGCGTGAACGTGCGCACGCGCACCGACTTCGTCTGCCCGATGCGATGGCAGCGCATGGCAGCCTGGGCGTTGTTGGCCGGCGCCCAGTCCATCTCGAGGAACGCCACCTCGTGGGCCGCGGTCAGCGTGATGCCGGTCCCGGCCGCCTGGATGTTGCCGATGAAGACGCGACAGGTCGGGTCCTTCATGAACTTGTCGATGTTGCGCTGGCGCTTGTCGGCCGGCGTGCCGCCGTACAGCGTGACCGCGCCGAACTTGGCCAGCTTCTCGCGCGCCGTCTCGATGACGTCCTTGTGGACGGCGAACAGCACGATCTTGTCCAGCGCCTTGGTCGTGAGCTCGTCGGCCAGGATCTCGCAGATGTGGGGCAGCTTGGCCATGCCGATGTAGCGGCGCAACGCCACCATGGACTGGGCCATGCCTTCGATCATCGTCAGCTTGTCTTCCTCGCGCGGCTTGGGGCTGTGCTTGATGGCATCGAGCGCCATGCGCAGGGTCTTGTCGCTGGCCTCCAGGTTCTCGATGAACTTGGCCTGGCCGATCGCGCGCCACTGCTCGTAGAAGTACGGGTCGAGCTCCACCTTGGAGCGTTGCACGGTGACTTCCTGGTAGGAGATCGGGGGCAGATCTGACATGACTTGGTCCTTGGTTCGTCGGAGCATGAAGGGGTCGAGCCTGGACTTGAGCTCGTCCATGTTCTTGTGGCCGGTGATCTTGAACCCGAAGGTCCCGTCCATGCCGGTGCAGTAGCGGTAGGTGAAGTCCCAGTAGTTCTCGTCGGCCACGCCGGCCGAGCGCATGTGGGTGTAGAGCTCGCTGGCGTTGTTGGGCGCCGGCGTGCCGCTCAGGCGCCAGCTGCGGCGCGAGCGCGCGGCGATGCCGGGGATGCGGACCGTGTGGCCGTAGACGGCGCGCGTGCGCTTGGCGCTGCGCTCCTTGAGGTAGTGGGCTTCATCGAGCACGAGAACGTCCCAGTCGCGTTGACTGAGCTCCTTGGCGCGCTGCGTCGCGCCGTCATAGCTGACGATGACCACGCCGGCCGCAGGCAGCGGGTCCTTGCCCGTCTCGATGACCGCGATGGGGCGGTCGAACGGGCTGAACCGGACGAACTCGCGAGCCCAGTTGATGCGCACCGCTGCAGGGCAGATGACCAGGATGTCCCGAGCACCGACCAGGTCGCATCCGACGACGGCTTGGCACGACTTGCCCAGGCCCATCTCGTCGGCCAGCAGCGCTTGCTTTCGCTCGGCGAGCCACTGCGCGCCAGCCTGCTGGTAAGGAAAAGGAGTTTCTAGTTCCACGGTCGATTCTGTTGAGTCACAGGCTCAGTCGATGAGCCAGGGTCCGAAGTGTCGGGGTCCGGTCGCGCCGCGGCAATGGGTTCTGTGGAAATACTCACACGGCGCGGGGGCCGATAGTGCCGCAACCCGGATTCGAATGAACGGGTCAGGTAGACGGTTGTTTGCTCACTTCCCCACCCCCTCGTCCGTCGAAGCCCGGGCGGTGTCGATGGCGCGGTCAGGGTCATCACCAGACCATGGATTGAGCCCCCAGGAGCCCTCCTTGGCGATGGTCAGGCCCCCATGCTTTTCGCATTCAGCGCGCAGCCACCGATACCGCTCGGCATCCGCCCGCAAGGCTTCGACTTCCCTGCGCAGCTCGTCCCGCTCGGCGATGATCGCTTCGAAGGGAAGTGCGGGGCCGATGGTCAGCTTGTGCGTCGTGCTGTTCGGCACCATCGGGACGGAAGCGTCCGGCGCCGGGTTGACCCAGCACAGGCCCTCGGCGGGCAGCGGGCGGCCCATCATGATGGCCGGCATGCATCGCTGGCAGCCATGACCGCCACAGGTGCCACAGCGCGGGGCGATTGGAAGTTGCTCAGCCACGGCCTTCTCCCAGCCGCCAGCCGTTCTTCGCGGCGAGAGCGCGTTCGAACGCGTCGCACAGCAGAACGACAAACCGCTCTTGAATGTCTTCGCGCCATCGCGGAAAGTGCTGCGTCGCGATCTCCGTCGCTTCGTCGGCGGTGAGGTACCGCACTGCGGGAGAGGGTCGGCCGTAGAGCGACGTTCCGAGCGGCAACCCGAGAGACCCTGGCTTGTTCCATCGGACACGCCCATCAAGATGATTCGTGCCGATGACCGTCGCCACAGCCTCTTCGGTGGTCAGCCCCTGCACTTCCATGCTCGCTGCGGGAGAGGGGGAGGCGGCGAGGGCATCAGCCCAACGCCGCAGATTGGCAGTGTGCTCCTTGACGAACTTGTCATTGCTCCACACCTGCACTTCGACAGCAGTCAGCAGATAGCGCAAGTACGCTTCCAGACCATCCAACTGCCCGGCCGGCACTTCACACACCGGGGTGGATGCCACGCTCTCGATCTTCGCGAACACGTCAGGTGTGCAGAAGTACCCTTGGCCGAACTCGGGATGCGAGTGCTCCACGAAGTCGCCAGCCAGCCTCGACACTTCGACGGGGGCAGGAGCCTGGCGGGCATAGTCTTGCACCGCTGCGAGGTTCGCGCGCACGGTGTCGCTGTCTCGGCAGGCCTTGAACATCAGGCACGCAGCGAAGGGGTGGAACTCGCGCATGTCGCAGGTCATGCCGCACTTTGTGCAGGCCATCGGCAGAAGTTTGCTGTTGTCGGGCATGGTGTGTCCTTCAGGGCTTTAGGGCGGCGATCCTGGCAAGCGCGTTGGCCGCGATTGCGCGATAGCTCGACCCGCCGTGTTGGTAGTGGTCAAGCGCATCCTTTGCGATGTCCAACGCCTGTTCCATCCGCTCCACTTTGGCGTTGTGTGCCTGCACGATCTTCCGCACCAGGGAGTCGCTGTACCCGAATTTTGAGTCGGTCGGGCCAATGTCTCCGGGCGGAAGTTCGATGTTGTCGGTCGTCGTCTCCATCCCCGCCCCGCTGGCGTTGTCTTTGGTCATGCGGCGATCCTTTCGAGCTTCTTGATCTGGTTGGCCCAGGCTAGGGCGAGCGGGTACGGGACGGCATCGGCCAAGCCGTGCTGGAGCTGGATGCACGGAAAGGGAAGATCGGCGGCGGCCGGGTAGCCTTGAAGCCGTGCGCCGCGCTTGGGGCCGTAGATGCGGCCAGCGACCACGCTGTAGGCCATAAGGTCGTCCACGCTGCCGCTGTAGACCGGCTTTGGCGGGTCGATGTTGATTGAGTGCGTAAACCAGCGGACGCGACTCTGGTGCGGCTGGTAGTAGTGCATGGCGTTGCACTTCGTGTGCCACGCTCCAGGAATGTCGATCGGGACGACGTTCTCGAAGCAGTACCAATCAGGCTCGACAACATCCAGCAGTCGGCGAACCAACGGTGTCAGGTCTGGAAACTTCGGCGCGCGGATCGACTTCAGCTTGCTGTGCGACTGGCACGATGGGCCACCGATGACGCCAGCGAACCTGAGGCCATCAACATGATGTGGAAGGTCAGCAAGATCATGGACTAGGTGCGATCCCCCGCAGAGCTGGTGATACATCGCCCGCTTTTGAGCATCGATCTCGCAGCCTGGCACGATGGGGAAACCGGAGTCGAGGAATGCTCGATCCAGCAGGCCCATTCCGGTGCAGATCGAAAGAACGCGGTTGGTCATGCGGATTGCTCCGGGTTGGTGGTCGGAAGCGCGAACTTTCCTTGCCAAGTCCGCCACGCAAAGGTCACTGCGCCCGAGCCAGGAAAGATGTCTTCCAACTCGTCCTCTGGGCGCGCCCCCAACATCTCAAAAGCCCAATGGCAGACGGCTTCAGGCTTAGCGCCCGTCAGACCACGCTTGAGCGTGATTGATTCCTGCACCCAGTCGCGCATCACAAGACGCTTGGAGACGACCGGCTTGCGTGCTGGCTTCACGATGACGGGCTCCCAGGCGTAGGCGACGGAGACATTGCGCTTGAAAGCCGCAAACCCCTTCACCCACGACATCCAACGGGCGCCCTGGATCTTTGCCACCAGTGGTGCGATCGTGGCGATACTGGTCGGCGTTGCCGAGGCGTGAAGAACCCAACCGTCGTACTCCGATTCAAGGCGATCGATCAGTTGCGAGTGATCCACTTCACCGGCGAAGTCCGGGTGATCGGCGTAAAGGTGCGCGCACCCAACATATGGCGGGTCAGCGTATCCAAGGCGCAACGAAATCTCGCTCTGCCTCTCCGCCGTATGCTTCTCGCTCATCTCGTTGTCTCCTGGGGTGGGGGTTAGACGGCCTTTTGAAACGTCTTGGTGAGTTGGCCGTTCACGCAGTGGCCCCGTCGGCGCGCGACGTTGGCGAGCCGGACTCGATCGGCATGGCTGTGGCTGGCCTGGCGCAACAGGCCGAAGTAGCTGTTGACGACCTGGTGCAGGCCGTCAGCAGCTGAGTGCCAGTGCGGTAGATCGGCAAGTCATGGTGGAGGGCCATGGCTCAGTTCCTCAAAAGGATTGAAGGATCAAGCGGAAACTCTGCGGACGGCCCGAGCGCAGCACTCGTAGTCGACGTCGTTCCAGCACTGGTTGCCGTAGTCGAAGGTCTGCATCCAGGCGCCCGAGCCGTTCTCGTGCGCTTCGTTCGACCAGTAGTAGCGCGCCTGGAAGCCGGCCTTGGCATTGGCGAACAGCAGCGACTGCTCGCGCCGCGTCGGCAGCTCGCCGCCGGCCTTGGCCGCCCACGTCTTGGCGTCGGCCCAGTTCGCCTCGGTTTCGCCGGGCAGGAGCACCAGGTGGTGCGCCGGCGTTCCGTCGTCGTTCAGGATCAGGCCGGCGTAGGTCTCGCCTTCGGCCAGCGAGATCGATGCCGCGGCCACGGTGATGACGCGCGGCCGCGCGCGTTCGAAGGCGGCGATCTTCTCGGCCAGGCGCACCTGGTCGGACTTGAGATCCTCAAGGGTGATCGTGGTCATGATGCGTTGGCTCCTTCGAAAGGATCAAAGGACCAAAGGAATCATGCGGACGGCCCGAGCGCAGGTCTTGCGGTTGACGTTGCCCCCGTCCTGGTCGCCGTTGCTGAAGTGCTGCACCCAGGCGTACGAGCCGCTGTAGGCCTCGGACGTCCAGTGCCAGTCCTTCTCGAACTGATCCTTCGCGTTCGCGAAGAGCATGGCCGCGGCCGGGCGCGCCGGCAGCTCGCCGTCGACGCTCTCGGCCCACTTCATCGCGTCGGCCCAGTTCAGCTCCTTGCCGGGCTTGTCGGCCAGCAGCACGACGACGACATGCACGCCGCTGGGCAGCGTCAGGATGCCTTGGAACGTGCCGCCCTCGAGCGGCGCGCCAAGCGCCAGTGCGGCAACGGCCGCGAGCGCGAGGGGCTTGATTTCGGTCTTGGTGGTCATGGATTGCCTTTCAGGCGTTGGGAAGACGTTGTTGCTGGGAAGCAGGGTCAGGCAGCTGCGAACAGCTCCCGCTGGGGGCCCGCGTCGGCGGGTTGCCTGTCGCTCATTGCGCCGACGCGCGAGCTGCCAATGGCCCCTTCCCGGGGCCTGGGTGTCACGTAGACGACGAACTCGTCGTCGATCTCGTAGCGCTTGCGCGCGTGCGGTGTGGTTGCCTCACGGAAGAAGTCGCCCATCGTTGTCTCCTGGGGTGGGGGTTAGGCTTTGAGCTTGTCGAGGTACCAGCCGGCCTTGGCCAGCGACTCGGCTCCGCCCTTGTGGCGTTCGCGCCAGACGTACTTGATCGCGTTGCCCTTGCAGAATCCGGCGAACTCTTCAGGCGTGAGCGCGGCGCGAATAGCGTCGATGCACTCGACCGAGCCTTGGGTGTAGTGGGCCGGGCGGTTGACGTTGTCGATGGCGAGCGCGCGGCGAGCCGATGCGCTCCATTCAGCCGGCGTGACGTCATCGAGGGTTCGGGTCATACAGGATCTCCTTTGTGTGCGCCGTACCAGGCGATCAGCAGCGCCTCGGCCCTGCCGTCGTCCTTGACGCGTTCCAGTTGATCGGCCAGCTGCGGGAACAGCTGCGCCGCGAGCGCGCGGCTCATGTTCTTGTCGTGGCCACGCAGCCCCAACGTCTGCTTCCAGCGGATCGGCGCGACGAGGCGGAACGGAATCCCCAGCGCGGCCAGCGCGCCATGCACGATCCCGGTGTACAGGCCGAAGTTGAACGAGCCGGCCTGCCTCGGCAGTGAGCCCACGTTCTCCACCCACGCCTCGATCGTGACCGGACCGGCAGACGTCTTGATGTTCCGGATCAGGTCGGCCACGAACTTGGCGCTCACGCCCTTGGTGTTGGGCGTGCCCATGTCCTCGACCGCGGCGAAATCGATGTCAGGGGCGTACAGCGCGATTGCGCCATGCGTCCCGGGATCGACGCCTAAGTAGGCTGTGGCGGTCATTCGGCCTCGCCTGATTGCTCGGGCTGGTCGTACTGAGCGCGCGTGGGCAGCCAGTCGTCTGCGGTCAGCACCACACCTTGCAGCCTGGCTGCGCGCTGCACCTTGTCGACCATCTGCGTGGGGACCAGGCCATCCGTGCCATACGGAGCGGCGTAGCCCCAGCGGTAGGCGGTGACGCGGCTGATGCCAAGGGCTTCAGCCAGTGCGTTCTCGCCACCGAACTTGGCCACGATGCGCGCCGCCTGGTCGTAGGTGGGCTTGCCGAACTTGCCGGCCCCGCGTGCGCGGCCAGGGCCGCCCAGGTGAGGTGTTGAATCTGGTTTCGAAGACATGGCTTGATGTTACGACAATCGCAACGTGATGGCAAGCCAGCAACGACACCGGCATGCTGATTGCCGGGTGAATCGGTAGATGATGTGTTGTGATCTCCCTAGCTCGTTGCGAGCTTATTAGCAAGTAGGGAGCTCTAATGTTATGATCCGCGCCATTGATAGAAAGCAAGCCAATCCATGAATGCAACCGTGAACAAGCAGTGGTTCCTCGCACGCCTTGAGGAACGCCAGATGAACCAGGCTGGCCTAGCCAAGGCGCTCGAGCTTGATCGCTCGGCCGTCTCGCTCATGCTGAGTGGTCAGCGTGGCTGGCGGGCAGAGGAGCTGGCAGCCACGGCGCGCGTGCTGAACCAACCACTCAATGAAGTGGCCAGGCATGCGGGCATCGAGGCAGCTGGATCGCCCACGGGCTCGATGGTGAAAGTGATCGGGATCGCTGATGCGAAGGGTGAAGTGGTCCGCGGCAATGCGCCTGGACCCAAGACGGTGGTTGCGCCGGCCGACAACGATGACGACGTGCGCGCCATCCGCGTGCTGTCCAACGGCGGCCAGTTCGATGGGTGGCTGGTGTACTTCCGGGACAACCACCGCGTGGCCAGCGACATCACGGGGCGCCTGTGCGTCGTCAGGCCAGAGAAGTCAGACCACGAGTACGTCTGCTGGGTGCATCGCGGCTACGACGAAGGCTACTACCGGATGGTCAAGCTGGACGGATCCGAGGACTACGGACGTCTGGAAAATGCCTCGCCAGCGATTTGGCTGAGGCAGTAATTTCCGGAATTGTTACACTTTAGCGAAACCTAGGATATTTCGAGGTGTAACTGGCGGGGATTTTTGGGGATTTCCAAGGCGGCTTCGGCCGCCTTTTTCGTTGCTTTGGTGCAACAGGGCTGTTCGTTTCACCCTTTCCTGGATCGTTTGTGGGAAGGGGTAGCGGGCCGCTAACCCGCATGGATCCTAGGTTTTTGTTCATCCACCCCTTTCCCCCCACGATTTGAAGTCAGTCCGCTGGGGAAACGTGGGTGTGGTGTGTGGTGCGCTGTGGAAAATAATTGCCATGGGCTGTGCGGTTACAAGTGCTCAGGTTCTCATATGTATGTTTTCTTATTTAAAACAAGAAAAATAGGTAGAAGGGGTGTGCTACCTATGAAAATTTGCCACCCCTTTTGACGGTCGTTTACCCGTTTACCTATGAAGAAGCCGCCTCGTGGGCGGCTCAGTGGCTGGGGCTGGGGTCTAGGGGATGAAGGGCTTTGGTCGGTGGTGTGTCATGCGACGCCTAGGGTTTCAACCGGCTCCCAGTGCGCGCCGATCTCGTGGCCTGGCGGCCGCGGCAGCTCGCGCAGGATGTCGGCACAGCGCCAGCCATCTCGCACAAGGTTCGACGCCGTCCGGCGCGCGTGGGCCAAAGTGGGCTCGGCATCGTAGAAGCGTGACGGGAACGGATGGCCCGGGAACCCGTAGGCCCGAACAGCGTAGTAGCGGCGTGCAGCCATGGCTCAGGCTCCCTTGCGAGTCAGCAGCCAGGCGAACAGAGCCGGATGGCGCCGCGCGATGGCCAGGATGGTGTAGGTGTGCTTCACTTGGACGTCTCCCCTTGCGTGACGGGCTGGGTCGACTCGTCGGGCTTGTCGAAAGGAGATGCGATGTCGCCGTCGCAGGCTTGCAGCAGCGCGCAGATCAACGCCGCCAGCATGATGAACAGGATGGTGCGCATGGGTCACTCCTCTGTGATGACTTCGAACATGCCGTCCACGGTCTTCATGTGGGCGACTCGGTGAGCACGCAGCAGGGCCAGCAGGCACAGCTGCGCGTCAAGGCGGGACAGGAAATAGATGGACACGGCGATCACTCCACGTGGATGAAGTAGTGCGTGCCCGCCAGGGTGATGCCGAATTCCGCGGCGCCTCCCTCGGTCGACAGCGTGTCCAGGTGATCCGCGGCATCACGCAGGTTTTGCGCATTGCCATCGGGGATCGAGTAGTCGCCGGCCAGGCAGGCATCGGACAGGCACTCGGGATCGGTGCGGTCCTCGAACGACTCGGCACGCATCCGCATCTCGCTTGCGATGTAGTTGCGCGCGTCGTCAGCATCGAGGAACGCCGCCGGCGTGTTGTCGGGCATGTAGCCCGGCATGTTCACGCCAGCGACGTAGACGGGCACGTCACCCATCACGTTGTCGGCGATCTCGCGCCAATCGACCATGCCCAGCGCGTGGCCCAGCAGGTCCGCGAACATGCCAGTGGTCGGCAGGTTGCCGATTTCCTGCAGCTCGTCGACGTACGCCTCGAGCTGGTCACGCAGGCAGATCGTCGCGTCATCCTTGCCTTGGTCCTTGTCGATCGCATCTCGCAGGCACTCGCGCGCCATTTCCTCGAGATCCGTGCCGTCGTTGTCCAGCCAGAGCTTCACGACCCACGTTTCGTAGTTCGTCCAGCCGTTGTATCCAGTGGTTGCCATGTTGTTCCCCTATAACGCCGATGCGATCATCGCAACGATGAAGCCGAAAAAAGACCTGTGCGGTTGTTGACGCACAGGCTGCCTGTTGATTTGTTGCCGCTGAGGCTGGCTTTGCAGAGCCAGGTTGGCGGCGTATTCGCTTCTCATCTCAGTACCCCAGCGCGTTGCGAGCTTCGCTGTAGGTGCTCACGACGTGCTCTTCGCACTCGTCGCTGTGGGCGATCGCCACACGGATCACGACCTCGCCGTCACGCACGATGGCGCACGGTTGCACGCCGCAATCGTGGGTGTTGATCCAGGCGATCAATTGCTGTTGGTTGTTCATGATTTGCTCGCTTTCGTTCAGTGCCTCACAATCAAGGCATGGTGCGACTATAGCAGCGTGTTACGATGAACGCAACATTAGGGGAAACCCGTAGTCCGACCGATGAGGCGCGGATTGACCTGGTGATCGAGCGTGTTCTGAGTGGCATGCCGATCAGGCAGGCGATCGTGGGCGCCTACGGCAGCGTGAAGAGCCTGTACGACGACCTGTCCAGACTGCGAGAACCGGCTCATCGCTTCGCTCGCGCGATGGAAATTCGCGCCGAGATTTGGGCAGACGAGATGATCGAGATCGCCGACACCGATCAGGATGCGTCGCGAGCGCGCAACCGCATTCAGGCGCGGCAGTGGAACGCCGCCAAGGCCAACCCGAAGAAGTTCGGCGAGCGGATCGATCTGAATGTGCAGCAGACGATCAGCATCAACGATGCCCGATCGGCCTATCTCTCGCGCATCCGTCGTCCAGTAAGCGACCAGTTGGACGTGTCGGACGCCCAATTGGTCGAATCTCCCTCGGTGCAGCTGATCGGGCCCGCGGATATTGAATCCGTGCCCGTTGAAAAGCCAGGCGATGTCGACCCGCTCGAGCCGGACATCTTCAGCTGACAGCCAGGACGGGTCCCCTATTTGGCCGGAGGGCCGGGTGCGGGTGGGGGTACCCCCAAGAATCCCGCCGGCGCTGAGCCCCCGGGTCCCATCGGGCGGCCTGAATTTTATTTTTGAGGTGATCCGCACCTCTTTACGAGGACCGTAAATGGCAGGCTCCACGACCAAGTACGACGCTGCATCCGAGCAGCAGCTGATGGCCGACATCTGGAACCCGGACATCGCTGACGATCCGCGGGACTTCGTCCGGATGGTCTACCCCTGGGGCGAGGCTGGCACGCCGCTCGAGCACATCAAGGGCCCCCGCAAGTGGCAGGACGACGTCCTGGGCGACTTGGCGGCCTACATCAAGCGGGCACGGGACCACCGCATCATCCACAACGTCCTGCCGCCCATGTTCCGGGAGGCCGTCGCATCGGGCCGCGGCATCGGCAAGTCGGCGCTGTTCTCCTGGATCGCGCACTGGTTGGCCTCCACCAGGCTCGGGGGCTCCGTGTGGGTCACGGCCAACGGTGAACCGCAGCTCAAGACCAAGACGTTCCCCGAGATCTCGAAGTGGGTGTCCCTCAGCATCAACGCCCACTGGTTCGACATCAACGCCACGTCGATCGTGCCGGCCAAGTGGCTGGCCGAGCTCGTGCAGCGGGACATGAAGATCGACCCGAAGTACTGGTACATCCAGGCCCAGCTCTGGTCGGAAGAAAACCCCGATGCCTTCGCCGGTGCCCACAATGGCTACGGCGAGATGTACCTGTTCGACGAGGCGTCGGGCATTCCCAAGCCGATCTGGACCGTGGCCCAGGGCGTGTTCACCGAGGACATCGTGGACCGCTACTGGCTGGCGTTCAGCAACCCGCGGCGCAACGACGGGGCGTTCTTCGAATGCTTCCATGCCGACCGGGACTCGTGGCTGCGTCGGCAGATCGACGGCCGCCTGGTGGAGGGCATCGTCAAGGACGCCTACGACTCGATCATCAAGAAGCACGGCGCCGACTCGGACGAGGCCCGGATCGAGGTGTACGGCCAGTTCCCCAACCGGGCCGACAACCAGTTCATCGGGTCCTCGGCCGTCCTGGATGCCCAGCAGCGTGACGTGATCCCCGATCCCGGGGCGCCGTTGGTCATGGGGGTGGACGTGGCGCGCTTCGGCAAGGACCAGTCGGTGATCGCGTTTCGCAAGGGGCGCGACGCCAAGTGCATCCCGTGGCAGCGCCGGCGCGGGTTCGACACGGTGCAGTTGGCCACCCTTGTCGCCGAGCTCGCCAACAAGCACAAGGTCGACGCGATCTTCGTGGACGGCAACGGCGTGGGCGGTGGCGTGGTGGACAACCTCAAGGCGTGGCGGTTCCAGGTCATCGAGGTGCAGGCCGGCGGCAGCCCCAACGACGCCAACACCTACGTCAACAAGCGCGCCGAGATGTGGGGCCTGATGCGCGATTGGCTGACGATCGGCAGCCTGCCCAACGACGCGGAGCTGCTGTCGGACCTGACCGGACCCGAGTACAGCTACACCCCGTCCGACAACAAGATCGTCCTCGAGTCCAAGGAGCACATGCGGGAAAAGCGCGGCCTGGCCTCGCCTGACTCGGCCGAGGCGCTGGCGCTGACGTTCGCCAAGACGATCGCACGCAACGACACCGGGACTTCACGGCAGAACATGACGCGCAATTCGAGAGCCAAAGACGTCGACTACGACTTCTTTGGCTGATGCGTTGACGTTTGCCTTGCGCGTTGCGATAATCGCACCACTATGAGTTCCATGGTCGGCATGCTCAACAAGACGTTCACCAGCCCCGGGCTGACGTGGCAAGGCGCGCTCATGGGGCCGGGCCTGCGGTCGCTGACGCACCCGGAGCAGGGGACGCTGTTCGCCAAGAAGACGCTGACGCCGGCGATGGTCGCGCCCGCCCCGACCGTGAGCAACAGCCAGGACGCGCTCGACGTGGCCGCCCAGCAGCAACAGATGGGGCTGCAGCGCGGACTGACCGCCACGATGCTGACCGGCGGTGCCGGCCTGAGCAACATGGGCACGACGTCCAAGACGTTGCTGGGGGGCTAGGTGGCCGACCCGCGCGACCGCGACGCCGAGGTGGTCAGCGACATCCTTCGTGATTTCGAGATCATGGAGGGCAAGCGCGGCATTTGGGAGAAGCACTGGGAAGAGGTGGCGCTGAAGGTGCTGCCGTACTACTCCACGAGCTTCTACAGCCGCGGCAACGTGGTCCCCGGCCAGAAGCGCAGCCAGGCGCAGTTCGACGTCACGGCCAACTCGGCGCTGTGGAAGTTCGCGGCCGCCATGGAGTCGATGATCACGCCGGCCAACGGCAAGTGGCATCGCATGCGTCCCACCGAGGACGCGCTGATGAAGGACCGCGCGGCGCGCCTGTGGTACGACCAGCTGAACGACGCGCTGTTCCGCTACCGCTACAGCCCGCATTCGGGCTTCCAGTCGCAGACCCACGACGGCTACGTCTCGGTCGGCGCGTTCGGCACCTCGTGCCTGTTCACCGACGAGTTTCGCGATCCGACCCAGCCGTGGGCCAAGGGCTTGCGCTACAAGCAGGTGTTCCTGGGCGAGTTGTTCTTCGCCACCAACCACCAGGGCCAGGTCGACAAGGTGGCGCGCCGCTTCAAGATGACGCTGCGCCAGATCAACCAGAAGTGGCCGGGCAAGCTGCCCGAGAACCTGCGCAGCCGCCTTGAGGTGAACCCCGAGGACGAGGTGACGGTCATCCACATGGTGCAGCCGAACGCCGAGTTCGATCCGACGCTGACGCTGTCATGGAAGTCCAAGCGGTTCTCGAGCCACTACATCCTGCGCGACACCAAGACGCTGCTGGGCGAGGGTGGCTACCGCTGCATGCCCTACAGCGTGCCGCGCTACCTAGTGGCGCCGGGCGAGACGTACGGCCGTGGGCCGGCCATGAACGTGCTGGCCGGCATCAACGTCCTGAACGAGCAGAAGAAGATCGTCCTGAAGCAGGGCCACCGCACGGTGGACCCGGTGCTGCTGGCGCACGACGACGGCATCATGGACGGCCTGAGCCTGAAGCCTGGCGCGACGAACTACGGTGCCGTCAACGCGGACGGTCGTCCGCTCGTCCACACGCTGCCGGTGGGCAACGTGGCGGTCGGCAAGGACCTGATGGACGACGAGCGCATGGCCATCAACGACGCGTTCCTGGTCACGCTGTTCCAGATCCTGATCGACACGCCGCAGATGACGGCCACCGAAGTCCTGGAGCGCGCACGCGAGAAGGGTGCGCTGCTGTCGCCGACGATGGGCCGGCACCAGTCCGAAGGACTGGGCCCGATGATCGAGCGCGAGGTGGACCTGCTGCTGTACCAGGGCCTCGTCCCGCCGCCGCCGCGGTCCGTGCTCGAGGCCGGCGGCCAGTACAAGGTGGAGTACGACGCACCGCTGAACCGCATGATGCGCGCCGAGGAAGCCGCCGGCACGATGCGCTCCGTGCAGTGGGCGTCCGAGATCGTGAGCCAGACGCAGGACCCGTCCCCGATGGACTGGTTCGACTGGGACACGTTGATCCCTGAGCTGGCCGACATCAACGGCGTGCCGTTCCGCTTCATCGCCGATCCGGCCACGGTTGCCATGAAGCGCCAAGGGCGCGAGCAGGACAAGCAAGCCGCCCAGGTCACGCAGGCGCTGCCCGGCATGGCGGCCATGGCCAAGGCGACCAGCCCGCAAGGCACCAACCCGAACGCCGGACAGCCGGCAGCCGCATGAGAGTACAAGCCGGTGTTCTCTGCCGCGTCATCGGCGGCACCGACGGCCTGAATGTGGGCAAGCATGTCCGCGTTGCATCGCTTCGCGGCGAGCATTCAAAGCTGGGGCGCATCTGGCGGTGCACTGCCGTCGACTGCACGCTGGTGACGGAGTACGGCGCGGTCGGAATTGCTGCGGATTTCGCCCAATCGTGGTTGGAGCCCATTCCGCCTGTGGTGGAAAACGCTGCTGAAAAGCAGATGGCAGCATGAGCGTCCTGCAGATTGCGCGCGACTTCATCAGCCGCCGGCGTACGGCGTACGTCAAGACGTTCACCGGCCCGATGGCTGACGAGGTTCTGGAAGACTTGGCCCGGTTCTGCCGGGCCAACGACACGACGTTCCACGCCGATCCGCGGCTGCACGCCGTGCTGGAGGGCAGGCGCGAAGTGTGGCTGCGCATCGCGCGGCACTTGAACCTGACCGACGAACAGCTGTGGGCGATGCATGCCCCAGCTACCAAGACGAGGACTGACGAATGAGCACTTCCGAAGCGCTGGCTGCCGCCCCGGCAGCCGCTCCTGCTGCGGCCCCTGCCGCCGCCCCGGCAGCCGCGCCGGCTGCTTCTGCTCCCGCCGCGGCTCCGGCTGCTGCGCCAGCGGCCCCCGCGGCCCCCGCCTGGCTGACCGGCGCCGACGAGATCACCGTGGGCTACGTGGCCAACAAGGGCTGGACCGAACCGAAGCAGGTGCTCGAGGGCTACCGCAACCTCGAAAAGCTGCTGGGCGCCGACAAGGCCGGCAATGCCGTGGTGATCCCCAAGCCGGACGCGACGCCCGAGGAACAAGCGGCGTTCTTCAACCGCCTGGGTCGTCCGGCCGATCCTGCGGGCTACAAGCTCGACGCGATCCAGGGCAGCGACCCGGAGTTCTCCAAGCAGGCGGCTGGCTGGTTCCACGAGCTGGGCCTGACGCAGAAGCAGGGCGAGACGCTGGCGGCCAAGTGGAACGAGCACGTGGCCGGTCTGAACACGGCGGGCGACGCCCAGCGTCAGCAGCAATTCGCCGCCGACGACCAGGCGCTGCGCGCCAACTGGGGCCAGGCGTTCGCACAGAACCTGGCGCACGCCCAGGCCGGCGCCCGCGGGCTCGGCATGGACGGGGCCACGATCGACAAGCTGGCCAGCGCACTCGGGCACAAGGGCACGATGGAGCTGCTGCAGAAGATCGGCTCGCGCATGGCCGAAGACGGCTTCGTCTCGGGCAAGGGCGACACGCGCTTCGGAACGGCGCTCACGCCGGCCGAGGCCAAGGCCAAGATCGCATCCCTGCGCACGGACAAGACGTTCGTCGCCAAGTACGTCAACAAGGACGCCGAAGCCGTCGCCGAGATGGCGCGGCTGCACGCGTTCGCCTACCCCTCGGAAAGCTGACTATGGCCATCCAAGAATCCGCTCGCGGCGACACCTTCGGCAACATCACGCAGAACTACCTGTGGGACTGGGCGCGCCGGACCAACAACCTGGCCAACCTGGCCAACTACTACGTCGAGGACAAGTTGGACGCGTCGACGGGCTTCGTCACGTTCTATGTCCGCGACATCGCCGATCTGACGGCCACCTCGCCGATCGACCCGGCCAACCCGCCGGCGGTCGACATGAGCGCGCCGAGCGACACCACGGTGGCTGCCGAGGCCAAGGTGGAAACGTGACCGACGAAGAGATTCGCCTTCGCTGCCTGGAGCTCGCGATCGCGCAGGTCAAGGTGGAATCGCGCTCTCAGGACCTGAATCGTGTTGCGGAAATCCAAACATGGTTCTATGATCGCATCGTGAGCGCACCGAGTCCGACCCAGTCGGACAAGAAGCGCAAGTCCGCGAACGCAGACAAGGACCCCGCGATCTTCGCGTGACCCCTGCGGCCCAAGTGGGCGACGACGTTGGCCCCTCGGATGAGGACAAGCCGGGAGATGTGGCGCCTTAGCCCACGACTTTCGTTTTGACCCCTCATCCGGAGGACTCATGTCCAATTTCGTCAATGCCGCATTCGTACAGCAGTACAGCACCAACATCGCGATGCTGCTGCAACAGCAGGGCTCGCGCCTTCGTGGCTGTGTCACCGAGAACGCCTTCCACGGCAAGGCCGCTTCGATGGTGGAGCAGTTCGGTTCCGTCTCCCCGGTCAAGAACCAGGGCCGGCACTCGGACACCCCGCTGATCTCCACGCCACAAGACAAGCGCTGGATCTACCCGGTCGACTACGACTGGGCCGACATGATCGACAGCCAGGACCGCCTGCGCATGCTGATCGACCCGGCGGGCCCGTACACCACGGCCGGCGTCTACGCCATGGGCCGCGCGATGGACGACGAGATCATCAACGGCATCTTCGGCACGAACCAGACCGGCGAGAACGGCACCACCGCGGTGACGTTCCCCTCGGGCCAGATCGTGGCGGCCACGGTGGGTTCGACCGGCAACACCGGCCTGAACGTCGCCAAGCTGCGCGCCGCCAAGAAGCTGCTGATGGCCGCGGAAATCGACCTCGACACCGAGCAGCTGTTCTGCGGCATCACCGCGACGCAGCACGACAACCTGCTCAACGAAGTCCAGGCGATCAACCTCGACTACACGGACCGTCCGGTCCTGGTCGAAGGCCGCATCCGCTCGTTCATGGGCTTCAACTTCGTCCACACGGAACGCATCCCGGGCGGCGCGAGCTACGCGGGTTCGATCAACACCGGCGGCCTGTACTACGTGCCGGTGTGGGCCAAGTCGGGCGTCGCGCTCGGCATGTGGAACGACGTCACGGCTTCGGTCGACAAGCGCCCCGACAAGCGCAACTCGTGGCAGGTCTACGTGACCGGCACCTTCGGCGGCGCGCGCATCGAAGAAAAGCGCGTCGTCCAGATCAACTGCGCCTAATCGGAGGCCCGCATGGCAACCACTCTCTCCAACGAACTGTCGGGCATCGGCAGCACCCCGGTCGTCAAGGCGTCCGCGGTGTCTGGCTACGGCGCGCGGCTGCGCCGCTACCGCGCCACGATCACGCTGGCGTCCCAGGTCTTCGGCGCCGGCAACGAAATCTACCTGGCCTACGTGCCGGCCGGCCTGACCTTCGCCTATGGCGTCATCACCAGCGACACGTCGCTGGGCACGTCGACGGTGTCGGTCGGTACGGCAGCTTCGGTGGCCAAGTACAAGGCCGCGGCCGTCTTCACGTCGACGGACACGCCGACGATGTTCGGCAAGACGGCGACGATCACGCAGACCGCGTTGACGGCCGAAGAGCAGATCCTGCTCCAGGTCCTGGTCGCCAACCTTCCGGCGTCCGGCACCCTGGTCGTGGACCTGTACTTCTCCACTCCGACCTGATCGGCCACGCGGGGGCTTCGGCCCCCGCTCCTTAACAGGAGACGCACATGGCGTACTTCATCGGGGTGAACAACACCCAGGGCGTGGTGGACCAGCCGCCCAGCATCGCGACGTCGACGCAGAGCAAGGACGCGGAAGTCCAGTTCAACGCGTCGAACATCACCGACAAGGAAACGGCCCTGATCGCCATGGAGAAGCTCTACCTGGCGATCGCGACCGGCACCTGGCCGCCGGTGTAAGTCATGTCGCGCTCAGATGCACAGGTCTATGACCTGAACACCGGCGCCGTGTGGGGTGGTGTGCCCGGCACGCAAGGCACGGCGCTCACCGCCACCGGCCCGTCAACGCCGATCCGTGGCGGCCGCTATCTGTTCAGTGCAGACGGCACTGCGGGCGGCGCCACGATCAGCCTGCAAGTGCAGTTGCTCGACAACACGTGGTGCGATGTCGGCGCCCTGGCCGGCAACGCGATCGTGAAGAACACCACGCTGCCGTTCGTCGTCACGCCGATCGAGATGCCTGCGTGCAACGTGCGCTGCGCGATCACCGGCGGCGCCGGGTCCAGCGTCAACGCAGCTCTGGCCGGCGTGGGCTGACATGGCCGGTCAGTCGGTCGTCGACATCTGCAACAGCGCGCTCCAGCGCGTCGGCGCAGCCACGATCATGAGCCTCGCGGACAACAGCCGCGAGGCTCGTGCGTGTTCCGTCGCCTACGACTCGAACCGGCGCGACGAGATCCGTCGCCACTTCTGGAAGTTCGCCATCAAGCGCGTGGTGCTGGCGCCGGATTCGACCACGCCGGTTTCGGACTACCAGTACCAGTTCTCGCTGCCGGCTGACTGCCTGCGCGTGATCTACCCCAACGACGCTTACCTCGATTGGGCGATCGAGGGCCGCAAGATCCTGACCAATTCGGCCACGTCGCCGTTCGGCGTGAGCGCCTACCCGTTCATGCCTGTGCTGGTCACGACCACGACGCCGGTCCCGGTCAGCCTGAACCTGCGCTACATCGCCGACATCACCGATGTGACGCAGTTCGACGCCAGCTTCTACAGCGTGCTGTCGCTGTCGCTGGCCATCGACATCTGCGAAGTGCTGACCAACTCGCCAGCCAAGAAGAAGGCTCTCCAGGACGACTACAAGGACGCCATGTCCGAGGCGCGCGTCGCCGATGCGTTCGAGTCGATCCCGGCCGATCCGCCGGACGACGACTGGTGGCTTGCGAGGTTGTGAGCCATGGCGCGCGCAACCTGGGTCCAGAACAGTTTCAACGGGGGCGAATGGTCGCCCCTTGTGTACGGGCGCTTCGACATCGCCCGCTACCGCACCGCGCTCGCGCAGTGCCTGAATTTCATGCCGACCGTCCAAGGCGGCCTGACCAAGCGGCCGGGCACGCGCTTTGTCGCCGCGGTGAAGAACTCGAACTTCTCGGTCCGCCTGGTCAAGTTCGAGTTCAGCATCACCCAGGCGTACGTGCTGGAGTTCGGTCAGAACTACGTTCGGTTCTACGCCAACGACGGGCAGCTGCTCAGCGGAGGTGTCCCCTACGAGATCGTCTCGCCGTACGCCTCGAGTGACCTCTCGGCCCTGACGTTTGCGCAGTCGGCCGACACGCTGTACATCGCGCACCCGAACTACCCGCCGGCCAAGCTGCAGCGGTTCGGCGCGACCAACTGGGCGATCAGCAACATCACGTTCCTTGACGGTCCGTACCTGCCGATCAACTCGACGACCACGACCCTGACGCCGAGCGGCTCGACGGGCACTGTCACGGTCACGGCCAGCAGCACGACTGGCATCAACGGTGGAGCTGGTTTCCGTGCCAGCGACGTCGGTCGCACGCTGCGGATCAAGTGCGGCGGCGGTGTGTGGCAGTGGGGGACGATCGCCACATTCGTCGATGCCACGCACATCACGCTGACCTGGGCCACGCCGACTGGCACCCAGGTGCTGGCCACGGCCACCGGCCACGGCACGGCGTCGTCCGGCAACATCCTCACCGCCTCGGTCGACAACGGCGGCAGCGGCTACGGCACGTCGCCTCCGACCGTCACGTTCGGTGGCACCGGCTCTGGCGCCGCTGGCTACGCCACGCTGACGCTGGGCGTCGTCACCAGCATCACGATGACGGCCACCGGCACTGGCTACGGCACCGGCAGCGTGCCGATCACGTTGTCGGCGCCGACCTCGCCCGTGGTCAACAGCACGACTTTCTGGCGCCTGGGCGTGTGGAACTCGACGGACGGGTATCCGGCCGCGGTCACGTTCCACCAGGATCGACTCACCTGGGGCGGCTCCACGAACTACCCCAGCCGTGTGGACGGTTCGAACACGGGCGACTACGAGAACTTCGCGCCCACGCTGTTCGACGGCACCGTGGTCGATTCGAACGCGATCTCGTTCACGCTGAACGCACGGGCCGCTTCGTCCGTGGCGTGGCTCATGTCCGACGAGTGGGGCCTGGTGGTCGGCACTGCGAGCTCAGAATGGGTCGTCTCCCCAGGCACGCTTCAGCAGGCGACGACGCCTTCGAACATCAGCGCACGGCAAGTCTCGGCGTACGGCTGTGCCCAGGTGGCGCCGGTGCGCGCTGGCAAGGCGCTGCTGTTCCTGCAGCGCACCGGCCGCAAGGTGCGCGAGATGATGTACCAGTACATCGGCGGCACGTTCCAGGCGCCCGACATCTCGCAGCTGGGCGAGCACCTGACCACTGGTGGAATCAAGCAGATGGACATGCAGCTCGCGCCGCAACAGACGGTGTGGGTGGTGCGCAACGACGGAAACCTGGTCAGCGTCACGTACGACAAGGACCAGGACGTGTGCGGGTGGGCGCAGCACAAACTCGGTGGCAATCGAGTGTTCATCGAGAGCGTGTGCTGCATCCCGGCGCCAAACATCCAGCGCGACGAGGTGTGGGTCGCCGTGTCCCGGCAGATCAACGGCGCCACGCTGCGCTCTGTCGAAGTCATGGACAAGCTGTGGGAAGACGGCGATTCGGTTGGCGCCGCGACATACCTTGATTGCAGCGCGGCCGGGAACTACGGCATCGCAACTTCGACGGTCACGGGCCTGACCTGGCTGGTCGGAGAGACGGTCGGCGTGCTCGCCGATGGCGCCACGCATCCGGATTGCGTCGTCAGCAACACCGGATCGATCACGCTCAGCCGCACGGCCAAGACGGTGCAGGTCGGGCTGAAGTACATCGCCAGCGCTCAGACGATGCGCATCGAAGCGGGCGGCGCGGACGGGCCGGCGCAAGGCAAGATGAAGCGCGTGTTCCGGGCCGTGTTCCGGTTCTTCCAGACGCTGGGCTTCAACGCGGTGTCGGACTACAACGGCGTGGGCGCCTACGACGAGCCGTTCCGCACGAGTGCCGACCCGATGGGGCTGGCGCCCGCACTGTTCAGCGGCGACAAGCGGTGGTCATGGGAGGGCTCGTGGACGCCCGAAGGCCAGCTCTCGTGGACGCACACCGATCCGCTGCCGTGCAACATCACCATGCTGATGGCTCAGCTGGAGACGCAGGACAACCTATGAGCCTCACGCCTTTCCGCGCGGAGCACTTGGCGCTGATTCAGGTGCAGCCTGCCCAGGCCAGCGTCAGCGAGTACATGACGCCGGCGCATGCTCGCGCGCTCGAGTCGGAGCTGTCGTTCACCTACGTGGCCGCGGGCCGCGTGCTCGCTGTTGGTGGTTTGGTCGAACTGTGGCCCAACCGCGCAACGATGTGGGCCTACATCGACCAGGACTGCGGGCAGCACTTCATCGGCCTGCACCGCGCCGCGCTCAACCTGCTCAAGGTGGCACCGTATCGACGCATCGAGGCTGACGTCCGCACGGATTTCGAGCAGGGCCACCGGTGGCTGAAGATGCTGGGCTTCCAGCTCGAAGCGCCGTGCATGCGCGCGCACCTCCCCACGGGCGAGGACAGCGCTCTCTACGCGAGGATCACGTCATGGCAGTCCCACTAGCAATCGCCGGCATCGCCATGGCCGCGGCCGGTGCCATCCGAAGCGCCAATGCGAAGGCGTCCGCCGCCGACTACAACAGCAAGATCGCGGCGCAGAACGCGATGGTCGCCAGCGAGCAGGGCGAGGCGGCGGCTCAGGCGCAGTCGCGCGACGCCGAGCGCCGGATCGGGCAGGGCGTGGCCGCGTACGGCGCGAGTGGCGTCGACGTTGGCAGCGGCTCGCCGACCGACGTCCTGGCCGACAGCGCCCGCTCGGCGATGCTGGACAACCTGACGATCAAGTACAACGCCTCGCTGCGCGCGGCGGGCTACAAGGACCAGTCGCTGCTGGAGAACGCCAACTCGCAAGAGGCGACGACCTCGGGCTACCTGGCTGCGGCCGGCGCGGTCGTCGGCGGCCTCGGCCGCATGTACGGCGGCGGCATGGGCGGCCAATCTTTCGGAGGCTGACCAGTGCCCCAAATCCCGACCTACGACGACCACATTCTTCCGCAAGGTCAAGTTGCCGCCCAGGCGTCGCCGCAAGACTTCGGCGCGGACATCGGCAACAGCCTGAGCCAGCTGGGGTCGAGCCTGGAGGAAGCCGGCCACCAAGTGCAACGGGTCGAGAATGACCAGGGCCGCATGTGGGCGTACAACAACGCATCCAAGGCGCGCACCGACCTGCAGCAGCAGTTCACGCAGCAGGTGAACGCGCTCGACCCGAGCGACCCGGAATTCAACACCAAGTTCAAGACGCTGGCCGACAGCTATCCGCAAGCGATCGACGATCGCACGCAAGAGCTGATGTCGCAGGCTCCGAATCGAGTGGCGGCCAAGGTGCTCGAGTCGCACATGGCCACGAGCCGCGAGTCTTTGCTGCACACCGCGGCCGCGCAGCAGGCACAGGTGTACGCCACCAAGACCCTGTACGAGACGCAGGAGGGGATGGCCAACGACCAGAACTCGCTGGCTGCCGACCCGAGCAACGACAACTACGACACGCTGGTGGGCAACCGCGTGGCGGCCATCGGCTCGCTCGAGTCGATCGGGCCCGAGCAGAAGCTGAAGATGCAGCAGACCGTCAAGCACGGCCTGGCGCAGACTCAGGTCGACGTGCTCGCGTCGACCAACCCGCAGCTGTTCCTGTCCACCGTGGGCGCCGGTGGCGGCCGCACCACGATGCGCGGCACGCTCAAGGCCCAGGTGCCCGGCGTGGCCACGCCCACCGACGTCGCGCCGACGCAGGGGCAGCCGCTCGCGCCCGGCGAAGCGCCGATGCCCGATGGCGTCTCGGCCGACAACAGCCCGGCCGCCCAGGCCCAGCGCACGCAGAACGACATCGCCGCGCTCCGCAACGAGCTCGCGCGGCCGAGCACGTCGCCTGAGCAACGCAAGATCCTGCAGCAGGAGCTCGACAAGTCCCTGGCCGCGTCGGTGTCGACGCCCGCCGGCGCGCCTGCTCCGCAAGTCGATCCGATGGACGACTCGCAAATTGCCGCAGCCGCGCCCAACATCCGCGGCTGGGGCGAGCTGTCCTGGCAGGAGCGCGTGGCTGCGGTGCGCAAGGCCGAAGCCGCGCTTGGCGGCAGCCTGGCGCAGGATCGCGGCGCGATGGACCGGGACTTGCGCGACGCCCAGGTGTCGCTGCTGGCCGGCAAGTCGTTCGATGGGCTCGACGGTCCGCGCTTCGGCCTGGGCAACTTGCAGCGCCTGTACGGCTCTGACGAGGGCCAGCGCCGGTTCGAACAGCTGAACTACGTCAAGCAGGTGGGCGGCTTCATTGGCCAGATGTCAACGATGCCGCTGGCCCAGGCCCAGCAGACGCTGGCCAAGCTGGAGCCGCAAGGCGGCCAGGGAGAAGCAGCGGCCGCGCCGGTGTTCCACCAGGCCACCGAGGCGTTCCAGCGCCTGGTCAAGATGCGCGACGACGACTACATGCAGTGGGCGCAGAACAACGGCGTGGGCAATGTCAAGCCGCTGGACACGAGCTCGCCGAACAACTTCATGCAGTCTGTGCGTGACCGGCTGCCGGTGGCGATCGCCGGCCGCGGCGACTACCAGGCCGACGCGCACATCTTCTCGAACGCCGAGACGGAGCAGATCAGCAGCATGCTGACGGCCAGCAACCCGGCCGCGCAGATGGCGTACCTGAAGGCGATCCGCACTGGGCTGAACGGTCAGGACGCGTGGTTCCAGGACGCGGTCCACCAGCTGGCGCCGAAGAACACGACGCTGGCGACTGCGGCCAACATCTCGATGCACACGGGCCAAGTGCAGACCGACGCCGGCGCGCAGGATTCCGACACTGTGGGCCGCTACATCCTCGAGGGTGCGCACATCCTGCAGGGCAAGGACCTGGACGAGAAGACGAGCAACGGCCGCGCGCTGAAGCTCGACGACAAGCTGTTCAGCCAAGCGTTCTGGAACTCGGTGGGCCCAGGCGCGTTCACCAGCCCGGACTCGACCCTGGCCAACAGCGCAGCCAGCGATGTCTACCAGGCGGTCAAGAACTACTACGCTGCCGACACGTTCCACCGCGGCATGGATCCGTCCCAGGTGGATCCGCGCGCCGTGGCCAGCGCCGTCAAGGCAGTCACTGGCGGCGCGGTGGACGCGCAGAACGGCAGCCGCCTGTTCGTTCCGTGGGGGATGCCGCCCGACCAGTTCAAGGACGAGTTGCCGACGCGCACGGAAGACGCGATCCGCCACGCCGGCATCACCGCTCACGCACCCAGCCAGTACAAGCTGTTCAACGTGGACGAGGGCAAGTACGGGCTGATGTTCGGCAACCAGGTCCTGGCCGGCAAGGACGGTAAGCCCGTCCTGGTCGACTTCTCCAAGTTCTACGGAACGCCGAAGGATTGACGTGGGATTTACGCTCACCACTCCCGACAAGGACTACCGGATCAACTCGCTGGCGGCGCTGAGCCCAGCCGTGCCTGAAGCGCCCGGGACGTTCGCCGGCCTGGGCTCCGCCGTGGGGACGTCTGCGGTCGGCGCGGTCGGTGACGTCGCCCGAACGGCGGCCGACACCCTGACCTCGTCGTCGCAAGCCAATGCGGCGCTCGGGCTGACGGAGAACCCGTTCGCCGACCCCACTGGCGAGGGCTTGGCGCAGCTGCGCTCCGAGGCGCCGCAGAAGCCGCTGTTCGACGAGCAGCTGACGCAACTGCACGAGTGGTCGCGGCTTGACCCGACGACGCAGGGCGGCGGCTCCCGACTGCTGGGATCGACGGTCCACGGGCTGACCGTGTTTGGGGCCGGCACGTTGCTGGGCGGCCCGATCGCGGGTGCTGGCACGCTGGCCGCCACCGAAGGCTACAACACGTTGCGCGACACCCAGGCCCAGGGCGTCGACCAGACGACCGCGCTGAAGATGGCCGGCTTGACCGGCGCGACGTCATTCGCTGGCGCGTTCCTGCCGCTGAAGATCGGAGGCGGCGCGGCCACTTCCTTGGCGGGACTGGGTATGCGAGCCGAGATCGCCGGAAACGAAGCGCTGGCGTCGACGCTGTACGGTACCGCCCGCGCGGCCGCTACGGCCGCCACGAACACCGGCGCGAAGCTGGGCGTCGCTGCCACGATCAACGCCGGATTCGGCGTGGCTGATCGCTACGCATCGAGCTCCATCCTGAACGACGCGGGCTACAAGGACATGGCAGCGCAGTACCAGCCGCTGGACAGCGAAGCCCTGGCGGCCGACCTCATCCTGGGCGCCGCCTTCGGCCTGCACGGGCACCTCTCCGAACGGCCAGAAACCGTCGCGACTGAGGCGGCCAAGCCGCCCCCGTCACTGATCGAATCGGCGCTCGCCAGCCGGCGCCAGGAGATGGTGGCCCGCGGCGGTGCCGGGATCCCGATCGACCCGATGCACGCCAACCTGGACGTGACGCTGCAAGACAACGCGCTGTCCGACCTGCTGCACGGCCGCGACGTCAACGTGGCGCCCGAGCACGCAGCCGAGATCATCCAGGGCGCGGTTCCGGACCTGGTGCGGCGAGAGGTGAACGACGCGTTCATCGAGCGGGCTGAGGAACAGCACGGGCTGCTGGCGGACTTCAGCGAGCCGGTCCGCCAAGAGGTGGCTCGGCCAGAGATCCCGGCGCCGCTCCCCGAGCAGCCGCGCGCGGAAGGCGAGCAGGCCCCCGCGGCCGCGATCTCCGACCTGTCACAGGAATCGCTGCGGCAACTAGCCGCCGGCCACCCGGACCTGCAAGTCGAGCTCGGCAACGGCCAGTCCGTCGCCGCGGCCGATCTCCCCAAGCTGATGGCCAAGGAGCTCGCCCAGGCCGATGCCGACGCGGGCCTGCACGACGTGGCCATGGCGTGTTTCATGAGGACCCAATGAAGCCCGAATGCCAACAGGCGATCAACGCGGCCGCTGGCCGGGACCTGACCAAGGCCGAGCTCGAGGGCATCGAGTCGCGGCTGAAGTCGTCCATGCTGGAGGTGCGCGCCAAGGATCCGGCCGCGTTCGCCAGGATGACGCCCAGCCAGCGCGCGACCGCGGCGGCCACGCGCGCCAAGGAGCGGATGCTGCAAGACGTTGTCGAGGCGCACGAGCGCACGATCACGAACGCGGAGCGCAAGGCGCGCACGTTCGCCGACATCGACAGCGTCAAGCCCGGGCTCAAGGGCCAGGTGATGCACGTCAAGAACCTGGTCGTGAGCCTGCAGCGCGAGGTGGAGGCGGGCGTGGCCAACCACCTGCGCCGGCTCACCGGCATGCACGAGGGCGACGCAGGCCGGTTGTTCGGCATGCTGCAGGACCAGAAGCGGCAGGACGAGATCGGCCGCGTCCTGTTCGGTGAGAAGGCGTCCGACTCCAAGGCCCAGGCCGCCGGCGAGAGCCTGAAGTCCCAACTGCTGGGGCCGCTGGCTGACGCCTACAAGCGCGCCGGGCTGCCGCTGCACAAGCTGGACGACTGGTCCGTGCCGCAGCCGCACGACGTGGCCAAGGTGGCCAAGTCCGAAGACGACTTCGTCAATGACCACATCCAGCTGGTCGACAAGTCGAAGTACCTGAACGCTGACGGCACGCACATGAGCGACGAGCAGCTGCGCCGGTTCCTCGGCCAGGTGTGGCTGTCCAAGGCGACCGATGGCGCCAACAAGGCAGCCGAGGGGCAGGGCGGCCGCAGCGCCCGCATCGGCTCCAGCACGAACGCACCGCGGCAGGTGTTCTACAAGGACTACGCATCGTGGAAGACTGCGATGCAGAAGTACGGCACGAGCACCAACCTGTACGAGATCGTCAACAGCCACGTCCACAAGCTGGTCAAGGAGATGGTCCTGGCGGACCACTTCGGCCAGGACACCGATGCGACGGTGCGGCAGGCGCTGGCGCGCGCCAAGGTCGCCGACACGCTGGCCGCAGAGGGCGAGGACAGGCAGAAGGTGGCCGACCTGGCCGACCGCACGCAGCGGATCTACGACGCCTACGTGCATCCGCAGAAGCCCGGTAGCGCGATGTGGGCCAACGTGGGCGCGCAGATCCGTGGCGTCATCGCGGCCACCCAGCTGGGCAAGCTGTTCACGGCGCTGCCCGACCTGGCCGGTGCCAAGATGGCCATGGAGTTCAACGGCCTGCCGCAGGTCGCGGGCTTCCGCAACATGCTGAGCGCGGTCAAGCCGACGCGTGAGAACCTGCAGACGCTGCACGACCTGGGCCTGTGGTTCGAAGACTTCCAGCATGCCCAGCGCCGCATGGCCGAAGAGAACCTGGGCAACGGAGCCGGCACGTTCCTGAACGAGCTGACGCACCGGGCCATGGGCCTGAACGCTTTCGACCGCGGGCTGCGCGCCGGCAACGGCACGGCCGCGATGAACATGCTGGGCCGGCTGACGCGCGCCCACGACACGCTCGCTGCCGCTGAAGGCGAAACCCGGCTGCTCCACGACATGGGCGTGCGGCAGGAACACTGGGACGTCTGGAAGCTGGCCGAGCTGGACAAGGGGCCCGATGGGCAGAAGTCGCTGCTGACGCCGGGCGCGATCGACGAGATCCCAGCCGAGAAGCTCGACGCGATCGCGGGCCGGGCCGGTGCCGGCGAGAAGCTGCGGGACGAGGCCCAGCGCAAGCTGCTGCAGGCTGCGTACTCGCAGATGCAGTTCGGCGCCCGCGGCGCCTCGGGCCCGTCGATCCAGGACCACGTGGCGTTCGGCCTGGACAAGCTGCAGGCCGGCACCTTCATGGGCGAGCTGAACCGCTTCATGCTGCAGTTCAAGTCGGTGCCGCTGGGCATCTTCGCCGCGCACGCCCGCGCGCTCTCGAATTCCGACTACCGCTGGGGCGCCAAGGCGTCGTACGCGGCGCGCTTCATGGCGTATTCGACGATGCTGGGCGCCGTCGCAGGCCAGCTGTCCAACCTCATCAACGGCCAGAACCCGGCCAACATTAATCCCACCGACAAGGAAGGCCGCGCGTTTTGGGCCGACTCCATGGCCAAGGGGGGCGGCCTGGGCTTCTACGGCGACGTCCTGTTCGGCCAGAACTCGGCCGACCGCGGCGCCGAGGCGTTCATGGGCCCCGGCATCGGCGCCGCAGTCGATCTCGTGAAGGAACTCACGAGGGCCCGCAAGGAGATCACCGAAGGCACGGGCGGCCAGCACAACTACAGCTTGGCCGCGCTCCGCTGGGTGCGTCACAACGCAACCCCGCTGGCCAACATCTGGTACCTCAAGAGCGCGTTCAACCGGCTGGTGTACGACCAGATGCAGGACTACCTCGCACCCGGCACCACGGCCAAGCAGGAGCGGCAAGCCGAGCAACGCGGCGCCTCCTACTGGTGGGGGCCAGGCAGCACCAACCCGAGCGCCCCGGACCTGTCAACCGCTTGGCGGGAGTAGTGTTGCGATGATCGCACCAAGTGGGGATAATGGAAACCATCGCGTCGGCCCCGGACTCCGGACAAGCCATGCAGCTCACCAGGGCATCGCATGACTGTCTCGACCTCTGCCAACCGCGCTGACTACTCCGGAAACGGAGCGACGACCGCCTTCACGGTCCCGTTCTACTTTCCCGACGCCACGAGCCTGAAAGTGCTGTCCACCGTGGTTGCCACGGGCGTCAGCACCACGCTGACGCTGAATTCGGACTACACCGTGAGCGGCGCAGGCGTGTCCACCGGCGGCACGGTGAACACCACGGTGGCACCCGCCAGCGGCATCCAGATCAGCATCCTGCTGAACCTGGCGTTTGTCCAGAACACGCACTACGTCCCGAACGACCCGTTCCCGGCCGCCAGCCACGAGGCAGCGCTCGACTACCTGACGCTCTTGGACAAGCAGACCGAAGAGCAGGTCAGCCGCGCGCTGCAGGTGCCGCCCGGAGAGAGCGCGGCCACGACGACGATCCCCGCCGCGCTGTCTCGAGCCAACAACCTCCTGGGCTTCGACAGCTCTGGAAACCCGATCGCCGTGGCACCCGTTGCCGGTACGGCCACGGCGTTGGCGACGACACTGGCGAGCAGCACCGGCTCCAGCGGTGTCGGCTGGATCACCGACGCCACGGGCGGTCAGCAACGCACTCTGCTCGATCGCCTGCGCGACACCAAGTCGGCCTTCGACTTCATGTCGGCAGCGCAGATCGCCGACGTGCGCGCCGGCACCCACTTGGTCGACGTGACCGCGGCGCTGCAGGCCGCGATCGATTGGTGCGCACCCCGCGGCATCGGCATCTACTTGCCGGCCGGCACGTACAGCGTCCTTCCCGGCACGTCCAGCGTGGGTGCCGCGACGTTCAACACCGCCCTGGTGCTGCGCTCGGGCCTGAAGTTCATCGGCAACCCCAGCTCGGTCTTCCGCATCGCCGACAACTACTCGACGGACGCGAGCCCGAAGGAATTCGCCACCTTCGCGACGACGGGATCGCCGGTCACGGGCGTGACGTTTGACTGCGTCACCTTCGACCAGAACGGCGCGAACAACAAGCTCAGCCCGAGTCGTCCGGTCACGTATGGCACGTTCAACCACTTCGCGGTGGTCGGCAACGGGGACACGGGCGGCATCAGCAATCTGCTGTTCCGGGACTGCACGTTCCAGAACTGTGCCGGTGAGTGCTACGTCTCGCAGTCGTTCGTCGCCAACAACCACGCCGCGGCGCTGCCATCGGGCATGTGGTTCGTCGGCGTCAACCGGTTCAACAACAGCGGTCTGGACGTCAAGGACCACTCGTCGATCTACAGCTGGGGCACGGACTGCCTGTTCGACAACGTCATCGGCACCAACCCGGCGCCGCCGTGGACGACCGGCCTGACCGGCCCCAAGACGCTGATCGAAGTGCACGGCTCGCGGCAGACCGTTCGCAACTGCGAGGTGGTCGCCAACGCCTACGCGAACGGCCTGTACATCGCGCCGAACTTCACCGCGGTGACGAACGACGTCGTGGCTTATTCCAACAAGTTCGCCACCACGGATTACGGTGTCCTGATCTGGCGCGCAGTGGGCACGCTCGCGTACCAGGGACTCGACGGTGTGACGATCGGCCCGAACAACCAGTTCGTGCTCGACGACTACCAGCACACCAGCCCGCCGACGTACAAGGCGTGCATCGCCTACCAGGGCGAGATCGGCACCACGCAGGGCGGCGTCAAGAACATCCGCATCCTCGACAACCAGTACCGCTCGACGTCGACCACGCTGACGACCGTATTCGTCAAGTGGAACATGACCGGCCAGGCCGGCGAGGACACGGTCGGCCTGACGATCAAGGGCAACGAGGGCACGGGCGTCTGCAACGGCATCGACATCCTGCTGAACTCCTCGAGCAACCTCTGCGCGCTGTCGACCTACGGCAACAAGATCCGCGAATGCACACCCGATCTGGCGGGCAACCAGCCCAAGGGCATCCTCGTGGCCGGCGCCGGCCTCATCAAGACCTGGTACTGCGGTCCAAACGAGTTCGTCGACGAGCGCGCGACGGCGCTGATGAACTACGGCATCTATCTGAACGGCGGCACGATCACCGACTTCGGGCTCGACAACCAGGTGTGCAAGGGCATGCTCAGCGCGAACGTGCGCAACGCTGCGTCGACGATCACCAACATGATCGGAAACGCGTCGGACGAGGGCACGACCAACGTCGCAGACGGCGGCACCGTGTCCACCACCGCGAACTACGTGGGCTTCACCCCGCGCGTCGTTGACTGCACCGCGATCGTGGCAGGCGAAAGCGTTGCGGTGACGGCCAGGGCAGCCAACCAGTTCACGGTGGCGATCAAGAAGTGGACGGGCGGCACGCTGACCGCAGGCACCACGCAGGCGATCAACTGGCGAGTGAAATTCTGATGGGTCACGACAACCACCTTTCCGGCTGGCCACTCGTCTGGTCGTGGCTTGCCAACGGCGTGCTGTGGCTGACGTACGGCATGAATCCGCTGCAGGTCGTCGCCCTGGTGCTGACCATCGGCTACACGCTGCACCGCTGGTGGATCCTGCGGCGCACCAAACCCAACGACTGAGGACCCGATGCCGACCATCAAGAGCATGCTGACTTTCGAGGAAGGCTTCGAGAACAAAGCCTACCCCGACCCGCTGACCGGCGGCGCGCCGTGGACGATCGGCATCGGCTGCACCGGCCCGGGCATCGGACCCGACACCGTGTGGACCGATGACGAGGTGAACCAGCACTACGCCGAGCGGGAAGCCAAGGCGATCAACGACTGCGTCACGCACTTCGACTGGTGGGCCGACCTCGACGAGGTGCGCCAGGCCGTCGTGGTGGGCATGGTCTACCAGATGGGGATCGGTCACCCGGCATCGCCCGTCAACAAGGCCACCGGCGTGATGGGCTTCCCGCGCTTCCTGCAGGCGATGGAAGACGGCCGCTGGAACCAGGCTGCCGGCGAGATGCGCGACTCGCTGTGGGCCAAGCAGACCCCCAAGCGCGCAGCCCGCGCAGCCCGCGCGATCGAAACCGGAGAGTGGCAATGGACCTGATCGGCGTTGGAGCGGTCGCGAGCGCGGCCAAGGACATCCTCGGGATGATCTTCCCCAACAAGACGGAGGAAGAGAAGGCCCAGATCGCCGCGGCGCTGGCACTCGTGCAGGGCCAGTTGGACACCAACAAGGCCGAGGCGGCGAGCCCCTCGACGTTCGTGGCCGGCTGGCGCCCCTTCATCGGCTGGGTGTGCGGCGCGGCCTGCGCCTGGAACTGGATGGGCATCAGCATCGCCAAGACCGCGTGCGCGCTCGCCCACTACCCGATCAACCTGGCGCCGGCCGACATCAGCGAGATGATGCCGATCCTGCTGGGCATGCTCGGCCTGGGCGCGATGCGCACCGTGGAAAAGATGAACGGCGTCAACAGTGGCCACTGATACCCCACCGCTGGTTCTGGTGGTGTGGGAGGACGCCAAGTGCATTGACGTCGGCCCGTGGACGGCGAACGCCGACCACAAGTACGAAGCCCACATGGTCCACCAAGTGGGCTTTCTGCTGCACCACGACGAGCACGGCGTCATCCTGACGCAGGCGTGGCATCCCGACCTGGTCGCCGCGCGCGACCAAATTCCGGTCGGGATGATCCGCTCGATGACCCTCCTGCAAGCGGCGCCCGAGCCGCGGAAAAGGCGATGATGCGCATTCTCCTTCTCGACATCGAGACGTCGCCGAACCTGGCCTACGTGTGGGGCCTGTTCAAGCAGAACGTGGCCATCAACCAGATCAAGGAAAGCGGTTCGGTCCTGTGCTGGGCGGCCAAGTGGCTGGGCGAGGAGCGCATCCACTTCGACAGCGTCAAGAAGTCGGGCGAGCAGGCGATGCTCGAGCGCATCCACAAGATGGTCGACCAGGCCGACGCGGTGGTCCACTACAACGGCAAGAGCTTCGACCTGCCGTCGCTGAACCGCGAGTGGCTGCGCCTGGGGATGCCGCCACCGTCGCCGGCCAAGCACATCGACCTGCTGCACGTTGCTCGCCACCACTTCCGGTTCACGTCGAACAAGCTGGACTACGTGTCCAAGTACCTCGGCCTGGGCCAGAAGGAAAAGACCAACGGGTTCGAGCTGTGGACCGACTGCATGGCCGGCAAGCGCGAGGCGTGGCGCCAGATGGAAGCCTACAACCGCCAGGACGTGGCGCTGCTGGAGTCCCTCTACCTGCGCCTGCTGCCGTGGATCGATCGCCATCCGTCGCACGGGGCGGTCGATGATGAGGCGGTGTGCCCCAAGTGCGGCGGCGCCGAGCTGCAGCCGCGCGGCTACGCCTACACCTCGGTCCACAAGTACCGCCGCTACCAGTGCGCCAGCTGCAAGGGCTGGCTGCGCGGCAACCGTACGCTGCTGGCGCCGCGCCGCGAGCGGATCCTGAACGCCGCGGCTTAGGCCGGGAGCCGCATCCGTGCCACCAGGATGTCGGCCGTGGCTGTGGCGGCCGCAGACGCAGCTTCCTCGACCAGGTGGGCGTACCTTTTCGTGGTTTGCGTGGACTGGTGGCCCAGGAGCTCGCCAATCTGAGCCAGGGTCAGGCCAGCGGAGATGGCGGCACTGGCGAAGCTGTGGCGCAGGTCGTGAAGGCGCAGGTCGGGGCAACCCGCCTCTGTCCTGATCTTCTCCCACAGCTTGCGCGGCGAGCCGATCCCGGTGATGGTGAGATCCGCGGCCCGGGGCAGCCCGTCCAGCACGTCGACCGCGGCTTGGGGCAGGTGGATTACCCGGTCCTCGCCCGACCGATCCGTCTTGTGGACGGCCAGCACCAGGGTGTTGCCGCGCACCATCGACCACTTCGCCTTGGCGATCTCGCTGCAGCGAGCGCCGGTCAGGATGAGCAGGTAGATGAACGCCACGCTGGCCCGGTTCTTCTCGCGCTCGCGGTGCAGGATCTCGGCGATCTTGGCCGCCTCCTCGCCGCCCATGTAGCGCTTGCGGCGCTTCTCCTGGTTGCGGGCCACGCCATGGCAGGGGTTGTCGGCCACCCACTTGAGCGGCCGGTGGGCGAAGCTGAACATCTTGGACAGCATCGCCAGCAGCCGGTTCGCCCGGGTGGCGTGGCCTTCCTTGGTGATGGCGTCGTGCAGGTCAGCCACCTGGCTGTAGCCGATCTCCGACAGCCGGCGCGCACCCAGCCGCGGGTGGGTCCCCTGCGGGGTGAAGCGCTCGTCCGCGGTGGGCGGCGTGGCCCGCAGCCGGGTGTTCCACAGGTTCAGGTCGTCGCGGCTGGACTTCTTCTTGCTGCCGTGGCGCTTCCAGTATTCGTCCCACAGGTCGGCCAGGGTCGGCTCGTTGCGCTGGTCGGCGCGCGCCACCATCGGATCCTTGCCGGCCGCCACCTCGGCCAGCATCGAGCGGGCCGCCTCGCGCGCCTGCGCCAGGGTGATCGATCCCCAGTCGCCCAGCTTGGGCTTGCGCTCCTGGCCACCCTTGGTCCGGAAGTACAGATAGAAGGACTTGCGCAGCGGGAAGCACCGCAGATGCAGGCCGGCGATCTTGGCATCGCGCAGCGTGTCACCAGGCTGGGCAGCGCGAATGGCCGCCTCATTCAGCTCCGCGGCTGGTCGCACACTGGACGCGGGAGGTTGTGAAACGTTGGTAGGTCCTTGCACCGTAAGTCCTTGAAATTTATCAACAACGCATTGTGATGGCAACAACATGACCCCGTCAAGACGGACTCTTAATCCGTAGGTCGAGTGTTCGAGTCACTCAGGGCCCACCAAAATTAAGAAGAAGAATGAACGGCTCAGACGGCGACGTCTGGGCCGTTCGTCTTTCTGGCATGCCATCCGTCCGTCGCACGGTGTCGGTCAGGCTCGTGCGCCTTCAGGGCCGGGGATGCCGATGCGCTGCAGGTGCGGTGTGACGGAGGGGGGCGAGGGCGCATGCCTCGTCGCCATGACCACGGGGCGGTGAAACCGGAAGCTGCTGAAGGTGCGTGCAATGCCGGTGCGTGCTCGTCGACGGGCGACCGCGACGGTCGGACGGGCGCGGCCGCCAGGGGAGTGATCCGTGCATCGTCCCCGATGCACGGATTTCCCCCCTCCCTGCGCACAACCAAGCCATCTTGTCGTGGCTCGCGAGTTGTGTCCCCTCACCGAAGCTCCCACATCGGATCGAGTCGTCTTGCGAAGCGAAGCACTGTTTCCCTGAGCGAATGCAGTATGCCATCATTGTCTTCAAAAGAACACGACTACATGAATGTATTTTTTTAAAGACAATAAGATTGATAAAGCGACGCGCCTTCCCGCTGCCGAACGTGTGCATCGTCGCCCACCGCCGACGAGCAGCCGGTGAAGTCGCAGGCGAGCGCGACTTTTGCCGCGCATCGGGCACGCCGGCATCACGGACAATCTCGCACCGGTGATGCCGCCGCGATCGTCTCCCCCGAATCACCGCAGCACAGGAATGACCTCTCCATGCGTCGACTGAAGCGCCCCGATGGCCCGCGTTGAGGCCCGCCTGCTGGCGCTGCTGCTCGTCGGCCTGCTGTCGTGGTTCGCACTCGTGCCCGAAACGGCGAGCGCGCAGCCACTCGTCGAGCCCGGCCGGGTCACGACCATCGATCAGGCGCGGCGCTGCTCACCGGGCGGCCTCCACGACGCCATGCCCGGGCCGGAGTGCAAGTGGAAATCGGTGACGTTGCCGCACCTCGTGCCGACGTCGCGCGCCAATGCGCTGGACGATGCCTGGTTCACTGTGACGTTCCGCCTCGACGCGGTGCCCGCCGAGGGCCTCGCGATGTACCTCAACTCGTTCAGCCGGACGGGACGCGTCTTCGTCAATTCCACGCCGCTGCGGGCGATCGGCGCGATGGCGGAGCCGCTGCCGCAGAACTGGAACCGCAGCCAGTTCCTGATCCTGCCGGCCTCGATGCTGCGGCCCGGCCTCAACGAACTGGGGATCCAGGTGCGCGAATACGGCTGGAACGAGGCGGCACTCGGCAGGATCCGCCTCGGTCCGGAGTCGGCGTTGCGGCCCGTGTGGGAGCGCAAGGTCTTCTGGCAGAACGACGTGATCGAGATCGGCGGCGTCGTCACCGCCACGCTCGGCATGATCCTGTTCGGCGTGTGGGCGTTCCGCCGGTCGGAGTCCGCGTACTTCTGGTTCGCCTGCGCCTGCGCGGTGTGGACCGCGAACAACCTCGACTTCTACGTCACCTACCCGCCGCTGCCGGCGCAGGCGTGGGAGAAGTTCGTGCTGATCACCAACACGCTGCGGGCTTCGGTGATGTTCATGTTCATCCTGCGCTGGGGCCAGTGGCGCAGGCCCAGGCTCGAGGCCGCGGTGTGGCTCTACTTCGCCATCGGGGCGGTCGTCCTGGCCTTCGGTTCGTTCCCGATGCCTTGGCTCGACGGCTGGTACCTCGGCGTGCTGCTGGGATCGGTCTATTTCACATGGCTGATCTGGCGCGCCGGCCTGAAGCGAAGCCGGCTGGAGGGCTGGGTGCTGGGCCTGGCCGCGACGGCGGACACGCTGCTGAGCGTGTACGACACGTGGCAGTTCGCCACGACCGTGCCGGAGGCGATCTATCTCGAGCATTACGCCACGCTGCTCTACGTGCTGGTCATCGGCATCGTCCTGATCGGCCACTTCGTCGCGTCGATGAACGGCTACGAGCGACAGCTCGTGCTGACGAACCGCGCGCTGGATGACGTCAGGAGGGCGACCCGGGAACGGAACCTGTTCTTCTCGATGGTCAGCCACGAGTTGAAGTCGCCGCTGCAGAGCATCGTCACGGTGCTCGCCACCGAGAACCAGCGGGCCGAGGGACGCGAGCGGCGCGAATCGCTGAAGAAGATCCAGCGGGCGGTGCGGCACATGGAGGCGCAGATCCGCGACCTGTACGTGCTGTCGCTGGGCGAGGCCGGCCGGCTCGAGATGCGCTCCGAGACCTTCGAGGTCGGCGACCTGGTCGACGAGGCCGTGGCCACGGTGGCCGACCTGGCGGCGGCGAAGTCGTTGCGCATCGAGGTGGCGCGGCCGGACGACTGCCTGTTCGTGGCGACCGATCCGAAGCGGGTCGAGCAGATCCTGCTGAACCTGCTGGAGAACGCCGTCAAGTACACCTCGGCGGGCCACGTGGCGGTCGCCTACGGCCTGGAGGGCGACGCTACGCTGCGCATCGCGGTCTCCGACACCGGCACCGGCATCGCGCGCGCGCACCTCGACCAGCTGTTCGTGCCCTATCGCCGCTTCGGCCTCGTCGAGCGCGATCACAACAGCCTGGGCATCGGCCTGGCCGTCGTGCAGACGCTGCTCACGCACCTGGGCGGCGCCTGCAGCGTCGAGAGCACGCCGGGGGTGGGGTCGACGTTCACGGTGCGCATCCCGGTCGCGCTCGAGAAGGAGGCGCCGCCGGACGACGAATCGCAGGACGCCGTCCACGTGCTGATCGTCGACGACCGGCCGGACATGCTCGGCGACCTGCGCGACGTCGCGCAGCTGCTCGGCTACCACATCGACATCGCGAACTCCGCGCCGATCGCGTCGAACCGGCTGGCGGTCTCCGCCTACGACGTCGTGCTGATCGACCTCGACATGCCGGTCAAGAACGGCTTCGAGCTCGCCAGCGAGATCCGGCGCGGCGACGGCCCGAACAGCAAGACCTGCCTGGTGGCGGTCAGCGCCGGCGATGCGCGCGCGCACGGCATCGACACCACCGATCCGGCCAGGCTGTGGCCGTTCGACTCGTACGAGCAGAAGCCGGTGGACGAACGCGCGATGAAGCGCATCGTCGAGACGCGCGCCCGCCACTGAACGGCGGTCGCGCGCGCGGGCACCTCACGCGCGGGCGCGCCCCGCGATCAGCCGCGAGAGCACCGCGGTGATCATGTGCGGATCCAGCGGCTTGCTGAAGTAGCGCACGTCGTGGCGCGCCACGAGATCCGCGATGTCGGTGACGACCTCGCCGCGCTCGTTGGCCTTGCCGGTGAGGATGGCGATGGGGCAGCGCGGGTCGGCGGCGCGCAGCCGTTCGACCAGCGGGCCCACCGTCTCGTCGCCGACGATCCAGTCAAGCACGTACGCGTCGTAGGGCGAGTCGGCCAGCGCATCCTGGAGGGCGCCGATGCCGTGGAACGCGTCCGCGCGAAAGCCCGCCTGCCGCAGGAAGACGCACAGCGAGTCGGTGATGTTGGGCTGGTCGTCCAGCACCGCGATGCGCGAACCGGAGATGGCGTCGGGCTCCAGCAGCAGCTGGCGCACCTCGTGCAGCGGCCCGGCCAGTCCCTCGGCGGCGGCCTGCACCGTCCAGCGCGCGCCGTCCCTGGCAGCCACGAGCGAGCCGGCGGCGGGACGCGCGGTCTCCGGGCCGAGCCACAGCTGGCATTTCAGCCGCAGGTCGCCGGCGACGAAGGTGGCCGGCTCGGCGCGCGTCTTGGCCGCGGCGACGAAGACCTCGTCCAGCGACTCGCCGAAGTGCTTCGCGAGCGCCTCGAGCTCTTCCACGGTCCACGACGCCTGCCCGCGCACGCGCCGGTGTGCGGCGCTGTAGGCCAGGTTCAGGATCCGTTCAACCAGGCGCGAGCGCTCCGAGATGGCGACGCCGTTGCGGTCGAAGACGGTCTTGGCGTAGAAGGCGCCGCCCGTGAGTTGCCGTTCCGAGCCGGCCGCTTCGGGGCGCCCGTCGTCCGGTTGCGCGTCAGTCTTCGTCATGGTTCTCTGGAGTTGTGAAATCGAACACCGCGGGCGGCGGACCAGCGCTGCCAGGCGCTTGCGCCGCCGTGCTTCCGACCAGGAATCCCTCCAGCGCCTCGTGACGGTGCCGACTTGGCGACGGTTGTCCGATCTCCGTCGCGATGCGTTGCTCCCGGCAGGCAACGTCGTGCCAAGCATGCTCATTGTACGAAAATGAGCAAGATGCATGGTCTCCTGGCGGCAACAGTTTCTCGTGACTGCGGCCTGCGGAAGCCTGCGAAGGGGCACGCCGATGTGGATCGGTCGTCGGAAATCTCGGACTGCGAGGCCGAGACGTCGCCCGGCGCGGCGCGCCGTGCGGCCCGCGGGCGAGCGTCGCGCGCCGTTTTCGCGTCCGGGCCGCCGACGCCGCGACCGGCGCGCGGCTCCGGCGGGACGTGCCATGCGCGCTCGACGACTCGCCGCTCGGCTACCGTCGATCGACCCGCCACGCCGGATGCCGTCGGGTGACATCGAGGCCAGCCCGCGGCTGCACGCCGCAGCCCTCTGCACCAGCACGGCGGTCCGCAGCTGCAGCGCCGGCGCTCCGTCGAGGAGGCGCGGGAACTCGTGGAGCGCAGCGCGACGAAGGCGCTGGTGGCGTCAGCCGCGCGCCCCGTCTGGCGCGAGCGGGCCGCAGCCGCGGCTCGAGCCAGGGAAGAAGAAGCGGCTGCCAGCGCCGCTTCCCGTCTTCAATGCCCGTGCGCGTGGTTCAGGTGCACCGGCACCGGTCGCGTCAGCAGGTCGGCGTAGAACGCGTAGAAGCGCGCGGTGTCGAACGCGAGCACCACCTTGGACTGCGTCAGCAGCGGAATCGCGGGCTTCGGGTTCGTGTCGTAGACGATGGACTTGCCGTAGTTGGCGTCGAACGTCGTGTTCATGTCGACCCACAGGTCGCGCGTCGCCGTGGCGAACGTCGGGTCGACCAGGTAGGCGAGGGCGGTGGTGTCCCAGATGAACAGCGGGTAGGGCGGCGGGGCCGAGCCGAAGAACGGCGCGTAGGCGTCGGCGAACAGCTTCGTGATGGGCGTGGCCGGCTGGTGGTTGGCGATCTGCTGGTAGACGGGCTTGGTCAGCGGCACGTTGTTGGTCAGGTCCAGCGGCACGATCACCTTGGGCACCGCGGCGCGCAGCACGATCTTGACCGCCTCGGGATCGGCCCACCAGTTGAACTCGGCGGCGTCGTTGTAGGCGTTGCCGGGCACGTAGATCTGGCCCGCCATCGTCACCACCTGCTTGATCAACGGCACGATGCTCGGGTCCTTGCGGATGGCCATCGCCAGGTTGGTCGGCGGCGCGATCTCCAGGATCGATACCTGGTGGGGGTACCGGTGGATCTGCTCGATCATGAAGTCGACGGCGTGCTGCCGCTGCGGCAGCGTGTGGGTCGCGAAGCCGTCGGGCGGCGCGACGAGATCGCTCGGCGACGTCGGTGGCGGGCTGGAGAACGCGCCGACGTAGTCGACCGGCGGGCCGAAGGTCGCCACTTCGTCGAGGTAGGCGGCGTAGTCGTGCAGCAGGCCGTATTTCGCGCCGACGTACACGCCGATCGACCGCTCGATGCCCAGTCGCTCGACGGCCTTCAGCGCGTCGGAGGTCTCCTGCTCGAGCCAGGCGTTGCCGGTGGCGACCGCGACGCCCAGCAGGTCGAGCTTGCCGGCCGCGTCGAGCTGCGCGAGCATCGCCAGCGCCTGGCCGTCGTCGCTGATCGTGTTGAAGTCGGTGTCGAGGATGACCTTGGGCGGCGCCGGGTCGTGGGCGCGATAGAGGTCGGAGGCGCCTGCGGACGCGGCCGTGACGGCCAGCGCGGCGAGCGCGAACAGGCGAAGGTGTTGCAGCATGCGAGTCTTCCTGTCGTGTGCGGCGAGCGTGGGTGCCGCGTCCCGGGGCATCATCGCGCCGGACGACGCCGCGGTCCGACCAGACTTCCCCAGGGGTCGTTGGCCAACCCCACGACCGGTATACGGGTATGTGTATGGTCGAGTTCAGCCGAACGTGAACACCCAGGCCCGCGCGCCGGCACCGTCGAGGTGGATCTCGAAGGTGTGGTCGGCCACGTCGCCGTGCTGCCGCACGAGCTGGTACAGCCTGGCGTGCTTGATCGCCCCGCGGCCTTGCTCGTCCACGTCGACGCCGTGATCCGCTGCCGGCGCGTGGCCGTCGATGGTGATGCGAAAGGGCACCGGCTTGCCGTCCGTGCCGGGGCCGAGCACGAGGTGCAGGTCGCGCGCATGGAAGCGCAGGGCGATCGACGCGTCGGGCGCCGTCGACTCGACGAACTCGCCGCGCTGCACCCATGCGCCGCCGAGCGTCCACGCGTTCAGGCGCGGCGCCCGCGCGACGTGCTGCTGTGCGCGCTCGGGCAGCACGTCGGGCGGCGTCGCGGTGTCGGCGTGCGCATAGCCGAGGTAGGTCTCGCCCGAGCGCACGTGCGCGAGGTCCGGTGCCGCGCCGATGCCCGTTGCGTCCACGGCGGCCATCGCCGGCAGCGGCGCGGCGGCACCATGGGCCTCGGCCAGCAACTGCCGGATCACGCGCTCGGACCGGTCATAGCCGCCTTCGCCCAGCACGTGGTGCCGCACCCGGCCCTGCGCGTCGATGAAGTACAGCGCAGGCCACGCCTCGTTGCGGAAGGCGCGCCAGATCCTGAAGTCGTCGTCGATGGCGACGGGCCAGTCGACGTGCTGGTCCACGAGTGCCTGGCGCACGCGCTGCGGATCGTGCTCGAACTCGAACTCCGGCGCGTGCACGCCCACGACGACCAGCCCCTGGCTCGCGTACGTGCGGGCCCACGCGCGCACGGCCGGCAGCGTGCGCAGGCAGTTGATGCAGGAGTACGTCCAGAAATCGACCAGCACCACCTTGCCGCGCAGCTGTTCGAGCGTCAGCGGTTGGCCGTTGAGCCAGCCGGTGGCGCCGGCCAGGCTGGGCTGCAGCGGCTCGACGGGCAGCGGCGCATCCGCGGCGGGCGTGGGACGGCCGGCGGCCATGCCCGCCGCGGCGGCGACGAATGCGAGCGCGAGGATCAGCAAGCGTGCGAACGAGGACATCGTGCGGCTCCCGTGCATGTCAGCGCGCCTGGGCGACGGCGTCCAGGATCACCGCCGCCACCCGGGCCGGCTGGACTTCCTGCGACACGTGGCTGGTGGGCAGCGTCGTGACCTGGGCGCCGATACGCCGGGCCATGGCGACCTGCAGCTCCGGCGAGATCATGTGGTCGCGCGAGGTCACGACGTACCAGCTGGGATGGGTCTTCCACGCCGCGACGGTGACGGGCTCGTCGAAGGCCTTGGCCGCGATCGGCCCCTGCGTGGCGGCCATCACGGCGGCGCGCGCGGGCGGCACGTCGAACGCGAAGTGCGTGCGCATGCCCTCGTCGCTGATGTGCAGGAACCCGGACGCGTCCGCGCTCAGCGCGGCCAGGCCGGGTGGCGTCGGGTAGCCCTTGCCCAGCGCGCCGGAGCTCTGGCCGACGTCCGGCGCGAAGGCGCTGACATAGACCAGCCCGGCCACCTTGTCGACGGCGCCGGCCTCGGTGATGACCGTGCCGCCCCACGAGTGGCCCACCAGCACCACCTTGCCGGGCGCGGCATCGATCGCGCGCTTCGTGGCGGCCACGTCGTCGGCCAGCGACGTGAGCGGGTTCTGCACCGCGGTGACGCGCACGCCGCGCGCCTGCAGCAGCGGGATGACGCGGGCCCAGTCGGAACCGTCGGCGAAGGCGCCGTGGACGAGGATGACCGAGACGGGCGCCGCTGCGGGCGCATCGGCGGCGCGGGCCGCGGAGCCGGCCGTGGCCAGCAGGCCGGCGGCGATCAGGGGAAGGAGGCGGGGGGCGAAGCGGAGCATGGTGTTTCTCGTGGAATCGATGTCGGGGGAGGGCACGCGGCCGCCGGAACGAGCCGCGCGTGGCGGAGTCAGGCGAGCGAGAGTTCGACGGCGATGTTGCCCCGCGTCGCCTTCGAATACGGGCAGAGCTGGTGGGCACCGTCGACGATCGCGCGGGCGGCCGCCGGATCGAGGCCCGGCAGGCTCACCCTCAGCCGCGCCTGGAGCAGGAAGCCGTCGCCCGCCTGGCCCAGGTCGACTTCGGCGTCCACGGCCACGTCGGCCGGCAGCGCGACGCCGGACGCACGCGCGGCGCGGCCCATGGCGCCGATGAAGCATGCCGACCAGCCTGCAGCGAACAGCTGCTCGGGATTGGTGCCGGGGCCGTTGCTGCCCGGCGGCGACAGGCGGATGTCGAGCCTGCCGTCGCTGCTGCGCGCGGCACCGTCGCGGCCGCCGATGGCGTGGGTCTTGCCGGTGTAGAGGACTTTGTCGATGGAGGTCATGCTGGTTTCCTGGTTGATTATCGTATGCGATTGAATCGCATGCGATCAATGTAATCGACGCGCTGGCCGAATGTCAAGCGATGCGATCAAATCGGATGCGATGCAATGGCGGTATGATGACCGGCGAAGGAGACGACGACCGTGACCACCCCCACCGCCCCCCCCGAGATGCCCAAGCTGGGCGACTTCCTGTGCTTCGCCGTCTACAGCGCCAACCTGGCCTACGGCCGCGCCTACAAGCCCATCCTGGACGAGCTGGGGCTGACCTACACGCAATGGATCGCGATCGTCGCGCTGTGGGAGCACGACGAGCAGACCGTCAGCGGCCTGGGCGAGAAGCTGTTCCTCGAGTCCAACACGCTCACGCCCATCCTGAAGAAGCTGGAGGCGCTCGGCTACCTGGAGCGCCGGCGCGATCCGCGCGACGAGCGCCAGGTCATCGTCCGGCTGACGGAGGCCGGGTGCGCGTTGCGCGAGAAGGGCGCGCAACGCAGCCTGGTTCAGGCGACGGGCCTCGACGCCGGCCAGTTCGCCGCCGCGCGCCGCACGATGAACGAGGTGCGCGACAACCTGCTGCGCCACACGCAGCAAGGCGCCGGCTGAGCCAGCGCGCCGCGCTCACGAGTCCGGCGCGCGCGTCTCGCCCTCGGTCCAGCCGTACTGGCCGATCAAGGGCACGAAGGCCACGCTGCCGAGCGTCTGCTGCTCGTAGTCGTCCTGCGCGAGGCGCACGACCTTGAGCAGGCGCTGCGTGCCGTGGCCGCCGATGTCCAGCGGCATCAGCAGCCGCCCGCCGAGCCGAAGTTGCGCCTTGAGCGGCGCGGGCACCTCGGGGCCCGCGGCGGCGACCAGGATGGCGTCGAACGGCCCCACCTCCGGCCAGCCCAGCGTGCCGTCGCCGGTGCGCAGGTGGACGTTGGTGCAGGCCAGGGCGTCCAGCCGCTCGCGGGCGATGCGCGTCAGCAGTGCGTGGCGCTCGATCGCATGCACCGTGGCGGCGATCTGCGCGAGCACGGCCGAGGCGTAGCCCGAGCCGGCACCCACCTCCAGCACATGGTCGCCGGGAGCGACCTCGGCGGCTTCGATCATCCACGCGACCATGAAGGGCTGGGAGATCGTCTGTCCAGCCTCGATCGGCAGCGGCGAATCGTCATAGGCGAAGGCGGCCAGCCGTTCGTCGACGAAGCGTTCGCGCGGCACGGTGCGCATGGCGCGCAGCACGTGCTCGTCGCGGACGCCGCGCGCCACGAGCTGGCGCTCGACCATGCCGTCGCGCTCGGATTGGAAGGACCGGCTCATGGCGTCTCCGTTTCGGCAGGTGCGGTCAGCCGCAGCGAGCACGTCGCGTACCCCGGCCTGCGTGAAATTGTGCGCCGGTGCGGCGCGCGAGGGCGGCTCCAGATCTCCCCACAGGGCGTCCGGCTCAATCCCGCCGGGTCGCCGTCGATAAGGCAGGGATGGCCGTTCGCCCCGGGTGGGCAGGCGGCGACCCTCGATGAAGACCCTCCTCCGCCACCTGCGCATCGGACACCGCCTCGTGCTGTGCTTCTCGCTCATCCTGCTGCTGATGATCGGCGGCGCGTGGCTGGCCGTGTCGAGCTCGCGTACCGCGCGCCAGAGCCTCGTTCAGCTGGTGGCGGAGTCCAACGCCCGCCAGGCCGACATCCGCACGATGCGTTCGCTGCTCGAGCGGCAGGACCGCGTGTCGCAGCGCCTGGGGCTGGTGAACTCGATCGAGGACGCCCGCAACGACATGCAGGCCATCCTGGACGACATCGCGGCCTACCGCGTGGTCGAGCGACGCTATGCGGGCCACGTCGATTCGGTGCTCGAGCGGTCGATGGTCGAGCAGACCGAGCGCTACGACCGCGCCCTCGCGGCCGCCTTCGCCGATGCGCAGGCCAGCGTGGCGGGATACAACCCCGGCATGGCGGCGCGCACCTTCAACCGCGACGTCGCGCCGATCCACGCTGCTTGGCTGCACCTGCTGGACGACCTCGCCGAGCTGCAGAACCAGCGTGTGGCCGCCGAGATCCAGGCGCTCAGCGCGCAGGCCAACCGCAACGACCTGGTGATCGGCGCCGTCGCGCTGCTGGCGTCGCTGCTGGCCGCGTTCGCGGGCTGGCGGCTGACGCTGAGCATCACGCGGCCGCTGAAGCAGGCCGTCCTGTTCGCGTCGGCGGTGGGCAGCGGCCAGCTGGACGTGCCACTGCCGCGCAGTTCCGACGACGAGTGCGGCATGCTGCTGCTGGCCTTGAAGGCGATGGCGCGGCAACTGCAGGAGGCCAACGCCCGCATGCAGCGCCTGGCCATCGAGGACGGCCTGACCGGGGCTTTCAACCGACGCCATTTCGACGACGTGCTGTTCGCCGAGCACGAGCGCGCGCGCCGCGCCGCGATGCGCCGCAACAGCGAGGGCGTGCAGGATGCCGCCGCGCACCTGGCGCTGCTGCTGATCGACGTCGACCACTTCAAGGCCTTCAACGACCAGTTCGGCCACCCGGCGGGCGATGCCTGCCTGCGCGCCGTCGTGGACGCGGTGCGCGATGCCGGCCTGCGCCCGGGCGACTTCCTGGCCCGCTACGGCGGCGAGGAGTTCGTCGTGATCCTGCCGTCGTGCGACATCGCCGGCGCCGCCGTCGTGGCCGAGCGCGTGCGCCGCCAGGTGGAGGCGCTGCACGCGCGGTCCGACGCGACGCTGCCGGCGCCGGTGTCGGTCAGCATCGGCCTGGCCGCGATGTGCGACGCGCGCGATTCGCGGCCGGCCGACCTGCTGCGCGCAGCCGACCTCGCGCTGTACGACGCCAAGCATGCCGGCCGCAACCAGGTGCGCGAGCGCGCGCTGGAGTGCTGCGCGACGGCCGCCGCGGCGGCGTGAGCCGGCCTATTCGTCGCTCGGCTCGCGCAGCGCGTCGAACAGGTGGCCCATGCGGTGGGCCTTGGTGTCGAGGTAGGCGCCGTTGCGGCGGTTGCGCCCGACCTGCAGCGGCACGCGCTCGGCGATGGTGATGCCGTGCGCCTGCAGGCTGTCGATCTTGGTCGGGTTGTTGGTCATCAGGCGGATCGAGGTCGCGCCGAGTTCCGACAGCATCGCCGCGGCGACGCCGTAGTCGCGCGCGTCGGCCGGCAGGCCCAGCAGGCGGTTGGCGTCGAGCGTGTCGGCGCCCTGTTCCTGCAGCGCGTAGGCGCGGATCTTGTTCAGCAGGCCGATGCCGCGGCCTTCCTGGCGCAGGTACAGCACGATGCCGCGACCTTCCTTGGCGATCGCCTGCAGCGCGCCGCGCAACTGCGGGCCGCAGTCGCAGTGGCAGCTGCCGAACGCGTCGCCGGTGAGGCACTCGGAGTGCATGCGGGTGAGGACGGGCGGCGGCGAGGCCACGTCGCCGAGGCACAGCGCGACGTGTTCGAGTCCGGACGCGAGATCCTTGAATCCGTGCATCTGGAAGTCGCCGTAGGCGGTGTTGAGCCGGCAGGAAGCGCGTTCGAGGGAGAAGGCCATGCGTGGGTGTCGTTGAACCGCGATTTTAAGTCGGCGGCAATGCCCTTGCGGACCGCGGTCGAGCGAGGGCTCCGATCGAGCGGTGCGACGACGCCGCTGCGCGCACGCCCACGAAGTGTCATCCTGCGCGCAGTCGCAGGATCCACCTCCGAGGGAAACGTCGTTCGCCAGCGTGGATCCTGCGACTTCGCGCAGGATGACGTGCGCGCGGTTGTGCGACAGTAGCGGCATCCCGTCCGCGCGCACCCGCCGCCATGCCCTACACCGACCTCATCGCCGAGATCTTCGCGGCGTTCTCCGCCGAAGGCAGCACGTTCCCGCCGATGACGCTGCGCGGTGGCGACGCGCTCGACGCCGGCCAGCCCGCGCCGCCGTTCGACGTGCTGGTGGACGCCGTGTCCGACGAATACCTCGAGGCTCACCCGTGGGGCAGCGGGTACCTGGACGCGGCCTCCTGGCGCCACTACCTGCCGTTCATGATGGAGTACGCGCTGCGCCACATCGCCCGGCCCAACGACGTCACCGACGCGCTGCTGACATCGTTCCGCCCGCCCGACCGCGACCCGCCGCGCCTGGGATCGCTGAACAAGGCCCAGGAGACGGTGGTGCTGCGCCTGCTCGACGCGCTCGCCCACAGCCACGAGTCGGCCAGCCGCGACCTGGCGGCACTGGTGCTGTCCGAGTGGTGGACGCCGGGCGCCATTCCGAAGGATCCGGAGGACTGAGATCGTGGGGCGGCCGCGACCGGAGGGGTCTGGCACCTCCTCGAATCGCGCCCTGTCGTCGTCGCGAGCGGGCATGTCGATCGCGATTCGAGGCCGTGCCTGACCCCGATCGTGAGCGAAGCGGGGTCAGGCCCGGTCTCCCTCCGCGTCGAGGTCGTCGTGGCGCGGACGAAGGAGCTGCCAGGCCCCTCCGGCGGCCGCCCTGGCGCGCCTTCACCGGCCCGTGGACGCCAGCTTTGCCGCCGCGTCCTCGTGCCAGTCGCCGCCAAGCGCCTTGTACAGCGCCACGAGATCCGTCGCCGCCGCGACCCGGCTCTGCAGCGCCTGCTGCTCCGCCTGGTGGACGCGGCGCTGGGCGTCCAGCACCTCGATCATCGAGACGAAGCCGCTGCGCTGGCGCGATCGCATCAGCTCGTCGCCGCGGCGCGCGTCGGCCAGCGCCTTGTCCAGCGCCGCGGCGTGGCGCTGCTCGTCGGCGTAGGCCTCCAGCGCGTTGTCGGCGTCGTGGTAGGCCGCCAGCACGGTGCCGCGCCACGCCAGCGCGGCTTCCTTCATCTGTACGTCGGCGGTGCGGATCTGCGCCTTGAGCTTGCCGCCCTCGAAGATCGGGATCGACACCTGGGCACCGCCCATCCAGAAGCGCGACGCCCAGTCCGTGAGGGAGCTGGCGTGCACCGACTGCAAGCCGCCGAAGCCGCCGAGCGTGATGGCCGGGAACAGCTGCGCCTGGGCCTGGCCCACCTTGGCGGTGGCGGCGTGCAGGTCGGCTTCGGCCTTGAGCACGTCGGGACGCCGGCGCAGCAGGTCGCCGGGCAACCCCACCGGCACCGCGGGCGGCAGTGCGACATCGGCCGCCGGCGCCGTGCCCAGGCGTCGCGCCAGCGCGCCGGGCGGCAGTGCCAGCAGCAGCGCGAGGCCGTTCATGGCTTGCGCGATCGCCTGGTCGATGGGCGGCAGCTGCGCTTCGGAGGCCGAAAGCTCCGCCTGCTGCTGCACCGCATCCGCCTTCGCCGCGAAGCCGTTGCGCGAGCGCGATTCGGTGAGCGTGAGCAGCTGCCTCTCGTCGGCGACGTCGGCCTCGACGATCGCGCGCTGGCGCTGCGCACCGCGCAGCTGCAGGTAGGTGCGTGCCACCTCGGCCGTCAGCGAGATCGACGCGCTCCCGCGCGCCTGCTCCGCCGATTCGACGTTGGCGCCGGCCGCCTCCACGCCGCGCCGCGCCTTGCCCCACAGGTCGAGCTCCCACGTCGCGTCGAAGCCGATCTGGAACAGGTCGGAGTACGGCGACGGTGCCGCCTGCTGAGGCGCGCCCGCGCCCCCGGCGCCGCCGCCCTGCGATCCGCCTTGCTGCGCGCCGCCCGAGAGCGCGCTGAAGAAGCCGTTGCGGCTCGAGCGTTGGCGTCCGCCGATGCCCATGCCGCTGACCGACGGCCGGCCCTGCGAGCGCGCCGAGCCGAGCTGCGCGCGCGCCTCCTCGATGCGCAGCGCGGCCGTCTGCAGGTCGAGGTTCTGGCGGCGCGCCTCGTCGACCAGGGCGTCGAGCACCGGATCCCGGAACACCGACCACCATCGCGCCCCGTCGTACGGCGCCGCGAGCGGCTTGCTGGCCAGGTCGGCCGGCGCGGCGGCCAGGCTGTCGAAGGCCGCGGGCGGCGTGGCCTGCGGGCGTTCGAAGTCGGGCCCCATCGCGCAGCCGCCCAGCAGCGCCGCGCACGCCAGCGCGCTCGCGCGGGCGGGCGGCACGCGCGGGCGTGCGGGGGCGCGAGGGCGGGCGGGTTCAGTGTCCATGGGCTTCTCCGGGCGCGGGCGTCTTCAGGAAGAAGGCGATGGGCGTGACGACCAGCGCCATCACGCCGAACACGTAGAAGATGTCGAGATAGCTCAGGACCTGCGCCTGGACGTTGACCAGCTGCTCCACGGCGGCCTGCCCGTGCTGCATCAGCTGGCGACCGCGCTCGCCGATGCTGGCGACCTGCTCGCCGAGGCGCTCGTGGTGGAACTGGATGCGCCACGCCAGCTCGGTGGTGGCCGCGGCCACGCCGATCGAGCCGCCCAGGTTGCGCGACAGGTTGATGATGGCCGACGCCTCGTTGTTGCGGTCCGGCGGGATGCCGACGTAGCCCGCCGTGGTCAGCGACACGAACAGGAACGGCAGGCACACGCTCTGGTAGACCCGCGACATCGACAGGTCGTAGAAGCTGATCTGGCCGTTGAGGTCGCCCGTGTGGATCAGCGCCAGGCCCGTGCACACGAGGCCCAGGCCCACCAGCAGCCAGGGCGGCAGCTTGGTGGCCGCGATGCCGGCGAACGGCATCATGACCGCGGCGGCCAGGCCGCCGAGCGCGAGTGTCTTGCCCGCCGCCAGCGCGTCGTACTGCAGCAGGTTCTGCGCGAACTGCGGGATCAGCTGCGTCGTGCTGAACAGGGTGATGCCCACCAGCAGCATCACCATGTTGGCCGCGCCGAACGAGCCCACCTTGAACAGCTTGACGTCGAACACCGGCTGCGGGTGCCCCCACTCCCAGAACACGAGGCAGATCGCCGAGCACACGAACACGATGAAGAACGCGACGATCAGGTTCGACGCGAAGCCGTCGTCCTCCTGGAAGCGATCCAGCACCACCTGCAGGCAGCCGAAGGTGGCGGCCACCAGCAGGAAGCCGAGCCAGTCGGGGATGAAGTTGCGGCGGAACTGCGCGGTGTCGTCCTTGACGGCCTGCGGCTCGTCGACGAGGAACCAGATCAGCGTCAGCGCCGCGGCACCCACCGGCAGGTTGATCAGGAAGATCCAGTGCCACGAGAAGCTGTCGGTGAGCCAGCCGCCCAGCAGCGGGCCGATGGCCGGCGCCACGATCACGGTCACGCCGTAGAACGCGAAGGCCTTGGCGCGCTGGGCGGGCGCGAAGGTGTCGGCGAAGATCGACTGCTCGGTCGGCGCGAGCCCGCCACCGCCCAGGCCCTGCAGCACGCGAAAGAAGATCATCGTGCCCAGGTTGGGCGCCAGCGCGCACATGAACGAGCTGCCGGTGAACAGCGCCACGCAGCCCATGTAGAACTTCTTGCGCCCGATCAGCGTCGCCAGCCAGCCGCTGACCGGCAGCACGATCGCGTTGGAGATCAGGTAGCTGGTGAGGATCCACGTCGCCTCGTCCTGGCTCGCCCCGAGGCCGCCGGCGATGTGCCTGAGCGACACGTTGGCGATGGTCGTGTCCAGCACCTCCATGAAGGTGGCCAGCGACACCACCATCGCGATCAGCCACGGGTTGTGGCCGCCGGCGGCGGAGCGCGGCAACGACGCGGACGATGCTGCGGCCACGGGCGCGCCCTCACTCGAGCGACACGCGGGGCTTGACCGACATGCCGGGCCCGACGTGGTAGCGCTGCAGCTCCTGCGGCTGGTCGAACACGATCTTGACCGGGACGCGCTGCGTCACCTTGACGTAGTTGCCCGTCGCGTTCTCGGCGGGCAGGGCGCTGAAGTAACTGCCCGCGGCGCGCTGGAAGCTCTGCACGTGGCCGGCGAACTTCACGCCCGGGACGGCGTCGATCTCGATGGAGGCCGGCTGGCCGACGCGCATCTTCCTGAGCTGAGTCTCCTTGTAGTTGGCAGTCACCCACAGGTTGTCGCTGACGATGGCCAGGATCGGCTGCCCGACGGCGATGACGTTGCCGACATCCACCGCCCGCTTGGTGACGCGGCCGTCGATCGGGGCGACGACGTGCGCGTAGCCGCGCTGGATGCTGGCCGCCTCCAGGTCGGCCCGAGCGGTGGCGACCTGCGCCTGCGCGACCGCCACGTTGGCCTGGGCCGCCTTGACCTGCGCCCGCGCCGTGTCCTCGGTGGCGCGCGCCGCGTCGACCTTGGCCTTGGCCGAGCGCGCCCGCGCCACCGCCTGGTCGAGCTGCTGGCGCGAGACGGCATCCGGGTCGACGCCCTTGAAGCGCGCGAGGTCCTGCTGCGCGTTGGCGGCCTCGGCCTGCGCCTGCCACCCCGTGGCCGCGGCCTGCGCCGCGTTGGCCTTCTGGCCCTCGACCTGCGCCTGCGCCGTCTGCAGCTGGCTCTGCGCGGTGAGCACGCCGGCCTGGGCCTGGGCGACCTTGGCGTCGATGTCGGCAGTATCGATGTCCACGAGCACGTCGCCGCGGTGCACGACCTGGTTGTCGTCGACGTACAGCCGCGACACGCGGCCGGCCGCCTGCGCGGCGATCTGGCTGGCGTTGCCGTCGATGAAGGCGTCGTCCGTGGTCTCGTGGTGGCGCGAGTCGATCAGGAAGATCGTGCCGGCGACGATGATCGCGATGACCACGACGATGGCCACCAGCACGACGGCCGGCCGCTTCCACAGTGGCGGCTTGCCGTCGTCGTCCTTCTTCCTGTCCTTGTCCTCGTCCTTGGCCTTGTCGTCACCCGGGGCGCCGCCGGCCCCGGGCTTCCTGTCGCCAGCCTGGCCGGCGTCCTTCGCGTCGCCCGACTTGTCCTCGGCGTCCTTCCGGCGGGTCGCCTCGTGCACCTTGTCCGCGGCCTCGAAGCCGTCGCCGAAGCCGGTGCGGTAGCCGGCGCGAAAAGCCGACTGTCGGGCGCCTTCTTCGGCGTCCTCGGGCAGGATTTCCGACATCGATGCGGCCGTCTCAGAACAGGGGTTCGGACGGCTGCTGCCACTCGCCGATGGGGTATTCGATGACGATCGGGTCGTCGGTGGAGAAATGGATCTCGCGCAGCTCGGCGTCCTCGCTCCATTCGAGCAGTTCGCCGGGCAGGGCGGCAGGCGCGTCGTCGCCGGCGGCCTCGCGCGCGCCGGGCAGGTCTGGCAGGTCGTCGAGCGACAGGGACATCGACAGGTGGTCGTCGACGGCCGTCAGCGGGCCGTTCGGCAAGACTTTCCAGGGTTCGACTAGCGAGCTCATCGCGGACTCCGGTTCGACCGCGTGGCGCGGCCAGGGCCGGAGCTCGTCTGCGATGGCCGGGCTCCGGAGACCCCGACCGACAGCAAGCGTCATGCCTTGCCGCGGCCCGCCCTCACTGCCGGCTCGACAGTTCGCGCTGGTCGCGCGCGATGTACGCGGCCGTCGCGCCGTCGCGCCGTCGCGCACGCTCGACTCGTCGAACTTCACGGCGAACATCGAGTGTCCCGGGTCGCGCCACGGCGTCGTCGCGGTGGTGACGGCCGAGCCGTCGTCGACGCAGGCGGCGCCTGTCGCGGTCGCGGCCTTCCGCCTGCGCGGAGACGATCAGCGCAGCGAGTCGGCCAGGCGGCGCAACTCGCCGCGCGGGTCGTCGACGATGGGCTCGCCGTGCGAGACGAGGATGCAGCGCAGCTCGGGAAGGTCGCTCCAGGCCTGCAGCTGGTCGGCCAGCGCGTGGCCGTCCTTGACCATCGCCATGCGGCGCACGGCGGGGATGTTCGGCTCGTCGCCGGCGAAGCCCATCAGCTTGAGCATCCAGCCGCTGAACCCGTGCGGGTGGCGCAGGTTGGCGATCAGGTCGTTGACGATCAGCGTCGTGCCCTTGGCGCCGCGCACGATCAGCGCGGCCTCGTGGCCCTGCGTGCCGGGCACGGTGATCCACTGCACGTCGGGATCGTCGAAGTCGGGCGCCGACGAGTCCACCGGCACCACCTCCAGCACCTTGTCGCGCGCGCCGGCCGGCGTGGCGACGTCCAGGTGCGGATAGCGCTGCAGCCAGATCTTCGCGTCCATGCGATGGTCGTCGCCGGGCACCACCAGCCAGGCCGGGCGGCCGAAGGCCTCGAGGCGGGCCATCTCGGATTCGTCCAGCGCGATGGCGCTCCAGATCACCAGCCGGCCGTCGCGCAGGCGCACGACGCACATGCGGCGTTCGAAGTCGCCCACCGGCATGTGGAGGGTGCCGGTGACCGTCCAGACCTTGTCGTCGACGGCCGTCAGCGGCCCGTGGGGCAGGACTTTCCAGTGGTCGAGGATCGCGGGCATCGGGAGCTCCCGTTCGGCTGCAGTGCTCCGATTCAGCAAGGCACATGCCGTTCAGCTCATCTTGAACGGCGTGGTCTCCGGCACCTCGGCGTGGCGCGCGAAGCACATGAGCCCGCCAACGATGGGCCGACGGCGAAGCAGGCGCGTCACGGGCACGCGAATCGATGCCGTCTGCCGCGGCCGGCGCGCCGGCTCAGCGCGCCAGGCCGCGCATCAGCAGCGCGACGCACTGCTCGGCCATCTGCTCGACGAAGGCATCGTCGATGACGGGCGCCGGGATGCGCCGGCCCGCCAGCAGCAGCGCCAGCCCGTGCACCAGCGACCAGGCGGTCAGCGTCATCTCGCCGAGCGGGGCCGGCTGCATCGCCTGCGCGGCCTGGCCCGCGGCGACCACGTCCGCCAGCGTCTGCGCGAGCTCCTCGCTGGCCTGCTGCAGCGTCGGATGCGCCGACCAGTCGGGGATCGCCTGGCTGAACATCAGCTGCAGCACGTGCGGGCGCTGCACGCCGAAGCGCACGTAGGCGCGGCCGCAGGCCATCAGCTGCGGCACGGGGCCGCCGGGGGTCCCGGCGATCGTGCGGCGGTTGATGTCGGCGAGCTGGCGGAAGCCGTCCTCGGCGATGGCGGCCAGCAGTGCCTGCTTGTCGGCGTAATGGCGGTACGCCGCGGTGTGGCTGACGCCGGCCGCCTGCGAGATCTCGCGCAGGCTCACGGCCTCGACGCCGTGCTCGGCGATCAGCGCGGAGGCCGTATCGCGCAGCGCGTTCTTCAGGTCGCCGTGGTGGTAGCCGCGGGCGGGCGGCTTGCGCCGGGACGATGCCATGGTGGGCGGCATGGATGTTGACAGTGGATACATTGTCTCATACGATCGATGTACCCACTGTAAACATTTATGCCATGGCCACCGACCTGCTGCTCGCCTGCCTTCACCACCTCGTCGTCTTCTCGCTGGTGACGATCCCCGCCGTCGAACTGGCGCTGATGCGCGGCCACGTCGGCGCGACGCGCATCGCGCACCTCGCGCGGCTGGACGCGATCTACGGCCTGCTGGCGATGGCCATCCTCGCCATCGGCTTCGGCCGCGTGTTCTGGGGCGCCAAGGGTTCGGCGTTCTACCTGCACAACCCGGTCTTCTGGGCCAAGCTCGCATTCTTCGCGCTGGCCGGGCTCGCGTCGGCGGCGCCGACGGTGCGCATCCTGCGCTGGAAGAAGGCCCTGGCGCGCGACGCGGGCTTCGCTGCGGCGGAGCCGGACGTCGCCAGCACGCGGCGCTGGCTCACCACCGAGCTGATGCTGTTCGTCCCGATCCCGTTGCTGGCCGCCGCGATGGCGCGCGCCGTCGGCCTCGGATGACACAATCCCGGCATGACGATCCTCTACGGCATCCCGAACTGCGACACCGTCAAGCGCGCCCGCGACTGGCTCGCGAAGCATGGCGTCGCCCACGAGTTCCACGACTTCAAGAAAGGCGGCGTGCCCGCCGACCGCCTGCAGGCGTGGGTGGATGCCGCCGGCTGGGAGCGCGTGCTCTATCGCAAGGGCACCACCTGGCGCAAGCTCGACGCGGCGCAGCAGGCCTCCGTGGTCGACGCGACGACGGCGCAGGCGCTGATGCGCGAGCAGGCGAGCGTCATCAAGCGTCCGGTGGTCGAGTGGGACGATGGACGAATCACCGTCGGCTTCGATGCGGACGACTGGGCGGCCCGCGTCTGAAATCGGATCTCGCGACCCTCCGATCGTTGGTCGCATCGCTTCGGCCGCCGCCTGGCGGGTCGAACGGCCCGCCCGACGAATTCAGCGCAGCATCGACGCGAACAGCCACGCGTTCGCCGCGCTGATCACCGCAAAGAGCGACCATGCAACGAACTTCAGTCCCGGTCCGTTCGCAAACGATCCCATCACCGCGCGGTCGCTGGTGAGCCGCACGAGCGGCCAGATCGCGAACGGCAGCTGCAGGCTCAGCACCACCTGGCTGGCGACGAGCAGCCTTCCCACGCCGGCGTCGCCCAGCCACAGCACGCCGCACAGCGCGGGCACCAGTGCCAGGCCGCGCGTGATCAGGCGGCGCTGCCAGCACGGGATCTTCAGGTCGAGGAAGCCCTCCATGATCACCTGGCCGGCGATCGTGCCGGTGAACGTGGAACTCTGGCCCGACGCGAGCAGCGCGACGCCGAACAGCAATGTCGCCACGCCCGAGCCCACGATGGGGTCGAGCAGGTGGTATGCGTCCTGGATCTCGGTGACCCCCGTGTGGCCGGTGGTGTGGAAGGCGCCCGCGGCCAGCACCAGGATCGCGCCGTTGACCAGCAGCGCCAGCAGCAGCGAGCCGACGGTGTCCATCGTCGACAGCCGCAGCGCCCCGGCCTTGCTGGCGTCGTCGGGACCGGTGCGGCGGGTCTGCACGATGGACGAGTGCAGGTACAGGTTGTGCGGCATCACCGTGGCGCCGAGGATGCCGATCGCGATGTAGAGCGCGCGCGGGTCGCGCAGCGCCTCGACGCGCGGCGCGAAGCCGTCGGCCACGGCAGCCCAGTCGGGTCCGACGAGCACCAGCTCGATCGCGAAGCAGACGCCGATCGTGGCCACCAGGCCCAGCACGATCGCCTCGACCTGGCGGAAGCCCTTGCCCTTCAAGCCCAGCACCAGCAGCGTGTCGAACGCGGTGATGACGATGCCGAGCGCCAGCGACACGCCGAACAGCAGGTGCAGCGCCAGCGCGCTGCCCAGCACCTCGGCCACGTCGCACGCGATGATCGCGACCTCGGCCATCGCCCACAGCGCGTAGCGCGCCGTCGAGCCGTAGCGGCGGCGGCACGCGCGCGCGAGGTCGACCCCGCCGGCGATGCCCAGGCGCAGCGCCAGCACCTGCAGCACGATCGCCGCGAGGCTGGACAGCAGCACCACGAACAGCAGCGAGTAGCCGAACACCGAGCCGGCCTCGATGTCGGTCGCCCAGTTGCCGGGGTCCATGTACCCCACGGCCACCAGCAGGCCCGGCCCGGCGAAGCGCAGCACCCGTTGCCACCACGGCGCGCCCGGCGCGATCGCGATGCTGCCGCGGACCTCGGACGGGCAGAACGGGGCGGTCGCGAACTTCGGGAGGCTCCACTGCATGGGGCGATTGTCCCGGAGCGCGCGCGCCATCGCCGGGCCGGGGCGATTGAACGCTGCAATGGCGGCGATGGCTTGACAACGCCCGTGCCGGCGTGCGGGCATGCGCGACCGGCGACAATCGGGGCTTCGTCCTCCAGGAATCCCCGTCATGTTCACCGGCATCGTCCAGGCCGTCGCCACCGTCTCCGTGCTCGTCGACAAGCCCGGCCTGCGCAGCTTCACGCTCGCGTTTCCACGCGGCTTCTGCGACGGCCTCGAGATCGGCGCCAGCGTCTCCGTGGACGGCGTGTGCCTGACCGTGACCGAGCTCGTGGGCGAGGACGCCGCCAACTTCGACGTGATGCAGCAGAGCCTGTCGCTCACGACGCTCGACGCGCTCAAGGTCGGCAGCCGCGTCAACGTCGAGCGCGCCGCGCGCGACGGCGCGGAGATCGGCGGCCATCCGCTGTCGGGCCACGTCGACTTCCAGGCCGTGCTCGCCTCCGTGCGCAACCCGGAGAACAACCACGTCATGCGCATCGCGGTGCCGTCGCCGTGGATGCGCTACATCTTTCCCAAGGGCTACATCGCCATCAACGGCGCCAGCCTGACGGTGTCCGACGCGAGCAGGGCCGAGGGCTGGTTCGAGGTGTGGCTGATCCCCGAGACGCTGCGCATGACCACCTTCGGCGAGAAGGCCGTCGGCGCCTCGCTGAACATCGAGATCGAGCGCGGCACGCAGGTGGTCGTCGACACGATCCGGGCCACGGTGGAGGAGCGCCTGGGCCCGCTGATGGGGCCGCTGACCGAGCTGCTGCGCGAACGCGGCGTCGAGGTCGAGACGCTGCTGATCGACCAGTGAGCCCGCACGGCCGCCCGAAGGGCGAACGCCCCCGCCGGACGGGGCGGCGCGCCGTGCCGGGAGCGCACGAGTGACGCCGCCGCGCACGGTCCCCGACGCCGACGCCTACCGGCCGCCGCCCGACACCGGGCTCGAGCTGCTGCACGTCGAACCGGCGTTCGTCGTGCTCGTGAAGCCCCCGGGCCTGCTGTCCGAGCCGGGGCGTGGCCCCGACAAGCGCGACAGCCTGCTGGTGCGCGCGCAGGCCGTCTACCCCGACGCGCGCATCGTGCACCGCCTCGACATGATGACCAGCGGCGTCATCGTGCTGGCGCGCGAGGCGCTCGCCCATGCGTCGCTCAGCGAGGCCTTTCGCGAGCGTGCGGTCGACAAGCGCTACGAGGCGCTGGTGCACGGACGCCCCGCCGCGGACGAGGGCGAGATCGACCTGCCGCTGGCGGTCGACTGGCCCAACCGCCCGCGCCAGGTCGTCTGCCACGACACCGGCAAGCCGTCGCTGACGCACTACCGCGTGGCGGGCCAGGTGCAGGTCGACGGCGCCCGCACGCTGACGCGCATCGCCCTCGCGCCGGTCACCGGCCGCACGCACCAGCTGCGCGTGCACCTCGCCGCGCTCGGCTGCCCGATCGCGGGCGACCCGTTCTACGGCATCGCGAACGACCCGTCGCCGCGCATGATGCTGCACGCCTGCCGGCTCGCGCTGCCGCACCCGCTCACCGGCGAGCCGCTGGTCTTCGAGAGCGCGGTTCCGTTCTGAGCGGGCACGTCAACCTGCGCCGTTCTGTCGGCAACGTCACGCCTGCCGGGTGCTTTCCCCGAGATCCCACTCCAATCCGACGCGTCCCGCGCAGCTAAAATCGGTCGAGTCGAACAGGAATCTCCATGCCACAAGCAGTCATCAGCGGCACCGGCCTCTACCAGCCGCCGCACGTCGTCACCAACGAGGAACTCGTCGCCGCCTACAACGCGTACGCCGAACGGCAGAACGCGATCGACGCCGAGGCCATCGCGCGCGGCGAGAAGACGGCGTTGACGGCCTCCAGCGTGGAGTTCATCGAGAAGGCCTCGGGCATCCGGCAGCGCTACGTCATCGAGAAGGACGGCGTCCTCGATCCGGCGCGCATGCGGCCGAAGTTCGCCGAGCGCCCCGACGACCAGCTGTCGCTGATGGCCGAGATCGCCGCCGATGCCTGCCGCAAGGCGCTGGCCGCAGCGGGCAGGACGGGTGCCGATGTCGACGCCGTGCTGTGCGCCGCGTCCAACATGCAGCGCGCCTACCCCGCGATGGCCGTCGAGATCCAGCAGGCGATCGGCGCCGGCGGCTACGGCTTCGACATGAACGTCGCGTGCTCGTCGGCCACGTTCGGCATCGAGCAGGCCGTCAACGCGGTGCGCTCGGGCAGCGCGAAGTGCGTGCTGGTCGTGAACCCCGAGATCACGTCGGCCCACATCGAATACAAGGATCGCGACTGCCACTTCATCTTCGGCGACGTCTGCACGGCCACGGTGATCGAGAGCGCGGACACCGCCGTCTCGGCCGACCAGTGGGAAGTCGTCGGCACCCGGCTCGCGACGCAGTTCTCGAACGCGATCCGCAACAACTTCGGCTTCATGAACCGCAGCGAGGATTCGGATCCCCTCGCGCGCGACAAGACCTTCCGCCAGGAGGGCCGCAAGGTGTTCAAGGAAGTGGTGCCGATGGCCGCCGTCCACATCGAGGCCCACCTGGCCGCGCTGGGCCTGGAGCCGACGCAGATGCGCCGCTTCTGGCTGCACCAGGCCAACCTCGGCATGAACCAGCTGATCCTGAAGAAGCTGGTCGGCGCCGACGCCGGCGGCGACCTCGCGCCGCTGGTGCTCGACACCTACGCCAACACGTCGTCGGCCGGCTCCGTGCTGGCCTTCCACCAGTACCACGCGGACATGCAGCCGGGCGAGCTCGGCGTGATCTGCTCGTTCGGCGCGGGCTACTCCATCGGCAGCGTCGTGGTGCGCAAGAAGTGACGCCCTGAGCGGCCGGCTCGCAGCAGGGGCCCGCGCGGCCCCTTCTTGTTGCCCGAAAACCGTCTTTCGTCGCCTGGGCCGCCGTCGACGTCGCTCGCTCGCTGACAATCCCGTCAGAAACGCGGTCGAGCAGGCGGCCGCCACACAACGAACGACGAGCAGGCGCGACCGCCGAGGCGGCCAGGCGCGGGGAAGGTTCATGAGTCTGATTCGAGCAGGGCATGCCGCCGTCGCCGCGGCATGGATCGCGCTGGCCGCGTGGCCGATGGCCGCCGGGGCCGAGGTGGGCGCACAGGCCGAGACCCGTCCGGCCGAGCCGGCGCCGGCGCCCGAGGGGGCGCTGTCGCCGCTGACGCGCCACGTCGACCCGATCACGAGCGATCCGCTGGCGATGCATGCCGTGCGGCTGCTGCCGGACGAGCACATCGTCCTGGACGGCACGCTGGGCAACCCGGCCTGGCAGCGCGCGCCCGTCTACGACAACTTCGTCGAGAACGAGCCGCACCGCGACGCCAAGCCGCGCTACGCGACCAAGGTGCAGATCCTGTTCGACGAGCAGGCGCTGTACGTGGGCGTCACGTCGCTGGACGACCATCCCGAGGAGATCCGTGCCCCGCTGGTGCGCCAGGACAAGGTGATCCGCACGCAGGACTTCGTCGTCGTCTACCTCGACGCGATCGGCAAGCGCCAGTCGGCGCAGTTCTTCCGGGTCAACGCGTCCGGCTCGACCGGCGACGGCATGCACACGGCCGCCGACGACGACGAGGACTTCTCGCCCGACTTCGACTTCGACGCCGCCTCGGCACGCACGCCGAGCGGCTACACCTCGGTGTTCCGCATCCCGTTCGCGTCGCTGCGCTTCTCGTCGGACAGCCACGCGCGCTGGCGCATCATGGTCGCGCGCCGCATGCCGCGCGACCAGGCCTACATGTGGACGTCGGTGACGGTGCCGACCGACGCGCCCGCCTTCATCTCGGCGATGCAGCCGCTCGAAGGCGTCGAGCTGCCGCAGCAGAAGAACTTCCTCACGATCCGCCCCAGCATCACGGCGCGCCACACCAGCGACGCCGAGCCGGGCCAGCCGAAGCACTCGGCCGACGGCGTGCAGGGCAGCCTCGACGTGAAGTGGCGCGCGTCGCCCGAGCTGGTGATCGACGGCACGCTCAAGCCCGACTTCTCGCAGGTGGCGCTGGACGTCCCGCAGCTCAGCGGCAACACCGACTTCGCGCTGTACCTGCCCGAGAAGCGACCGTTCTTCTTCGAGTCCAGCGACCTGCTGCATTCGCCCACCGAGGCGATGTACACGCGCAGCTTCACGGCGCCGCGCTGGGGCGCGCGCTCCACGTGGCGCAGCGCGTCGCTGGCGGGCACGGCCTTCGTCATCGACGACAAGGGCGGCGGCGAGACGCTCCTGCCCTACGGCTACGGCACCAACACGGCGCTGCAGCCGGGCTCGCGCTCGCTGTCGGCGCGCATGCACGGCGATCTCGACGAAGCCGCCAGGTTCCAGCTGGGCGGCATCCTGGCCGCGCGCCGCTACGAGGGCGATCGCGGCGACAACACCGTCGCCGGGCCGGACGTGAACTGGCAGTTGAACGACGCCTGGCGCATCAAGGGCCAGTGGCTGCGCTCGCAGACGACGGCGCAGCCGCTCACGGACGACGCCACCGGCGACGTCACCCTCGCCAAGGGCCGCACCACCACCGGCGATTCGGTGTTCCTCAAGGTGCAGCGCTACACCGACCGCACGCAGTTGGAGATCTCCGAGCTCGACATCAGCCCGCAGTTCCGCCACGACACCGGCTTCGTCAACCAGGTGGGCGTGCGCGACATCGAGGTGCATCCGTCGATGGTGTTCCGCGACCTCGCGCCTTTCAACGAGATGTGGCTGAACCTGCGCGGCTCGCTGATACGCGATCGCATCAACGGCGACGTGATCCAGGAATCGCTGGCGCCCGACGTGTGGGTGAGCCTGCCGCACAACACGCAGGCCTGGCTCTCGTGGCACGGCCTGTCCAAGCTGCGCGCCACGTCAGGCGGCAAGCTGCTGGCCGAGCACTACTGGAAAGGCGAATACTCGTCGACGCTGGCGCAATCGATCCCGCTGTTCGACGCCACGGTCGCGCTGGGCAGGATGGCCGACGTCACGGCCGGCGTCGTGCGCCCGGGCGGCCAGGTCAACCTGATGTTGTCCACGCGCCCGTTCGCGGCGATCGAGATCGAGCCCAGCCTCTGGGCGGCGTGGCTGAAGAACGGGCCGCTGCTGGCCTACCGCGAGACGGCGTCGCAGCTGCTGGGCGTGTGGCACATCGACGCGCGCCAGAACCTGCGCCTGATCGTGCAGCGCTCCACCGTCGACCGCAAGGCCGAAGCCGGTGTCTCCGCCGACCGCGAGTCGGGCCTGACGACGTCGTTGACCTACGCGTTGCGCAAATCGATGGGCACGGTGCTGTACGTGGGCGCGACGCGCTCGCACAGCGGCGTCGGCGCGCAGAACATCGCGCGCGGCACCGAGGCTTTCGTCAAGCTGCAGGTGGACGTCGACGAGGTGCGGGGGATGTTCGGGCGCTGAGGTCGGCGCGCGCGCGCCGGGCGCCTGCCGAGAGGGTCCGGCACCACCTCCGATCGCGCGGGTGTGAGGGCCGATGGTCAGGGTTCGCATCGGGATCGGAGGCCGTGCCCTGAGCCCGATCGTCAGCAGGGGATCGGGGTCAGGCCCGGCCTCGGATCGCGTTCGAGGTGCCCGCTCGCGGCAGAGACGTGGCGCGATTCGAGGAGGGGCCAGACCCCTCCGGCGTCGTCGGGCCAACGGAACGAATGCTTGCCCGGCGCCTTCAGCCCGGCGTGCCCGCCACCTGGCGATCGGCGTTCCGCGCCGCCTCGGCCCGCGGGTAGACGACGGCCTCCTCGAGCGCCGAGTGGCCGTAGCTCAGCTCGAGGAACACGTCGGCCCCGTGCATGAATTCGGCCGGGTCGATCCAGCCGTTGCCCTGGGCGATCGCGCGCAGCTGCGGGGCGAGCTCGATCCAGTTCTGTTCCATCCAGCCGTGGTCCTGCTGGAGCGTGCGCACGACGTCGACCAGCTCCGCGTCGTCGCTCGCGAGCAGGAAGGGGAACACGCCGGCCTCCTCGACGCGGTGGTGCTCCTGCATCGAGCCGGAAAAGAAGGCCTCGACGGCGCAGGCCTCGGCGCTGGTCTCCGCGTCGAGCTGGCCGTTCCCGACCCGGGAGGCGAGGGCGGCCAGGCGATCGAGGTGGCCGCGCACCTGGGCGTGGTACGCGTCCAGCTGGGCGAGGTCGGCGGCCGTGGGGCTGGTCTTGGCTTTCATCGCGGACTCCTGGACAGCGGATGGCTCCTTTATACGCCGCTGGGCGGGCGCCGGGGAGCGTTTGTCGCCAACGTTTGACCTGAGCCCAGGGCAAATCCGATCGGCCTAGACTTGGGGCGCCCTGACCGGCGCGCCCCCGCGCCGGGCTCGCGCGAAGGAGACTGCAACGTGCAACTCGCCAACAGTGCCTCGCCCGACTATTTCCACAAGGTGGTCGATTGCCAGTGGGCCTGCCCGGCCCACACGCCGGTGCCCGAATACATCCGGCTGATCGGGCAGGGCCGCTACGGGGACGCCTACATGGTCAACTGGGTGTCCAACGTCTTCCCGGGCATCCTCGGGCGCACCTGCGACCGCCCGTGCGAACCGGCCTGCCGCCGCGGCCGCGTGGAGGAGAGCAACCGCGAAAAGCCCGAGCCGGTGGCCATCTGCCGCCTCAAGCGCGTGGCCGCCGACCACAAGGGCGACGTGCGCGCCCGCATGCCGGCAGTGGCGCCGCCCAACGGCCGGCGCATCGCCTGCGTCGGCGCGGGGCCGGCCTCGTTGACGGTGGCGCGCGACCTGGCGCCCTGGGGCTACGAGGTGACCGTGTTCGACGGCGAGGCCAAGGCAGGCGGCTTCATCCGGTCGCAGATCCCGCATTTCCGCCTGCCCGAGTCGGTGATCGACGAGGAGACGGGCTACATCCTCGACCTCGGCGTCCGCTTCGAGGCAGGCCGGCGAGTCGACTCGATGAAAGCGCTGCTGGCGCAGGGCTGGGACGCCATCTTCGTCGGCTGCGGGGCCCCGCGCGGGCGCGACCTCGACCTGCCAGGCCGGCGCGAGGCCGCGGAGAACATCCACATCGGCATCGACTGGCTGGCGTCGGTCTCGTTCGGCCACGTCACCAGCGTCGGCGAGCGCGTGATCGTGCTGGGCGGCGGCAACACCGCGATGGACTGCTGCCGCTCCGCGCGCCGCCTCGGCGGCCGCGAGGTGACGGTGATCGTGCGCAGCGGCTTCGCCGAGATGAAGGCCTCGCCGTGGGAGAAGGAGGACGCGATGCACGAGGGCATCCCCATCCTCGACCTGCACGTGCCCAAGTCCTTCGAGCACGACAACGGCCGGCTGACCGGCATGACCTTCGAGCAGGTGGTCGCAAGGGTCGACGCGCAGGGCAGGCGCCAGCTCGTGCCCACCGGCGTGCCCGATGTGTTCGTGCCCTGCGACACGGTGCTGGTGGCGGTCGGCCAGGAGAACGCGTTCCCGTGGATCGAGCCGGACTGCGGCATCGAGTTCGACCGTCACGGGTTGCCGGTGCTCGCGGACGGCACTTTCCAGTCCACGCTGGCGCACGTGTTCTTCGGCGGCGACGCGGCGTTCGGGCCCAAGAACATCATCTGGGCCGTGGCGCATGGCCACGAGGCGGCGGTGTCGATCGACCGCCTGTTGAACGGGGAGGACGTGCGGGTGCGGCCGCCGCCCATGTCCACGCTGATGTCGCAGAAGATGGGCATCCACGAGTGGAGCTACCGCAACGACGTGTCGCTGGACACGCGCTTCAAGGTGCCCTGGGCCGCGGCGGAGCGCGCGCTGGCCGACATCCGCGTGGAGGTCGAGCTCGGCTTCGACGCCGCCACCGCATTCAAGGAGGTGGAGCGCTGCCTGAACTGCGACGTGCAGACAGTGTTCAATCGCGACACCTGCATCGAGTGCGACGCGTGCGTCGACATCTGCCCGATGGACTGCATCACGTTCACCGGCACGGGCGACGAGGCCGACCTGCGCACGCGGCTGAAGGCGCCGGCGCTCAACCTCGCGCAGGATCTGTACGTCTCGCAGGAGCTGAAGACGGGCCGCGTGATGGTCAAGGACGAGGACGTCTGCCTGCACTGCGGCCTGTGCGCCGAGCGCTGTCCCACCGGGGCGTGGGACATGCAGAAGTTCCTCCTAGACATGACCCGGGCCGGCCCGCACGCCCGCGACGCGCGCACGAACGCGGAGGCCGCATGAAGACCATCCAGGCCGTCAACGACTTCGTCATCAAGTTCGCCAACGTCAACGGCTCGGGCTCGGCCTCGGCCAACGAGCTGTTCGCCAAGGCCGTGATGCGCATGGGCGTGCCGGTGAGCCCGCGCAACATCTTCCCCAGCAACATCCAGGGCCTGCCGACGTGGTACGAGGCGCGCGTGTGCGAGGCCGGCTGGTCGGGCCGGCGCGGCGGCGTCGACATGATGGTGGCGATGAACCCGCAGACCTGGGACGCCGACGTCGCCGAGATCGAGTCCGGCGGCTACCTGTTCCACGACAGCACGCGGCCGCTGCCGCCCACGCGCTTCCGCGACGACGTGCAGGTGATCGGCATCCCGCTGACCGCGATCGCCAACGCGGCCTACGACGACGCGCGCCAGCGCCAGCTGTTCAAGAACATCATCTACGTCGGTGCGCTGTGCGCGCTGCTGGACATGGAGCCGGCGGTCTTCGAGAAGCTGTTCGCCGAGCAGTACAAGGGCAAGGAGCGGCTGCTCGACTCCAACATCCGCGCGCTGCACATGGGCCGCGACCACGTGCTGCAGAACCTGCCGCATCCACTCGGCATCCGCGTGCGGCGCGCCGACCGCGTGGGCGATCACATCTTCGTCGACGGCAATTCCGCGATCGCGCTCGGCTGCGTCTACGGCGGGGCCACGGTGGCCGCGTGGTATCCGATCACGCCGTCGTCGTCGATCCCCGAGGCGTTCCAGAAATACTGCGACAAGTACCGCGTCGACGCGGAGACGGGCCAGCATCGCTTCGCGATCGTGCAGGCCGAGGACGAGCTCGCGTCGATCGGCATCGCGGTGGGCGCGGGCTGGAACGGGGCGCGCGCATTCACGGCGACGTCGGGCCCGGGCATCTCGCTGATGCAGGAGTTCATCGGGCTCGCGTACTTCGCGGAGATCCCGGTCACGATCATCGACGTCCAGCGCGGCGGGCCGTCCACCGGCATGCCCACGCGCACGCAGCAGTCCGACCTGCTGGCCTGCGCGTACGCGTCGCACGGCGACACCAAGCACGTGCTGCTGTTTCCCGAGGATCCGCACGAGTGCTTCGTGCACGCCGCGGCGGCGCTCGATCTCGCCGACCGGCTGCAGACGCCCGTGTTCGTGATGACCGACCTCGACATCGGCATGAACCAGCGCCTCGCCCGGCCGTTCGAATGGGACGCGGCGCGCGAGTACGACCGCGGCAAGGTGATGACGGCCGAGGAGCTCGAGGCCGGCGCGAACTTCGGCCGCTACAAGGACGTCGACGGCGACGGCATCGCCTGGCGCACGCTGCCCGGCACGCACCCGAGCAAGGGCGCGTTCTTCACGCGCGGCACCACGCGCGATCCGTACGCGCGCTATTCGGAGAAGGGTCCCGACTACGTCTACAACATGGAGCGGCTGCAGCGCAAGTTCCGCACCGCGGCCTCGCTCGTGCCGCAGCCGGTGCTGCGTCCCGCGCGCGAGGCGACGCGCGTCGGGGCGATCCATTTCGGCTCGACGAGCCCGGCGATGGCCGAGGCGCTCGACGTGCTCGAGTCCGAGGACATCCACATCGACGCGTTGCGCCTGCGCGCATTTCCGTTCCCGCAGGCCGTGCGCGAGTTCATCGCGGCGCACGACAAGGTGTTCGTCGTCGAGCAGAACCGCGACGCCCAGATGCATTCGATGCTGGTCAACGAGCTCGACATCGAGCCGGCGCGCCTCGTGCGCGTGCTGCACTACGACGGCACGCCCATCAACGCTCGCTTCATCGCCGGCGCGATCCGCAACAGCCTGCCGCAGGCCGTCGCGCGCGGCCAGGAGATGGCCAAATGACCTACATCGCCAAGCCGCCGCTGCGCCATCCGACGCTGCACGAGAACAGGGTCGGCTACACCCGGCGCGACTACGAGGGCCGCGTCTCGACGCTGTGCGCGGGCTGCGGGCACGACTCGATCTCGGCGGCCATCGTGCAGGCCTGCTGGGAGCTCGACATCGAGCCGCACCGCGTGGCCAAGCTGTCGGGCATCGGCTGCAGCTCGAAGACGCCCGACTACTTCCTCGGCGCCTCGCACGGCTTCAATACCGTGCACGGGCGCATGCCGTCGGTGCTGACCGGCGCCAACCTGGCCAACCGGGACCTGCTGTACCTGGGCATCTCGGGCGATGGCGACTCCGCGTCGATCGGCCTGGGCCAGTTCGCCAACGCGCTGCGGCGCGGCGTGCGCATGGCCTACATCGTGGAGAACAACGGCGTCTACGGCCTGACCAAGGGGCAGTTCTCGGCCACCGCCGACCGCGGCTCCAAGAGCAAGAAGGGCGTGCTCAACACCGACAACCCGATCGACCTGGTGGGCATCGCGCTGCAGCTGGGCGCCACCTACGTCGCGCGCAGCTTCTCGGGCGACAAGGAGCAGCTGGTGCCGCTGATCAAGGGCGCGATGTCGCACGGCGGTGCGGCGTTCATCGACGTCATCAGCCCGTGCGTCACGTTCAACAACCACGCCGGCTCGACCAAGAGCTTCGACTACGTGCGCCAGCACAACGAGGCCGTCAGCCGCATCGATTTCATGACGCCGGGCGAGGAGATCACGACGGCCTATGCGCCCGGCGAGGCGGTGGACGTGCCGCAGCACGACGGCAGCGTGCTGCGCCTGCGCAAGCTGCACGCCGACTACGACGCTACCGACCGCTATGCCGCGCTGAGCTACATGCAGCGGCACGCGGCGCAGGGCGAGATCGTCACGGGCCTGCTGTACCTCGATCCGCTGGCCGGCGACCTGCACGCCTCGCTCAACACCGTCGGCGCGCCGCTGCAGTCGCTCGGCCGCGACACGCTGTGCCCGGGCAGTGCCGTGCTCGCGAAGATCAACGCCGGCCTGCGCTGAGGCCGCCCGCTTCGAACGCCCCGTGCAAGGAGGCTCGCCATGTCCGAACGCACCGTGCTCCAGTCCATGTCGCGCCGCGACGTCCTCAGCCTCGGGCCGCTGGCCAGCGTGCGCGACGCGGCCTGCGCAATGACGCGCGCCAACTGCGGCAGCGTCCTCATCATCGACGGCGCGGGCCCGATGGTGGGCATCCTCACCGAGCGCGACCTGATGACGCGCGTGCTGGCCAAGGGCCTGGACGCCGACGCCACGCCGGTCACGCAGGTGATGACGCGCAACCCGCGCTGCGTCGCCCCCGAGACCAAGGTGGCCGACGCCGTCGTGATCATGATCGAGCGCGGCTTCCGCCACCTGCCGGTGCTGGGCGAGGGCGGGCGCGTGCTGGGCGTGTTCTCGGCGCGCGATGCGTTGCCGCGGGAGGTGGACACGGCGGTGAACCTGGCGGAGTTCAACGAGCAGGTCAACGATGCGCTGGGGTGAGCGCGCCCGGTGCGTGGACGGCGCGCCTGCGGGTGGGTCGCAATTTGGCGCGTGACGTGCGCGCGAGGACGGACCGGGCCTGTCGCGCCGCGTCCCGTGTCCTGAGGTCCCCCCAGCCGTCATCCTGCGCGCAGCGAAGCGGAGTCGCAGGATCCACTCCAGCGGAGGCGCGCCGGCGTGCGTGGATCCTGCGACTGCGCGCAGGATGACAGGGCAAGAGGGTGGCTCGCGATCCGCGTCGCTCTCAGGCCAGCAGGACGATGCTCGCGAGCCGTGTCCCGGCGTCCCGCGTCCCCGCGTCCCCGCAGCCCCCCAGCCCGGCAGCCCGCCAGCCCGCCAGCCCGCCAGCCGACCCGCGTCCTCAGCCCGCCGCCTTCTGCGGCGCCATCATCGCCAGCGCGACGACGCCGAGCGTCACCAGCACCAGGCCGTAGCCGACGGACGCCGCCTGCAGGCCGAAGCGTCCCGCCGTCAGGCCGGCCGCGATCGCGGGCAGGCTGAACGCGAGGTAGCTCAACACGAAGAACGTCGACATCAGGCCCGCGCGCTCGTGCGCCTCGGCCAGCGGCACCAGGCTGCGCATCGTGCCGTTGAACGCGCCGCCGAAGCCGAGGCCGGCGATGAACGAACCCGCGAAGAACATCGCGGTGGAGTGCAGCTCGACGCCACCCAGCGTCACGCCCAGCCCGACGATCAACGCCGCGGTGCCGCCTGCGAGCACGGCGCGCGCCGGCCGCGTGCGCACCGCCAGGACCGCCGCCGCGCCGGCGAGCACCAGCGTGGCCACCACGCCACCGCCGATCAGCGGCGAATGGATGCCGGTGACGATGCGCGCCAGCGACGGCCCCAGCGACGCGTAGAAGCCGCCCAGCGCCCACTGCGCGGTGTTGACCGGCAGCACCTGCCACAGCGTCGGCCAGGCGCGCGCCGGCACCGCGAGCTGCGGCTTCATCGAGGCCAGGGCGCCCGGGCGCTTCGAGACTGTCTCGGGCAGGAAGAACGCGGCCAGCGCCTGCGCGGCGAGGATCGCCAGCAGCACGTCGAACACGAGCCGCGTGGGCGCGGGGGCGAACTGCGCCAGCGCACCGGCGCCGAGCGCACCGACGCCCATGCCCACGAGCGGCGAGACGCTGTTCAGCAGCGAGCCGCGCTCGCGGTGGATGTCCAGCATGCCGGCGCTCAGCGCGCTGGTGGCGATGCCGGTGGCCATGCCCTGCACGGCGCGCGCGGCGATGAGCCAGGTGACGGAGTCGGCGTGGCGGAACACCAGCAGCGAGGCGATCTCCAGGCCCAGCGAGACCAGCACCACCTCGCGCCGGCCGCGATGGTCGGACAGCGCGCCGAAGAACAGCAGCGCGCCCAGCAACGCGAACGCATAGGTGGAGAAGACGACGGTGAGGGTGAGCGCCGAGAAGCCCCAGGCCTCGCGGTACAGCGCGTAGAGGGGCGACGGCGCGGTCGACGCCGCCAGGTAGGCGACCAGGATGGATGCGTTGAGCCACAGCGCCGCGGTGCGGCCCATGCGGCCGGGCGTGGCGGGGATCGTGGGCAGCGAGGTGCTGGCGGTGTTCGTCATGGAAAACTCCAACTCAACCAAACGCAAAATCTTTGCGTTAATGGATTGTGCACCCCTTGCCCCGCTAATGCAATTCCTTTGCTTTAAGATGGCTTCCTCATGACGACGATCCATCGCACGATTCCCCGGCCCGGCGGCCGCAGCGCCCGCGTGCAGGCGGCGGTGCACCAGGCCACGCTCGAGCTGCTGGCACAGCACGGCCGCGCCGCACTGACGGTGCCGCTGATCGCTGCCCGCGCGGGCGTCACGCCATCGACGATCTACCGCCGCTGGGGGGAGCTGGCCGACCTGCTGGCCGACGTCGCCGTCGAACGCCTGCGCCCCGATGCCGACCCGGCCGACACCGGCAGCGTCGCCGGCGACCTGCTGGCCTGGGTGGAGCAGTACCGCGACGAGATGTCGTCCGACGTCGGCCTGGGCATGATGCTGGACGTGCTGTCCGCCAGGCGCGGGTCGCTCGCCGAAGGCAAGCTGCCCGTGCCCTGCCAGTGCTCGGCCTTCACGGCCGCGCAGATCGAGACCATCGTCGAGCGCGGCGTCCGGCGCGGCGAGCCCGTGCCCGAGGTCGGCGCCGTGATGGACACCGTCGTCTCCCCCATCGTCTACCGCACCCTGTTCGGCGCCGCGCCGATGACGCCGGAGCATGCGCAGGCGCTGGTCGAGGCCTGCATGAGGACGGCACGCCCGGTCGGGACCCCCGCGACCGCCTGAGCGCGGGCGCTAGACCAGGTGCGCCGCCACGATGCGGCGCTCTCCCACCAGGAAGGCATCGGCCACCAGCTGGAACGGCCGCCAGTCGACCTCCGACTCGCCGGCCGCGCACAGCTCGGCAAAGCGCGCGTACAGCCGGGGGTATTCGCCCGCGAGTGCGGCGTCGGCGCCCAGCGGCCGGCCGTCGATCTCCAGCGCGCCGCCGCCACGGGACAGCCTGAGGCGGCCGGACGTGGTGACGAGCTCGATGTCCCACGTCTGCTCGCCCTTCTGGCGGAAGTCGAATTCCGCGTCCACCGTGACGCCGGCCTGCGTTCGAAGCGCGAGGCGGGCCGCGATCGGCGCCTGCTGGTTCTGCGGGAATTCGAGGACGGCCTGGTGCAGGAAGACTTCGTCGGGCAGCACCTCGGTCAACAGCGACAAGGCATTGATGCCGGGGTCGAAGACCCCCAGGCCGCCCGGTTCCCAGATCCACTGCTGGCCGGGATGCCAATGATGCACGTCCTCCTTCCAGGTGATGCTGCCGCCGGTGAGGGTGCGCCCGTGCAGCCATTCGCGCGCGGCGTCCACGCCGGCGGCGAAGCGCGAGTGCCAGGTCTGGAAGAGGGTGCGGCCATGCCGGGCCGCCTCCGCCTGCAGCAGGGCGATCTGGCGTGTCGTCGCGGCGGGCGGCTTCTCGAGCATGACGTGCTTGCCCGCCCGCAGCGCGGCGAGCGCGGCCTCGAAGTGCGCCTGGGGCGGCGTGCAGATGGAGATGGCGTCGAGCTGCTTCACCTCGGCGAGCAGGGTCGCGACGTCGGCGAAGTTCGCCACGCCGTCCACCCGCGCGTTGCGGCTGGCGCAGGCCACGAGCTCGAAGTGCGGGTCGGCGGCGAGCGCCGGAATGTGTTGGTCGCGGGCGATCTTGCCGATCCCCACCAGGCCCAGCTTCAGTGGCATGCGCATCTCGGTCATGTGGTGTGGCCGCCATCGACAGGCGGCTCGAGTTGAATCGATCGACGGGCCGGCGGCCCCTCGTCGCCTTCATCTTATCGCCCGCCGCCAGGCCGCCGCGGCGCGATGCCACAAGACATCCCCGCGGCATCCGAGGTGTCGGGTTTCGTCCTATCCTGCGGCCTTCATCTTTCGGGAGAGACCATGATCAGGAGTCGTGCATCGCTCGTTCTCGCCGTCGCCGCTTCGGCGGTCGCGGCCGCAGCCCCCGCGCAGGACGCCTCGCCACTGCTGGAGCGCATGGCGGGCACCTGGGACGTGCAGCAGCGCATGTGGCCGGGCCCGGGCGCCGTTGCGGTCGAGCTGCCGAAGGCCGTGGCGCACCGCCAGCTGCTCGATGGCAAGTACCTCGAGGAATCGATGGAGCCGGCCGCGTCCGATGCGCCGCCGGCCGCGGCCTTCCACCGGCATGCGCTGCTCACCTACAACCCGGTCGGGAAGCGCTACGAGTACACGTCGCTGGACAGCCGGGCGCCGCAGATCATGACCGAGATCGGCGCGCCGCTGCCGGCCTCGGATCCGGGCGGGCCGGTCAAGCTGCAAGGGGGACGCTTCCTCGCGCCGGACTGGGGTGGCTCGAAGAACGTGTCCTTCCGCTACCGCCTCGTGATCGGCCCCCTGCAGCCCGACGGCAAGCAGGTCGTGCAGCTGCACCTGACGCCGGAGACCGTGCTGCCGAAGAAGGAGTTCCTCGCGTTCGAGTATGTCTACAGCAAGCGGCCGTAGCCGGCTGCCGTCGGCCGAAGGCCGCAGGATCGACGAGGGCCGGGGCGCCGGAAACCGGGCCTCGCGCCGTCAGGCAGCGCTCGCGAACGCGGCATCGATCATCACCTGCGTACCGCGCGAGAACTCCAGCGGGCAGGCGTAGGCTTCGCCGTCGCGGACCGCGCGGTTGAACGCGGCGGCCTGCAGCTCGTAGTGGTTCACGGCGGGCCAGCGCTCGATGATCGTCTCGCTGCCGCGATGCAGTTCGAGCCGCGCCTCGCCGAAGACGCGCGCGTTGAACGGCACCGGCAGGCGCAGCACGCCGGCGTCGCCGTGGAACGTGACCTCCTGGCGCGGATGCATGCGGATCGACGTGAAGGCGGCGTAGTCGGCGTCGCCGAACTTCGCGCTGATCGCTGCGTAGACGTCGACGCCGTCTTCCCATTGGACGCGGGCCCGCACGTCGGTGCCTTCGAGGCCCGTGGCGAAGCGCACGCCGCCGATCACGTAGACGCCGATGTCGCGCAGGCCGCCGCCGCCCAGGTCGGCGCGGTTGCGGATGTTGCCCGGGTCGCGGTTGTCGAACGAGAACGCAGCGTCGATGCGCCACAGCTTGCCGACCGCGCCCTCGGCGAGCAGCTGGCGCGCGCGCTGCCACTGCGGGTGGTGGACGATCATGAAGGCTTCGGCGGCCAGCACGCCGGCGCTGTCGCGCGCCGCGATCAGCGCGTCGAACTCGCCGGCCTTCATCGCCGCGGGCTTCTCGCACAGCACGTGCTTGCCGGCGCGGATCGCCTTGAGCGTCCATTCCACGTGCAGGGCATTGGGCAGCGGGATGTAGACGGCGTCGATGGCGGGATCGGCGAGCAGCGCGTCGAAGCTGTCGTGCACGCGAAGCCCGGGCGCGAACGCGCGGAACGGCTCGGCCTTGGCGCGATCGGAGGTCGCGAGCGCCGCGACGTGGCCGCCTGGCGCGAGCGTGAGCGCCGGCCCCATCTGTTCGCGCGCGAACTTCGCGGCCCCCAGGATTCCCCATCGAACGTCGGTCATGGCGCCGGTCTCCAGCAAGCAGTTGCGCGCCAGCATACTGCGCCGACCCGCGCCGCATGGCCTGGTCGGACATGACCGCCCGCGCGAGGGCGGTCCCTGGCACGTTGCGGCCCGCTCAGGCAATATCGGCGTCCCCCGCATCGACGCGTGGCCGTGCGCCGCGCCGGATCCCATGGAGAACGCGCCCCCTCCGGCCGCTGCGCCAGCGACGCTGCGCCGGTTCCACGACCTGCCCGGCCCGCGCGGGGTGCCGTTCTTCGGCAACCTGCTGCAGATCGACGCCACGCGCATGCACCTGCAGCTCGAGCAGTGGTGCGAGGCCTTCGGGCCCCTGTACCGGCTGCAGCTCGGCCGCCGCCAGGTGGTCGTCGTGGCCGACCACGACCTGATCGCCGCGGTGCTGCGCGACCGGCCCGACGGTTTCCGGCGCACCACCCGCTTCGAGCAGATCTGGACGGAGATGGGGCTGGTCGGCGGCGTGTTCGGCGCGACCGGCGACGACTGGAAGCGCCAGCGCCGCATGGTGATGGCCAGCTTCGACCCGGCACACGTGAAGCGCTACTACCCGTCGCTGCAACGCGTCGCGCTGCGCCTGGTCGAGCGCTGGCGCCGGGCCGCGCGGCGCGACACCACGATCGATCTGCAGGCCGACCTGATGCGCTACACCGTCGACACCATCGCGGGACTGGCCTTCGGAGCCGAGGTGGACACGCTCGGGTCCGACGAGGATGTCATCCAGCGCCACCTGAACCGCATCTTCCCGGCCCTGTCGCGCCGCCTGTTCTCGCCGCTCCCGACCTGGCGCTGGTTCCCGTCGGCCGGCGACCGGGCGCTCGCGCGCAGCGTGGCGGAAGTCGGGGTCGCCGTGGACGGCTTCATCGCGCAGGCCCGCGCCCGCCTGGCCGGGGATCCCGCGCTGCGTGCGCATCCGGGCAACCTGCTGGAGGCGATGCTGGTGGCCGCCGACGAGCCCAGCAGCGGCATCACCGACCGCGAGGTCGCCGGCAACGTCCTGACGATGCTGCTCGCCGGCGAGGACACCACCGCCAACACCATCGCCTGGACGATCCACCTGCTGTGGACGAACCCCGCGGCGCTGGCGCGTGCCACCGAGGAGGTGCGCCGCGTGTGCGGCGCGGCGGCGATGCCGTCGCTGGACCAGATCGCGCGGCTCGACTACGTGGAAGCCTGCGCGCACGAGGCCATGCGGCTCAAGCCCGTGGCGCCGCAGACGGGCCTCGAAGCCTTGCGCGACACGACGATCGGCGACCTGCACGTGCCCAGGGGCATGGTGGTCATCGGCGTGATGCGGCGCGACGCGACCAGCGAACGCTTCGTTCCGAACGCGGCCGCCTTCGATCCGGATCGCTGGCTGGGGGACGCGGAGCCGGCCGTGACGTCGGCCAAGCGCATCTCGATGCCGTTCGGGGCCGGCCCGCGCATCTGTCCGGGGCGCTACCTCGCGCTGATGGAGATCAAGGTGGCGCTGGCCGTGCTGCTGGCCAACTTCGACCTGGTCCGCGTGGCGACGATCGACGGCAAACCGCCGCGCGAGCTGCTGCAGCTGGCCATGGCGCCGGTCGGCCTGACCTTGCGCGTGCGCGAGCGGGAACCGGCGGCCGTCGCCGGCGCCTAGCGGCGCTCGCCGCGCCGGTACCGCCCGGGCGTCATCCCCGCGTGGCGCGCGAACGCGCGGTTGAATGCGGCGTCCGAGCGGTAGCCGACGGCCTCGCCGATGCTGGCGGTGTCCTGCTCGCCGAGTGCCAGCAGGCGCGACGCGAGCTCCATGCGCAGCGCGGTCAGCAGCTCCAGCGGGCCGGTGCGCGCGTGCTGCGCGAACAGCCGGGCGAAGGCCGCGCGCGAGAGATGGCAACGGGCGGCGAGCGATTCCACCGTCCAGGGCTCGCCGGGCGATTGCAGCATCGCGACCAGCGCCGGCGCGAGACGCGGGTTCGCCATCACCCCCAGCACGCCGGCCAGCGTCGTGGGGTCGTCCGCCGCCGTCTCGAGGTGCGCGCGCACGGCCAGCGTGAAGACGGCGCCCGAGAGCTCGGCCACGATCGCGGCGGCGCCGGCGTCCTGGTGCTCGATCTCGTGCGCCATCATGCGCAGCAGGCCCTGCAGCCAGCCGAACCCGGGGCGCTGCGCGAACTCGACGACGAGGCATTCGGGCAGGGCGTCCAGCAGCGCGCTGCGGCGCCGGCCGCGGAACTCGAACTCGCCGCACAGGATCTCGATCTCGGCGTCGCCGGGGTGGGGCACGTTGGTCTTGAGGTCGACCAGCGGACCGGCCTCCGTGCGGATGCGCGGGCCCGCGCCCGGCGCCGCGCCTGCCCGCGCGTGCGCACGTGGCGTGCGCGCCCCTGCGTCCGCGCGGCCGCTCGCGCGCAGCGTGTGCGCGCTGCCGCGCGGCAGCACCAGCAGGCTGCCGGCGCGCAGCGTGATCGTGCGGGCGCTCTCCGGGAGCAGCAGCTCGCATTCGCCGCGCAGCACCACGTGGAAGGGCGCGCGCCAGGGGCCGGCCGGGTCGTGCGGCGCCGCGAAGGCCGCGCCGAACAGGCAGCGCAGTTCCATGCGGCCGCGCGGATCGAGCAGGGTGACGAGGTGGCTCAGGGGATCCATGAGAGACGTTCGAGCAATTCCGGTGGATGGACTGGCATTCATCATCTCGATTGTGGCGAACAGAATCGATTCCGTCGATCACCTCCTCGCCGGAGTCCTGCCATGACCGCCACCCGTGCTCCCGTCCCGGTCTCGTTCTTCAGCATCCCCGTGGGCCTGCTCGCGTTCGCCAACACCTGGCACCTGGGCGTGCGCCTGTGGCACCTGCCCGGGGACGTCGCCCAGGCGTTCACGCTCACGGGCCTGGCCGTGTGGGCCGGCCTGCTGGCGCTCTATGCGCGCAAGTGGATCGCGCAGCGTGCAGAGGCGGTCGCGGAGCTGCAGCACCCGCTGCAGTCGGCGTTCGCGGCATTGCTGCCGGTCTCGAGCATGCTGGCGTCGGTCGCCTTGATCCCGTTCTCGCGCGACGTGGCCATGGGCGTGTTCGTCGTCGCCTTCGGCGCGCAGCTCGCGTTGGGCCTCGCGCTGAACGGCCGCCTGTGGATGGGTGGCCGTGCGCCCGAACTCCTGACGCCCGCGATCTACCTGCCCAGCGTCGCGCAGAGCTTCGTCGCCGCGACCGCCTCGGCCGCGTTCGGCTGGCACCAGCTCGGGATGATGTTCTTCGGCGTCGGGCTGCTGGCCTGGCTCGCGCTCGAATCGCTGATCCTGCAGCGTGCCGCGGTCGGCACGGCACTGCCGGAGGCACTGCGCCCGCTGCTGGGCATCCAGCTCGCGCCGGCGGTGGTGGGCGGCGGCAGCTGGCTGGCGCTCACGACCGGCGCGCCCGACATGTTCGCGTGGCTGCTCCTGGGCTACGGCCTCTACCAGGCCCTCCTGCTGCTGCGCCTGCTGCCGTGGATCCGCGAACAGGCCTTCGTGCCCGGCTACTGGGCCTTCAGCTTCGGCACCGCGGCGCTGCCGGCGCTCGCGATGCGGATGGTCGACCGCGGGGCGACCGGCCTCGTGGCCGACCTGGCGCCGGCGCTGTTCGTGGCGGCCAACCTGGTGTTCGCGCTGCTGGTCGCGGGCACGCTGCGGATGCTGGCCCGGGGGACGCTTCTTCCGGTGATCGCGCCGGCGTCCGCGGCGACCGTTCGCTGAAGGGCCGGCTGCGGCCGTCGGCCAGCCGACGGGCCGCGCGGCCCGTCAGCGGGCCGCCGGCTGGAACGCCGGGTCGCCCATCTGCCACAGCGCGAACGACCACAGGTCGGCGATCTGGTTCTCGCGCTGGGCGTTGCTGGAGCCCAGGCCGTGGCCCGCGTCGTAGTCGATGCGCAGCAGCGCCGGCTTGCCGCTGGACGTGGCGGCCTGCACGCGCGCGGCCATCTTGCCCATCTGCCAGGGCGACACGCGCGGGTCGTTGGCGCCGGTGCTGAACAGCACGGCAGGGTAGGGCGTGCCGTCGCGCACGTGGGCATACGCGCTCATCGCGTACAGGCCGTGGAAGCCGGCCTCCGTCTTGACCGTGCCGAACTCGACGATGTTGGGCGGCCCGTTCGGCGAGTTCTCGGCGCGCAGCGTATCGGACATGCCGACGAGGTCGAGGATGACGCCGAACAGCGCCGGGTGGCGCGTCAGCGCGCCGCCCACCGTGATGCCGCCGGCGCTGCCGCCCAGCCCGGCGAGGCGGGCGGACGTCGTGAGGTGGTGGTCGACCAGGTACTGGCCGCAGGCGGCGAAGTCGGACACGGTGTTGAGCTTGGTCAGCTTGTAGCCCGCCTGGTGCCAGCCCTCGCCGTACTCGCCGCCGCCGCGGACATGGGCGTAGGCCAGCACGCCGCCGCGCTCGAGCCAGGCCAGGTTGGTCGGCACGAAGCTGGGCTCCAGCGAGATGCCGTAGGCGCCGTAGCCGCTGAGGACGGTGGGGTGGCTGCCGTCGGCCGCCATGTCCTTGCGGTGCAGGATGGACAGCGGGATGCGCGTGCCGTCGTCGCCGATGGCGAACACCTCGTCGGCCACGTACGCCGACGTGTCGATCGACGACGGCGGGTTCAGGCCGGTGTCGTCCGTGCGGCCGCGCGCCGGGTCGTAGGCCAGCGTGCGCGTGGACTGCAGCCAGCCGCGCAGGCTGATCAGCGCGCCGGCCTCGCGCTCGTCGGCCACGAGCGCGCCGACGTCGCCCTCGAACGGCAGGGGCACCGGCTCGCTGCGGCGGCCGTCGAACGAGACGCGATGCACGTGCGACACCGCGCCGTCGCGAACGCGCGTGTACAGGCCGTCGCGGGCGATCTCGACGTCGGTCAGCACGCCGTCGCCCTCGGGCAGCACCACGGTGGCTCGGGCCAGCGCCGGCCTGGCCAGCGGCAGCGACAGCAGCCGGAAGCGCGGCGCGTCCTTCTGCGCGAGCAGGTACAGCGTGTCGCCGTGCAGGCGGAACGCCGTGACGCCATCGCTTGCGTCGGCGATCTTCTGCCACGGCGTGCCGGGCCCCTTGACCTGGGCGAGCGGCGCGACGTAGACGGTCGACGGGTTGTCGTCCATGTTGTGGTTGGCGATGGCCAGCGCGAACTTCGAGCCCGGCGAGGTCACCAGCCAGGTGCCCTGGCCTTCGGGCACGTCGAGCCCGGCCGACACGCCGCGGCCGAACACCGCGGCGTCTCCCTCGCCGTCGGCGTGCGCGCCCAGGACGTGCAGGTAGGTGCGGCCGTTGAACATCGTCTGGTCCGGCGGCATGTCCGGCGTGCGCCTGGGATAGCGCAGATAGAAGAACGACTGGTTGTCGGGCCGCCACGACACGCGGCTGTTGGACGTGCGGTCGATGGCCTCGGACAGGATGGCGCCCGTCTGCACGTCCATCACGTGCAGCACGCTCTTCTCGGAACCGCCGGTGGACAGGCCGTAGGCGATGCGCCTGCCGTCCCACGACGGCATGAAGAAGTCGAGCGCGTAGTGCGTGGATGTGCCCTTGCCGAGCGCGCCCGGGTCGACCAGCAGGTGTTCCTCGCCCTGCACGCCGTCGCGCCAGTACAGGCGCGGAAGCGGGACTCCCGGCTCGACGACCTTGTAGAACAGGCGCTGGCCGCGCTGGACGAACGCGCCGCGCTGCAGGTCGGCGTTGAGCAGTGAATGCACCCGCTCGAGCAGCGGCTTGCGGCCCGGCAAGGCGTCGAGCTGGGCGCGGGTGTAGTCGGCCTGCGCACGCATCCAGGACTTCACCTCGGGGTTGTCGAGATCCTCCATGCCACGGTAGTCGTCGACGACCGGCGTGCCGAAGTAGGTGTCGGTGACCGGGTGCACCGGGGCGACCGGCTGGCCGGGCGCCGCGGCGAGTGCGGACGAGAGGGCGGCGGCGAGCGCGCAGCCGCCGAGCACGGCGCGCGGGAAGACAGGGAGGCGCATGGACGGGGTCCTGGCAAAAGGCGATGGCGCGCGAGTTTACGCGGCGGATGCGTACCGCGCCGTTCCCACGGCCGTCGTCGTCGCGTCGCGTTCGGCCGCTGGCCGCGCCGCGCGCGTGCCTCCCGTCGAGACCGCACGCGCGGACGCCGTCCGCTCAGGCGGCCGTGTCGTGCGCCGGGTGCATCGGGATGGCGCGCCGGACGACGCGGCAGGCATCGCACGGCGTGATTCGCGTCGCCGCCGGCGTCCGCCGCGGGAAGCGCGAAAATGCGCTGATCGGCGCGTGTCGCGGCCGAGCACCCGAAGGTATCTTCCTCGCATGACCGACTTCAGCTTCTTCTGGCACGACTACGAAACCTTCGGGCGCGTGCCCCGGCGCGACCGCCCCGCGCAGTTCGCCGGCATCCGCACCGATGCGGACCTGAACGAGATCGGCCAGCCTGTGATGCGCTATTGCCGTCCGGCGCCCGATTCGCTGCCCGATCCCGAGTCCTGCCTGCTCACCGGCATCGTGCCGCAGACCTGCCTGGAGCAGGGCCTGCCCGAGCACGCCTTCGCGGCGGAGATCGAGGGCGCGCTGGGCCAGCCCGGCACCATCGGCGTGGGCTACAACACGATCCGCTTCGACGACGAGGTCACGCGCCACCTGTTCTGGCGCAACCTGATCGACCCGTACGCGCGCGAGTGGCAGAACGAATGCGGCCGCTGGGACCTGCTCGACGTCGTGCGCGCCACCTGGGCGCTGCGCCCCGAGGGCATCGAGTGGCCGACGCACGAGGACGGCCGGCCGTCGTTCAAGCTGGAGCACCTGACCCAGGCCAACGGCATCGCCCACGATGCGGCGCACGACGCGCTGTCCGACGTGCGTGCCACGATCGCGCTCGCCCGGCTCATCAAGGCGAGGCAGCCGCGGCTGTGGGACTTCTGCCTGAAGCTGCGGCGCAAGGAGGCCGTGTGGACGGAGATCGGCGCCCACCGGCCGTTCCTGCACATCTCGGGCATGTTCGGCGTGGAGCAGGGCTGCATGGCCATCGTGTATCCGCTGGCCCAGCACCCCACCAACAAGAACGAGCTGCTCGTGTGGGATCTCGCGCACGACCCGCGCGAGCTGGCCGGCCTCGACGCCGAGACGCTGCGCCTGCGCATGTTCACGCGCAGCGCCGACCTGCCCGAGGGCGTCACGCGGCTGCCGATCAAGTCCATCCATGCCAACAAGTCGCCCATCGTCGTGGGCAACCTGAAGACGCTCACCGCCGCGACGGCGCAGCGCTGGGCGATCGACGTCGATCGCGCGATGGCGCACGCGCAGGCCGCCACCGACGTCGCCGCGCTGATGCAGGGCGCCTGGCGCGAGGTCTATGCGCGGCCGGCGGCGGCGTCGGCGGTGGATGTCGACGAGGATCTGTACGGCGGCTTCGTCGGCAACGACGACCGCCGCAAGCTCGAGCGCCTGCGGCGCCAGACGGGCGAGCAGCTCGCCGCCCAGCGCGTGGCGTTCGACGATCCGCGCCTGGAGGAGCTGCTGTTCCGCTATCGCGCGCGCAACTTCGGCGACACGCTCAGCGCGCAGGAGAACGAGCGCTGGCTCGATCACTGCAGCGCGCGGCTGCACGAAGGCGCCGGCGGGTCGATGACGCTGTCCGCATTCTTCGAGCGCATCGACCAGCTCAACGAGCAGGCCGAGGAGACGGGCGACGAGCGCGCCGCGGGCATCCTCGGCGCGCTGTACGACTACGCCGAACAGATCGCGCCGCCGCTGCGCGAGGGCGCATGACCGGCGCCGTGCGGGGCGAAGGCCCGCACGCGGGCGCGCGCGCTGACGCGCGGGCGGCCGCGGGCAAGCCACCGCGCGTCGCCATCGTCGGCGCGGGCGCGGTCGGCTGCTACTACGGCGGCATGCTCGCGCGCGCGGGCGTGCCCGTCACCCTGATCGGGCGCCCGCAGCACGTCGACGCCATGCGGCGCGACGGCCTGCGCATCACCACGACCGCCTTCGACGAGCATGTGACCGTCGAGGCCAGCACGCGGGCCGCCGACGTGGGCGGCGCCGCGCTGGTGCTGGTGTGCGTCAAGTCGCCCGACACCGAATCCACCGGACGCGAGCTCGCGCCGCACCTGGCGCCAGGGGCCTGCGTCCTGAGCCTGCAGAACGGCGTCGACAACGCGGCGCGCCTGCAGGCGGTGCTCGGCCGGCCGGTCGCGCCGGCGGTGGTCTACGTCGCCACCGAGATGGGCGGCCCCGGGCACGTGCGGCACATGGGGCGAGGCGAGCTGGTGATTCCGACGGACATCGGCGGCGCGACGTCCACGGAAGTCGCGGACGCCATCGACGCCGCCGCCGACGCGGCGGCAAGCCTCGATGCGAGGCTGGCGTCCGCCCCGCGGACCGATGCCGGCTTGGCGTCGGCCGACATCGTCGCGCTGTTCGGGCGCGCCGGCGTGCCGGTGGAGCGGTCGGACAACGTGCTCGGCGCGCTGTGGGGCAAGCTGCTGCTGAACTGCGGCTACAACGCGATCTCGGCGATCACCGACCTCGCGTACGGCCGCATGGTGACGCTGCCCGGCATCGCGCGCAGCGTGCACGACGCGGTGGCCGAGTGCCTGGCCGTGGCCGCGGCGATGGACGTGACGATCCCGGGCGACGTCTGGGCCGCGGTCGACCGCATCGCCACCAGCATGCCCGGCCAGGTCTCGTCCACCTGCCAGGACCTGCGCCGCGGCAAGCCCACCGAGATCGACCACCTCAACGGCTACGTCGTGCGCCAGGGCGACCGCCTGGGCGTCCCGGTGCCGCTGAACCGCGCGTTGCATGCGCTGGTGAAGGCGATGGAGGCCAGGGCCGCGGCGTGACAGGCGGCGGCGGGCGCATGCCTGCGAGGCGTCACGTCGGCGGCACCGACGATCACGCCGACTGCGGCCGAGCGCCATCGCCTTGCCAGCGGTGGCGACACGGCCTGCAAGGCGGGAGATCGGTCAGAAGATGTCGAGCCCCAGCAGCAGGACGACGGTGGCGGCGGCAGCGATGTTCAGGATCATGAGCTGCCGGCTGCGACGGACGATGCGATCGCCCAAGGCCGTGATCGCCCGATCCTCGAGCGAGCGGTGGTCGCCACGTCGCAGGCGGGCGCGCTGCTCCGCCTGGAACGCGTTGTCCATGTCCTCGAACGGCTTCGGCAGCAGTTCGTCCAGACGCCCCTCGCGGCGGGCGACGAGCCGGCAGAACTCGGCGAAGGCCGCCTCGTTCTCGCCGTTGACGAGGAACAGAACGAGTCCCGCAGGAATCGCCAAGGGCAGGGCCCACGCGCTCATTCCGTCGCGCCTGATCGAGAAGCCGCCGGCGGCTGGTTCAGCGCAACGCCGGCGCCAGCCTCGAGAAGGGGTCGTCCGACGCGGAGGACGGGGCTGCCCGGGGCCTGGCCGCGGGGGCCGGTGGCGGCGGCGGGGCCGGTTGCAGGATCGTCGCGCCGGGGCTCGTCGGCTGCATCGGCGTGGCGTCGATGGCGGCCTGCGACGCGGCGTCGCGCGGCGCGCCGGCCACCATCACCGACGGCGGGTTGCCGGGCTCCATGCCCAGGTACGAGATGTAGCCGCCGCCGACGAACTCGTCGTAGAGCCAGTCGCCCTGCACGTCCTGGACGCCCGGCGGCGTGGGCATGGCGGTGACCGGCACGTCCTTGAGCACCTGGCGCATGTAGTCGATCCAGATCGGCAGCGCCAGCGTGGCGCCGAACTCGCGGCCGCCCAGGCTGGTGTTGTCGTCGCGGCCCATCCAGACCACCGTCGTGACCTTCGGCTGGAAGCCGGCGAACCAGGTGTCGACCGCGTCGTTGGTGGTGCCGGTCTTGCCGTAGAGGTCGGGGCGCTTGAGCGTGGACTGCGCCTTCGCCGCCGTGCCCGTGCGCGCGACCTCGTTGAGCAGGCTGGCCATCACGAAGGCGTTGCGCGCCGGGATGATGCGCGCGTCCTCGGGCGGCGCATCGGGCAGCTTGGGCGCCTCGAACAGCACCTTGCCCTGCGCGTCGGTGATCTTCTCGATGAAGCGCGGCGTGACGCCGAAGCCGCCGTTGGCGAACGCGGCGTACGCGCGCGCCTGCTGCATCGGCGTGACGCTGCCGGCGCCGAGCGACAGCGTCAGGTTGTCGGGCTGCTTCTCGGGCGACAGGCCGAACTGCGCGGCCCAGTTCTTCACGACGCTGGTGCCCAGGTTCTGCACGACGCGGATGCTGACCAGGTTCTTGGACTTGGCCAGCGCCGAGCGCAGCGAGATCGGACCCATCAAGGGCTCGTCGTCGTCCTTCGGGTCCCAGTGCTTGCCGCCGGTCAGCGAATCGTCGATGCTGATCGGTGCGTCCATGATCTGCGTGGCGGGCTGGATGCCGTGTTCCAGTGCCGCGGAGTAGATGAAGGGCTTGAAGCTGGAGCCCGGCTGGCGCCACGCGCTGGTCACGTGGTTGAACTGGCTGTGCGAGAAATCGAAGCCGCCCACGAGCGCGCGCACCTGGCCGGTGTTCGAGTCGAGCGACACCAGCGCCCCCTCGACGTCCGGCCATTGCGTCAGGCGCCATTCGCTCTTGTAGCTGGCGTCGCCGGTGGTGCGCATGACACGGATGACGGCGCCGCGGGTGATGGCCAGGTCCTCGGGCGCCTTCGGGCGCAGCGCGGCCAGCACGCCGGGGCCGCGCAGCGCGTCGCCGCTCAGGCGCAGCGTCTCGCCGCTGGCCAGGACGGCGATCACTTCCTTCGGGCTCGCGTGCGTGACGACGGCCACGTGCAGGTCGTCGTCGTCGGGGTGGTCGTGCAGCGCGGCAGCGGCGGCGGTGTCGATGTCGGCGTCGGAATCGGGCAGGTCCTCGTTGTCCTCGGGGCCGCGCCAGGCCTGGCGGCGGTCGAAGTCGATCACGCCCTTGCGCACGGCGGCCTGCGCGGCGGCCTGGTCGGCCGACACCAGCGACGTCGTCACCTTCAGGCCCTGCGAGTACGCGGCCTCGCCGAAGCGCTGCACCACCTGCTGGCGCACCATCTCGGCCAGGTATTCGGCGACGACCGGCGGCGACCAGTGGCCTGTGATCTTGAGCGGCTGCTTCTTCGCGGCCTCGTACTGCGCGTCGTCCAGGACGCCCGTCTCGTGCATGCGCATGAGCACGACGAGCTGGCGCGCCTTGGCCTTCTCGAAGTGGTCGGTCGGATCGGCGCCGCCGGGGTTCTTGGGCAGGCCGGCGAGCATCGCGGCCTCGGCGGCGGTGAGCTGCCTCGACGGCTTGCCGAAGTAGGTCAGCGACGCCGCCTCGAAGCCGTAGGCGTGCTGGCCCAGGTAGATCTGGTTCATGTACAGCTCGAGGATCTGGTCCTTCGAGAGGTGCCGCTCGATCTTGAGGGCCAGCAGCGCCTCGGCGAACTTGCGCGACCAGGTCTGCTTGCGGCTCAGGAAGAAGTTGCGCGCCACCTGCTGCGTGATCGTGGACGCGCCCTGGCGATGGTGGTGGAACACGTTGGAGATCGCGGCGCGCGCGATGCCCTTGATGCTGATGCCGCTGTGGCTGCGGAAGTCGGCGTCCTCGGTCGCGATGAGCGCGTTCTTGAGCACGTCGGGGAACTCGCCCACCGGCAGGAAGCGGCGGCGCTCGGGGCCGAACTGCGCGAGCTCGAGGCCTTCGCGCGTGAAGATCTCCAGCGGCTGGCGCGGCTGGTAGTGGGTGATCTCGTCGAGCTCGGGCAGCTGGTTGGAGACGACGATGACGGCAGCGAGCAGCGAAACGATCAGCGCAAGGCCGACGAATCCGACGATCCACGCGACGGTGATCCACTGTTCCCGGGAAGGCTTCTTGAGCACGGTGCAGGCCGCCGCGGCGGCAGAGCAGACAAGGCGTCGACTTTAAGCGACGGCGGGTGCCGCGCCGTGTCAGGACGTACCGTGCTGGACGGGCGGCGTCGAAAGTATCGTGCGACGCGCCCTCGGGACGCGCCGGCTGCCGCTCAGACCTTCCACTGCGCCGTGAGTTCCTTGCTTGCGTGCATCAGGCGGTTGCCGAGCACCGCGCTGCGCGCCGGCCCCAGGCGCGAGCGCAGCGCCGCGATGCTGATCGAGGCCACCGGCGCGTCGTTGGCGTCGTAGACGACCACGCCGATCGCCCAGCTGTCCTCGAACACCATGCCCGGCTGCAGGCAGTAGCCGCGGTCGCGCGTGTCGCGCACGAGCGCCAGGATCGCGGCATCGCTGCAGCGCGGGAACTTCTCGGCACGCAGCGCGGCATTGCGCGCGAGCACGTCGGCCACCGTCTCGTCGGGCAGCGCGGCCAGGATCGCGGCGCTGCCGGCGCCCACGCCCAGGGGCCAGCGGTCGCCCGGCTTGATCAGCTGGTTGCGGATCGGGAAATCGCCCTCGTCGCGCGACAGGCAGATGCTCTCGTGGCCGTGCAGCACGGTGAAGAACACGGTGTCGCCGGAATCCGCGGCCAGCGCGCGCAGCATCGGGGCGGCCTGGCGCTGCAGCTCGTAGCTGGGCTCGGCGGCCAGGCCGACGGCGAAGGCCTCGGGGCCCAGCCGGTAGCGGCCGGCGGCGCGGTCGTGCAGCACGAAACCCTCGTCGACCAGCGTGCGCGTCAGGCGGATCGCGGTCGTCTTGTTCAGGCCCAGCCGGTGGCCGATCTCGCCCATGCGCAGGCCGCCCGGGCCCACGCGCGTGAGCAGCCGCAGCACTGCGAGGCCGCGGCGCAGCGTCTGCGCGCCGGCGGTCTCGGGCCGCTCGGGCTCGGGCGTGCGGGGCGCGCCCGGCGCCTCGGCCAGCTCGCTGCCCGCCGGGTCATGGCCCGGCCACGGCTCGACCAGGCGCAGCGCGGAAAGTGCGCTCATGGCGCGGGAGCGGCCGCGGCGTTGCGGCGCAGCGTGGGCAGGCCGACGCCGGCCGCGTCGAAGCCGCCGTCCACCGCGAGGAACTGGCCATTGACGAAGCTCGCGTCGTCGCTGCACAGGAATCCGACCGTGCTGGCCATCTCCTCTGGCGTGCCGTAGCGGCCCAGCGGGATCGCGTCGTGGTAGTCGGAGCGGATCGCCACGCTGTGCACCAGCTTGGCCATCTCGGTCTCGACCGGGCCCGGGCAGATGGCGTTGACGCGGATGCCCACGTCGCCCAGTTCGACGGCCAGCTGCCGGGTCAAGTGCAGCAGCGCCGCCTTGCTGGTGCCGTAGGCGACGCGCAGCGTGCTGGCGCGCAGGCCCGAGATCGACGCGATGTTGACGATCGCGCCCTTGCCGGCACGGCGCATGTGCGGGACGCAGGCCTGCGTGCAGATGAAGGCGCCGTCGAGGTTGGTCGCGAGCACGTCGCGGAACTCGGCGTAGCTGGTCTGCATCACCGGCTTGAAGACGGCGATGCCGGCGTTGTTGACGAGCTTGTCGATGCGGCCGAACTTCGCCACGACCCGCGCGACGCCCGCGGCGACCTGCTCCGGACTCCTCACGTCGGCGTGCACGCCGAGCACGGCGTCGGAATCGTCGAACGCAGCGACGCTGCGCTGCAGCGTCTCGCCGTCGATGTCCAGCAACGCGATGCGATGGCCGTGGGCGAGGAACCATTGGCCGATGGCCAGGCCGATGCCGCGCGCGCCGCCGGTGACGAGGGCGACGGGCGAATCGGCGTTGATCGAGGGGGTCGTGCTCAAAGCTGTCTCCAGGGTGTGAAAAGCGCGGTCGGCGGCCGCGCCGGAAAGCGAAAATCTCAGGCCGCGGCCGGCAGCCACTCTTCCAGCGTCACCTCGAACGTGACGCACACCGGGTTGGCGCCAGCGACGAAAGGGCCGCCGTGCACGTGGCCGCCGGTGTCGGCGACGATGCCGGTGATGGCGGCGCGCAGGGAGCCGTCGGCCTGCGTGCGCACCTCGCCGGCCAGGCTCACGACCTCGACGGCCGGGCCGCGCACCAGGCGCGTGCCGCCGTCGGGCGCGACGAAGCAGGCGTCGACCAGGCTGCCGAGCGCGCCCCGCACGAACGCGTGGCGGAAGCCTTCGGCGATGCACAGCTTCTCGATGCTCAGCACGAGGTCCTCGTTGGGCGCGACGCGCGCGTACGCGACGCGGCCCATGGCGCCGGTCTCGACCAGGCTGGCCTCAGACATGGCGCGCCTCCTCGGTTCGTTGCACCGGCGCCGCGAACGGGCGCATCAGCGGCATGTGGGTCTCGTCGTCCTGCGTGATGCGCAGCTCGATGCCGTCCAGCGAGGTCGCCAGCACCGGGATCGGCCCGCCGGCGACGCTGCGATCGACCACGATGTGGCCGCCGCGCACCTGCCCGTCGTCGCGGACGAAGGTCGCATGGCAATGCACCAGCGGTTCGCCGCGCCCGTTCCAGCCCAGCGTCGCGTTGCCGAAGATCAACGTCGCCGCACCGGCCTCGATGGGCCGCGTGTAGTTCGCCACGCGCTCGCCGGTCGGATCCGGCGGGGCCACGCAGTACAGCAGCCTCGACAGCCGGCCGCCCAGCAAGGTCATCGACGCCGAACGCACGCCCAGGCGCAGCAGCGGTTCGATGATCGCGTCCTGCAGCGTCCGGCCGGGCGCGAGGCCCAGGCGGAAATGGCGGCCGAGATTCGCATGCCGATGCTCGATGCGGACCGGGCCGACGGGGCCCGGGTGCACCAGCGTCCGGGGCCGGGGCAGCGGCTGCGCGGTGATGAAGTCGGTCAATCCTGTCTCCGGCAGGCTCGTGGCCCGCATCGTTTTCCAAGTGCCGCCCGGGTCGCGGTGGTTCGGTGATAGGGCGCAGTCTGGCAAAGGGCTATCATTCGGGGAAGTTTTCATTTCAGATCGATTGATCCAGAATTCAGATCGATGGAAATGCGTCATCTCCGCTGCCTGGTGGCCGTCGCCGAGGAGCTGCACTTCGGCCGCGCCGCGGCGCGGCTGAACCTGTCGCAGCCGCCGGTGAGCCTGGCGATCAAGGAGCTCGAGGCCGAGCTGGGCGTCACGCTGTTCGAGCGCAGCTCGCGCCGCATCGCGCTCACGCGCGAGGGCGAGGAGGCCGTGCGCGACGCTCGCGCCGTGCTCGCGCGCACCGAGCTGCTCAAGCGGCGCGCGCACGACGCGGCGCAGGGGCAGTCGGGCGCGTTGTCGATCGGCTTCATCAGCCTGGCGGCCTACTCCTTCCTGCCCGACACGTTGCGCCGCTTCATGGCCGACTTCCCCAAGGTCAAGCTGGCGCTGCACGAGTCCACCACCGACGCGATGCTCGCGGAACTCGAGATCGGCGCGCTGGACATCGGCCTGATCTTCGCGTCGCCGGGCATGTCGTCCACGCTCGCCTACCGCGCCACGCAGCGCGAGGCGCTGATGATCGCGCTGCCCGAGCGCCACCCGCAGGCGCGGTCGTCGCAGGTGACGCTGGAGAAGCTGGCGCACGAGCGCTTCCTCGGCTTCGAGCGCCACTATGGCCCGATGATCTTCGACGCGATGGTGGCCACCTGCATGCGCCACGGCTTCAGTCCCGACCTGTTCCCGGCGCGCCAGATGCACACCATCGTCAGCCTGGTCTCGGGCGGCATCGGCGTGGCGCTGGTGCCGGCGTCCGTGAAGGCCCTGCACCGCGAGGGCGTGGTCTACCGGCCGATCCGGGGTGAGCGCACGCTGGTGGAGACCGGCGCCGCGTGGCGCAAGGCGGACGATTCGGCGCTGGTGCAGGCCTTCGTCGAGTACCTGCCGAGCCTGGCCGGCGCGGTCGACCTGCCGGTCGCGTAGCACGCCGGCATGACGATTTCCGGACGTCGCCACCCCTAGCTTGGGCGTCTTGTCCGCGCCGGTCGCCGCGCTAGCATTTCACTCAGGACGGGCCGCGACGAGCCCGATCGGCGTGCGCATGCCGGCGCCATACGACAGTTTCCCCGGGGAGACGCGAAACCTCCGGAGGGTTCCATGAAAACACGTCTGCATACCGTGCTCGACAGCGCGCTCGAGCTCCCCGGCCTCGCGAGCTGGCGCCGCCGCCGCTTCGACGCCGCTTTCGCCAACGGCGGCTACGGCGGCGAATTCCGCGGCGTCCATCGCACCCTGGCCGAGTGCGAAGCCGCGATGCCCAGGACGACCATGCCGGCCGGCTACGACAACGAAGCCATGGCGGCGGCATACCGCGACCGGCTCGATCGCGTCTACCCCGGCGACTACCCGGTGCTGCTGTGGCTGGGCAAGGCCTTCGGCCGCGGCGCGACGCGCGTGTTCGACCTCGGCGGCCATGTCGGCATCGGCTACTACGCCTATCGCCGCTATGTCGATTATCCCGAGACCCTGTCGTGGCAGGTGCACGACGTCCCGGCCGTGATGGCGGCCGGCCGCGAACTGGCGCAGGAGCGCGACACCTGGCAGCAGCTGTCCTTCGTCGAGGACGCCGGCACGGCCGCCGACGCGGACGTGCTGTTCACCTCCGGCTGCATCCAGTACCTCGACGAGACGCTGGGCGAGCGCATCGCAGCGCTGCGCCGGCGTCCGCGCTGGGTGATTGTCAACCTGCTGCCGCTGCATGCCACCGAGGCGTACTGGACGGTGCAGAGCACGGGGCGGTCGCTGTGTCCGTATCGCATCCAGCGCACGCCCGACTTCCTCGGCGAGTTCGAGCGGCTCGGCTACGAGATGCTGGACATGTGGGAGAACGCGGAGAAGCACTGCACCATCGCGTTCGACGAGGCACACAGTCTCGACCGGTATTACGGGATGGTGTTCCGGCTGCGTTGAGGCGGCTGTCCGCTTCGCTTGCGGCGCAGGTCATGCGTCGCGTCGGCTGGGTCGCTCTTGTCGCTTGTCGCTTCGTGCTTGGGTGCTTGGGTGCGTGTGTGCGTGTGTGCGTGTGTGCGTGCGTGCGTGCGTGCGTGCGTGCGTGCGTTGCGCGAGCGGCAGGCCGGGCAGGGCAGGGCAGGGGCTCGGCTCTCCGGCGCTGGGAGCGGTCCCGGCGAGGTTTCGCTCGGGTACTGTGTTCCGACCACCCCACGCGGCGCGGGCATGGCCGCGCTTGACGCCGCCACGGGCAAGCCGTCGTCGGTACCCTCGAACGGATGCGCGCCTGCGTTCCGAGCCCCTGCCCGCCCTGCCGCGGCGGCGTGTCAGCGGGTGGAGAAAGACATTCGCGTTGTTTGAAGGGGGCCAGGCATCGACGGGCCATCGAGGCCGCGTCGATGCCCGCGGCCGACGTGCTGGCGAGGTGCCGGGCTTGGGGCGAACTGACGCGCCGCGGTGCCGGCGCTCCTTCTCGTGACCGACGACCACGGCGCCTTCGGCGCCATTGGCTCGGAGTGGCGTTACGCGGCCACATCGCGTCACGCGACGTCGGGTCAAGTTGGCAAAGGCCTCAAGGAGCGCTGACGACCCAGAACGGACATGCACCGAGAACGGCTCGCGCCGCACAAGCTGACGCTCGCACCGTCGGGATATAGCCCTTCTTTCGCACTCTGCCTGCAGTTAGGTGATCCGATCCCAGCTTGGCACGCTCGGCCGCGCTCTCTCCATCATCAATGGCCATCCCTTCAAGGCATGTCGGTCGACCGGCTCAACTCCTCGTGGCGTGAAATGTCCTCCAACATGGCCTCCAGCTTTGCGCGTACCAGTGTCAGGGCGTCGCTTCCCAGGAGCAGGTGATCCGGGGGCATCTGCATCTCCAGCAGTTGCATGATCGCCATCGCGGCCTTGTCGGGATCGCCCAGTTGGTTGCCGCTCTTGTCCAGGCGGGCGCGACGAATCGGGTCAAACATTGCGTCGTAGTCAGCAATGCTGCGCGGCGAACGCAGCATGGAACGCCCGGCCCAATCGGTTCGAAAGGAGCCCGGCGCCACAGCGGTGACTGCGATTCCGAAGCCCTTCACCTCCTTGGCAAGGGTGTCCGAAATTCCTTCCAGTGCGAACTTGCTTGCGCAGTAGTAGGCGATGCCCGGCACCGTTATCGTGCCGCCCATCGAGGTGATGTTGACGATGTGTCCGCGACGGCGCAGCCGCATGAATGGAAGGAACGCCTTGATCACTGCCACGGCCCCGAAGACGTTGACGTCGAGCTGCCGCCGCATCTCATCCAGCGGCGATTCCTCAAGGACTCCCTCGTGCCCGTAGCCCGCGTTGTTGATGACGACGTCCACCGGGCCAATCCCTGACTCGACCTCCGCGACGAGCGGCGCGATGGCATCGAACTGGCTGACGTCCAGCAACCTCGCGTGCGATCGTCCGCTAAGCTGCTGCTCGAACTCGGCGCGCGCAGCTTCGTTGCGCACCGTTCCGACGACTTGATGGCCAGCGGCGAGAGCCGCATTGGCGATCGCACGACCGAAGCCGCTGCTCACGCCTGTGATGAAAAGTGTCTTTGATGAGGTCATGGCTCCAGTCTAGATTTCGGAGCCTCGGCAGCCTAGGCGCGTTCGTCTGCTGTTATTGCCTAATCCTATGACATTGACTGTCATTTGGCCTGTGTCCATCGGCCGCAGGATGCACAATCACAAATAGGATTGCGCGAGGCGCGTTATGACGAAATCACGAACGATCGGTCCCCCCACCGTCGCCGCTCGACGGGCCCGGATGGTGGCCCTCATGAACTTTCTGGCGCCGCAGGAGGGCTACACGCTGACGGCGTTGCCCGATGTCCGGTTGCTACGCTCGAACCGTCCGCTTTCGATGACGCCCGTGCTTTACGAGCCGGGCATCGTTATCGTTTGCCAGGGGCGAAAGCGCGGCTTCTGGGCCGACACGGTGTATCTCTACGACACGCAACACTACCTTGCCGTGGCTGTTCCCATCCCCTTCACGATGGAGACCGATGCAAGCGCTGCGGCGCCCTTGCTGGCAATCTATATCGGCCTCGACCTCGCCGTACTGGGCGCACTCGCGTTGCAACTCGATGAGCTCACCGGCCCACCGGCGGCACGCCCCGTTGGCATGGTATCGACGCCGATGGACGATCGGCTCGCGGAAACAGTCCTACGACTGCTTGAAGCGATGACCTCGCCGGTGGAGACGGCACTGCTCGGCTCGTCGATCGTTCGCGAAATCTATCTCCGCGTTCTCAGCGGTGATCAGGGTCCTGCATTGCGTGCCGCGCTCGCGAGCCAAGGTCAATTCGGAAAGATCGCCAGGGCGGTCAGGCGGATCCATACGACGTTCAACCAGCGCCTGACCGTCAACCGCTTGGCCGAGGAATCCGGCATGAGCATTCCAACGTTCCACACCCACTTCCGGGCTGTGACCCACAGCTCACCGATGCAATATCTGAAGTCGGTTCGACTGCATCAGGCCCGACTCCTGATGCTGCGCAATGAGAAGACGGCCGCGGCGGCGAGCATCGAGGTCGGCTATGAGAGCGCTTCGCAGTTCAGCCGCGAGTTCAAGCGGCTCTTCGGGCGCAGTCCCGGCGAAGAGGTGGCGCGCCTGAAAGCGAGATTCGCGATGCCGGGACTGCCAGGAAAGCAAATTTGGGTGTCATCGCATTGATGCGGCTTGTCCAGCGGGGGAGCGCGCGCGGCAGAGTGCCTCGATTCTTCGCTCCAGGAGCGCCAGGGCGACTTGGTTAGCCTGTACTGCCGCACCTCGATACTCTGGATCGCGTCGGTCGTGCAGATCAGCGACATGCCCGCGGAGACGGGAACGCGGGCCGTTGGCCGGCAGCGCATGGCCACGATGATCTAAAAATCGGCGGCTACGGCGTCCGCAGCGTCAGCGACCGGCCACGGCATCTTGACTGAAGGTGGCCCGGCCAACGGCCGCTGTCCGATCCATTGCTGCCGCGGCGCCTGCGGCCGCCTCCCGCCATGCAACCGCGCGCGGCCGGACGGCGAGCGCGCGGGGCAGCCCGATGATCATCGAACCATCGCATGCCTGCCCATGAGCTCAGACCGTGCACGCAAGCTCGTTGGGTCAGACCGAGGCAGAAGCTTCGTCCCGCGGTCGCATCGATGCCACCGGCGACCGACGCGACCACGGATGACTGATTTCGACCGTATCGCGCCTGAGTCTCACCTTGTACCGGTGCACTCGACTCGGCACAGTTGCGTCATGAAAAACACCTTCCTCCTCCAAGTACTGTCGATCGGCGCGATAACGGCTGCGCTGGGCGGCTGTGCAATGACTCCCAACCTGAACAGGCCATCCGCCATGACCGACCGGAAAAGCCAAGTCGTCCGCCTTCTCAAGTCAATCGAAACCGGAGAGCCCGGCCCGGTCGCCGTGATCAATCCTGACAAGTACACCCAGCACAACCTGAGCGCATCAGATGGCCTGAAAGGGTTTCAAGCGCTGGTGCAGGCGGTTCCGAAAGGCTCCGCCCGCGCGAATACCGTACGCGTCTTCCAGGATGGCGACTACGTGTTCGCCCACACCGATTACAACGTTTTCGGGCTCAAGACCGGCTTCGACGTCTTCCGTTTTGAAGACGGTAAGATCGTCGAACACTGGGACACCCTGCAGGACACGTCGACAAGCCCGAATCCCAGCGGCCACACGATGATCGACGGTCCGACACAAGCCGTCGATCTGGAAAAGACGGCAGCGAACAAGGTGATTGCGCGCGCCTTCGTGGAGGATGTTCTGGTCAACGGCCGAGTGGACAAGATCGGCGAGTATTACGACGCGAACATCATTCAGCACCACCCGCTGATCCCGGACACGCTTCCGGCGTTGCTCGCCGTGTTCGGGGGCTGGGCCAAGGCAGGAATCACGGTGACGCATGACCGCATCCACAAGGCGCTCGGCGAAGGCAACTTCGTCCTGGTCATGAGCGAGGGGCATTTCGCCGGGAAGCACACGGCGTTCTCGGACCTGTTCCGCATCCAGGACGGAAAGATTGCCGAGCATTGGAGCGTGGTGCAGGAGATCCCGCCTCGCGCAGAGTGGAAAAACGGGAACGGTCAATTCTGACCTTCGCCGCCGACCAATGGCTCGCCGTCCTTCACCTGTCGTTGACCACGAGCCGTGGTGAGCCCGGCATGGATGCAGCGCGCCCCCTGCCGCGCTCGACTGCCAGCGCGTAGAGCCGCAGGCAGCGGGACGCCGGTCAACGTGCGTTGAACTCCGCCTGAGCCGCGCGGAAGGCGGACGGCGTCGTTTCCACGACTCGGCGGAAGAACTTGATGAAGTTTGTTGTCTCGGAGAAGCCGAGCCTTGTCGCGATCTGCGCGACGTTCGCCTCGCTATGCACCAGCAAGCGCTTGGCTTCGAGTGCCACTCGCTGGTCTACCGCGCTCTTCGCAGTGTGGCCGGTGGCGGCGAGGCAAGCCCTCGACAGGGTGCTCTCGGAGTAGCCGATTCGCTGTGCCAGTTCCCGGATGCTGGGCCGGCAATCCAGGTGCTTGTCGAGCTCGCGCATGAAGAGTCTGTAGATTCCCCGTTCCGTGCTCGCCGCCGCCTGCCGTGCTGGGCGCTCGCGCGCAAGACGCAGGAGCATGGCGAGCAACTGATGCCAGATCTGCGCCGTCTCCAGTGCGCTGCCCTCGAAGCGCCCGATGTCCGCTCGAAGCCTGTCGACATCCGCGCAGGTGTCCACGAAAACCTGGCGGGCCGGCCGTATCGACGCGGGCCAGTCGTCGAGCGCCAACAACTTCATGTCCGCCTCGGCACGTGCGATCCACGGAGCCACGGCCAAGGGAGACACGAGCAACAGATCCGCCTCCACCCTGTCCTGCAAGCGCCACTGCTGCACCTGGCCGGGACGCACGAGAAGGACCTCGCCCCGCTCCAGCGGATGTTCGATGAAGTCGATGCGGTGCCTTCCCGTTCCGCCGCGGACCAGCAGCATCAGGAAGAAGTCCGGGCGCTCCGGCTGGAGCCGGCTCCCCTTGTTCAGGCGGCGCACGTCGCGCAGCGCAAGCACCTCGATGCCGAGCTTCGCCAGGCGCGGGTTGTGGAAGGGAATCTTCCGAACGGCGGCTACTTCCGGAGGCATCGGTAGTCGTTGGCTCCCATGAGCCGCGAATTGGGTACGGCAGAGATTCTCGTCGACGGCGCGGTTTGCCGCTGAGGCAGCGAATGGAACGCCACCGGTCAGGACGGACACGGGTATCGCAGATCGTCGATCATCTCCAGCGCTCGATGAGCCTTCCGCAAAGCTGCCGTCGACGAAGGACGGCTCCTGGCCGACAAGAGCCGATGGCCTGCTTAACCACCACAAGCACCTCGCCCGCCCATCGCCCAATCATCCTGCGTTACTCGTTGGCTCCCATGGACAGGTCCGGGCCCTGTCCGTGCTCCCAATGCCAGAGCCACAAGCCCTGCGGATGTGCCAGTGGCCGAACGTCGCGCCGCAGTTCGATTTGTGACTTGATGCCTCCCTCCGGACATTTCCGAATCTCAGCAGCAAGCAAGGCAACTGCCACCGAAGAAAGTCTGAGGTCAAGGCGCGTGTTCGTGAAATGCGCCCATGCGACCGGCGTGGACAAGCCGCGTTCGAGGCACACGGACAACGACCGCCAGCATCCGAAGTTGGTGCGAGTGGTGTAGAGGTCGTACCAGCCCCGAGCTGACGGCCAGGAAACCTGCATCTCCTCCCGCTCGCCGCCGGTCGCTAGGCGGTTCAGTACCTCCGAAAACCTCACTCGCCAATCAGCTGATGCGGCCACATGCAGCCCCTGCCATCGGCTCACTGGCTCCTTGGCCCGCAACACCAAGGCACCTGGCATGTCTGCAAGCGCCTCGAAGTACGGATCGGGCTCAATCCCACCGATGGCGCGCTGGATCTTCGAGCTATCTAGGTCCAGTGGTCTGCGTTCTCTTCTTCCCATGTCGTCTAGCTTATCCGCGATGCTCCTGTTCGCGCCAGGCTCAGCCAGCGCGCTCCGAAGCAGACCTTGGCGACAGGCCGGTTCTGGCCGACTGGAGGAATCCAGCAGGATGTTATCGTCTGCGCCAATCCAGGTTCGAACACGATGAGCAACGAGCCCAAAGTCTACCCAGAGCCACAGTCCGACCGAGGAGCGCTCGTCGTCCGCGGTGGCTGCGGCGCTTTGCTCGGACTTGCTGCAGCGTTGGTTATCTGGATGCGATCTGGCGGCCTCGGCCCAGGGGGCTCCGTTGCCTTGTTAGCCGCGTCCGTCATCGTTTGCACGCTCGGTTCCATGCGTTACGGTGACTCGTTCTGGTACGGTCTGCTTCGTCGGGGACGCTAGGCGACCCGAAAGCTGCCATCGGCGAGTGGCTGCTGTTGGCCGACTTGAGACGTTCGCTGTGCGTCTGTTCAACACTACGGCTGTATCGCTAACTGTGCGTCTGCGAGGACTCTCCGCGCTGCCTCCCCGTACTGTTCGCTGCTGAAATCGTCTTCGGTTTCTGCAAACGGTGCAGTCTCGATCAGCGCCAACAATGCTTGCGCCTTCGAAGCTGCTGCTTGAGGCTCGTTCGCCTCTTGCAGGAGGAACCTTGCGTACTGCAACTTCGCGAGGAGCGAACCCGGATCCAGGTTCTCCGAGAACTCGTAAATCGCTATCGCGCTAGCCTTGTCGCCTTGCTTGAAAGCGATCGTCCCCAATTTCTGGGCAAGGCCAGCAAGCATAGCGGCTGATCCAGCGGCCTTGGCTACCGCAATTTCAACCAATAAGTGCACCTTGGCGTCTTCAAGCCGGCCCTCCGCGATCGCTGAGACCAAATCGAACTCTGACATCTCGCCTCCCATCGCCCGATCTTACTGACCTGAAGCGCGTCTGGCAGCCAACCTCGAAGCTGACGCGTAAGCAGCCAGCGAAGTCATGTTGACGAACGCCGAGGCCACCTGCCAGCAACCTAAGTCGTACGCCGCTGCGGAACCAGCTACGGGACGTAGACCATGTGTATCGAGAAACGAGTGCCTGCCTCGG